>OJHO01000004.1_pt1 | contig 207001 bp, 203 predicted proteins | sample 1595311 | NCBI WGS metagenome assembly OJHO01 (sample SAMN05416879, study PRJEB24817) | seawater metagenome | isolation source: Sea water | place: Canada:Atlantic | collected 2013-11 | reverse complement strand
CGAGCTGGGTTTAGAACGTCGTGAGACAGTTCGGTCCCTATCTGCCGTGGGCGTTTGAGAATTGAGGAAAGCTGCTTCTAGTACGAGAGGACCGAAGTGGACGAACCTCTGGTGTTCCGGTTGTCACGCCAGTGGCATTGCCGGGTAGCTACGTTCGGACAGGATAAGCGCTGAAAGCATCTAAGCGCGAAGCCTCTTCCAAGATTAATTCTCACTGATTCTTTAAGAATCCTGAAGGGCCCTTGAAGACTACAAGGTTGATAGGCACGGTGTGGAAGCGCAGTAATGTGTGAAGCTAACGTGTACTAATTGCCCGTGAGGCTTGACCATATAACACCCAAAAGGGTTGTTATAGTAAATAACAAACTTATGAATTCCATGTACAACTTTCTAAATTATTGCAGAGATATTCTCTGATGCCGATTTGCCTGGTGGCAATAGCGAGCGTGTACCACCCGATCCCATTCCGACCTCGGAAGTGAAACCGTTTAGCGCCGATGATAGTGTGGCAGTAGCCATGTGAAAGTAGGGAACTACCAGGCTTTTACACAAAAACCCGCCTTATGGCGGGTTTTTTTTGCTCTGTTGATTTTGCTAAATATGATAGAATTCAATAAAGGAATAACAGAATAATATTCATATAGCGTTCATTCACTTTTAATATAATTAAATTGTAGTAAATATAAATAAAAAGGTACATCAAATGAAAAAATTGTCAGTAGCTTTAATATTCACTTTATTAATTATAGGTGGTAAAGCTTTTGCTCACGGTGATGCGGCTCCACAACCAGTTGATTCATCAACACTCCCGCCTTTAGGTGAAGAATGGTTAGAAGCTAACCCATACAGTGGTAATGAAGAAGCTATTAAAGTTGGTAAAGCGGCATATACATCAAATTGTGCTAGATGCCATGGTTTAGGTGCTGTTTCTGGTGGTATCTCACCTGATTTACGTGAGTTAGAAGAAGGTGAAGAAGGTGATGAATGGTTCATTTATCGCGTAAGAACTGGCGCAACTCGAAATGGTATTACTTACATGCCGGCTTTTGAAGGTATCTTCAGTCAAGAAGCTATGTGGGCTATCAGAGCTTGGGTAGAAACTGTTCCGGCCGATTAATATGAAGCTGTTTATTGCGCTTATACTGTTGGGAGTATTCTCCCAACAGGTTTTTTCGTTTTCTGATGTTCAAGAAAAGGGCTATTTACGCGTTGCCGTTTATAAAAACTATGCCCCTTTTTCTTTTCGTGAAAATGGCCAGTTAAAAGGTATTGAAGTAGAGTTGGGTAAATTGCTTGCAAAAAAACTTGGTGTTGACCCCATTATTTGGGCGATTGGTGCTGACGAAAATATGGAAGACGATTTGCGAAACACAATTTGGAAAGGTCATTATCTTGGCGGGGGTACTGCCGACGTCATGCTTCATGCACCTATAAATAAAGTTTTTTCTAAAGCAAATGACAAAGTTATCTTTAGTAATGCGTATTTTAAAGAAGAAACTATTGCCGTTAGACATAATGCTCATTCCTCAACACCTTTAATGAAGGCCTTTGCTGATCATAAAATTGGCGTTGAATTAGATACGCTTCCTGATTTTTATCTAGTGGGAACTATGGGTGGGCGTTTTAGGTCTAATGTTGCACATTACAGAACAGTAGAAGAAGCTGTTCAGGCTTTAAAAGAGGGTGAAGTTAGAAGTGTTGTTGCACCACGTAGTCAAATTGAATTTGCTTTAGGGGTTAATGCTGATGAATATGTATTCACGCCTGTTTCTATGCCGCTCTCATACCAATCTACATGGAACGTTGGTATGGCAGTTAAACAAGGTAGGCAGCCTTTAGTTGATAAATTAACTGTTGCTATCAAAGAGTTAAAAAAATCGGGTGAACTGAGTGAACTGTTTAAGAAATATAACACAAGTTATATTTCCCCCTAGGCTACAACATCCTTAGAGTTCGCTAAATTTGGAGAATATCTATGATTAGGTTTTTATTAACAATCATTATTTTTACTATTTCATTACCTTTATTTGCTGATGTACTTGAGGGTACTAAAAAGGTTTATTTAGTAAGTTCTGGAAATGAGTTGACGCACTTTGCTAATGTGACGTTTACAGACATAGAAGATAATGAAAAAGTAGCTTACACAGTCTCTATAATCGACAAACCTTTTGAAAACCAGTTTCTTTCAATGCGACCCTTTCAATGCATGATGGGAAAAAAGCAAGTGATGTGCCATGTTCCTTATCCGTATGAAAAAAGTGGATTCATTACCAGATCTGACATTGCTGGACTGTCTTATGACATCTTGTTTCTACATAAAAATCCAGCCGAATATGGTATTAATTTATGGAATGGAATATTCTATAAATTAGAATTAAAAGAAGCGTCGATTGAAGGAACTCTATATGAGGTTGATATGAACACAATTGCATCACCTCCAGAAACCGAAGGCCTACCGTTTACTGAAGATTTGGTATTTGAAGCTGATTTAGATAATTATGTATATCCACGGATTCTAATCAAATAATGAAAAAAATATTACTTTTAATTTTGTTTTTTGTACCGTTTATATGCAGTGCGGACAACCTTGTTAAAGATCCGCTAGGTTCTGTGCAATGGGATGATATGTACGGGGCTTTTCTTAAAGGGCATCCGGCCGTTTTTGATGACAAAGTTAAAGTAATAGCTCCATCATATGCAGAAGACCCAATGAATGTCCCTGTTACCGTTGATGCAAGTGAACTGACTGGAATAAAAAAAATTGTTATATTTGCAGATTTCAATCCAATCCCATTGATAGCCCGTTACTATCCTACTAGCGCTGATGCAATACTTTCTTTTCGTTTTAAAATTCAACAAGCATCACCCGTTAGAGCTGCAGTTCTAACAGACGATAATGTATGGCACGTTGGTGGTGTATGGGTCAATTCGGCCGGTGGTGGTTGCACTGTCGCTAGTACAGGTAGATTAGCTAATGATTGGATGGATTCTTTAGGAAATGTATACGGTAAACGTTGGAAAAATGATAATTCTAGCCGTGTAAGGTTACGGATTAATCACCCGATGGACACAGGCCTCGTCCCCGGTATCCCCGCTTTTTTTATTGAACACCTTAATTTTAGAAATGAAGTAGGTGATGTGTTGGCACATATAGAACTTTTCGAACCCATTAACGAAAACCCAGTTTTAACGTTTAACTTTAAGAATAAAAAGCCATCAAGCCTAATATATATGACTGGGTCTGATAATAATGGTAATGAATTTGAAGCGGAGTTTAAATAATGAAGCTTAAAATTGGGCTTATTTTTACAGTATTAATTGCTTGTTCCGGTGTTCTTACAGCTACATCATTTGACTACAAATTAACACCAAAATTAATTGCTGAAAATACCTATGTGTTTGTAGGCAAGTCAGAAGATTTTTCTTTTAAGAATGGTGGAAATATAGTTAACACAGGTTTTATAGTTACTTCTGATGGGGTTATTGTTATTGATACGGGGCCCTCGCTAAGGTATGGGCAACAAATGCGTGCTGCTATAGCTACTGTGACGAATAAAACTATTAACCGCGTCTATATTACACATCATCACCCAGACCATTTTTTAGGAAACCTAGCGTTTAAGGATGTTCCAGTCTATGCGCTAGAAGAAACCATACAAAATATTAACAATGAAGGTGCTGGGTTTGCTGATAATCTTTACTTAATGGTTGGTGATTGGATGCGCGGAACCGATGTATTAGCACCAAATAAAAAAACTAAGGCGAGCAAAGTAAGTATTGGCGGACATCAACTTGAACTATTAGCATTATCAGGCCATACCAGTGGAGACATGGCGTTATTTGACCATTCAACGGGTGTTTTGTTTTCTGGAGATCTAATATTTCATAAACGTACATTAACTACGCCGCACGCCAAAATTAACCAGTGGCTTAAGGCACTTAATGCGTTAGACAGGTTATCGTTAAACGTTCTTGTGCCAGGGCACGGCCCTGTTACAAGCGACAAAGCACCAATAACAGACATGGTGGACTATTTAACTTGGCTAGATGCAACATTTACAAAGGCGGCTAGAGATGGTTTTACAATGACTGATGCTATGGGGATTAAGTTGCCAAGCCGCTTTCAATCAAACGCGTTATTAAAAAGCGAGTTCTCAAGGTCAGTGACCCACTTATTTTCTAACTACGAAAACAAAGTTTTTGAGCGTGTAAACTAGCTTTTTCTGATGCGATTATGTAAAAGTTTATCCATTTTGCTACTTTCATTAGTTTCAGCAGCATGTGCGTTTCAACAACATAATATTGTAGAAGAAAGCTACCGTGGGCTTCCATATCACGCACCAACAACAAAAGCACCTCCTACGGGTGTTACAAAGGTGTCGGCCTCCAAGCTCAAAGAATTACTCTCTCATGATAATAAGCTACTGTTAATTGACGTTTACGGGGCAATTTTTAGAGAGGAGTCGCTTGATTTTGACGGCGCATGGTTAGTTAGTACGCCGCGTAAAAACATCACAGGTAGTGTTTGGTTGCCGAATGTTGGTAAAGAAACATTAAAACCTATAATCAAGATGTATTTCGCTAATAACCTTAAAGAGCTAACTAATAATGATAAACATAAAAAATTAGTTTTTTACTGCATAGAAGACTGTTGGATGGCATGGAATGCAGCAAAACGTGCCCATGAATGGGGCTATACAAACGTCTTGTGGTTCCGTGAAGGGGTTGACGGATGGAAAGACATTAATGGTCCTTTGGAAGATAGTGACCCGGTTAACTTGCCTGTAAATGAGTGATACCTAGGTAAGCGAACATAAAAAAGGCAGCTGAATCGCTGCCTTTTTAGATAAATAACTGACAACTAGAATGAGTCACCGGGTATTCTTACGTTGCCTTCCATTAGAACGCGAGCACTTCGGCTCATAATCACTTTGTTAACACGCCACTCGTCATTTTCAACAAGCGCTTCAGCGCCGACTTTAAGTGTGCCAGACGGGTGTCCAAAGGTAACGTTTTCTCTTTCACCACCGCCAGCGGCTAAATTAACGAGTGTACCTGGTATCGCTGAAGCTGTACCTATTGCAACAGCGGCGGTGCCCATCATGGCGTGGTGTAGCTTACCCATAGATAAAGCACGTACATTTAAGTCAATGTCGTCTGGTGTGATTTGTTTCCCACTTGAAGACACATAAGCTGCAGCCGGTGAAACGAATGCAACTTTGGGTGTATGTTGGCGCCCAGTCGCTTCAGAAACATCTTTAATAAGGCCCATGCGAATTGCACCGTAGGCTCGAATGGTTTCAAAACGTTCCAACGCTTCCGGACTGCCATTAATCGCGTCTTGTAGTTCGGTTCCTTCGTAGCCAATGTCTTTTGCATTTAAAAACACCGTTGGTATGCCTGCATTAATCATCGTGGCTTTAAAGGTACCGACACCAGGTACGTCGAGTTCATCTATAAGGTTTCCAGTTGGAAACATAGCTTCAGAGGCGTCAACAGGGCTCATAAACTCAACTTGAACTTCCGCGGCCGGGAAGGTAACACCGTCTAATTCGAAATCGCCTGTTTCTTGTACCTCGCCATCAGTCATTGGTACTTGAGCAATGATGGTTTTCTTTATATTAGCTTGCCAGATACGAATCGTGGCAATGCCATTTTCTGGTACGCGACTTGGGTCAACAAGGCCGTTACTGATTGCAAACGAGCCAACAGCCGCGGTTAAGTTGCCACAGTTGCCGCTCCAATCGACAAACGCTTTATCAATAGCAACTTGCCCAAACAAATAATCAACGTCGTGTTCAGGTTCGTTGCTTTTAGACAATATAACGGTTTTACTGGTGCTTGATGTGGCACCACCCATGCCATCCGTTTGTTTGCCATACGGGTCTGGGCTACCAATGACGCGCAATAAAATGTTATCGCGCGCTTCGCCGGCCACTTGGGCTGCTTGGGGTAAGTCGGTTAAGTTGAAGAAAACACCTTTGCTGGTGCCACCACGCATGTACGTGGCAGGGATTTTAATTTGAGGTACGTGTGACATATAACGTTATCCGCTTAAGCTGCTGTAGATGATTCTAAAAAGTCTTGAGCAAAGCGTTGTAATACGCCGCCAGCTTGATAAACCAATACTTCATCCGCGGTATCAAGGCGGCAGGTGACTGGTACGTCAACTGTTTCGCCATTTTTACGGGTAATGGTTAATGTTAATGTGGCGAGAGGGGCTATATCGCCGCTTACGCTGTAGGTTTCAGTGCCATCTATAGCAAACGTGTTACGGTTGTCGCCGGCCTTAAATTCTAATGGTAGTACGCCCATGCCAACCAAGTTGGTACGGTGAATACGTTCAAAGCCTTCAGCAGCAATGGTTTCAACGCCCGCTAGACGAACACCTTTTGCAGCCCAGTCGCGTGATGAACCTTGTCCGTAATCTGCACCAGCAATAATGATCAGTGGTTGCTTACGTTCCATATAAATTTCAATGGCTTCCCACATGCGTGATACTTCGCCCTCTGGTTCAATACGTGCTAATGAGCCTTGCTTTACTTCGCCATTTTCTTGAACCATTTCGTTCAATAATTTTGGGTTAGCAAAGGTCGCACGTTGAGCGGTTAAATGATCACCACGGTGAGTTGCGTACGAGTTAAAGTCCACTTCAGGCAGGCCCATTTTATCCAAGTAAGCACCAGCAGCACTGTTAAGCATAATTGCGTTGGATGGCGATAAGTGGTCGGTGGTGATGTTGTCGCCTAATACAGCTAATGGACGCATGTTTTTCAATGTACGTTCACCGGCTAATGCACCTTCCCAGTAGGGTGGCCGTCGGATATAGGTTGTTTGTGGGCGCCAATCGTAGAGCGGGTGCACTTGTTCAGTCTGGGCAACATTTTCTGGGAACATAGGAATGTAGATTTCACGGAATTGTTCAGGTTTAACGCTTTCCTTCACGATAGCATCAATTTCCTCATCGCTTGGCCAAATGTCTTTCAATGTAATTGGGTTGCCATCTTGGTCATTACCTAAGACGTCTTTTTCAATATCGAAACGAATGGTGCCAGCAATTGCGTAGGCAACGACTAATGGAGGTGATGCCAAGAAAGCTTGTTTAGCATAGGGGTGAATGCGGCCATCAAAGTTGCGGTTACCAGATAAAACAGCGGTTGAATATAAATCACGATCAATAACTTCTTTTTGAATGACGGGATCTAATGCGCCGCTCATGCCGTTACAAGTTGTACAAGCAAAACCAACGATGCCAAAGCCCATTTCTTCAAGCTCAGGTAGTAACTTTGAATCTTCAAGATACAGTTGTGCAACTTTAGAACCCGGTGCGAACGATGTTTTAACCCATGGTTTACGAGTAAGCCCAAGTTTGTTGGCGTTACGTGCAATAAGGCCTGCAGCAATAACGTTGCGTGGGTTACTCGTGTTGGTGCAACTGGTAATTGCAGCGATAATGACAGCGCCGTCTGGCATTAAGCCTTCTTCGTTTTCTACCACGCCAGAAATGCCGCGTTCAGCTAGTTCAGATGTCGGTACACGTCGGTGAGGGTTTGATGGGCCAGCAATGTTACGCACGACAGATGATAAATCAAAGGTCAGTACGCGTTCGTATTCTGCTGTTTCAAGATCATCTGCCCATAAGCCTGTTTCTTTGGCATACGTCTCAACTAATTTTACTTGTTCAGCATCACGACCAGTCAATGTCAGGTAATCAATGGTTTGCTCATCAATGAAGAACATACCGGCTGATGCACCAAATTCAGGCGTCATGTTTGATATGGTTGCACGGTCACCGATGGTTAAACTGCGTGCGCCTTCACCAAAAAATTCTAAATAAGATGAAACCACTTTCGCGTTGCGTAAAAACTCGGTAATCGCTAAAACGATATCTGTTGCAGTGATACCAGGTTGAGCTTTTCCGGTTAAATTTACACCGATAATGTTAGGTAAACGCATGTATGAAGGGCGACCTAGCATCACTGTTTCAGCTTCTAAACCACCAACACCAAGGGCGATAACACCTAATGCATCAACGTGAGGCGTGTGGCTGTCTGTGCCAACTAGCGTGTCAGGGAATGCAACGCCATCACGTGCGTGTACAACCGGTGACATTTTTTCTAAATTGATTTGATGCATGATGCCGTTGCCGGGCTGAATCACGTCGACATTTTTAAAGGCAGTTTTACACCAGTTGATGAAATGGAAGCGGTCATCGTTACGTCGATCTTCAATGGCACGGTTTTTTTCAAACGCATCTTTTTCAAAGCCAGCGTGTTCTACAGCCAAGGAGTGATCAACAATAAGCTGAGTAGGAACAACCGGGTTAACTTCAGCGGGGTCACCGCCTTTTTCAGCAATTGCATCACGTAGGCCAGCTAAATCAACTAAGGCTGTTTGACCAAGAATGTCATGACAAACAACACGGGCAGGATACCAAGGGAAATCAAGATCTTGTTTGCGTTCAATGATTTGTTTAAGTGAGTCAGTTAATGAAGCAGGATCACAGCGACGGACTAGGTTTTCTGCGTACACGCGTGATGTGTACGGTAGTTTTGCATAAGCGCCGGGTTGAATGGCTTCGATAGCAGCTCTTGTATCGAAGAAGTCTAAGTCGGTACCTGGAAGTTTTTTGCGGTAATCAGTATTCATAAGTCACTCAATAGTAAAGTTAAAAAAGCCAGTCTTAGCAATCAAGACTGGCTGTATTTCGGCATTGCTTCGTGTGGGTTTAGTCCCGGTCAGCAATTGCTGTAACTGGGCGTGGATCTGGACCCGTGTAGTCAGCATTTGGTCTAATAATACGGTTGTTAGCGCGTTGCTCCATAACGTGCGCTGTCCAGCCTGTTACGCGAGACATCACGAAGATAGGTGTGAATAATTTCGTTGGAATCCCCATAAAATGGTAAGCCGATGCGTGGAAGAAATCAGCGTTACAGAATAATTTCTTTTCACGCCACATGATTTCTTCGCAGCGAACGGACACAGGGTAAAGTGTTGTATCACCAACATCTTTCGCTAGTTTTTCAGACCATTTTTTAATGACAGCATTACGCGGATCACTCACGGTATAAACGGCGTGGCCGAACCCCATGATTTTCTCTTTGCGTTCAAGCATGCCCATCATTTTTTCTTCAGCTTCTTCAGCAGATTTCCAATCTTGAATCATGTCCATTGCAGCCTCGTTAGCGCCACCGTGTAGTGGGCCACGTAAGGTGCCAATAGCCGCTGTTACGCACGAGTGAATGTCAGACAACGTAGAGGCGCAAACGCGAGCTGTAAAGGTTGACGCGTTGAATTCATGTTCTGCGTATAAGATCAACGAAGCACTCATTACTTCCTTATGGAGTTCGTTTGGTTTTTCACCACGTAACATATGCAAGAAATGTCCGCCGACGGAATCATCATCTGTTTCAGTTTCAATGCGTACGCCTTCGTGTGTGAATTTGTACCAGTAACAAATAATTGAAGGGAAAACAGCAATCATACGGTCGATTTTGTCTGTTTGTTCAGAGAAGTCATTTTCTTCTTCTAAGTTGCCCAGCATAGAACAACCTGTGCGAATTACATCCATTGGGTGTGCATCTTTAGGTATGTTTTCTAATACTGTTTTTAGTGCAGCCGGTAAGCCGCGTAATGTTTTTAATTTAGCAACGTAGCCATCTAATTCAGTTTGATTTGGAAGTTTGTCGTATGACAATAGGTAAGCGACTTCTTCAAAAGAAGAATTCTCAGCAAGGTCTGTCATATCGTAACCACGATAAGTCAAGCCTGTGCCAGATTTACCCACAGTACATAAAGCAGTTTCACCTGCTGATTGTCCGCGGAGCCCCGCTCCGCCAGCTTTTTTCTCAGCCATTCTTTATTTCTCCTTCGAAAATAGTGCGTCTAATTTTTGCTCATATTCGTGATAACCCAAAACGTCGTAAAGCTCCATACGTGTTTGCATGGTATCGACTACATTAACTTGAGTGCCTTCTTTACGGATTGTTTCGTATACGTTTAACGCAGCGTTACTCATTGCACGGAAAGCTGATAAAGGATATAAAACCATGCTTGCGCCAGCTTCACCCAGTTCAGTAGTAGTAAAATATGGGGTTTGACCAAACTCAGTGATGTTCGCTAAAACAGGCACGTCAACCGCAGCCGTAAATGCACGGTAATCGTCAAGCTCATAAACGGCTTCAGCAAAAATCATATCCGCACCAGCCTCAACATAAGCATAGGCACGGTCGATGGCAGCCTGTTGGCCTTCGCTGTTATAGGCATCGGTGCGCGCCATTAATACGAAGTCAGAATCTGTTTTTGCATCGGCCGCCGCTTTAACGCGGTCTACCATTTCTTCTTTCGTGACCAGTTCTTTATTTGGACGGTGACCACAGCGTTTTGCAGCCACTTGGTCTTCAATATGAACCGCAGCAACGCCAGCGCGTTCAAACTCTTTAATCGTACGAGCAATGCTAAAAGCGCTGCCCCAGCCCGTATCAATGTCCACAAGTAATGGTACGTCTGTTGCTGCTGTAATGCGGCTAGCATCTGTGAGCACGTCGTTTAGTGTTGTTACGCCTAAGTCAGGAAGGCCGAACGATGTATTGGCAACACCGCCGCCAGATAGGTAAATCGCTTTATAGCCTGTTTTTTCAGCCAGTAAAGCGGCATAGGCATTAATGGTGCCCATGATTTGAAGTGGTTTTTCTTCAGCCATCGCTTCACGGAAACGTAGGCCTGCTGATTTAATATTGCTCATTTAGAAATGTGCTCCTTAAATTTTCTAAAATTAAGTGCTTTTTGGATAACCAAGCGCTTTAAGGTTTTCGGCGATTTCGCCTAAGGTTTCTGGGTCGTCGATGGTTGCTGGAACTTTATGTTCAACACCGTCAGCCATGCTACGCATTGTGCCGCGTAAAATTTTGCCAGAACGTGTTTTTGGTAAACGTTTTACGACGGTTGCCATTTTAAAGGCAGCCACAGGGCCGATTTTTTCACGTATTAACGCGACAAGTTCTTTAACGACGTCTGCATCATCACGGTTTGCGCCTGACTGTAAAACAGCAAAGCCCATCGCAGATTGACCTTTAAGTTTATCGGCAACACCAATAACTGCGCATTCAGCAACGTCCGGGTGTTCTGCAATCACTTCTTCCATCGCGCCGGTTGAAAGCCTATGGCCAGCAACGTTAATCACGTCATCGGTACGGCCCATAATGTAAACGTAACCGTCCTCATCTTGGTAACCGGCATCACCTGTTTCATAAAAGCCTTCAAACGTTTCCAAGTAAGAGCTAAAGAAACGTTCTTCGTTTTGCCAAAGGGTAGGGAAGGTGCCTGGAGGTAGCGGTAATTTGATGGCAATGGCACCCATTTCACCAACAGCGACAGGTTGGCCGCCTTCATCTAAAAACTGTATGTCGTAACCTGGTACAGCTTTAGTAGGCGAGCCTGATTTAACAGGAAATTCTTCAAGCCCTAAGCAATTAGCTGCAATCGCCCAACCAGTTTCTGTTTGCCACCAGTGGTCAACAACAGGGACTTGAATTTTATCTTGTGCCCAATGCAATGTGTCTGGGTCGCAACGTTCACCGGCTAAGAATAAAGCACGCATGCAAGACATGTCGTATTTCTTGATGTACTCGCAATCAGGGTCTTCTTTTCTTATCGCGCGAAGCGCGGTTGGTGCTGTAAATAATGAAGCCACTTTGTGCTCTGAAATAATACGCCAAAACGCACCAGGGTCCGGTGTGCCAATCGGTTTGCCTTCAAAAATAAGTGTTGTTGAGCCGTTTAATAACGGGCCGTAACAAATATATGAATGACCAACCACCCAGCCAATATCGGACGCTGCCCAAAACACTTCGCCAGGTTTAATGTTGTAAAGGTTTTTCATCGTCCACATAAGAGCAACAGCGTGGCCACCGTTGTCACGAACTACGCCTTTAGGTTGACCGGTTGTGCCTGAAGTATAAAGAATGTAAAGCGGGTCGGTCGCTTCTACAGATACGCAAGCAGCGGGTGTTGCATTTGCAACTGCGTTTGCCCAATCAACGTCGCGGCCTTCTTGCATTTCAGCTACTTCTTGAGGGCGTTGGAAAATAACGGTGTTGGTTGGCTTGTGTTCAGCTAGGTCAATCGCGCCATCTAACAAAGGTTTGTACTTAATAATACGAGAGCCTTCAATGCCGCAAGAGGTGGAAAGCACTACTTTTGGTTTGGCGTCATCAATACGAACAGCTAATTCGGCAGCAGCAAAGCCACCGAAAACAACCGAGTGAACTGCGCCGATTCTTGCGCAAGCTAACATCGCCATAACGCCTTGTGGAATCATAGGCATATATATAAGTACGCGGTCGCCCTTGGTAACGCCTAAGCCGGTTAATACGCCAGCAAGTTTTGCTACTTCATCTAACAGTTCTTGGTAGGAGTAGGTTCTTTTTGTATCAGTAACAGGGCTGTCATAGATAAGAGCAGCTTGGTCAGCGCGGCCGTTTTTAACGTGACGGTCCAGTGCGTTGTAGCAAGTGTTTAATTTAGCACCAGAAAACCAACGGTAGATGGGTGCGTTTGAGTCATCCAGAACTTTCGTGGCGGGTAGATCCCAGTCTATTGCGGTAGCTGCATTTCCCCAAAACTCGTCAGGATTATTAAGTGATTGCTCGTAACTGTCTAGATACTTCCCCATTGCCTACCCCTAAATTTAATATGATTAAAATCGTTTTTTTTTTTGCTTTTTTTATACGAAATGACCGACGATTATATGTTTTTTAAGCGGTTTTTTCAACCCAGACCATCAGGCCTTGGGTTATCAAATCGATGTCTAAGGATAGAACGTCAGTAATTTCTTCAGCGCTTAATTGGCAACCGGTTTTTAGAACCTCTTCGATAAAGTAGCGTTGTATTTGAGATTTCAGTTCTTGGGCGTTAGGCGATTGCACGGCAAATTTTGCAAATAAAATGACTCTTTCTCGCAACGTTTTTGCTAGTGGCTGAAGGTTGTCGACTTTATTAAAATGGGTAAGGTAGGCTCGATTGCAGCCCGCCGCCATTATTTTATCAATGGAGTTCAACCAATCCTGTGGGTTGAAGTCGACCGGTGAAGATGGCGGGAATATAAACGGTTGTTCGTTAACGGTTAGTTCTGGGTATGCGACGCCAAAGGTGTCGCCAGTGAAGATGCCATTGCTGTCTTCATCAATGATGCAAAAGTGATGCTTCGCATGACCCGGCGTATCAATAAATTTGAGCTCCCTACCTTGGAAGTTAATGCTAAAGCCATCGTCGGCTTGGGTGACACGTTGTTCGTCAATAGCTATCAGGTCGCCATAGTGCTTTTTAAACTCATCTTCGCCATAAACGGCAGAAGCACCCGCTTGCAAGCGGCTTGGATTAATCATATGGCGTGCGCCACGTGGGTGGATGATGAGCTGCGCATTGGGCGCATGCTGCATCATGCTGCCGGCGCCACCAGCATGATCTAAATGAACGTGAGTAGGGATGACGTAGTCAACGTTTTCTATAGAGATGTTTTTTTCTTCTAACAATTCAAGCAGTAACGGAACGGTGTAGTTTGTACCCACATCGATAAACGCCGCATGGTCGTTTTGTTCGATTAAGTAACAGCTAGCCAGCCCGGAACGTATGTATTGTGAATCGATACAGCTGACGCCGTGACCAATGTCTTCGAATATAAGTTGAGCCATGATTTTTAGTGTTGAGAAAAGGAAGCATTATGGTAAACTCAAACGTAAGGTTTTCAACTGAATATGTTGAAGAATAACTGAATTAAATAATTTTAAAGAATAAACGAGGAGTTTTAAATGGAACTACGCAGATTAAAGTCAGTCATTCAAGTCTGTCTTGCCAGCGCTGTTTTAACAGCAGGCGTTGCAAACGCGGGCGTGACGGATGATGACATTCTAAACGACGCTAAGAACACAGAGAATGTTGTATCGTACGGTATCGGTAACCAAGCGCAACGTTATAGCCCACTAGAAACCGTTAATGTTGATACCGTGAAAGATTTGGTGCCAGCGTGGTCATTTTCTTTTGGTGGTGAAAAACAAAGAGGGCAAGAAGCTCAGCCGGTTATATATGATGGTGTGATTTTTGTAACAGCGTCGTATTCACGTTTATTCGCTATCGATGTAAAAACAGGTCAAGAGTTATGGCAATACGACCACCGTCTTCCAGATGGTATTCTTCCTTGTTGTGATGTGATTAACCGTGGTGCCGCTTTATATGGTGACTTGGTTATATTCAGTACACTAGATGCAAAAATTGTTGCTTTACATCAAAAAACAGGCAAAGTTGTTTGGAAAGCGAAAGTAGACGATTATAAAGCAGGTTACTCATTAACAGCGGCGCCAATTGTTGTTAAAGGTAATGTCATCACGGGTGTATCTGGTGGCGAGTTTGGTGTTGTAGGTCGTGTTGAATCACGTGATGCGATGACAGGTGCTCTTAAATGGATTCGTCCTGTTGTTGAAGGTCACATGGGTTATAAGTATGGCCCAGCTGTTGAGAAAAAGAACGGTAAGTTTAAAGACGGCGAAAAAATTGAAAACGGTATTAGTGGCACACGTGGTGCTACATGGCCGGGTGATATGTGGAAAACAGGTGGTGCAGCGACGTGGTTAGGTGGTACATACGATGCTGAAGTTGACTTGTTATTCTTCGGTACAGGTAATCCTGCACCTTGGAACTCTCATTTACGTCCTGGTGATAACCTTTTCGCTGCGTCTACCGTTGCGATTAATCCTGATACAGGAAAAATTGTATGGCACTACCAATCAACACCTAACGAAGGTTGGGATTTTGATGGCGTGAATGAATTTGTTTCTTTTGATCTTAAAAAAGACGGCAAAATCATTAAAGCCGGTGCAAAAGCGGATAGAAACGGTTTCTTCTACGTGATTAATCGTACTAACGGTCAATTGATTTCGGCTAATCCATTTGTTACTAAGCAAGCTTGGACTACCGGTGTTGATATGAAGACAGGCCGTCCAATTGAAACAGCAACGGCTCGCCCAGGTGACCCAGCTGATTCTGCTGACGGAAAGAAAGGTACATCTACATTTGCTGTTCCTTCATTCTTAGGTGGTAAAAACTGGATGCCGATGGCTTATAGTCCTAAAACAGACTTGTTTTATGTTCCTGCAAACGAATGGGGAATGGACCTTTGGAATGAAGCGATTACATATAAAAAAGGTGCTGCTTATTTAGGTGCTGGTTTCACTATCAAACCGTTATATGAAGATTACATTGGCGCATTGCGTGCGATGGACCCCAAAACAGGTAAACAAATTTGGGAACACAAAAATAATGCGCCTTTATGGGGCGGTGTGTTAGCAACAGGTGGCAACTTGGTTTTCTTCGGAACACCTGAAGGTTACTTGAAAGCCTTAGATGCTAAAACAGGTGAAGAGGTTTGGAAATTCCAAACAGGTTCAGGTGTTATTGGTATTCCTGTGACTTGGCAAGTGGATGGCGAGCAATATATTGCTGTTGCTTCTGGTTGGGGTGGTGCTGTTCCATTATGGGGTGGCGACGTTGCGAAACGTATTAAAACACTTAACCAAGGTGGTTCATTATGGGTATTTAAATTGCATAAGAGCTAACCTAAGTATTAATGAAAAAACCGGCTTTTTAAGCCGGTTTTTTTTCACCTGAAAATTATTTTCTAACGACAATTAGAAAATAATCTGATATAGTTTTTAATTGATTTACAACTAAGAGAAGGATTCACCATGGCCACATATAAAGCCCCGGTTCGTGATATGGAGTTTGTATTGAATGAAGTTATTAACGTTGATTCATTAACGAAAATCGAAAAATTTGAAGATGCTACATCAGACATTGTGTCAGGTGTTCTAGAAGAAGCGGCGAAGCAAATAGACGGCACGATTGGTGTGTTGAATGAATCAGGTGATGATGAAGGTGCTCGGTTGAATGATGGTGAGGTCACAACACCAACAGGTTTCAAAGAAGCTTATGCGGCATATGCTGAAAGTGGCTGGATTGGGCTGGATAAAGACATAGAGTTTGATGGTCAAGGCTTGCCTTATGCGCTTGCAACAGCAGTTACTGATATGTTGTCTGGCGCTAATGCTGCTTTTTCTTTGTACCCGGGTTTAAGTAACGGTGCATACGAGGCGTTAAAAGCACATGGTACGCAAGAACAAAAAGATATGTATATGAGCCACCTCAGTCTAGGCGATTGGAGTGGCACGATGTGTTTGACCGAGCCAGGTGCGGGTAGTGACCTGGGCCAAGTTCGTACAAAAGCTGCGCCACAAGATGACGGTAGTTATTTAATTGAAGGTAGTAAAATATTTATTACTGCTGGTGAACATGACTTAACAGACAATATTCTTCATTTGGTTTTAGCGAGAACACCGGGTGCGCCAGAAGGAATTCGAGGCATTAGTATGTTTATTGCGCCGAAATTCATGGTAAATGATGATGGCTCACTAGGTGAAAGAAACTCTATTGTATGTCCAAGCATTGAAGAAAAAATGGGTATACACGGTTCTTGTACTTGTGTGCTCAATTTCAATAACGCAAAAGGTTACCTTGTTGGCGAGCTAAATAAAGGTATTCAAAATATGTTTGTGATGATGAATGCTGCTCGATTAATGGTTGGTTTGCAAGGTCTTGGCGTAGCGGAGCGTGCGACACAAAATGCGATTACCTATGCTAAAGAGCGTAAGCAAGGTCGCCCATTAACACGTAAGGCAGAATCATCATTTGACAGCGATACCATCATTGTTCACCCTGATGTGCGTAGAATGTTGTTGACCATGAAGGCATTGACTGAAGGTTGCCGAATGATGGCATATGACACAGCCAAGCATGTTGACTTGTCGGAGAGTCATGTGGATGCGGATGTCCGTGCCGCATCAAAAGCGCGCGTGGACTTAATGACGCCCGTCTGTAAGGCGTATATTACCGATGTGGGTACTGAGGTGACAGGCTTGGGTGTATTAGTTTACGGTGGCCATGGTTATATTAAAGAAAACGGTATGGAACAAAATTTGCGCGATAGTAAGATTTTTTGTATTTACGAAGGCACAAACGGTATTCAATCGCTGGATTTAGTAGGTCGGAAGCTATCTATGAATGGTGGTCAGTTACCCAAAGATTTTTTTGCTGATGTTCTAGAAGAAATAGAGTCAACGGCTAGTGAGTTGGACTTTATTGCCGGGCCATTGAAATCAGCGTTGTCAGAATTAAGCAAGGTGACAGATTGGGTCATTGAGTCAAAACAAAACAACCTTAATGATGCGGCGGCGGTTGCGGTGGATTATTTGCAAATGTTTGGGCTGGTAACCGTCGGCTATTACTGGCTACGTGCATCCAAGGTTGCTGTAGCTAACGAAGGGCGCTTTTATCAAGGAAAAATGGCGACGGCAAAATTCTTTGCAACTAAGTTATTGCCGCGTGTTTATGGCATTGCACCAGTTATTATGGCGGGTAGTGATTGCGTAATGGATCCTGAAGAGGATTTAATTGTGTAGCTTTAATTAGATACTAAAAAACCCGCATTTATGCGGGTTTTTTTATGCTAATCGGATTATGAGTCGTGTTAGGATTAGCGAAAATTATTTAACTATATGGTTGGTGTGTATGAATCTTTTCGATATGTCTTTGGATAAGAACCCTGCAAACTACGTGTCTTTATCTCCACTTACTTTCCTCAAAAGGGCGGCGGATGTGTACCCAAATAAGATTGCTTGTATCCATGGCGAGCAAAAAATCACATGGGCTGAAACATATCAACGTTGTGTCAAATTGGCGTCTGAATTATCCAAACAGGGTATTGGAAAGGGCGACACGGTGTCGGCAATGTTGCCTAATATTCCGGCAATGTTTGAGTTGCATTTCGCTGTACCAATGTTGGGTGCCGTTTTACACGCTATCAATACTCGATTAGATGTCGCTTCAGTAGCATTTCAATTGGATCATGCTGAAAGTAAGGTGGTTTTTATTGATAGTGAGTTTGCCGAAACCATGGAGGCGGCTTTGCATGAGGCTCAGGTTTCACCCTTTGTGATAGATGTGGAAGATGGTACGTACAGTGAGGATAGGCCTATTGGTAGTGCTGCCTATGAATCACTAGTGGCATCTGGCGATGATGCTTTTGAGTGGAGTTTGCCAGAGGATGAATGGCATTCAATTACATTAAATTACACGTCTGGTACAACAGGCAACCCGAAAGGGGTCGTGTATCACCACCGTGGTGCGTACTTAAATGCGATTAGCAATGTGATAACTTGGGATATGGGAAATCACCCTGTCTATTTATGGACGTTGCCCATGTTTCATTGCAATGGCTGGTGTTTCCCATGGAGCTTGGCGGCATCTGTAGGCACCAATGTGTGTTTAAGAAGTGTTTTGCCGAAAACTATTTATAAATTGATTAAGTCCGAGAAAGTGGATCACTTTTGCGGTGCGCCAACCGTGTTAACGATGTTAATTAATACGCCCGATAAGTACAAAGCGGGTATCGAGCATCAGGTGAAAGTGATGACGGCAGGCGCCGCGCCACCAGCCGCTGTGATTCAAAACATGGAAGGTATGGGTTTTGATGTGACGCATGTGTATGGACTAACCGAAACCTACGGCCCTTGTACAGTATGTGCTTGGCATGAGGAATGGGACGCGCTGCCGGCCGATGAAAGAGCAACATTGAGAGCTAGACAAGGTGTACGTAGTGCGATGTTGGAAGATTTGATGGTGGCAGATCCGGAAACATTAGAACCGATGCCAAAAGATGGTGTCAGCATGGGTGAAGTATTTATGCGGGGTAATAACGTTATGAAAGGGTATCTGAAAAACCCAACAGCGTCTGATGAAGCTTTTAAAGGCGGCTGGTTCCATTCGGGCGATTTAGCGGTGTGGCACGAAGATGGTTATATCGACATTAAGGACAGGTCCAAAGATATTATTATTTCAGGTGGTGAAAATATCTCAACGCTGGAAGTTGAGTCGGTGTTGTATCGCCACCCAGCCGTGCTAGAAGCGGCAGTGGTAGCAAAAAATGATGAGACGTGGGGTGAAAAGCCTTGTGCATTCGTCACGTTAAAAGAAGGCGAGGCGGCAACGGAAAAAGACATTATTTCATATTGTCGTGATAATTTGGCGCATTATAAAGCGCCGAAATTTGTTGTATTTGGTGGGCTGCCAAAAACATCAACTGGAAAAATACAAAAGTTCAGACTTAGAGACCAAGCCAACGAAATATAGTCAAACAAGAATATCGTCGGATATGCTTTGAATATCTTGGCAGCCAGCAAGTGCCATCGCTAAGCTAAGTTCAGCCGTTAAAATGTTGACGATGGTCTCTACACCTTGTTGCCCCGAGTGATTTAATCCCCAAATAACCGGCCGACCAATACCGACGGTTTCAGCACCTAGTGCTAATGCTTTAAGTATATCGCTGCCTCTTCGGATGCCGCCGTCTAGCATAATGGGGATTTGTTTATTAACAGCTCGGCTAATGGCAGGCAAAGCGTCAATACTGGAAATGCTTCCGTCTAGTTGGCGACCGCCATGGTTGGAAACAATAATGCCATCAACACCGTGCTCCACAGCAAGCTGCGCATCTTTAGGGTGCAAAATACCTTTTAAGTAAACAGGCATGTCAGCTTCTCGTTTTAGCCAATCTATATCTCGCCATGTTAAGCTTTTGTCGATAAGATTTTCGAAGTAATGCGCAAGCCCAGAATGACCACCTTTGTTTGGAAGCGAGATGTGATCTTTGCTAAAAAGGTTGGCAATATTTAAATGAGAAGGTAGCTGGAACTGGTTTTTAACATCTTGCTCTCTTCGTCCAAGAAAAGGTGCATCAACGGTTATCACAAGCGCTTTACAGCCTGCGTGTTTAGCACGTTGAATGAGGTTGAGAGTGGCTTGCCTATCTTTATAGGCATAAAGTTGAAACCAAACAGATGCTTGTGTAGACGCCGTTATCTCTTCAATAGGGTAATTCGATAGAGTACTGCAGATCATAATTGTTTTGGCATTTTGCGCAGCACGCGCTACCGCAAGTTCGCCATCTTCGTGAGCCATGCCTAAAAAAGCCGTAGGAGAAAATAGGATAGGCGTACTTAACTGTTGACCAGCAAAGCTCGTGTTCGTATTAACATGGCTTACATCTTTTAAGACACGTGGTAAAAACTGGATGCGCTGGAAAGCCGAAATATTATCCTTTAATGTGTGTTCGTCTAAGGCACCGCTTTGATAGTAATCAATCGCTGATGCTTCAAGAGAAGATGTCATGGATTTTTCAAAGTCAAATAAGTTCAGCATAGGTTCAGGTTTATTCATTTATTGTGCACGGCAATTAGGGGTGGAAACTCATTATGGGTGATGTAGTACCTTTTAAGAAAAAAACGCATGCCGAAAAGCATAAAGGAAACACCTTGTGCCGTGAAGGGCATCATGCGTGGAAAATAGATAAAGAAGGTCAATTTGACGTTAAGAGTGGGCGTTTGGTGACTATCTATATCTGTAAAAGGTGTGCAGCCATCAAAAATACCCTCAGCTAAGACAGGCATACTTGTTTGATGTTTGACAGCTTTGGGTTAGAGTACATCGATTGAAAAAGATTTTTTACGAATATTTAATAAACGGAGATTAGAATGAAATTATTTAAAACATTAGCAGCGATTGGTTTTGTTGCAATATTTGCAACAGGCTGTGCGTCTGTTTCAACAGACAAATGGCAAAATTGTGCCTTAGCGGGTGCAGCACTAGGTGGCGCAGCGGGCGGCTTTGGCGATGATCACGATAGCGAAGATGCAGTTCTAAGCGCAATAGGTGGTGCTGTCATTGGCGGAACAATTTGTGCGTTGATGGCTGATGATGAGTCTGCTCCTACGCCAGTTGTAGAAGAGCCTGCACTAGATTCAGATGGCGATGGCGTTATTGATAGCCTTGACCAGTGTCCTAATACACCAGCAGGTGTTGCTGTAGATAGCAATGGTTGTGCATTAGATTCAGATGGTGACGGTATTGCTGACTATAAAGACCAATGCCCTAACTCTGCACCAGGTGCAAAAGTTAACGAATTAGGTTGTGCCGTGGCGTTTGTTTTACACGGTGTTAACTTCCACACTAATTCTGCAGACTTAACTGACGAAGCAAAAGCAATTTTACAACCGATCGCTATTGCACATCACACCCATCATGGTGATGTTGATTTAGTGATTAGCGGACACACGGACTCAACTGGCGCAGCTGCTTATAACAAACAGCTTTCACAAAGCCGTGCAGAATCAGTACGTGCTTATATGATTAGCCAAGGTTGCGCAGCTGATAAGCTAACAGCAGTGGGTTATGGTGAAGAAAACCCTGTTGCTGATAACGGAACTAAAGCAGGACGTGCTGAAAACCGACGTGTTGAACTAAGCGTTAAGTAATAAAGAAAAGTGGTTATTAAAAACGGGGCATTTGCCCCGTTTTTTTTGTTATAAAAAACCGGCCTTGGAATACAAGACGGGCTAAATGAGGCTTTAATCTGTGATGCCTCGGAGGGGTGTGAGTTAGCTAGCGTGTTTTTTATCCCACTTACGGTCGAATTTACGGCCTTTACGGTCAAGTTTTCTATCAGCTCGTTTACCTTTTCTATCTAGCTTGCGGTTAATTCGGTCGCCTTTTTTATCTAACTTCCGATCAATGCGGTCACCTTTTCGTTCTAGTCTATTGGCAGCTTTGTCATGCCCTGCCTCACGTGCTTTATCGGCTCTAGCATCATAGCGTTGTTCAATTCGGTCACCCTTATTATCTAATCGCTCATCAATTCTGTCACCACGCTTATCTAACCGATTTTCGATACGGTCACCTTTGTTATCTAAACGGCTTTCAACCTTGTCGCCAAAGTCTGCCCATGCAGGTGAAATAAAAGCTGATGCAAGTAATGTAGGTAGTAAAATACTTTTTTTCATGTTTTTTCCTTTTTGTTTTTGCGTTATGCATCTTTAACAACGAAGCAAAACCAAGATGGTTGACAAGAAATATTTATTTTTTAGGTAGGGCCCACTTCTTAGCGATACCGCTAGATGTTTCACTAAAGAAAAAATTGCCGTCTGCGGAAAAGGCAAGTGCGATGATGGCAAACGTATCCCGGCTTAGTAAAAAGCTTTTTGGCGGCATCCATGTCTTTAATAGCGTTCCAGATTTAACGTCCCATAAGTCGATACGTTGATTCGCCCGCCCCGTAAGCAACGTGTTTGAATTAGGCGAGAATACACTGGCAGATACGGTCATGTACCTCATGGGCAGTTGGCTGAGGATTTGGCCTGTTTGAGTATCCCATAATTTGGTTTTTCCTAAAGAGGCGTTGCTCATTGCGTACTGACCATCATCAGACAGTGCAACGTTAAATATTTTGAAGTTTTGGCGCCATTGATGGGTTATAGCTCCAGTACGTAAATCCCATAATTTTGCGTATTGGTCATTGCCGCCTGTTAATGCGTATTGTCCGTTGTCGGATAGAGCGACAGTATTAACAAAGCCATCATGCTCAAATGTGTGGATAATTTTTCCGTAGTACAAGTCAAAGTAATACGCTTTGTTCGACTCCATCCCAATAACTGCACGTCTTCCATCTGATGATAATGCGATGCTCGTAATAGATGGGAAATCCCAATAACCAATAATCTTTCCAGAGGCAGTCTCCCAAAGAGCCAATGAGTTACGTTCAGCAGTTATTGCATATTTGTTATTTGAAGACAGCGATGTTTTGATGATGCCGTCGTTCTGGTCAGTATGTTGCCAATGATGTAATGTTTTATTACTTTCTATTTCTATTAGACGAGCAGTGCCGCCTGTTGCTGAAACAAGCGCGAAGTTACCATCTTTTGAGATGCTAGCGGTAAGCAGGCCAGCTTCATCATGCGTCCATGTCTTATAGGAAACGCTTTCGTATTGGCAGGCGCTAATCGCGAGCAATACAATAACGGTCAGTATGGGTTTGATGAAGCTAATCATCTTAAAATTTTAGTTGAAATTCAAAAAATGTTTTTCAGTTTCAACTTTAATTTTTCTATGAGGCTTTTTTGCTTAGGAAGTGGCTCTTTATCTATTGTAGGTAAGGAATGATTCTCACTTAAAAAGCTAAATAGCACTTTATTAAAGGTCTTTGGTTTTTCAAGTTGCGGGGAGTGGCCAATGTTTCTAAACGTATAAAATTGACTGTTATCTACAGTTTGCTGCATGTTTTTTAACGGCTGCAATGGAATGACGCTATCAAGTTCACCGTGCATGATTAAAACAGGGAAATTAAAATTTTTGAGGTGCTTTGTACCACGCCAAGACTTTAGGGTTTTTAAGAATCCATCAAACGCTTTGATATCCATTTTAAGGGCATCTTCAACAATCATATTTAAGAAAGGCTGGTTGTTACGTAAACCAGGCATGGTTTTTTTAAATGATAGGGTATGCAGCTTTTTTCTTAGGCCAATGTTGTCGAAAAAGTTCCAAATATTTTTGGCTGAGAACATGGAGTCTTTTGTGGATAACATTTCTAAGGAAGTCATTCCTTCAGCTGGTGCGGGGGCGACTAACGTCAGGGTTAGAATTCGTTCAGGGTGATTACCGGCAAGTTCTTGGGCCACGGCCCCACCAAGAGAGTGGCCCACTAGATGAAATGTGTCTAAATGTAAGTTGTCTGCTAACTGTAGGATGTCTTGGCTGAGTGTTTCAATGTCATAACCGTTTTCTGTGACCTTGCTGTCCCCACAGCCACGAAGTTCAGGTGCATAAGCCGTATATTGGCTTGGCAGGTTATCTAAGCAAGGTAGCCAATGCCGCCAACTTCCAAAGTTACCGTGGATGAAAATGATAGGAACAGAGCCGCTGCCTTGTTGTTGGTAGTGGATGTTCATGTCAGTAGTAAGTTGTGCATGTGGCATGTGTTTAATGACCCCAGTTAAGTTTGTTGTGAAGTGTGACGACGGTGCCGATAATTATTAGTGTGGGTGGTTTAGGTTTTAATTCTTCAACTTTTTTTACGATACCCGACAGGTCGGAAATGATAACCTTATGCTCAGGTGTTGTGCCTTTTTGAATGAGAGCAACGGGCGTATTTTTGCTAAGCCCACGTTGAATTAGTTGTTCACTAATTTGTGGTAGCCCTATTAATCCCATATAAATGACGATGGTTTGGTTCGGTTTGGCGAGTTGTTCCCAGTCAAGATTAACGGTGTTGTCTTTTAAATGCCCAGTTACAAATAAACAAGACTGTGCATGGTCTCGATGTGTGAGTGGTATGCCTGAATAGCTGGAGCAACCAGATGCAGCAGTAATGCCCGGTATGACTTCGAATAAAATGGAATGGTCTACCAATGTTTCAATTTCTTCCCCACCACGGCCGAACATGAAAGGGTCGCCCCCTTTTAGTCTAACAACTCTTTTGCCTTGTTTGGCAAACTTGATGAGTAGTGCATTAATGCCTTCTTGGGGAACGCTATGGTCGCTGCGTTTTTTGCCAACATAAATTCGTTCTGCATCACGACGAGCAAGGTTTAGCACGCTGTCCGATACTAACCGGTCGTAAATAATCAAATCTGCTTGTTGCAGAATGCGCAATGCTTTCAGCGTTAATAGTTCTGGGTCGCCTGGGCCAGCGCCTACAAGATACACTTTACCAATGGCAGTGGTGTCAGCGGCCTTGTCTAGTTGGTTTTGAAGAGTTGCTTCAGCTAAATTGTCTTTGCCTTGATAACTCATATCCGCAATAGGGCCATTAAACACGCTTTCCCAAAAGAGTCTGCGTTGTTCGGTATTTGAAAACTTTTCTTTTACAGCCTCTCTAAACTTTTTGCCAAGCTTGGCTATATTACCAAGGTTTTGCGGCAGCAATGTTTCAAGCTTTCCACGAGTAAGCCGGGATAATACGGGGGCGATGCCGCCGCTGGATATGGCAATGGTGATCGGTGAACGGTCAACAATTGCAGGAAAAATTACGGTACATAGTGATGGCTCATCTACAACATTGACAGGAATGTTTTGTTGTTGGGCTTCATTAGAGACGGCAGCGTTAACATTTTTGTCATTACACGCTGAAACAATTAAAACAAAATGGTGGGTATCACCAGCATTGAAGCGTCTGCTGATATGAGTGATGGTGTGTGCATTGGCGAGTTCTATAAGCTCTTTGCTGAGCGTGGGCGCAATGACGGTAACATCGGCCTTAGCGTCTATTAGCAGCCTTATTTTTCGTGTCGCAACAGAGCCTCCGCCAACGACTAAGCATTTTTTACGGGTTAACTGGTGAAAAAGGGGTAGGTAATCCATCTTATAAAAGTTCCTGATGTCTAAAACAACTGGTTAAATGATCATTGATCATGCCCGTTGCTTGCATCAATGCATAACAAATTGTTGGACCGACGAAGCTAAACCCTCTTTTTTTGAGGTCTTTACTTAGTTGCTTTGATAGCTCAGTTTCATTGGGGACTTGTTCGGGTGTTTGCCAGTGATTGATAATTGGCGTGTTATTTATAAACCCCCAAAGATAGGCTGAAAAGGACCCAAACTGTTGCTGTACTTGAAGAAAAGCGTTTGCATTTTTTATGCTGGCATTCACTTTCAACTTGTTCCTAATAATGCGAGGGTCATTTAGTAAGGCGTTAATTTTAGCGTTATCGTACTTGGCTACAATGTCAGGTATGAAGTTGTCGTAGAGTAGGCGATAGTTTTCTCGCCGTTGCAATACGGTGGACCAACTCAAACCAGCTTGCACGCCTTCTAAAATTAGAAATTCAAACAGCTTGTTCTCGTCTCGTAAAGGAACGCCCCATTCTTCATCGTGGTATTTAATATCTAGAGGCTTTTTAGCCCAAGAGCATCTTTGCATATTGGCCTCTGATTATCGTAGGCTTAAAATTGGCCAGTTATTTAATAAAGCATGCTTCCTCAGCTTTTCATCGGGATCAACGGCGTACGGATACGTGACGCGTTCTAATAAAGGAATATCGTTGTGCGAATCGCTGTAAAAGCTGCTATCTTCTAGGCTTTCGTTATTTTCTTTAAGCCATGCATGGAGACGGCTTACTTTTCCTTCTTGGTAACATGGGTCGCCAACATATGCGCCGGTGTATTTGCCGTCGATGAGTTCGGGGTCAGTTGCTAGCATATGAGGAATATCAAATAATGAAACAATAGGCTCCGTTACAAATCGATTGGTTGCTGTAATGACAATAAGCGTGTCATTCTTACTTCGGTGCGATTCAACAAGTTCAATGGCAGCCGGCAATACGATGGGCTGAATTTTTTGCTGTACAAATTGGCTGCGCCATGTGGTTAATTGCTCTAGAGAATGGTCGGCTAAAAACGTTAAGGCAAACTGCAGGTATTCATCAATATCAAGTTGTCCCTGACAATAATCTTCGTAAAATTTGGTGTTCATGGCGCCGTATTCTGCTGAGTCTACAAGTTTTTGCTCAACAAGGAATTGGCCCCATAAATGATCACTGTCGTCGCCGATTAGTGTGTTGTCTAAATCGAAAATAGTTAGGCTCATAATGCTATCTTTTTAAAAAAGAACTAGTCTGACATAAGTGGTGAAGTTGTGGCATAAAATTAACGTGTCTATAATGGGGGCAATAAATATTTAGAGTTAATTTAGCATGATTGATGATAATGGATACCGTTGTAATGTTGGCATTATATTATGCAATGGAAACAATAAGCTATTTTGGGCGCGTAGAGCGAATCAAGATGGTTGGCAATTCCCTCAAGGTGGAATTGATGATAATGAAACCCCTGATGAGGCGATGTACCGAGAGCTCTACGAAGAAATTGGTTTAAAGCCTGAGCAAGTTAAGGTTATGGGGAAGACGGGTGAGTGGGCGTATTATGACTTGCCTGAGCGATTTGTTCGTCGTAATAGTTTTCCTATCTGCAAGGGGCAAAAACAAATTTGGTACATGTTGCGTTTGCTGGGTGAAGAGGATGATATTCATTTCGATAGCACGAGTACGCCAGAATTTGATAACTGGCGGTGGGTTGATTATTGGGAGCCGGCGTTCGATGTTGTTCATTTTAAAAGAAATGTATACTTAAGTGCTTTAACAGAAATGTGGGCACTACTTTTCCCAGGAATTACACCAAGCCTACCTAAAAAATAATCAAAAGGTTGCCCCAAGAGGCATGGTTAGTAACCGATTGAAGAGCTGTCTAAGCTGCTAGGGATGTTTTCTAGTCTAACGATTGAGGTCTTTATATTGCCGTTATGACTGAGTTCAAGCCAACGATACCCAGGGGCGCTTTTATCAATCGCAAATTCAACGCTGTTTGGTTTAAATTGGAAGCACGTTGACGGTGTGCTGTAAATTGGGGTGCCATTAATATCGCCATTAAATTCTTGATGCACGTGCCCGTGTATAAGGCCTTTAATATTGTTGTATTTTGCGACTAGGTTTAGCAGTAAATCAGCGTTACAAATGGCCATGGTGTCTAACCATGTGCTGTTAACGGGGATAAGCTGGTGATGGAGGCATATTAGCGTGTTTTTTTCGGGGTGTTGCTCTAATTGTTGTTCTAGCGCAATAAGTTCGTTGTTATCAAGCGTGCCGCCTTCTTCATTCGGTGTGGCTGTATTTAAAAACGCAAATAGCCAGTCTTTTGTGTGTAAAAAAGGTTGATAGCTGGAAGAATCTTGTGTGAAACATTCGCGTAAAAGGTCAGGCTTGTCATGATTTCCAGGCAGTACATAGCATGGGATATTTAATGGCTGTAGTTGATCTGCAAGCCGTTGGTAAGCGGCTTTGCTCGCATCTTGACTCAGGTCGCCGGTTAAAAAAATAAAATCAGGAGGCCAACTATGTTGTTTGGCGAGCTCTAGCGTAGCGGAAAAACTGTCCTGTGTATTGATGCCGACTAATTGCTCATTTTTAGAGGCAAAAAGGTGCATGTCGGATATTTGTAAGATCCGAATGTCTGACGTTGAGCCCTTTATTTTTGAGAAGGCATTCATTCCATTGCCATTATAATGTCGTTAATTTTCATAAGTATAGACGTTTAAAGGTATTTTTCCTCTAACAAGTTCACAAAATTACGCTCGTACCAAACTTTAGTGGTTACCATTTAGGTGCTTAATTGTTTTATTAACACGTGCGAGCGGCGAGTCTGATTGTAGTTCTGTTGTTTGCTTTTGGGTAAATCTAATAAACTGGCTGCGATAAAGCCCCTTTCTAAAAACCAGTGGCTGGTTTGAGTGGTGAGGACAAATATTCTCGAAAGCCCTTTAGCTAAGGCTTTGTTTTCAATCATTGACAGTAAATATTCACCTCGTTCGCCAGACCGGTAACCAGGGTGGACGGCAACACAAGCCAGTTCTCCCATTCCTTCTTCTGGGTATTCGTGCAAGGCAGCGCAGGTGGTTATAAGGCCGTCTTGTTCAATAACGTGGAAGCTGTTTATGTCTTGTTCAATGTTTTCGGCGCTACGCTGGCTTAGCAGTCCTCTCAGCTCTAATGGTTTAATAAGCGCCATGATGCCTTGGGTATCTTCGATATTTGCTTGCCTTGCATCTTCGAAAGGGTGGGTGCTAATGAGTGTGCCAGAACCTTGTCGAGTAAATAATTCCAACTGTAGAGCGCCATTCAGTTTACGGTTTACAAGGTGAATGCGCTTGACGCCGCGTTGACTTGCGGCGATTGCTTCACGAAGGTGTAAATACAAGTCAGAATTTTCATCGTCTAACGTATTTAATAATGCTTCTGCTTGCTTGGTTGTAATTTGTTTAACAACATCTTTATTGTCATTTAAAAGCTCTGTTTGTTCTGTTAATAAAATTAACTTATCGGCTTGTATGCTGGTCGCGATGGCCGTTGCTACTTCTTCGCCACGAAGGTTGAATATGTCGCCCGTGGGTGAGTAAGCTAACGGAGAGACGAGTATGATTTGCCCCGCGTGTAAATTTATTTTTAAACTGTTCGTATCAACTTTTCTGACTTCTCCTGTATGTTGATAATCAATTCCTTCCAATATCCCTAAAGGTTTTGCTGTAATGAAATTGCCGGAGGTGATTTTAACATCAGCGTTTGAGATGAATGAATTGGCCAAACAGCGGGTTAGCTCAGCTTCTATACTGACGCGTGTGGTACCAGCCGCCTCTTTAGCAAGGTTTAGAATGCCTTTTGTGGTGATTCGCAAATGTCCAACAACCGTGCTTTGAATGTTAGCTTGAGCGATCTTCTCTTCGAGCTGTGGGCGGATGCCGTGGACTAATATCAGCTGAATGCCTAGGGAGTTTAATAATGCGAAATCTTGCATTAGCTCAGAAAATAACGTGTCTTCTATGGCTTCACCATTAAAGCTAATGACAAACGTTTTCCCACGGTGTGCTTGAATGTACGGCACGGTACGCCGAAACCAGCTTATGAATTGATGTGGGTGGGTGCTGTCGGCTAACGGTGCGTGTTCTATTAAGGAGATGTTTTGCCGATTGGCTGCTTGCCGGATCAAATGCGCTGCAGAGGAGGGGACTATTCCTCCAGTGCCACCTTTTTCCTTCGAGTACGTCCAGCGATAAATGGTTGCAGGGTCTTTGCCAATAGCTTCAGCCAACGCTTTGATGCCGCCAAATTTTTCAATAATATTTTTCGCATCCCATTGCATAAGTCAATTTTAAGCAGTTTTTGCGTTATTTGCAAATAAATAAATAAAATAGAATTAAAAATACAAATAAATAGTTATTTTACGCAAATTTCTTTAATTAAACTTTGTAAAAAATTGCAATAAGGCGTTATCTGCTCACTGGGGATGTATTCGTTTGGTTAATGGGCTTGGTTGATATTGCCCGGACCTAAAACAAGCGTGTCTATTCCCAGTTGCGTTAAGTAAGGTGCCTCGGTGCCAAAGGCAACAGCTTTGGATTGAGCCGCGCTTAATGCTTCTACTGTTTTTGTAAATACCGCATCGGCGGGTGTTTCAAAAGGGGGAACGCCGCAAAAAATAGGTTTATATGTTAAAGATAGCCCGCTGGATTCAGGCAGTAGTTTGCCCAGCACACGGTTAAGATCTTCTCTTAAATCATCTATTTTCATGCCGGGTAATGGGCGTATATCAATTTGTGTTTCACAATGTGAGCAGATTCTATTGGGATTGTCGCCGCCGTGGATAGAACCAATATTCATCGTAGGAACCGATACGTCGAAAACAGGGTTTTGATGCTTACGTTGTAATGCTTCACGCCATTTTAATAAAGCGTTGACGACTTGGTTCATGCCTTCTGTTGCACTTGCGCCTAGCGCGGGGTTGCTTGAGTGCCCGGCATGTCCTGTCACGACGATGGATTCCATCATGACGCCTTTGTGCATTCGAACAGGTATTAAGCTGGTGGGTTCGCCAATAATGGCATATTTTGCGTGCCCTAATTGTGCGCTGGTCAGTGCTTGCGCGCCACTCATCGCGCTTTCTTCATCTGCCGTGGCCAAAATGGTTAAAGGCTGTTTTAACTTGGCGTTTTTAAATTTGCTGGCTGTATCGATGGCCAACGCAAAAAAGGATTTCATGTCTGTACTGCCAAGCCCATAAAACTTGTTGTCTTTTTCTGTTAATTTAAAGGGGTCTTGAAGCCATTGTGTGTCGTCGTAAGGCACGGTATCCGCGTGGCCAGATAAAATTAGGCCTTGGGATGTTGGTGATTTTGGGCCAATGGTGGCAATTAAATTGGCTTTATTGGGTTGGTCTACTAAGTGCTGAATATCGACATCAAAGCCAATATTTTCAAGCCAATCCGCTAGTAAGTTGATGAGCGGCAGGTTGCTTTGATCGTGAGCAATGTTGGTGCTGCTAACAGATGGCGTGCCAATAAGGGCACGCATCATATCGGTTATGTTAAGGGGGCTTGCCAATGGCTAATGTGCAAGTTGCCGTTAAGAAAGATGTTTATCAGTAACGGCGCCTTCAGAAGCAGAGCTAACTAATTGTGCATACTTGGCTAAAACGCCCCGTTTGTAACGCGGTTCAGGTTTTTTCCAAAGAGATAGACGTTGCTGAATAACATCATCATCTAAGTGCAAACGAAGCTCATTTTTAACGCTATCGATGGTAATGGTGTCGCCATCTTCAACAACAGCAATGGCACCGCCTTGGTAAGCTTCAGGCGTAATGTGCCCAACAACGAAGCCGTGAGTACCGCCTGAGAACCGGCCGTCTGTAATAAAGGCAACTTTGTCGCCGAGTCCACGGCCCATAATGGCAGAAGTAGGGGCTAACATTTCACGCATGCCGGGGCCACCTTTTGGCCCTTCATAACGAATGACCAATACATCGCCTTCTTTAATTGAGCCATCAATAATGCTCGCCATCGATTCTTCTTCAGAATCGAAAACACGCGCGGTTCCAGTAAACCCTAGGCCTTCTTTACCGGTTATTTTTGCAACAGCACCTTCAGATGCTAGGTTGCCATGTAACACAACCAGGTGGCTATCCTCTTTAATTGCATTATCTAATGAGCGAATAATGTCTTGCTCAACAGGGTATGGCTTAACATCGGCTAAGTTCTCCGCCATTGTTTTTCCTGTAACCGTTAAGCAATCACCGTGTAATAACCCAGCTTCTAGCAATATTTTCATTAATGGCTGGATACCGCCAATGTCAATTAATTCGGCCATTGAATATTTGCCACTGGGCTTTAGGTCAGCGACCATGGGTACGCGTTTGCCTATGCTTGTGAAATCGTTCAAGGTTAAATCAACATCCGCACTGTGCGCCATTGCCAACAAATGAAGCACAGCATTGGTTGACCCACCTAGCGCAATTACAACAGTAATAGCATTTTCAAATGCTTCGCGCGTCATGATGTCGCGTGGCTTTATGTCGTTAGCTAATAGGTTAAGTACGGCTCTACCCGCATCTTCACAGTCTTTTTTCTTATCAGTAGAAATAGCCGCTTGTGCGGAACTGTTTGGTAGGCTCATGCCCATCGCTTCAATGGCTGATGCCATGGTGTTTGCTGTGTACATGCCGCCGCATGAACCAGCGCCGGGAATAGCTTTTGATTCAATGGCTTTTAATTCTTCGTCATCAATCAGGTTGTTAGCGCGTGCGCCAACAGCTTCAAAAACGGAAATCACATCAAGCTTACGTTGATTGTGGCAGCCAGACAAAATGGTGCCACCGTAAACGAACACGCTAGGGCGGTTAAGGCGAGCTAACGCAATCATGCAGCCGGGCATGTTTTTATCACATCCACCGATAGCAACAACGCCATCAAACCCTTGGCAGCCAACAACGGTTTCAATTGAGTCAGCAATGACCTCACGAGATGTTAACGAGTATTTCATACCCTCGGTGCCCATGGAAATGCCATCTGATATGGTGATGGTGTTGAAAATAACGCCTTTGCCACCGGCTTGATCTACGCCAGTTACCGCGTCATCGGCAAGGCCATTGATGTGCATATTACAGGGTGTGACCATCGCCCAAGTTGATGCGACGCCCACTTGGGGTTTTTTGAAATCAGCATCTTCAAACCCAACAGCGTGAAGCATGGCGCGACTTGGCGCGCGTTCCATGCCATCTACTACTTGAGAGGAAAATGTTCTACCAGTGTTTTTTTTGTCAGTCATAATAATTTAATTAAAAAGGTGTTAAAAAGAAGATTCCCAAGAGGATTTTTTACGCCAGCTTAGTTTGGGTAAAACAAAGCCTAACAGCACGCCTAATAACAGCACGCCGGCACCTACTAGGAACCAGTCTTGTGAATCGCTGCTTTTTAAAACATCATTTTCACGTTTAACGGTTTCAAGTTCGCGTTCAATGCCAACAACACGTTGTAATAATTGGTCGCGCTCTTCTTGGGTTTTAACTGCATTGCTAGCGGTCTGTTTTAACGTTTCTAATTCACTGGCCAGTAGCTCATTATTTTTTTCTAAGCCAGAGCTCTTGGAATCTAATGAGCCTTTTTGTTCACTTAGCTCAGCGAGTTGTTCCTTTGCTAATTTATGAGAGGCTGTTAATTTATTTAGGGCGGCTTCACTTCTTGCTAAACGTGCTTTTGCAGAGGGGGTGTTAAGCAATAGGCGTGTTAGAACCCAGCCTTCACGATTGCCTTTTAGTTGTATTTTTGAGTAGCCGGAGGCAGCATCTTTTTCAAGAATGTTTAGGCGAGTGCCGCTTTTAAGCGTGGCAATAATTCGGTGTGTAGAACTTTTGCCTGAACGCACCATGATTTCAAGTTCATCTGATACATACGCGGTGGCAGCAATGGTTGATGAGCTGACAGATAGCATTAAAATAAATAAAAATTTCTTCACGAATAGTTCCTAGGTTAATTGTTTGATAGTTGATTTAGTGCCCATTAATTAAAAATTCCATTAGCGCTTTTTGTGCATGAAGTCTATTCTCGGCCTCATCCCAAACAACACTTTGCTCACCATCTAAAACATCAGCACTAACTTCTTCACCTCGATGTGCTGGTAGGCAATGCATGAAAAGAGCGTCGGGTTTAGCAAGGGACATCAGTTGGTCGTTTACTTGAAAGTCAACGAATGCCTGTTCTCTCAGCTTTTGTTCTTGTTCTTGCCCCATGCTGGCCCATACATCGGTAACAATTAGGTCAGCATCTTTAACGGCTTCTTGCGTATTATGATACATCACCACATGGCTTTTTGTAGCGCTAAGCAACTCTGCTTCTGGCTCGTAACCAACAGGGCATGCAATAGTCAGTTGGAAATCTAATAGTTTTGCCGCATTCATATAGGATTGGCACATATTATTGCCATCACCAACCCAGCAAACTTTTTTGCCTTGAATGTCGCCACGCATTTCAAACCAAGTTTGTAGGTCAGCTAGTAATTGGCAAGGGTGAAAACGATCGGTTAAACCGTTGATAACGGGAACTTTCGAGTGCTTCGCAAATGTTGTGACTGTGTCATGTTCGTTGGTTCTTAACATGATTGCGTCGATCATTCTGGACATAACTCTTGCAGAGTCTTCAATAGGTTCGCCGCGCCCAAGTTGTGTATCTCGGGGTGATAGAAATAACGCGGTGCCGCCAAGCTGCGCCATGCCTGCTTCGAAAGAAATGCGAGTGCGTGTTGATGATTTTTCAAACACCATACCGAGCACTTTGTTTTTTAACGGCTCATGGATAGTGCCATTGTTACGAATCGCTTTCAGTTCTATTGAACGCTTGATGATAAAGCGAAGTTCGTCGGCGCTTAAATCGTTAAGGGTTATAAAGTGGCGTGGTTGCATAGCGGTTACTTTAACGTAAGGGTAAGGTTATCGTGCAATTATTAATTCGCTGATAATAGATACCATCATGTCGGCTTCTTCATCGCTCATAGTAAGAGGTGGAAGGAGCCTAACGATATTATTAGCGGCTACATTAATGAGTAATTTTTTTTCAAGCGATTGCATCACTAATTCTAGGCAAGGGCTATTGAGTTCGATGCCTATCATTAGACCTTTATGGCGAATGTCTATGACGGATGAGCAGTCACTCAACGTTTGTTTAAAAGACTGGGCGATGTATTCGCCCAATTGTTTGGCGCGTTCGGCAAGGTTGTCTCGCTCAATAATTTCAATGGTCTTTAGTGCGGCGGCACTAGCTAACGGGTTGCCACCAAATGTTGACCCATGTGACCCAGTAGTTAATAACCCCGTTGCCTTTCCAGATGTTAGACAGGCGCCAATAGGCACGCCATTTCCTAAGGCTTTCGCCATGGTAACAACATCTGCTTTAATACCATTATGTTGGCTTGCTAAAAAGCGACCTGTTCGTGCCATGCCAGATTGGATTTCATCTAGCATCAATAGCCAGTTATGTTTGTCGCAAAGTGACCGTAATTTATTAAGGTAGTCGTCAGCAGGAATGTTAATCCCACTTTCACCTTGAATAGGCTCAATAAGTACAGCAACGATGTTTTTGTTTTGCTCGGCTAGCTCTTCCAATGCGGCAATATCATCGTATGGGACATGGCAAAACCCTTCGGGTAAAGGCCCAAACCCTTCTTTAACTTTTGGGTTGCCAGTTGCGGTGAGTGTTGACAGCGTGCGCCCATGAAAACTGTTTGTGGCTGTCACAATGACTGGGTTTTGAATTTGCTGGCTGTGTGCGAAACGGCGGGCAATTTTTATAGCAGCTTCATTAGCTTCTGCGCCAGAGTTTGCAAAAAAAACATCGTGCATACCGGTTAATTCGCATAGCTTATCGGCTAGTTTTTCTTGCTGGTCAATATGATACAGATTAGATGTGTGCACCAATGTATTGGCTTGCTTGCTAATAGCATCACCAACGTCTGGATTTGCATGGCCTAATCCACAGACAGCAATACCGGATAGGGCATCTAAATATTTGTCACCTTTATCATCAAATAGCCAGGAACCTTCGCCTTTAATAAACCTAACAGGCAGGGGGGCGTAAGTGGGCATAATGTGGGTAGGTTTTGTGGTCATGATTTTTTTCTTTTTGCCAAAAATAAAAGGCAGTCTAATTCGACTGCCTATTTGTTTAATCAGTTATTATAATTATCTGTTTGTAAATCAGCAACTAAACACGCATGAATGCCATTCAATTAAGTATATTTTCTAGCCGAATTGAGTCCGTTTGCGACGAAATGGGCGCAATTCTTCAACGCGCTGCGTTTTCCCCTAATATAAAAGACCGTTTGGATTTTTCGTGTGCAGTGTTTGATGTGGGCGGAAAGTTGTGCGCTCAAGCGGCTCATATACCCGTCCATTTAGGCAGTATGGCCTATGCGATGCAAGACATTGTTAGCCTTTTTGAATGGGAGCAGGGTGACGTGGTGGCGTTGAACGACCCCTATCTTGGAGGGACTCATTTACCTGATGTTACATTGGTTTCTCCTCTATTTGTAAATGATGATTTAGTTGGGTTTGTAGCCAACCGTGCCCACCACGCGGACATTGGCGCAGAGTCTCCAGGGTCAATGCCTCTATCATCGTCGCTGGATGAAGAAGGTTTGGTTATTTCGCCTATGAAAATAGTGAGAAAAAACAAAAAGAAGCCCGAATTCCATCAATTGTTAAATAAATTAAAGAACAGTGTGGAATCAACGGGCGATTTCAATGCGCAAATCAGTGCAAATTGGCGAGGCATTGAAAGGCTATCAACCATTGTGAGTGATTACGGTGTGGGTGAGTTTGCCAACGCTGTTGGTCAGCTTAACGATTACGGTGACCGATTGATGTTGGGGTTGTTAAAAACTATTCCGAGTGGTGTTTATCAATTCACGGACGTGATGGATGATGATGGGTTGGGAACAGAAAATATAAGAATTAGGCTAAAGCTCACCATTGATAATAAAAAAGTAATAGCAGATTTTGCGGGCACTGATAAGCAAGTGGTAGGTAATATTAATTGCCCGTTGTCGGTTGTTGCGGCGGCAGTGTGTTACGTCTTTAGATGTTTAATGCCAGATAATACACCAGCGTGTTATGGCGTTTTTAAACGTATTGATATATTAGCTGAAAAAGGCTCGTTTATTCATGCAGAAAAACCAGCTGCTGTAGCGGCCGGTAATGTGGAAACCAGCACGCGTTTAGTTGATGTGGTGATGGGCGCGCTGAGTAAAGCTATTCCAGAAAAAATACCGGCCGCGAGCCATGGCAGTATGAACAATGTGGCAATGGGGTTGAATAGTGGGGCTGATAGCTGGAGTTACTATGAAACGATAGGTGGTGGGATGGGCGCAGGGCTGCTTAATGATGGGTTGTCAGCTGTACAAACGCATATGACAAACACGTTGAATACACCAATAGAATCCTTAGAAATGCATTACCCCTTACGAATGAAACAATATGCCATTCGATGGAAGTCGGGTGGCGGTGGTCTGCATAATGGCGGCGATGGCATAGTCCGTGAAATGGAGTTTTTAGCGCCGGCACAGGTAACATTGTTAACTGAAAGACGAAGAAATAAAGCATGGGGGCTGTTAGGCGGTGAAGATGGTGACGCTGGAAAAAACTGGTTAAACGAAAAGCCCTTAGCAGCAAAAACGAGCGTGAATGTTGAACGAGGTGATTGTATTAAAGTGATGACGCCTGGCGGCGGAGGCTATGGAGAGAGCGGTTTATAAGCTATAAATCCTGTATAATTCCGTTATTAAAATTTCAAAAGGTTAGATTGATGAGTATAAACGAAAGAATTGAAGAGCAACTTAATGGGCATTCTGTTTTGCTATATATGAAAGGCACGCCTTATTTTCCACAGTGTGGTTTTTCGAGCAAAGCAGTGCAAATTTTACAGGCTTGCGAAACAGAATTCGCGTATGTAAATATCTTTGACGACGACGAGGTGCGTGAAGGTTTAAAGGCGTACTCTAACTGGCCAACATTCCCGCAGTTATATGCAAATGGTGAGCTAGTAGGTGGCGCCGATATCATGATAGAGATGTTTGAAAATGGCGAGCTAAAAGAATTGCTTGATGCGCTTCCGGCTAAGAGCTAAACGCATCCCACTGATTAACAATTTTACAGAATAAAAGAGCCGTCTGTTCAGCGTCATAAAGAGCTGAATGGGCCTGTTCACTGTCCCACTCAATGCCTGCTGCTTTCGCCGCTTTTGCTAGAACAGTTTGTTTGTATGCAAGGCCGCCAAGCGTGGCTGTGTCAAAGGTGCTGAATGGGTGAAAGGGGTTACGCTTAAATTGGGTGCGCTCAACAGCGGCATTCATAAACCCAATATCAAAGGCAGGGTTATGGCCAACAAGAATAGCGCGCGTACAACCTTGGTCTTTAACGGCTTGCCTAACAGGCTTGAACAGATTAGTTAAGGCTTCTTTTTCATCTATCGCCATTCGAAAGGGGTGATGGGGATCAATGCCATTAAACTTCAAGGCGGCAGGCTCTAAGTTTGCACCCTCAAAAGGCACGATATGTTCTCTATATGATGCTTGTATGACAAGTTCACCGGATTCTTTCATTTCGGGAATAACGACAGCCATTTCTAACAAGGCATCAGTTGCTGAGTTGAACCCGGCGGTTTCCAAATCAACAACAATGGGTAAATAACCTCTAAATCGGTTTGCCATTGTGTTTTGCTTTGATTCGGTCATTGTAATCAGTCTGTCATGAAGTTTAATTTCATCTATAATAAATCAACTAGGGTTAACCCGTTAAAAAATATTGTTGGAGAAGTTCTTAATGTTACTTATACAAGCAAAAAGAAAAGGAATACTTGTTGCCGCACTTTTGGCTATTGTTATGTTGTCTGGCTGCGCAAGCTTAACGTCACAAAAGGAAAATGACCCGCTGGAATTAGTGAATAGAGGCGTGTATTCGTTTAATGAAACGGCCGATAAATACGTGATTGAACCTGTTGCCAAAGGATATCAGTTTGTTACCCCAGAGATAGTCGATACTGGCATTACTAATTTCTTCAGCAACTTAAATGATATTTCTGTTTTTGTTAATGATGTGCTTCAATTTAAATTAATCCAAGCAGCTTCAGATGGCGGACGTTTTTTAGTGAATAGCACAGTAGGTGTTTTAGGCTTCGTAGACGTAGCAACGGGCATGGGTATGCCAAAGCACAATGAAGATTTTGGTCAAACATTGGGTGCTTATGGCGTGGGGACAGGCCCCTATATTGTTTTACCTTTCCTTGGCCCAAGCAACTTAAGAGACACAGTGGGCATCGTTGCAGATACTAATGTGGATCCAATTTACTATATAGAAGAGTCTCATACTATGTGGGGCGTCATTGGGCTAAAAGCCATTGATACACGAGCAGATTTAATTTCAGCAAAAAAACTGCTAGATCAAGCGTCATTAGACCCTTATGAGTTTTTACGTAGTAGTTACTTCCAGCGTCGTGAATATCTAGTGTTTGATGGTAATCCACCGATGGATGACGAAGAATTTTTAGACGACGAGTAGTCGCCTTAATAAAAAAAGCCCCGGTTCGGGGCTTTTTTATGTGTTGTGGAAATAGTTTTATAAATAGCCGTGCATGAAAGCCAAGGCTTGGTTGCCTTATCCGGCTTTAATGCGCCATTGAAGCGGAGTTTCTTGCCTAAAGGGCTTGATGGTTTCTCCGGCATAGGGATAGCTATCGGGTGCTTGCCAGCTCTCTTGAATTAAGGTGATTTGCTCAGTGTTTCTTGGTAAACCATAAAAGTCTGCTCCATAAAAACTACTAAAGCCTTCAAGCTTGTCTAAAGCATTTACATTGTCAAACGCCTCTGCATAAAGCTCAATAGCTGCATGTGCGCTGAAGCAACCTGCACAGCCACAATTATTTTCTTTTGCGTTAACAGCATGTGGGGCGCTATCAGTTCCTAAAAAGAATTTGGGGTTCCCGCTCGTGGCAGCCTTAAGAAGTGCTTGTCGGTGGTTCTCTCGCTTCAAAATAGGTAGGCAATAGTTATGTGGGCGAACACCGCCGGCTAAAAGGTCGTTACGGTTTAGTAATAAATGCTGGGGCGTTAGAGTGGCGGCAACGTGATCATTAGAAAGAGCATAATCAATCGCCTGCTCTGTCGTTGCGTGCTCAAGTACGATTTTAAGGTCTGGAAAATCTGCACGAATACTGTTTAAGTGTCGGTCAATAAACACCTGTTCGCGATCAAATATATCAATATCAGCGTCAGTCACTTCAGCGTGTACTAATAGCGGTAACGCATGTTTTTGCATGGCCTCAAAAACGGTCGCCATGTTGCATATATTGGTTACGCCACTATCCGAATTGGTCGTTGCGCCGGCAGGGTATAGCTTAGCGGCATAAACAACGTTCGATTTACTCGCCTCAATGATGTCGTTGACGGTCGTATTATCTGTTAAGTAAAGCGTCATAAGTGGCTGAAAGTTGCTGTCAGCAGGTGCGGCTTTAAGTATTCGGTCGTGGTATTGTGTGGCTGCTTGAACAGACGCAACTGGCGGCGTTAAGTTTGGCATGACGATAGCGCGGCCAAATTGACGCGCAGTAAAGCTCACGGTTGTTGGTAATGCGGCACCATCTCGCAAGTGTAAATGCCAATCATCTGGCTTAGTTATTGTTAACTGTTTCATGTGATTGTGCCAAAAAGGCTATAAAATGAAAGAATATGCCGTTATTTTACATGCATTGCTTGCTATGGACGGTTGAAATCACCGAAAATACCCAGTTCACATAAAAGTACTTATACAAAATGCCAATTTATGAATACCAATGTAAAGCTTGTGGTGAGCGCCGCGAAGCCTTGCAGAAAATTAGTGATGCGCCGTTAATAACCTGTAAAGAGTGTGGTGAAGACGCGCTGACCAAACAGATCTCGGCGGCAGGTTTCCGTTTGAAAGGTGAAGGCTGGTACGAAACTGATTTTAAAAGTACCAATAAGAAAAATTTAGCAGAAAGCTCGTCTGCTGCTCCGGCAGAAAAAAAGAGCACTAAAAAGGATTCAACGAGCGGCAAATAAGCCACTCTTCCATTTACACAGTAAGGAATTAATATGCGAAGCCATTATTGCGGCGAAATAAACGAAGCTCATTTGGGTCAAGAAATTGAACTCTGTGGATGGGTACATAAAAGGCGTGACCATGGTGGTGTTATTTTTATTGACCTGCGTGATCGTGAAGGTATTGTGCAAGTTGTTTATGATCCGGATAGAGCGGAACCATTTGCTATTGCGGAAAGCATTCGTAGTGAGTATGTTGTTAAGCTAAAAGGCCGCGTACGTGCGCGCCCAGAAGGCACTGTTAACGATAAAATGAAAACAGGCAAGGTTGAAGTGCTTGGTTTGGAATTAGAGGTGCTTAACAGTTCAGAAACACCACCCATTCAAGTGGATGGTGATATTGAAGTGAACGAAGAAACGCGGTTGCGCTATCGTTATATTGACCTTCGTCGCCCTGAAATGTTGGAAAAAATACGCTTGCGTCGTGATGTGACATTAAATTTGCGCCGTTTTTTAGAAGATGAAAATTTCTACGAAATTGAGACGCCTTTCTTAACAAAGGCAACGCCTGAAGGTGCGCGGGATTATTTAGTGCCGAGTCGTACGCATGAAAATAGTTTCTTTGCATTGCCTCAGTCCCCTCAGCTGTTTAAACAGTTGTTGATGATTGCTGGTATGGATCGTTATTACCAAGTCGTGCGCTGTTTCCGTGATGAAGATTTACGGGCAGATCGCCAGCCAGAATTCACACAGCTTGATATTGAAACGTCGTTTTTAGACGAAACACAAATTATGGGCTTAATGGAAGGCATGATTCGTCGTCTATTTAACGAAGTAATTGATGTTCAATTACCTGAACAATTTCCGCAGATTACTTATGCTGATGCGATGCACCTATATGGCACTGATCGCCCCGATTTACGTAATCCATTAAAGCTAATGGATGTGGGTGATTTGATGGCGTCGGTTGAATTTAAAGTGTTCTCAGGCCCAGCAAATAGTGATGATGGACGAGTGGCAGCGTTGCGCGTGCCAGGTGCCGGCTCACTTAGCCGTAAAGTAATTGATGAGTACACTAAATTCGTAAGTATTTACGGCGCCAAAGGCTTGGCGTATATCAAAGTAAATGATCGAACTGCGGGTATAGAAGGGCTGCAGTCGCCGATTCTGAAATTCTTGCCAGATGATGTAGTAGAAAACATCATGCAACGGACAGGCGCTGAAACGGGCGATATTGTGTTCTTTGGCGCGGATAAAACGAAGATCGTTAATGAATCGCTCGGTGCGTTGCGAGATAAAATTGGTCAAGACAAGGGCTTGTTAGAAGGTAAATGGAAGCCAGTTTGGGTTATTGATTTCCCTATGTTTGATTGGGATGAAAAATCAAGCCGTTGGAATGCTATTCACCACCCATTTACAGCACCTTCCTGCTCTGCTAATGAATTAAAAGCAAATACAGGCGGCGCATTATCGCGTGCCTATGATCTTGTTTTAAACGGTACGGAAGTGGGTGGCGGTTCTATACGTATTCATAAAACGGATATGCAGCAAGTCGTGTTTGACTTATTAGGAATGGATGCGGAAGAGTCACAAGAAAAATTTGGATTTTTACTCGACGCACTAAAGTATGGCTGCCCTCCACACGGCGGCATGGCGTTTGGTTTGGATCGCTTGGTAATGATTATGGCGGGTGCTTCAACTATTAGAGATGTAATGGCCTTCCCAAAAACCCAAACAGCCGCTTGCCCGTTAACATCAGCACCAGCCATGGTGAGTGATGGGCAATTAAAAGAGTTAGGCATTCGCTTAAGAAAGCCTCCACAATTAGAAGCAGAATAGGTAAATATATGTCTACATCAGCCCGTGCTATTCAAGATTACTCTTTATTAAGTGATGAAGAATGCGACCAACGTATTCTAAAAGCAAAGGAGAAGCTAGGTGACCGATGTGTGATATTAGGGCACCATTACCAGCGTAATGAAGTGTTTAAGCATGCTGATTACAGTGGGGACTCTTTAAAGCTGTCCCGCCATGCTGCTGATTCTAAAGCGGAATACATTGTATTTTGTGGTGTGCACTTTATGGCGGAAGTATCCGTTATTTTGTCGCGCCCAGACCAAGTGACTATATTGCCGGATATGGCAGCGGGTTGCTCCATGGCAGACATGGCAAATTTAAAAAATGTAGAGCGCAGTTGGAAAGAATTAAATTCTGTGCTCAATGCGGATGAAGAAGTAACGCCTGTCACGTACATTAATTCAGCCGCCGACTTAAAAGCCTTTTGTGGCAGACACGAAGGTATCGTTTGTACATCATCTAATGCACAACACGTGCTTAACTGGTGTTTTGAAAAACGCGAAAAGATTCTATTTTTCCCCGATGAGCATTTAGGTAGAAATACGGGTTACCGAATGGGTATTCCATTAGATGAAATGGTGGTGTGGAATTTTAACCAACCAATGGGTGGCTTAACAAAAGAGCAAATTAACAACGCAAAACTCATTCTTTGGAAAGGGTTTTGTTCAGTTCATCAAATGTTTGAAGCAAGCCAAATTGACGACTTTAAAAAGCGTTATCCCGAAACGTTGGTTATCGCGCATCCAGAAGCCAACTTTGAAGTGTGTGAAAAAGCGGATTATGTGGGTTCTACTGAAATGATTCTAAAAACAGTAAAAGATGCTAAGCCCAATACTCGTTGGTTGGTAGCGACAGAACTTAATTTGGTGAATCGTTTAAAGGAAGAAGTTAAAGGCGAAGGCAAAGAAGTTCACTTTATGTCGCCGACTGTTAGCATGTGCTCAACCATGTTTAGAACTGACCCTCAGCACTTAGCGTGGGTAATGGAAAACCTTGCAAATGGTGTTGTGGTGAATCAAATCATTGTGTCTAAAGAAGATCAGTTAATGGCAAAGAAGGCGCTTAATAATATGTTGAACTTAGCTATTTAACTAACGCTCCTTTTAGTGAATGTATTGAGGAGTTGTTCTCAATCTGTTGAATAGCCAGTTTAAGTTCATTAATATGCCGGTCGAAATTAATTGTTAATGCTGGGTTAGTATTGGCATCTTCAATTTGAGCTAAGACAATACGAGCATTATCTGGTTGTTTAAGGGCTAAAAAAATATTCCCTGTTTCAAACAATGGGTTAAGAAACTCGTTATTTAGATGAAATGCTTGTTGGTGAGCATTAATGGCGCCGAGTGTATTGCCCGTTATTAAATAAGCTTTAGCTAAAAAGTACTGGTAAATAGAAGCTTGTTTCGACGCCCCCAAATTTTTTAGAATAATGTTAAGCCATGTAATGAAATAAGGCCTTAGAGGTTCAAACTCACTTTTTGATAAATGGGTGCTGATATGTGCAAAGGAAATTTGTGTTGATGTCGAAAATGGGTTGTTTTTAAGTTTCGTATTAATTTCGTTAACTAGGGTGACATCAATAGGTTTTTTTAATAACACAGCTATCACCAAGCTGTTAATAGCATAGGAGCTTTCAGTCGGTAGTAATGTTCGTGCTGAGTTAATGGCTTCTTCAGCAACGCCATATTCTTGGTATTTGTAGGCGGTATTACTAAGCAGCGCTAACGTAGCGGGTGACTCTGGGTGGTGTGAGGCCTCGTAAGAGGCTAATGTATAGTCATTTTGCCACTGATATGCTCGGAACATGGTGGTTGCACCGAGTACGATAAAAAAGGCGCAGCAGGCGGCTGTATAAATACGCTTGTTAAATGATGGCCAGTGAATAAAAAACCCAACTAAAGCAATAATAATGCCTATTGATGCCAAGTGATTACGGTGCTCGTGCGCAATTTCTAATCCGAAAATAGTTGATTCTAATAAATGTGCAGTAAAGAAAAAAAGAATACCAAATGATACTAGGGGTTTGTTAACGCGCCAGCGAACGGCAAGAATTACTAAGCTAATAATAAAAACAATGGATAGCAGTGTTGTCCATGGGTCTATTAAAGATGTGGATAGCTGAATATCATCGTGAAACAAGCCAAATGCATTGATGCGTGGTAAGACGATAAGAGATATATAAAAAGTGATGATTCTTGATTCGGTCAGCACGCGTTCAATGAGTGTAAAAGAACGGCTGCTATAACCACCAGCAGCATAATCGAAGGCTAAAATTAAGATAGTGAAGGCGGAGAGCGCTAATAGGGTGTAAATGAACTTCTTTGCTCGAATGGGTAGAGTTGAGTAATTTGTCCAAGGGTTTTTATCACTAAAGAACATCCATTCTATGAGGAATAGATATGCAGGAATAAGGAGGGCGTTTTCCTTACTAAAAATGGCTAATAAGAAACAAACAAAACTAGTAATGTAAGTGAAGAAGTTCTTTATGGGGTGTTTATTAGCTATGTTTTGACGCGCTTTAATGTAAAAAATCAACGTCGCAAGTGCAAATAAGGTACTCAACGAAGTCATTCTTTGCACGATATACAATACGCTGGTTAAGTTAATTGGGTGTACTGCCCAAAGCATGGCAATAGAGAAGGCAAGATATGGAACGATTTTATCGTGAAGGTTGCTGTTCTTCACAATGACAGGCATTCGTAATAATTGCAGACTAAAAATAAATAGTAACCATGCGCAGGTTACCTGAATTAAAACGTTTGTTAATTTAAATGCAAAATATTGATAACCATCAGCAAAATAATAATTGAGCGCAAAGCTCAACATAGCAACGGGGCGTTTTAAAGGGCCTGCCCTGCCAGATAAGGTAGCATCCGCTACCGTGGCCGGAGTTAACTCGGTAATTCTTATTTGTGTGTTTTCTTGTATGTTGCCGTGGTCATCAAATACAAAAGGCCCATGTATGCCCTGGTGATATACGGCTATAGTTGTAAGTGCTAAAGCAAGAAGAAAAAATGCTAAGTGCGCTTTAGATAGTGATGGAGGCATCATACGATTAGTATAGTAATAGAAATAAAAAAGGCGGCCTTAAAGGCCGCCTTTTATTAATTGCTTAATATTATGTTTTAGGTAGGTATTTTGATGGCATTGGTGTGCTGCCTGTACCTGAAATGGACCACCGTAGAGCCGAACCACCATTTGAATTAGGTGTCATTCTAAATGATGCGCCTGAAGCAGTTCCAAGTTCAGCTATGTCTCTAAGTTCAACATCAATTAACCCAAGGCCTGTTACGGTGACAGTAGACACATATTTTGCGCTGTAAGCGGTAGGTGCGGAAATACCCAGTGTGCTAGCTCCGTTTGCACCTGATAGCGTACCGTTTTCACTAAAATAAATATCAACGGCTGTTTTAGCAGCGCCTGACATTGATGCGCCTTCTGCAACCTTCGCTTTAATGGTGTAATCCTGGTAAGCAGGAATCGCTAGTGCAGCCAAAATACCGATAATGGCTACCACAATCATTAATTCGATTAGGGTAAAACCCTTTTGTACGTTATGTACGACGTTTCATTTTTACGACGTACGCGCGATGAGTGTTTTTAGATTTGTTGCGTCACAAAGTGACCTTTTTTGTCAGTCGCCCAGATCAAGTTTCTTCAATCGATAGCGTAACGCTCTAAATGTGATGCCTAGTTCTTTCGCAGCGGCAGTCTTGTTCCATTTGGTTTTTTCGAGCGCTTCTACAATGGCTTGTTTTTCTAGGGTATCTAAATAGTCTTCCAGCTGAACGCTGTCAGTTGAGAAGGATTGTTCATGTAGATTTTGGGCGCCTTCAGGGAGGTGGATGTCGTTAGCTATGATGTCTGCCGTTTCACATAATGTAAGCGCCCTTTCTAATATATTCTCTAGTTCTCGAACATTCCCTGGGTAGGCGTATCCTTTTAACTTTTTAAGTGCTTCTTTGGAAGGCTCTTTGGCGTCTTCTTCAAAAGAAGCCGCGAGTTTTTCTAATATATGATTCGTTAATACGGGTATATCTTCTGTGCGGCTGCGTAAGCTAGGTAGTGGCAATTCAATGACATTGATTCTATAAAAAAGATCTTGTCTAAATTGTCCATCGTTAACTAAGTTAGATAAATTTTTATGTGTCGCACTTAAGATGCGCACATCAATAGGAATTTCGCGATCACCACCAACCGGCCTAACGGATTTTTCTTGAATGGCGCGCAGTAGTTTGACTTGCATGTGAAGGGGTAGGTCTGCGATTTCATCTAAAAATAATGTACCGCCATTAGCCGTTTGAAATAGCCCTTTTTTATCACTAACTGCGCCAGTAAAGCTGCCTTTTAAATGCCCAAATAATTCGCTCTCGAGCAATTCGCTGGGGATGGCGCCGCAGTTGATGGGAACGAAAGGTTTAGCGGCTCGTGGGCCTTTTTCATGAATGAGTTTGGCGACGAGTTCTTTACCCGTACCGGATTCGCCACTGATATAAACAGGCGCTTGGCTACGGGCCAGTTTGGCTATTTTTGCCCGTACTTGAGCGATTGGTACTGAGTCACCAAGTAGTTGGTTGCGACTGCGTCTATCGACAGGGGATACGGTATCATTGATTTTTATGGCTGAACTAACGAGGTTTTTTAATATTTTTAGATCAACCGGTTTAGAAACAAAATCAAACGCACCGAGTTTTAACGCATTGATGGCTGTTTCCATGCTGCCGTAGGCAGTAATAACTGCTGTAGGTAAAGAAGGGGAATATTTTTGAATATGCTCGACTAACTCTAAGCCATTGCCGTCCGGTAATTGCAGGTCTGTTAGGCAAATATCAAAGTCATTGTTCTTTAGTAATTTTTTTGCGTTTGAGAGGTCTTCTGCGGACTTGCTGTCTATCCCCATTCTAGATAGTGTGATTTCAAGCAACTCACGAATATCCGGTTCGTCGTCGACGATTAGTGCAAGAGGTTGGCTCATTGATGAAGGTTTTTGTTAGTTATAGTTAAGGTAAAACAACTACCGCCGTGCTGAGGCTGGTGATAGCTTAGCTTAGCATTATTAATCTCAGCCAGTTGGTTCGAAATGTATAGCCCAAGCCCGGTGCCAGTAGAGGAGGTTGTGTAGAAAGGGTCAAAGATCTTCTCGGCTATTGTTTTGTTAATTCCTGGGCCCTTGTCGCTAATAGCAATGGTGGTTTGTTGATTATTGGTTTTTTGTTCAATGGTGATGGTGATTGGTTCGCCAAAACTGGAACCATGTTTGAGAGCATTGCTACAAAGGTTATTAAGAATCTGCTTTAAGTGGTTGCTGTCAAAATTAATAGAGAAGGCATTGCTAGGTAGGATTGTTGTAAAAGGTGGTATATCCAAGCCAAACTGTTCTTTAAACTCTTTTTCAAACTGTACTAGCCATTCTTCAATATTAATAGCTTCACTGTACGTTTGTTCTTGACGTGATAATTGCAAAATACTTTTAACAATACTATTAACACGGTCGCTATGGTTGTGAATAATGTCTAACAAACGTTTGTCGCCATCTTTAATATCTTCTGACTCTGATAACAATTGCCCTGCGTGACTGATGGCGCCTAAAGGGTTACGAATTTCATGTGCAATACTCGCGGTAAGATGCCCCAAAGAAGCGAGCTTGCCTTGCTGGATTTGTTGGTCAATGGCGGATAAATCATCGATAAAGATAATAAATGCAGGTTCACGGAGGTTGCTTAAAGCATTGAAGCGTAACTTTAGTCGTTGATGGTTTGATGTTGAGTTAAGAACGGCATTGTCTTTTTCAGAGTTTCTCAACCAACGGTTATATAAATGCCAGCATTCACTGGCCTCGGATGAAAGGGGGTTGCCCCAAGTTAAAGGTTTACCCAGAAACTCTGCAGCAGCTTCATTTGATAAGCGGACATTGTGATCAGCATCAACAACAATAATGCCGGATTGTAAGTGTTTAATGATATAGCTATTAAGTTGTTCAAGGTCGTAAATATCTTTGCCTTGTTGCTTGGCAATATCTTCTGATACTTCAACTCGTTTAGCCAGTACCATTGCGAGTAAAGCAATGGCAAAGAAAGATGAGCTGAGGACGCCGGCATATGTGTAAGCTGTTGAAGCAAATGCGTGTGTGTAGGAGGCGTATGCCTGTTCACCGAGAACTGAAAAAGTTGCAAGGGCGGCAAATGCTAGGGTGCATTGCCCACCGGCTAGTAAACCGCCTGCAGCGACTGTGACGGCTAGTAGCACACCTATGCCACTGGTAATGCCACCAGAGCTATGCATGATAATTGTTAGAAGAAGAATTTCAGCAACAACCTTTAATTGAACTTGTGCTGCATAGCTAAGCGTGTTCTTTTTGAGAAAAAACAGGCCGGCGATGGCCACTGCAACATAAAAAATACCCGTATTCAGAAAAAGAGATGGATTTAGTTGACCAAATAAGGAAGGGCCTTTTTTGCTGATAAAAAGCATTAAAAAAGCCGAGGATAATGTCAGCTGGTAGATATTGAAAACATTTAATGTTCCCCAAGCTTGAGAGGCAGGCAGGAAAAAGCCTTTGCCAAGCGGGCATGTTTTAATTTGTTTCGGATTGATTTCCTCTATGGCCATACCAATATTATAGTGGTATGGCTGGTTTTTTTTGATATTTAGTTTACTATTAGGGTGGTTAAGGAACGTATTAAAAACACTAAGGAAACTACATGAATTTACATGAATACCAAGCAAAGCAAGTTTTTGCAGAATTTGGCGTGCCTGTTCCAATGGGTAAGCCTGCAAGATCGATTAAAGAAGCGGTGAACGCGGCAAAAGAGCTGGGTGGTGACCGTTGGGTTGTTAAGGCCCAAGTGCATGCCGGCGGGCGTGGTAAAGCTGGCGGCGTTAAGCTGTGTGATGGTTTTGCAGAAGTTGAAGAATTCAGCAAAAAATTATTGGGCTCTCGATTGGTCACTCCACAAACGGATGCTGAGGGTTTACCTATAGAAATCTTGATTGTGGAAGAAGTGAAGCCTATTGAAAGAGAGCTTTATTTAAGTGCTGTGGTCGACCGTGGTAGCAAGCGTATTATGTTTATGGCGTCAGAAGCAGGCGGTATGGATATTGAAGAAGTGGCAGAAGAAACACCAGAAAAAATCCTACTGGCGGAAGTGGATCCTGTTGCAGGGTTGCAACCTTACCAAAGCCGTAATATGGCCTTTAAAATGGGCTTGAAAGGTGAGCAAGTGGGCCAGTTATTTAAAGTGATGAATGGCTTGTTAGATATGTTTAAAGCAAAAGACGCGAGCCAAGTTGAAATTAACCCATTAGTGGTTAACGGCGAAGGTGATCTTATGGCGCTCGATGCCAAAGTAAACCTAGATGATAACGCAGCTTATCGCCATCCGGACATGGTAGCGATGCGAGACCCGTCTCAAGAAGATGCAAAAGAACACGCAGCTCAACAGCACGACCTTAATTATATTACGCTAAACGGCAGCATTGGCTGCATGGTGAATGGCGCTGGTTTGGCAATGGCAACGATGGACCTTGTTAAGTTAGAAGGCGGCTTTCCAGCTAACTTTTTAGACGTAGGTGGGGGCGCAACTGCTGAGCGTGTTGCAGAAGCATTCAAGCTAATTTTATCGGATGATAAAGTAAAAGTAGTCTTAGTGAATATTTTTGGCGGTATTGTTCGTTGTAATTTAATTGCTGACGGGATTATTCAGGCAGTTAAAGAAGTGGGTGTGAACGTCCCTGTCGTGGTTCGTTTAGAAGGTACGAATGCGGACCAAGGTCGCCAAATCTTGAAAGATTCTGGTTTGGATATTATTGCTGCTGATGATTTAACACTGGCTGCAAAAGCTGCTGTTAAAGCAGCATCTTAAGTAGGGAAAAATAATGAGTATTTTAATTAATAAAGATACAAAAGTAATTTGCCAAGGCTTTACTGGAAAACAAGGCACATTCCACTCAGAGCAAGCGATTGAATATGGTACTAACGTGGTAGGTGGTGTTACGCCAGGTCGTGGTGGCGAAAAACACTTAAATTTGCCTGTTTTTAATACAGTAGCAGATGCGGTAGACGCAACCGGTGCTACAGCCACAATGATTTATGTGCCGCCTCCGTTTGCTGCGGACGCAGTATTAGAAGCTGCCGATGCAGGCATTAAAGTTATCGTCTGCATCACTGAAGGGATACCTGTATTAGATATGCTTAAAGTTAAGGCCTCACTAGAGAAGTATAAAGATGTTGTACTGATTGGCCCTAACTGCCCGGGCATTATTACACCTGGAGAATGTAAAATTGGCATTATGCCAGGCTTTATTCATCAAGCAGGTTGTATTGGTGTGGTGTCTCGTTCAGGTACATTAACGTATGAGGCGGTTCACCAAACAACGGTAACAGGGCTTGGCCAAACAACGTGTGTTGGTATTGGTGGTGACCCGATTCATGGCATGAACTTTATCGATGTGATTTCTCGTTTTCAAGAAGATGAAAATACTAAAGGTATTATCATGGTGGGTGAAATTGGTGGAACTGCGGAAGAAGAAGCGGCCGAATATATCAAAGCACATGTTACTAAACCTGTTGTTGGTTATATTGCTGGTGTCACAGCGCCTCCTGGAAAACGCATGGGGCATGCTGGTGCCATCGTCTCTGGCGGAAAAGGAACAGCCGATGCTAAGTTTGAAGCATTAGAAGCAGCCGGTGTACATATTGTTAAATCTCCCACAGAAATGGGCGCAAAAATGAAAGAAATTTTAGGCTAAGGTTTTCTTTGTTGTTTAAAGGGCTGTTTATTACAGCCCTTTTTTTTGCCTCATAGTTAAGTAAAATAGGATGTTATGAAAATTGCTATTGTTCAATTCAACCCCGTTGTTGGAAATATTGTTGGAAATGCCAACCGAATAATTGAGTTCTGTCGTCAAGCTCAACAAAAAGGTGCGGCTGCGATAGTTTTTCCTGAGTTAGCCATTACCGGCTACCCGCCGGAAGATTTGTTGTTAAGGCCGGACTTTATTTCTAAAGTTGAGTACGAGCTAGATAATATTGCCAATCAATTCCCGATGCTTAACGTGATATTGGGCTATCCGGAACGGGGTGAAGGCGGATTGTTTAATAGTGTCGCCGTACTTCATGACGGCAAATTAACGGCAAATTACCGTAAACAACAACTACCTAACTATGGCGTGTTTGATGAGAAACGGTATTTTGAAGCGGGCACGAGTCCATGCGTTGTTGAAATTCAAGGGGTGATGTTTGGAATAACCGTGTGCGAAGATATTTGGACGGCGGGTGCGTGTATTCAAAGTAAAAATGCAGGTGCAGAAGTAATCATTAATTTAAACGCCTCGCCCTTTGAACTCAATAAGCTAGACAAAAGGCGAGAGACGTTACGAAATAGGGCGCAAGAATCACACTTACCCATTGTCTATGTAAACCAAATTGGGGGGCAAGACGAATTAGTGTTTGATGGCGCGTCTTTCGTCATGAATGAAACAGGCGTGGTAACACAAAGCCTAAAGCCGTTTGAAGAGATTTTAGATGTGGTTGAGTTCGCCAGGCAAGACAACGTCTCCCCCGTTTCAAAAGAGGAAAAACCCGGTTTATCAGACTTCGCCAGTATTTATAGTGCGTTGGTGTTAGGTGTAAGGGATTATGTTACTAAAAACAAATTTTCTGGCGCTGTTCTTGGGTTGTCAGGAGGTATTGATTCTGCGCTGACAATGGCTATTGCAGTAGATGCGTTAGGTGCTGACCAGGTAGAAGTGCTTCTTATGCCGTCGCGTTATACGGCGGACATGAGTAATGAAGATGCAGTAAAGCAAGCGAAGGCTATGGATGTTGGGTATGACGTTATTCCAATTGAACCCGCTGTGAACGCTTTTTCTTCAATGTTAGCGGATGCTTTTGATGGGTTAGCTAATGATGTGACAGAAGAAAACATACAAGCGCGCTGTAGAGGCGTTTTGTTGATGGCCATTTCTAATAAAAAAAGAAAAATTCTGCTGACGACCGGTAATAAAAGTGAGATGAGTGTTGGCTACGCGACCCTATATGGTGATATGGCGGGTGGTTTTGCGCCAATAAAAGATGTGCCTAAATTAATGGTATATGCCTTAGCAACATACCGAAATGAGATATCGCCAGTTATACCGAAAAGAGTGATAGATAGGCCGCCATCAGCTGAGCTCGCACCAGACCAAAAAGATGAGGATAGTTTGCCACCTTATACGATTTTAGATGACATATTGGCCAGGTATATCGAGCAAGATGAATCTAGAGAAGAGATCATTGCATCGGGTTTTGAACCACTTGTGGTGGACAGGGTATTGAGGTTAGTAGAGCAGAATGAGTATAAGCGGCGCCAATCACCGCCAGGTATTAAAATTACGTCAAAATCTTTTGGTCGAGAACGTCGTTACCCGATTACGTCTGGTTATAGCCAGATGGTGTTTTCTTCGAAATAACGTTATTTGTCTAACTCAAGGAATTCCCATATTTTTTCAGACGTAGTGGGTTTTCTAGACAGTACAGGGTTATCTAACGGTGGCATGCCATTCGGGTAATTTAAGTTGTAAATTTTTTGTGCATCTGCCGCTAAATCGTTCATACCAATTTCTTTGTAAGATGAGACCATTAAAAGCAAAGCACGTGGCACGGCAGTGCTTCTAGGGTATTTTTCAATAATGTGTTTAGTTCTATTTACCGCTGCAACGTGAGCGCCTCTTTTTATGTAGTATTTTGCAACATTCAAGTTGTATAAGGCTAACGTGGATTTTAATGCGACGATACGTTGTTTAGAGTCAGCAGCGTATTTGCTGTCTGGGAATCTGCGTAGCAGCGTTTCAAAATCATCAAGTGAATTTACGGCAGCACCCGGATCACGTTGTGATCTATCAGTAGGTAAATAGCGTTCAAGAAAGCCAATACCACGATTAAAGTTAATTAAGCCTTTAAGGTAGTAAAGATAATCAACACTGGCATGGCGAGGGTGTACGCGTATAAACCGATTAGCTGTGGCGATGGCAGAATCGGGGTCGTCATTTTTATAATAGGCGTACGCTAAATCTATTTGGGCCTGTTGCGCAAAGCGGCCAAAGGGATAGCGTGTTTCTAAACTCTCATATAATTCGATAGCATTGAGGTAATTTTCATCTTTTAACTCAGCTTTGGCCTCATCGTAAAACTGTGAGGCAGTCCAATTGGCTTTTTCATCAACGTCTTCATCGGGTGTAACGAGATCCATCGTGCTGCAGGCACTAATAAGACTAAATAAAGCAGTAAGTAAAAAAAGTTTGAAAAAAGGTCGATAAGCTAAAGTCATGGTTTAAATAACAAGTTGAGACAAATTAAGCGGTTATAATGCCGCAGCACTCCAATTATTACAATGATATTAGCTTGAAAACTGAAGAACAAATTGAATTAATCATTCCGGATACGATGGCAGGCCTTAGGTTGGATCAAGCGTTAGCGGAATTATGTCCTGAATATTCGCGTAGTCGTTTAAAAAGCTGGTTGGTTGATGGTCATATTAAAATCGACTTAGGTTTGTTACGCCCTCGTGATAAAGTTAAAGGCGGCGAATTGGTTTCGATTAACCCAGTGGCGGATAAGAACTTACAAGTAGCAGCTGAAAATATTGATTTAGCTATTGTGTATGAAGATGAATCGATGATTGTAGTGAACAAGCCCGCCGGTTTAGTGGTGCACCCAGCAGCAGGTAACTGGGCGGGGACATTGCAAAATGCGTTGTTACATCATGATTCGTCTTTAGAAGGGTTGCCACGCGCGGGTTTAGTGCACCGTATAGATAAAGAAACGAGTGGTTTATTGATGGTGGCTCGTAATATAACAGCACATAAGATTTTGTCGGAACAATTACAAGCACGTGCGTTTGAAAGAGAGTATTTAACGGTTGTACGCGGTTATTTGACGGCTGGCGGCACGGTCGATGAGCCATTAGCAAGGCATCCGACAGATAGGAAAAAATATGCTGTTCGTAATGGTGGTAAAGAGGCGGTAACGCATTACCGTGTGGAAAAACGGTTTGCTAAACATACATTATTGAAAGTGAAGCTGGAAACAGGGCGTACACACCAAATTCGTGTTCATATGAGTCATATCAAACACCCCATCGTTGGCGATCAGGTGTATGGGGGGCGCTATCGAGCGATTGCAAAAGCTAGTGAATTATTGACTGATACATTAAGCGGGTTTAGGCGGCAAGCGCTGCACGCTGCACGGTTGGGTGTTGTTCATCCGCTGACGGGGGAAGACATTTCTTGGCAATGCGATATGCCGGACGATATGACAGAACTGGTTCGAGTGCTAGAAAAAGAGACGCCAGTAAAATAATAATGGACGTTATTACACCAGATTGGCCTGCGCCCACCCAAGTTAGGGCGTTAACAACAACTCGTGACGGTGGCTTGAGTGAACGCTTTTACGCCAGTTTAAATTTAGGGAGCCATGTGGGTGATAACGCGCTGTCAGTTCAACAAAATAGAGAATACTTGTTTAAACACGCTGAGCTCCCTTCTCAGCCCTTTTGGCTAGATCAGATTCATAGTATAAAAGTCGTTGAAAATACCAATGAAAACTGTGTAACGCCTATTCAAGCGGATGCATCTTTTGCTAAGAAGAAAGGATTGGTTTGTGCGGTTATGACGGCTGATTGTTTGCCTATATTGTTGTGTAATAAACAGGGGTCTGTCGTCGCAGCACTACACGCGGGTTGGCGCGGTTTGTTAGCGGGTGTGGTTGAAAACACGATTAATCAATTAGGCGAACCTGAAGAATTATTAGCATGGTGTGGGCCTGCCATTGGGCCAGGTAAGTTTGAGGTAGGCATAGAGGTTGAAAAGGCCTTTGTAGAAAAGAAAACAATAATGAAACAAGCATTTCAACAAGTTGATCAATCACATTTTCTTGCAGACTTGTATGCCTTGGCGCGTATGACGTTGCTGGATTGTGGTGTAAAAAATATATTTGGTGGTGAATATTGTACGTATAATCAGGCCAATAAATTTTACTCTTATCGACGAGAGCCCATCACAGGGCGGATGGCATCGTTAATTTGGATTCAACCTTAATTTTTTGATTGTCGCATGACTGTTTTAACGTGGATTATTCTGTTTACCTTATTCGGGGCTATTCTGAGTGTATTGGGTGCGTCGCTGGTTTTGTTTTTACCAAAAAAAATCATCTCAAAAGCCTTACCATTTAGCGTTAGTTTTGCCACCGGTGCTTTATTAAGCGTTTCATTTGTCGGCCTTATTCCTCATGCATTAGAAGAGGTGGGTGTAGGAAATTTCCACACCTTATCGATGACAATTCTTGCGGGGTTGCTATTCTTTTTTACCTTAGAAAAGCTCGTGCTTTGGCGTCATTGTCATCATGACGATTGCGAAGGGCACGTTGATGTTAATGCACACAGTCATAAGTCTGCCGGCACATTAATATTGGTGGGTGACACCGTGCATAACTTTGTAGATGGCATATTGATTGCTGCTGCATTTTTAACGGATATACATTTAGGCGTTGTGACCGCATTAGCTGTTACAACGCATGAAATCCCTCAAGAAATTGGTGATTTTGCCATTTTATTGCAAAGCGGCTTTACGCGAAAAAAAGCGATTATTTATAATATGATTTCAAGTGTCGCCACGCTAGTGGGTGGCTTGCTTGCATATTTTTGGCTTGCAGACTTTGAACACATTTTGCCGTATATTTTGGCATTTGCTGCAGCTAGTTTTATATACATTGCCGTAGCAGATCTAATACCTACCTTACATAAGCGTGTTAATTTGGCGGCTGCCATAGAACAAATTAGTTTGATTTTGGCAGGTATCTTTTTAATTGCTTGGCTGCACAGCTTTATTCACTAAATAACTTTTTCGAAGGCGCCTAGATTCAATCCGTGCTTGAAAAAATGACTACTTGTCTCCATTAATAAGTCATCAGACAAAACTAATGAGGCTTAAATCATGCGAATGGATAAACTTACCAACCAATTTCAGATGGCGCTAGCCGATGCGCAAAGTTTAGCGTTAGGCAAAGACCATCAATTTATAGACCCCGTCCATTTACTCATTGCGATGCTTGATCAGCAAGGCGCGAGTGTGCGCCATTTGCTTCAATTGGCAGGTGTTAATGTCAATAAGCTTCGTTCATCATTAGGTGAGGCATTAGATAGAATAGCAACGGTGGAAGGCGCGGCGGGTGATGTTCAAATGTCCAATGATTTAGGGCGTTTGTTGAATGTTACCGATCAGTTGGCCCAAAAGCGTAAAGATGCTTATATTTCAAGTGAGTTGTTTGTTTTGGCAGCATTGGATGACAAAGGTGTTGTTGGCAAGGCATTGGCAGAGACTGGCGCTACAAAAAGTTTAATAGAAGAAGCGATTGATGGCGTGCGTGGTGGCGAAACGGTGAGCGATCCCAACGCCGAAGAAAACCGTCAAGCACTTGAAAAATACAGCATTGATCTAACTGAGCGAGCAGAACAGGGAAAACTAGATCCCGTGATTGGTCGCGATGAAGAAATTCGCCGCACCATTCAAGTTCTACAACGTCGTACAAAAAACAACCCAGTATTAATTGGTGAGCCCGGTGTTGGTAAAACAGCGATTGTAGAAGGTTTAGCGCAACGGATTGTTAATGGTGAGGTGCCAGAAAATTTAAAAGGCAAACGCTTGTTGTCGTTAGATATGGCTGCGTTGATTGCCGGGGCAAAATTCCGCGGTGAGTTCGAAGAGCGGCTAAAAGCCGTTTTAAATGACGTCACTAAACAGCAAGGGCAGGTTATTTTGTTTATCGACGAGCTGCATACTATGGTGGGTGCCGGTAAAGGTGATGGTGCAATGGATGCAGGGAATATGTTGAAGCCTGCACTGGCACGGGGTGATTTACACTGCGTAGGCGCAACAACGTTGGATGAATACCGTCAATACATTGAAAAAGATGCGGCGTTAGAACGTCGTTTTCAAAAAGTGTTAGTGGATGAACCAAGCGTTGAAGACACGATTGCTATTTTGCGTGGTTTAAAAGAACGTTACGAAGTGCACCACAGTGTGGATATTACCGATCCGGCGATTGTATCGGCTGCGGTACTGTCACATAGATACATTACAGATAGGCAGCTGCCTGATAAAGCCATTGATTTAATTGATGAGTCAGCCAGTCGAATCCGCATGGAAATGGATTCAAAGCCGGAGTCTATGGACAGGCTAGAGCGGCGTTTAATTCAACTCAAAATAGAACGAGAGGCTTTAAAGAAAGAAAGCGATGAGGCTTCGCTAAAGCGATTTGGATTGCTTGAGTCAGAAATTGATGAGCTGGAAAAAGACTATGCTGATTTAGACGAAGTATGGAAGTCTGAAAAAGCAGCTATGCAAGGTAGTGCCCAACATAAAGAAGAGTTGGAACGCGTTAAATTGGAAATGGAAACAGCGCGTAGGGCGGGTGACTTAACGCGGATGTCAGAATTGCAATACGGTGAAATTCCTCGTTTGGAAAATTTAATTAAAGAAGCTGAGGCTGGTGATGACGACCAGGTGTTCACATTATTGCGTAATAAAGTAACGGAAGAAGAAATTGCCGACGTCGTGTCGAAATGGACTGGGATTCCTGTATCCAAAATGCTTGAAGGTGAACGCGAAAAGTTGCTTCAAATGGAAGATAATTTAGGCAAACGCGTCATTGGTCAGCAAGAAGCAGTAAAAGCCGTGAGTGATGCAATTCGTCGTTCACGAGCAGGGCTATCCGATCCCGATCGTCCGAACGGTTCGTTCTTATTCCTTGGCCCAACAGGCGTAGGTAAAACAGAGTTGTGCAAAGCATTAGCAGAGTTTTTATTTGATACTGAAGAAGCGATTGTACGTATCGATATGTCCGAATTTATGGAAAAACACTCCGTCGCACGTTTAATCGGTGCACCTCCGGGATACGTTGGTTATGAAGAAGGTGGTTATTTAACTGAAGCAATTCGCCGTAGACCCTACTCTGTGATTTTGATGGATGAAGTAGAGAAGGCTCATCCTGACGTCTTCAATATTTTATTACAAGTGTTGGATGATGGTCGATTAACAGACGGACAAGGCCGTACCGTTGATTTTCGCAACACGGTGATAGTGATGACGTCTAACTTAGGGTCTGATCGTATTCAAGAGTTGGCGGGTGAGGCGAATTACGACGAAATGAAAAATGCGGTGATGGACGTGGTGGGTAACCACTTCCGACCTGAGTTTATCAACCGCATTGATGAGTCCGTTGTATTTCACCCATTAGGCCGTGAACAAATCCGTGCGATTACCACGATTCAAGTGGATGTGTTACGCAAACGGTTACTAGAGCGTGACATTGAATTGCACGTTTCCGAGGCGGCGCTTGATAAACTAGGCGACGCAGGATTTGACCCGGTTTATGGTGCAAGGCCTTTAAAACGTGCTATTCAGCAACGTTTAGAAAACTCTTTAGCGCAAGATATATTGGCAGGAAAGTTTTTGCCAGGTGATGTGATTAGTGTTGATGTTAAAGATGATGTGTTGACGTTTAAAAAAGGCTAGTCGCGTAATGATTTTGGTTTAGCGGTCGTTAGTGATCGCTAAACCAAATATCACCAAACCATGCTTGAGTAGAAGTCCCTGTTTGGTCGGTATCCGTCATAATGGCAATCGCCTCAATATCTGTGACTGTTTTGCCAAACGTTTTTTGTATGTCATCTAATACATTTCTACTTTCAACGTGCCATTGCCCAGTGTTTTCATTGTCTGATCGTACAGCGAACATTTGAGCATTACTCGTATAAGGATTTGGCCAATGGTCTTCTGTTTGAGCTTGATTTGCCCAAACATAATTTAACGTTTTTGTTTGCCAAAAAAAGGGGCCATCGGAAAAAACAATATAAATTCTCGCCGCAAAATCATCGCCTGACTTTTCACGCTCATTTAGGCTTTTTAATGTATTTTTTACTTTCCAAGACCAATGAATAACCGGGGTTTTGTTGAGGTCAATTTCCACTTTTTTGAATAAACCAGATGCTGCATTAGAGCTTGAGGCCTTTAAAACGTTACGGCCATCAAAATGTGTTAATCGGTATGTGGTTTTGCCTTCAAACTCTTTTTCTTCCCAACCAGATAGGTTGTTAGTAGAAAAATTGCCAACAATAATATTCTCGGTTAGCACTAGGGGCGAGAAGCTAAATAATATGAGTAATAAGGTGTGCTTATAAAGCATGTTTTGTTACACCGGGTAATTGTAGGCTATGAGTGTAGCTTAACACTTTCTATAGTGATGTTCTTTTTACAACCTCACTGCTAATAATAGGCTGTAAAGGAAGCAAAGGTAATAAGCCGTTAAAAGTTCATTAATTTAATGATTGACTTATTGTTTAATGGCAAAAATCAGTTCTTATTAAAATGGCGTCGAATGGTGGTGAAACGAGGCGTAGCGAGCACTAATTTATATGTCTTAAAGACGCAAGGAGATGTTTTTGAAAATATGAAATCAGTTTTAATTATTGTGAGTTTGCTTGCCTCGCCGTTAACATTTAAAGAATCATTTGTGGTGGTCATTTTTTTTGGCTAATGTCTTTAGCCCATTGATTAGTATTAAGTTTGTCACATTGTCGTCATAATGGAGATGTATGCTGCATCAATAAATATATAGATGGTTGTTATGGAAAAAATCAAAGTTCTATTGGTAGAGGATGACGAAGACATTGGTGAAATGTTGGAAATGTCGCTTCAAGCCAATAACATGAGTGTCGATTGGCGTATAAATGTAGTGAAAGCTCAGGAGTCCCTTCGCGACTCTACACCGGATATTGTTTTATTAGATTGGATGTTGCCTGGGATTAGTGGGCCGGAATGGGTAGCATTTCTAAAAAACCAAGAAGAAAACAAACGCATTCCTATTATCATGTTGACTGCTAGAAATTCAGAAGAAGATATGGTGTCAGGGTTAAATACAGGGGTGGATGATTATGTCACCAAGCCTTTTTCTATACGCGAGCTTATTGCGCGAATGCATGCAGTTATAAGGCGGTCTAGTATCGAAGAAGAAAAGACGATTATTAATTTGGGTGCTTTACAGATTGACCCTGAAAGTCACCAGGTGAGTCTTAATGGCGTTGACATCATGATGAGCCCAACTGAATACAAATTACTTTATTTTTTCGCGACTAACCCCAATAAAGTACTCTCTCGCAATCAGCTATTAGATAATGTGTGGGGTGATAACGTCTATATCGAAGATCGAACAGTTGATGTGCATATTCGCCGCTTAAGAAAAATATTAGAAGCGCAAGGTTGTGCTGATTTGGTTCAAACCGTGCGTGGATTTGGCTACAAACTGGTGAGTAAAAACTCATGAATTTGGAGCCAAAATTTGAACGTAACTGGCTATTTTTCTACCTTTTAGTTTTGGTGTTAGTGGGTTTGTTAACAGGATATACAGTTGAGCTAATCGCTGTTTTTCTGGTGGGTTATATTTTTATATATCTTTATAAACTTGAAAAGCTGTATCAATGGGCGCAAAGCTCAAATATGGAAAATTTACCTTATGAGAATGGGGTACTAGGGCTTCTATCAAGCTATATTTATCAATGTAAAAAACAGCGATTTGAGCAAAAAGAAAGTGTTAAGTATCAATTAGAGCGCTTTAGAAAATTGATTTCAATCTTTCCAGATGGTGTGGTTATATTGTCATTATCTGATGAAATTCAATGGTTTAATAATGAAGCCACAAGGTTATTGCTTCTGGAAAAAAGAGATATAGGCTTACCAATAAACCATTTGTTGAGGCACCCAAAAGTTTCAGAGCTGATTAATCGCGGGTCTAAGGGCGCGGTGGTGACTATTGATGCGCCGACATCAGAAGACCAATGGCCAGTGAAGAAACTTGAAGTGCGTTTATTGCCTTATGGGGACAATGAGCGGTTATTGTTAGTCAGAGATGTCTCGCAAATGGAACGCGCAAGCCAAATGCGAAAAGATTTTGTTTCGAACGCATCACATGAATTGAGAACGCCATTAACTGTGATGAAAGGGTATTCTGAATTGCTACTTGCTTCGGACGTAATTGACGCTGACGTGAGAGCACCACTGAAAAAAATAGAACAGCAAGTGGTTAAGATGCAAACCATGACGGAGGAGCTGTTAACCCTGAGTCGTCTCGAAGAAGGGGGCGCTGATTTCAAGGAGGTGCTGGTCAATGTTCGTAGTCTTTGTGAGCAAATTAAATCTGAACTGGCACCCGTTGCTGATGCTAAAGAACAAAACTTTATTGTTGATGTTTCACCAACAGTAAACCTTAGGGGTAATAAAACATCACTGGTGACAGTATTGAGAAATCTTGTGACTAACGCGATTAACTATTCTGAGAAAGCTGGGGATATACATATTTTCTGGTCAATGAACGAGTTGGGCGAGGGGGTTCTTACCGTAAAGGATGCAGGTAAGGGGATTTCAGCGCGTCATTTATCAAGATTGACGGAACGCTTTTATCGGGTGCCGGAGAATAATGTAATGCATAAAACCGGGACAGGACTGGGTCTTGCAATAGTTAAACATGAATTGGAAAGACATGATGCCCGTTTGATTATTGATAGTGTCGTGGGTAAGGGCAGTTGGTTTCACTGTGTCTTTCCAATAACAAAAGTCAATATTACAAAATAATACGTGTGAACGGTTGTCATCAAGCTGTCATATAACGTTCATTATAATGCCATATACCACGATTACAGTTGCTACCAAGGTAAAGCAAAACTTTGCTGGTAAATTAAATTAAATATGGAAAATAAAATGAATATGAAAAAAACATTGGCCTTAGGGTTGCTTAGTTTAACAATTGGTGCTGCTGCACATGCGGCTAAAATTCAGGGCACAGGCTCAAGTTTTGCTTACCCAGCATATACAGCATGGAGCAAGGTTTATTACGGCGATACAAACAATCAAGTAAATTACACGCCAACAGGTAGTGGTTCCGGTATTAAAGAGGTGACTGCACGCCACGTAGATTTTGGTGGTTCTGATAAGCCTTTAAAAACCAGTTCGTTAGCAAAAGCGGGTTTGGTACAGTTTCCAACAGCAATTGGTGCGGTAACGTTTGCTTACAATGTTGAAGGTGTCAGCGGCTTGAAATTAAGCGAAGCTGCCATTTCGGGCATTATGTTAGGTAAGGTTACAAAGTGGAATGACCCTGTTATTACTGCGGATAATGCCGGACTTGTATTGCCAAACGAAGATATTTTATTTGTTCACAGAAGTGACAAGTCAGGCACAACATTTGCGTTTACCTACTACTTGAGCAAAATGAATAAGGAATGGCGTAAAACTATTGGTGCTAAAAAATTAGTGGCGTGGCCATCCGAAAATCGTGTAGCAGGCAAGGGTAACTTTGGTGTGGCAACCGCGATTAAAAATAACGCATTTTCAATCGGTTATGTTGATTATGCTGATGCAAAAAAGAACGGTTTAGATATGGCAGTTATTGAAAACCGAGAAAAGATGTTCGTAAAACCTGAGCCGGCAACATTCGAAGCAGCCGCAGTTTATGCCGACTTGGATCCTAAAAAAGACTTCTATGCAAACATTGCCTACCCACCAAAGGGGTATCCGGTTGTAACAGCGACATTCGCGCTGGTACCTCAAAAAAGTGAAAATTCAAAAGAGGTGATTAAGTTCTTTGAATATGCGCTAACAAAAAAGAACAACCTAATCGAAGAAGTAGGCTACGTTGCTTTACCTGACGCGGTTATTAAAAAGATTCAAGCCTACTGGGTAGAAAAGGGCTTGAAATAGTTTTACCCTATATAAAATACTTAAGGCCTCCTCAATATGTCGTTGAGGAGGTTTTTTAATGAGAAAATGTCGTCATGGAATTAATTTTTAAAAAACTTGCCCAAATTAGTGCTAGCCTTTTGTTTGTTATTTTAGCGGCAACGACCATTGTCTTGTATTTGTCGGCAAAGCCAGCAATACAAGAGTTTGGGGCCGGTTTCCTTTTTGAATCCAGATGGGCAGTAGAAGAAAGAATTGAGCAATCGAGTGGAAGCTCTCCTCAAGACATGGCAAACGACTCAGTATCATCTGAGAGCAGCTTTGTTGAGGATGAAGGGTTTATAGATGATGATGAAGACTTTGTAACAGACGATGATGCGGAAGGCGATTCAAATGACTCTCAGGTGGTCTATGGTGCATTGGTTCCGATCGTTGGTACTATTTTTTCAACAATGATCGCTATGATATTTTCCATACCCATTGCAATGGGTATAGCCGTGTTCTTATCCGAAATTGCGGGTGGTGTTTTTTCAAAAATCATTGGCATTGCGATTGAATTGTTAGCATCAATACCAAGTATTATTTATGGCATGTGGGGGTTGTTTTACTTCGGCCCATTTATCGCTGATATTTTTGGTGGCAAAACCGTTTCTTTATTGGTCGCCGGGTTGGTGTTAGGCGTTATGGTGATACCTTTTATGGCGGCTTTGAGCCGAGATGCGATAAATACAGTGCCTGATATGCTTAAGGAATCTGCGTATGCGATGGGGGCGACGAAGCTTGAAGTTATAAAAGATATTGTATTTCCTTATGCAAAAGCTGGGGTGATAGGTTCCATTATTCTTTCTTTTGGTCGAGCCTTGGGGGAAACCATGGCGGTCGCATTTGTTATTGGCGGTGTTTACAGCTTTGCTGGAAAAGTGACGGACCCTACGAATTCAATACCGGTTGTTTTAGCGAATAGTTTCGCAGAGTCGAGCGGTTTAAGTTTGTCGGTGCTGTTTTATCTTGCCTTGATACTTTTTGTAATGAGCTTTTTAGTGATTATAGTTGCGAAATTTTATTTCCTAAGGAGAAAGTAATGCGGCTGTTAATGAATAAAGTGTTTTTGGTTTTAGCAACGACTGCGGCAATGATTGGTCTGTTTTTTTTAGCGTGGATTTTATTTACGCTTTGCATAAAAGGTGTGGCAGGGATTAATTTGCATGTGTTTACTAATGACTTAGTTAATGGTGGTTTGCGTAATGTTATTGTTGGCCAGTTGATGCTGTCAGGCATCGCAACATTGTTTGGTATTCCATTGGGCATGCTTGCAGGCGTGTATCTTCAGGAATATGGTGGAAATTCTAAGTTAACAGAGTTTATAAGAGATTTAAGTGACGTGATGATGTCGGCGCCATCAATTGTTGTTGGTACTTTTGTTTATGCCGTTGTTGTTATACCAACGGGGCATACCAGTGGTTGGGCAGGTGTGTTAGCGCTGTTTATATTAATGGTGCCAATTATCGTAAGAACGACAGATGATATGTTGAAGTTGGTGCCGATCGAGTTACGTGAAGCTGGCATGGCAATAGGTGCCTCTAAATATCACGTGACTATGAATATTGTCATTAGGTATGCAAGGGCGGGTATTTTAACGGGTATATTGTTAGCGTTCGCTCGAGTGGTGGGCGAAACTGCACCGCTGCTATATAGCAGTGGTTCCAGCCAATTTTGGTCAACCGATTTAACGAGTACTTTTCCATCGTTAACGGTCTCAATTTATAACCTGGCGACGATGCCAGATGAAGAGATGGTTCAATTAGGTTGGACAGGGGCTTTTTTGCTAACGGCAATGGTACTTTTTATTAATATAATTGGCAGGTATGCCAGTAATAAAACGAGACGCTAATAGATGATTAATATGATGGAAGTCCAAGGTTTAACGTTTACCTACAGTGGTGCTCCAGAGCCATCGTTAAACAATATAATGTTGCCCATTGAGAAAAACAAGGTGACTGCGCTGATAGGCCCTAGTGGTTGCGGTAAGTCTACTTTATTGCGTGCTATGAACCGGATACACGACTTGTATCCAGGGCATCATTATGAGGGTGCAATCAATTTATTGAATAGTGATGAGCAGGCTTATACAGATATTTTAGGGCTTAAAAAGGAAGCTGAAATGATTCGCTTGCGCCAACGTGTTGGGATGATTTTTCAAAAGCCAACACCGTTTCCAATGACGGTTGCAGAAAATATAGCATATGGCTTACGGTTAACAGGCGTTAAAAAACGAATTGAAGTACAAGAGGTGATAGAAAAATCACTAAAAGATGCGGCGTTATGGAATGAAGTTAAAAACCGTTTAAATGACGATGCGCGAGGTTTAAGTGGTGGTCAACAACAACGACTGTGTATAGCACGTGCCATTGCATTAAAGCCTGAGGTTATTTTATTTGATGAGCCGACGAGTGCATTAGACCCTATATCGACATTGGCGATTGAGGAAATGATTTCGGTTTTGCGTGAAAAGTACAGCATTTGTATCGTGACGCATAATATGCAGCAAGCGGCAAGAATTTCAGACTATACCGGGTTTATGTATCTAGGTGAGATGATTGAGTTCGATCAAACAGATACTATTTTCATGAAACCGTCCGTTAAACAAACAGAAGACTATATTAGTGGTCGTTTCGGCTAAGGAGAGAAGATGAACACAGGACAACATATTTCACATAAATTTGATGAAGAAGTTGATGAGGTCATGAGCAGTGTGCTGAGCATGGGAGGGCTGGTTTTACAGCAAATTGAGGCGGCGATAACGGCGTTAATAAGCTGCGATAAAGCGCTTGCTGATGTCGTTATTGATAATGATGTTAGGGTAAACACAATGGATGTCAAAATTGATGAAATGTGTAACCGAATCATCGTTATGCGCCAACCAACGGCAACGGATTTGCGGTTAATTATGGCCATCATTAAAACCACCAATGATTTAGAAAGGATGGGCGATGAGGCGAAACGGATCGCACGACAAGCTATAGATATTTCCCAACGGGCTGTGAATATGCCTGAGCGCTTTAACAGTATTGAGCAAATGGCCGCACGTGTTAAAGATATGCTAAACAGGTGTTTAGATGCGTTTGCTCGGAAAGACATAGAGGAGGCCTTAAGTGTGATTAACTACGACAGGAAAGTTGATAAGGATTATGAGAATTTAACACGCCAGCAAATAACATACATGATGGAAGATCCGCGTAAAATTCATGAATCACTGGATTTAATGTGGTCAGCGAGGGCGTTAGAGAGAATTGGAGACCGCACTTGTAATATCTGTGAATACATCATTTATTTAGTTAAAGGTAAGGATGTAAGGCATATCCATATTGATGAGCTAGAAGCGTTGGTTGAATAATCTTTAACAATATCCCTCCCCCAAGCCCGCTTACTAGCGGGCTTTTTGTTGTAAATTGCCAAAAAAACAACAACTGTCATCTGGTTGTCACAAGACTGTCATTTAAGCTCGATAGAATCTCCCCGTGTTACAGAAAAATATTATTTATTAAATAGGGAAGACAAAATGAAACAAACAACATTATCAATTGCGCTTAAAGCGACATTATTAGGTGCTTCAATTGCACTTGCTCCTACAGCATTTGCAGCCGACAAAGAGTTATTAGATATTTTAAAGGCTAATGGCGCTATTACAGAAGATCAGTACACAGAACTGTCAATGTCAAATATGATGAATAAGCAGAGCAAGCCCTCTGATGAAATGCTTAAAAAAATGGCATGGGCTGGCAAAATAAAAATTAAAGGTGATTTGCGCGTTCGTCAAGAATATCAAACAGAAGATACCGTTACAGGGTCTGGTGACGGCGAAGACCGTCAACGTTACCGTGCCCGTGTTGGTATTTATGCTGATGTAACAAATAACGTCAAAGCTGGTGTACGTTTAGTTTCAGCAGGTGGTGCGACATCAACCAATGAAACATTAGGTGATGGTTTTTCAAATGACTCCGTGTTTTTTGATTTGGCCTACATTAACTGGTCGCCATTAAAAGGCTTAGAAGTAATCGGAGGTAAATTCAAAAAGCCATGGCAATCTATCGGTGCCGGCCTAATTTGGGATGGTGACGTAAATCCAGAAGGTGGTACGTTACGATATACAACAAAATTAGCGGGGGCAAAAGTCATTGGAACTTTAGGACACCTCGTGCTAAATGATGTTGATGGTTACAGTTTTGATGAAGACCAAACAGTACAATTTGGTCAATTAGCGGTTAAAGCAGGCAACACTAAAGTGGGTGTTAGTGTTTACTCGTATGATGAAGATAAAAATAATAATCTGATATCTGGTGGTGGCAATGATTCTACTGAATTCTCAATTTCGGAAATCTTTGGCCAAACGACGATTGATTTGGGCTTGCCAATTAAACTGTATGGTCAATACGCTACGAATAATGATGCAAATGGTGTCAATGACGGCGAAGATTCTGCATGGTTAGTAGGTGTTGGTACGAAAGTGGGTGCTTGGAAAGCCAGTTACGACTATCGGGAAACAGAGTTGAACGCAGTTAATGGTGCATTCAATGATTCTGATTTTGCTGGTGGTCGTACAGATGCTGAAGGGCACCGTTTCAAACTATCATACAAGATTGATAAAAATTTCAGTCTAGCAACGACTTACTATGTGGCTGAAGTAGGTGACTTGAATGGTGATTTAGATGTTGATACTTGGCACATTGATTTAAAAGCTAAGTTCTAAAGAGCGTTATTTAAAAACAGTTTCCGTTTTTGCCCGGGCATGATGCCCGGGTTTTTTTTGTCTTTTACTAGGTGATTTCAGCATTTACATTTATATTGTGCGACAAATATAACTTAAAGAAGGTTAGATTATCATGGCATCTAAAAATTACTTATCGGGTATATTTGGCCCATCTCCCGTAGCTCCTCTTCAATCGCACATGAGGCTTGTCGACCAATGTGTTTCAAAGTTAGTCGATTTGTTTGAAAACATGGCGAAAGGCGATGATGCTGCGGTGGAAAAGGTTTACCACGAGATAGCGGCGCTGGAACAAAAAGCCGACGACCAAAAGCATTTATTGCGCGAGCATTTGCCAAGCGGTTTGTTTATGCCTATTGATCGACAAGACTTACTTGATTCATTACGGGTTCAAGACTTACTGGCTAATCGCGCAAGAGACATCGCCGGAATTGTTGTTGGACGTAAGCTTCAATTCCCTAAAAACGCTAGCACACGCGCCATTGAGTTAGTTAAAGCAACGGTTGTAACCTGTCACCAGGCGCTAAAAGTAGTTAACGAATTGGATGAGCTGATTGAGACAGGTTTCAGAGGCCATGCAGTGAGGGTGGTTGAAGGTATGTTGGTAGAGCTGGATAATCTGGAGTCTGAAACTGACCGTATTCAGGTTGAATTGCGCAACGCTTTATTTGAAGTTGAAAAGGATTTATATCCCGTGGACGTGATGTTTATGTACCGGATTATCGAGTCTATCGCGGAAATTGCAGATGATGCTGAGCGCGTTGGTCGTCGTTTCCAAATTATGTTGTCTAAATAAGGGGTTTACGATGGATTACGGAACAACTTATTTAGTTTTAGCGGTTATTTTTGGTTTATTTATGGCGTGGGGTATTGGTGCCAATGACGTGGCTAATGCCATGGCAACATCCGTTGGTTCAAAAGCGATTACTATTAAACAAGCCATCTTAATTGCAGCAGTGTTTGAATTTGCAGGCGCAATAATGGCCGGTGGGCAGGTTACATCGACGATTCGAAAGGGTATTGTAGATGTCACTGATTTAGGTGCGACACCTGAAATACTGGTGATGGGCATGTTGGCAGCATTATTGGCTGCTGGAACTTGGTTATTGATAGCGTCTCATAAAGGTTGGCCCGTTTCGACAACGCACTCAATTGTGGGTTCAATTGTTGGTTTTGCTATCGTTGGGGTTGGGGCTGATGCGGTTCAATGGGGCAAAGTCGGTACGATTGTCATGAGCTGGGTAACCTCGCCTTTACTAGCGGCGATTCTTTCATTCTTAATCTTTAGAAGTGTGCAAAAATTAATATTAGAAACAGACGCACCTTTAGATAATGCAAAAAAATACGTACCGTTTTACGTCTTCTTCGTTGGCTTCATCATTGCCATGGTAACAATCGTTAAAGGGCTAAAGCATGTTGGCCTTGAGATCACAGGAAGGGAGGCTGTTTACGCTGCTACTATTGTAGGGTTGGCTGTGATGTTTTTAGGTAAGTTTTTAATAAGCCGGTTGGAATTTGAAGAATCTAATGATATGAAATTTCATTACGCGAACGTTGAAAAGATTTTTAGTGTACTTATGTTATTAACTGCCTGTGCAATGGCGTTTGCACATGGTTCAAATGATGTAGCAAATGCGATTGGCCCTTTAGCGGCAGTTGCGAGTATTGTCGAAACAGGTGAGCTTTCGCAAAAGTCGCCTTTGCCAATTTGGATATTGTTTGTAGGTGGTGTGGGTATTGTTTTAGGCTTGGCGATGTATGGACGGAAGGTAATTGAAACTGTTGGCACAAAGATAACGGAATTAACGCCAAGCCGTGGTTTTTGCTGCGAAGTTTCTGCAGCCACAACAGTCGTGTTGGCTTCTGGAATTGGCTTGCCAATCTCAACAACGCATACATTAGTGGGTGCTGTATTAGGTGTAGGCGTAGCTCGAGGTATGTCTGCGTTAAACCTTGGTGTGATACGTAGCATTTTCATGTCTTGGGTTATCACTTTGCCAATTGGTGCGGGCCTTGCTATTATTTTCTTTTTTATATTGAAAATGGTATTCACATAAAACGTCATAAATTCACGAAAGGTTAAATGTAAGAAAATTCGCCCTAAAAACTTCAATAATCTAATTTCTCTGCTAGAGTTTTAGTATGTAAATCCGACTTGTTTGTGTTGGATACTAAAAACTATTAAGGGAAGAACATTGGATATTGCAACACTGGTGGGTTTTGTAGGTGGGCTTGGTATCATTATCGCAGCCATTGCAACGGGTGGTGATGTCGGCATGTTTGTTGATGTGCCATCGGTACTTATTGTGGTCGTGGGCACCTTTATGGTGACATTAATGCAGCTGTCATTAGGGGAGTTTTTAGGCTCCTTTAAAGTGGCCATTAAAGCGTTCATGAATAAAAATGATGACCCTGTCGCGTTGATTGAACAAGCAGTTGAGCTATCTGATATAGCACGAAAAAATGGGCTTTTAGCGCTGGAAGATCAAGAAGTTGATAATGATTTCCTCAAGCGAGGGCTTAGTTTATGCGTGGATGGTCATGAAGCAACAATGGTTCAAAAACTGTTGAGTCGTGATATGGATTTGGCTATTGAACGGCACGAAGTAGGGCAAAGAATGTGGAAGTCGGTGGGTGATATGGCCCCTGCGATGGGCATGATTGGTACGCTCGTTGGGCTTGTTCAAATGTTGGCAAACATGGCTGATCCCGCAGCTATTGGTCCGGCGATGGCGGTTGCTTTGTTAACGACGTTATATGGTGCGATTATTGCGAATGCATTTGCTTTACCTATGTCAGCGAAGTTGGCAGGTATTAGCCATAACGAACGCCTCAACAAAGCACTCATTTTAGAAACAGTTCAAAGCATTCAAGATGGCATGAACCCGCGCGTTTTAGAAACGTTGCTTAAAACTTACCTACCTGAAAGTAAACGTTCTGCGATTGGTGAGCCTGAAGATGAAGCAGCTTAAGCGACTATCCTGGTTTAACGTATGAGTGATGATAATTGCCCAAAATGCGTAGAAGGTCTACCTGCATGGATGGGTACGTTTGCCGATTTAATGTCATTATTAATGTGTTTCTTTGTGTTGTTGTTGTCAATGGCGACAATGGATGCCAACCGGTTTAAAAAAATGGCCGAATCATTAAATGATGCATTTGGTGTGCAACGCCAGGTTGTTGCATACGAAATAGTTAAAGGGACGAGTGTTGTGGCTCAACATTTTAGCCCTGCCGCCGGCGACCCAACTATAATTGATGAAGTAAGGCAGCAAACAACCGAGTCTGAAAAAGAATTTTTAGGGAAAGACTCAGAATCAGATACCGAAGAGAAAAAAGAACAAGAAGCCAAACAAGAAGAGGTTGAAGCTAAAGCTCAAATCGTCACGGAATATGTGGAAGCAACTGAGCAAAAAATTCAAAATGCAGAAAACCTTGCTGAAGAAATAAAAGAATTCATGATAGAAGAAATGGAAGAAGAGTTAGTCAGTGTCGAAACTAACCTTGACCGGGTCATCATAAGAATTCATGAAAAAGGCTCATTTTCATCAGGCAGTGCAGAATTTAATCCGCAATTTATACCCATTATGGATAAAATTACGGCGGTGGTAAATGGTAGTGAAGGAACGGTAACGGTAGCTGGGCACACGGATAACATCCCTATTAAATCAGGCTTGTATAGGTCAAATTGGGAGCTGTCAGCCGCTCGTGCTGTAACAATAGCGCAAACGCTGCTGACTGATGGGTCGGTGGATGAAAACAGACTGGTTATTAATGGGCATGCTGATACGGTGCCTCTAGTTGATAACGATACGCCTGAAAACCGTGCGCAAAATAGGCGTGTAGAAATTATTTTGACTCAAGGTGAGATGCCGCAAACGTTGAGTAATCCAATTTTAGATGTAGTGAGAGGCGAATGAGCGATCAAGAACGCAGGGACTTTTTTAGGGTAGATGATGAAATAGCATTGAACTATCGAGTGGCGACTGAAGATGAGTTGAATAATAACGAAGGTCTTCGGGTTAACGAAGCAGACAGCTTGACGCTCGCAACCGAATTAGAAAAAATGAAAGCGGCATCTCGTATACATTTTCGACATGTAGAAAAAGAAACACCGGAAGTTGCACGTTACTTTACGCACATAGAAAAGAAAATTGATTTGATTGCTCGTCATGTGATGATGGGTGCGGATGGATTGTTTACTAAGAACACACAATCAGTAAGTATCAGTGCATCTGGTTTGGGTTTTACGACAGATGAAGCATTACAGCTTGATGCGATGTTGGAGCTTAAGTTTATTTTAAACCCGTCGCTAACCTGTATTCATAGTTATTCTAAAGTGGTTACGTGCGACCCTCAAGATGATGGGAAATACAAAATTGCGGTTGAATTCAGTTGGTTGAATGAAGACGATAGAGAGATTTTAATTCGCCATGTTGTTCAAAAACAAATGAATGAAATACGCGAACATAAGTAGTTTTCTGATTGCTTTTTTGAAAAGGTGGAAGCTGTTATCCTGTTGCGATGGAATTAACGACAACAGAAATTAAGCTACTCCAATACCTGTCAGATGGACAGTTTTATTCTGGTAAACAGCTCGCGTTAGAATTTGGTGTTAGCCGAACCACGATTTGGAATTATCTTAAAAATTTAGAAAAATTTGGGATTGATTTTCATGCTGTGAAAGGTAAAGGGACTCGATTAGCTAAGCCTATTGAGTTATTGAATAAACAGTTGATATTAGAGGGGCTGTCGCCTGAATCCTCTAAATTTATAAGTCAGTTAGAGCTTTTAACTAGTTTGCCTTCTACGAGCAAGTATTTGCTGCAAAAAAACCAGTCTCAAAAACTAAATAGTGGCATGGTGTGCATCGCTGAAATGCAAACATCAGGTAAAGGGCGTTTAGGAAGAGCCTGGGTGTCTCCATTCGCTCAAAATTTATACATCTCATTTTTATGGAATTTTAAAACTGGCATTGGGGCTTTATCGGGGCTTAGTTTGGCCTGTGGTATTGCTGTTTGTCATGCTTTAAAAAATATTGGTTTGAATGGGCACGCCTTAAAGTGGCCAAATGATATTTTATTTGAAGACAAGAAGCTCGCTGGCATACTCGTCGAAATTCAGGGAGAAAGCCAAGATGAATACACGGCAATAGTAGGCATTGGAATAAACTGCAATATGACAGCACAGGAGGCCAATCAAATTAATCAGCCGTGGACAGACATTAAAAAAGCTATATTGGGAAAGCCGTTTAGTCGAAACGCATTAGCGAGTGAGCTTATTGGTCAGGTCTTGAAAGTGCTTAGTGCGTTTGAGTCGGAAGGGCTAAAGCCATTGTTACCTGAGTGGAATAAATATGATGCTTGCAAAGATAAGAACGTTAAGATTATTGCTGGAACCACTTCTTCTTTGGGTGTGGCGAAAGGGGTAACTGAATTAGGTGAATTAAAATTGTTAAATAGTGTGGGCGAAATTGAGCATATAACGTCCGGTGAAGTGAGTTTACGTTTAGAGTAAAACGAATGTCTATATTGTTAATTGATAAAGGAAATACGCGACTTAAATGGCAGCTTAGGCAGTCAGATATTGTAGAAGCGACGTGTATAGAAGACAAAGATATTCCGATATCAGGCGTATTTAATGGATTAACAGATGTTGTTTTATCAGGCATATACGTCGCTAATGTCGCCGATGCGGATTTCGAAAATGAAGTCAGTGCGTGGGCTATTGATCATACGTTTCCGGCGCCTCTTTTTATTAAAAGTATGAGGGAAGAGTGTGGTGTGATTAATGGGTATGAAAACCCAGAACAGTTAGGTGTTGATAGGTGGCTTGCTGTGATTGCAGCGCATAATAAATTTGATGAGAACTTATGTGTTGTAGACGTAGGGACCGCATTAACCATGGATTTTGTTTTAAAAAATGGGCAGCACATGGGCGGCTTTATAGTCCCTGGGCCACAATTACAAAGGCGGTCACTTCTTAACAATACTCACAAAATCGCGCTAACAGACCAACTTAGTAATGGCGTGTTGGGTAAAAATACGCGAGAAGCGGTAGAGTCTGGCGTTATAAACATGCTGAGTGCTTTTATTAAACAATCTGTCGCAGATGCAAAAGCAAGGTTTTCTTCACCTATAAAACTGGTGCTAACAGGTGGTGCTGCTGCTCAAATAACACCCACGTTAGATATTGAATACTCGTTAGAAGAAAATTTAATTTTTGATGGCATTGCAATGATAGCGGCTAAGCACAAATGAAATTTTTTTTACTACTATTTATATTCTTTAATTTGCTGGTGTATTTTTGGGCGAGTCTGACGAAGACGAGTGAAGTGGCAAATAATAGTGACGTGCCGTTATACAATCAGGCCATACTGGAAATATTGCATGTTGTTCCTCGTACTATAATAGAGGGTACAAGCCCAATCAAAGATAATAAAAATAGAGAGCAGAAGAAAGAATCAGTGCTTTGCTTAAGTATTGGTGACTATGAAAAAGATAAGGCGGTCATCGTTGGTAACTCTTTGGCCGGGCTGTCTGAATATTTATTTGTTATCCCCAACGATACAGTGGTGAAAGAAAGGTATTGGCTTTTTTCCCCGGCAGAAAAAAGATGGCAAGATTCGGTAAACAATGCGTCGAGTATACGCTCAAAAGGTATCTCTGATATTTGGCTAATCCCAAAAGGAAAAGACAAAGGGAAGGTGTCATTAGGGCTGTATTCGCGGCAAAGCAAAGCGGAACAAAAATTACAAGAGTTAAGGGGCATGCAAATTAATGTTGAATTGTCTAATCTCACAGAAAAGAAATACAGTATCCGATTAGAGAATATAGTTAAGCCAAATGATATTTTTAAGCAACTAAGTTTGCGTTTTGAAGATAGTGAACCAAATATACAAAAAATTAATTGTTAATTTATTGCCCGGCTTGAGCATTTAGCTTAGAATAGCCGCCCTGATGCTGGTGTAGCTCAGTCGGTAGAGCAGCTGATTTGTAATCAGCCGGTCGGTGGTTCGAATCCTCTCACCAGCTCCATATATTAAGGCCTCACTTTTGTGAGGCCTTTTTTTGTTTTAAGGATTTAAATGGTTTGTGTTGCTGAGTGTTTGGGTAGGCCCAACGATAACAGGGTGGCTAGTAAGACGAATCCTGCAGATGTCCAAAGGCAGACAGCTAAACCATATGTTTGAAACAACCAGCCTGAAAGAGTGGTGCCTATTAGTCGCCCCATGGCGTTTGCCATATAATAAAAGCCAACATCAAGGGATACGTTATCTTCATCTGCGTAGCTAACAATTAAATAGCTATGTAACGACGAGTTGATAGCAAAAAAAATGCCGTAGACTAATAGCCCAATTAACAAGGCGTTTTCTATCTGCCAGTTGTATTTAAGTACTAATGCGATACAGGCTGGCACAGCACAAAGAGCGAGCGCCCATATGAATGCGTCTTTTCCATCTGGTACGTTGCTTGTTGTCTTTCCGATAATATAAGGTGCGCAGCTTTGTACAATGCCATAGCCAATAACCCAAGCCGCTAAATAGCCTCCAATATGCCAGTGGTCCCAATTAAATGTTGAGGACAGGTAAACAGGCAAGGCGACGACAAACCAAATATCTCTGGAGCCAAATAAAAACATGCGTGTAGCGGACAGGGTGTTGATAGCATTACTTTTGGATAAGATGTCAGTGAATTTTGGTTTGGCTTTAGATTTCCCTAGTTCTTTTTTAAGAAAGACTAGGCTAATAATCCAAACTAAGAACAATGCAAATGCCAAGCCCACAATGGCGGCATGGAACCCCAAAGCGGTTAATAGTGCGCCTCCTAAGAAGAATCCCGCGCCTTTTAGTGTGTTTTTTGAACCCGTCAAGACCGCAACCCAACGAAATAGTGTGTCTTGAGCATCTGCGGAAACTAACAGCCTTATTGCGCTTTTAGCGCTCATTTTGTTGAGGTCTTTTGCTATTCCAGATAATGCTTGTGCGGCCATTACCCACAGCACAGTTAGTTGCGTTTCTGGGATTAGCAACATGCTGAGGGCAATAATTTGTAGAAATAGCCCAGCGTTCATGATTCGATTGAGGCCAATATGTGCACCAAGCCAGCCGCCAATCAAATTGGTTATGACACCAAATGCTTCATAAAAAACAAACAATAACGCGATATCTAGCGGTTTGTAGCCAAGCCCGTGAAAATACAAAATAACGAGCATTCTCAACGCGCCGTCGGTGAGCGTAAAGGCCCAATAGTTGCCAGTTATCAGCAAATATTGCTGAACATTAGAGGGGAGTGTTGTTAATTTTCTCATGCGTTTTAGACTTTACGCGCCAACCAGTTTAACCAGTTCAACTGTGCGGTTTGCATAGCCCCATTCATTGTCATACCAAGCATAAATTTTCACTTGGGTGCCGTTCACGACCATGGTGGATAAGGCATCGATAATGCTAGAACGCGGATCTGTTTTGTAATCAATGGATACCAACGGGCGTTGTTCAAAACCCAAGATCCCCGACAGTTCATTTTCTGAAGCCTCTTTGAAATACCGGTTAACGTCTTCAGCCGTTGTCGCCTGCTCAACTTCGAATACGCAGTCGGTTATGGATGCGTTAGCCAAGGGCACACGAATAGCGTGGCCGTTTAGTTTGCCTGCCAGTTCGGGGAATATGTGCGTGATGGCCGTTGCAGAACCTGTGGTCGTAGGAATCAAGCTCATGCCACAAGCGCGAGCACGGCGTAAATCTTTATGTGGGGCATCAAGAATGGTCTGGGTATTGGTGATGTCGTGAATGGTGGTCATGGAACCATGCTTGATCCCCAGTTTTTCATGAATCACTTTAACAACAGGTGCAAGACAGTTAGTGGTGCAAGATGCCGCCGTCACGATGGCGTGTTGTTGTTTATCGAATAAGTGCTCGTTGATGCCCATAACAACATTCAATATGCCTTCTTCTTTAACAGGCGCGGTTACAACAACCTGCTTAACACCTTGGTCGATGTATTGTTGGAGTAAGGTTTTTGTTTTCATTTTTCCGCTGGCTTCGACAACCACATCGCAGTCCGACCAATCGGTTTCGCTGATAGTGGAATGTTGAGTGCATTTAATGACCTGATCGTTAATGACGATATCATCACCTTGATGGCCTGCATCGTGGTGCCATCGTCCGTGAACAGAGTCAAACGTAAGAAGGTGTGATAATGTTGCCGCATCGCCGGCAGGGTCGTTTATCTGAATAAACTCAATCTCGTCCCAATCAAATGCTGCGCGAAGCGCTAATCGTCCCATGCGGCCAAAGCCGTTAATTCCCACTTTAATAGTCATGTTTTCTCCGGCTAGCAACAGGCTTTTGGTTGGTCGGGCCTATTGTTCATTTGTTGTAATCTCTCAATGTCATTAATGATGAATGAGCGGTTGTTTGCTAGTGTTGTCGACAGTACTGACTTTGCCCAAATCGGTAATGAAGAGTTGATGCGGTAGTACACCCATTGGCCTTGTCTGCGGTCTACGAGAAGGTCGCATTTTCGTAGTTGAGCAAGGTGCCGGGATATTTTAGGTTGTATGTCATCTATCGCGGCCATCAGCTCACAAACACATAATTCGCCTTCTTGTTCAATGAGTAATAAACAACGTAGTCTCGTGTCATCTGCTAGGCATTTGTAAAACTGTATGGGGCTCATTATTTGATAATCCTTAATTTCACTCATATGGGAAATAGGTTAGCATATATGAAATATAATATATATGAAAAAACATATATAATAAAACTGTTAAGGTTTTTGTTGGTTTTCTAGCAAAATGGCGCTTACATTTTTGATATTGATGCGAGTTTTAAACGAGTAGGAATTGCAAAGTTGACTAAATTTAGCGAAAATACACGGTTCATTTGGCCTTGCGCCGATTTAATTCCTTTTAGCCCTACGTGTTAGTGGGTAAAAGAACTAGCTTTGGAAAGAATTATGAAAAAAACAATGTACGAGAAAATTTGGGAAAGCCACTTTGTTCACCAAGAACCCGGCCAGGCTCCTTTGTTGTATGTGGACAGGCATTTAATGCACGAGGTTACTAGCCCTCAAGCCTTTGAAGGTTTGCGTATGGCGGATAGACCCGTACGCAACCCCCACAGTATTTTGGCGACAATGGATCATTGCGTGCCGACTAAAAATCGTAATCTTCCTATTGCTGACCCCATCGCTAAAAAACAGATTGAAACGATGGCGGATAATTGTGAAGAGAACGGCCTAAATTTGTACGACATGGAAAGCCCGCATAACGGCGTTATCCATGTGGTTGTACCTGAGCACGGCTTTGTACACCCCGGTATGGTCGTGGTCTGTGGCGATAGTCACACAGCAACGCATGGCGCATTTGGTGCTTTGGCGTTCGGAATTGGCACGTCTGAAGTTGAGCACGTAATGGCAACACAAACCTTACCGCAACAAAAATCTAAAACCATGTTGGTGCAGGTTGATGGCAAGTTATCAAAACACTGTACTGCAAAAGATATTGCGCTCGCTATTGTTGGCGTAACAGGTACAGCAGGTGGTACGGGTTATGTGATTGAGTATGCTGGTGAAGCGATCGATGCGCTTTCAATGGAAGGCCGTATGACCGTTTGTAATATGGCCATTGAAGCCGGTGCACGTGCAGGCATGGTGGCGCCAGATCAAAAAACGTTTGATTTCCTTGAAGGTAAAGAATTTGCACCTAAAGGCGAACAGTGGCAACAAGCATTAACGTACTGGAAGTCTTTAGTGACAGATGAAGGTGCTGAATACGACACAGTTGTTACGTTAAACGCAGCGGATATTGCGCCACAAGTTACGTGGGGCACATCACCCGAACAAGTAGTTGGTGTTAACGGTTCGGTGCCGACACCTGAAAGCTTTGATGATAAAGGCAAACGTTTAGCATGTGAAGGCGCACTTAAATACATGGATCTTGAAGGCTCGACAAAAATGACGGATATCGAAATTGATTACGTATTCATTGGTTCGTGTACTAATGGCCGTATTGAGGATTTCCGCGATGCCGCTGAAATGGCAAAAGGTACAAGCGTAGCAGAAGGCGTTACGGCTATTGCCGTGCCAGGTTCGGTTCATGTGAAGCTTCAAGCCGAAAAAGAAGGGATTGATAAAATTTTTAAAGATGCGGGTTGGGAATGGCGTGATCCAGGTTGTTCAATGTGCTTAGCCATGAATGGCGATGAGCTAAAAGACGGGCAACGTTGTGCATCGACATCAAATCGTAACTTCGAAGGGCGTCAAGGCAAGGGTGGTCGTACTCACCTTGTGTCACCAGCAATGGCGGCGGCGGCGGCGGCGGCTGGCCACTTCGTTGATATCAGCAAATTAGGTTAAGGCTATGGAACAATATAAAAAACACGAAAGCGTTGCGGCGTTAATGAACCGTAATAATGTTGATACGGACCAAATCATCCCAAAGCAGTTTCTAAAAAAAGTGGAGCGCAGTGGTTTTGGTGTGCACTTGTTTCACGATTGGCGTTATAACGCAGATGGCGTAACAGATAACCCAGAATTTGAATTGAATAACCCGGCATTTAAAGGCGCAAAAGTGCTTGTGGCAGGAGATAACTTCGGTTGTGGTTCATCGCGTGAGCATGCGCCATGGGCAATTGCAGATTTTGGGTTTAACACCATTATTTCTACCAGTTATGCTGATATTTTCTACAATAACTGCTTTAAAAACGGCATTTTAGCGATTGTGGTTGAGCCCGCTCAGTTGGATGCATTAATGGAAGAAATTAATGCCAACGAAGGCGTGAGCTTTTCGGTAGACTTAGAGAATCAAACGGTCACAACACCGGGTGGAAATGGCTTTACGTTTGAGATTGACCCATTTCGTAAAGACAACATGCTTAATGGCTTGGATGATATTGGTTTAACGCTAAAACACGTTGATAAAATTAGCGCGTTTGAAGAAGGTCACAAACAGCGCTTACCTTGGCTTTGGGCTTAAGTCTTAAGGCTAATCATAATAATTAACGAGTGATGTAATGGCACCTCGCCACATTCAAATAATGGATACCACCCTGCGTGATGGAGAACAAACGCAGGGTGTGTCGTTTTCGCCCGCTGAAAAAGTCAGTGTGGCTAAGGCGTTATTAGAGTCCTTACGTGTGGACCGTGTAGAAGTAGCATCCGCATGTGTGTCTGAAGGTGAGCAAGAGGCTGTTCGTAATATTAACGAATGGGCGCAAGCTGAAGGGTTTGGTGATGCGGTTGAAGTGTTGGGATTTTCCGACCATAAGCGCAGCGTTGATTGGATTGTAGCGGCGAATGGCAAGGTTATTAACTTGCTGACCAAAGGTAGCGAAAAGCACTGCCGAGATCAATTAGGAAAAACCTTAGAGCAACACGTAGAGCAAGTATTAAACACGGTTAATTACGCGTTAGAGCAAGGCCTAAAAGTTAACGTGTATCTGGAAGATTGGTCGAATGGTTATGCTGATAGCCCCGATTACGTGTTTGCCTATATGGACGCAATTAAAGATGCAGGCATCAATCATTTTATGTTGCCAGACACATTGGGCGTTATGTCGCCAGAGGAAGTATTTGATGCGTTGAGTGATATGTGTACGCGTTATCCAGACACGCAGTTCGATTTTCATCCTCATAATGATTACGGCCTCGGCACAGCTAATATTATGGCAGCGGTTCGTGCAGGTGTTAGCGCCATTCACTGTACAGTTAATTGCTTAGGCGAACGTGCGGGTAATGCGTCTGTATCAGAAGTGACTGTAGTATTGCGCGATAAAATGGGTATGGAATTATCGATCGATGAAAGTAATATTGTTCGCTTGAGCAATATGGTGGAAAACTTTTCGGGCAAATGGGTGTCGGCCAATGCGCCAATTGTTGGTGAAGATGTCTTCACACAAACCGCAGGTATTCATGCCGATGGCGATAAAAAAGGCGGCTTGTACGAAAGCAAACTAAGCCCCGAACGTTTCTCAAGAATACGCAGTTATGCCTTAGGGAAAATGAGCGGCAAAGCCTCGTTGAGCAAAAACTTAGAACGCTTGGGTATTGAGCTATCTGAAGAAAATCAAAAGAAGGTGTTAGAGCGTATCGTGCGCTTGGGTGATTCCAAGCAAACGATTACCACAGAAGACTTACCGTTTATCATTGCCGACGTATTAGAAAGTGAAAGTTACAAACACATAAAATTATTAGCTTGTTCTATTACTAGCCGTTTAGATGAGTCATCTGCAGCAACTATCAGAGTTAATATAAAAGGCAGCGAGCACGAGTCAACAGGAAATGGCAATGGCGGATTTGATGCGTTTATCAATGCCATTAATAAAGTACTAGCTGATTATGACGTTGTATTGCCCGAGTTGGTCGATTATGAGGTTAGAATCCCAAAAGGCGGGCATACCAGTGCATTAACCGAGTGTGTAATTACGTGGGATGACCCGTTTAAAAAACGCAAAACGCGTGGTGTTCATTCTAATCAAGTGTTTGCATCTATATCTGCTGCCGTACGGATGATTAATATTCAGCTACACGAAAAAGCGTAACTATTTAAATAATATTAAATGTTTGTCTTCATTGTTTGAATAAACATGTTTAATATTATTGTCTTGGTTTTTAATTGCTTAGTTAGTTAATAAATGAAAGCATCACTTAGAAAGCTATTCTCACCCATACTTAACCGCTTTGAATCGGGCGATGAAGCATTCAGCTATAAAGCGTCTCATCGAAAGGTGCTGATGTTTATGGGTGTCTTGTTTTTGGTATTATCGGGCGTATCAGCGGTAGCTACTGTTGTATCTGGGCAAATAGGTGGTCTCGTGCCTTTTCTTGTATTTTTTGTGGTTGGGTTGGTTTGTGAGGTGGTGGGTTTTCTAGGAAACGACCGAGCAGTGGCCAAAATTTGGGGTGATAGATAGAAGTGGTACTTGTTTGTTGTTCGTAATAATTAACGTTTTGCCTTAAAGGATATGCTAAAATTTCTATCATTTCATAAATGATTTTTTAGTTTTGTAAAAATGACGTTGGCTAAATCGAAAATTAAATTAGTTAACATTGCGCTGTTATGTGTTGTGTTGCTCGCTGGGCAATTTTTTGCACTGGCACACTCGGTTGAGCATAATTTTCACGAAGCCGAAGCATCCTGCGATGTTTTTGCCACCGTTGAGCGTTCTGGCAATGCGGTATTCTGCGACACGCAGGCAAATTTAGTTGGCGATTTCTCGCCATTTTTCTTGGATTGTGGACAACCACTCGTCCTATCCCATATTTCTTTAGCGAATCAGGCTCGCGCACCACCACGTTCTTAATTTAGTGTTACAGGTTTTTTTGAAGCAGCTCCTTTGTGGGTTGCTTAGTAATATGTATTAAATTAAAGGAGTGTTACATGCGTACCACATTATTGGCGACCGTTGTTGTTGCCGTACTAAACGTGAACTCGGTATTTGCAGCGAGTGATATTGAGTTGTTAAAACAACAGCTAGGAGTCTTAAAAAGTAATTACGAACAACGCATCGTGGCGTTAGAGAAGCGGCTAGAACAAGCAGAAAATAAGGCTGTACAAGCAAGTGATAAAGTTCAGGTTGTTGAAAATAAAATGGTTCAACAAGAGAAGAAAGTGGCTTCTTTTTCTACTAAGAGTAACTTTAACCCAGACATTAGCCTTATTTTAGATGGTCGATTTGCCAGTTTTGATAATGAGGCAGATGATTATGAACTACCTGGGTTTGCCTTAGGAGGTGAAGCAGGCCTTGGAGAAGAAGGTTTTTCACTAGGGCATACAGAGTTGGTGATGAGTGCAACGATTGATAATTTGTTTTTTGGGAAGGCAACTATCGTATTAGATGATCATGATGGCGAAATTGAACTAGAGCTTGAGGAAGCCTATATTCAAACCTTAGGGTTAGGGCATGGTGTGACCGTTAAGGCTGGCCGCTTTGCATCCAATTTAGGTTATTTGAATGAGCAACATGAACACGCTTGGGATTTTGCGGATGCACCATTAATTTATCGCGGTCTATTCGGAAACCGTTTGTATGATGACGGTGTACAGATAAGTTATGTTGCGCCAACTGATTTATTTATTGAAGTGGGTGCAGAAGCCTTTAGAGGTAGCCGTTTTCCTGCAGGTGGTGAACAAGCTGATGTAGGTGCTTGGACGGCCTATGCAAATGTTGGTGGTGATATTGGTATTGAGCACAGCTGGCAAATGGGCGTAGGCCATTGGCGGGCTGATGATATTGAAGACAGAACCAGTGGCGGGCATAGTCACGGCGGTGGTGCCGATGAGATTCCATCGTTTGCTGGTGATAGTCATATCAACGCGTTTGATGTGGTGTACAAATGGGCACCTAATGGGAACCCGAAAAATCGCAATTTCAAATTCCAGTTCGAATACTTTGAGCGTGAAGAAGATGGCGTTGTGGCCTTGTTGAACAGCGCGCCGTTAGAGGAAACAAGCTACGATGGCGACCAGTCCGGTTGGTACGCACAAGGGGTTTATCAGTTTAAACCGCAATGGCGAATGGGTGTGCGATACGACGAGCTTGATAGCAGTAACTCAGGTTCAGACTTTGATGTATTGGGCGAAGCAGGTCTTGATAATGAAGGTCATACACCGAAGCGTTTTAGTGCTATGTTGGAATGGGTGCCAAGTGAATTTAGTCGTATTCGTTTGCAATATAACCATGACGAGTCGTATGAAGATACGGGTGATCAGCTCTTTATACAATATACACACAGCCTGGGTAGCCACGGCGCGCACGCATTTTAGGGGGCCATATGTTAATTAGCTTAGTTAAACGCAGCGTAATTGCGTTAGGCATTGGTCTGTTGTCGCTACCTGCCTATAGTGAGGTACGTGTGTTCGCGTGCGAGCCAGAATGGGCGTCGTTAACACAGGCCTTAGGTGGCGAGCATGTCAGTATTTATACAGCGACTTCCAATGAGCAAAATCCACATTATATACAGGCGCGTCCTAGCCTAATTGCTAAAGCGCGTCGGGCAGATTTGCTTGTTTGTACGGGGGCAGAGTTGGAAATTGGTTGGTTACCGCTGTTGATTCGTAAATCGGGTAACCCTGCAATTCAAGTGGGCCAAAAGGGGCATTTTTTGGCAACGGATACGATGACGTTACTTGGTAAGCCCGCGGTGTTGGATCGTAGTCTTGGCGATATCCATGCGGCTGGAAATCCACATGTTCACCTTGACCCAGAGCGGTTGCTAACAGTGGCTGAACGCGTAACGCAAACATTAGTTAGTATTGATGTTGCTAATAGTGAAGATTATCAGCGCAATTTGGCGGTTTTTTCAGAAGAATGGAAAGAAAAAATGGTTGCTTGGCGTTCATTGGCCAGTCCACTGCGGGGGCAGTCGATTGTGGTTCACCACGATAATTGGCTGTATCTTCAACAATGGTTGGGCTTGAATAAACTGGCGGCACTAGAGCCCAAACCCGGTGTGCCGCCCACCAGTTCGCATCTCAGTGGTTTAGTGTCGCAAGTTAAGCAAACGGATGTGTACGGTATTGTTTACGCAAATTATCAAGATAAGAAAGCGGCAGACTGGTTATCTGATAAAACAGGTGTGGCGACGTTAGCATTAGACTTTAGTCCTGCGTCGGGTGAGCGTTTAGTGCAGTGGTATGAGCGCTTAATTAACCAATTAGTGCAGCTAAATCATTAATGGAAGCCATTGATTTAACCATTATTGCACCCGCGTTCGTCGCAGGATTTCTCATCTTGCTGACGCATGTGCCATTGGGTCAAGAAGTGGTTAAGCGTGGCATCATTTTTATAGACCTAGCCATTGCGCAAGTTGCTGGAACCGGTGTGATTTTTGCGTTTTGGCTAGGGTTTGATGCGCACGGTGTTGAGGTGCAGATAATAGCCATTGGTAGTGCGTTGTTAGGTGCATGGGGTTTGTCGCTATTAGAAAAACGATTGTTACATCTTCAAGAGGCGTTCATTGGCGTGGTGTTTGTATTAGCAGCAACGGCGAGCCTTTTGCTCTTGGCAAATAACCCCCATGGTGGTCAGCAACTAAAGGATTTACTGGTTGGGCAAATACTTTGGATTACATGGGAGCAGCTTCTTCCTGTCGCAATTATTTCGGTATTAATTGCTTTTTGCTGGTTTAAGTTTGTAGCAGCAAGAAAGGCGTTATTTTATTATATTTTTGCGATTGCCATTACCAGCTCTGTTCAACTGGTTGGGGTGTATCTGGTGTTTTCTAGTTTAATTATTCCAGCGTTGGCGTGCCGTGATTTAGAGTCAGCTAAATCGTTTAAGATAGCGTTTATTATTGGCGTGCTAAGTTATGCGTTGGGGTTAATGTTATCGTCTATTGTGGACTTGCCTAGCGGTGCTGTCATTGTTTGGGTGATGGCGATTATCGCTTTGTTTGTACGACGCTTAGTAAGCCCTCAGGTAAGTAGTTAATAAATTGACCACCCGCCAACGTTTAGTTGGTGGGTGGTGTATTAATTAAACCGTTGGCATCGCTTTCAGTTTTTCGACGACCTTATCACCAAAGGCATCCGTGCTAATCATTTTTACACCGCTGCCAGGTTTGGATAAGTCGGCAGTCGAGTAACCATCTGCGAATACACCTTGCATAGCCGCCCAAACATTTTTTGCTTCATCAGCCATGCCAAAACTGTATTCCAGCATCATAGCGACGGAACCAATCATTGAATAAGGGTTGGCAATGTTTTGGCCAGCAATATCTGGCGCTGAACCGTGAGACGGCTCGTAGTAGGCTTTTTTATCCCCTAAGCAAGCAGAAGGCATAAGGCCTAATGAACCTAAGATGCCACCGCCTTGGTCGCTTAAAATGTCGCCAAACATGTTTTCCATTACCATTACATCAAACTGTGTTGGTTTTAGGCAAAGCAACGTAGCCACGGCATCAACCAGAATATTAATTACTTCAACGTCAGGGTATTCAACCGCCACTTCTTCCATGACTTCATTCCAAAGTACGGATGATTTCAGCACGTTACTTTTATGGATGTTGTGCAATACTTTTTTTCGGCTGCTTGATAATTTAAACGCGTGATGCATAATTTGGCGAATTTGCGCTTCGTCGTATTCCAAGGTTTCTTTTACATAACGTAAACCTTGTTCATTCACGCCCACTTCTTTTTCTCCAAAATACAAGCCGCCGACCAATTCGCGAATCATAATCAAGTCAATGCCATCGCCAATAATGTCGGATTTAAGTGGAGAGAAATGCGCCAAGCTTTGAGGTAATGAAACAGGGCGGTAGTTTGCGTAGGTGTTGTAACGTTTGCGCATGGGCAGCAGGGCGCCACGCTCAGGTTGCTTGTCGATGGGGATTTTTTTAGACTCTTCATGGCTTAAACCAATCGGGCCTTTAATAATCGCATCGGCTTCGTCGCAAATATCTTTTGTTTCTTGTGGAAAGGCATCGCCTTTTTCAAAATAAGCGCAGGCGCCAAATAAAGCAGGCATTAATTCAAAGCTAACGTCGTTACGTTCTTCAACAAGTTTTAAAACCTTAACTGCTTCGGCCATAATTTCTGGGCCAATGCCGTCGCCAGCCATAACGGCAATTTTGTAATTTTTCATGAGCTTACCTTAGTTTAGTGTGTTGAAAATAAACAACGTATTTTACTCGACTGGGAACATATGCGCCATGCGTTGCTGAATATCAGATAGATAGTTTTTAAGTATCTAAGCGCATAACGTATAATCACGGCCTTTATAGAATCAAGAAGAGAAACGTATGGCTTTAAATTGTGGCATTGTGGGCTTACCAAACGTGGGTAAATCAACCCTGTTTAATGCATTAACAAAAGCAACGATTGCTGCGGAAAACTACCCGTTTTGCACTATCGAACCAAATACGGGCATTGTGCCTGTGCCCGATGAGCGCTTAGATAAGTTGGCGGCTATTGTGAACCCTGAACGTATTTTGCCAACAACCTTTGAGTTTGTAGATATTGCAGGCCTAGTGGCTGGCGCATCAAAAGGTGAAGGCTTGGGCAATCAGTTTTTGGCTAATATTCGTGAGTCAGATGCCATTGCACACGTTGTACGATGTTTTGAAAATGATGATGTGATTCATGTTGCAGGTACAATTGACCCATTAGCTGACATTGAAGTGATTCAAACAGAGCTGGCGTTAGCTGATATGGCCTCACTTGAGAAAGCCGTGGTTAAAGCAACCAAAGCGTCAAAATCAGGCAATAAAGATGAGTTAAAAAACAAAGTATTCTTAGAAAAAGTGCTTAAGCACCTAGACGAAACAATGACGCTAAGAAGTTTGGAAGCAACGGAAGATGAGTTGTTATCGTTAGCCGGTTTCCAGCTTTTAACATTGAAGCCTATGCTGTACATAGCCAATGTTCAAGAAGATGGTTTTGAGAACAATCCGTTTTTGGATAAAGTAACAAGCCTAGCAAATGAACAAAACGCGGCGATTGTTTCTGTGTGTGCTGCAATGGAAGCAGAAATAATTCAGCTAGAAGAAGATGAGCGCGAAGAGTTTTTAGAAGAAATGGGCTTGACTGAGCCTGGGCTTAATAGAGTGATTAGAGCAGGTTACGAATTATTAAACCTACAAACTTATTTCACCGCTGGTGAAAAAGAAGTGCGTGCCTGGACAGTAAAAAAAGGCGCCACGGCACCACAAGCAGCGGGTGTCATCCATACTGATTTTGAAAAAGGCTTTATTCGCGCAGAAATCACGGCCTATGACGACTTCGTTGAATACAATGGTGAAAAAGGCGCAAAAGAGGCCGGAAAGTTAACTGTGCAAGGCAAGGAATACATCATGCGAGACGGTGATGTGACGCACTTTAGGTTTAATGTATAGAACTTAGTGTGTATATGCTTGTTTGTCTTGACAAAATAGGCTGAAACCACGAAAATTCACACCCTTCAAAGTATGGTCATGTAGCTCAGCTGGTTAGAGCACGGCATTCATAATGCCGGGGTCGGTGGTTCAAGTCCACCCATGACCACCATTTCAAGCCCTCTCATCTCAAATTACGCGACTTCAGCGACTCTTAAAAAGAGGTGCTGCTTTATACTTGCCATTTGTATAATCAGAAATGTTCAAATGCTGTCCAATCCAGCCAAATTGATAGGCCAAGATAGACACTAATAATGGCTAAGCCTGTTCCCCACGTCCACATGTACATTTGCTTACCTTTTCTACCTAAGTAAATTAATGCGATAGCGATGAAGAAAGCAATAACGCTAGTTAGAATTAACATCTCATCGCTGGCATGCATTGTGAGTTGTTCTTTTGGAATGGTGCCTTCAGCGTATCTCATTTGAGGCGGGGTTTATTAGGCTTATTAATAGGTTAGCCAAGTATTTTTTTAAGTTCATCGTATTTTGCTGTTATAGCGTGTGCGTTTGCATAGCCCATTTCTTTGAGTCTAGCAGCGGCTAAAGATGCTCGCCCACCACCGCCGCAATGGACAAGAATGGTTGTCTCTTCATTAGGGCAATGGCCTTGAATTTTCATTTCAAGTAATCCCCTAGGAAGGTTTATAGAACAGGCCAGTTTAGATTCCGCAGCTTCTGCTGGTTCTCTAACATCTAAAACAATGATATCTTTTGTGCTTTGAATCAGTTCTTTAGCTTGTGTGGGATTTAAGCATTTGATGTGCTGCTGTGCGTCTGCAATAAAATCACTGGCGGGTTTAATCATGGTATCTATCCTATCGTTAATATTAAAAGGTGATGTTTGTCGTGAAGTTATATAATAGGCGCATGGATAACTATAAATCAATGGTTGAAAACGACGTGCTAAGTGATTTGCAAAGGCAGCAATTTTCTCGTGATGGTTTTTTGAAGGTGTCAGGCCTTGCAGACAATAATTTGTGTGAACGAATTTTAGGCGTTGTAACAGCGTCGATGGCGCCGGCGATTGGTCCGCTCGAATATGAAGCGGATGTTCATTACCAAGGTGCTCCACAATTTAGGGCAGATGACGGTGGTGACACGCCGCGACGATTATTGAATGCTTACGCGCGTGATTCAGTGTTTCGTGAATGGGCTTGTAGGCCAAATATGGTGGCGTGTGTAAAGCAAATATTAGGTTCTGATACGTTACGGCTAACGCAAAACCACCATAATTGCATTATGACTAAGTTGCCTAAATTTAGTAGCCGTACCGATTGGCACCAAGATATTCGTTATTGGAGTTTTGATAAGCCAGAGTTAATTAATGTGTGGCTGGCATTAGGTAATGAGACACATGGAAACGGTGGAATGAAGTTAATTCCAGGTTCGCATCGAATGGAATTTGATCGTGGTAGATTAGATGCGAAATTGTTTTTACGGCAAGATTTAGATGAAAACAAGGTATTGTTAGATAGTGCCGTTAATGTGGATATGAAGGCTGGTGATGTTTTGTTTTTTCATTGCCGTACGTTTCATGCTGCCGGAGCAAACACAACGGACAAGCCTAAATATTCTTTAGTGTTTAGCTACCATGCAGCGGATAACAACCCAATAAGAGGTACGCGTTCTTCTCGATTAGAAAGTGTAGACATTGCCTAAGTTAAACATTAGTGAGCAGGTGCATCTGTTGGCAGTTGCACCGTAATCCACTTCCATTCAGTCAGTGCGTCCACATCTACTTCTACACCTTCACGCCCAAAGCCACTTTCACCTGTACCGCCAAAAGGCACATGGGGTTCATCGTACAGTGTCGGTGCATTAATATGCACCATGCCCGCGTTGATGTTTTCTGCGAGCATTAGGGCGCTATTAATGTTGGTTGTGCAAATGGCTGCACTCAGTCCATAGCGCGTATCGTTAGCCATCTCTAAGGCGGCGTCAATATCTGCAACGGAATAAACAGAGGTCACGGGGCCAAAGGTTTCTTCGTAACAAACGGTCATGTCTTTGGTAACGCTCGTTAAAATAGTAGGTTGGCAGCGGTTACCTTCCCATTTACCACCGGTTAAGACGGTTGCGCCATTTTCTCGGGCATTCTCAATATGGTCGCGAATTCGGTCACGTTGACGCGGTGAAATAATGGGGCCTAAAATGGTACTCATTTCACGCAAGTCTCCTAACGATAAACCGTTAGCGGCGGCACTGAATTTTTTAATAAATTCATCGTATACGGGCGTTTCAACAATAATTCTGCTGGATGCCATACAGGCTTGGCCTTGGTATAAAAACATGCCAAAAACAGCCGTTTGAACCGCTTTGTCGATATCAGCATCGGCTAAAATAATTAAGGGGTTTTTGCCGCCTAATTCAAGCACGGCATGCTTCATTTGCTTGCCGCAAATTTCGCTAATATGTTGCCCTACTCGGCTGGAACCGGTAAACATGACGGTTTTTACCAACGGATGGCCAGTTAAGTAATCACCAATGTCCATGCCAAAGCCAGATACAACATTCAGCGCGCCAGCAGGAAAGCCCGCTTCATGAATTAATTGTGCGAACCGATATGACAGGGATGGTGCTTCTTCAGAGCAAAGTAACACCACGGTGTTCCCCGTCGCTAAAGGTGAGGCAATTAATTTAGCTGATTTAATCAGGGGTACATTAAAGGGTGTAATCGCAGCAATAACGCCCAGAGGTTTTCTGACGCTCATGCTTAGGCGGCCAGGCGTGTCAGAAGGGATGGTTTGCCCGGTAACGCGTCGTGCGGAGCCTGCGGCAGCACGCAAATGGCCAATAGCATACTGTACTTCAAATTGTGCCTTGTTAATGGGAGAGCCAATCTCATCAATTAGAATATCAAGAAATTCTTGTCGGTCTCGTTCCAGCAAATCAGCCGCTTTACACAACATGGCTTCACGGTCTTTTGCTAAGCCTTTTCCGTACGTGCTAAAACAGGCTTGAGCGCTTTCTACGGCTTTGTTTATATCGGCTTCATTGCCTTCAGCAGCAGTGCAATAAAGCGAGTCATCAATAGGGTTAAGCACATCAAAGTACTGTCCGTTATTAGGTTTGCAATGTTCGCCGTTTATCCAAAGGTCGTATTGTTTTGTCATCAGAGCTTCCTAAATAGATTGGGGTGGCTTTTTAGCCAAAGTTGCGTTCAGGATCCAACGCTTTTTTAACACGTTTATTCAGCGTTTGTAATCCGGCGTGACGGGTTTGGTTAACAGTATCTTGAAGGTCAGCATCAGATTGGCTAACTGAATAACCTTGTGCATCAAATGCTTTAATTAAGGTATTAGCGAGTTTTTTTGCGGCGCTTAATTGGTCTTTGCCATAGCTGATGCTTAACTGGGCAAACATCGTGCGCCAAGTTAGTGCCAGCTGGCTGATAACGTTTTGTTCGCTACTATGACTATTGATAATTGCCTGCATGGCCAGCGCATCTTTGCCTTCTATTGGGCTAGCGAAATGTAAATTAATGACGGCGGTGTTGTCTAATTCTGAATTGCGCTTATTGAATTGCCCGAGCATTATTTTTTCACGCTGCGCCCAAATAGGATGCTTGTCGGTGTCATCTTTAAGTAAGAATTTTGCACCGTCAATTTCCCCTAGTGAGCCATTAACAGCACCCCAAACAACATCCACATTACCGGGTATGCCATACAATGCGCCATAAATATTCCATGTACCCAGTTGGTGCTTTTCTGCTGTGGTGTTATCGAATGCCGCGCTAAGCCCGCCATTAACAAACTGCATGACTTCGGATTCTGCCGAGGCAATAACAACGGTATTTGGCACCAGCATGTTAATTTTAAGAGAACGTAAAATTTCCACCGCTTGCTCCATTGCAGTATCGTTCGGTAGCTGTAGCATAAAGGGTTTATAAGCCGGAGGTTTAGGCATTAGCCACAGGCCAATTTTAGTCACAACGCCCATATTAGATTGGGTGAACAGGCCGTCCATATACGGGCCATAGCCATATTTAAACAATTGCCATGTGTTGCTTTTTGGCATAGCACCCATGCCGGTTCTAACCAGGCTGCCATCAGCCAACATCACTTCCATTCCACATTGCATCATCAGTTGGTCGCCATACGGAGTGTAACCAAAATTACGGTTACAAATACTGCCCAATACGGATTGATTCGCATTTTTTTCGACATCAACAGCAAAAGGAATATTGTTGTCTTCTAAGTGTTTGTTGAGTTGCTCATAACTAACGCCAGGTTCGATTAGGGCGTATGCATCTTTCTGGTTAATCTCAATAATGCTATTCATCCGTTGTAGGTCGATAACAACGATATCGCCGCTGGTTGGAATCGGCGCGGTGCCAATTTCACCTGGGCTAAGTAAATTAAATAAGGAGAAATCTTGGTCTATTGAAAAGGCCAGTAATTTTTGCAATTCATCAACAGTGGTAGGGATGATTGCGGCCAGTATGTCGCGTTTATCGTTATTAATTCTGTCGGCTAAAAACTGATAGTCAGAACTGTCATTGCCTTTTATAGGCACGATACTGGAAGTGCTTAAAAGACTGGTTAGTTTACTTACGATGTTTTCCACAGTATAGGCCTATTTGTATTGTGCCGGCGGCATGATGACGGGGTAAGGTTTTTCAGGGTCAACCCTAAAGAACTCTTCACGTAAGTTGTAATCGATGGTTCTAGCCGGCTCGCTATCGCGCCAGGTAAAGGCACAGCTTTCACAGTTAAAAATAGTCCAAACAAGCTCGCCTTTGGCGTTTAGCCCTTTGTGTTCTGTGCGAATTTTGTTTTCTTCGGCTTGGCAACGTGGGCAAGTGCTCATGATTGACCTCCATTTTGTAATAGTTGAATAACCTTGGCGATAGCGTCAATTTCTGGGCCTGATGGCGGGGTCACTATTTTTGAATCGCCGCCTAATTTATCAGGTGGCATAAAGCTGGTGGCATCAATAATTAAACGATGGCCTTTACCAGCCACTTCGGCCGCAGGGTCAATCGGAATCATCGGCATATTAGGGATAACGATGGTGTCTTCTGCTCGGGTGCGTGTGGACAGTGCCCACATTACTTCATTTAAATCAAAGGGGTCAACGTCATCATCAACCATGATTAAATTCTTTAAATACATGGTGCCGTGGGGCGTGCCCAAAGCGCGCATGGCGACCGATTTTGCAAAACCAGCAAAGCGATTTTTAACAGAAATAATACCGGTAAGGCCATGTTGATAGAGTGCATTAACGGCAACGACTTCGGGGAAGTCTTTGATCAATGCGGCATAAATAGGCGCGGATGTATTTAAGCCAATCAATGTGTCGTGCTCGGTCCAGCCTCTGCCAATGTAGATATTTTCAAAAATAGGGTCATTACGGTGTGAAATGGCGGTCACTTTAAAACGCGGTATTTTTCGTACACCGCTGTAGCTGCCAGGGAATTCACCAAATGGGCCTTCAAAACTACGTACGCCATTCATCAGCTCGGCTTCAATCACCATTTCAGAATCTGCCAGAATGTCCATGCCATTGCCAGACTTAGTTAAGCGCATTGGGCTGCCCATCATTTGTGAGGCGTAGGCAAATTCGGACTCGTCATAGCCTATAGGCGTGGCAGCAAACATGCACATCGCGGGGTGGTTACCCAACATCACGGAAATCTTTAATGGTACGCCTTCTTGTTCGGCGGCCATAATGTGTCGTCCCATATCGTGGGCAGGCACGCTCAGTAAGGTGAACTCGCCAGGTGCTTGTACTTGAATACGATAAATACCGACATTTTGTTTGCCAAAATTATCAGGGTCGCGTGGGTCGCGGCTAACAACATTGGCTTTGCCAATATAAAAACCACCGTCGTATTCGTTAATACGATACAGCGGTAGCAGTTCATATAAATTAAAGTTGCTGGTCAGTCTGTTCTCGTTAACGGGGGCTTTATCCGGTTCGATAAAATCTAATAAAGGCTCATCTGCGCCCCAACGAGAAATAATATCGTAGAACAATTCTTTAATGGTGGTGCCTTTTGGGTGGCCTAATAACAACGCAAGGTTAGTGAAGCTACCGTGTACGCCCAACACCATTTTTTTACCGGGGTAACCGGCGATATTGTCAAAAATAACAGCGGGGCCATTCATTGAATCTCTACCGGCAGCAACTGCAACATTACGAATATCTGGTTCGGGGTAGACTTCTTCTGACCAATTAATGCATTGGCCGTTTTCTTTTAGAAATTCCAGAAAGTCACGCAGACTGCCAATGCGTCTAGCGACTTCTAGTGCTTTGTCTGACAAAGGAGGGTTCTTATCACTCATTGTTGGTGTCCTGTTGTTTGTATGCTTTGCCTTGCTCAATCATGTACTGGGCAAGGCTTTCTAATTCTTCGTCGTTAATATCAGTCGGGCGAAATGGAGGCATTTCAAGCAAGCCATCACGCACGATATGGCTGATATAAGCACTGGTTAAATCAGTGCGTTGAACAAGCACAGCCATGTCTTCAGCTCGGGCAAGTTTAAGCTTCATCGTCGCCGCATGGCCAAGCCCAGCAGCGTGGCAACCAGCACAGTGCAATTCATAAGTCACTCTGCCAGCACGGGCAGTGCTTTTAGGAGTTTGAACAACTGGTGCGCTAACGATGGGTGTAGGTTTTTCAACGACAATCGGTTTGCTCGGTTCGGTCTGTTCACAACCGAATAAGCTGATGGTGCCAGCGATAATTAATGCAGTTATTAGGGGCCTTTTCATGAGTCATCTCTCATACGTTTTGGCCAAATACCCATTTTTCCGGGTGATAAAATACCGTTTGGATCGAGCTCGTCTTTAATCTTATGCTGGGTTTTTAATAAGGCGCTATCGTTCCAGCCATAAGAGTCGGCAATTTTGTCCATAAACGATAAATGAGTACGGTATTCGCCGTAACCATGGTTTGCAGCATCGTCAATAAGCACATCGAATAGATCGTGAGCACGTTTTTTCTCTTCTGCGTTCATGCGGTCAAACATCAACATAAAGATATGATGTTGATCGCGCCAGCCGACTAAAAATTCGCCGATGTAATCAAAGCCGAATTCATGGGCGCGTTTGCGAATCATGTCAAATTGGCGATAAGAGTCTTTGCCATCTACCGCTGAAATGGGTGAAAAGTTGATATGACCACCGCCACCAACCCAGTTAAGTAAGCTGAACTCTGTCATATTAGGTTTGCCGCGCATCAGTTCCACGCGGTAGTCCCAACCGGGGGTGCCTTTTCGCGTGTCATCGTAATGAAATTCTGCACCGGGAATTTTGCTAAATGTGTCACGAATCAAATCCATGTTGTTTTTCATTATCGGTGGCGGGCCATACACTGCTGCATAAAAATTCCAAACACCTAAGCCTAAATCTGCGCCCAGTTTTTTCCGTGCGCTATCGGGCATTGGGCCTTTGCCGGTGTAGTACTGAGCCTTTGTGTGCGACATGGCAGCTTCCCATAGCAAATCCACCGTGGTGGCGGCATTGGGGATGACCATATTGAGTTTTAACGGCTGAGCTAAATCAGTAATCAACTCAAGGTCTTGCTCATGCGGCAGCGTTACCATAAACGGTGTGTAGCCGGGAGGTTCTGGCATGAGCCAAATGCCCATGCGGGTAATAACACCAAAGTTAGATTGGGTGAATAAGCCATCAACCCAAGGGCCTTGCCCATATTTATACAGTGAGCTTGCTTTGCTATCGCCAGCAACACCGGTTTCAACAACAGTGCCATCAGCCAGTACCACTTGCATGCCGCATTGCATTAATAAATGGTCGCCATACGGGGTGTAGCCAGCGCCGTGGTCGGATGTATTACCAACAATGCCGCCCCAAGCAGGCGCGGCGCAATCAATCCAAAGTTTGTAGCCTTTTTCTTGAATGTAATTGTACAAATCGTAGTAGCTTACGCCGGGTTCAACAACGGCATAACCATGCTTTTCATTGACTTCAATAATGCGGTTCATGCGCTTTAAATCCAGCACGATATAGCCAGGTTTACGCGGGGCAGCACCACCGTAAGCAAAGTTTTTGCCAGTAGAAATAGTCCAAACCGGAATTTTATATTGGTTTACAACCGCAAGAATTTGTTGAATTTGCTCTAGCGTTTTTGGTGCAACGGCTGCCGAAGGCGCGAAGTCTTCATCCCGTGTTGTGTTGTACGGGTCGCGGTAACTGCGCAGTTCTTTTATGTCATCAGTAAATACAAACTCATCACCAATAATTTTTATAATCTCAGCGATAGCGCCGTTAAATTGTTCAAGATTAATGCCTTGCGGAAGCGGTTTATTCATCGTTTATTATGATTGGGTTGAGTTGCTTGGAATAAGAAGCCATGAGACTAAAACATGATTGTCACCGGCTTGCGATAAAGATTGGGTTCGGCTGTTAGCTGTGTTGTCGGCAGCTGTTGTGTTTTGTAACGTGGCTAAGTTGTCTGCTAGCCATGTTGGCCATTTGTCACCGGCATTACCAAGGGCTCGTGCAAGCAAAGGCGCTTTTTCGGCGCTGCTTGTTACTTGATGTGCCAATGTGTTGTTCGACACCGTGTGGGTGGCTGAATAGGCCGTGTGATAACCATGTTGACTTGCTAATTGTTGTAAAACAAAAAAGTCAGAATCACGCGTAATGCCGCTTACCCAGCCGTTAGGGTTTTCTCTGCAAAATGCGTTAAAGGTATCAAAATGTAAGCCAATATCAAGGCTGATATGGGCTTCTGCTTCGCTGAATTGTTTAGAAAACAAGCTAGCGTTAGAAGAATTCTCGTCAGCAAATATTAATAGTGCTTGTTCGTCTTGCGTATTTTTAATGGCAGTTAACGCAAGTGAAGCCGGGGCGGCTAGCGCTATATTGGCAGCCAATGTTGATTTAATAAACGTTCTTCTAGTAAGCACAAAGTCTCCTATGCATTATTTTTGTATACCTTGCCAGCGTTTTACGTGTTCCGTACCAATATCTAAAGTGTCTAAAATTCTACCCACACTGTGGTTGACAAGGTCATCAATTGAGCTGGGCTTGCTGTAAAAAGCCGGTACAGGTGGTGCGATTATCGCGCCCATTTCAGAAAGGGTCGTCATGTTTCTTAAGTGCACCAAATTCAATGGTGTTTCTCGTACCATTAAAATTAACTTGCGGCGTTCTTTTAAAATCACGTCAGCAGCTCGGGAGACTAAATTGTCGGCAATACCGTTGGCGATGCAGCCGAGTGTTTTCATTGAGCATGGTGCAATCACCATGCCGTGGGTTATAAATGAACCACTCGACAAGGTTGCGCCAATATCTTTTGGGCTATGCACAACATCGGCGAGTGAGGCGATGGATTGTTTGTCGATGCCCAGTTCATATTGGGCTGTTAGAGCGCCCGCATTGGAAAGAATCAGGTGGCTTTCAACATTATCGATGGTTTGCAGAATTTCAAGTAAACGAGTACCGTAAATAGAGCCGGTAGCACCGGTAATGGCGATGATGATTTTTTTCTTCATGCAGGTTTTATAATTGAATTTTTATTGACCATATCGCTAAATATAAACACCGTCAACTTTAAAGAGAATAGAAGATGATTGAAAGCACAATTTCGTTAGCCGACAAAAAACAAATTATTACGGCGTTTCTTCAACAATGTAATAACTACAGCGATTCAATGTTGAAAAAATATGAGCAACAATTAAGGGATGATGAAACAAAAAATTCGGCGCCGCAAAAAATACACGATTGGAACGTGTACAAAGATTTTAATGAATATGCCATTAAAGAGCTAAAAGGGACTGAGCTAGATGAATGGTTTAGCTAATTTAATCATTTCGTAAAAATTTAAAAATTTAATGAAATGATTAAATTTTAGGTGTAGGCTAGGGTTAACAAGCACTTAGCAACGGTGAATAATGAGTAACACTGAATTTATAACACCTTCAATTGATGACTTAAAAGAACGTATTCGGTTCTCTTTCGAAACAGGGCATGTGTGGTTAGGCGAACAACGCATGTTGCTGATGCACAGCGAGGCGATGGGCTCTTTACGCAAAGAGCTGATCGAAACAGTCGGTATTGAACGTGCGAAAGGAATTTTGATGCGTACGGGGTTTCAAGCGGGAGTTGCTGATGCGAAGTTAGCCATACAATTGCGCCCAAGTGCTAGTCCTGAAGAGCAGTTTTTCGTTGGCCCTCAGCTACATCAACTAGAAGGTTTTGTACGCGTTACGCCGCTCAAATTCGAAATGGATTTAGAAAAAAATCAGTTCCATATGAAGTTGCTTTGGGGTAGTTCATACGAAAGTGAAGAGCACGTAAAAGCATTCGGCCCATCTAAAGAATCAGTCTGTTGGATGGAAATAGGCTATGCCAGTGGTTACAGTTCGGAATATACAGGCCAATCGATATTATTTGCTGAACATGAATGCCGTGCTAGTGGACACGATTCATGCGTCAGTGAAGGCAGGCCCGTTGCCGAATGGGATAATCCAGAAGAACTCACAAAATATTACGAATCACACAGCATCGTGGATCAAATTCTTGATTTGCGTGATGAAGTGGTGACATTGCGTTCTTCGCTGATCGATCAGGAAGAATCAAATTGCAAAGTAATAGGTACATCAACAGCTATTAAAGAAGCATTGACCTTGTTAGGCAAAGCGGTACAAGGGCCGGTGACAGTTTTATTATTAGGTGAAACGGGAGTAGGTAAAGAGCTGTTTGCGCGTTCATTACACCGCAGAAGTGATAGAGAAGAACAGCCGTTTATCGCCGTCAATTGTGCGGCAATCCCCGATGATTTATTAGAAGCAGAGCTTTTTGGTGTTGATAAAGGCGCATATACCGGCGCACATCAATCGCGAGAAGGCCGTTTTGAAAGGGCAGATGGCGGCACGTTATTTTTAGATGAAATTGGTGATTTATCGTATTCGGCACAAGCTAAATTATTGCGCGTGTTGCAAGAAGGAGAGCTAGAACGAGTAGGTGGCACCAATGTCGTGAATGTTGATGTGCGAGTGGTGGCTGCAACACACGCTAATTTGTTGGAGAAAGTAGAAAAAGGCGAGTTTAGACGAGATTTGTTTTACCGACTGAACGTGTTTCCCATTAGTATTCCAGCCCTTAGAGAGCGACCAGGCGATATTAGGTTATTGGTGGACAGTTTTATCGATCGATATAAAGTCAAATACCATAAAGAAATAAAAGGCATTACACAACACGCCATGGCGCAACTCGAAACTCACCCTTGGCCTGGCAATATTAGAGAGTTAGAAAATGTTATTGAACGCGGGGTTTTGTTGTGTGATAACGGAAAGAAAATAGAGCTGCAACATTTGTTTGCGATGATGGCCATTGAACAATCCCCAGAAGCTGCGGTGAGTCCAACTGGGGACTTAAAAGATATTAAAAAAGGTGTTTATAACCAATTTGTAGATATGTTTTTTGATGCGCAAAATAATTTATTTGAAATTGAAGAAACGATATTAAAAGAGGCGCTTAACCGGTCTAAAGGAAATATGTCCAAAGCAGCAAGAGCATTGGGGATGACACGTCCACAATTGGCTTATCGTTTGGGTAAGCTTGATGATAAGGAGGGTATCTGATTAGTCTTTGGATTTTTTATGCCGGAATTGTTGTGGGTTAATACCAAACCAGCGTTTAAAGCTGCGACGAAAATTAGCAGCGTCTCGGTAACCAAAAACCAGCGATAAAGCATCAATAGAGATATTACTGTAACGAAGGTAATAACTGGCTTGAAAAGCATACACCTCATCTTTAATACGTTGAAAAGATGTGTTTTGTTGCTTTAATTTACGAATCAGCGTTCTGCTTGACATATTAAATAGTTCAGCCAGTTGTTCTATGGTTAGCACATCACCTAAGTGAGTTGAAAGGTAATCATGTACCTCTGTGCTCACATTAATGTTTCTTAATTGTTGATGGGCAGTTTCTCGGCATTGTTCCAATGCCATTTGGTACATCTGCAGGTCTGCATTCGGGTTTAGGGTGTCTTTTAAAGTCAGCGGCAGACGAATCTCAAGGTAGTCGGCATCAAAATATACAGGGCAGTGAAAATAGTCAGCATAGCTGTTTGCATAATCAGGGGTTGCGCTATTAATATGTAACTCGGCCTCACCCATAGAACGGCCTAAAATGAATTCAATAACATGTTGTAACAGCATCAGCATGGCTTCAACGAACACCATGTGGGCCTCATCGAGGTTTTCAGTCAAGGTTAGCCGAATAATGTATTGATCGCCGCGGGTAATAGGGTTGTAGAAAATAAATGGCGTACGTATTTGGCTATAGCGTTGAAAAATGTCTATCGCATCAGATAATGTTGGGCTATTGATAGCAGCCCAACCTACAGAACCATGCGTGGATGGGTGAAGCAAAGAACCCAATAATAAGCCAATGGCGGGGTTTTTAGTGGCGTTTTTGGTATTTAAAATAACCTTAACAAACTGCTCTAGGGGAATGAGTTCGTTATCTAGCATGTTGTCCACAGTTAGGCCTGTTCCGTGCAAAACCTGATCAGCAGACACGCCTTGATTGGCTAGGGCCCGAATAGCCATTTGGACATAACTGTTCGGTAATGTTTTTAATTGAGACATGCGTTGACCTCTGATAAAAAAACGATTATTCGACACCAGTGTCACCAAATGACACCTTTATGTCAAATAATGACACTTCATCATCAACATTTAATTTGTTTTAATGTACGCGTAGAAAGCTAAAAATATAAATATTAGGAGATAGCATGAGCACTGTTCAAGCAAATTCAACCGCCACAACTGATGAGGAGTTTGAATCACTTCGTCGAGCGCCGACCTTAGCGATGCCAACATTTATTATATTTGTGGTGATAATGTGCAGTATTGGTGCGGTTTGGTATTACGCCTTAGCCGGTTCGTTACCCATGTGGCAAGGCGCTATTATCAATGGTTTATTAACGTATGGTCTATTCAGCGTTATTCACGATGCGTCTCACCATTCGCTATCAAGTAATAAGTTCATTAACGAAACCATAGGTAAGATTGGGTTGTTTTTCCTTTTTCCTTATGCGCCGATGGTGGCGTTAAGGTGGGTGCATAATCGGCATCATAATTATACAAATGGTCCAATGGACCCAGATCGTTTTGAGCATGAGTCACCTTGGTGGCAGGTGCCTCTTAGGTGGTCGTTGTTTGATGGTTGGTATATTTATTACTTCTTAAAACATGGCGGTAAAGTTATGAAGAGGCATTGGTTGCAATTGGTCACGTATTACACAATGCTAGCGTTGTTATTTTCCGCATCATTGCATTTTGGCTATGGCCATGAATTGTTCATGCTGTGGTTTATTCCATCACGTATTACGTTGTTTTTAATTGCGATTGTGTTTGTTATATTGCCGCATTACCCAGCTACGGTTAGCCAGACTGAAGATAAGTACATGGCATCGACTATGCGAATGGGTTGGGAATGGCTATTGAACCCTTTATTGGTTTATCAAAACTATCATTTGATTCATCATCTTTGGCCTGAAATACCTTTTTATAAGATGCATCGAGCATGGGATTTAAAAAAGGATGAATTGGAGCAATATAATTTAAGCAAACAAACTGCATTTGGTTTAGTGCCCGCGAACATTGAATCACATGAGGCGTTTGACCATTCAAAGTATAAGCCTCAGGTGTAGTGTTTATTTATTAACTAGGTTTAGAAATAAAAAAGCCCGCATTAATGATGCGGGCTTTTTTTGTGTTGCATACGCTTAAACCCCTCACGTTTTAAGGAGTAGGATTAAGTTTTTCTAAGGCCTAATCAGCATCTTCAATGCATTGTCAGATTTCTCATAAAACGTCTTAAACGCCTTATCAATATTATCTAAACTGAATTCATGAGAGAAATACTCCATGGGGTTAATAACGCTGCGTTCTAACAACCGAAGCCCTTCCCACATATAAGGTTGTACATTAGCAAAACCATTCATGTGCAGGCTAATGTCGCGCAAGAATACATCAGCCAATACTAAGTTAAATTCAGCATCACAAAATACACCAATGGCTGCAATGGTGCCTCCTGGTCGAATAATGTCTAAGCTCATTTGTAAAGTTTCAGGGTAACCGACGACCTCAATCACTTTATCAAAGCCACGTCCGCTAGTGAGTGCCAGAGCTTCTTCTTTCCAGCCTTCTTTTGTTGAATTGAACGTGGTGGCGCCTTTTTTAGCGACAACATCAAGTCGGTAATCAAGCGTATCAATACACACCACATGACCAGCTGATTTACTCAAAGCAATATCAGTAGACAAAAGACCAGTAGGGCCACAACCTATAATAGCAACGTTCTCTCCGGGCTGAATATCGGCAAGTTTATTCGCAATAATGGCAGAAGGTAAGCTACAGGAAAGTGACAAAGCAGATGCATCATCAATGGCATCAGGCACCTTAATTACATGCCCTTCAGCGTGGGGTAAAATCATCGCTTCGGTATGCGTGCCGTTTAAATCGCCAAAAGGTACGCCAAAGCCATAGACTGCTTTTTGGGTGGTTTCGCAATGCGCTGTTTGGCCTACTTCGCACATGTAACATTCACCACAAGAGCAGGAATATGCCATTGAAACGCGGTCGCCCACTTTAAACTTGCCAACACTGCTGCCTACGTCGCTAACGCGTCCAATCAGCTCATGGCCAATTTGAGAATGCCCGCGTTCCATAATGGGGTCCATCGCACCGCGGTATAAATGTAAATCTGAACCACATATAGAGGTGGCGTTAACTTCCACTAAAATTTGGTGTGGCTCGCTAATGCTTGGGTCGGCTTTTTCGCCGCAACGAATATCTTCAGGACCGTAATATATAGCTGTTTTCATGTGATTCTCCTGTTTTAAGGCTTATTGTAATTAGTCTGGTGGTTTACTGTAGCAGAATGCATGCCGCTTTCAATTGTCTTTTGAATCGATAAGTAAGTTATTGGCCTGTTATTTAATAAGGTAAGTTTTACCATTTGAGCGAATTAGCTGACGTCTTTTGCTTAATTGCAATACCTTTTAAAACGTTGTTTATCAAGTAATGTGACTCTTGGCCTTTAAATGCACGATAAAGCTTGTGGCATTAAATTTGCGTTGGTAACTTAGATAAATAATAAAAAAGGGGAAAACATGTCCATTCCAAAGCCAAGCAATTGCATGAGCATTGACGATTTAAGTATCGGTATGAAGGCCGAAAAGGTCTACACAATTAGCCATGAAGATGTGGTTAATTTTTCTAAACTGTCAGGTGACTGGAATCCAGCGCATCACGATGAAGAATACGCGGCGGCGAGTATATTCAAACAACGCGTGACGCATGGCATGTTTTCGGTAATCCAGTTTTCAGGCATATTGGGGATGGATTTACCCGGGCTTGGAACCTTGTGGTTAAAACAAAGCGTTGAATTTCTGCGTCCCGGGTTTTTTGATAATGAATACCGCGCCGTGGTGGAAGTTATCGCCATCAATAAAGAAAATAATACTGTCACCTTTAGCACTGAGTGTTTTGATAAGGAAGGCAGTAAATTCGTTAAAGGGGAGGCCGTTGTTAAGCCGATTCCTGCAAAACTAAAACAAGCCAGTCAATAGGTGAGAGAAAATGTCTGATTCAAATTCTAAAGATTACAAATTTATTCGCGAAGAAGGCCCTGTATTTCTATCGGGTAACCAAGCCTATTTACGGGTTGTATTTGAACAGCAGCGTCGTGACCGTGATGCCGGTTTAAATACGGGTGGCTTTATTTCCGGTTACCGAGGCTCACCGTTTGGTAATTTCGATACGGAATGTAAAGGTGTTGAAGCCTCTTTAAATGAGCGCGATATTCATTTTAATCCGGGTGTTAATGAAGCGATGGCAGCGACGGCTATTTGGGGTTCGCAGCAGATTGACTTTTTTGAAGGCCAACAGTTTGAAGGTGCGTTTGGCCTTTGGTACGGTAAAGGCCCAGGCGTAGATCAAGCAGCGGATGCGCTTCACCATGCCAACTTATGGGGAACGAGTAAACACGGCGGCGTGGTGATGGCAGTGGGTGATGACCCAATGAGTCGTTCATCCAGTATTCAACAACAAAGTGAATATGTACTGTCAGGCTTATGTATTCCGATCATGCATTGTTCATCGGTGCAAGATATTTATGACTATGGCCTTATTGCCTATCAAATGTCGCGTTATGCGGGTGTTTGGATGGCGGTTAAGTCGGTGTCCGATATCGCTGAGTCTTGGTACATGGTGGATATTGATCCTAAGCGTACAGAGACGGTATTACCCGACCCAAGCGACTTTGTTATTCCAGAAAGCGGCGTGCACACACGTTGGCCGGATAATTCAGTTAACCAAGATGAGCGCATGGTTAATGCGCGTTTGCCTGCCGTTAAAGCCTTCACACGCGCAAATAAATTAAACAAAGTAACACTGGATGCTCAAAAGCGCCGTGTGGGTATTATCACCGCCGGCAAAAGTTACCTTGATACGCTAGAAGCATTGGATGACTTACGTATTGATGAAGCGATGCGCGATGAGCTTGGTTTGGCGGTGTTTAAAATAGCCGTTATTTGGCCAATGGAAGAAACGTTAGTACGTGAGTTCGCCGAATCGGTAGACGAAATTTTAGTCATTGAAGAATCGCGTCCGTTCCTAGAAACACAAGTTAAAGACATCTTATTTGATATGTCAATGGATATTCGTCCGTTGGTGATGGGTAAAAAAGGCCGTGATCAACAAACACAGTTCCCATCTAATGGTGAATTAACACCAGCACTTATTTCTAAAGCACTGGTTAATTGGTTAAAGCCTTATAAAACGACTGACTCCATGACTAAATGGATTGATGTGTTAGATAACACCGAAAAGCAACTTAGCGTGCCACGTAATACGGTGGAGCGTACACCGTATTTTTGTTCGGGTTGTCCGCACAGTTCGTCCACTAAGTTACCGGAAGGCTCAAGCGAACAGCTTATTGGTATTGGCTGTCATTTTCTCGTTGGTTTAATGGACAGAAATGGCACCACTTATACGCAAATGGGTGGCGAAGGTGCCACCTGGGCAGGTGCGTCACCGTTCCTTAGCAATAGACACACCTTTGTTAATTTAGGTGACGGTACGTTTTACCATTCAGGTTCTACGGCTATCCGTCAGGCTATCGCGTCGGAAATAAATATTACCTATAAAATTCTGTTCAACGATGCTGTGGCGATGACAGGTGGACAATCTTTTGATGGCCCCTTGTCTGTAGAAGGCATTACACAACAAATGCATTCTGAAGGCGCTGCTCGAGTGGTGGTAGTTTCAAGAGAACCTGAGGCGTTGAATAAATCATTATTTGCACCGGGTACAGATGTGTATCACCGTGATGATTTACAACAAGTGATGAAAGAATTAGCAGACACAAAAGGTGTCACCATTCTTGTTTACGAACAAACCTGTGCGACAGAATTACGCCGCCGTCGTAAACGTAAAATTGTGGAAGCCCCTAAAAAACTCACGTTCATTAACTCACGTGTGTGTGAAGGCTGTGGTGATTGCGGTGTTCAATCAAATTGCCTGTCTGTTCAGCCGTTAGAAACAGAGCTAGGTCGCAAGCGTGTTATTGACCAATCAGGTTGTAACTTAGACTTCAGCTGCGTGAAAGGTTTTTGCCCAAGCTTTGTGACGATTGAAGGTGGAGAATTGGCAAAAGGCAATGCGGTGAGTTTGTCGGATGATGTGTTCGCTGCTTTACCAGAGCCTACACCTAAACCATTAGACGGCGTCTTCGGTTCATTGGTTTGCGGTATTGGTGGAACTGGTGTTGTGACTATTTCATCGATGATTGGTGAAGCGGCAAAAGCAGAAGGCTTTGCTTCGCAAGTGCTGGATTTAACGGGTATGGCGCAAAAATTTGGCGCGGTGTATTGTCACCTTAAAGTGGCGAATAATGTTGAAGATCTTAACTCAACACGTTTATCTATTGGTAAAGCAGACTTGCTAATTGGCGCAGATATTGTGACCAGCGCAAGCGATGAAGGCATGTCACTGTTACGTGAAGGGCACACTAAAGGTGTGGTCAATTCACACGGTATTGTAACGGGTGCATTTACTCGTGATGGTGACTTTACTATTCCTGTGGATGATATGAAACAAGCACTAGAACGTTTCACGGGTGCAGATAACTGTAGTTTCTTTGATTCAACAGACGTATCAGAAACACTCACCGGCAATACCATTGGCGCGAACATGATGTTGTTAGGTTACGCTTGCCAAAAAGGTTGGTTACCGGTTAAGCGTCAGTCATTGGAAGATGCAATTACAGAAAACGGTGTAGCAGTAGCTTACAATCAGCGGGTATTTAAAATAGGTCGCTTAATGGCGCATGAGCCAGAAGCTGTTCAAGCGTTAATGGATCAAGGTGCGCCAACACCTGAATGGGAAGTGCTTTCAGCCACAACGGATGAGTTGATTGCGCGCCGCAAAAAGGATCTTGTTAGCTATCAAAACACGGCTTACTCCAATAAGTATGCGGCATTGGTATATAAAGTGCGTGAGGCTGAAGCGAAGCTGTCGGGTAACTCGGATGATATTACCGAATCAGCGGCACGTTATCTGTATAAATTGATGGCGTATAAAGATGAGCTAGAAGTGGCGCGTTTGTACACCGATGGCACATGGAAAAAACAACTGGAAGAAAAATTCGCTGGTGATTACAAAATAAAATTCCATATGGCGCCACCACTTATTTCAAAACGTGACCCCATTTCAGGGCACCTTAAAAAACGTGAATTTGGCGGGTGGATGTTATCGGCATTAAAAATGGCGTCACTGTTTAAAGGGATGCGTAGCAGTCCATTAAACCCATTTGGTTATTCTCAAGAACGTAAAGAAGATAAAGCAATGTTGGACCAGTACGAAGGCGTGCTAAATCAAATTATTGATGGGTTAAGTGAAAATAATAAGGAAGCCGCATTAGAAATGGCGCGTGTACCAGAGTTTATTCGAGGTTATGGGCACGTGAGAACGCAAAATATTGAATCTGCCGTTCGTCGTTGGAAAAGTCTAGATGATCAATTTAGAAACCCTAAAAAGATTATAAAGGTAGCTATGGGAACAACGGCGTAAGCTATTTAATGATTTAATGATTTAATGATTTAATGATTTAATGATTTAATGATTTAATGACTTATATGACTTAATGATTTAATGTCGCATAGGTTCTGAATGTTAAGTGTGCGGCTTATCATGGTTGGATTTATGGTTTAGAGTAATTCTTGGCATATTTTGTGCCTTGAAACTGGAATTAAGAAATGATTCATCGAGGGGAAATATGAAATTTCGTGCGTTGTTAGTACCGCTAGCTTGCTTAACGTTAATAGCCTGTGAAGCGCCGTTGGTATTAGACGGAGTTGAGCAATCTAAAAAACAACCAATTCACCGAACCGACCGTATTCAAACAGCGGCCGCCTTGGGTGATGATGTGGTGATTGCAGGCATTGGTTTTATTTTAAATTCTAACGATGCAGGTAAAACGTGGCAACGCACTCAACCTGAAGGTTTACCGGCATTTATTAGTGGGGCTATTTGCCCCGATAAAACGCAAGTAGTTGTAACGGCTGAAAAGCAGGCTTGGGTCTCAACGGATAGCGGTAAAACATGGCAAACTAATAATCTGGACACAGAAGAAGCGCCACAGCACCTTAGTTGTGGGCCAGATAATCGATTATGGGTTGCGGCCAGTTTTAGCACCTTACTAAACAGTACCGATCAAGGTAAAACGTGGCAGCAAACAACGTTTGATGAAGATTTAATTTTCACTTTTATTAAATTTTTCGATGCGCAAAATGGCGTGGCAGTCGGTGAGTTTGGTAGTGTTTATAGTACCGAAGATGGCGGTGAAAATTGGTTGCCAAAAGAAGAGTTTATTCCCAATGAGTTTTTCCCATTAGCGGTTGATTTTACTGACAGTCAACATGGCTGGGTCGGTGGTTCAAGCGGTGTTATTTTCCATACAGCAGATGGCGGCGCAACGTGGGTTAAAGAAGACACCGGTACTGATGCACCCATTTATGGCTTGTCAGCAAGCCCATTGGGCGTATATGCAGCCGGTGGTTTTGGCACGTTTTTAGAAAGGCAGTCAGAAGTAGACGGCGTTGCTGCATGGAAACGTTCATCGGCGGTTACAACACGCTTTTATCTACGTGCAATTGCGCCACTGGGTGATAATAAGGTTATTTTAGGTGGTGGAGCGGGAACGCTTCAAGCAATGATTGATGATGGCTCAGGTCAACTGGTCATTGCCAACATTAAGGAAGGGGAGTAATTGTGGGTGCGATAACAAATCAACTTAAAAAAATTGATCGCTTAGTCTTTGCATTTCCAAAAGTAACGGCAGGCGTTATTTTGGCGATTACTGCATTCTTCGCTATGCAAATTCCAGCCGTGAAAATGGTTTCAAACTTTGCTGATTTATTGCCGCAAGGGCATGAGTATATTCAAACGCATAATACGTTGACTGAAACATTTGGTGGCGCGAACACGGTTATCGTAGATATAAAAGTGGATGAAGGCACTATTTTCACCAACGATGTATTGGCTAGAATTAAACGCCTAACCGATAAAGTGGATGCGCTGCCTGCGGTCAACCATAACTTGGTGAACAGCTTAACGCACAGGAATACGCGCCGTGTTTGGCTAAACGAATACGGCACCATGAAGTCAGCACCTTATTACGATCCGTTAAAAGAACACTATACGGACGAAGAATTGCAAACCATGCAAAACCAAGTGGTGGCAAACCCTCGTGTTTACGGATTGCTGGTTTCTCCAGATTTAAAATCCGCGCTTATTAAAGGCACGCTGAATGAAGGTGATCTTGACTACGAAGAAGTATTTACAGCGCTTACAAAATTACGTGATGAAGAAAAGGCAGATGGCTTAACCATTTATGCCAGTGGACAGCCTGTTTTGGTTGGTTGGGTAACGTCTTATGTGAGCGAAGTGATTCAGATTTTTGGTTACACAATTGCCATTTTATTGTTGTTGTTAATTGCTTATTTTAGAAAATTCTACGGTTTATTATTACCGCTTATCGGTATTGCACTAACCACTACATGGGGTTTGGGTATGTTGTCCTTATTGGGCTACAACCTAGATCCTTTAATGTTGGTTGTACCATTTTTAGTGTCGGCCAGAGCCATGTCGCATGGTGTGCAAATTGTAGAAAGGTTCTACACTGAATTGGGTGAAAGTGGCAATAAAGAAGAGGCTGCAAGAAATACCTTTGAAGGTCTATTTAGACCGGGTTCTTTGGGCGTTATTTCCGATGCGATTGGTTTGTTACTTATTTCATTAGGTACCGTGCCTATTAACGACAAACTAGCTATTTACGCCTCACTTTGGGCGGGCAGTGTGATTGTTACGGTGCTGATATTCTTACCTGTAGTGCTGCAAATTCTTCCGCAAAAAGGTGAAAGGCCAACAGAGCATCCGTTATTGGAAAAATTATTTCCAGTCGTGTCAAAAATCTCATGTACACGTAAAGGTGCGTTAGCAACCTTATTCGTCTCATTGGGTTTGGTGATTGGTGGAGCCTACTTAAGTTCCAAAGTACAAATTGGTGAGTCAGAATCTGGTTCTCCTTTATTGTATGCAGACCATGATTACAATGTGTCAGCTAACGCCATTAACAGTGCGTTTCCAGGTTCTGAAGAAATGTTTATTCTTGCGCATTCAGATAAGCCCCATGGTTTGAAACAACCGGATGCGATTAAAGCCTTGGCTGATTTCCAGAATTACATGATGCTCGACCCAGACCTGGGTGGCACTAAAGGTCTACCGGACTTGCTGTCGCAGGCAAGCCGTATTATTCGTAATGATGACCCGCGTTGGTTAGTGTACCCAAAAGACGAATTTGAATCTGGCGGTTTAATGTTCGCCTATATGATGTCTAGTCCAATTCCGGGTGCGTTGTTAGAGTTCATTGACCCTGATGAACAAAACGCCAATATCGTTTTCTATTATAAAGACCATAAAGGCGAAACCATTCGTCGTGCAATACACATGGTTAAAGAATGGAGCAACAGTGCAGCGGCGCAAGTTGAAGGTTTCTCATTGAAACTGGCCGGTGGCTTAATTGGGGTAACAGCAGCGGTAAACGAAGCATCATATGAAACCAATGTCGTTGTTATTCCTCTGGTTTTTTTATTAATTCTTGTATTTGTAACAGCGTTTTACTGGTCTGTTCACGCGGGTTGGCTCATGTTATTAGCAATGGGTTTCGCTACCACATTAACTTACGCCTACATGGGTATCGTTGGTTTAGGCATTAATGTGAATACCGTGCCTATTTTGGCCGCAGGTATCGGCATTGGTGTGGATTACTCTATTTACATAATGGATAAAATTAAAGAACAGTACGCCAAACTTGGTAGCTTTGAAGCAGCTATTGAAAAAGCGATTAATACCACCGGTGTGGCGATTGGGTTTACTGCGTTCTCGTTAATAGCCGGTGTGATTATGTGGGTGCTGTTATCCACTATGCGTTTCCAGGCAGATGCGGCGATGTTGCTCATCGTTATGTTATTGCTTAATGCTTTGGCAGCAATGTTCTTAGTGCCAGCTTGGGTGATGACGTTTAAGCCAAAATTTATTCAGGAAAAGTAAGGCTTATTTAAAAGGCAATAAAACCGTACGAAAGTTGTTGCTAATTTCGTACGGAGTAGTATAAAGGCAACATAAGGGTGGGCTTATATAAGCTTGTTTGCATAAAAATAATATTTAAAAGGGGATAAACATGAAGAACTCTAGATGGCATCTTAAGCCATTAACGGTAGCTTTTGCACTCGTAGGATTAGTTGGCCTATCGTCGCAACAAGCTGTTGCGTCAATCGACACAGGCGATGATACAACTGAACTCAGTGGTTTTGTTGAAAATGCAACGTACTTTAGAGATAGCGTTGGTTTAACAAAATTCCGTAATACACTTCAATTAGAAGGTACAAAATTACTCGGTAATTTGGGTGCGTTTAGCGAAGTGAGCATCAATGGCACGTTCAGGGCCACTTATGATGGTGTGTATGACCTTAACTCAAATGAGTTCGGTGATGATGCGGGTGGTTCAGTGTTGTTAGAGAGTCTAGTTGATTTTGGCGCAGGGAACTTAGTACCTAATGGCGGCGGGATACCATTAGGTACTCTTACGCCGGCTGGCCTTGTAAATGATGGCTTGATTGTTTTAGGCGAGCACCTGCATGATGCTGATGGTGGTGTTACATTCCCAGTCCCTGTTCGTCCATGTGATGAGGATTCACGTGGTTGCTTAGGTGGCTATATGGATGATGATTTGGATGATTTGCGTTATTCAGATTTTAATGACCGTTGGGACTTTATTCGTGAATTGTATATTAATGCAACTATTGATATGGATAGCGGTACAGCCTTCAACTTGCAAGTAGGTAAAAAACAAGAAGTTTGGGGTCGTACTGATTTGTTCCGTGTGTTGGATGTTCTAAATCCAGTTGATTTCTCAAGACAAAACATCTATGACGAATTAGAAGACATTCGTATTCCACTTTGGATGGCCACTGCAGAATGGCAGTTCGGCGCAAATGATGTGCTTGATGACATGAATGTTCAGTTTGTGTGGATATTCGATAAATTCCGTCCAAACAGGCTAGGACAGGCTGGTACGCCATACCAAATTTTAGATGCCGGTTCATTGTTTAGAGGGCTAAATAACTGTTGGGACAATGGTTGTACGGTATCAAACTTTGCTGGCGGAAATACAACAACTAACTTTGGCCCAGGCGTTCTCGGTATTCGTGATGTGCATCTACCAGATTGGTCTCTTGAAAACTCTCAGTTAGGTGCGAAATTTGAGGGTGTATACAGAGATATTGGTTTCTCATTAAACGCATTTTATACTCGTTCGCAACTGCCTTCACTGCGTGGTGGTATACCATCAGACAACCCATTTACAGGTGGTGGATTACCTGGGTTACCACCTGAAGGTGCTTTTGGTCCAGAACCACAAGTTTATCCATACTTAATTTCGTTTGATATTCACTTCCCACGTGTTGTACTTGTAGGTGGTTCGTTAGATTATTATGCTGATTCACTAAAAACAGCTTTCCGCGGTGAGTTGGCTTGGACGAAGGGTGAGGAATTTGCTAATACATTAAAACCACGTTTGTTCTCAGAGTCTGAAGTAGTTCGTTGGGTAATTGGTGCCGATCACAACTTCTTTATTCGTTCAATCAATAAGAACAAAGCGTTCTTAGCGTCGTTCCAAACATTTGGTCAACATATTTTAGATCATGATCGTGAAAATGGACCGTTAGGCGAAGTTGGAATTCCAGATAGAGAGAATAACTATATTTCTACTCTATTGCTAAAAGGTTGGTGGTTCCAAGATCGTGTTAGCCCACAAATTATTCAAGCGTATGACTGGGGTGCTAATGCATATGTTGTCTCTCCTTCTGTGGATTGGTTGATTAATGATAGTTGGCGTCTACAGGTTGCGGCTAACTTGAAATTTGGTGATGGCGCACGTAAGTTCTCAGATTGTCGTACTTGTAACCCATTTTCGCCATTTACAGCAACACCATTGCATAACAATGCGGTTGCGCTTCCATCACCACCATTCCCTCCTGGAACGTTTGCTGCTGATGCAGGCGATATTGGTTTAGGTGGTTTTGAACCACTAGGTCGTTTCCAATCTGGCCCTATCGGTATGGCGCAAAAAGAAGACGAAATTCAAATTTCACTTCGTTACCGCTTCTAGGAATAACGACAGCGGCGCTCAGTTGAGCGCCGTTGTGTTTTCCAAATATAATCAGAATATTAAAAAAGTTTTAAGGAGATTTACAACATGAAAAAATTAACAAAAGGTTTACTTGGAGCGGCTTTATTAAGCGTCGCTGCAAGCGCATCAGCGGTAACCGATGCAGATATTGATAAGTCGTTTAAACCCTACACAAACGGCTTTCCAACAGTTGAAGGTGTTGTGCCAGGTTTAGTGATTAATAAAGACAATGTGGATACATACGCCAGTGTTTTAGACGAAGGTATGATTAAACACATTAAAGACGGTTGGGTAGAAATTACTGTCGGTGAGCCAATGGATTTTGTGCTTAACCAAGGGTATATCGATGCGACTAAAGCGGGTGCAAAAAACCATAAATTAGGCGCTAAAGTAGGTGAGATTGAAGGTTATGTGGCCGGCCGTCCATTTCCAATTGAGCCAAGTTTAGATGACCCACGTGCTGGTGAAAAAATGGCATGGAACTTCCAGTACGGTTATAACTGGGGCGATGGTGCTGCGATTTCACCTTTCTATTGGAAGTATCGTAATATGAATACGGGGCAAATCGAACGTACGATTAAGTTTAATTTTTACTTTTTAAATTTTGCTCACCGTGTAAACCATGAGCCAAAACCTGAGTTTCCAAAAAACCCAGGTGAATTGTTCCGTGGTATTTATTTGAATGTTGAAGAACCGTTTGATGTTAAAAACACGCAGCTTCTTATTCACCGTTCACAAAATGATTTGAAACGTGATAACGCTTGGTTGTATCTTGGTTTTCAACGTCGCGTGCGTAGATTGGCAACAGGCCAAGTAACGGATTCATTCTTGGGTTCTGACCTTATGATTGAGGATTTCGAGGGCTACAACGGTCGTATATCTGATATGAATTGGACATTCAAAGGTACAAGGACGATGTTGTTACCTATGTATGACTCTTCTAAGCAAAAACGTACAGCCGAGTTTAATGAGTCTGATGGCTACACATATTCTACGTATCACGGTAAAGGCGGCTGTTTCCCTAACGTAACGTATTCTTTAAGAAAGGTGTATGTTGTTGAATCTGACCCAGTTGATCCTAACCATCCTATTGGCAGACGTATGCATTATATGGATGCACAAACCTTTACATTACCTCGTACGGTTACTTACGATCGCCAAGGTAAATATTGGAAATCTTGGATGATTGGCCAAGCACACCCAGATTCACACCACCCCGTTAACAAAGGTACAGGTGTTTCTGTTGATGATTCGTTTGGTATGATGGACGTACAAAGCATGCATTGCACAACAGGTCAATTTAAAGGCCTTGTTGATCCAAGTTTAGTTAAGAAGAAACAATTCAGCGTCCAGTATATGCGCTCATTTGGTAAGTAATTTTTTTAGCTAAAAAGAATGAAGAAAGCCGGCTTGTAGCCGGCTTTCTTTTGCGATATTGACAGTGAATATAATCATAATAAAATAACAAGATTCTTGTTATAGTTGATTAGAGATAACAGGCAGTAAAAAAGGAGAACTAATGGATTATTTAAAATACTTATTACCCGCCAGTTTCTTGTTTATTACCGGTGTAGGGGTGTTAATTGGTGGTATTGCAACTTGGTTGGGGATGCTGTTATTCCCAATCGTTGCTTTTATAGAGTACTTTCTAAAAGATGATTTTAGCGTACGCAAAATGAGTAATGCGGGCGCTGTATTTATGTTGTATTTGCAACTGATTCCTTGGGTTTTTCTTTGGTACGCACTGTGGGTGTTTTTAGGTGCCGACTATTCGTGGTACGCTTGGCTGGGCGCTGTGTTATCAACGGCGTTGATAACAGCGGCTGTAGGCCTGCCAGTTTCGCATGAGTTATTTCATTCTATTGAAGGTGTTGCCCGATTCACCGGGAATTTATTTGCCGTGACGTTAATGGCAGGTGATGTGGAGTTAGAACATAGAATGGGGCATCATATTGAGACGTCTAGCATTTTAGATATTGATACACCGTTTAGAGGTGAATCGTGTTATGCATTTATTCCGCGCTTATTGCCGTATTTTCATATAGCTTCATGGGAAATGGAGAAGAAACGGTTTGTGTCTAAAGGAAAAAGTCATTGGTCGTTAGGCAATAGAATATTATGGGCTTGGGTAGCTTATGTGATTTTACTGACATTTTTTGCATTAACCGTTAGCTTATCAGCAGCATTGACTGTATTGACTATTTCAATGGTTGGGCAGTGTATTGTTTGCCTGTTTAGCTATGTGCAGCATTACGGTTTAATACGCGTACCGGGCACCCCGATTGAGAAAAGACACGCACTTAACCATATTCGCCCGTTATCACGGGTATTAACGTTTGAGATTGTGACGCATTCACAGCACCACACCAACCCGACGGTTCCGTACTATGAACTAACCCCGTACAAAGATGTTATTCGCCCGGGCAGTGCTTATGGCTATTTCTTGATGACCTTAATGCCGCCGTTATGGCATAAAAAAATGCGCGTTCACCTTCAAGAATGGGATGAGAAATACGCCTCTGAAGAAGAGTTGGTGTTGGCAAAAGAGGCAAATGCTAAAGCAGGTTGGGTAGGGTTGCTTAATTGAAAAGTGAGTTAAGTCATCTATAAATATTAAAACTTGGCGATGAACCAGAAAAAGCTGTTTAATAAGACATTCAATTTAGAAAAACTTAATGGGGCGTAAGTCATGGGAAAGAAGCAAATCAATTTTGAAGGTTTTTTGATAGAGGATAAAGAGAAAGGTATTTATCGCGCTGATCGAAAAGTGTTTACTGATGAAGATGTTTTTGACATGGAAATGAAAACCATTTTTGAAAAGAACTGGGTTTACCTTTGCCATGAAAGCCAGATTAAAAACCCTAATGATTTCTTCACAACGTACATGGGCCGTCAGCCAGTTATTATCACGCGTGATAAAGAGGGCGAAATACACGGCTTTATTAATGCCTGTTCACACCGTGGTGCACAGCTTGTAAATAGGGCGTGTGGCAACAAACGCAAAATGGTTTGTCCGTTCCACATGTGGACTTACGATATGAAAGGCAAACTGCTGGACTGCGGCGAGCATAAAAATAATGTTGGTTATAGCGAAAATTTCAATAAAGATGATTTGGGACTTCAGACAATAGGCAATATTGAAAGCTATCGTGGCTTTGTGTTTGGTGTGTTGGATGACAATGCAAGTAGCTTAAAGGAATTTTTGGGTGAAACAACAGTAGCGATTGACCTTATGGTTGATCAAGCGGATAAGGGCCTTGAAGTAATTCCCGGCATTACAACTTATACCTATAACGGTAATTGGAAGTTACAAGCCGAAAATGGTGTGGACGGTTACCACTTAGAAGCTATTCATGGTAATTATGTGATGACGTTAGCTAACCGCAAAAAAATTCAAGCGCAAAATGACCCTGTTAAAGCAGCAGATGTTAGTGCGATGACGTCAGGCTCAACGGATGAGTTACCAGGTGGTTACTACCACTTAGGAAACGGTCACGTTATGTTATGGGCAAAATTCCCAAATGCTGAAGATCGTCCGCTTTATGTTGGCGGGAAAATGCCAGCGCTTAAAGAAGAGTTTGGAGAAGAAAGAGCAGAGTTTATGGCAGGCTTTTTACGGAACACCTGCATCTATCCAAACGTGTTCTTAATGGATCAAATGAGCACACAGATTCGTCATTTCCGCCCTATCGCTGTTAATAAAACAGAAGTGACAACGTATTGTATTGCGCCAGTAGGAGAATCTGATGACGCGCGTGAACGCCGGATTCGCCAGTATGAGGATTTCTTTAATGCAACAGGCATGGCAACACCGGATGATTTAACCGCATTCAATAATAGCCAGCTAGGTTTTATGGGTGCAAAACAACGTTGGAGTGATATGTGTCGCGGAGCAATGAATACGGTTGCAGGGCCTGAAAAGGTTGCTAAAAGCGTCGGCCTTAATCCGGTTGAGTCTGGCACTAACTTAGAAGATGAAGGAATTATGGTCGCGCAACATAAGCGGTGGGCTGAGATGATGATTAAAGGCCAAGCGGAGGAAAAATAGATGGACGCGTTATTAAAAGAACAAGCAGTAGACGTGATTATTAACGAGGCTGCAGCCCTTGATCATAAACGTTGGGAAGAGTGGATTAATTTATACACAGAAGATGCGACCTATTGGATGCCATCATGGGTTGATGAATATACTCAAACCAGTAATCCAAAACGTGAGATTTCATTAATTTATTACAGTAATCGTTCAGGCCTTGAAGATAGGGTGTTTAGAATTAAAACAGACTTATCTTTTTCTTCGAGCCCGTTGCCTCGCACATGCCATGTTAATACTAATTTTAGAGTGTCTGAAAATGAAGCGGGTGACGTCGTTGTTCATTCTTCTTGGGTAACGCACAGTTATAACTTGAAAGTGGCTCGCAATGCTTTTGGTGTGCAAGAGCATCATTTGCGTAAAGTAGATGGTGAGTTAAAAATCTGTTATAGAAAAATCACGTTACATAATGATATTGTTGATACGGTACTAGATATTTATAATATTTAATCTATAAAGTAAAAAAAGCCCTGGGGACTATGTTGCCGGGGCTTTTTATTGCCTTAATTTGGTGAAATGTAGTGTTAACCCCCCCGTCCCAACCTTCCCCCTGTGAAGGGGAAGGGGTAAAAGCAACCCACATGCTGCTCTAAATTTCCCTCCCGCCTTTAAGGGGGGGGGAAGCAACTCAAATGTAACTGTTCCTAAAGTTCCCCTCACCTTTAAGGGGAAGAGGAGAAATTAAGCCAAATCCCCAAATACCATCCCACCTTTAAGGGGGAGGGCTAGGGTGGGGATAACATATCAGACGTTAATGTAGCTGTAACAAAATTTACGGTCCCTCTGCTTTCCTCAACATTAACAGAAAGCAAGTTCATCTCTATAAATTGTGTTTGTTTTTCAAAATACTAATATCATCAGGGTTAATCAAATCTGGTGCCGTCCAGCCATTAAGGTCATACTCACCTAGGCATTTATCTGCAAACCCTGTTAATTCACCGGCTAAGCCAGACATTTTTGCGCCACCTAGTAGTTGTAATCGGATATCTTCATGATTTCCCGCATAGTTGCGTTCGTATAATTCATGACGGCTGCCAAATTCGCTGCCAATTGAATCCCATAACAATTTCAAGACTTTTACACGTTGTTCAGCTGATATGCCATTTGAGCCACGTACAAAACGATCCAAGAAAGGCCTGATTTCAGGGTTTTTGAAATCGGCGGCATGAGAAGGTAAATATATAAGCGCAGCGCCTAAGTCTTTTTGAATCAAATCTTTAATCATGGGGTACGCCATTGGTGCAAAAACGCGATAAGCGCTAGCCGCTTCTGCATTGACTTGTACTGCACCATTCTCACCCCAAGGTGATGGGTTGCGTGCCATCGCATCTGTTAGGCTCCAAAATAAGTTACGCCAAGCGAGCACTTCGCCAATTCTTCCTTGTACGCCACGAAATTGATCTGCGCCGGTTGTTTCAACAGCTTTCATTAACAGGCCGGTAATAAAGTCTAATTTAACCGCTAGGCGAGTACAGCCGTGGAACAATGCGCGCATCATAAAGCCTGAGCCAAATATAAAGCGGTTAACGACGTCAATATCGCGGTAGGCAAATACGTTTTCCCAAGGCACTAATACTTTATCTAAAACGAGAATAGAATCGTTTTCATCCATACGGCTTGATAGCGGGTAATCATAAGGTGAACCCATTGCGCCAGCTGCGTATTCATAGGATGTACGACAGATAATTTTCAAGCCAGGTGAGTTCATTGGCAGCGTGAAAATCACGGCATAATTAGGGTCTTTAACAGGGACGCCGTATAAACCAACAAAATTTTGATGGGTTAATGCGGAGTTTGTAGCGACCACTTTAGCGCCAGATACAATAATGCCAGCATCGGTTTCTTTTTCAACGTGAATGCAAATGTCCTCAATTTCCGCAGTGCCTTTGTCTCGATCAATTGGTGGGTTAACAATCGCGTGGTTCCAATACAATAAGTTTTCTTGTGTTTCTTTATACCAGCGGCGAGCATTGCCTTCATATTCACCAAAAAACTCGGGCATAGCACCCATTGATGCAATGAAGCTGGCTTTGTAATCAGGTGCGCGCCCCATCCAGCCGTAGCCAATGCGTTGCCATTCGGCAATGGCGTCACGTGAAGCGACAAGGTCATCGACGGATTTTGGTGCTTTGAAAAAAGGTTGTGTATAGCCGCCGCTGTCGGTATCGGTGGGCGATCTTAATATGCTGGACTTGGATTCATCATGCATAGCATCGTACATGCGTGCTGTCATGCGAGCAGAATTTCTGAAGGCGGGGTGTGTAGTGACGTTTTTAACGCGCTCACCAAAAATATAAACTTCTCTACCATCATCTAAGCTTTCTAGGTATTCATCGCCCGTCATGGGTTTTTTTACAGTGTTTTTATCTTCGCTCACGTTGTTCTCCGTAAAATTTGAAATATTAAAATTAAAGCAGTTTTGTTATTTTTTTAGCCTTGATAATAGCCGCGCTTTAATTGCTTTAATGTATAAGGTTTCATTGCTTAATAAAAGCACTTTGTGTGCAGGTAGTGATTGGCATCATTAATCTAATATAAAGTGCTGGCATATTGCGCATTGAACGCTTATTATTCAGTGAAAATTAAAAATTAAAGAGGGAGTGATAAATGGCTGTAATAGAACATGACGAATGGATAAGGCGGGCTGATTTAATTGGTAAAAAAGCAGAGCCGATGGTGGCGGAAGCAGAGAAAACCGGCTGTTTTTCATTAGAATTACGCGATTATGTTCATGAGCTTGAAATGCATAAAGCGTTAAGGCCATTGCAGTATGGCGGTTCAGGTATTGGTGCATTTACGTTCTCTGAAATTGTTCGGACGATTGCTAATTACAATGCATCGGCTGCGTGGTTGGTTTATTTCGTTGTGTTGCACGAGCAATGGGTTGCCTTTTTGGACGAGAAGGGCCGTCAAGAAGTGTACGACAGTGATAAATTAACCGGTGATATTTTTATGCCGTTAGGGCAAATCGAATACGTAGACGGTGGTGTTAGAATCTCCGGTCAATGGTCATTTGGTAGCGGTGTGTTATGGAATGACTGGATGGGCTTGGGCGCTATTGTTCAGGTGCCGGGTGAAGATCCGCAACCTTGTTTGGTAAATGTTGAAAAGGCTCAGCTTGAAGTGATTGAAGACTGGAACCCGTTTGGCCTTCGTGGCACGGGCAGTCACAGTGTGAAAGTAGATGATGTGTTTGTGCCTTGGCACCGTATTCTTCCTGTTTTAAACGCGAAAAATAAAGGTGAGCCAGTGGGCGGGCATTATTCGGATGAACCGATTTTCAAAGTACCGTTTATGGCGTTTTTCTGTTTAGGCTTTCCTGCTATTTCAACGGGTATTGCACAACGGGTGGCGCGTGACTTAAAAGTACGCGTAGAAGGTCGTCAACGTATTTTATATAACATGAAAGAGTGGGAGTCACCGATTGCGCAACGTAACCTTGCTGAAGTTATGGTGAAAGTAGACGCTATTGAGGCAATGAATACGCGTTATATTGACCAGTTGGAAGACTGGATCGAAGCGGGTACGCCGATTGTTTCTGAAGAAGAGAAAAACAAAATGAGCGCTTGGCGTTCTCATGTTGGTAAAGAAGCGTCTGATTTGGCCTTTCATGCGATGAGCTTATTAGGTGCCTCTGCTACAGGCAGTGGCGACCCACTTGAAACGGCGGCTCGGGATGCCTTTATGGTGTACATCCATTTAGGCCAAATTTATGAAGACAACATGATGGCTTACGGTAGAACCCAGTTTGGTTTATCAGGGCATCCGTTGTTGTAATTCGTTAGATGAAGCAATAAATTAATATCGGCCGCATAAAATGTTTTGTGCGGCTTTTTTTAGTTAACACGAGAGTTTTAAATGAATGTAACGCATACCGGTCAAGTGACCTATTCAGCACCTGTTAGCAAGGGCATTATTTTACTGAGAATTAAATTAACAGAGCCAAATTCAGTTGATTTTAAAGCCGGTCAATATTTGGCCGTATTATTGCCGGATTCAGATAAGGTCGCTTATTATTCGATTGCTTCTTCGCCTAAAAAAGCGGGCGAGGTTGAGTTGCTGGTTAAGGAAGATGAGTTTGGTGCAGGCGCGCTTTATTTGTATTCATTAAAAGAAGGTGATTCGTTACAACTGCATATGCCAATGGGCAGTGCTTTTTTACGCGAAGACAGTGACCGTAATGTGGTGTTTGTGGCGGGTGCGTCAGGCGCGAGTTATATACGCTCCATGATTCATTTTTTAGACGAATCCAATCATTTGGAACACCGTGAAGTTCATTATTTTCTAGGGTGCCGTGAAGAGGATGAGTTGTTGGAATCAGATTACATGCACGCCCTAGCAGACAAATACCAAGGTTTTCATTATCACCCTGCATTGTCCCATCGAGAGGATTGGGAGGGGCATACGGGGTTAATCACCGAGGTGGTGGAACGTTTAATGCCCAGCGATATGTCTGAATGGGAGGCTTATTCAGCCGGTTCCCCTGCCATGGTTAAAGCGGTGGCGGACTTGTTGATTGCAAATAAAAATTTGATGCCAGCTAATTTTTTATCAGATATGTACACGCCAGAAATTTAACCTTGCCGCTTCGAGAGAGCTCGCGCTAACGTGGTAGGTTGTTTGTATTTCTTATGCCGTTAAAAGTGCTTGAGTCTTGGGCTATAGGCACGTATTGTTAACAGTTCGACGCTCTAATTTAAAAGCGAATAAATAGTGTTAGTTTTTTATCATATGATGAAATTTTATCCTCTAAAGATGTTACGTATACGGTTGAGTTTTATGAAGCCATTAATAGAGGCAAGGGTTTAGCGTTGATGGCATATATATTGCTCTATATAACAAGATGACTATGACAAACAAAGATATTTCAGGTATTCCAGGGCAACGCTATGTGCGGGTAACGAATGTTGTTAACGAAAAATACGTAGAGTTTGAATTTGCAATAGCCGACCCAACTATTAATGTTGAGTTGGTATTGCCTTTCGAGCATTTTAAAAAGTTTTGTGAAACCAATCAGGTGAAGCACTTAACGCCTGAACAAGAGGCAGCTGTTGACTACGATAAGTTGAAATGGCGGTTCGGTGTTCCAGGCTTTGACGAAAACGATTTATAAACAATAAGATTAATATTTAAAGGTTAGGAGATATACATGAGTATTGAGATTTCAGCAAAAACCATACAGCCAGTTAGATTGTCGTATGGCAATTTAAAAGAAAGGTTTGGTGATAAGAAGCCAGCTTCTCGTTATCAAGAAGCTGTTTATGATGTACAGCCCACGACAAATTTTCAATACCTTCCAATTTGGAATACAAAGCACGAGCTTTACGATAAAAGTAAAACAGCCATAGTGATGGAGGATTGGTACAGCTTTGCTGATCCGCGCCAATATTATTATGGCACTTATACAATTGCTCGTTCTAAGCAGCAAGACGTGGCAGAGCATAACTTTTCTTTTGTCGATAAGCGTGATTTGTTTGATTCTGTACCAGAAGAAGTAAAACAAGCGGCGCGTGAAATTTTAGTGCCGTTGCGTCATGTTGAGTGGGCGGCGAACATGAATAACTGCCAAATTACGGATGAGTGTTATGGTTCAAACTTTAGTACGCTTGCCATGTTTAACGCAATGGATAGATTGGGGATGGCTCAATATGTAACGCGCCTTGGTTTGTTATTAGACGGTAATGAAGAAACATCGTTGGACGCAGGCAAGCAAGCTTGGATGGAAGCACCTGAATGGCAAGGTTTACGACACGCAATCGAAGATATGTTTGTACTGGATGATTGGTTTGAATTGATGGTTGCGCAAAACTTCGTACTTGACGGGTTAGTGTTTCCGCTTCTTTATGATCGTTTTGAAAAAAAATTAACGGTAGAAGGCGGCGCAACTATCGCTATGCTGACTGAGTTTATGGATGATTGGTACAAAGAAACGGTACGTTGGACAAATGCATTGGCAAAAGTAACCGCAAAAGAGTCAGAAGCCAATCAAGAATTATTAAGCAAATGGACCAATAAGTGGACCGATAGATTAGTGGGTGCGTTGGAGCCAGTGGCCGCTAAAGCATTCGGCGCTGATGGTATTGAGCAATTAACAAAAGTTAAAGAAGAGTTGCTAGCTCGCCTGACTAAAAGTGGCGTTACTGGATTAAAAAGGAGTTAAGTATGTTAGATAAGAAAAATACGGTATTTTTAATTGTTCAAGATAATGAAGATGCGCGCCCAATTATTGAAGCGGTAGAACAAGATAATCCAGACGCTAACATTCAATATCAGCCGGGAATGGTTCGTATGGAAGGAGCGGGTCAGTTGGTTGTTAACCGTGAGACAGTAGAAGAGCAAATCGGGCGTGAATGGGATGTGCAAGAACTTCATCTTGTTCTAGTGTCATTGGCGGGTAACGTTGATGAAGACGAAGATAAATTTGAACTTAGCTGGCACTAACTGCCAGAGTTAAAGAGGATAATAAGATGCCAGCAAAAAAATTAAATTTACGTAAGCGTTACGAGTTACTAACGCGTGGAATGGGATGGGAAACAACACATCAAGATATGGATGATGTGTTTCCTTACGATTCATTTGAAGGAATTAAGATTACAGATTGGGATAAATGGGAAGACCCGTTCCGTTTAACGATGGATGCTTATTGGAAATTCCAAGCTGAAAAAGAGAAAAAACTGTACGCAGTTATTGATAGCTTCGCGCAAAACAACGGCCAAACTAACTTGTCCGATGCCAGCTACTTGAGTGCGATTAAATTATTTATTACGGGTGTTACGCCGCTAGAATATGGTGCTCACCGTGGGTTTGCTCATTTGGGTCGCCACTTCCGTGGTGATGGTGCGCGTATTGCTTGCCAAATGCAGGCGATAGATGAGTTGCGTCATGCGCAAACTCAAATTCATACAATTAGTCATTACAATAAGCACTTCAATGGGTTGCACGACCCGTTCCATCAGTTTGACCGTGTGTGGTATTTGTCTGTGCCTAAGTCATTTGTTGAAGATGCAATGACAGCTGGTCCATTTGAATTTATTACATCAATTTCATTCGCATTTGAATACGTGCTAACTAATATGTTGTTTGTGCCGTTTATGTCTGGCGCAGCTTACAACGGTGATATGGCGACGGTAACCTTTGGTTTCTCAGCACAGTCTGATGAGTCGCGCCATATGACGCTAGGTCTTGAAATTATTAAATTTATGCTTGAACAACATGAAGATAATTTACCAATCGTTCAACGCTGGATGGATAAGCATTTCTGGAGAGCGTATCGTTTATTAGCGTTAGTGTCAGCAATGCAAGATTACATGCTTACTAATAGCCCGCTGTCTTGGAAAGAAGCGTGGGATGTGTACTTCGTTGAAAACGGCGGTGCGTTATTTGAAGATTTATCCCGTTATGGTTTGAAAATGCCTAAGTATCATGAGTTGGCCACGGCGGAAGCAGAGCATTTGAGTCATCAAGTATGGTCAGTCTTTTGCCTGCTTGGTAATGCAACGGGTTTCCATACGTTCTTACCAACAGAAGAAAAAATGGATTGGTTGTCAGAAAAGTATCCAAATACGTTTGATAAATACTATCGTCCACGTTTTGAGCATTGGGCAAAGCAAAAAGAAGAGGGAACATTTCAATATTTAGCAGCGTTGCCTCAGTTATGCCAAGTATGTCAAATTCCAATGATTTTCACCGAAGTGGAAACAGATCCGATGCAGCTTAGCTTTAGAGTATCTGAATATAAGGGTGATAAATACAATACTTGTTCAGACGGTTGTAAAGATATCTTTGATCATGAGCCTGAAAAATATGCACAGGCATGGTTGCCAGTCCATCAAATTTTCCAAGGTAACAGTGGTGGAGCAACCATCCCAGAAGTGCTTGAGTGGTATAAATTCGCACCAGAAGATGGCGGCGATTATATCGGTTCTCAAGATCATGCGCGTTGGCAGGAATGGAAAGGCGCAGACGATAAAGTGAAACAGGCTTAAGCCGCATAGGAGCATAGATATGGCAGTTATTGCAAAAGACGGTTATGTAGACATCGTCAGAGATAAAGTAGAAAATTTTCACGGCAACCAACTGGTTCACGTGTCTTGGGATGATCATTTGTTGTTTTCAGCAGCACAAGCGTTTCCGTTACCACCAGAAATGCCGTTTCAGGCATTGGTGTCTGAAGTGATGGCAAGCGTTTTTTCTTATCACGAAGATTATGAAAAAATTGATTGGGCAGCGGTTAAGTGGATGTTGGATGGTGAGAATTTTACCCCAGAGATGGATAAATCGTTAAAAGACAACGGTGTTTGTCATAAGTCTTTAATTCGTTTCAAAACACCGGGCTTAATGGGTATTAATGGAACTAGGTTATAAGCGATGAGTTATGAAGTCACGATTGAACCGTTAGGCGTTACGATTGAAGTTGAAGACGACCAAACTATATTGGATGCAGCGTTAAGGCAAGGTGTTTACTTGCCGCATGCCTGTGGGCACGGTTTGTGTGGTACCTGTAAAGTGGACGTGCTGGAAGGTGAGTTTGCGATTGGTGATGAAGCATCGCCATTTTCTTTAATGGATTTTGAGCGTGAAGAAAAATGCTTAACGTGTTGCACCGTACCTGAGTCTGACCTTGTCATTGAAGCGGACGTAGAAGAAGAGCCTGACGCAGCGAATATTCCCGTACGTGACTTTACTGGTACAGTCGTTAAGATTGAGAAATTAACACCTAGAATCGTTGGTGTGTTTTTAGAAATTGAAGGCGATGAAGTGGAATTTCAATCAGGCCAATATGCAAACTTGAATATTCCTGGCCTAGATACGCCGCGTCCATTTTCAATGGCGCAATCACCCAATGAAAAAACAATTCTTGAATTCGATATTGCCTTAATACCAGGTGGTGAAGGCACAACGTGGATTCATAATGAATTAAAAGTAGGTGATACGCTTGAATTGTCTGCACCTTATGGACATTTCTTCCTAAGAACGTCCGATGATAAACCAATGGTGTTCTTTGGTGGTGGTTCTGGTTTAGCGAGCCCTAAATCAATGGTTCTAGATTTGTTGGAGTCGGGTGATACGCGTGAAATTATATTGTTCCAAGGTGCTAGAAATATAGAAGAACTTTACTATAAAGATTTGTTCGAAGAGTTAGCGACTAAGCATGATAATTTCACCTATGTGCCAGGTTTGTCAGGCCCTGATGTTGAGCCTGAATGGGAAGGCCCGACGGGCTATATCCACGAGGTGGCGAAAGAGCACATGGATAATAAGTTTGAAGGCTATCGCGCCTATATGTGTGGTCCGCCAGTAATGATTGATGCGTGCATTACGATGCTAATGCGCGGTCGTTTGTTTGAAAAAGATATGTTTATGGAAAAATTCTTTAGCGCGGCTGATGCGGAATCTGAAAGTAAAAAGAGTCCATTATTTAGGAATATTTAGTCTTTAGCATGGCGTTTCAAATTACGATTGAGGATACAGGCGAACAGTTTGCTTGTAGTGAAACGAAACATGTATTGGCAGGTATGCAGAAATTAGGTAAGAAAGGCATTCCGGTAGGTTGTAGAAGTGGTGGTTGTGGTGTGTGTAAAGTCCAAGTGTTATCAGGTGAATACACATCAAAAAAAATGAGTAGAGACCATGTGTCTGCTGAGGAAGAAAGCGAGGGAGTTGTATTGGCCTGTCGGGTTTTTCCAACATCTGACATCACATTAAGTGTCATTGGTCATTTACGCAAAGCAGTAACGCGGTAAACTGAAAAGTTCGCACCATTTTGTTTATTCTAAATGGTACAAAAATTAATTATTGATAGGAGATATATCATGGCTATGACAGGAATTTTACGTCCAGGGCACGTCCAACTAAGAGTGTTGGATATGGAAGAATCACTTAAGCATTATGTTGAAGATATGGGCTTGATCGAAACTGATCGAGATGATCAAGGTCGTGTTTACCTTAAATGTTGGGATGAGCAAGATAAGTATTCTGTGGTGTTGGAGCCGTCTGACCGCTCTGGTATGGACCACATGGCGTTTAAAGTGGCGACTGAGCAAGACTTATGGCGTTATGAATCAAATGTTAAAAACTTTGGCATTGAAACTAAAAGAATTCCGGCCGGTGAATTGAATGGTTGTGGTGAAAGAGTTCGTTTTGTTGCACCAGCAGGTCACACGTTTGAATTGTTTGCTGAAAAAGAGCAAGTAGGTAACGGAATTAGTACGACTAATCCAGCACCATGGCCAAGGGGCTTAAAAGGGATGGAGCCTATTCGTTTTGACCATTGCTTATTCTATGGTAATAACTTTGAAGAAAACTTTAAGTTCTTTACTGAAGCGTTAGAATTTCAATTAACCGAACAAATTGTGGACGGAGAATTACAGCTTGCGGCATTTTTAACGTGTAGCACTAAAGCACACGATATTGCTTTTATCCGTTCAGAAGAGGCAGGGCAACTGCATCATGCTTCATTCTTGTTGGGGTCTTGGGAAGGTGTTTTAAAAGCGGGTGATATTATTTCTATGGAAGACATTCCATTAGAAACAGGCCCAACACGCCACGGTTTAACGCGTGGTCAAACAATTTACTTCTTTGACCCTTCAGGTAACCGCAATGAAGTGTTTGCTGAAGACAGTTATGTGTACCCAGATAGCCCAGTGCTAACGTGGACGGCAGATAATGTTGGTCAAGCTATTTTCTATCACTCACGTCAGCTGGTGGATAGTTTTATGAGTGTGACTACTTAATCGCATGTCAAACAGTATTACGAAAAAAAATATTTCAACACAAGCTGCTTGTACTGCGGTACAGGCGGCCGTTGAAAAAGCAAAAGAACTAGGTATTGGTATTAATGCCTGTGTTGTTGACAGTTCCGCGACAGAAATTGCTTTTTTGCGGATGAATAATTCATTCTTACCATCCATGGGTATCGCTAAAGATAAAGCCTATACATCGGCTGGTTTTGGTTTTCCAACTATGGGTTGGGCTGGTGCGCTTGAAGGTAATACGCAATTGCAAGCGGGTATTGTTGCGCGGCCAAGGGTTGTTACATTTGGTGGCGGCTTACCGATTATGGAAGGCGATGAACTGATTGGGGCGATTGGTGTCTCGGGTGGTTCAGAAGAAGAAGATATTGTCTGTGCTCAAGCAGGCATAGATTCAATTAAATAACAAAGAATTAGGTAAATAATTATGAGAGAAGTTAAAGGATTTATAAACGGTGAATATGTTACTTCTGGCGAGTTTGGTGATGTTTTCTCACCAATAACAGGTGAGTTAGTTTGCAAATATCATCAAACCAGTATTGAGCAAGTTGGTGAAGCCGTTGATGCTGCTAATGCTGCATTGAAAGGCCCTTGGGCTGGTTATTCAATACAAGATCGCGTTGATGTTTTATATAAAATTGCCGATGGCATTAATGCGCGTTTTGATGAATTTCTTGAAGCCGAATGTTTAGACACAGGTAAGCCTTTCTCTTTAGCAAGTCATATTGATATTCCACGTGGTGCGGCAAACTTTAAAATCTTTGCAGATACGATCAAAAACGCAGCAGACGAAGCGTTCCATATGCCTACACCTGATGGTACGGGTGCTCTTAACTACACGGTTCGTAAGCCAAAAGGTGTCATTGGCGTTATTGGGCCTTGGAATTTACCTTTATTGTTAATGACATGGAAAATCGCACCTGCTTTAGCGTGCGGAAATACAGTTGTTGTTAAGCCGTCTGAAGAAACGCAATTAACATCAAGCCTATTGGGCGAAGTAATGAATGATGCAGGCGTACCAAAAGGTGTTTATAACGTTATTTTGGGTAAGGGCAGTAAACTTGGTGAAGCGCTTATTACAAACCCAGGTTTGGATGCAATTACCTTTACAGGATCCACCTCAACGGGTGAACGAATTGCTAAAGCGGCATCTGTTGGCGTGCGTGACTCTTCATTAGAGTTGGGTGGTAAAAATGCAGGCATCGTCTTTGCAGATTGCGATATGGATAAAGCAATTGAAGGCACATTACGTTCAGCATTCGCTAACTGTGGCCAAGTTTGTTTAGGTACAGAGCGTTTATACGTAGAGCGTCCGATTTTTGACGAGTTTGTTGCACGTTTAAAAGAAGGTGCAGAAGCACTTAAACTAGGGCGTTCAGAAGATTCTGATACAACCATGGGGCCGCTTATTAGTAAGTCTCATCGCGAAAAAGTGTTGAGTTACTTTAAAGCAGCGACAGATGAAGGCGCAACAGTGGTAACAGGTGGTGGTATTCCTGACATGCCTGAAGACTTAGCGGATGGTTATTGGATTCAGCCAACTATTTGGACTGGCTTGCCGGAAACTGCAACGGTTGTTAAAGAAGAAATCTTTGGCCCTTGTACGCATATCAGCCCGTTTGATACAGAAGATGAAGCCATTAAATTAGCTAATGATTCGCCATACGGTTTAGCAGCTTCTGTTTGGTCAGAAAACGTATCACGCGCGCACAGAGTATCTGCGCAAATGGATGTGGGTATTTGTTGGGTGAATAGCTGGTTCCTACGTGACTTACGCACACCGTTTGGTGGCGCTAAGCAATCAGGAACGGGCCGTGAAGGTGGTCATTATTCGTTAGAGTTCTACACAGAGCTTACTAACGTTTGTATTAAATTATAAGGAACAACAATGGATCAAGATAAAATCATTCAATACGGTGACGAGCTGTATAACGCGTTAATTACACGTCAAACCATCGCGCCTATTACTGAACGTTCACCGGACGTAACGATTGAAGATGCCTATAAAATTCAGCATCAAATGCTTAAACGCCGTATAGATGCAGGTGAAAGCATTGTCGGTAAAAAAATTGGTGTGACCAGTAAAGTAGTCATGAACATGTTGGGCGTATACCAGCCAGATTTTGGTTATTTGTTAACCGATATGATTATTTCAGAAGGCCAAGAAATTCCAGTCTCTGAAAAAATGATTCAACCAAAAGCTGAAGGCGAAATTGCGTTCATTCTAAAGAAAGATTTATGTGGCCCAGGGCTGACTAGCGCAGACATCCTAGCGGCAACAGAAGCAGTCATGCCTTGTTTTGAAATTGTTGATTCTCGTATCACAGATTGGAAAATTAAAATTCAAGACACCATCGCAGATAACGCATCATGTGGTTATTTGGTGTTAGGCGGTACAGCAGTAGACCCACGTAAAGTAGATTTAGGCGTGTGTGGCCTTGTGTTAGAGAAAAATGGCGAACTTATGCACACAGGTGCTGGCGCAGCGGCGTTAGGTTCACCAGTGAATGCGATGGTATGGTTGGCTAATACAATGGGTGCATTAGGCGTTACCCTGAAAGCAGGTGAGGTTATTTTGTCTGGTGCGTTATGTGCGATGGTCGATGCAAAAGCGGGTGATTCAATGCGCGTAAGCATTGGTGGTATCGGTTCATGCGGCGTTCGCTTCGTATAATTTAGGAGAATAAGAAATGGCAATTAATTGTGCAATGATTGGTTCCGGTAATATCGGTACCGACTTAATGGCAAAGCTTAAACGCAGCGCTAACTTAAACCCAGTTTGGATGGTGGGTATTGACGAAAATTCTGACGGTTTATTAAAAGCGCGCGAAGCGGGCTTGAAAACAACGCACGAAGGTGTTGACGGGCTGTTAAAGCATATTGAAGAAGATAATATTCAGATCGCATTCGATGCAACCTCTGCTTATGTGCACGGTGAAAACAACCGTAAACTTCAAGAAAAAGGTGTGTTGGTTATTGATTTAACACCCGCTGCGATTGGCCCTTTCTGTGTGCCACCCGTTAACTTGAAAGACCACGTGGGTGAGCAAGAAATGAACGTGAACATGGTAACGTGTGGCGGTCAGGCAACTATTCCAATGGTAGCGGCAGTTAGCCAAGTTCAAGCGGTTGAGTACGGTGAGATTATTGCGACTATTTCATCAAAATCTGCAGGACCTGGAACACGTAAAAATATTGATGAATTTACGTTTACAACATCAGGTGCTGTTGAAAAAGTTGGCGGCGCCAAAAAAGGTAAAGCGATTATTATTCTGAACCCTGCCGAGCCACCGTTAATGATGCGCGATACAGTTCATTGTTTAACAGAAACAGAGCCAGATCAGGAAGCGATTACCGCGTCTGTTCACGCAATGATTAAAGAAGTACAAAAATACGTGCCAGGGTATACATTAAAAAATGGCCCTATCTTTGATGGTAACCGTGTCAGTATCTTTTTGGAAGTTGAAGGCTTAGGTGACTACCTTCCGAAGTATGCAGGTAACTTAGATATTATGACGGCTGCAGCAACACGTACCGCCGAAATGTTTGCCGACGAAATAGAAGCAGGCAGACTGACGCTAACCAAGCTAAGTGCTTAGGAGAGGATGATGGACTTAAAAGGCAAAAAAATAAGATTACATGACAATGCGCTACGTGATGGAATGCATTCAGTTGGGCATCAATTTACGCTAGACGACATGGTGCGTATGGCGACTGCTCTTGATGATTCGGGTATGTCACTTATTGAAGTCACACATGGTGATGGATTGGGTGGCTCGTCCGTTAACTACGGTTTTGGTCTTCATACCAATAAAGAATATTTAGATGCAGTTATTCCTAAAATGAAGAACGCAAAAATTTCTGCGTTGTTATTGCCCGGTCTTGGAACAGTTGAAGACCTCATTATGGCTGCAGATTGTGGTATTTCTACAATAAGGGTTGCAACACACTGTACGGAAGCTGATGTGTCAGAACAGCATATCAAAAAAGGCCGAGAACTGGGTTTAGACACAGTTGGCTTTTTAATGATGGCACACATGACACAACCTGAGGCGTTATTAGAGCAAGCTCAGAAGATGGTTGATTATGGTGCAAACTGTATTTACGCCACGGATTCAGCGGGTTATTTGTTACCGGACGATGTAACGTCACGGATAGGTATCTTGCATGATGCGTTTGGTGATGATATTGAAATCGGTTTTCATGGACATCACAACATGGCAATGGGTATTGCAAATTCATTAGCTGCTGTAGAAGCAGGTGCAAGCCGTATTGATGGTTCTGTAGCCGGTTTTGGTGCAGGTGCAGGCAATACACCGCTAGAAGTGTTCGTTGCTGTATGCGATCGGATGGGTATTGATACGGGTGTGGATGTGGACAAAATAATGGATGTTGCTGAAGATATCGCGCTGCCATTAATGCCAACACCAACACGTATTGATCGTGACGCATTAACGTTGGGTTATGCCGGTGTGTACTCGTCTTTCTTATTGCACGCAAAACGTGCTGAGAAAAACCACGGTGTACCAGCAAAAGATATATTAATGGAACTGGGAAGAATGGGTGCTGTGGGCGGTCAAGAAGATATGATCGAAGACGTGGCGCTAAACATTAAAAAGAAATTAGCTTAGGGGATTACCGTGGCATTAGATACAGCAACACTTGAGAAAATAGCAGCGCATTTAGAAGATGCGGAATTAAATTGTAATGAAGTAATTAAAATTACAGATGATTACCCAGATATCACATGGGAAGAATGTGATGAAATTCAATGGATAAATCGTCGTCGTAAAGAAGCGCGCGGCACCAAAATAGTGGGCATGAAAATGGGCCTGACCTCCATGGCTAAAATGCGCCAAATGGGTGTTGATAAGCCATGTTATGGTTATTTAGCTGACTATTTTAGTGTGCCAGATGGTGGAGAAATTAAAATATCTGAACTGATTCATCCAAAAGTAGAAGCAGAAGTTGCATTTGTAACAAAAAAAGAACTGAGCGGCCCAGGTTGTCATATTGGCGACGTGCTATCAGCAACAGATTTTATTATGCCAGCTGTTGAAATTATCGATTCTCGTTACAAAGACTTTAAGTTTGACATTAAAAGTGTGCAAGCAGACAATTCTTCATCTGCACGGTTTGTAACAGGTGGTCGTATGCGTCCGGTTAGTGAACTAGACCTTAAAACACTTGGCGTGGTGATGGAAATTAATGGAGAAGTCGTGGATCTTGGCGCAGGTGCTGCAATTCTAGGCCACCCCGCTGCTGCTATTGCTCATTTAGCAAATATGTTAGCTGAACGTGGCGAAGTGATTCCAGCAGGTACCTTTATTATGGCGGGTGCAATCACGGCCGCTACTGCTGTTAAACCAGGCGATAACGTAACAGTACGTTACCAAGATTTAGGCACTCTTAGCATGCGTTTTGTAGAGTAATAAGGAGTTAATTATGCCAATAGCAACTATTAATATTGTAGAAGGTAGAACAGATGAGCAAAAAGCATTGCTCATTAGAAATATGACAGATGCAATTTGTGAATCACTGGGGTCACCCATTGAGGCAGTTCGTGTTATTATTAACGAAATGCCAAAAACACAATTTGGAATTGCGGGTAAAACAGCGAAAGAACTGAGTAGATAAGACTTATTAAATTAAGAGGAGAACAATATGTATCAAATACCTAGAGCAGAATGGTATGACTTAACCCGTGCTACTAACTGGACATACAGTTATGTGACGGAAGACGAAATGTTTCCAGAAGAAATGAGTGGAGCACGTGGTATTCCTATCGAAGAGTGGGAAACATACGATGAACCTTATAAAGTTTCATACCCAGAATATGTCGCTATTCAGCGCGAGAAAGATGCGGGTGCCTATTCAGTTAAAGCAGCGCTAGAACGTGATGCATACGTTGACCGTGCAGACCCAGGTTGGATTTCAACCATGATTGCTCATTACGGTGCGATTGCGGTAAATGAATACGCAGCGAGTTTAGCTGAGGGCAGAATGGCGCGTTTCGCTAAGGCTCCGGGTAACCGAAATATGGCGACGTTTGGTACGTTGGATGAAAATCGTCATGGACAAATTCAACTCTTCTTCCCGCACGCAAATATCAAACGTAGCCGTCAATGGGACTGGGCGCATAAAGCGATGCACACAAATGATTGGGCATCTATAGCTGCTCGAGCATTTTTTGATGACATCATGTTATGTCGTGATGCAGTCGCCGTGTCTATTATGTTGACCTTTGGTTTTGAAACTGGCTTTACTAATATGCAGTTTTTAGGGTTAGCAGCAGATGCGTCTGAAGCAGGTGACCATACGTTCGCCAGCTTGATATCAAGTGTGCAAACAGATGAAGCGCGTCACGCTCAGCAAGGTGGGCCGTCATTAAAAATCTTAATTGCTAATGGCCATAAAGAAGAAGCTCAAAAATTAGTAGACGTGTCAATTTGGCGTGCTTGGAAGCTGTTCTCTGTGTTAACGGGCCCAATTATGGATTACTACACACCGTTAGAACACAGATCCCAATCATTTAAAGAGTTTATGGTTGAATGGATTATTATCCAATTCGAACGTCAACTGGCTGATTTAGGCTTAGATGCCCCTTGGTTCTGGGATGATTTGGTCAATGACCTTGATGTTACACATCACGGTATGCACCTAGGTGTTTGGTATTGGCGCCCAACCGTATGGTGGAACCCTGCAGCTGGTGCATCACCTGAGGACCGTGAGTGGCTTGAGGAAAAGTACCCAGGTTGGAATAAAACATGGGGCAAATGTTGGGATGTTATTACAGACAACTTAAACAATGGCCGTGAAGATCTTACTTTACCTGAAACACTCCCATATGTTTGTAATATGTGTCAATTGCCCATTGTTGGTACACCAGGTAATGAATGGAACGTACAAGATTTCCCTCTGGAATTTGAAGGTCGTTTGTATCACTTTGGTTCTAAGGCTGATCGCTGGTGCTTTGAACAAGACCCTGAGCGTTATAAAGAACACCAAAACTTGATTGACCGGTTCTTGGCAGGTGAAATTCAACCTGCCGATTTACCAGGTGCATTGGCTTATATGGGTTTAGGTCCAGGTGAAATGGGTAAAGATGCGCATGATTATGCATGGGCAGAAGCTTTCAAAAAACAAGCAGAAGTAGCTTAACTAAACAGCTCCCCGCCTGAGGGCGGGGGCTAGATAAGGAGAAAAAAATGGCAGCATTTCCGATTAATTCAAATTTCCAAGGTGACTTTGTGATGCAACTGGTACCAGTTGATACCGATGACACGATGGATCAAGTAGCAGAAAAATGCGCGTACCACTCTGTGGGTCGCCGTGTGGCACCACAACCAGAGAAAGTTATGCGCGTTAGATTACACAATGCAAACGATAATTTTCCTCGTGATATGAAGGTATCTGATGCAGGTTGGCGACCAACTGAAACGTTAGACATTATCTTTGCAGATCAATAAAGCTAGGGGGAATAGATATGGCTTTTGAAAAAATATGTACGGTAGATGATGTTTGGGAAGGCGATATGGATGCCTTTGAAACAAAAAATGGAACACAAGTACTTGTTTTAGGTGTTGATGGCGGAGGTTTTAAATCGTTCCAAGCGATTTGCCCGCACCAAGAAATTGAATTGGTAGAAGGTGAATTTGATGGAAAAGTGCTCACCTGTAAAGCCCATCTTTGGCAGTTTGATACTGCGAATGGTCAAGGTTTGAATCCAACCGATTGTAAAATTGCAGAGTACCCGATAAAAACTGAAGGCGACGACATATTCGTCGATATTGAAGGGATTGAACCCTTCACTGCGCATTCATAAATAACCGCTTTACCTGAAAGGCTGAACATAAAAGAGAATAACTATGTCAAATTTAAACGATGCATACAAACAGAATAAAGTAGGTCCAATCTTTAATGGTGGTGATGTTGCTCAAGCTGCTATTGAAGCAGCAGAGTGGGATAACCCAGATAAAGAAATTACCATCGATGATAAAGGCGCATACGTAAGAATTTCAGCTGAACAAGAGATGATTATCACGCGTGAATCTATGGAAGAGGCATTAGGCCGTGATTTTCAAATGAATGAAATTGAAATTCATTTGGGTTCTATGGCAGGGCAAATTGAGGTAACGCCTGAACAAATCCGTTTTTTCTTTGAAAAAACATTATAAGTTAGGATAAAAATTATGAGTGATTCAGCAGAAACATTAAAACCGTTAAAAACGTGGTCTCATCTTTCAAAGCAACGAAAAAGACCAAGTGAATATGAAATCGTTTCAACTAACCTTCATTTTCACACGAACAACAAAGAGAAGCCTTTTGAAGTAGGGCAAGATGCGCAAATGAACGATTGGTACTTAAAGTACCGTAATAATAGCCCATTAACACATGATGATTGGGATGCGTTTAGAGATCCTGAGCAGCTGGTTTATAGAACGTACAATATTCTTCAAGAAGGCCAAGAAGCTTATGTGACTGGGTTACTTAATCAGTTTAGCGAACGTGGTAATGACCAGATGATATCGAAAGAATGGGCATCTGATTTGGCGCGGTTATACACGCCTTCTCGTTACTTGTTCCACGCGTTACAAATGTGTGCATCTTATCTTCATCAAATGTCACCAGCGAGTACGATTTCAAACTTATCAACCTACCAAGCTGCTGATCATTTACGTTGGGTAACGCACAGTGCGTACCGTACATGTGAGTTGGGTAAAACTTGGGACGATGCAGGATTTGGCAAAAACGAGCGCGAGCATTGGGAAAAAGATGCGGCTTGGCAGGGTTTTAGAGAACTGGCTGAAAAAACATTGGTGATTTGGGACTGGGCAGAAGCAACCGTTGTTTTAGAAGTGGTTCTAAAACCGGCTGTATCCGCGGCTGTACAAAAACAACTTGGTTTAGCTGGTGCTGAAAATGGCGATACATTATTGTCATTACTTAATGATGCGCAAATGCGTGATGCAGAACGTCACCAACGCCAAACCAAATCGTTGATGGAGTTTGCAATGGCCAATGAAGCCAACGCAACGACTATCCAGGGCTGGGTTGATAAATGGCAGCCATTAGCGGATAAAGCAGTAGAAGCATACTGTGCTGCGTTAACTGATTTACCAGATGCTACTGAAGAAGCGAAAGCTTATATGGCGTCTGTAAGGCAGTCATTTGGTTTAAAGTAAGTTATTTATTTTAACAAAAGCCGTGTAATCAACTGATTACACGGCTTTTTTATCCGAACACGCATACTTAAAAAAACTTAACATTGATATAATTCTTCAATTACCTACAAATAATTAGAGCCCTGATGAGTAACTTGAAATTAAGCGTATTAGATCAATCACCTGTACATGATAATCAGCCTGAATCACACGGTTTATTTACCACTGTAGAGTTGGCTAAAGCCTGTGATGAAGTGGGTTATCACCGTTATTGGGTAGCAGAGCATCACGATACGCCTGGCTATGCCAGCCCTTGCCCTGAGATGATGGTGAGTAATGTTGCACACGCCACAAAACGTATCCGCGTGGGCAGTGGTGGCGTCATGTTACCCCACTATGCGTCTTTTAAAGTCGCAGAAACTTTTAAAATGCTTGAAGCATTTCACCCGGGGCGTATCGATGTAGGTGTGGGCCGCGCACCCGGTGGTAACCCAATTTCTTCTGGCGCAATTTCATCACCTAGGCAAACTATTCCGCCGGAGTACTACCCAAGTCAAACACAAGATTTAATCGGCTATTTAAAAAATGGCTTACCGTCTGACCACCCTTTTTGCAACGCAACAGTTGTACCTAAAGATGTAGCTGCCCCTCCTGTTTGGATGCTGGGTTCCAGTGATGGCAGTGCGGAAATGGCCGGTGTTTTAGGCGCAGGTTTTGTGTTGGCGTTATTTATTGGTACACACGATAGGCCACCTGAAATTATTCAACGTTATCGAAACGCCTTCCAAACAGGTGGTAGTCTTGGAAAGCCAGAAGCGATTATTGCGGTTGCCTCTATTTGTGCGGATTCTAAAGAAGAAGCTGAATTTATCGCCGCAAGTCATACCTATTGGAAAGTACAGGCGTTTAGGCATGGCACACGGGACGCGCTGTTTTCACCAGAAGTTGTGATGGATAAGAAGAAACAGTTATCGTTGTCGGATCAAGCCTATTATGATGAAACGTTGGCAACAATGGTGACGGGTACGCCAGAACAGTGTCAGTCTCGCTTGGAGAAAATAGCCGATTTATATAAAGTGGATGAATTGATGATTGTGAATGTTACCCATTCATTTGCTCCACGAATTGAGTCATACAAAAAATTAGCAGCACAATTTAATCTAAATAACTAACACTGGAGATCATTATGAGTAGTAATCCTGAAATAGCAAAAAGCATACAAACAGGCGCGTTTAAAACCAATTACCACGATGTAGGCGAAGGCGATCCGGTTTTCATGATTCATGGTTCAGGCCCTGGCGTGACAGCATGGGCAAACTGGCGTTTGGTGATTCCTGAATTAGCAAAACATCACCGTGTGATTGCACCCGATATGGCAGGTTTTGGTTTTACAGAACGGCTTGATGATTATGAATACACGATGGAAAACTGGGTACAGCACGCCATTGATTTAATGGACGCGTTGGGAATCGAAAAAGCGCACCTTGTCGGTAATTCATTTGGCGGTGGTTTAGCCATTGCATTGGCGATCAAACACCCAGAACGTGTTAATCGCCTATTATTAATGGGTGCGGCAGGTGTTAGTTTTGAATTAACGCCAGGCTTAGATGAAGTATGGGGCTATGAACCATCAGTTGCTAATATGCGCAAAATGATGGATTTATTTGCCTATAACCGTAACTTGGTGACAGACGAACTGGCTGAATTGCGTTACAAAGCGAGTATTCAACCAGGGTTCCAAGAATCCTTTAGTGCGATGTTCCCTGCACCACGCCAGCGTTGGGTAGAAGCGTTGGCTAGTGACCCTGAAGACATTAAAAAAATTCAGCACGAAACACTAATGGTTCATGGACGTGAAGACATAGTCGTGCCACCGATCACATCAACAACGTTATTTGATTTGATCCCTAACTCACAGTTACACATGTTTGGTTGCTGTGGGCATTGGACACAAATTGAACATAACGCGCGATTCATTGAATTGGCGTTAGACTTTTTTGCTGAAGAAAAATAAAGCAAGGTAGAACATTGAAATTTGCTGTTATTGGTGCGGGCGGTATAGGTTGTTACTATGCTGCCCGTTTATTAAATGCGGGTAATGACGTTGCCCTAATTGCCCGTGGTAAGCATTTGCAAGCGATGCAAGAGAATGGCTTGACTGTTAAACACGCCGAGCTCAATTTCAAACAGGCTGTTCAAGCATTTAGTTTAGACGAATGGTTTGATCAAACGCTAGTAAATCAAGTTGATGTGATTGTCGTGTGTTTAAAGGCCATGCAGACGCAGGCGTTTGCTGAACAGTTAAGCCGTTGGTTTAAACAAAGCCAAACAACGAATTTGCCTTTGGTGTTGTCTTTACAAAATGGAGTAGAAAATGAAAAATACCTCGTTGATGCCTTACCAAAAGATTTGGTACTGGGCGGGATTGCAAGGCGAATTGGCGCGCACATTATTGAACCAGGCGTGGTGGAATCGATTGGGCCAGCACAAGTTATTTTAGGTTTGTGGCCTAACCATCAAAAATTGAATGCATCGTTATCAACAAAAATCACTGGGTTAGCCGAGTGTTTTAATGAGGCGCATATTCCAACAGAAGTAGCTGCAGATATTAATAAAGAATTGTGGCGGAAGCTAATCATCAATAATGGGGTTAACCCTTTGTGTGCATTATTAGAACTAAAAACGGGTGATGCTACACCGCGTGCAGATTTAAAGCCCTTAATACGCAGCGCGATGGAAGAGGCGGTATTAGCGGCTAAGGCTAACGGTGTCGAGTTATCGAGACATGATTTAGAAGAAATGCTCGAGCTAATCTCAACCTTTGATTCAATTAAACCATCCATGCTGGTAGACCGCGAAAAGAATCGACCACTTGAAATTGAAGAGATATGTGGCGTGGTTATTCGTGGTTGTGAAAAGTTGGGTGGTGAAGCACCATACAATAAAACGATTTCAACATTGCTCAGTGTTCTTGTTAACAAACAATAGGCGTGATTAATTCTCTGAACCGTATTGCGGGTTGGCTCTTATTTACGGGGCTTGTGTTAACAATATCCAATCAATTTTTGAACGTGTCGCCGATATGGCTGGAAGGAACGTTAGTTTGGTCAGCTGGTATTATTCTGTTTTTTAAGCTCGCAGCAAAACAAAAACTAATTATCTCGGTGATAGGTGGATTTGCTCTACTGAGTTGGCTAATCGCATGGCAAACAGGCGATGCGAGCCAATTATTGGGTGCATTAACGATGAATCAATCAATGATTGTGATGTTGATGGGGGTGCAGTTTCTTCAGCTGGTCGCTATGCCTGACAGTGAAATAAATGAAACCTTGCCGACGGGTAAAAAAGCGTTCATAAAAACGTTCTTGGGTTTGCATTTATTTGGTTCGGTTATCAATATGTCAGCGGTTATTTTAGTGGCTGATCGTTTAACGTCCGTAACCCCCTTAACAAAACAGCAGCAGGTTTTGCTGACCAGGGCGTTTACCTCAGCAGCGAGTTGGTCACCCTTTTTTGCTGCATTTGCAGCGGCCATGGTATTCGCACCAAATGCTTCGTTAACAATCGTTATTTTGACGGGACTAGGATTGGCATGCGTGGCATTTTTAATTACTTACGCGGATGTTATGAGGAAGAATGAGACTGCGATTGATGAATTTGTTGGCTACCCCATGCGGTTTCAAGCACTTTGGCTTCCAGCGGTATTGGCATTAACGGTGATGGTTTTTCATGAATTGATGCCGGATATTAAAGTGATATTGTTAATTGCGTTGTTAGCGGTGTTAATAAGTGGCTCTGTTTTATTTTTTCGCGCAGGATTGGTGATGGCCTCCAAACAACTATTGAGACAGGTAACGGTTGAATTGCCCAGTATGAAAAATGAAATATCTTTATTTTTAATAGCGGGTGTTTTTGGAGCTGGCTTGGCAGCGGTTTTGGATAATTTATCAATCAACGTTCCCTTTGCCGAGTTTGATGGCATTGTGGCATCGGTTGTTATGTTGACTATGTTTGTTCTGGCGCTGTTTGGCGTACACCCTATCGTGAGTATTGCGGTTATTGGGCATTGGATTAGCACGACAGAACCAAACCAAACTTTATTGGCGATGACATTTTTAATGTCTTGGGCCTTATGTGTTTCTACCAGTCCGATGTCTGGCATCAACTTGGCATTGCATGGTCGTTATGGGGTGTCGGGACGAGAGATTTTCAGCTGGAATTTACCGTACGCTATTAAAATGTATTTAATGGCGAGTGCCGTGTTATTGCTTACTGGTTATTTTTTAGGAATTGGACAATAGGGATATTGAATGCGGTTATTAAGAAACTCGCTCATTTGCTAAATACCCAGTATCATACGTAGTATTAATTAAAAGAGGCCAAGTCCTCAACATCCATAAGGAAATAGTGTTTTGACAGATACCCAAAGACAGAACTCGTTTAACCAAGAAGAATTACTAAGTTGCGGACGTGGTGAATTATTTGGCCCAGGTAACGCGCAATTGCCAATGCCAAACATGTTGATGGTAGATAGAGTTACTTCTATTACTGAAGACGGTGGCGCTAATGGCAAAGGTCAAATCATTGCTGAGTTGGATATTAACCCTGACTTATGGTTTTTTGATTGTCATTTTCCTGGTGACCCAGTAATGCCAGGTTGCTTAGGCTTGGACGCGATGTGGCAATTGGTTGGCTTCTTCTTAGGTTGGAAGGGCGGGTTAGGTAAAGGTCGTGCGTTAGGTGTTGGCGAGTTGAAGTTTACTGGCCAGGTTTTACCTACGGCTAAAAAAGTAACGTATAGAATCGATTTAAAAAGAGTCATTATGCGCAAACTTGTTATGGGTATTGCAGATGCAGTAATGGAAGTGGATGGTAAAGTGATTTACGAAGGCAAAGATTTGCGTGTAGGTTTATTTCAATCAACTGAAAACTTCTAAGTAGGAACTAAATATGAGACGTGTTGTTATTACGGGAATGGGTATTGTGTCATCACTGGGTAGTGATGCAGATGCAGTTGCTAAGTCGTTAAGAGCGGGAAAATCAGGTATTAGCTTTGTTGAAGAATACAAAGAAAAAGGGTTTCGAAGCCATGTGGCGGGTGTGCCGCAGATTGACCTTGCTGACCATATTGACCGTAAAGCCAAACGTTTTATGGGTGATGCTGCCGGGTTTGCCTATGTATCCATGCAGCAAGCGATTGATGACGCTGGTTTAACAGAAGAAGAGGTCTCAAACCCTAAAACAGGGCTTATTATGGGTTCTGGTGGCGCATCAACTAAAAATGTTGATGATGCAATTAACTTATTAAATACAAAAGGTATTCGTCGTGTTGGGCCGTATATGGTGCCAAGAACGATGAGCAGTACTGTGTCAGCTGGGCTTGCTACACCGTACAAAATCAAAGGTGTTAATTATTCCATTACATCAGCGTGCGCAACCAGCTCGCATTGTATTGGTAATGCGATGGAGTTGATTCAGCTCGGCAAACAAGACCGTGTGTTTGCTGGCGGTGGTGAAGAAGAACATTGGTCATTAACGATGATGTTTGATGCCATGGGTGCGCTGTCGACTAAACGAAACGATGCGCCAGAAACAGCATCTCGTGCTTATGATGCAGATCGTGATGGTTTTGTTATTGCTGGCGGCGGCGGTGCGGTTGTTGTTGAAGCCTTAGATGTTGCGTTGGCTCGTGGCGCAAAAATTTATGCTGAACTAGTGGGCTATGGTGCAACGTCGGATGGCTACGATATGGTAGCGCCATCAGGTGAAGGTGCAACGCGTTGTATGCAAATGGCGTTAGAAAATGTCGATTCACCGATTGATTACATCAATGCGCATGGCACCAGTACGCCAGTGGGTGATATGGCTGAATTGAAGGCCGTTAAAGTCGTGTTTGGTGACAGTACGCCACCAATTGGCTCAACAAAATCATTGTCAGGTCATTCATTAGGTGCGGCGGGTGTGCAAGAAGCTATTTATTGTATGTTGATGATGAAAGATAACTTCATAACAGCATCGGCAAATATCGATAATTTGGATGAAGCGGCTGAAGGCGTGAATATCGTTCAAGAAGCGCAAACAGATGTGCAGTTGAATACGGTGATGTCGAACAGTTTTGGTTTTGGTGGAACGAATGCGACATTGGTGATGAAGCGATACGAAGCCTAGAGTTAACGTTTTAAATATAAAAAAGCCGCTCAATGAGCGGCTTTTTTGTTTGGTATGAGAATTACTTACGCGGCTTTAATAGCCAATAATTCCATTTCAAAAATAAGTGTTTCGTTTGGCCCAATTGCACCACCGGCACCGTGTTCACCATAAGCTAAGTTAGATGGAATAAATACTTTCCATTTTGTACCGACTTCCATTAGCTGTAGTGCTTCTTGCCAGCCTTGAATAACACCATTAACTGGGAATGTAGCTGGTTCGCCACGTTTAATTGAACTATCAAAAACAGTACCATTGATCAAAGAACCTTCGTAGTGAACATCCACCGTGTCCGTTGCTTCTGGTTTTTTGCCATCGCCTTGATTGAGAACAATGTACTGCATGCCGCTGTCTAGCGTTTGAACGCCTTCTTTAGTGCTATTTTCTGTTAAGAATGTAGCGCCTATTTCTGCATTGCCGCCTTTTACTTCGCCAGCTTTTTCTTGCATATCTTTTTGAAATTGTTCAATAACAGATTGCATTTCAGCAGGGCTTAATAAGCTAGCATCGCCATTGAGTGCATGTGTAACACCTAAAACAAGTGCTTCTGTTTCTACGTCTAATTTATCTTGTTGAATGCCTGCGCCAATTTGTTGGCCCATTGTATAGCTTAGTTTTTGCTTGTCAGTTTCCACTTTGTCCTCTTTACGGTCATAATAAAACGCAACATTCTACACGAATATCGGTATTGAGTGGTTTGACAAGAGGGTTTTCGGCGTAGAAAGTAAAAAGGGCTGGTGTGGAGAAAGACTGGTTATGCTTTTATATCAATAATGCTACCAATAATATCCCCGGCTGTTTGTGCAACCTTAGCGGATGCTTGAACCTGTAGTTCAGCTTGTTTTAGCTCAATAATATTGCTGGTGGTATCTTGTGTACTACTTTCATTGCTCAGCTGCTCAGCACTAGCAAGTTTAGAGCTAGCTTCGTTAGCTTGGCTGATGCCTTTATTAATGCCAATTAAGGCATTATGACTGATTGATCCAACGTCCATAATCGTAGTTAAAAATTGTTTTGACAAGTTAATTATATTAACTAACCTGAGTAAGACTGTGTGCTAGTTCACGATTTTACTCAGGGTTATGCTGATAACACCTCAATCTTTGCAATGTTCAGCTGAGCATAAGGCTGTCATATTCAATATACGCCTGACGGAGGCGAGTGGTTTAAGGACGTGTGCTGGCTTTTCAATACCAAGAAGAATTGGCCCAATGGTGATGCCGTCACCCAAAATTCGAAGCAAGTTGAACGAAATGTTAGCGGCATCTAGGTTTGGAAAAATAAATAAGTTGGCTTCGCCATTTAATTTGGAATTGTTCACCAATTCATTTCTTAAGTTTTCTAATAACGCTGCATCGGCCTGTATTTCCCCTTCAACTTCAATGTTGGGGTGTTGCTCATGAAGTATTTGGACCACATCAGCCATTTTTTTAGCTTCGTTAGATTGGCTGCTACCAAAGTTTGAATGAGATAACATGGCGACTTTGGGTGTTATACCAAAACGTTGGACATATTCTGATGCCTGAAGGGTCATGGCAACTAATTCATCAGTTTGAGGGTTGCTGTTGACCATCGTGTCACAAAAGAAATAGACACCTTTTTGGAGAACAATTGCATTTAGGGCTGCTACAGTTTTCTTGCCCTTTTCTTTATCTAAAATATCAGTGATATGGTCAAGGTGCTTATGATAGTTCCCCACCATGCCGCAAATCATTGCATCGGCTCTATTAAGTCTAACGAGTAAAGAGGCTATCACTGTGTTCTTAGTGCGAACATAGGTTTCAGCTAACCCAGATGAGACGCCTTTTCTGTCCTTTGCTTGGTGGTAGGCTTGCACGCATTCTTCAAAGAAGGGATTGTTATCCGGTTCAATGATGGTGATGTCCTTTTCTATAGAAAACGTTAAACCAAGGCTTGTGATGTTTTCTTGAATGATGGATTTTCGTCCAATGAGGATAGGTTTTGCTAATTCGCCGTTTAAAACTTCTTGTACAGCGCGAAGAACTTTTTCATTTTCACCTTCAGCATAAACAACCCGCTTTGGTGTAAGCTTTGCGCGTTCGAAAATAGGTTTCATGACCATACCAGAGCGGTACACGTAACGTTCTAGAGAGGCTTTGTAGTGTTCAAAATCTTCAATTGGTTTGGTGGCGACACCGCTAGCCATAGCAGCTTTGGCGACAGCTAAAGGGATTTCTATAATTAAGTTTGGATCAAACGGCCGGGGGATAAGGTATTCAGGGCCAAAAACAGGGGTTTGGCCGGCGTAGTTGTCATAATCATCGTTAACCGCCCTATGTGCCAGCGAGGAAATGGCTTCTATGCAGGCTAATTTCATTTCTTTGTTGATGGTGGTAGCACCTACATCTAACGCACCCCTAAAAATATAAGGGAAACATAATACATTGTTTACTTGGTTCGGGTAATCGGAACGTCCCGTTGCAATAATGGCATCATCTCTTACTGCTTTTATTTCTTCTGGCAATATTTCAGGTGCCGGGTTGGCCAATGCAAAAATAATGGGTGATGGGGCCATGCTGGCGACCATGTTTTGTGTCATCATACCGGCACGAGAAACACCTAAGAAAATATCGGCACCGTTTAAGGCTTCAGCTAATGTTCTTAAGTCAGTCTTGGCAGCATAGCGTTGTTTGCGGTCATCCATGCCTTCAATGCGTCCGTCATAAATGATGCCTTTGCTGTCACTGACTAAGATATTTTCTTGCTTCATGCCCATGTCAATTAGCATGTCTAAACAGGCGATACCAGCCGCACCAGCGCCAGATGCGACTAACTTAACGTCAGCAATATTTTTGTTGGCTACTTTTAAGCCGTTGAGTATGGCTGCTGCGGTAATAATGGCAGTGCCATGTTGGTCATCATGAAAAACGGGGATGTCCATGCGTTCGCTGAGTTTCTTTTCAATAAAAAAGCACTCAGGCGCTTTAATGTCTTCAAGGTTTATGCCGCCAAATGTTGGGGCAAGACTGGCGACAATATCGACGAACTTGTCGGGGTCCTTTTCATCTATTTCTATATCAAAAACATCAACACCACCGAATTTTTTAAATAATACGCCTTTGCCTTCCATAACAGGCTTTGATGCGAGAGGGCCAATATCACCTAGCCCGAGCACGGCAGTACCATTCGTGATAACAGCGACTAGATTGCTTCGAGAAGTATATAGGCCTGCAGTTGAAGGGTCTTTTGCAATTTCTAAACAAGGCTCAGCGACACCAGGCGAATAGGCCAACGCCAGGTCTGTTTGATTACTCAACGCCTTGGTTGGAGTAACTTCTATTTTTCCTGGTTTTGGGTGCTGGTGGTAATACAGCGCGTTTTTGATAAGTTTTTCAGACATGGCAAAAAGATATTAAATTGGTTTGATATGAATCGGGGATTATACGGTAAACTAAAAAACTAATTTTCCCCGTTGTGTGTTTATTGCGCCAACGATATTTAACGTTAATAGTTTTACTCATGAATGCTCTAGAAATAAAAAATTTAAAGAAAACGTATAAAAATGGTTTTACTGCTGTAAAAGGCATCGATCTGGACGTAAAAAAAGGTGATTTTTTTGCGTTGCTGGGTGCAAACGGGGCTGGTAAATCCACAACCATTGGCATCATCGCTTCATTGGTTAATAAAACATCAGGTTCTGTAAAGGTATTTGGGCACAATTTGGATGAGGATCCGGACGCAGTCAAAAGGTCCATAGGTCTAGTGCCACAAGAGTTTAATTTTAATCAGTTTGAGAACGTATTTGATATTGTTGTATCGCAAGCGGGCTACTACGGAATTCCACGAAAAAAAGCACTTGAACGTGCTGAAATTTGTTTAAAACAACTCGAAATTTGGGATAAACGAAACGAGCCTTCAAGAGAGCTGTCTGGCGGAATGAAAAGACGCTTAATGATAGCCCGTGCGTTAGTTCATGAGCCAGCATTATTGATTTTAGATGAGCCAACAGCGGGTGTTGATATTGAGATAAGGCGTTCAATGTGGGCGTTTTTTAAGAAGATCAATGAGGCTGGAACAACAATAATTTTAACAACGCATTACTTAGAAGAAGCAGAAAGTTTATGCAAGCATATCGCTATTATCAATAAAGGTGAGGTGATTGAAAACACCGATATGAAAGGGCTGTTGCAAAAAGCAGATGAGGAAGTGTTTGTTTTAAGTCTTGAAAATACGCCTAACGAAGTACCCATTATTTTAGGGTGCGACATTGCTGTGATCGACGAAACAACATGGCAAGTGAGCGTGCTTAAGGAAACGGGAATACATGCGCTTTTTATTGAGTTAAACCGTTTGTCTATTAAAGTGACCGGTGTGCGGAATGAGTCAAACCGGCTTGAGCAGCTGTTTATGAAGTTGTTATCTAACAAGGAGGAGCAATAAATGTTTAGAAAAGAGTATTTAGTTGCTTTGCAGACGATTACATTTAAAGAGGTTAAGCGTTTTACGCGTATTTGGGTGCAAACGTTGTTGCCGTCAATTATTACAACAAGCTTATACTTTTTAATTTTTGGCACCTTGATTGGCTCAAGAATTGGCCAAATGAAAGGGTATGACTACATGGAGTTTATCGTTCCTGGGCTGATTTTAATGGCAGTTATTAGTAATGCGTATTCAAATGTGGTCTCTTCGTTTTATGGGTCGAAGTTTCAACACAACATTGAAGAAATGTTGGTTGCGCCAATGCCTGGGTGGGTTATTTTAGCGGGGTATATTTCTGGTGGTGTTATGCGCGGCTTAATTGTTGGGGTTTTAGTCACTATCGTGTCGTTGTTTTTTACGGATTTACGTATTGCCCACCCTGTCATGATGGTGGTTGTCTTTTTGCTAACGGGCGTGCTTTTTTCGTGTGCGGGGTTTATTAACGCGGTTTATGCAAAAAGTTTTGATGACATATCAATAGTGCCCACCTTTGTGCTGACGCCACTGATCTATTTAGGCGGTGTATTTTATTCTATTGACATGCTGCCGATGTTCTGGCAAACGGTATCTTTATTGAACCCAGTGTTGTATATGATTGATGTCTTTAGATACAGTATTTTGGGTACTTCAGATATACCGTTGGTATATGGTTTTTCTGTTATCGCGCTGTTTATAACAGCACTTTTAGTTATAAGCTTACGCTTGTTAAGCAAGGGCATAGGCATTAGAGACTAAATATTCTCGATTGAATGATGCAGTGCAATGCTGTAAAATTGCAAAAATTTTATTGTTGTTTTGCACTATAATTATATGAGCCACTTGGCCGATTTCGCGTAGTTTCATGTGGCGACGTTGGAGCAAGTAAAATCCAATCAAACATAATAAAACCTAATTAATGAATCACTTTAAGATTAAAAACGGGTTAGATTTGCCGATGACAGGCGAGCCCGAACAAGTTATTTCAGACGGTAATCAGGTGTCCTCTGTTGCCATCATTGGTAAAGACTACATTGATATGAAGCCGACCATGAAAGTTCAGGAAGGTGATCGAGTCAAGTTAGGGCAAATCTTATTTACAGATAAGAAAACAGACGGTGTGAATTTCACTTCCCCAGGTAGCGGCACTGTTAAAGGGATTCATAGAGGAGCTAAACGTGCGCTGCAAAGTGTTGTTATTGAGCTTGATGGCGATGATGAAGTCAGATTTGAAAAGTACGCAGTAAGCGAATTGGCTAAGCTTGATTCGACTGCTGTTGTTAAGAATTTAACTGAGTCTGGTTTGTGGACAGCATTCAAGTCACGCCCTTTTAGTAAAATACCGTCTCCATCAACTACGCCAGCATCAATTCATGTGTCGGTGATGGATACAAATCCACTAGCCGCTAATCCTGACGTGATTCTCTCACAAGATAGCGACGCATTCAAAAACGGACTATCTGTTTTGTCTCACCTAACAGAAGGTACGGTTTATCTTAGTAAGGCTGCGGGTCAAGAAGTTGATGCGCCAGAATCTGTTGAGAAAGTTGAATTTTCAGGTCCTCATCCTTCAGGGTTATCTGGTACACATATGCATTTTATCAACCCTGTTAATGCAAACAATATTGCGTGGACAGTAGGTTACCAAGATGTGATTGCTATTGGTAAGTTGTTTACAACTGGCCGCCTTAGTGTTGAACGAGTAATTTCACTTGCGGGACCAATGATTAATAAGCCGCGTTTAATCAAAACAAGACTGGGTGCAAATACTGAAGAGCTTATTGAAGGTGAGATGCAGGCTGGTAAAGTTCGCGTTGTTTCAGGTTCTGTATTGGCAGGTCGTAAAGCAAGTAACTGGGCGTCATATCTTGGGCGTTACCATGTTCAAGTATGTGCGCTTCAAGAAGGCCGTGAACGACAAGTGCTAGGTTGGTTAAACCCAGCCGGTGAGAAGTTTTCATTCACTAATGCCTTGTTTTCAAGCTTCAATCGAAAGAAAAAAATCCCGATGGATACCGCTGCACATGGTAGCCCTCGTGCGATTGTTCCCATTGGAGTTTTTGAAGGCGTGATGCCGCTGGATATATTACCTACACAGTTATTAAGAGCTCTTGTTGTTATGGATGTCGATTCTGCAGAACAATTAGGCGCACTTGAGTTAGATGAAGAGGACTTGGCTTTATGTTCATTTGTGGATTCGGGTAAACATGATTTTGGGAAGGCATTACGCGCTAATTTGTCACACATCGAGAAGGAGGGGTAATGTCTCGAGTAAGGAATTATTTAGATTCAATACATCCGACTTTTGCTAAAGGCGGGAAACTTGAAAAGTACTATGCCATTTATGAAATGGTAGATACTTTTTTATATACACCGAGCGACGTTACTTCCGGTACAACACATGTGCGAGATGCAATTGACCTAAAACGCATCATGACGTACGTGTTTATTGCCGCATTACCGTGCGTCATCATGGCAATGTGGAATACTGGTCACCTTGCGAATATGGCGATGGCTGATTTAGGGATGACATCGTTAGACACATGGCGCGGTTTAGTGACTAATTTGGTCGGTTATGATGCCGACAGTATATTAGCCTGTATGGTGCATGGCGCAATGTATTACGTGCCAATCTACCTGGTTACTTTAATTGTGGGTGGTGTTTGGGAAATACTTTTTGCGGTTGTGCGTGGGCACGAAGTTAACGAAGGTTTCTTTGTTACCTCCATGCTTTTCTCTTTGATTTTACCAGCGACTACGCCACTTTGGCAGGTTGCCTTAGGTATTTCTTTTGGTGTGGTTATTGGTAAAGAAGTGTTTGGTGGAACAGGCAAAAACTTCTTAAACCCTGCGTTAACTGGGCGTTGTTTTTTATTCTTTGCTTATCCAGCACAAATGTCTGGCGACGCTATTTGGACAGCCGTTGATGGGTTCAGTGGAGCGACCGCATTGGGTATGGCGGCGGAAGGTGGTATTGAGGCTGTGATGGCTTCAGGTATTACTTGGATGGATGCTTTCGTCGGCACAATGCAAGGATCAATTGGTGAAACGTCTACGATTGCGTGCCTCATTGGTGCCTGCTTCCTGTTATACACACGTATTGCTTCATATCGCATTATGCTCGGTGTATTGGCTGGCATGATAGTGACCAGCACAATGTTTAACTTTATTGGTAGTGAAACTAACCCTATGTTTGCCACACCTTGGTATTGGCATGCGGTATTGGGTGGTTTTGCCTTTGGTGCTATATATATGGCCACAGACCCAGTAAGTGCCGCGATGACAAATACGGGGCGTTGGGTCTACGGTATTTTAATTGGCTTAATGGTGATCTTGATTCGTGTCGTAAACCCGGCTTTTCCAGAAGGCATGATGTTGGCGATTCTTTTCGCAAACATGTTTGCGCCATTGATTGACTACTTCGTTGTTCAGTCGAACATTAAAAGACGGGAGAAAAGAAATGCCTAATGAGAATCAAGAGAAGAAGGCTAGTTCTTTGAATTTTCTAGCGCTATCTAATGACAGTACAGCTAAAACATTCATTATGGCAACGTTGGTTTGTTTAGTTTGTGCCGTGTTTGTATCGGTTTCTGCTGTTGCTTTAAAACCGTTACAAATACTTAATAAAGAATTAGATAAGAAAAAGAACATTTTGCAAGTGGCTGGCTTATATCAAGATGGCGATGATATAGAAGCAGCGTTTTCCAAAATTGAAATTAAGTTGATTGATCTAGAAACAGGTGAATACACAACTGAGCTTGATGCCGCTACGTATGATGAAATAAAAGCAGCTAAAGACCCTACACTTAATGTTCAAATACCAAAAGAAAAAGATCTGGGTAGTATTCGAATGCGCCCTAAATTGATGCCCGTTTATCAAGTGAAAGATGGCGATAAAGTAACACAGCTTATTTTACCAATTAATGGTTATGGCTTATGGTCAACGTTATACGGGTTCCTTGCAGTGGAAAATGACGGCCAAACAATTGTTGGCTTGAGTTATTACCAGCATGCAGAGACGCCAGGCTTAGGTGGTGAAGTTGATAACCCTAAATGGAAAAGTTTATGGTCTGGCAAGAAAATTTATGGGCCAGATGGCAACGTTGCGATTGACGTGGTTAAAGGTTCAGTGGCACCGGGTGCGAAGGGCGGTGAATTTCAAGTGGATGGTTTAGCAGGTGCAACGCTAACAAGTCGTGGTGTAGGTAATATGCTGAAGTATTGGATGGGTGCTGAAGGTTATCAACAGTACTTGAATAAAATTCAAGCAAACGGAGTATAAAATGAGTAATGAATCAAAAAAAATCATACTAGATCCGTTAATTGATAATAACCCGATTGGCTTACAAGTTTTAGGTATTTGTTCTGCTTTAGCGGTTACAACAAATTTAGGCACTGCATTGGTGATGAGCCTTGCGCTTACGTCAGTATGTGCGTGTTCAAACTTATCAATTAGCATGATTCGAAACCATGTGCCGGGTGCTATTCGAATTATTGTTCAAATGACCATTATTGCTTCTTTGGTTATTGTTGTTGACCAGGTATTGAAAGCTTATGTTTATGACCTAAGTAAACAGCTATCAGTTTTTGTTGGGTTGATTATTACTAACTGTATTGTGATGGGGCGAGCAGAAGCATTTGCGATGAAAAACCCACCAGGTGTAAGCTTTTTAGATGGAATTGGTAACGGGCTAGGCTATTCAGTGGTGTTGATATTTGTCGGCGTTTTTCGTGAGCTATTTGGTTCAGGTAAATTGTTTGGAATCGAAATTCTGACAACAGTTAACGAAGGTGGTTGGTACGTGCCGAATGGTTTGATGTTATTACCTCCTAGTGCGTTCTTTATCATTGGTTTAATGATTTGGGGGATTCGTGCAATGCGCCCTGCGCAAGTAGAAGCACCTGATTTCAAGATCAAAGAAGTTAATGGAACGGAGACTATTTAATGGAAGCGTATATTAGTTTATTTGTCCGTGCAGTATTCGTAGAGAATCTTGCGTTAGCTTTCTTCTTAGGCATGTGTACTTTCTTAGCGGTGTCTAAGAAGGTCTCAACAGCCATGGGTTTAGGTGTTGCGGTGATTTTGGTGCAAACATTAACGATGCCCCTGAATAATATTTTGTATCACGGTTTATTAAAAGACGGTGCGTTAGCGTGGGCTGGTTTACCTGATGTTGATTTAAACTTCTTGGGCTTAATTGTTTACATCGGTGTGATTGCGGCGGTGGTTCAAATCCTTGAAATGGCGATGGATAAATTTACGCCCGCGTTATACAACGCGTTAGGTGTTTTCTTACCGCTCATTACAGTGAATTGTGCCATTTTAGGTGGCTCATTATTCATGGTAGAACGTGACTATGGGTTTGGTGAGAGCGTCGTGTTTGGTTTAGGTAGTGGCTTAGGCTGGGCGCTTGCTATAACAGCAATTGCCGGCATAAGAGAGAAACTGAAATATGCCGATGTGCCCGATGGTTTACAAGGGTTAGGTATTACATTTATCACGGCAGGCTTAATGGCGATGGCCTTTATGGCTTTCTCCGGCATTCAACTGTAATTAGGAACTCGGTATGTTAGAAATTGGTTTAGGTATTTCGTTTTTCACAGGCATCGTCTTAATACTGGTTGTTATTATTTTAGCGGCTAAGTCTAAGTTAGTAGCCCAAGGTAATGTAAGCGTTCTTATCAACGGTGAAAAAGAAGTTAAGGCCGCTGTGGGTAGCAAGCTCCTTGGAGCGCTGGCAGATGCACAACTTTTTGTGCCATCAGCATGCGGTGGTGGTGGTACATGTGGTCAGTGCAAGGTACGCGTTCAAGAAGGTGGTGGATCAATGCTTCCAACGGAAGGAACGCACATTAATAAAGGCCAAGAAAGAGATGGTGAGCGTTTGTCGTGTCAGTTAACTGTTAAACAGGACATGAAAATTACGGTACCTGAAGAGGTATTTGGTGTTAAAAAGTGGGAATGTACAGTTAAATCTAACCACAACGTTGCAACATTCATTAAAGAACTTGTGCTCGACCTTCCAGAAGGCGAAGACGTAGGTTTTCGTGCAGGTGGTTATATCCAAATAGAATGTCCACCACATGTGGTTGATTACAAAGATTTCGATATTGAAGAAGAGTACCGAGGCGACTGGGATCACTTCAATGTATGGCGCTATAAATCGACAGTTGAAGAAGATGTGCTTCGCGCCTATTCAATGGCGAGTTATCCTGAAGAAAAAGGCATTATTATGCTGAATGTGCGTATTGCTACACCGCCTCCACGTGGTGGGGATGATATCCCTCCTGGTAAAATGTCGTCTTACATCTTTAATTTAAAACCCGGCGATAAAGTAACGATATCTGGACCATATGGTGAGTTCTTTGCTAAAGAGACTAAAGCCGAAATGGTATTTATTGGTGGTGGTGCTGGTATGGCACCTATGCGTTCTCATTTGTTTGACCAACTTCGCCGGATAAAAACAGATCGTAAAATATCATTCTGGTACGGTTCAAGAAGCTTAAAAGAAATGTTCTACGTAGAAGATTTCGATATGCTGGCAAAAGAAAATGATAATTTTGAGTGGCACGTGGCCTTATCTGACCCTCAACCTGAAGATAATTGGGATGGCTTAAGTGGTTTTATTCATGAGGTTATTTTAGAACAATACCTTAAAAACCACCCTGCGCCAGAAGATTGTGAATTCTATATGTGTGGCCCTCCAATGATGAATTCAGCGGTTATTAAAATGCTTCAAGATTTAGGTGTTGAAGACGATAATATAATGCTTGATGATTTTGGTGGTTAATTGAAATTCATTAAACGACCCGTTAAGAACGTACTGTTTTTAACGGGTTTTTTTATACTTGTTACGCTCGCAGGTTGTGAATCACAACAAAGCCTGTCTACCTCTTTCAGGGGTGGGACGATGGGCACAACTTATCATATTAAAGTCTCATCAGAACTGTCTTCGCAAGAGACGGTTGTTATGGAAAAAGCTATTGATGATGTGCTGTTACAAGTGAATGAATCTTTTTCTACGTATATAGAAACGTCAGAAGTATCAACATTTAATCAAAATAAGAGTCATGAAGAGCAGGTTAAGTCAGCAGAATTTATACGTGTCCTTGAAGAAGCGTTACGTATTAGTGATGCCACTCAAGGCGCATACGATATTACAGTTGGGCCTTTAGTAAATTTATGGGGTTTTGGCCCGAGCTTTCAAGCAGACGACGTACCAACCGATGCCGAGATTAAACAGGCGAAACTAGCGGTTGGCTATAAGAATATTGTTGTTAATAATACTCGGAAAGCTATAAAAAAATTAAACCCTGACATATACATAGACTTCTCATCAATTGCTAAAGGCTATGGTGTTGATAAAGTGGCTAATTTTATCGAATCAAAAGGTCATGCCAATTATATGGTTGAAATTGGTGGTGAGATGCGGGTTAAAGGAAATAACCCTGAGGGTAATAAATGGCGAATAGCTGTTGAAAATCCAGATTCAGTAGAAAGGTCTATACATCAAGTTATTAACGTAAGTGATACAGCCATTGCAACGTCTGGAGATTATCGAAATTTTTTCGAAAAAGATGGCGTTAAATATTCGCATACGATTGACCCAACAACTGGTCGGCCAGTTCAGCTTAGTTTGGCGTCAGTTACTGTTTTAGCAGATAGCAGTATGACTGCAGATGCATGGGCAACCGCTTTTATGGTGTTAGGCAGCAAAAAAGGGTACGATTTAGCCATTGAAGCTAATTTAGCGGTATTGTTTTTAGTGAAAGATGGGGATAGTTTAAAAGAATTGAAAACCCCTAAATTTAAGACAATGATTAAGGAATTAAAATCATGAATACATTTTTAATTACATTTTTAGTTTTTATGCTTTTCGTTGCGGCAATGGCAGTTGGTATCATTTTTAGTAATAGAACAATTAAAGGCAGCTGTGGTGGTTTAAATAACGTTGATGGCTTAGAAGGCGATTGTATGCTCTGCAGTAATAAGACGTGTGAAAAAAAAGCAACAGTAAAGACGTGATAACAACCTGTTTGATAAATTAGGTGGCGTTTTTTTAATTATCTTGCACGTTCGAAGGGAAAGCCGTGATTAGTTTTAAGAACGGTCAATTTAATATAAGTGAGGGATGTATGCTTAAGTCGGTATTAGTAAAAGATTACATGGCAAAAAATTTAACAACGTTTACGCCTGAAATGGATATATCAGAAGCTATTAAGTACCTTAATAAACATAAAATATCGGGTGCTCCTGTCGTTAATGATCGAGGCCAATTGGTTGGAATGCTGTCAGAGCAAGATTGCTTACAAGTAGCGCTCCAATCTACGTACTATGAAGATTGGGTGGGCGGAGAGGTGTCTCAATATATGACGTCTCCGGTTAAAACAGTGTCCGACTCAGCCAGTGTGGTAGATTTAGCAGAGAAATTTATAAATTCTTCATATAAGCGTTACCCTGTTCTCGATGAAGACGGTAGTTTGGTTGGGCAGATTAGTCGAAGTGATGTGCTTCGTGCGTTAGATATACTTTGGTAGACCTTGTCTGATACGTTTTATTGGTACGATTACGAGACGACAGGAATCGATGCCGCTAAAGACCGTGTTGTTCAGTTTGCAGGCATAAGAACAGATGTAGACTTTAACCCTGTCGCTGAACCAGACGTATTTTACTGCAAGCTTCATAACGATATATTACCGCATCCGGAGGCTTGCCTCGTCACTGGTATTTCGCCTCAATTAGCTAATGAGAAAGGTCTACTCGAATGCGAATTTATAAAGCGCGTACATCAACAATTTAGCACGCCACAAACCTGTGTTGTTGGATACAACAGTATTCGGTTTGATGATGAATTTACGCGTCATTTGTTATATAGAAATTTTTTCGACCCGTACGCGCGCGAATGGAAATCGGGCAATTCGCGTTGGGATTTAATAGATGTCGTTAGAATGACCCATGCGTTGCGCCCTGAAGGCATTAACTGGCCAAAACGGGATGGAGATTTGCCAAGCTTTAGATTAGAAGCACTAACTAAAGCCAATGGAATTTCACATGAATCTGCCCACGATGCACTGTCTGATGTACACGCAACAATTGCCTTAGCAAAACTGATTAAGCAAAAACAGCCTAAATTATATTCTTGGGGCTTAGGTTTGCGTGATAAGAAACAAGCCGGTGCAAACCTTGATTTAATAAATCATACGGCGATTGCACATGTGTCGAGTAAGTACCCAGCAAGCCAAGCCTGTTTAGGCGTTGTGGCGCCATTAATAACTCATCCCATTAACAAAAATGGCGTCGTGGTTGTTGATTTGTCAGTGGACCCACAAGCATTGATTGATTTATCGGCGGACGAAATATACCAACGGCTATATACAGCAACAGCTGATTTGGCTGATGGTGAACAGCGCATTCCACTGAAAACTATACATTTAAACAAGTCCCCAATGTTAGCGCCGCTGAATACCTTAACGGATGAACTAAAAAGGAAATTAGATATTGATTTAGTGCAATGCGAAGCAAATCGGCAAACCATTTTAAAGGCTGATATAGCGGACAAATTATCCGCGGTGTTTATCATTAATGAATTTGAAACACAAAATGACCCTGACTTCATGTTGTATGGGGGCGGTTTCTTTAGTCATTCTGATGCGCGTCATATGGCACATATCCGTCAGACACCTAAAGAGAAACTAGCAACACTGGATTTACCTTTTGAAGACGATCGATTACCAGAAATGCTGTTTCGTTATCGTGCAAGAAATTTCCCTGAAACATTAACAGAGGAAGAGAAGAAAAAATGGCATGTATACCGACAACAAACATTGAACAACGATAAAAAAGATGGGCGATTAACGCTAATCAGTTATTTTGAGAGATTGGACGAGTTGATTTCAGAAGATAGTTGGAGCGAAGACCAGCAGGTCTTGTTAGAAGACTTGGTAAGCTATGGCGAACAACTTGCAGACAGTTTAGAAAGCTAATGCTGTCAACAGGGCTGTGATTGTTGATAGAATGCAGGCACTAATCAACAACATAATTTTAATTAGGACCAAAAATGGCTGAAACAGTAGAAGAATTAACCGTTAGTTATACTGATGGCGGTATTGAAACAGTAAAAGAACTAGATAAAGTTGTTCTTTCTAAAGGTGCTTGGGCGACAATCATCTATAAGCATCAAGATTGGAATCGGACTAAAGAAGAGTACGGTCCAGACAAATTTACAATTCGTCGTTATCAAAAACGTAACGGTGAGTATCAGCAAAAATCAAAGTTTAATATTTCCAGTGCTGCTCAAGCGGAAGGGATTATTGCGGCGTTACAAGGCTGGATTAAGGCTTAACTGATAATAATTCACCCGGCGCTAGAATAGAAAAAGCCTTGTTGTCTAAATGATGAGTGACAATAGCTTTTTCTAAATCACTGAGAGCAGATTCTGGGCTGTCATCGCCCAGCTTAAACGTTCCATAATGGATTGGTACGCTTATGTTGGCCTTCAGGTCAATATGAGCTAATACAGCTTCTTCGGGGCTTGTATGGGCGCGCTGCATAAACCACTGAGGTTTGTATGCCCCAATGGGCAATAATGCGACGCTTGGAGGCCCCAATCGTTCTTTAACTAGTTTGAAATGTGCTTGATACGCGGTGTCGCCAGCGTAAAAGACAGATTGCTGAAGGCCTTGAATATAAAACCCGGACCATAGGGCGCGATTTGCATCAAATAATGTACGTTTTGACCAATGTTGTGCAGGTGTGGCGGTAATCTTCACACTGTTTATAGAATGGGCCTGCCACCAATCCAATTCAACAATATTAGTAATGCCAGCGCTTTCTAGGTAATGTTTATTTGCTAAGGGTGTAATAAATACAGGCTGATAAAGGCTGTTAAGTTGTTCCAAAGACGCTAAGTCCATATGGTCATAATGATTGTGGCTAATAACAACAGCGTCAATGGGGGGTAGTTCACTAATAGGTATTGGCGGTGGCATCTGACGTTGTGGCCCAAGCCAGCTAAACGGACTAGCACGCTCTGACCAAATAGGGTCGGTTAAAATATTGATGCCATCCACTTGAACAAGGACGGTCGCATGGTTAACCCACGTTACGTTTAATGACGTAGGACGTTTATTTAGTAACGTGTTGGTTTTGTTAGTTAGATTAGTCCAAGGTTCTAGGTTGCGGTTAAAAAACCATGTGAGAAAGTCTTTAGCGCTACGTTGCCCTTTTGAGTCTATGACTAAATTATGGAAATGTTCACCATCATAATGGTTGCTAGCACCACCATGATGCAGCTTACTTAAGTGAGAGCAAGCAGTGAACCCAGTGATGCACAGTGTCATAACAATGATGATGTAAAGAACGGTTTTTTTCATAATGATAGTTAGTTAAAAAAACAAATCTAAAGTGAACTTAGGCATCGATCAGCCTGTCTATTAATACCTTGAGAGAAGATTCAAGACAGTTACTTTAAAGAGGCTTAATTTTTTTGTCAAAAAAGTTGAGTTAATACGTTAATATAGTTCGATACTAAAAAAGGAAATGACATGTTTAATCATCTTTTACAAATTGCATCTTTTAAGTCCGGCCCTCAACACTTTAATACGCCGGTGTGGGTACTGGTCGTTTTTATACTTTTATTTACAGGAGTCCAGGGGTATTCGCTGAGCTTGTCGCCTGGAAACGAAATGATAAGAATGTTTGTGGCAAGTTTTATTAAAATGCTTGTATTGGGTGGAGTGTTGCTCGGATGGATGAGATCGGTCAATATTTCTGCACACTTTTTGTCTACATTCATGATGATAGTCTTTGTTGCGCTATTAGTTGAAATTGTAAAACTCCCTTTAACGACCATAATCCGTGACGCAAAATTAACATCAGATGTGACAACGGCAGCTGTCTTATCCATCCCGTTGATCGCTGTTGCTATTTGGCAGTATTTGGTCTGGTTCTACGGCTTGAAACAAGTTGGGGAAAGAACAAAAGGGGAGATTCTAGCGGTGATGATTTCATTGGTCTTAGTGTCTGAAGTTGTAGGTTTTGTATTAAGCAAGATCGGTTCTCCAGTAGAAGGTTTTTAGTTATGGTGACGATAGATTTAATGTTAGGTATTTTAATAGGTACGGTGCTGGGTTTTGTATTATCGTTGTTGTTTAAAAAGTTAGGTGGCGGTGAAGGTTCGTTTAAAGTTAAAGAACTAAAGGCTGAGCATGAGCAGTATCGAAAAAAAGTAGATGACCATTTTGTTAATACGGCTGTTTTGTTTAAAGGGCTAACAGACCAGTATCGTGATGTATATCGACATATTGCTTCTGGAGCCGGTGACTTATGCTCCGATGAAGCAAAAGCATTGCAGGTAGATATGGAAGAACCTGCTTTATTGGCAGAATCGGTTGATGTGGTTGGCGAACAACCGATAGACTCAAATAAAGAAACAACGGTTGAAGAAAAACCGGTTGCTGATGCCGAGGACTCTAAGCAAGAAGAGTCTGTTCCAGATGAAATGCCTTTAGCTGGCGAAGCCGAATTGCCAGCTGATTTAGTTGAAGAGCTAAAGAACAAACAGGGCGTTGATAAGTAATCCATTTGTATTAGCTGTATGTTTCAGGCCACTGTGTTTTAAGTTAAGAAGACCTACGAATTTATGCCAAACGCTTTAAAGGCTGACTTATGGCTGGTATTGGTGACAATACTAGCCGCCGTTAGTTGGATCTTTTCTAAAGAAGCAATAATGTTAATGCCTCCTCTTATTTTTATTAGTTTGAGGTTCTTTCTAGCAGGGTTGTTTTTAACGATTATTGGTTTTCATCAAATAAAATTACTCAATTGGGCGCAATATAAACAAGCTATTCTCGTTGGTTGTGTCTTTACAGTTGGAATGTGTTTCTGGATTATGGGCTTGTATTCAGGGGTGAGCTTAACTATTGGTGGATTTTTAACAAGTTTGGCTGTTCTTTTTTCGCCAATATTAGCCCGCGTTTTCTTTAAAGAATATGTGCCTTCAAGAACTTGGTATGCGATACCTGTCGCGGTAATTGGCGTTGGTTTTTTATCATTGGGGTCTGGGTTTAACATTGAAAGTGGTCAGTTGTTGTTCATGGTGGCTTCTTTGTTTTTTGCTTTGTTTTTTATTTTAAATACGCGTGCTGCCAATCATAGGGAAGTAGGTGGTATTGATGAGGTGCTTGAAATTAGTGAGAAAGTGCCCTCTTTACCCTTAACAGCCATTACGCTATTGGTGGTTGGTGTGATAGCTGGGTGCTTATCTCTGTTAATGGAATCGCCCTCAATTGTAGTTGAGGAGTTTTCGATGGCGATGTTGGGGTGGGTGTTGGCCAGTGCGTTTATTGGAACCGCAATACGTTTCTTCATTCAAACACATGCACAAAGCTTGTCCGAAAATAGTCATGGCGTTGTTATTATGGTTGTTGAACCGGTTTGGACTGCGCTGTTGACAGCCGCTTGGTTCAGTGAACAATTATCAGTGAATGACTTTGTTGGCTGCCTGTTGATTTTTATTTCAATTATTATTATCCGTTGGACTTCTATTTACCAGCTGGTTAACCCTAAAAATAAAACATTACGTGGGACTACCTAAAGCAACGCCAGTTTATGATGAAACTGCACGTGATTTAACGTGCCATGCTGTTTTTAGGGTTCAACAATTAATGCCTCTCCTATTTGTATCGCTATTATTACTGATGGTGGTTAATGATGCGTTCTCTGCAACACAGATAAAACAGGTTGAACTTGCTAAAGAGGTACATTTAAAAAAATCTTCGTTAGCGAGGATGGCAGAGCATCTTAAAACGCAAGAAGACCTTCTCAAACGAGATTTCGCTAATATCACCCTATTGGCTATGTTGAGAAAATACGTTGAAGAATTAGACAAAATAAATCTAGAAGATAAGCAATTAACACCTAAAGTAAGTCGGTGGTATCGAGCCACTAATGAGTATGCAGAAAGAGTCGCTTTGGCGCAGCAATATATTGAATCAGGTTTGCCTTTCTCTTTGAATGTAACACGTGAGGGATGGGTGCTGATTGTTGTCGAAGGCATACCCATGATAGTGTCTGGGCCAAAGGCATCAGATGCAAATATCGCTCGTACAGTTAAAACTGAATATTGCCGTTATCATGATTGCAGTTGGCTAAAGCCTGAAAAAATACTGGTTCAGGAAAATACCAGGCTAGATATAGTCAAACAAGAAACGTGGATTTTTGATCAACGGCTAACACCGGCATTCGAAATTGATAGGCAGTTTCAGTTTGTATTTAAATCGTTCAAACAAAAAAAATTCAAACAAGCAGTGGCTTATAAGGCAACAGATGAAATTAAATTATTTTTGGCTGAGTTAAAAAGAGCGCAGTTGAGTGGTTATTTTATAAATTGGCAATTAATGTCGCAAGAAGTACCCGCGGCAGGTGTAGATCAAACGGTCTTTCTAAATACGGGGGATTTATATTTAAGGTTGGCGTTGCCTTTGCTTGGTCATTTAACATTAAGTGATTGGCAGCGTTTATTAGACTGGTTGAAATGGTCATTATCTGCAGATGGAACTAAATTAGTGATACAACACGCGGATAGTCTGCTGAGCGGTGGTCGATTGCAAGAGTAGTTAGCATCTTAATAGTTGAATAAGAAACAAAGCAACAAAGGCTATTTCATAGCGACTCAATAGAGTTATTTTCTTTACTTCAATGAAAGTTTTGCCCGTTGCGTATAGAATAATACGTTTTAAAATTCACAGAAGATGAGCTTATGATTATTGCACCTAAAATACGTGGTTTTATTTGTACAACAGCACACCCAATTGGCTGTGCTGCTAACATCAGAGAACAAATCGAGTTAACACAGCAACAAGGGGCGATTGAAAATGGCCCTAAAAATGTGTTGGTTATCGGCTCTTCTAGTGGGTATGGAATGGCATCAAGAATTTCAGCTGCCTTTGGTTCAGGTGCCTCAACTATTGGTGTGTTCTTCGAAAAACCGGGTACCGAAAGAAAAACAGGGTCAGCGGGCTGGTATAACACTGCTGCGTTTGATGCCGAAGCAAAAAAGGTTGGGCTTTATGCAAAGCATATCAATGGTGATGCATTTTCGAACGAAGCTAAGCAAAAAACAATTGAGTTAATAAAAGAAGACTTGGGTCAAATTGATTTAGTGGTCTATTCGCTAGCATCGCCTGTACGTAAAGTACCAGGAGATGATGCTGTGACACGTTCATGCTTAAAGCCAATTGGTGAGACGTATCGTTCCACTGCTATTGATACGAATAAAAACATTATCATTGAGGCCGAAGTTGAGCCGGCAACAGAACAGGAAATACAAGACACTGTGACTGTGATGGGTGGCGAAGACTGGGAGTTGTGGATGACTGCTCTAAGTGAAGCGGGTGTGTTATCAGACGGTTGCAAGTCTGTTGCATACAGTTATATTGGCACCTCTATCACGTGGCCTATTTACTGGGATGGCGCGTTAGGAAAAGCTAAAATGGATCTTGATCGAGCCGCCGGTACGATTGATACCCGTTTAAAAGCGATAAATGGCGCAGCTAATGTGGCGGTTTTAAAATCCGTTGTAACGCAAGCCAGCTCGGCTATTCCAGTGATGCCTTTGTATATATCGATGGTGTTTAAAATCATGAAAGAAGAAGACATTCATGAGGGTTGTATTGAGCAAATAAACCGCTTATTCAGGACACAGTTATATAATAATACGGTAGACCAGAATTTGGATGATACAAATCGAATTCGCCTTGATGATTGGGAATTGCGTGATGATGTGCAACAAAAATGTCGTGATATATGGCCGCAAGTTACCACTGAGAACCTTTTCGAACTCACGGACTATGCTAGTTATAAAAATGAATTTTTAGAATTATTCGGCTTTAATAAAGACGGCGTGAACTACGATAATGATGAAAACTCTGAAGTAAATTTCAACGTCGAAACACTATAACAATAAGGAAATTAAAGTCGTTACTGCTCATGGTTTGAGCGGTAGGCTCATTTAGTATGAAAGATAAAAGCGCACATATTATCGTTTTAGGTAATGAAAAAGGTGGTACGGGTAAGTCAACGATGGCAATGCACATTGTTGTTGGCTTGCTAGAAGCTGGAAAAAAAGTAGCGGTCATTGATTTAGATTCGCGTCAGAAAAGTATCGCACGCTATATTCAAAACAGACAGACCTTTATGGCAAAGGGCGGCGCAAAGGTTGCCATGCCAAAATTTACCGTATTGACCCAGTCAGATGCGCCGGTTCTTAAAGACTGTGAAAAAGAAGATCAAGTTAATATTGTTAAGGCCTTGGATGTATACCGTAAAACAGTCGATTTTATCGTTTTTGATTGTCCCGGAAACGATACTTATCTTTCTCGCTTAGCGCATGCATTGGCGGACACATTAGTAACACCGCTAAATGATAGTTTTGTTGACTTGGATTTATTAGGTGAGGTGTCACCAATAGATTTCGAAGTTAAAAAACTAAGTTTTTATGCCGAAATGGTGTGGGATAGCCGTAAGTTTAGATCAGCTAGTGGCAAGCCACCTATGGACTGGGTGGTAACGCGTTCTAGGTTGGCGTCATTAAGCTCAAGAAATAATAAACGGGTACATATGGCGTTAGAGTCATTGCAAAAACGTATTATGTTTCGCCATGTACCCGGTTTGTACGAACGGGTTATCTATAAAGAGTTGTTTCCGAGTGGTTTAACCATTTTAGATCTCGAAAAAGTGAACAGCATGTCGCACGTTGCGGCAAGACAAGAAGTTAGGTCGCTTATTGAGAGCTTAAATTTGTTGTGATTTCTTGATGGGGAGTTTCGTGCTTGATGATGTTCAACAAGATCTTGTTATCCAAGAAACGAAAAAGTACATTGCGTTAGCCAGTCAGCTATATCAACAAGAGTTCGCCTATGTGCCCGTTAAGTTTGACCTTACCGGACGTACTATTGGTATGTATAAGCACATTAAAAAAGGCCGAGTTATTCGATACAATTCACACGTTTTTGCTAAATACTTCGAAGAAAATATTCGAGATACCGTGCCGCATGAAGTGGCGCATTATATTGTTGATATGCAATACGTGAAAAAAGGTACGCGCCCCCATGGGGCAGAGTGGAAGTCTGTTATGGCAGACTTCGGTGCAGATAATAACCGTACTGCAAATTTTGATCTATCCGATATACCTCAACGCCAATATTCGACCATTCCATATGGTTGTAGTTGCCAGCAACATCAATTGGGCGTTCGTCGACACAACAAAATAATAAAACGCCAAGCACAATATTTTTGCCGTGAATGTGGTGATGTTTTAAAAGCGATATGACTTGGTATGTGTATATTATTAAATCTAGCGACGATAGCCTTTATACTGGCATTACGACAAACTTAGGTCGGCGTTTCCAGCAGCATCTAACAGGTAAGGGGGCGAAATATTTTTTTGCGCGTAAGCCAGTAAAAATTGTTTTTTCAGAAAGCCATACCAACCGAAGTATGGCGAGTGTGCGTGAATACGAAATAAAACAACTGACTCGAAAACAAAAAGAGCAGCTCATCCTAAGTTGATATGTATAAACTTATCGCCATATTAATAACACCTTACAAGTAAAATAGACTATGACAGACTCATTAAAAATCGTATGCCCGCACTGTGATGCGGTCAATAAACTACCTGCTGATAAACTAAGCGCAGGTGGCAGCTGCGGTAAGTGTAAAAAGAAACTGTTTGCTGGGAAACCGGTAACGTTAGCGTCTGCTAATATACAAAGGCACCTAGAACAAAGCGATATTCCCGTGGTAGTGGATTGTTGGGCGGGTTGGTGTGGGCCGTGTAAGTCTTTTGCTCCCACGTTTAACCAGGCTGCTAAAAAGTTAGAACCTGCTTACCGTTTTGCTAAATTTGATACTGAAAAAGAACAGCGTTTAGCAACGCGTTTTAAAATTAAAAGTATTCCAACGTTATTGGTGTTTAAAAAGGGTAAAGAAGTGGCAAGACAAGCAGGTGTGATGAGTTTGTCTCAGTTTCAAGCGTGGCTAAAACCGTACAGCTAATAAAGTTAGTGCTTTAGCGCTGACCCGTTTGTATTGCCTTTATTCGCTAGTTGCTCAATGTCGATGGCATCAAATTGATAGTGTTTATTACAGAAGTCACAATCAGCCTCTATCACGCCTCTTTCTTTAATTAATGAGCGCAACTCTTTAATACCAAGGGTTAATAAACTGGCTTCAACCTTTTGTTGAGAACAGTCACATTTAAATTCTACGGGTTGCGGGTCATACATTCGGACGCTTTCTTCATGAAATAGTCGGTGAATAACTTCTTCTGAATTAAGGTTAAGTAACTCATCATCTTTGACCGTGTTAGCAAGCATTTCAACGCGCTCCCAATCCACCTGCTTACCATCATGTTCGGGTAATTCTTGTAGCATCATGCCAACGGCTCGTTCATTATTAACAGCAAACCAAAGGCGTGTTTTAAGTTGTTCAGACTGCGTAAAATAAGCCTGCAAAGCATCAGATAAAGATTCGCCCTCCAAACTAACAACCCCTTGGTAGGCTTTTCCTTTAGTGGGTTTAATGGTCATTACCAGAACGCCATCACCAAATAAGCCTGTTAAGTTGTCTTTAGGCACATCACCTTCCCAATGCGCTAAGCCACGTACAGCTTGTTGGTCGTTTGCTTGGGCGACAAGCATGCTAATGGGGCCATTGCCACGAATTTGCATAATCAGGGAGCCATCAAACTTTAAGGTGGCGGATAACAGTAATGACGCTGCTAATGCTTGGCCTAATTGATCAGCAACTACCGTTGGGTAGTTGTGCAATTCTAGCGCTGCTTGAAAGCTGGTATCTAAGGATGCTATTTCACCGCGTACGCCGAGGTCTTCAAAAAGGAAACGGAAAAGTTGGTCTGTGTTGGTTGTCAAAATAAAGGCTCTTTTTCAATTATGAATATAGTTTAAAGAAAAATAGGCATCAGTAATGAATATAAATTTCCTGTTGCTTGGTAATCAAGATTACACTGATGGTACGAGTAGTTTAATGCAAAGTAATTATGTTTAATGATAAATCTGTTTTACCAACGAAAGAAAACGCGTTGCCAGGGCGTGATGAAGCCATGCGCGTGCCGAGCTCTCATCATGTTAACCGTGGTCACCGTTTAATAGAACCTTTTCCAGAAGGTTACAAAACAGCAGTGTTTGGTTTGGGCTGTTTTTGGGGGGCGGAGCGTAAGTTTTGGCAGTTGGAAGGCGTGTATTCCACAGCTGTTGGTTACGCGGCTGGTTTTACCCCTAACCCAACGTATGAAGAGGTGTGTTCTGGGCAAACGGGGCATAATGAGGTGGTGTTGGTGGTGTATGACTCTTCGGTTATTTCGTATTCCGGTTTATTAAAAACATTTTGGGAATCACATAACCCAACGCAAGGAATGCGGCAGGGAAATGATTCAGGGACTCAGTATCGGTCGGGTATTTATTATTCGATGGATGATGAGGCTGTTTTAGCAGAGCAAACACGTGATGCGTTTCAGCAGCTATTGCATGAGTCTGGTATGGGTGATATTACGACGGAGATTTTGCCGGTGCCTACTTTTTATTATGCTGAACATTATCATCAGCAGTATTTGGCTAAGAATCCGGATGGATATTGTGGTTTGGGGGGGACAGGTTTATCACTAACTAGCTAGAGATGCTAGGCGGGTTAGACGACTCTATTTCTACCTAATTCTTTGGCTTTGTATAAGGCATGATCTGCAGCTTTAATAAGAATGCTTTCGTCAAATTGGCCAGTTTCTGGCGTGATGGTTGCTAAACCTATACTAATGGTGACTCTGTCTGCAGCGCTATTGCCGGAATGTTTCCAGTTTATATCGTATACAGCTTTTCGAACGCGCTCTGCAATGACGTATGCACCACCTTTGTCCGTTGCGGGTAAGATGATAGTGAATTCTTCCCCTCCGTAACGTGCGGCTAAGTCTGATGGGCGAAGGCATTGGCCACTGATTGTTTCGGCAACAGCTACTAAGCAATCATCACCTGCTTGGTGTCCGTAGACGTCATTAAATTGTTTAAAATGGTCGATGTCCATAAACAACAATGAAACAGGCTTTTTATTGCGCTGGGCGAGGCTCCAATCGCCTTTTAACCGTTCGTCAAAGGCACGTCTATTTGCTAAGTTTGTGAGGCCGTCATATTGAGCCATGCGTTCAAGCTTTTCTTGTGATAATTTTGACTCTGTCATGTCGCGAAGCGACTCTATGACTGCGATCATGTTGCCTGCAGGGTCATGGATAGGCGCTGCATCAATGGCTAAATAAAAATGACCGGGTACATTCGGTATTTGACACCAATTTTCCACATGCAAACTGGTTTGCTTATCGCCATTATCGTTGTTTTCTAAATAGAGCTCATTTATCTCCTCGGTTTTATTCTTAACAACAAGGTCAGCTAAGCAATCTCTTTGTTCATCATAAAAGGCTTGCCAGTGATTTTTTGTACCAATGAGTGTTTCAGCTTTTACATTGGTTAGTACTTCACAGGCTTTGTTCCAAATGATGACTTCTCCTTCGGCACCCAATACAAAAGTGGGTGTTACATGATCTTGCATTAAGCGGTTTAAATTTTCTTGTGCGCGTTTTTGTTCGGTGATGTCTCTAATGGTTTCAACAACAGCAATAACCTGACCTTCCGAATTATGGATAGGCCCTGCGTCTATAGATAAGTAAAAGTGGCCAGGTATTTTAGGAATTTCACACCAGTTTTCAGCATGAAAACCAAATTCCGTGTCATCAGAATGGGTTTTATATAATTCGTTTAGTTCTTTTGTTTTTCCTTTAACGACAAGGTCCGCGAGGCAATCTCTTTGTTCATCATAAAAGGCTTTCCAATGATTTTTAGTACCAATAATCTCGCTAGCTTTAACATTGGTTAGGCGTTCACAAGCATTATTCCAAATGATCACGCTGCCTTTTGAATCTAAGACGAAGCTAGGTATCACCAACTGACTCATCAGTGGTTCAAGAAGCTGATTGTCTTGTATCGCCAGAGCGGTTTCATTGCTCATAATTTTTCTCGTCAAAATACGTTTAACCATAAATTATAAGAGTAGCAAAATCTAAGGATGTTACTTGATCGCGTGCGATAAGCCTTAAATCAAATGGGCCCAGCTATTTTTGGTAAGGTCCAGTGAATGGGGGTTTTGTTGTGTTGTTTTAGATATGTGTTGGTTTTACTGAAGTGCTTACAGCCCAAAAAACCCCGATGTGCAGATAAGGGTGATGGGTGTGGAGCTTTAAGCACTAAGTGTTGTTGAGTATTTATTTGGGCACCTTTTTTTTGCGCATAGTTTCCCCAAAGCAGGAAAACAACGTGTTCGTTTTGCTCAGCTACTGTTTGGATTACTTTGTCGGTAAAAGTTTCCCAGCCTTTTCCTTGGTGCGCATTTGGTTTGTTGTATTCTACGGTCAGGACGCTGTTGAGAAGTAATACGCCTTGTTTCGCCCAACTTTCTAAACACCCATGTACAGCGTAAGGGATACTTAAGTCAGCCTGGAGTTCTTTGAACATGTTGCGCAATGATGGCGGGATGCCAACATCAGGTTGAACAGAGAAGCATAATCCGTGCGCTTGATGTGGTTGGTGATAGGGGTCTTGTCCAAGGATAACTACTTTTACTTCGTCTAAAGGCGTAGCTTCAAGTGCATGAAACCAGTTTGATGAATGCGGGTAAATGGTTTTTTGTTCGTTTTTTTCTAGCCTCAGAAATTCTTTAAGCGCGAGCATATACGGCTGTTCTAGTTCCTCATCTAAAAAGGGTTTCCAGCTTTTAGCATTAGACAGTGGCATGTGGCTATTGTATTTGGTTGGCCAGCTTTTCTGCGCGACCAAGTAATGCACCAGAGTCTTCTAGCCCATCAATAAAACGTTGAGGAATGCCTTGTATACCAACTTGTGCACCAACGAGTGCGCCAGTTAACATCGCACGCGCCATGTTTTGGCCACCACCATTAATGGCGTGTAATACAGCGTTTTCGAAATCATCGGAATAACGTGCGGCTAAATAATAACAAGCGGGGAATTGATGGTAAACAGCGCAAGGCATTCCATAAACCAATGACACTTTCCATGCGGGTTGAATTAAATCTTCATGTGCTGCGCGAGCAATGCTAGAGGGTGTTAAAAGGGCGTCTGGTGAAGCAAATGTGCCGGCACCTGATGGCTTGCTGCCGGGTTTTGTCATCGCATGAAATGGCAGTTGTTGGTTGCCAACCAGTTGCATTAACTTACCAGATAGTTCTTCGTCTAACGGGTGGCCTTGAACTAGCATACCTAGAATAGCGCCGTAGGCTACAGTCATTGCGTTAATGGTTTCATCACATTGGGTCAGCATGGTGTTGCTTGAAATGCTACGGGCTAATTCTTGAGGGGCATTAGCATAACGCACCGCTAGCGACAAAATACGTTCGGCAGCTTCGGTATTATCGGTAAAACCTGCTACTTCACCCCATGGTTTAAGGTGTTGTGTTCTTAGCGCCCATGATTCTCGTATTGATTGGCTAGTGAATCCACCGGGGCCAACATTGGGTGTGCCATCCAGTAGGGGGAAAAGGTCATTATCCAAAAGCTGGCAAAAGTCTTCTTCGTTGTATTCGCCATTAACCAACATAGAGTCGATTAGCATGTTTAGGATTAAACCGGATTGTGATTGTTGACCTGCTTTCATGCCGCCGTGATAGCGAGTGGGTTGAGGGTCGGTGTAATCGCTTATCCAATCTCCGTAGTGTTTGCGTTGTTCATCTAAGTCATAAAACCAATGCGGGCCTAATCCTAAGGCATCACCAATGTAGGCACCCATGATGGCGCCTATTGCACGCTCTTGTTGGCTAATGTTGGACATATTTTCTCCTGATTAGGTTTTTATTGTTATATCACTTTGTTGAGTTGTGTGCATCACCTTAGAGACGGCTTAAGTTCTCTGGTAAAATACGGCGATGACTAACATTGATAAAACAAAACTTAGGTTTAATAAACTGCAAAAGCGCTTACGGCGTGAAATGGGGCAGGCGATTGCAGACTATAATATGGTTGAAGAGGGTGACCGTATTATGGTGTGTTTGTCGGGTGGAAAAGACTCGTACACGATGTTAGATATCTTATTAAACCTGAAACATAATGCGCCGATTAACTTTGAAATATTGGCGGTTAATTTGGATCAAAAGCAACCTGGGTTTCCAGAACATATACTGCCTGAATATCTTGAATCGATTGGTGTGCCTTATCATGTAATTGAGCAGGATACTTACAGTGTGGTGAAGCGTGTTATTCCTGAAGGGAAAACAACTTGTGGTTTGTGTTCAAGAATGCGCCGTGGTGCCCTGTACGCGTATGCTGAAGAAAACGGATACAATAAAATTGCATTAGGCCACCACCGAGATGACATTGTAGAAACGTTCTTCATGAATATGTTCAATGGCGGGCAACTTAAAGCGATGCCAGCTAAATTAAAAAGCGATAACGGCAAACATATTGTGATTCGTCCTTTGGCGTATGCACGAGAAAAAGACATCGCTGAGTTTTCTGGGCTTAAAGATTACCCGATTATTCCGTGTAATTTATGTGGTAATCAGGAAAATTTACAACGGGTTCAGATGAAGAAGATGTTAAACCAATGGGATAAAGCGTTTCCCGGTCGCGTTGAAACAATATTCAATAGTTTAAAAAATATACGGCCGTCGCAGCTATTGGATAAAAACTTGTTTGATTTTGAGGCGCTGACACAAACAGATGTTGAACCCCCACGTGAAAGAGTGGTTGCTCAACCCATTATTTTTACACCAACGAAAGTGAGTCATTAAATGGTTGGGTCTTTTTTCTTACGTTGGATATTATCTTTCTGGGTAAAAGTAAAAGTTTTGCCTAGTGACGGCGAACGCCTGAATGCATTGAAGGGTAAAAAAGTCTGTTACGTGATGTACAGTGATGTGTGTTCTAAACAGGTGGTGCTTGAGCAAACATGTAGGGATTTAGGGTTACCCTTACCATCCGCTGGTGTGCAGTGGAATGGTGGTGAAGAAAAGCTGGCTGTTTTTGTTTTAAATAGAATAAAAAACTTATTTTATGATCCAGCACCAGAACGGTTAAAAAGATTGGTAGATTCAGTGGTTTCAGGCGATTGTGATGACGTGCTGATTGTTCCAGTGTCTGTTTTTTGGGGCAGATCGCCGAGAAAGTCAGATAGTTTATTAGGTAGCTTGTTTACTGATGGCGGTTTTAAATCGAATATAGTGTCTCGCTTTTTTGCCATCTTGTTCAATGGGCGACAAACCATTTTGCGTTACAGCGAACCAGTTTCACTTAAGGCGTTGGTTGAGGAAGATCAAACGGCATCATTTTTAACGCGAAAACTTTCGCGTGTTTTACGTCTGCACTTTGCAAGAACGCGTTTAGCCACGATTGGCCCTGACCAGCAAAAACCAAAAAACTTAGCCAATGAATTAGTCCAACAACCTCTAGTTCAAAAAGCCATTGAACGTGAAGTAAGGGTTAAGAAAGTGTCGGAGAAAGACGCTAACAGTCAGGCAAGAGAGTACGCTCAAGAAATAGCGGCTGTTATAAACATTCGAGCAACTATTTTGCTCGAAAGGTTGCTGAGTAAGTTGTGGAACAAGTTATACGACGGTATTGTTTTACATCACTTTGACCGGACAGAGCGTTTATCACGAGAACATCAAATTGTGTACGTGCCGAGTCATCAAAGCCATATGGATTATTTGTTATTGTCCTATGTGTTGTTTGATAAAGGCTTAGCTCCGCCTCATGTGGCAGCAGGTATCAATTTAAACCTTCCCATCGCCGGACCATGGATTAGACGTTGTGGGGCCTTTTTTATTCGCCGTACGTTTAAAGGTAATGTACTGTACGGGGCAGTATTTGAAAGTTATATGGAGTATTTGGCAAGTAATGGTACAGCCGTTGAATACTTTGTAGAGGGTGGGCGAAGCCGTACCGGTAAAAAGCTTAAAGCAAAGCCCGGCCTGCTGGCAATGAGTGTTCGTAGCTACCTGCGCAACCATAAACGGTCAGTTGTTTTTGTGCCGGTTAATTTTGCTTACGAAAAACTGGTTGAAGGGGAAACCTATATTAATGAGTTAAGCGGTAAGCCGAAAAAATCAGAATCTGTGATGGGCGTTTTACGCTCTATTAAGGGGTTAAAAGAACATTTTGGTGAAGTTCATGTGAATTTTGGTTCGCCGCTTATGTTGGATCAACTATTAGATCAACAATCGCCTGATTGGCGCCGTGATGAATTGGCAGACAAACAAGAATGGGTGCCTAATGTTGTCTCTAAGTTGGGCCAACAGATTATGGCGGGCATCAACCAAGCGACACATGTGAATTCGGTAAGCTTGTTGGCGATAACGATGTTAAGTACGCCGAAGCAGACGATCGCTGAAAGTGATTTGATTGCACACTTGAACCTTTATTTAGCGTTATTAAAAGCAGTTCCATATTCAAAAGATATCACTGTGACCGATATGAGCGGGCAAGAAATTATTGCCTATGGTGAGGAATTTGGGCTTATTCAGCGCCATTCACACCCGATGGGTGACATCATGTGTGTGGATCCGCACCAGGCAATATTGATGACGTATTTCCGAAATAATGTCGTGCATTTGTTCGCGTTGCCGTCGTTCATTGCGTGTTGTTTTATAAGCAATACCACGTTACATAAAAAACAAGTCATCCACTGGTTTAAGTTGGTATACCCCTTCTTAAAAGCGGAACTGTCTATGCACTGGAATACTCGGCAACTGACAGCGGTAACGAATAAGACGCTGAGTTGTTTAGTGGATGAAGGATTGATTGAGCAGCAAGGCGAACTGCTTACAATGGTACAAAGCGATGTGATGCGGGTAACAGCCCTTTCCAAAGGGGTGTTGTTGAGCCTAGAGCGTTATTATTTGACGGTTGTGATACTGAAAACTAAGGGTGAAGGTGTATTGTCTCGAGTGGAATTAGAAAAACTGTGTAGTCAGGTAGCGGAACGTTTATCTATGTTGTACGAGCTCAATTCGCCAGAGTTTTTTGATAAGGCCTTGTTCAAAGGGTTTATTGAAATGCTTTATGACCAGAAAATCATTTGGGCAGATAAAAAAGGTAAGTTAACGTTTGGTGATGCTCTAAATTCTATTATTGATGACGCAGGCTTGGTGTTGAGTCACCAAATTAGGCGAAGTGTTCATCAGCTCGTTAAGTAAGTTGTTCGTATATTCTAAAGCCGGCAATATATGTTCCAGCTGCGGAGCCTAAGGTACTAAAAAAGAAAACAAGTAAGGTTCTCGATACTCTGTTTTTCCACCAACCACTCAGTTTTGCCACATCGTGCTTTAGCGTTGAAAAGTCACCAACGCGGGGTTTGCGTATCCAGGCTTCAACAGCAGCAGTGACCATGCCCGCCCCAACGGTTGGGTTTAGCGAGGTTAAAGGCGCTGCTAAAAAGGCAGTGATAATTGTAATAGGGTGAGCATTTGCCAATAAAGCACCTAACGCAGACAAACCGCCATTAATAACAACCCATTCAATAACAAGTTGCCAGCCTAATTCTGGTGCACGGTTAAAGCCAATGGCAAAACCAATAAATACCAATGAGACGATTAACCATGGAATAGCTTTTGGCCAACGGCTCGCTGGGGGGATGGAGTCCAATTCAGCAATGCTTTTAGTGTCAGCCAAATCATTGTCTAAATAGTTTTTAATGCCTTTTAGGTGGCCTGCACCGATGACGACAAGCATGTTTTGGTGTTGGCTAGATGCTGCTTCTTCAGCAATGCGTTGTGCCATGTATTGGTCACGTTCATTGACCAGTGGCACGTAAATTTCTTTTGAGGACTCGGCAAATTGTGAGAATGTAGCATCTAACATATCGCCTTCTTTAAGTTTTTCTATGTCTTCTTCGCTGACCTTTTCCGAAAACATCACGCTGGCCAACAGACCAGAGAATAACTCCAAACGCTTCCACCAAGGTACGTTACGGTAAACACGTTTTAAGGTGGTGCCCACTTCACGGTCTATGAGCAATATGGGCAAGTCTTTTTCTTCAGCTAGGTTAGCTGCCATTTTCATTTCTGCGCCGGGTTCAATACCCAGCTCATCAGCCATTTTTTGTTGGAAAGAACCAAGAGCCAAACTGGCTGCTACCATGGCAGCTTTACCGTTTTTGATAACGCTAAATAAATCCATTTGAGCAAGACTGTCTGGGTCAATTAACGCGTTATAACGGCTTTGGCACAATTCGATGGCAACGCTATCAAACTGATCGCTGGATATGAGTGAATGAACGGCATCGGCGCTTGTTTTTGACACATGTGCCGTGCCTAATAACGTGATTTTACAGTCGTCAACAACGACTTCTTCAGTGGGTTGAGCAGCTAATTGGTTCAAATTATTACCGATGGTGAAAGTTGTATTGAAGGGCATTATACCCATAGGTTTGGTGTTTCACTCTAACGCTCGTATTGTTTTGTTGCTTTTAATAACGCGTAGTGAATTCATGTGCCCAATCATTTGCAACTAAGAACCCTCGGGTAGTTTCTATTGCAGAGTTAGGCTGTCGGCTATAGCCAGCAATGCATATGGGCCTTGGGTTGCTTTCGGCTAAAAATATATCTACTAATTCATCATGACAGTAAGTGTCAGTAGTAGCGCTAAATTCTTGTGGCGCAAACCATTGGTCTTTATTTAGAATCGCCCATGTCATGTTGCCGTGGCTAGTATTTGTGTTGAAATCATTTGCACGTGTCCACCACCCGGCCTGGTGATCGTTAGATATATGGAGTGGGGAATACTGATGGTCATTTGAGATGGGATGAAATAACCGCCCCTTCAATAAACAAATCCGTTGGTCAATGTGAATGCCGAGTGTGTTTAATTGATTAGTTGCGCAGGCATGACTGGATAATTGACTTTGTTTTGTTTGCATCTGTTCAAATTTAATGTCCAAACGGTCTCTAAGCATGGGGCCATGCCAGTTAGCAAGCTGAAGAGTATCGCCGATACCTAAATAAAATTTGCAAGCCACTTCCCAATGTTGGGTTTTATTTAATAGTGTATCTCGGACGATGAAGTCGAATTCTCCAATGGTTCTGTTCTCATCTTGAATTTGCAGGTTTTGAGCAAGAATCTTATATCGCTTGTTAAGCTTAAAAAAGAAACTTAACAAGGTTTCAAAACGGTGGCCCAAACGTTTGTCTTTTTGTTGCTCAAGGAGGTCATGCAGTTCAAAAGGATTAGCATCCAACTGACGTAGCAGGTCGTTTACTTCTTCGTATTGTTGCAACCAAAACGTACTGTTAGTCCAATGGGTGTGGTTAATCGTTTCTTGAATAATAGGAGGGCTGTTAATTAGCCAAGCAAGGTCTCTTACAGAAGTGTGTTTGAACGGTAGTGTTTTGAGCAAGGCTATTTTATTCCTCGGGGGCGTTAAGTAATAGATATAGGTCAATAACGCAATCGGGGATTTTTTCAGCCATGCGGTCTAATAAATCATCATCTTGGGCAATGTCTTCTAGTTCTTCATTTAATAATTCTGAACAGCTAAGTATGGGTAATGTGAGTTCAGCGATATCTTCAGGGTGGGTGGAAAACCACGCCTCCTCTTGAAAAAATATGCCTTGCATAAAGCCTGAGCTCCACAAAATCAACACGTCTTCATCTTCTATGCCGGTTTCAGGAATGTCAGGGAATTCATTATTAAGTAGGGATTGCTTAATGTTGTTTTGAAGCGCAATGATGGTTTCTTTTATAGGGGCGCTGACTGGGGTGTCGGGCAAAATTTCATCCAATACCTTTGTTTCATCAGCAGCACTTGGTTGAATGGCTAAGCTAGTCAAAAAGCCATGCATTTCAGGGTAATACATAACGTCGTCTGACAAGTCATCAGAATCAAAAAAATCTATTAATGTATCCATAATTTAGACCTTATTTATTATGGCTGCCATCGCACCAAGGCATATTGGCCGATTTTTTACAGCCACAAACATATAGCTCTCCATCTCTTTTCGCAACATGTACCAACGGTCTGATGCCATCAGTTTGCCTATGGCTGCCGTCACAAAGAGGGGCCTTAGCAGTTTTACCGCATTGGCAAATATAGACTTCTTCATTTTCTTTGGCAGGCAGGATGTGAGGTGACTGTTTGCTGTACATATTCGTTCTCCGAGTGATTGGATTGATTCGGGTAATATTGTGTAATAATGGATGGAAAATAACATAAACGTAGAGCCGCCCGATATGGAAACATTAACACAGCTTCTTTCATCAATCAGCAGTTTTGTCTGGGGGCCGGTTATATTAACTCTGTTATTGGGTACAGGTTTGTATTTAATGGTAGGGCTTGCCTTTTTACCCTTGCGACAATTAATGAATACATTCTCATTACTGTGGAGAGGGCGAGAAAGTAATGAGTTAGATGATGGCGAAATTAGCCCCTTTACTGCATTAATGACGTCCCTTGCGGCGACGATTGGCACAGGCAATATAGCGGGTGTTGCAACAGCTATATTTTTAGGCGGGCCAGGCGCTATTTTTTGGATGTGGATGACGGCATTGGTTGGAATGGCAACGAAATACGCTGAAGCGGTGTTAGCTGTTAAGTACCGCGAAGTTGATAAAAATGGCGCGTATGTAGGTGGGCCAATGTACTACATCAAAAACGGTTTGGGAGCCCAGTGGCATTGGCTGGCAGTTGCTTTCGCACTATTTGGTGCTATTGCGGCATTTGGTATTGGCAATACAATTCAAGCCAACTCGGTTGCTGATGTATTAAATAGCACATTGGATATACCACTCTGGTTAACAGGGTTCGTGATGGCTGCTATTGTCTATGTGGTATTGATTGGTGGTATTAAACGTATCGGAAATGTGGCGTCTAAGTTGGTGCCTTTTATGGGTGTTGCGTATGTATTAGGTGCAAGTATTATTATTATTCAACGACTAGATTCTGTGCCAACAGCGCTACAATTAATTGTAAATGATGCGTTTACGGGTACTGCGGCTGCAGGCGGGTTTGCTGGTGCAGGCATTATGGCGGCGATTCGTTTTGGTGTGGCACGTGGTGTTTTCTCGAATGAAGCTGGGCTGGGTACGGCACCTATTGCTCATGCAGCTGCGAAGACAAACAGCCCAGTTAGGCAAGGTAAAATTGCGATGTTGGGAACGTTTATCGATACCATCGTTATTTGTACGATGACGGCATTGGTCATTATTCTTACGGGTAGTTGGACGAGTGGTGAAACGGGTTCATCTTTATCTGCACGTGCGTTTAGTATGGGCTTACCTGGTTATGGCGAGTATGTCGTGAGTTTTGGCTTAGCTATTTTTGCGTTAACAACGTTGCTCGGATGGAGCTATTACGGTGAGCGATGCGCTGGTTTTCTATTAGGGGAAAAAATTATTCCTTGGTACAGAATTGCGTGGGTATTAGTGATACCGGTTGGCGCAATAATGGATTTGGAGTTTCTTTGGTTATTGGCAGATGTGCTAAACGGCTTGATGGCAATACCTAATTTAATAGCATTGTTACTGCTTAGCCCCATCGTTTTTAAAATCAGTAGGAATAAAAAATGATGCCTAATTTAAGATGATATAAGTACCTAGGCACTTATTGCTTGATATCGTTTTATGGGTGGGTTTAATGACTGAAGTTGGTAGTTTAACCATTTCTCTAATAAATAATTTAATGCCCATTTTTGGTTCAAAACATCGCGAGGTGAGCGCGCTTCTTTTGCAGAAGAAGGCGTGTAACCGTCGATGCTAATAACTTCTACAGACTTAGTATCTAAATAGACTCGACATGTAAAACAGCCTGACGATGACGGTTCGCTAGTTCCTCGCTGTTTTAATTCTATGATGTGTGTATAGGGCCCTTTTTCTAGAATATCTATGGCGATGAGCGGTGTCCCCAATTTTGCGTCGTGCAGAGGTGGGCTTAAGCGTTGTAGTTTTGCGTAATTTTCTTCACACAGCATTTGCAAACAAAACGACTTGTTAATCGGCCGAACTTGATTAAACATTAATCAATTGAGTAGCCTGCATTTGCGCTATCCGTTTCCCATACAGATACGTCTTTTACGGGGAAGCCACCTTGGGCGACATGGTCAAAAATTATCTTTGCAAGAAACTCTGCAGTAGGGTGTTCATCAACGACCATCACGCGTTCGCCAGCTTGTTGAAGTAACGGTAAAACAGGGTCGTCTTTATGCAACAACATATTGTGATCAAAGGTGTCATCTAACCAGGTTGCAACAAACTTTTTTATATCAGAAAAATCGTACACCATACCTTGTTCATTAAGCGTTTTAGATTCTAAAGTTATTGCTACTTGAGCAGAATGCCCGTGGAGATGTTTGCACTTACCGGGATGGTTCATCAACCGGTGTCCGTAACAGAATGTGAACTTTTTGGTTATACGATACAAATGGGAAACCTCAGTTAAGTTGCTTTAATGCCTTCAATAGTAGCGGCTACTTCATATGCGTTGCCATCTACTTCAACCACTCTAACAATTTGGATTAGTGCATTGAGCGGCGGGGTGATTTGGTTAATGGGGCTGACAGTTATATCTAAAGAAGAGCCTTCTTCAACAAAACTCTCGGTGCTGAATAATATACCCGCTGCACTTAAGTTTATACTGTACCCCGTGCTTTTTTTACTAGAACCTGGCCGCATAAACGACATTTCACAATGGGCGTCCATTCTAATAAACTTTCTGTTTTCTGATGGGTCAATCATATGTGCCTCATATGGTTAAAGGGTTGAGTGTCGAATAAATTGTAGTCTAAATTGCATCGGCTAGTGAACTTTAAAAAATTGTCATTGAATATTATCGGAATAAATTGTATTTTGACGGTATTAAGTTACAGTTGGTGAAGCAGCAAAAAGCGGATATATTGCAACGCAACATTTTTTTAGGTACAATACAATTGCTTTCTTATACAAGCATTAATTTAAATTATAATAAAAGGGAAATAAAATGTGTCAACGAGTTGCATTAGTAACAGGTGGTACGGGTGGTATTGGTGAAGCAGTATGCCAACGTTTTGTTCAGGACGGTTATAAAGTAGTTGCTGCTTATAACAACAAAGAAAAAGCAGAGGCGTGGCAAATAGCTCAAAAAGAAGCGGGTTTCGATATCGACATCGTTCATTGCCCAGTAACAGACTTCGACGCCTGTGGCGTTGCCATTAAATGGGTTGAAGACAATGTTGGCCCTATCGATATTCTAGTGAACAATGCGGGTATTACTAAAGACGGCATGTTCAAAAAAATGCCTATCGAACGTTGGGATGCGGTGATTGATACGAATTTGAACAGCGTATTTAACATGACACGTCAAGTCTTTGAAGGCATGGTTGAACGTGGTTTTGGTCGTATCATCAACGTTTCATCAGTAAATGGTCAATTAGGCCAAATGGGTCAAGTTAACTATTCTGCTGCTAAAGCTGGCATGCACGGTTTCACTAAAGCACTAGCTCGCGAAACTGCACGTAAAGGCGTTACAGTTAATACAATTTCTCCAGGCTACGTTGCGACACCCATGGTGATGGCGATTGCTGAAGACGTTCGTAAGAAGATTGAAGGTGGTATTCCAACAGGTCGGTTATGTAAGCCTGAAGAAATTGCCCACGGCATTTCATTTTTAGCCAGTGAATTGGCTGCTTACACAACAGGTTCTGATTTGAGCATGAACGGTGGTTTGTTTATGCATTAAAAATCAAAAAGGGCAGCTTTAAAAGCTGCCCTTTTTTTTGATATAAAAAATAAAAATAGTAACAAAGAAATATAATCATTAAAGGAAAGGAATATGTCAGAAGGTAAGGTTTATAAAGTTAGAGGCGACATTGCAGCTCGTGCGCATATTAACAAAGCACAATATGAAGCTGAATATAAGCGTTCAATTGAGGACAATGATGGTTTCTGGAACGAGAAAGCTAAAGAATTTTTAACGTGGTCGCAAGAATGGGATACCACGGTTGAATATGATTTCCCTAAAGGTGAGGTACAGTGGTTTAAAGGCGGCAAGTTAAACGTGAGTGTTAACTGTTTAGACCGTCACTTAGAAACACGCGGTGATCAACCGGCCATTATTTGGGAAAGTGATGACCCAGAAGTCGATAAGACTTACACATACAAAGAATTACATGCAGAAGTGTGTAAATTTGCCAATGGCCTTAAGTCATTAGGCGTTAATAAAGGCGATCGCGTTTGTATCTATATGCCGATGGTGGCAGAAGCGGCGATTGCGATGTTAGCGTGTGCCAGAATCGGTGCGGTTCATTTAATTGTTTTCGGTGGTTTCTCTGCAGATGCGCTTAAAGATCGTATTGCGGATTCTGAAACAGCGTTGGTTATTGTGACCGACGAAAGCGTTCGTGGCGGTAAAGCGGTTCCTCTAAAAACAAATGCAGATAAAGCGTTAGAAAGCTGCCCATTAGTAACAAACATGGTAGTTGTAAAACGCACAGGCGGTGATATTGCTTGGAAAGATGGCCGTGATGTTTGGTATCACGAGTTATTAGAAGCAGCATCAAGCGATTGTCCTGCTGAAGAAATGGATTCAGAAGATCCATTATTTATTCTATATACATCCGGTTCAACAGGTAAGCCAAAAGGTGTTGTGCATACAACAGGTGGTTACTTGTTACACGCAGCCATGTCGCACAAGTATATTTTTGACTATCAAGAAGGCGATATTTACTGGTGTACAGCTGACGTGGGCTGGGTAACTGGTCATTCGTATATAGTTTATGGCCCATTAGCAAATGGTGCTAGAACATTGGTGTTTGAAGGCGTCCCAACGTACCCAGATGCGTCTCGTTTCTGGAAAGTATGTGAAAAACATAAGGTTAATATTTTCTATACAGCACCAACAGCCATTCGCGCACTTATGGCAAAAGGCGATAGCTACGTAGAAGCCTGCGATTTAAGTAACTTAAGAATACTGGGTAGTGTGGGCGAGCCAATTAACCCAGAAGCATGGGAATGGTATTACCATAAGATTGGCGGCGGCCGTTGCCCAATTGTTGATACGTGGTGGCAAACAGAAACAGGTGGCATTTTGATGACGCCACTGCCAGGTGCAACTGATTTGAAGCCAGGTTCTGCAATGCAGCCTTTCTTTGGGGTTGAATTCGGTTTAGTTGATAATGACGGTAAAGAAGTAACCGGCAATCCGGCAGAAGGTATTTTGGTGATTAAAAAACCGTGGCCTGGCATGTTTAGAACCTTGTTCGGTGACCACCAGCGTTATATCGATGCATACTTCGCTAACTATCCTGGTTTGTATTTTCCTGGTGATGGTGCGCGCCGTGATGACGATGGCGACTATTGGATTACCGGCCGAGTAGATGACGTGATTAACGTATCGGGTCACCGGATGGGTACGGCTGAAGTTGAAAGTGCGCTCGTGCTTCACCCAGCAGTAGCGGAAGCGGCGGTAATTGGTTATCCGCATGATATTAAAGGCCAGGGTATTTATACGTTTGTTACGTTGATGGACGGCGTAGAGCCAACGGATGAATTACGTAAAGAGTTGGTGATGCACGTGCGTAAAGAAATTGGCCCGATTGCGTCTCCAGATGTTATTCAGTGGGCGCCAGGTTTACCTAAAACACGTTCAGGTAAAATCATGCGTCGTGTATTACGTAAAATTTCTGAAAACTTGATTGATGAATTAGGTGATACGTCAACATTAGCAGACCCATCTGTGGTGGATGATCTGATTGCTAATCGCCCTAATAAGTAAGAAACGTTAGTTCTAAAAAAGCCCGCATTATGCGGGCTTTTTTTGTCTTAAATATTTGTAGATTAGTCTTTAGTTGGTAAAGATGGGAAGTCTAAACCAGCCATCTTCTGCATCACGCGAATCACTTGGCAGCTATAACCAAATTCGTTGTCATACCATAGATAAAGCACACATGAATCACCAGAGGCAATGGTTGCCTTAGAGTCAATCGTACATGCTTTACGAGCACCCACTAAATCAGTTGATACGATTTCAGTTGAGGTCGTAAAGTCAATTTGTTCGCGCATAGATGAATGAAGTGCCGTTTCACGTAAAAAGCTATTTAAAGAACGCTTATCTGTTTTTTTCTCTAAACTAAGGTTAAGAATAGCCATTGAAACATTAGGCGTTGGTACACGAATAGCATTACCGGTTAGCTTGCCTTCAAGTTCGGGCAGGGCTTTAGAAACCGCTTTAGCAGCACCTGTTTCTGTAATCACCATATTCAATGCTGCGGCACGGCCACGGCGTTCGCCTTTATGGTAATTGTCGATTAAATTTTGGTCATTTGTATAGGAGTGAACTGTTTCAACGTGCCCTTTGATAATGCCAAACTCATCATTTATTGCCTTAAGTGTTGGCGTAATAGCATTGGTTGTGCAACTGGCGGCTGAGATGACTTTATCTTCTGGTTTAATGTCGTCTGTATTAACACCAAATACAATGTTTTTAACATTCTTGCCAGGCGCAGTTAATAGAGCTTTAGCAGCACCTTTAGATAAAAAATGCTCACTTAATTCAGCTTCATCACGACGAATACCTGTGTTATCAACAACTAACGCATTGTTAATGCCATATTTTGTGTAGTCTATTTCTTTAGGGTGGCTTGCATAAATAATTTGAATTAAGTTGCCGTTAGCAAGAATAGTATTGTCTTCTTCGTTTACTTTAATTGTTCCTTTAAATGAGCCATGAACAGAGTCACGACGTAATAAGCTTGCGCGCTTTTGGATGTCGTTATCACTGCCTTTACGAACAACAATAGCGCGAAGACGCATTTTATTACCTGAGCCAATACGTTCAATTAATAAACGAGCCAATAAGCGCCCAATACGACCGAACCCATATAAAACAACGTCTGTTGGTTCAGATTTGGATTGTTCTTGAACTTCGCGAATACTACCCGCTAATTTATCGGCTAGAAAATCTTCAATAGATAGGTTGCGTGTATCGTTGTTATATTGGACTGCCAATAAACCTAGGTCTATACGAACGGGGCCTAACTTCATTTTTTCTAAAGCGATAAGAATTTTGTAACTGTCTTGTATATCTAATTCAACTTTTTCAAATTGACGAACATATCGATGAAATTTGAGTAAGTTCACGGGCGAAGCGTTAATTAACGTTCTACCATAAATTTTTAAGACAACGCCACTGCTGCGGTACATTTTGCCAATGATAGGAATCATAGATTCAGCAATTTCTTGACGGCTTTCCCATTCACTTAAATAGCTATCGTGTTGGTCACTCATTATTTGTTATGTCCTTATTGTTTGAATAATAAAACCGCTATTATAGCAATTTTAAAAAAATTGTGCAGTGCAGCTAGGCTCTGTTGGAAACTAAAAGCTTCTTTCTATGGAAAAGAGGGCTAATTCTTTCATGGCGTCTTTGTATACGGAGTCTGGAATATCACTCAGTGAAGCAATGGCTTTTTCTGCTTCGACTTTGGCGAAGTCAGCAGTGTATTCTAATGAACCAGTTTGTACGATAATCTTGAGTATTGTAGGGTAAGCGTCACGGTCACCCTCTCTTATAGTGTCTCTGATAATGGTTGATTGTTCTTTCGAACTATTGGCCATGGCGTGAATAAGGGGCAAGGTTGGTTTGCCCTCGGCTAAATCATCGCCCAAGTTTTTTCCAAGTTCGTCAGGGTTGGCAGTGTAGTCGAGCATGTCATCCATTATTTGAAAAGCATTACCTAAATGAAGCCCATAAGCAGCGATAGCTTGTTCAGTTTGTTGGTTTTGATTGGTGAGGATGGCCCCCAGTTGCGTGGCGGCTTCAAATAATTTAGCAGTTTTACGACGAATAACTTCAATGTATTGTGCTTCGCTGGTATCGGGGTTATTAATATTAAGTAACTGCAGTACTTCACCTTCAGCAATGGCATTAGTTGTGTGAGACAAAACATCCATTACACGCATGCTGTCAACGCTGACCATCATTTCAAATGACCTGGAGTATAAAAAATCGCCTACAAGTACGCTCGCTGCATTGCCCCAAATAGCATTTGCAGTATCTTCGCCGCGTCTTAAGTCTGATTCGTCAACAACATCATCATGTAAAAGTGTCGCCGTGTGAATGAATTCAATAACCGCGGCTAATGTAACGTGCTGTTTTTCTTCGTAGCCTAATGCACAGGCCGATAACGCGACTAACATGGGGCGCAAACGCTTACCGCCACTATTTACAATATGAAAACCAATTTGGTTAATTAGGGCAACGTCTGATGATAATTCACGTAAAATTTCAGCGTCAACTTGCTTCATCGTATCTGACATTAGGTGCTGAATAGCGCTAAAGTCTACGGGGTTAGGAGAAGTTTGGACGTGGTTATGGTGACTACTCATATATCTGATTTGGTTTTTTGACTGGGTAAAGCTATATAATACAAGGTATAGGTAATAAATGCTGTTAAGAAGTTAGGTTGAATTAATGAAATTATCATTGACCAATCGGCCTCTAAGGGCTAAAATTCGCCTCTTTTTTAAAACCACCCAATTCTAGGAGTCTTACGACGATGTACGCGGTAATTCAAACAGGCGGTAAACAATATAAAGTCGCCGAGGGTGATTTCCTTAAGATCGAAAAACTTGACGTTGAAGAAGGGCAAGAATTTGTATTTGATTCTGTGCTTTTAGTAAACGGCGATTCAGGTCTTAAAGTAGGCACGCCAAATTTAGATGGCGCTAAAGTGACCGCTACAATTAAGTCACAAGGGCGTCACAAGAAAGTTAATATTATTAAATTCAAACGTAGAAAGCACCACATGAAAAAAATGGGGCACCGTCAGTACTTCACTGAAGTACTTATTACAGGTATTTCTGCTTAATAAAACAATAGGATAGATCAATGGCACATAAAAAAGCAGGCGGTAGTACTAGAAACGGTCGCGATTCCGAGTCAAAACGACTAGGTGTTAAGCGCTACGGTGGTGAAAGTGTATTAGCAGGGAACATTATTGTGCGCCAAAGAGGCACGCGTTTTAGTCCAGGCGAAAATGTAGGAATTGGTAAAGACCATACTCTTTTTGCTACTGAAGCTGGAAAAGTTGTGTTTGAAATAAAAGGCCCGAAACGTAAAAAATTCGTTCGAATAGACGCAGCCTAACATGAAGTATTAGGCGCCTCACACGGCAGGTGCTGATTAAAAAAACCTGTCTTATGACGGGTTTTTTTTTACCTATAATTTAAGGCATTAGAAGTTAACGATGAAATTTGTAGACGAAGCTTATGTTCGTGTTGAAGCAGGTAATGGTGGAAATGGCCATGTTAGCTTTCGGCGTGAAAAATATATTCCTTTTGGCGGCCCAAATGGTGGCGATGGTGGCGATGGGGGTAGTGTTTACCTAGAAGGCAGCAAAGCTTTAAATACGCTTGTTGATATGCGTTTTTTGCGCGTCTGTAGAGCGGAAAATGGACAACGAGGTATGAGTCAGAACTGTACTGGAAAAGGCGGTGATGATCTCTACGTTAAAGTACCGTTAGGTACTATCGTCTATGATCAAACCACGGATGAGTTAATTGGCGAAGTGACGACGGATAAGCAGCGCCTGTTAGTGGCTGCTGGCGGCTTCCATGGTTTGGGCAATACACGCTATAAAAGTAGTACAAATCGTGCGCCTAGGCAGTTTTCACCAGGTTCTGAAGGTGAGCACCGTGGGTTGCTTCTCGAATTAAAGGTGTTGGCCGATGTTGGCACGCTTGGGCTGCCAAATGCAGGTAAGTCTAGTTTAATTAGGTCCATTTCAGCAGCACAGCCTAAGGTTGCAGATTACCCTTTTACAACATTACACCCCAGCTTAGGTGTGGTACGAGCAGATGAGCTAAGAAGCTTTGTTATAGCCGACATTCCTGGCATTATTGAAGGCGCTGCAGAAGGTGCGGGTTTAGGTAATTTGTTTTTACGCCATTTATCACGTAACAACCTACTTTTGCATGTGGTTGATGTTGAGCCTTATGAAACAAATACAGACCCTGTGTCAGCAGCAAGAGCGGCGATATTAGAAATAGAAAAATGGGGCGGGGATTTATCTTCAAAACCACGCTGGTTAGTGTTGAATAAAATTGACCGTTTGTTAGATGAAGATGTAGACAGTTATTGCCAAATGATTGTCGATGAGTTGGCTTGGGAAGGGCCAGTATTCAAAATATCAGCCTTAAAGAAAAAAGGTACGCAAGAATTGGTTTATGCGGTTATGGATTTCCTTGAGGAACAAAATAGTCTAGACGAAGAAGGCTAACGAAAACGCTATAAGAAGGTTGTTAGATGAAATCACGAGATGACTTAAAAAAAACGACTTGCTGTATTATAAAAATTGGAAGCGCCGTACTAACTGATAACGGGCGTGGCTTAAATCACTCGGCAATTGATCACTGGGTTGAGCAAATTAGCCAGCTTAAAAAACAAGGCGTTGATGTTGTCGTTGTCTCTTCAGGGTCAGTCGCTGAAGGCATGGTTAGACTTGGCTGGTCTGAACGCCCGCATGAGCTAAACAAACTTCAAGCAGCCGCATCTGTAGGGCAAATGGGTTTAATACAAGCCTACGAACAAAGTTTTCAACGGCATGGTTCAAAAACTGCTCAGGTATTGTTAACACACGATGATCTGTCAAATCGCACTCGACATTTAAATGCTAGAAGTACAATTAAGACATTATTAGACCTTTCAGTTGTGCCGATTATTAATGAGAACGATGCGATAGCCAATGAAGAACTTAAAGTTGGTGATAACGATACGCTGGCGGCAATGATAGCGAATTTATTATCTGCTGATTTGTTAATGATTCTTACGGACCAAGATGGTTTGTTTGATAGTGACCCTCGCAGCAATGTAAGTGCCGAATTGATTTCTGAAGCGGATGTTAATGAGGATTGCTTAGATGGGGCTGCTGGCGGTAGTGCTGGCTTATTGGGCCGTGGTGGTATGTTAACGAAGCTTAGCGCTGCTCGAATTGCGGCGCGTTCAGGCGCGGCCACACTTATTGTTCCAGGATTAACGAAAAATGTTGTTTTAGATGCATTTGAAGGGAAGCAAATAGGTACGTTGTTAGTACCCAATGAAGCACCGATGTCTGCAAGAAAACGATGGTTATCAACTCATCTTAAAATAAAAGGTTGGTTAACGTTAGATGATGGTGCTGTTAAAAGCTTGTCCGGCTCGGATGTTAGCTTGTTATCTGTGGGTGTTATAGGTGTTAATGGTGAGTTTGAGCGAGGAGATTTGGTTGTTTGCGAGGATCAACAAGGTCGCGAAATCGCTCGCGGTTTGGTTAACTATTCGTCTGAACAGGCGAATAAAATAAAACAAAAAAACAGTGCTGATATTGAAGACGTATTGGGGTTCGTTGAAGAACCGGAACTGATAAACAGAGATAATTTGATTGTTCAATAATATCTTGAGCAATAAAAAAGCCGACCATTTGGTCGGCTTTTTTATGAATTCCTGTAAAGCTTAAGCTTGTTGAAGCTTAACTATTCTTGCGTTTAAACGGCTTTTTAAACGAGCAGCTTTATTTTTATGGATTAAGCCTTTTGTGACAGCTGAATCAATAAATGGTACAGCTATTTTGTAAGCATCAGCTGTGGTTTCTACATTGCCTTCATCAGCGCCGTAAACAACACGTTTGATGTGAGTACGTAATTTGCTACGAAAAGTAACATTACGTTGACGACGTTTTTCTGCCTGTTTGGCGCGTTTTAATGATTGTGCACTGTTAGCCAAGGTAAATCCTTAAGTCTGGTGTAAAAAAGATTGCGCATTTTGATGAGTTATTAGGCTTTTGTCAAGCAGATACGTCAATAACTTATAATTAAACTAAAATTTTTAAGGGAGTACGTGCTCTATATTTAAGCTCAGGTTCACCTTGAGTGGGTATCTTACGCTGCAAGTATAAAATAGTAAGGCTTGACCGATTAACTATGAGCCTGTACAAAAACAACTCCACATTCTACGAGCTGCAGTCATGACGGATTTATCAATATTTTTAGGTAAAGGGGAGAGCTCTCAATCTTTACTACTTAAACAAGCAAATCGGCATGGCTTAATAGCGGGTGCCACGGGAACAGGCAAAACGGTTTCATTGCGTATTTTGGCTGAGGGCTTTAGTCGGCAAGGTGTTCCGGTTTTTATGGCGGATGCGAAAGGTGATTTGTCTGGTATGGCCGAAGCGTGTGGTTCGGTGCCGGCATTTGAAAAAAGGGCCAAGATAGTAGATTACAGTGATTATATAACAGAAGCATTTCCCATCATCCTTTGGGACTTATATGGCGAGCAGGGGCACCCTATAAGGGCAACAGTACAGAACATGGGGCCTTTATTATTAGCCCGAATGCTGGAGTTAAATGAAGTGCAGGAAGGTATCTTAAACGTGGCTTTTTCAGTAGCTGAAGATGAAAATCTGCCGATATTAGATTTTAAAGATCTCAAGGCGTTATTAATTAACATCTCAGATAGATCAAAGGAGCTACGCGCTACGTATGGAAATGTTAGCCCGCAATCAATTGGCGCTATTCAACGGAAATTATTAACATTAGAGCGCCAAGGCGCAGAGCAGTTCTTTGGAGAGCCAGAACTCGAGCTTAAAGATATGATGCGTACGAATATTGATGGGCGTGGGTATATTAGCGTATTGGCGGCTGATAAGTTGATGAGAGAAAGCCCATCATTGTATGCAATATTTTTGATGTGGCTGCTATCTAGGCTTTTTGAAGAATTACCAGAGCAAGGCGATGCGGATAAGCCAAAAATGGTATTCTTTTTTGACGAGGCACATTTGTTGTTTGATAGAGCGCCACGTGTTTTAGTTGATCGGATTGAACAAGTAGTACGCTTGATAAGGTCAAAAGGTGTGGGTGTATTTTTTGTCACTCAGAATCCGGCGGACATTCCCGATGATGTACTGGGTCAATTGGGCAATAAAATTCAACATGCTCTGCGTGCGTTTACACCGAAAGATCAAAAGGCGATTAAGGCAGCAGCACAGAGTTTTCGTGAAAATCCCAAGTTAGATGTGCGAGAAGTAATTCAAACATTAGGTGTTGGGGAGGCATTGGTTTCTACGCTAGATACCAAGGGTGTGCCGACGATGGTTGAGCAAACGTTAATTATCCCACCATCTTCTCAATTGGACCCATTAACAAAACCGCAGCGTCAAACTGTTTTAGATAACAGTCCCGTATTGGGCAAGTATGATGAGGCGCTTGATAGAGAGTCAGCTCATGAGAAGTTATTAAAAAAATCTCAAGAAGCGGCAGAAAAAGCAAAAAAAATAGCTGAAAAAGAAGCAGAACTCAACGAGTCAAAACCGGCTAAAAAAGGGCGCCAGCGTCAAACAGTGTGGGAATCTATGGCTAAAAGTGTCGTTAGAAGTGTCGGTTCAAGTGTAGGTCGTAAAATCGCAAAGAATCTATTGAAATCATTATTTAAATAAATAACAAGGATCTAACCATGAAGATTAAAAGAGTAAAAACTCTCAGCGTGATTCTATTGGTAGGCAGCATGAGTGTTGCGCATGCAGGCTGGCAAGATATTTTAAATAGCGCTGTTAAAACGGTCACGGAAAATAAAAGTACAACGGAAGCGGCATCTTCTTTATTAGGAGAAAGCGAAGTGGTTGCGGGTTTGAAAGAGGCATTAGCCAACGGCGTTGAAACGGCGGTTAACACATTAGGAAAAACAGACGGCTTTATGGGGAATTCTCTAGTACAAATTCCTTTGCCAGATTCGCTGAAACTAGTGGAAAAAACGGCGCGTACCTTAGGCCAAGGCCAATATGCTGATGATTTTATTGGAACAATGAATCAGGCAGCAGAACAAGCAGTGCCTGAAGCGGCTGAGTTACTAGGTGAGGCGATTCGAACAATGTCTGTTGAGGACGCCACGAAAATTCTAAATGGCCCAGATGATGCTGCTACTCAATATTTTAGAAAAGTATCAGGCGAACAATTATCTCAGCGGTTTAAACCCATTGTAGAAAAAGCGACTAATCAAGCGGGTGTTACATCGGCGTATAAAGGGCTAACAGCAAATGCGGGTTCTCTTTTAGGCGGGTTCGTGAGCCAAGAATCCTTGGATGTTGATAAGTACGTAACTGATAAAGCGCTTGATGGTTTGTTTAAATACATTGCGATTGAAGAGAAACAAATTCGAGAAAACCCATTAGCAAGAAGTACCGATTTGTTAAAAAAGGTATTTGCTAACTAAATAGATAATTCAACTCGTGGAGGGGCTTTTTCGGTTGCGATGTCGATAGTTGGCGTGCAGCTGAAGAGCCTTTTTGCGTCAACTTTATATTGTTGTATAAAGTGTGATTTGACGGCTTGAGCGCGGTCTTTTGCCAGTGCGATTAATTGCTTATCGTTGAGAGTGGTTTGTTTTTCTTTTGACGGTTTTTGAGGGTCAGTAAGCTTGTTTAATGTGAGCCTGTCCAATTCTGTTGAGAATCCGCACAGTTTGATGCGTAACCCTGGACGTTTTTGTAACATTGTGCCAATCTTCTCAAAATAGGGTGCCGAGTTTGCAGGTAAAGTGGATTGTGCTGGCTCAAAACTAATGGCATCTAGTTTTATCGCTGTAGCAGCGCCGTACGCTTTTTCAGCGGCCATAAAAATTAAACCATACGGTTGCAATGCATATTTTAGATAATTCTTAACGGTACCTTGAAGTGCATTGCCAAGCGCTGTGTTAATGACGTCACTGATGTTGAAATCTGGCGATGTTATGTTGCCTTTAATGGGAATGCTCAAAGCAATGTCGTCGTTATCATCCCTGAGTAGAGATAATGCAGAATCCAACGGCATTGATAGTTGCTGAGTCATTTTAGATGCCGTTTTAGCATCTGATGTTACTAGTGCCAGTTGGTTAATTTCCAGATCAGTTTTGCCGTCTAACATATCTTGCTTAATGTTTAGGTTAGCTGAGGCGTTCAACTGCCCTGTTTGAATGTCGTAACCTATTTGGTCGCTAATGATTGGTGAGTAATCAGGTAGTTCGAACGCGTTTAGTGTGGATTTGAATTCAGCGTTAGTGGTTTTGCTAAATAATGCAATTTTGCCATCTGTTTTTATGCTTGAGTGCTTGTCTATGGTAGCTTTCAATGCAATGGGCGTGTACTGCTCGGTTTTTTGGGTATCAATTTCGCCAATATTCAGTGTGTTTATTAAAATTGTTTTTTTAACAGAACCTTTTTGTGCGGCTTTAGCGACGTTGATGCGGTTGTTACCGGTCAGTTCAATGCCTTTAATGCTGAAGTTTGTAGGGTCGCTTTCTGTCGTGGGTTCGTCGTTTTTCTTGCTGTTGGTTTTTAAGCTATCAGTCAAGCTGTCTAATAACGTTAAGTGACCTTGTTTGTTGATATTGATAGATGACGATATTGAGTCGAGCACGGTTTTGCTCATGGAAATAGTTTTAAGGTTGGCAATATGCAGAGAGTCGAAAGTAGTTTGTTTGCTCTGAAAGAGCGATTCACTCTCTTGTTTTTGTGCCAGTAATAAATCGGACAAGGTAACGGTATTCAATTTAATGCTGTCTAGTTCATTTATTTCTAGCTGGCCGACGGATAGATGTTTTAAGGCTGCGACTATCAGTTTAGTATCAATGTTTTTGCTGGTGATACCTTGAATGTCTATTAATCCAGAGGCTTTTATTGATGGCTGTTCTTCCGACGTCTTAATTTGTGTTGTGCCTTTCCAGCGGAAAGTATCGATGCTCGTATGTAAGTTGGGTGATGTTAGGTTGTTTTGATGTTGGTCTGCTGATAATTCACCGTGCAAATCAATAGTCATGGCTTCCGCAATTTGTTTGACTTTAATGCTGCCACCCCAGCCTATGTTTGCGTGCTGCAGTTTTATGTCGGGTAGGCCGACGGCTGATTCCTTAATGGAAAATTGACCATTTTGCTGATACTCAAGCGAATTGTTATTAACAGTTAATGAAAATGTTAAATCAGTATTTAAATACCCTTCTAATGTCGAAAGATGCTGTGCGACAAAAGGTTTTAGGGTGGACAGGGCAAAGTTGTTGATGACAAGCGACCCTTTAACAGTTGGCGTTTCGTCGAATGCAGTAAATTTGAGATCACCTTTTATTGAAGCGCCATTGAGCATCGTATCGAGAGTGATGTCTGATGAATGTTCTGGTTTCCAGCTGAATACGTCGTTAAGTGATAAAGCGCTGATAGAAAAGTCGTGAGCGAAATTGGGCGTGTCAATTTGAATAATGTTGTTGGTTAATACCAGCTTATCTAAGCCAATTCCCCAGTCAGAAGAAGATTCGCTTTTTTGCTCTGTGGCGTTTTGAGATAAAGGGATTTTAATGCCACCGATGAATATATGCGTTTCATCGGGTTGGTGAACGGTAATAGTTGTATCACTTAAAGATAATGACGAAATGAATAGGTTTTTTTTAAAGAGTGGCATCCAATCAAACGCTAGTTTCAAAAGATTGATGCTGATATCAGGCTGATTGAGGCGTTGAGCGTGTAGTTTTTTTATTGCTAGTTCGCCGGTGAAAAGATTAAAGTCAACATCTTCGATTGAGGCGGTTTTAATGTCCTGGCTCTTTAAACCCTCGGTGATCCCATATTGGATAGCGTAGGGCAAAAGCGTCATTAACAGTCCCAAAATAATGGAGATGACGACTAGTTTTTTTATCCATCGAGGTTGTTGTTGGGGTTTTTGTTCGCTGGCCAAATCAATTCCTTTTTGCACAATATTCTTTTGATTCTAGAGGTATGTCAACACGCTGGCAATCTTTACACGATTCTTTACTGTGTATGCTCGTTCATCGCTTTATAATGTTTACTCAATAAAGTCTGCAAAGGTGAACGGTCTGAGCAAAACGCTTATAAAATCAACAGTTGTCGTAGGTAGCATGACAATGATTTCGCGTGTCTTAGGGTTTGTGCGTGATATTGTTATTGCGCGTGTGTTTGGTGCTGATGCAGGCACGGATGCTTTCTTTGTTGCGTTTAAAATCCCTAACTTTATGCGCCGCTTGTTTGCTGAAGGGGCTTTTTCGCAAGCGTTTGTTCCGGTTTTATCTGAGTATAAAGAAACCAAGTCTCGTGAAGAATTAAAAGAATTGGTTGAAAAAACGGCAGGATCATTAGCCGCCGTATTATTTGTTATTACATTGCTTGGCGTATTGGCAGCTCCCGTATTGATATTTATTTTTGCTCCAGGATTTGATACTGAAGGGACACGTCACGATTTAGCTGTAGAAATGCTTAGGCTGACTTTTCCTTATCTGTTCTTTATTTCGCTTACCGCTATGGCGGGTGGCGTACTGAATACATTTGGTAAATTCGTGGTGCCTGCAATTACGCCGGTGTTTTTAAACTTATCATTATTAGCGGCTATGTTTTGGCTAGCGCCGCTATTGGATGAGCCAATTATAGCGTTAGCTTGGGGTGTGTTATTGGCTGGTGTAGTGCAATTGGCATTCCAATTTCCTTATCTAAGTAAGCTTGGGTTGATGCCGGCGTTACGGTTTGACCGCGATCATGCCGGTGTTCAGAAAATAATGAAATTGATGTTGCCGGCTCTGTTTGGTGTGTCTATAACGCAAATCAATTTATTGGTTGATACGTTGTTAGCATCTTTTTTAGTAACAGGCAGTGTGTCTTGGCTTTATTTTTCAGACCGATTAGTGGAATTTCCGTTAGGTATTTTTGGTATTGCATTGGCGACAGTTATTTTGCCGGCCTTATCAAAAAGCCACGCAGCTGGGAGGCTTAATGAATTCTCAGCAAACTTGGATTCTGGATTACGTTGGGTTGTTTTTTTAGGTGTGCCAGCGGCGCTAGGGTTGTTTTTTTTAGCCACACCAATGTTAGCTACCTTGTTTCAGTACGATGCCTTTTCTACAAATGATGTGGATATGGCGACGTTAAGTTTAATGGCGTACGCCGTTGGCTTGCCCGCGTTTATTTTAGTTAAAGTGTTAGTGCCAGGCTTTACAGCTAGGCAAGATATGAAAACACCAGTGAGAATAGGTATTATCGCAGTTATATCGAATATGCTGATGAGTGTCGTTCTCGTGTTTTTTCTTAATCACGCCGGTTTAGCATTGGCAACATCGATAGCAGCCTTTATTAATGCAGGTTTATTGTATCGAGCGTTGGTTAAATCAGGTGCGTATGTGCCACAGCCAGGCTGGTTGGCTTTTCTAATTAAAGTCTTTATTGCTAATGCGCTTGTTTGCGTTGTGTATTTTTACGACTCGGCCACGTTGCAATGGTACCAATGGGGCGCGTTAGATCGAAGCATCAACTTGTTCGGAGAAATTATAATTGTACTGCTAGGGTATTTTCTGTGTTCTTGGTTAGTGGGGCTTCGCCGACACCATTTAGTGTATAAACAAAAAGTAGGCAACGATGAGGCTAGTTAGACATTTAATAAATGCAGAAGAACTGAAAAATGGCTGCGTACTGACTATCGGTAATTTCGATGGTGTTCATCGTGGGCATCAAATGATGTTAGGCGAATTACTAAAGCTGGCGAGTACCTTAAACTTACCCGCAGTCGTTATGTGTTTTGAACCACAACCGGTTGAATATTTTCGAGGCGAAAATGCGCCGGCACGCATTTCTACAGCAAGAGATAAAATAGTACAGCTGTCTAAAACGGGGGTTAATGTGCTCTATTTCGTTCCGTTTGATGAGGCAATGGCAACCATGTCCGCTCAACAGTTTGTAGATAGCTTATACAAAGAACTGAATGTTAAAAGTGTGGTGATTGGTGACGACTTTTGTTTCGGAAAGAACCGGCAAGGTGATTTTAGCTTTTTGCAAAAAGCAGGTTTAGACTATGGCTTTACCGTTCAACGGTTTAACTCATTCAAGATAAGTGAACAGCGTGTAAGCAGTACGCTTATTCGCGAAGCGCTAGAAAGTGGTGCTTTGGATATAGCGGCTGACTATTTAGGTAGGCGTTTTGAGGTGTCTGGCCGAGTGATGCATGGGCAAAAGCGAGGGCGGGAGCTGGGTTACCCCACTGCAAATATACGTGTAAAAAACAGAAAAACCCCGATAAAAGGCGTTTTTGCCGTTACAATAACCGTCGAATCGGGATTGGTATATGAAGGTGTTGCTAACGTTGGAACACGGCCTTCAATAGAAGACGTGACGGCTGTTTTATTAGAAGCACACTTGTTTGATTTCTCTGGTAATTTATACGGGCAACGCGTAACGGTTACCTTCTATAAAAAAATACGGCAAGAGAAGAAATTTGACAGCTTAGAACACTTAAAAAACCAAATCTCAGAAGACGCTGAACAAGCAAAAACTTACTTTAATAAAAAACGAACACTGTAGATGTAGCATGGATTATAAACAGACCCTTAATTTACCAAAAACGAGCTTTCCAATGAAGGCTAACCTGGCTAATCGTGAGCCTGCAACGCTTAAGCGTTGGCAAGAACAAGATATTTACCAAAAGATTCGCGAAAAGTCTGCGGGTAAACCACAGTTTGTTTTGCACGATGGCCCGCCTTATGCCAATGGCCCAATTCATATTGGCCATGCGGTCAATAAGGTTTTAAAAGACATGATTATCAAGAGTAAAACCTTACTGGGTTTTGACTCGCCTTATGTTCCAGGCTGGGATTGTCATGGCTTGCCCATCGAGCTGATGGTGGAAAAAAAGATTGGTAAAGCGGGTGTAAAAGTCTCTCCTGCTGAATTTCGTCAGGCGTGTAGAACGTATGCGACCAAGCAAGTTGCCATGCAAAAAGAAGAATTTGTGCGATTAGGTGTTTTTGGCGATTGGCCAAACCCTTATTTAAGTATGGATTTCCAGTTTGAGGCGGATGTTGTTAGGTCATTAGGGCGGATTATTGATAAAGGCCATCTACATAAAGGTTCTAAACCTGTTCATTGGTGTACAGATTGTGGTTCTGCATTAGCTGAAGCTGAAGTTGAATACGAAGATAAGCGATCACCAGCCATTGATGTGCGGTTTACAGTAAAGGACGAAACAACCTTTGTGCAGCATTTTCATAGCAGTGATGGTTCGCCAGGGCACGGGCCAATTTCGATTGTTATTTGGACAACAACACCGTGGACCTTACCCGCTAACCAAGCTGTTTCACTAAATCCGGAATTTGATTACGTAATGGTTCAACACGGCGATGAACGACTGGTGCTGGCTGAGAATTTATTAAAAGACACTATGCTTCGTTATGGTGTAGATGATTACCGAGTTATTGCCTATTGCAAAGGTAAAGATTTGGAATATATGGAGTTGCATCACCCGTTTTATGACAGGGTAGTACCCGTTATATTGGGGCATCATGTGACCACTGAAGCGGGAACGGGCGCTGTGCATACCGCGCCAGGTCATGGTCAAGATGATTACATTGTAGGCCAGCAATACAATATACCTGTTGATAACCCTGTGGGTGATAACGGTGTCTTTCTTCCAAGTACTCCATTATTTGCGGGCAAGCACGTGTTTAGTGCCAATAGTGATGTGATCGACGAATTAAAAGAACAAGGGAAACTTGTTCATGAGGAAGCGTTAAATCATAGTTACCCCCACTGTTGGCGACATAAAACGCCGATTATTTTCAGGGCAACGCCTCAGTGGTTTATTTCGATGGATAAAAACAACCTACGGGCGAAGGCCTTGGAAGAAATTAAACGCGTCTCTTGGATTCCTAGCTGGGGTGAGGCACGTATTAATAGCATGGTTGAGGGCCGCCCAGATTGGTGTATTTCTCGTCAACGTAATTGGGGTGTGCCCATCGCCTTATTTGTGCATAAAGAAACTGAGGAGTTGCACCCAGATACACCTGCTCTAATTGAGAAGGTGGCGGAATTAATTGAAGGGGCTGGAATTGAAGCTTGGTTTCAACTAGATCCCGCTGAATTGTTAGGTGAAGACGCCATAAACTATACGAAGATCAATGATATTTTAGATGTATGGTTTGATTCCGGTGTAACCCATGCATGTGTGCTTGAACGTCGAGAAGGTTTGCCATTGCCAGCATCCATGTATCTTGAAGGGTCTGATCAACATAGGGGTTGGTTCCAGTCTTCGTTGTTAACATCTGTTGCAATGAATGCCGCTGCACCTTACGACTCAGTGCTGACGCATGGTTTTACGGTTGATGCAAAGGGCCGCAAAATGTCTAAGTCGTTGGGCAATGTGATTGCACCCCAAAAAGTGATTAATTCATTAGGTGCAGATGTGCTTCGCCTTTGGGTGTCTGCTAATGATTACACTGGCGAAATGACGGTGTCTGATGAGATTTTAAAAAGGGCGGCTGATGTGTATCGTCGTTTAAGAAATACGGCGCGTTATTTATTATCTAATTTAGATGATTTTGACCCTGCTCAAGACTGTGTTGCCTACGAAGATATGTTGCCACTTGACCGGTGGGCGATAGAAAAAACAAAACAGGTTCAACAAGATGTGTTGGCGTGTTACGACGAATATCAGTTCTTGCAAGTGCACCAAAAGATACACCACTTCTGTTCAGTAGAGATGGGTAGCTTTTATTTAGATGTTATTAAAGACCGTCAATATACGCTTCAACAAGATAGCGTTGCTAGACGTTCTTCGCAAACAGCCATGTTCCATATAGCTGAAGCTTTTGTGCGGTGGATAGCGCCAATCCTTAGTTTTACTGCGGATGAAATTTGGTCAGCGATGCCCGGTGAGCGTGATGAGTCGGTGTTTTTAACAACGGCGTACGATCAGTTTCCTGACGGGGAGATTGCTGAGTCACCGTTAGAATTTTGGCAAAATATCATTGATATTCGAGAATTAGTTAGCAAAGAACTTGAGCAGGTACGGGTCGATGGAAAAATAGGATCAGGCCTTGATGCTGAAGTAACTGTTTATTGTGAAGGCGACATTTATGCAAGCCTCAAGCAGTTAGACGATGAACTTCGTTTTATTTTAATTACGTCATATGCTCAGGTAAAACCATTGGCTGAAAAGGGCGATATGGCGAAAGCGACTGAGAACGAGAATGTATTTATCAGTGTAAATGCTAGTCAACACGATAAATGTATTCGTTGTTGGCATCATCGTGAAGATGTTGGCGAATCTGCAGAGCATCCTGAGATTTGTGGTCGTTGTATTGAAAACGTAGACGGTCAAGGAGAAGTTAGGTTATACGCCTAATTAGCTGCTATGTATAAATGGTTATGGTTGTCTTTATTAGTCTTTGTGTTCGATCAGGCGAGTAAACTGTGGGTGGTAAAAAATTTTGAATTGTACGAATCAATTCAGCTATTTCCATCTTTAAATTTCACTTATGTTCACAACCTTGGTGCTGCGTTTAGTTTTCTGAGCTCAGCGGGTGGGTGGCAACGTTGGTTTTTTGTTGGCGTTGCATTGATTGCCACAACGGTTTTATTAATATGGCTTAGAAAGCTGAAACCATCAGAACGTTGGATGGCAGTGACCATTTCATTGGTGTTGGGTGGGGCGATTGGGAATTTATATGACCGTATTTCATACGGTTATGTTATTGATTTTATAGATGTTTACTACAAGGCGCATCATTGGCCGGTGTTTAATATTGCCGATGCAGCTATTTCAATAGGCGTTGTAATGATGTTGATTGATGCTTTTAAGGGCGAGTCGTCAAAGGCTACTGAGTAAACGTCTAAATTTAGCCCATTCAAAACTTTCTCCGGGATCAGTTTTTCTACCAGGCGCCACGTCACAATGCCCGACGATATTCTCTTCAGAAAGTAGTGGATACGTTTCGATCAATTGTTTGCAATATTCTGCCAACTGAACATATTGTGCTTCAGTGTACGGTACGTCATCGGTACCTTCTAGCTCTATTCCAATTGAAAAATCATTACAGTTACTTTGTCCGTTGAAAGATGAAACACCTGCGTGCCATGCACGTTCATGAAATGGTACGTACTGTGTTGATGTGCCGTCACGACGGATAAGTATGTGAGAGGAAACTTCCAAGTGACAAATTTCTTGAAAGTAGGGGTGTTGATTAGGGTCTAAGGTGTTTAGGAAAAAATCATCAACCCAGTTGTGCCCAAATTCACCGGGAGGAAGGCTGATATTATGAACAATAATGAGGCGAATATCAGCGGGGTTAGGGCGCTCATTCCGGTTAGGTGAAGATAGTTGTTTAGCATTATCAATACAGCCATTTTTTATCGAACATCTAACACGTTTCATCGAAATACCTAGGTAGCCTGGGGATAGTTTTTGTTTTGTGGCCTAGCGCACACTTTATTTCAGCCGTTGACTATACTCTATACATCAACAGTTTTAAATGGATGAAGAGCCATGCAGAAAACCTCGCCAAACGTTATTTCAATGGAAAACCGTAATCAACACACAACAGCTAAGGCACCGTTAGCGGACCACAATGCTATTGGCCAAATGGTGTGCTCAACGTTGTGTGATTATATGCAAACGGCACTTAAAACGCATGTAAAAGATGCTCAAGAACAGCTGTATAAATCATCAGAAACGGATGGTTTAGAAGCAGTATCAATTGATTTGAAGGTGTTTAATAAAGCATCTGAAGGATTGGTTTCTTTATGTGTAAATGAGGTTAAGCAGAGCTTTACGCACGTGCAAGGAAAGACTGTCATTACTCAACCAACGGTCGTTCATGATGCATCAAAAGATGATACGTTTGAAAGTATGTCATTATTAGGGACGGGTGAAATTGAAAACCAGTTAGCCATTGACGGCTGTATTTACCGCAGTGAACTTGAATTTAAAGACGTGTTGTATGCGTTGAATAAAAGGTTGGCGGTCGTATTTGCTAACCCTTCTTTGAAGATGGGTACTAATCCTGTTACGCCTATGTTTTTGATGGGTCAGTATGCAGAACGTGTTAAATCCCAATTATTCTCAGAAAAAACCAAACAACTACTATACAAATCATTTGAGAAGACAGTTTTGTTAGGGATGGGTGATGTGTATGAAAATATTAATAATTTATGTATTCAAGCAGGCATTGTTCCTAAACTACCAAAACGAAAAGCAGTCAATGTTGATAACTTAGGTCAAGAGGGTGCTGAACAAAGCGTAGCAACGAATGCCCAATCCGTAAAAACAGAAGCCAGTGCGGCGCATAATATGCCAGTTTCTGAAATTCCAGCGGCGATTTATTCTCCGTTGCTTGAAATGGCGCAAGCGTACCGTGCAACAGCCGCAGCATCAGCTATTTCAGATGGCTTAATAGTGGCAGGTGAGAAGTTACATAGTGGTGAATTACTGCAGTCATTAACGGAATTGCAAAAAACCTCCGCTGCTGATGGTGTAAGCCTAGAAGATGGTTTACGCTCTCAAATTGGTATGCAGATTCAAGTAGGTGGCCAGCGTAGGCCGTATGCGGAGCATGACGATACATTAATCGATGTGGTGGCGATGTTATTTGATGCCATCTTACAAGATAGGCAGTTGCCCGATGTGGTGAGGGCGATGATTGCTCAGTTACAAATTCCTATTTTAAAAGTTGCGATGATGGACAAAGAGTTCTTTGCACGCAAAAACCACCCCGCGAGGCAGTTTTTAAACTCACTTTCTCATGCAGGCTTAGGTGTTAGTGAGCAAAATAATAAAATTCGAAATGTGGTTTTCGAAAAAATGGAAACAGTAGTATCGGAAATACTGCTTAACTTTGAACATGATGTTCAGATATTCAGCGATATGCATGAGGAATTTGAGTTATTTATGTCTCAACAACAACGTCAAATAGATGTGATTGAAGAGCGGTCAATAAAAGTGACTAAAAGCGGCGAGCAACTAGAGCTAACTAAGAGACAAGCGGCTTATGAAATTGCACTTAGATTAAAAGGAACAACGGTTCCAGCGTTTGTTAAAACCTTTTTAGATGACGTGTGGGCTGATGTAATGGTATTAGCCTTATTACGGCGTGAAAGAGAGCCAGAATCAGTTAAACAAAGCTTAAGTGTTATAGAGCGTTTGGTGTTGAGTGTTATCAAGCAAAATGATGTGGATAAAGGCCAGCAAGTTTTACAAGGCCTGCCACGTTTGTTGAAAGACATCAAAATAGGGTTAGAAAATATTTCGTATGATTTTCATGAAGCGGCTCCATTTTTTAAAGATTTAGAAGCATGGCACCGTCACGTCTTGGCATTTAAAACGGAGGACGTTGATGATATCCCTGTTGTTGAGGAAATTGTATTAGTTGATACAGCTCCAAATGCATGCAGCGTGAGTTTAGAAGACGAATTAATGAAAGAACTGGACGAACAAGTTTCTAAAATGCCAGATGATAAATACACTAAGCTTGTTAATGAAATGGCGGTAGGGGACTGGGTTGAGTATACAAACGAAGAAGGTGAGCAATTACGTGCAAAGTTATCTTGGAAAAGTGCGGTGACACTTAATTGTTTGTTTGTTGATGAGCGTGGCACTAAAGCAATGGATATAAGTTTAGATGCATGTGCTGATCAACTTCGTCAAGATAAAATGATATTAGTCGGCCAAGAAAAAGCGCCATTAGTAGAACGTGCGCTGACGGGTATGAAAAAGTTAATTGGTGCTGAAGGACAAGAATTCAGTATCGCGTAGCTATCACGATAGTTGTTTTTCTGTGAGATAATATAAGGCCTCCTACGCGGAGGCTTTTCTTATAACCACTTATTAATTTTATGATTGATCACTTATTAGTCGAGGATGATGCTAGACGTTTCCTAGCGGAAGATGTTGGTGCTGGCGATTTAACAGCATTCGTTATACCAGAAGGTAAGAAAGCAAATGCTACCCTAATAACTCGTGAGGCTGTGTTGATTTGTGGGCAAGCCTGGGTAGAGGCAATTTTTGATGCGGTGGATACATCAATACAAATAAGTTGGCACAAGAATGAAGGAGACTGGGCATCAGAAAATGATGTGCTTTGTACATTTTCTGGTTCTGCAAGAGGCATATTAACGGCAGAACGGGCGGCTTTGAATGTCATGCAAACGCTCTCAGCAACAGCAACGGTATCGGCGCGTTATGCAAAAGCGGTAGAAGGGACAGGTGCGGTCGTTTTAGACACGAGAAAGACGTTGCCGGGTTTGCGGTTAGCACAAAAATATGCGGTTCGCTGTGGTGGTTGTACGAACCATAGAGTGGGCTTGTATGACGGTATATTAATAAAAGAAAACCATATTATGGCAGCTGGCTCTATTCAACTTGCTGTGGATGCGGCTCGTCAAACTGCTTCATCTGTACCCGTTGAAGTGGAAGTGGAAACGATGGATGAAGTTAAGCAAGCGTTGCAAGCAAAAGCAGATATTTTATTGCTGGATAACTTTACGATTCAACAGTTAAAGCAAGCAGTGGCGTTAAATGAAGATCAAGCTAAACTGGAAGCATCAGGCAACGTTGACTTAACTACCATCAGGAAAATTGCTAACACAGGCGTGGATTATGTGTCTGTTGGTGCGCTAACTAAAAATGTCGATGCCATTGATTTATCGTTGCGTGTTGATATTCAATAGAACTAGATTATTTCGAATAGCTTTACTACGCGCTGAACACCGCTAATGCGTCTAACAGTATCTATTACTGCTTGAGATTCGTGTTCTCTTAATAGGCCTAATAAATAGACAACACCATTTTCAGTGATGACTTTAACCCGAGTAGGATCAAACCCCTTCATTTTTGAAATATTAAACAAAGCTATTTTTGCCTTACTGGTAATAAGTGAGTCGCTGCTTCTAGAAACTAATGAACTAGGCGCAGCAAGCGTTATATTGTTATGAACTGCTTTTACTTTTGGTATGCGGGTTAATTTGTTAGCAACCTTGCTCCGAAGTATTTCGTTTGGCGCTTCACCCGTCAGTAACATAACACCGTTGTAGCTGGTGACATTGATATGTGTATTGTTTCTAATTTGTATATCATTGAAAAGGCGATATAGTGCCTTAAACTCAATCCCTTGGTCATCAATGACGGTGCCAGCAGTTCTTCTGTCATGAACTAAAGCAGCGCCAGTCGTAGCGCTTGTAACAGCAACGGCTGCACAACCAGACAGTAATGCGATGGAAAGAGATAGAGCGATAAATAGGGTGTTACGTTGATTCATAAGCTTAGCCAAATAGTTGAAAGTCGATTAAATCACACAAGCAATGTGTGATAACCAGATGTACTTCTTGTATACGAGCAGTAGAGTTTGATGGAACCCGTAACTCAATATCATTTTCTTTTAATAACGCGTCAAGTTGACCGCCATCTTTTCCGGTTACGGCAATGACGTTTAAGCCTCTATCGTGGGCAACTTTAATTGCTGCAACGATATTCGAGGAATTGCCACTCGTTGTATAGGCTAATAAGACATCGCCCTCTTGTCCTAAAGCCCTAAGTTGTTTTGCAAAGATTTCATCGTATGAATAATCGTTGGCAATAGAGGTAATGGTCGACGTGTCCGTGCTTAAAGCAATGGCTGGTAAGCTGGGACGCTCTCGTTCAAAACGGTTTAGCATTTCGGAGGAAAAGTGTTGTGCGTCTCCTGCAGAACCGCCGTTTCCACACGTTAGAACCTTTCCGTTGTTTAGTAAACTATCGACGATACGGCTAGCGGCAGTTTCAATAGGTGCTGCTAATAACTCAAGCGCTTCATGTTTAGTTTGAATGCTGTCAGTAAAATGTTGATAAATACGATCTTGTAAGCTCATGCCTAAAATTCATCAAATGCGTTGGTAATCCATTGTATCTCATGCTGGCCTACAGAGGGTGAAATTGCAATGACATCAAAACGTGTTTCAGTTTTTGTTGGGTTTTTAAGTAAGTACTGCTGTGCGCATTTAATCAATTTAGATTGCTTTTTCTTATCAACTGAATAGAGTGCGCCACCAAATTTGTTAGAAGAACGATATCTAACTTCTACAAATATAAGGGAGTTTTCATTTTGCATAATTAAATCGATTTCACCAGCCCTGCTTCGAAAGTTTCGTTGTATAAGTTTGAAGCCTTTTTTTAGCAAGAACGCTAGGGCGATATCTTCCCCTTGTTGACCGCTGTCTTTAGTGCTCTTAAACAAGTCCATTAAAGGGGGGTGGTTTGATGGCTTGTTTGTGGTGTAGGGGATTTTTCCAGTAGGTTGAAATATTCGGTTTTTTCCAATTGAGGAGCAAGGCCAAGTGACTGAATATGGCCATTTTTAAAGGTTGCACAGGTTAACTGTCGGCTAACCTCTCCATTTGGTTTTATAGATAACACGCCAGTACTACCGCTAAAACGAGCAAACGAACTGTTTTTTAATCGTTCAGTGTGAGAAATACTTTGGTAAGCGTCTAGTCCTAAGGCAAACAATCTCCTTGATTGACTGTTTAAGCGTCCCCATTGTTTGGTTAGAGATAAGGTATCGAGTTCGGCGTAATTAGTGGGTTCAATTAAAGAGGGCATGTCACAAAAACTTACTTGATCTAAATCGCGGTTAGCAACGGGGTTAACGGTGCCGTCATAAATTTTAGAAATACTAAACACAGGTAATTTTATGGCGTGAAAAAAGCGTAGTTGTGGCTTAATAAGGCGGCCATCTCTGGGGGATGCAATAAGAAAAATAAAGTCCACATCTTGTCTGCGCCGTTCGACAAATTCCATACTTAAATTTAGCTTATTTCTAAGTTGTTTAAACCGGCTTTCGCTGTCTTCAATATTAAGTACACTTTTAATGGAGGGTGAATAATCTGAGGTTTTTGATGGGTATGTTTGAACGTCATTAACAGTGCCGCCGAATTGTTGCCAAACATCGGCAAAATGCGTAGCAATACGCTGACCAAACTTTGTTTGAGGGGTGAGAATAAGGGCTCTTTGATGGCCTTTTAGCCAAGCTAAGCTGGCAACTTGGATAACATCGTCTTCAGGAGCAAGCGATAAGGAAACAGTTTGGCTTGGTGCTGCCCCATCAAAGTTATTTAAAGCGATAATAGGAATAGTTTGGTTATTTAATAGTTGTAAATCCGCTACGTTTCTTTTGTCTAAAGGGCCTATGATTGTTTTGACGCCTTCGCTTAACGCTTGTTGGTATAGCGTAGTTATAGGTGTAACGCTCGTGTCGTAAAAAGTAACGTCTGCCTGATTATTATCTAAGGCGTAAGCAGCTGAAATAATACCCTGACGAATACTCTGTGCCGACTTGGCATACGGGCCGTCGTTAGGTAAGAACACGCCTACTTTTCCTGCTGGTTTATTATTGTTTTGTTTGGTTTGAAGGAAGTTGGGTAAAAAGTTAGTGTTTGCTGAATGCTGAGGGTAACGCTGTTGCCAATCAATGATGTTGGGCGTTTTGTTTTTTAATGTTATGGCTAAATCAACCCAGCTGGTTACAGGGTCTGAAGGTGATGCTTTAAATACTTCTAACGCTTGGTTAGATAGTAAAAGAAGTGTTTCTATTAATTTATCTTGGTTTGATAGTTTCTCAGAAGGTTCGGTGATTAAATGATCAAGCTCAACGCGTTCACGAGCACTTTCAAAAATATTACCTGATTGAAAAAATGCAGAGCTTCTTAGTTTATGTAGCTCAATGCGTTGTTGATTGGTAAGAATAGATTCGTCGATAGTCTCTATGGCAAAAAGAGATTGTTCCGCTTTCCCCTGTTTTAATAAAATTTTTGAACGTAATAATTGAATATTAACTGAACTGTTAGCTAGTTGATTGGGTAATGAACTGATGACGCGTTCAGCGCTATCTATATCACCTGCATTTAAATAAGACTCAGCGGCAAACGTTAAAAAATGCTCATTATCCCCTGTGTTTCTTGCTAATTTTTCATATAAGGCTGCGGCCTTAAGGTATTGGCCTTGAGAGTTAGCCAGTTGAGCGTGCTCTTCTAAAGAGTTGCTGGGTGCTTGGCTACCAATGTTAGGCGTTGGAATGCTAGTACAATAGGGTAGGGTCAGTGTGATAGCAATAATAAGTAACGTTCTTTTTGCTAGCATCGTAAAATGTCTAAGTTGATTCATGGAATATTATTAATTAATGCTTAGAATAGCGAGATTAAGTGACCAGTATCTTTTTAGAGTGGAATGATGTCAAACGTAAAAGGTAGTTTATACATAGTTGCAACCCCAATAGGCCATTTGGCGGACATAAGCTTGCGCGCAATAGACGTATTGAAAAACGTTGATTTGATTGCTGCTGAAGATACCCGCAATAGTAAAAAATTACTAAACGAGTATTCAATTCAAACCAAAATGACGGCTTATCATGAGCATAATGAAGATAAAAAAAGTGCTACGCTGTTAGAAAAACTGTCGGATGGTTCTTCTATCGCATTGATTTCGGATGCGGGTACGCCTTTAATAAATGACCCGGGCTATTCGCTCGTTCAAAAAGCGCATGCGATGGATATCAAGGTTGTGCCAATCCCAGGTGCTTGCGCGCTCATAACGGCATTGAGCTCTAGCGGCTTAGCGACGGCAAGGTTTAGTTTTGAGGGTTTCCTGCCAAGGACGTCTTCTGCACGAAGAACAGCGCTTGAAGTGTATTTAAAAGACTCTAAAACGTTGGTTTTTTATGAATCAAGCCACCGTATTACAGCTACACTAGAAGATATACAGGTTGTTTTTGAACCCACTCGAAAAATGGCGATAGCGAGGGAGTTAACCAAAACATTTGAAACTATTGTCAGTGGATCAGTTGTAGATGTGGTGGGGCAGGCGCAAGCAGATAAAAATATGCAACGCGGTGAGTTTGTTGTGTTGGTTGAGGGTGTTCAAAAAAAAGGCAATAAGTCAGCAGAGCTTTCAGATGCTTCGATAAGTACGTTAAAGGTGTTGTTGCAAGAATGTTCCTTAAAGACGGCGGTTAAGCTGGCTGTGGAGCTAACTGGTGAACCAAAAAAAGCACTGTATAGCTTGGCCTTAACGTTAACGGGCAAGTAATTAAGACTTCATTGAATAAATAGTTAGCTGAATTGCGTTCAATTTTGTACACTGCACGTGGAGTTGGCCAGGCAGTCGCTCTGCGCAAGCAGGGAGGAAAGTCCGGGCTTCATAGGGCAAAGTGCCA
>OJHO01000003.1_pt1 | contig 276275 bp, 270 predicted proteins | sample 1595311 | NCBI WGS metagenome assembly OJHO01 (sample SAMN05416879, study PRJEB24817) | seawater metagenome | isolation source: Sea water | place: Canada:Atlantic | collected 2013-11 | reverse complement strand
ATACATAGGATGTAGCGATAAGTGTTACATTAGGACGGAATGTCCCCAGAACCCCTAATAATGATTATCAACTGTTTAGGTGCGCTGATTCTAATTCCTTTGGCAATACATACCTTTAAACCGAACTTGTTAAAGGAAAGTAACTAACGCGTGATAAAACTTATAACCTGAAAACAAATAAAATAAGAGTATTTAATATAAATGTTGGATGAGGAGTGCTGTTGTGAGAATGAATGGGAAAGTTGCATTAATTACAGGTGGTGGATCGGGTATTGGTGAGGCGACATGCCATCGTTTAGCCGAAGAAGGAGCGGCAGTTGTTGTCGCAGATATCAATGAAGACAGTGCTAGGCGTGTTGCCGATGCGATTAATAATGGCCGTGGCAATGCCTGTGCTAAGCATCAGGATGTAACAAATGAAAAGCGTTGGGTAGGGCTGATCGCCGATGTTGTCAAACAGTTTGGTAGTCTAGATGTTTTGGTAAACAATGCTGCTATAGCACCTATCGGCACAGTGGAAGATACCTCTCTTGCCGATTGGAGTAGAGTCCAGAGAGTAAATGTAGAAGGTGTATTTATAGGAACGCGTGAAGCGATAAAAGTAATGAAACAAAAAGGCGGCTCAATCATTAATATTTCTTCTGATTTGGGTATTATCGGTGAACCTACAATGGCGGCTTATAGTACTAGTAAAGGAGCAACCAGAGTGTTTACTAAGTCAGCTGCGTTGCATTGTGCTAGAAAAGGATATGCTATTCGGATTAACTCAGTTCACCCTGGGTTTATCGATACGCCTGCTGCTGCAGGTGCTGTGGCGGAAATGAGTGAAGAGGAGGCAGTTACATTTCAAGCACGAATACTGGGGAGCATTCCAATGGGTTGTATGGGGGCACCTATAGATATTGCCAATGGCATCCTATTCCTTTCCTCAGATGAATCCAGCTATATGACGGGATCTGAGTTGGTGATTGATGGTGGTTTCATAGCGTAGTAACATTGATGTGCAGCCACACATAACTAACTGAAGTTAAAAGCAAAAATTAAAGCACGCTTAGGATCTGTATACGCGGTATGTATCTAATCGTTATGTCCGCTCCATTTGTTACAGCGTAGTGCTAGCGGCTTGGTTGGCCATTCAATACCCTATTCCAATAACCGAATAGTACACTAGTTTAATAATGAAAAGGCGGTATTAATGTCGACTAAAACTACTATTTAATTCTTTATATTAGGGTTACGTGGCTGTATTCGATATTTTTGTATGTTTTGGCGTCCATCAGTTACTGGGTATACTAAATACACGGGTCGAGGCAAAATAATCAAAATTGAACTTCGTTAACTCGCCTTCCTGAAGTTCGGGCACGGGCAATAAACGGACGGTTAATGGTTTGTTTAGGGCCATAGCTAACTCTGCTGTGTCACGCATTAACCCTTCGATTTTTTTCTGTGACAGGTTACCGCTAACAGGTATTACATCTAAGCCTGTAGCTCCAACTGCAGCGCAGGCCAAGAGGCTTGAAATATCAAAATTTTGAGCTTTAGCGCCTTCTGCCAACACAGCGTCTTCCAGTGGCAGTAGCATTACCCCGCAGTAACCTGCTCGTTGAAACTCGGCTGCATCTAGGCTCTTTTTAATTAGAGTGACTGCCGCCATTGTTCCCGGCCCGCCAAAAGGTTCGTTAGTTAGCAATTCCACTACGTGGCCGAAAGAGCGAGGGATACTTGGGTAGGGTGAGGGGGTCATGTCAATACCTCGGTACTCTAAACCATTGAGTGTAGCGGCCTTGTTTCCTAAACTATCAAGCTTTGCACCGAGGGCATTAAAGCAGGCGGTTAAGGTGGGTGCAGATAACCAACGCTCCTCAGTTCCATCGATTGCTTCTAATAAATCCACCACTGTATCAGCGGATTCGATGGCAATTGAAAATGCAGGTGGGCTGCTACCGTCGTGCCAAGCTGCAGGAAAGAAAGGGCTAAATGCAGGCATGTTGGCGACCATGCAGTAGCGTAAATTACCAAAACCATCATCTTTCATCGGTGCGTTATCAATAACTACTTGGGCAGCAAGTGGTAGAAGTTCAGCTTTGAAGCCGGCTGTTTGGTCAGCTAGTTGAACCGAGGTAAATACCCAGTCAGTTGCACCGATTACAGCAGGCAATCCAACCATTAGCTGTTTTATCAGGTCATGTTCAGTATTATTGCCACCAGTTGTCGAACTTGCCCCGAGTGTGCCTAATGCCATATGTTTAAACCCGGCTTGGCTGGCAACCTGTTCGTACTGATGCGCAAATGCGGCTAACTGCTGTGCTGTCGCACCTCTTGGTAATACTTGTTCCAGAGGCTGGGTTGCCAGCCGCAAACTTTGTACGGCAATGCCAGCCTCGGTAAATATTTCCTTAATCTTGGTTGCCTGCTTACCCAGTGGAGCTATGTGTTGCTCCATCTGCTGTAAACTGGCATGACTTGGAAGTTGGGTAAAAAAGGTAATCGCACGAATTTCCATTAGGGGTTCCAAAGTATTTGGTATTATAAAAAGGCATGGATGAACGTCTGTTCATCCATGCCTTGATTATAAGATATCATAATTGGTATTGTGTAGTATTTATTAAAAAGGAAGCCCTTATGATGGTTATCCAATAAGCTAGTAATTCCCTATAATTGTTTTAGCTTTAAGGGCGGATTACAAATCGGCTGAGTTTTATAAAAGGAGGAATAAATGAAAGTATGTAAGATAATATTGTCAGTGCTGTTGTTTGTGATACATATAGGAAGCTGGGCTGGCAGTACATCACCCATAGGGCCATCTGGCGGGATGTTTTCTTCAGCGCCATTAGGGGCGGATGACTTTATGTTTATTAGTCATAAGGCATATCAGATAAATGGTAATAATAGCGAGCTCAAGTACTCGTTGCGTGCATTATTTATTTAAATATTAAAGATAATAAAATATAACGTGAAATGGCGTATTTATGTTGAAAGTATTACACCCAGCCCATATGCTGATAATCAGTTGCAGCGTTGGCTTAGGCCAAACATTGTAATTGTTGTTAATATTAACGTAACTAGAAGGTCACAATATGAAAATAATACTCATATCCTTAACCGTTTTGACGTTTGTGCTTTTTACAGGGGCTTGTTTTGCCGTTGATGGCGATGCTGTACAGGCTGAACGCATTAAACAACAATTAATGTCCCCAGGGCGAGATCAATACGATGCGATTAAAGATCCGGGTAGAAAACCGCTTGAAGTCATCCGTTTTTTGGTATTAAAGATGGGATGACAGTACTTGATATATACACGGGAGCTGGTTATAACACCGAAATCCTATCTGCAGCCGTGGGGCCTAGTGGGCTAGTATATGCTCAAAATTATCATTATGTATTACAGCTGATTAACGGTGCTCGTCACCAAGCCATGCTGGCAAGGCTAGCAAAAAATCGGTTACCCAACGTCCGTTACATGGTGGTCAACCCAGAGGATATGCCGTTCGAGAATTCTGTTGATATGGTGTATTGGGGGTTTAATATGCACGATATTTATAATTCTGATAAGGCTTATATTGGTGAAGCAGGGGTGCAGCTTTTTCTTCAAGGTATGTATCGTGCGTTAAAACCGGGTGGTGTTTTGGGTGTCAGTGATCATGTGGGTGAAAAAGGCTACGATAATGTTAAATTTCACCGCCTTGAACCTCGTATTATGAAAGAAATGTTAGTGAAGGCCGGCTTTAAAATCGATGCAACATCAGATTTATTGGGTAACCTAAATGATGATCATAGTCAGTCAATTTATGCCGATGGATTACGTTACAAAACAGATCGAATTCTTATTCGTGCGTTTAAGCCAGAATAATGGTGGGTGTATCAAAAGAATATTGTATTGAATTACCCTATACCTACGCAGGTTCAATTGGTCGTTTTTACATCATACAAGTATTAATACTAACTGCTTTTTTATTAGTACCATCAACTGTTATAGCGATTAATCAATGCGAAAGTAAAGGCGTACAACTTCAAGTATTGGGTTCTGGTGGGCCAGAAATATTGCAGGTTAGTCGTGCATCTTCTAGCTACCTTATTTGGTTGGATGGTAGAGCACGCGTGTTGATTGATGCGGGCGGTGGTAGTGCCTTCAACTACAGCAAAACAGGTGCAAAGTTCGAGGATTTAGATGCTATTTTGTTAACTCACTTGCACGTTGATCACAGTGCCGACTTGCCAGCGTATATAAAAGGATCGTATTTTGGTCATCGGGAACGAGATTTGCCGGTGTTTGGGCCTAGTGGCAATCAACTGATGCCGTCAACCAGTGAATTTGTGACATCGTTATTCTCTAAACCGAGTGGGGCGTTTAAATATTTAAGTGACTTTGTAGATAGGGCTGAATCGGCGGCTTACAAAATTCGTGCGTATGATGTTCCTTTTAATAATAGAACCAATTGGTCAGAGTTTGAAAACGATCGAATCAAGTTAAGTGCTATTTCTGTACATCACGGGCCATTACCAGCAGTTGCATGGCGGGTTGATATTGGTGGGTATTCCATCAGCTTTTCTGGGGATATGAACGGTGATTACCGCAGCCTAGAGGAACTGGCGCTTAACTCAACCATGTTGGTTGCTAATAATGCGATACCTGAAAGTGCGAAGGGGGTTGCACGATTCTTACATATGCCACCCTCTGTTATTGGCATGGCAGCATCAAACGCTAAGGTTAAGCAATTAGTATTATCGCACCGTATGCAAAGAACGTTAGGGCATGAAGAGCAAACAAAACGTATTATTCAGCACAAATTTAAAGGCAGTGTGCGTTTTGCTAATGATTTAGACTGCTTCAATTTACATCAATCAAAGTGATCATATGATTCCAATGTTTAAGACACTTTTTTCGCCCTTTCAATTGGGTTCGCTAACGTTACCAAACAGAACAGTTATGGCGCCGATGACTCGCTCTCATTCGCCTAACGGTATACCCGGTGAAGATATGGCAGCTTACTATACTCGTAGAGCAGAAGGTGGGGTTGGATTGATTATTAGCGAAGGCACAACGATTAATCATCGAGCATCAAATGGCTACCCTAGTGTACCGAGAATTTATGGAGAAGATGCGTTAGCAGGCTGGCAAAAAGTAGTGGCTGATGTCCATAAAGCGGGAGGTAAAATTGCCTCACAAATATGGCATGTGGGTGCCTTGAGGGAAAAAGGGTTAGGGCCAGAGCCAGAAGAAATTGCTGTGGGCCCTGTTGATGTTTATAAAGACGGAGAATTGACCGTTCGCGGTTTAGATAAGGACGAAATTAAAGAGGTTATAAATGCTTATGCTGAAGCTGCTGAGAATTCAAAAAAGTTAGGGTTTGATGCAGTTGAAATACACGGGGCACACCAATATTTAATTGACCAGTTCTTTTGGCATGAATCGAATACGCGTACTGACGAATATGGCGGTGGAATTGAGAACCGTGTTCGTTTTGGTACAGAGGTGGTAGCAGCTGTGCGTAAAGCTGTTGGCCCTAATTTACCGATAATTTTTAGATTTTCACAATGGAAACTGCTTGACTACACCGCTAAAATTGCTCAAACACCAGAGGAATTAACCAAATTTCTTTTGCCATTAAGCGAAGCAGGTGTGGATGTTTTTCATGCCAGTACAAGGCGTTTTTGGTTACCAGAATTTGAAGGTTCTGACTTAAACCTCGCGGGGTGGGCTAAAAAAATAACCAATAAACCATCCATTACTGTGGGAAGTATCGGACTTGATAAACAGTTTGCAGTTGAGCATTTCACAGGCGCTGAAGACCCAACGGCTAATACAACTGATATTGATGAACTATGTAAAAGGTTAGACGGCGGTGAATATGATTTGATCGCGCTTGGCCGAGCTATTTTGGGAGACTATGAGTGGGTGAATAAGGTACAAGCTGGAGATTTTGATAAGATAAAACCGTTTACAGACAAGGCATTGAAAACACTGACTTGAACGTTATCGATATAATTTAGTTTAATTTAATTTAAACGGACTGGCTGAGCTTGTAAGCTAATTTAACGCCATCACGAATAGCTTGTGCAGCATCCAGTTCTTTAACCTCTTTAACGCCGCCAATATGAAAAACGTCCGCCCCTAGCGTACCTAAATTATTAACCAACTCGTCACGGGGCTCTTGGCCAGCGCAACTAATAATGGTGTCCGCAGGTAAGACCATTATTTCATCTTCATGTTGAATATGAAGCCCATCATCATCAATTTTTATATAACTTAAATCACCCAATAGTTTAACGCCCCGTTTGTGTAATTCTGCTTGGTGAATCCAGCCAGTCGTTTTACCTAAAGATCGCCCAAATTTCCCAGGTTTTCTTTGTAATAAAGTTACGTGGCGCGCCGACTTTACAGGTGATCTTGTTGGGAGAAGGGCGCCGGGACTTTTGCCTTCGGGGTCGATGCCCCAATTCTCATTAAACTCTTGAATAGGGTCTTTATTTGTTGCGTTATGGGTTACAAACTCTGCCATATCGTAGCCAATTCCACCTGCACCAATAATTAGAACCTGTTGGCCAATTTTCTCGGGATGATTAAAGGCATCTTGATACGTCATAAATGAGGGGTGGTTAATCCCAGGCAATTTTAACTGACGAGGTTTGACTCCACTAGAAAGGACGATAGTGTCATAACCTCCTTCTTTAAGTTGGGTTGCATCTACGGTGCAATTTAATTGTACGCTAACGCCGTATTTATTAATCATGACTTGGAAATACCTAAGTAACTCATCAAATTCTTCTTTACCGGGTACTTGGCGCGCATATAGCATTTGGCCGCCGATGCTGGGTTTTTCTTCAAATAAAGTAATATTGTGTCCAGCTTTTGCCGCTTCAATAGAAAAGGAAAGCCCGGCAGCACCTGCACCAATAACAGCAATCTTTTTAGGTTTAATTGCGGTGTTATTAGCGGGGTAGAGTGTCTCATGACAAGCTCTAGGGTTAACTAGACAGCTCGCCGTTTTACCAACGAATATATGATCTAAACAGGATTGATTACAGGCGATACATATGTTGATTTCATCCAGCTGTTGTTGTTTTGCTTTATTAACAAAGTTTGCATCGGCAAGAAAAGGGCGAGATAAATACACCATATCAGCTTCGTTGTCGGCTAATATTTTTTCGGCCACTTCAACTTTATTAATGCGGTTGGCTGCAGCGACAGGGATATTCACCACCTGTTTTATTTTTGCGGTTGCCCATGCAAATGCACCGCGTGGTACCTGCATAGCAATCGTCGGAACAGTCGCCTCATGCCAACCGATACCGGTGTTGATAATGTCAACGCCAGCAGATTCTAAAGCAACGGCAAATTGTTGTGCGTCATCAATGTTCCAACCGTCACCAACTAATTCAAGTACAGACATACGGTATTGAATGACAAAGTCATTGCCAACCTTTTGTCGAATGGCACGAACAGCTTCTAAGGGAAGACGAGATCTGTTATCGAAACTACCGCCCCATGTGTCAGAACGATGATTTGTTCGTGGTGCGGTAAATTCATTTAGAAAATAGCCCTCAGACCCTAATAACTCAACGCCATCAAAGCCTGACTGTTTAGCTAAGTCGGCACAATTTGCAAAGTCTTCAATGGTTTGTAAGATCCCAATTTCCGACATTTCTTTCGGTACTAAAGGGCTAATAGGGGCGCGTATAGGGCTGGGTGCAACCAGCCCATCATGCGTTGCATATCTGCCAGCATGTAAAATTTGTAAAAGGATATGGCTGCCCGCATTATGAACGGTGTCGGTAATTATTTTATACCCTGACTTTTGATTTTGCTCTGTTAACATTAGGGCACCAGGGCTTAGACATCCGGCTTTGTTAGGTGAAATTCCACCGGTGACAATTAATGATACCCCACCTTCTGCACGTTCTTTATAAAAGGCAGCTAAACGATTGAATGGATCATCAGAATGATCTAGACCCGTATGCATAGACCCCATGATGATTCGATTTGGTAATGTTAAATGACCAATCTTGATGGGTGTAAACAAGTGCTTAGTTGATGACATATTTTGTCCTTTAAATTATGGTCCGGTCGAGTAGGAACTGCTTAATATAAGACTGCCCTTGATAGCATCATTGTCATTTTAAGAAACTCCATCATAAGCTACTAAATAGTATTAATCATGTCGAAAGTGGGTTTGTTTATCTAGGCAGATCTGGGGAATAGGGTTCAACGAGTACTGGATAATAATCGATTTATTGGTATGGGCGATATCAAAAAATCCAGCTTCTGAATTTGCAAACCATACTGTATGTCGCATTGGCATATGGTATTACGAAGGTGAAGGCAAGAGTAATTTTTCTAAAAAGCCAGGCTTTTTATTGATAGAAAAACCGCATAAAGAGGTCCATCAGAATGGGCTTGAAGCATTGAATCAGTTTAAATCTGGAAATGCAGCGGTTGCATTGGAGAAATTAACAAAAATGGAACAAGCCAGCATGGGTGTTTTACAAGCCTTATCAGAGTTGTCTGAGCAGTTATAAAAATTGAGTTTAACGAAACTTTGAACTTTATAGGGTTGTCTATACCTAACTAAGTACATCAACTAGTTAGGAGGTGTACCATGGGTAATACAGTCGAACGTCATACGCGCATGCATGTAAAAGATGGTGTGCATCATTTCTGGGAAAATCATCATAGAGTCAATATCGAATATGCGAAATACGTAGGATTTGCATTGATTGCTTTTGGTGTTATCGGGATTCTGTTCGCAGGACAAGATGTTTTGTTCTTTAACTTATCGATGCTGCAGAATACAGGGCACATCGTATCTGGGATGTTTTTATTAGCGACAGTGATATTGTTTGATAGTTCTTATGCAAGATTGGGAAATCAAATCGTTGGCCCAGTGTGCATAATAATAGCGGCCTATGGCTTGTCTGGAATGACGCCCGCTACAGCGTTACTAACCTTAAATACAGGTGAAATTTTATTTTATATGTTTTTTGGTATGGCAACCGCTTATGTAGGATGGGCAACTGATTTGTCTCACTTGAAACATTGGTGGCCTTAACGTTAAATTAATAATGTTAAAAAAGCCCCATTAATTGGGGCTTTTTTTAATAGTAGCGATAATGTCGTTTTTTAGGGTTATCAGGTGGTTTGCTTGATCGAAGAAGTTGTCAATTTCAGGACTAATGTCATTAGCTAAGTCATTGCGTAGGCTTTCTTCAAGAACCTTAGCGCATGACTTGAGTAAGGTTGTCCCACAATATGCAGCTGAGCCATGAATGTTATGAACGATGTCTGCCGCTTGTTCTACATTATCATTTACCAATTCGGATTTTAGTGTTTGGATTAGGTTAGGTAATTCGGTTAGAAATTTTGTCATCATTTGTTCTACTAGTACTGGGTTGTTTCCCATGCTAGAAAGAGCGGCTTGCAAGTTAAAAGTTTGAAGGGTTTGTTTAGAACTGCTTTGAGTAACTTGTTTTTCGTTAAAATTTATTTTCGTGCAATTAGCGGTTATTAAAAGTTGGCTTGCTAAATGAAGAAGTTCGCCATGATCTATGGGCTTAACAAGGTAGCCATCAAAGTTATTGATGTGCTTGGCGCGCTCAATTCCAGACGTAACATGGGCAGTGATTGCTATAGCCGGCGTTGAATGATTCAACTGACGTTCGCTAGAGCGAATGTCATCAAGTACTTCATGGCCCATTTTGAATGGCATTCTTAGATCTAGTAACATCAAATCGTATTTCTTTTGTTGCGCGGCTTCATAGGCTTGCTGGCCGTCATTAACACAATCGACTATTACGTTTTGTTTGCTGAATAAATATTTAATTAGTTGGCGGTTAATTTCATTGTCATCCGCTGCCAGCACGTTAATGCCAGATAAACATAAATAAACAGTTTCTAGTTCATCGTTTGTAGCTTTAAGAGATGAAGCTGTAGTGGGGTTGTTTTTGGCTAGTATAAACGGCAGATTAAATCGGAATGTGGAGCCTTTACCAAGGGTGCTTTTTACTGTTATTTTCCCATTTAATGCGGCTATTATTTTTTGTGTAATAGATAACCCGAGGCCAGTGCCTTTTTCATAGGAAGAGGATTCAAACTGTGTGAATTCTTCAAATAACTTTTTGTGGTTTTGTTTGCTTATGCCCACACCTTTATCAATGACGGAACAATCTAGCTGATTTGGTAATTCTTTATGCAAATTGAGCTGCACTGAAATCGTTGAATTGGGACTAAACTTTATAGCATTACTAATTAAATTTAATAGTATTTGGGTTAATTTTGTAGGGTCTTGAATTATGTGTGTGGGTAATGCATCGTCATGTTTATAATCAATAATGACATTATTTTCAGTTGCTAAGATAGCCATAGTGGACAGTGTGTTTTCCATCATAGATTTAAGATGAAAAGTTTTTTTGGCTATTTTAACTTTGCCTGCTTCTAATTGGGCAAGATCAAGGACATCATTGATAATTTGGTGTAGGTTTTTTGAGGAAATAATAGAGGCATTAACAAGCTTTTGCTGCTCTTCCGTTAGCGGGGTTTGTTCAATAAAACCTAAAAAACCTATGATGCCATTCAAAGGTGTTCTGATTTCATGGCTGATGTGGGAGATAAACCTTGATTTTGCTTCAGCAGTTTTAAGGATGTTTTTTTGTGCCGTATTTAATTGTATATTTTGTTTTTTAAGTTCTTTAGTCGCTTCTCTAATTTTTTGTTGTTGGCGAAATTGGTTTGTTTCTAGTTCATGTGCCATATCATGAATGCCATGAGATAGAATGGATATTTCATCGCGAGCAGAAAAATTCCGCACGGGTAACTTATATTGACCTTGTTTAATTTTTGATACATCTGTTGCTAAATTAAGAATAGGTTTGCCAATGGCTTTACCAATGTTGTGGGCGATAAATGCAATGACGAGTAACGATAAAAAAGTAATGTAAAGGCTGTTTAATAACACCTCGTTTTGGCGTTGGCTAATGTTGTTGAGTGAGGATTGCAGAGTGACATAACCGACAATGTTGCTTTGCTTGTTGTTTTGAAAAAATAATTCACCAATTTCATCGCTATCAGCTGCTGTGTTTATTATTATTGGTCGTTTTGTTATGATGAAATTATTGTCTGATTTTGAGATGTTTTGCTTCTGTACTTGAACTAAATGATTATTTTCATCATCTGTAATGGTGATGATTTGCACATCCTTATCTTGGATAAATGAATTGATTGATTTTGTTAATGATTCTTTATCTCCGGAGAAAACACCATAAACACTGATGTTGGCCAGAGCAACTGCCAAATTCACCTCTTTTTCCTGAAATAACGCATACATTTCAGTTACGCGTGAATTAGTAAAGTAACCAGCTAATACGATGGCTAGAATAGCAGCAGGAAGAACGCCTAGTACGAGTAATTTTCCCCTTAGCTGGAGTCGGTTAAGGGGTTTCACGAGACTTTATTGTCGCAGTTAAAGTGTTATCACTAGGGAAACGCAAATCTAGGCTATTGGCTACACGTCGATTACTAATAACGTCAAAATATTTAGGGTAAATAGTGCCGTTTGATACAACTGGTTGACCACTTTCAAATTCTAATAAAGATTCAGACAACTGAGTTGCAAGTTGATTTAAGTTAGATACAACACCCGCTACAGCACCTGCTTTAACAAAGCCTTTGGAAAAACCGACAACGGGGGTGCGATAGCGATAACTGGTCAGTAAAATTTGTGGCAACGTTGTTGTGTTGTATATGGCAGAGTCTGCTAAAGCCAGAAGTATGTCGGAGGATTTGGCCATGCCATTAATCTTGAAACCTAAGTTGTCTGGTGCTATTAAAAAAGGTTTGATATTAAACGATGTGCGACTGGCGCTTTGCCTTATTGCCCGTATTTGATTTGTTGTTTGTTCGGAATAAATAACGCCAATGTCTTTTGTGTGGGGTTTAATTAGTTTAATAAGCGCAAGTTGCCTTTCTGGCGGTTGGTCCAAAACAAAGAAGTGATTATTTCTATTTTTAATTTCGCAAGATAACTGACATGTTAAAAATTTATTGGTATCGGCGTGGGTAATAAGCGTATGGAGTACCGGCATTTTTAGTTTTAAATCAACAATGTTCTGAGCCGCAGCCTTGTCTAAACTTATAACAAGTGATGGCGTATGTTCATTTATTTGCTGTTTATTTAGATTAGAGGAACTGATGGCGATAAAGTTAATGTTCGAGCGTTTAGTTTTGCTTTTAAGGAGTTGAAAAAACTTTTTCTGATACGCGCTCTTTTCGTCATAAATAAGGATGTTAGTTGATGCATAAACTGAGTGTGTTACAGACAGCAGTAACCCTCCAATGACGATGGCGTTAAATATAATGGTTTTCCAGCGAGTGGCTGTCATTAATTTAATATGCACGGTACTCTATCTGAAGAAAAATGCGATTATCAGGGCTAGCTTGTGAATGAAAATCGATATTTTTATCAAGCGCTATTTGAGTTTTAAGGGTGATGTTTAGTTCATTATTAGTACTGAACGTTAGGGTCTTGCCAACATTTAAATCTAATCGTTGAAATGTACTTTGGAGGGTGTTTTGGCCACCTAAGTACTTCATTCCACTCATGTAATAATAGGCAGCAGATGCTTGCCAATGTTGTTTATACCGATGTGATAATAGAAAATTAAAATTATGCTTGGGTACAGAATCATTAAGAGTTGTTGTGGTACGGCTTATATCGGTAAAGGCGTACCCTGCATGAAGAACAGTAGATTTATTTGGGCGATAATTTACTTCAACCTCTAAGCCAGCTGTTGTTGCTGAGCCTTGATTGTTTACGATATGTAAGCCGGGGCTAGGAAGTTCCGTATTAATCAGCTTTTCATATTTATTATGGAAATATCTTATGTCTGCATTCAATACGTTATTTAGAAATAAGCCGTGGTAACCGAGTTCGGCCGAACGGATAGTCTCTGCATCCAAGTTACCAGCAGATCTTTCTAGTTCAAATGTGCCAATAAATGAGCGTCTATATTCCTCCGTGAGGACAGGCGTTCTAAACGCTTGTGTGCTTGATAGTCTAAAAGCATGCTGAACAGATGGTAAATAGACTAGTGCAGCGCGCGGAGAAAATTGATTGCCTGAAATGTCGTCATATTCAATTAAAGCACCCCCATTGAATATAAAGTGTGGGTTTATTTTGGTTTCGATATTACTGAAGAGGCGGTAACGTTGATTAGATTTTGTTTGTTCTGTATTAAGCCTAAAAGGTGAGTAAACTGTTTCATATGTTGCACCGGCACCCCAAACAAGTCGGCTACTAGGGTTGAGCCTGAACGAGTGTTCTAAATCGGCATTCCAACGAGTCGATTCGCTGCTGATATTTATTTTATTAGCCAAGAATGGTATTGAATACTTGTCTTTCGCATCATTATGTATAAATGATACGTTTGTTTTTATTTGCTCATCGGGTGCTACTTGGTAATCCCATTTGATTTGTGCAAATTGACTTGATTCATTTCTGTTACGTTTGGGGTCAAATATTAACAGTGCAGCAAAAGGGGTTTCTGTCTGTCTTAACGAATCAATGGCAGAAAAATCAACCTGTAACTGCTGGTTTTTATTGATTCGATAATCTAGCCGAGATGATATGTGCTGTTTTTTTAAATCATCATTGAGGTTGTCATACCCTTCGCTTTTGTTGTCAGCGTAGCTAACTCTATAATCAAGATTATTAAACGAACCGGTGGCGCGTAAAAAAATGCGTTCAGACTGATCATTACCGATTTGGAAACTGCCGCCAGAATAAGAAGGTTGGGCGGCATGCGTGGTTGTAATGTTGATAACACTTTGGAATGCATTAGCACCAAATGACACGCTATTGGGGCCACGCACAATTTCAATTTGTTCAATGTCTTCTAGTTCTATAGGTAAAAGACTCCATTGTACGCCGCCAAATAAAGGTGAATAGACGGATGCGCCATCTATCATAACCTGAACGCCTTGCGGAAATTCTGAGGTAAGCCCTTGATAAGCAACGACCGGAAAGTTACCCCGTGCATAGCCCACTTGCATACCGGGTACTAGGCGGAATATTTCTGTTACTGACGTTGCGCCTGATGCTTCAATAAGCGTTCGATCGAGAATAGTTACTGATGTAGGTGCTTCCGTTTGGGGCTGGGGTAATCGACTTGCGGACAAAACGATGGGTATATCGGCGGTATTAAAAAATAGGTCGTTTGAGGTGGCGTACGATGTATTAATAACGCTTATTAAGGCGATGTAAATAATGTATTTGTATTTTTTTAACAAGGTATCCATATTAAGGCTGCTCAGCGCATTGTGCTAATTAAAACTATAACTAGCTTCGATAAATGCTCGGTTATCAAGGTGAAATTCGTTTAGAAAATCTTTGTTTTTATCCAGTGCTAATTGTAGCGTTAACTGAATATCAAGTTGCTGTTTATTGGGTAGGTCGAATTGCTTTTCTAAATTTAAATCGACACGCCTCATAGGGCCTTGTGGGTTGCCAGAGGTTAAATATTCCATACTGCCCGTATAATAAAAAGTAGCGCTGGCAGTAATATTCTGATTGTAAGTGTGTGATGCGAGTAAATTAAACGTATCTTTTGGTATGGAAGACTGGATATCTTCAATTGTATTGTTGGAGAGCTGTCCGACATGAGTGTGGTGATATGAATAACCAGCATGAAGGAGGGTATTTATATTAGGTCGATAGTTGAGTTCAACTTCATAGCCGTTAACGTTAGCTTTATATAAGTTATCAAAGGTATTAACTTCATTGCCTAAATTAACGGTTGTTTGTGGTACACCAAATAAGGTTACAACAGCATTAATATCTTCATCTATAGCGTTTATTAACTGGCTGTATTCATTTCGAAACAGTTTTATATCAAATGTTAGCGTGTTGTCGATAAATAAGCCGTGATAGCCTATTTCAAATGAATTCACAGCTTCTGGTTCAATGTTATTAGTGCTTCTTAATAGAGGCTGGGTTATAGATAAGCCAGCTACATCTTGTGATTGCAGTGTGATGTCAGCATTAAAATTATTTTCGGCTAAGACTGGCGCTCTATATGCACGAGAGGCGGAGAGTCTTAAGCTATGTTGAGGTGTTATTAAATAATTTACTGCAAGCCTTGGCGATACGTTAGAGCCTGATAATTGGCTATTTTCCCAAAGTGCTCCAGCATTGATAATGAAATTTTTAGTTGCTCGCCATTCGGTATTGCCAAAAAGTCGTTGAATAGAATTGTCACGTTTTTGTTTTGTCCCCATCCAATAAGGCTGCATAACTCGGTCATTTCTACTGCCTAAGCCCCAAGAAACACGTAAGTCATCAAATGGTTGAAGTTGATGCTCAAATTCAATATCGTAGCGGTCATAGTAATTAGTGTAGTCAATGTTGGTAAGAACAGTCGAAAACTGTGGAAATAGCGTTGGGAAAATAGACGAAACTTTATCTTTACTGATATGCCTTGTATAAGATGCTTGTGTGATGATTTGTTCATTGATGCCAATATGGTGTTCCCATTTGGCATGGATAGACTGATTAGATTCATCAATGTTTCTTGGTGGATCAAAAGGATCTGTTAATGTGCCGGGTGTATGAGTTTCTTTAAGGGAATTAATGATGCCAACATTAAGCTGAAGGGTATCGGTGGCATTAATTTGGTAATCCATTCGACTTGTGAAACTAGCCGTTCGCAAGTCATCATCATTACCTTCATATCCATTGTCATCAAGGTGTGACACTGTCATGCGTATATCAAGGTCACCAAAGGATCTCCCCGCTCTTAGCAGTGTGCGTTGGTAGCCACGTTCACCAACAGTGCTTTTTATTTCAACGCCATCCAATTGAACAGCGTGGGTTGTAGTGATGTTGATAACGGCTTGAAAGGCGTTAGAGCCAAATGAAGAGCCGTTTGGGCCACGTATGACTTCTATTTTTTCTATATCTTCAATCTGAAGTGGCAGGTTAGACCAATCTACGCCGCCAAATAAGGGGCTATAGACTGACCGACCATCTATTAATACTTGCACGCCTTGAGGGTATTCACCACTTAGCCCTTGGTAGCCAACCACCGGCTTATTGCCGCGAAAGTAGCCAATGTGCATGCCAGGTACCAGTCTAAATAGTTCGGGAATACTTTTAGCGCCAGATGCATTAATCAGGCGTTGATCAATGATGGTGATGGTAGAAGGGGACTCGGTTTGAGGTTGTTTTAACCTCGTTGCAGATAATACTATGGGTACGACTGATTTAAAAAAAAGCTCATCGTTGAATGTTGTTGATGTGTTATCAGCAATAGACTGTAAGGTAACCGAGGTTAATGCCAGTAAGCAAAATGTATATAAACTGTTATTTTTGTTGGCGTTCATGTAAAAATGAATCATTATTATTTTTGGTGACCATAGTATAAGTCATGAAGATTAAGGTCATAACGGAAAACTCTAAAAATACACATATAGGTATGTTATCTTGCGCTTCTTAAATCTAGCATAAAAGAACATATGCATTACCCCACCATAGAACATTATGTAGGCAATACCCCTTTGGTTAGGCTGCAACGACTTGTTGGAGAGTCTACTAATACAATTCTATTAAAGCTTGAGGGAAATAACCCGGCAGGGTCTGTTAAAGACCGCCCTGCTATTAATATGATTCATCAGGCAGAGTTGAGAGGGGATATAAAACCTGGCGACTGTTTGATAGAGGCAACCAGTGGGAATACTGGTATTGCATTAGCGATGGCCGCTGCAATAAAGGGTTATAAAATGGTGTTGATTATGCCAGATAATATGAGTGCAGAACGACGTGCTTCTATGAAAGCGTACGGCGCAGATATTATTTTAACGCCCGCAAAAGGTAGCATGGAAGGTGCAATTGATTTAGCTAGAAAAATGGAAGCTAATGGGGAAGGGAAAGTGTTAGATCAGTTTGCTAACCAAGATAACCCTTTATCTCATTACAAAGGGACGGGGCCAGAAATTTGGCGTGATACGAATGGAACGGTTACACATTTTGTTAGCTCGATGGGTACAACGGGCACCATTATGGGCACATCAATGTTTTTAAAAGAGAAAAGCAGTGATGTGCGAATAATTGGTGTGCAGCCAGAAGGGGATTCTAAAATACCAGGTATTCGGCGCTGGCCGCAAGAATACCTGCCAAAAATATATGACCCATCTCGAGTAGATGACATTCTAGAAGTTGATCAAAAACAAGCAGAAGATATGACGAGGGCACTAGCAGAAAAAGAAGGAATATTCTGCGGCGTATCATCAGGTGGGGCGACACACGTGGCACTAGAACTGTCCAAAACGCTAACGAATGCAACGATTGTGGTTGTTATTTGTGATAGAGGTGACCGTTATATTTCAACAGGTATATTTCCTGATAGGTAATAATACCGGGTTATATCATTAACAAAGGGCTCACTTGTAACGCGTGAGTTAACAACAGAACAACGATTTAAATTATGGGTAGACGTAGAAATAGACGCAAGAATTTACCACCAGAAACAGCTAATGCAACGATTGAATCACTAGCTCACGATGCGCGTGGTGTTACACACTTAGATGATCGAGCGGTGTTTATTAACGGCGCCTTACCTGGCGAAGAGGTGGTGTTTGAATACACAAAGAAAAAAAGGGATATAGCCGAAGGTAAGGTGGTTGAAGTGATTCGAGCATCAGCAGATAGAGTGGAACCTGGTTGTGTACATTATTCAATTTGTGGCGGGTGTAGTTTTCAGCATTTAGCACCTGAAAAGCAAATTCATGCAAAACAGACTATTTTGGTTGAGCAATTTAAAAGCATCTCAAATATAGAAGGATTTGATATTTGGCCGGCGTTGAGCGGGCCTTCATGGGGGTATCGCCACCGAGCTCGTCTAGGTGTTAAGGATGTAGAAAAAAAAGGCAGAGTACTGGTTGGCTTTAGAGAGAAAGCAAGCCCTTATTTGGCTGAAATAGAAGCATGTAAAGTGCTGCACCCAGCTGTTGGTGAACGTTTGATGGATTTGTCGGCTCTTGTGGGCACTCTGTCTATTAAGAACAAGTTACCGCAAATTGAAGTATCAATTAGTGATGAAAGAACAGCGCTTGTACTGCGAATTTTAGAGGCAATAACTGTTGAGGATACAGCGTTGCTCAAAGCCTTTGAAAAAACGTTCGACGTTGATATTTATTTGCAGTCCAAAGGCCCTGATACGATTGTTCCTTTAGATGGCCACAAGGCCGAGTTAAGTTATCGGTTACCGAATGATGTAACGTTATATTTTGGCCCCAGTGATTTTGTACAGGTAAATGTAGATATTAATCGCAAGATGATTCTTCGGGCGCTTGAAGTGCTTGAGTTAAATAAAGACGATAATGTATTGGACTTGTTTTGTGGTTTGGGGAACTTTACATTACCGATGGCTAAAGAGGCAGGGCGCGTTACAGGTGTTGAAGGTAGTGAGGAGCTGATTCAGCGAGCAAAAATGAATGCAGAAAAAAACAACCTAACAAATACAGATTTTTATGCTGCTAATTTAATGGAAGATGTTGGCCATGAGCCGTGGGTGAAACAGCATTACAACAAGGTGTTGATTGACCCACCACGGCTTGGGGCAAAAGAGGTTTTGCCTTGGTTAAAAAAATGGGGCGCTGAACAAGTACTGTATATATCCTGTAACCCATCTACATTAGCCAGAGATGCAGGCATTTTGGTGAATGAATTAGGATATACGCTTAAAAAAGCAGGTGTAATGGATATGTTCCCTCATACGTCACACGTTGAATCTATTGCTTTATTTGAAAAGGTAACGTGAGCCAATTAGTAAACATTGTCGTTTGTGTTTCAGAGCAAACGCTAAGTTTGAAGAAAGGCAGTCAGTTAATAAAAAAATACCACGTAAATACAGCAAAAAATGGATTGGGTGAGCGAAATGGTAGCGAATGTACGCCAAGAGGTCAGCACATCATTCGTGCAAAAATTGGTGGTGATGCACCTTTAAACAGTGTGTTTGCAGGGCGCAGGCCGACAGGTGAAATATTTGATGTTGGGCTAGCAAAAAAACACCCAAAAAGAGATTGGATCTTAACGCGGATATTGTGGCTGTCTGGTGTCGAAAAAGGTATGAATCGCTTAGGTGATGTTGATACCATGCGGCGGTTTATTTATATCCATGGCGCACCAGATGAACTGATTACTACGGAACCCACCTCTCATGGCTGTATTCGAATGGGAAACCTAGATGTATTGGACCTCTTCGAACGAGTTCCTGTTTATACGCCTGTTTTAATTAAATAATATACTATTGTGAAACAAACTCGGTAAAGAACACATCAGTTACACCGTCTGTTTTGGTGTAAGTCTTTAACGTTTCATTAAGCGTAGTTACGGCATTTTTTCGCAGTTTCTCTTTGCCAGCAAGTGTTGAAATATCCTCCACTTTATTATTGCTTAGCAATACAATAAGGGCGTGCCTAATGGCGGGATCATTAGCTTCGATGGTTTCTTTGATGGTTTCGTTTTTTAGTTGTAGCTGTATCGTCGTTCTTAGATAATGCTTCTTACCGAGCAAGTTGACAGTAAATTGCTGTTTGAGTGGTAAGTAGACAATAGTCGGTGCTTCTTCAGACTCGGTTTCTTCTTCTGCGAAAGCAGCGGGTAAATTGAGTAAAAAAATGGCAAATATTAGAAAAAGTCGCATTGGGTATTCTCCAAAAAAATATTTAAATCGTTAATGTAAGGATAGACTATAAAAATGAAATCGCCTATGTCACTTGGCCCGCTGATGATAGATATCGATGGCTATGAACTATCAGAATTAGATAAAGAAATATTGTGCCACCCGCTAGTGGGGGGGGTTATTTTGTTTTCACGTAATTATGAGAACACAAAGCAAGTGAGCGAGTTATGTCAACAAATTCACGGGTTAAGAAATGAGCCATTACTCATTTCGGTTGATCATGAAGGTGGCCGAGTGCAGCGTTTTCGAGAAGGCTTTACACGGATCCCTTGTATGCAAAAGTTGGGTGAATTGTTTGATGATAATCAAGCTGAAGCGCTTCTGGCTGCTGAGAATGTTGCTTGGCTAATGGCTGCTGAATTACACGAAGTAGGTATCGACTTTACATTCGCCCCCGTCTTGGACATTAATTATGGCCGCAGTGAAATCATTGGGGATCGTTCTTTTTCTGGAAATAAAAAGACACTAACGCATCTGGCGTCTTCTTTTCAGCGAGGGCTTCATAAAGCTGGCATGGTGAGTATTGGCAAACACTTCCCAGGACACGGGTCGGTAGTTCCAGACTCTCATATTGAAATACCGATTGATGAACGTGCCTACGAAACTATTGCAGACGAGGACGTTTACCCTTTTAAACAACTTATAAAAGAAGGAATGGATGGCATAATGCCTGCCCATGTTATCTATCAGTCGGTAGATGACTTACCTGCAGGTTTCTCGCCTTTTTGGGTACAAACAGTCTTACGTGGGGAGCTAGGTTTTAAAGGAACGATATTCAGTGATGATATAAGCATGCACGGAGCTAGCGTGATTGGTAATTACGAACAAAGAGCACGTCAAGCGCTAAAGGCGGGCTGTGATATGGTTCTCGTCTGTAACAATAGAACAGGTGCTGAACAAGTCATTGATGGGTTAAGCAGCAAGAGCATCTTAGACGGTGTTTCTGCTAAACGGTTATCTGCAATGCGAGCCAACAGTTTTGCGGAAAGTGGTCGTGTGCGTGAGTCTAATAAATGGAAGCTAGCGAAGAAAACCGTCGACAGGTTGGCGTAAAGATGGCAGATATACTAAAAGAAATAGAACTGGTACAACAACATAGTCGCTGTCTCCTAGATGCGTCATCAGTGGATAATATAATAGACTCACTGGCAGAAGATATAACTGCGGTTTGTGCAGATAAAAATCCGGTTGTGTTATGTGTTATGACAGGTGCTGTTGTAATAGCAGGGCTTTTATTGCCGCGTTTAAATTTCCCGTTGGAATTGGACTACGTTCATGTAACACGTTATCAAAACGGTACAAAAGGTGGAGATTTAAGCTGGATCAAATCCCCTTCTGTTTCGTTGTTGAATAGGGAGGTCATCATTTTAGATGATGTATTGGATGAAGGAGTTACCCTAAAATCAATCATTGGCTATTGCGAAAAACAAGGTGCAAGTGCTTGTTATAGTGCAGTGCTGATTGATAAAGAGTTACAAACAAAAAAGCCTGTGACAGCAGACTTTGTTGGTTTTACAACGGGGCCAGAATATTTGTATGGTCTAGGTATGGACTACAAGGGGTATTTGAGAAATGTCACGGGTATTTACGCATGCCCTAACAATTTAGAGGAGCTTTTATGCCAGATTTAGCCATTATTGGTGGAACGGGTTTACGCAAAATAGACGGGTTAGAAAACATTCGTAAGAAAGTGGTTAAAACGCCTTACGGTGAGCCATCATCGCCACTGACTTTTGGCACACTAAATGGGTTGGACGTTGTGTTTTTGGCACGGCACGGCTATGGGCATACGATTCCGCCACATAAGGTTAATTACAGGGCTAACATTTGGGCAATTGAGCAAACAGGTGCAAAAGAAGTACTAGCGCTAGCAGCAGTGGGCAGTATGAATAAAAAAATGGCCCCAGGCGGGCTTGTATTGCCTGATCAATTAATTGATTACAGCTATGGCAGAGCACAAAGTTTTTTTGAAGAAGACTTAGATAAAGTAACGCATATTGATTTTACCTTACCCTATTCCTCTGAGTTGCGAGCTAAGCTAGCTGCCGCTATCCGGGATTCCGATTTACCGCTAATACAGCAAGCAGTTTATGCGTGTACTCAAGGGCCTAGACTGGAAACAGCAGCTGAAATAGTAAAGCTAACACGTGATGGCTGTGATTTAGTGGGTATGACGAGCATGCCAGAAGCCGCGTTGGCTAGGGAGTTAAAGTTACATTACGCCTGTTGTGCAGTTGTTGTTAATTGGGCAGCGGGCATCACTGGCGATGAAATAAAAATGCAAGAAATAGAAGAAAATGTTGCCGTTGGTATGTCAACGTTTCGTTTGATATTAGACCGATTGGCTAAAAACTATTAACGTATAATATCAATAACTTAATTAATATTTCTTATAATGAATATAGAAGACTATTTTAATTTAGAAAATAATACGCTTAATTTTAGCAGGGAACAAGCGAGCTCATTTGCTAAGTTTGTAGCGGGTGACTTTAATCCAATTCACGATGTTGATGCTAAGAAGTTTTGCGTGCCTGGTGATTTATTGTTCGCTGTTTCCATTGCTCATTTTGGGGCAAGTCAAAACATGCGTTTTAATTTTGAAAGCATGGTGAGTGAGAAGACATTCATTGAGTTACCTTCACAGGATACTAAGTCAGTTAGTTTAATTGATCAAAATGACAAGTCCATTATGAGCATTGATTGTTCAGGTGAACATACAGCTGAGAAAGCATTCCTTTTTGGCTTGATTGAGAAATACGTGCAATTCTCAGGGAAGACATTTCCAGATATATTAATGGATTTAATGCAGGAAAAAGGAGTGATGATTAACCCTGCACGGCCCTTAATTATATATAGGGATATGGCGGTTCATATAGATGAGTTTCCAAAAGGTGAGTTAACGTTAGAATTTGCTGGTGCTAGTTTGTCTGTAGAAGGTAAAAAAGGTGATGTCAAATTAGAGTTTGAAGTGTCCGTGGATGGGCAACAGATTGGTCATGGTGCCAAGAGCATGGTGATAGGTGGTTTAAGGCCTTATGATGCCGTTGCTGCAGATAAAATCATTGCTGACTACAACCACACCAAACAAGCGGGACTGATTTTTCAGCCTTAACAGCGTCGCTATAGGGCTTTTTTTAAAGACTTACTTTCTATTAGCTGTGATGTCATGTTTTTCTTAACAGGCGTATCTATCTTTGCGACTTTTATCATAACGCCAAATTTAGGGTGGTCAAAATAATGTAGGTCGCCAGTTTTAATACGTCGCGTTTGCTTTAGTCGGTATAACGTTGTAGGTGTTGATTCTACGGTATTGCTAACTGAGTTTTGGGCAGAGAGGTTCTCGAATTGCTCATTTAGCTGTAAATCTAAATCTACATGCAAGAAGCGTCCTCGCCTGAATGTAATGATGCCATTTAACGCACCATTACCCATGTTTTTTAGTATATGGATTGGTCGTATGGTGTCTTTTTCATTAAGCTCTTGTAACCAACCTTCATGTTTAATAGGGGAGTATGAAGCTAATCTTTTTAGCCGGTTATAAGCGCCGTGTAGTTGTAATTGTTTAGGTGTTAATCGCTTTATTCGATTACTTGGTTTAACCGTGTTAAATGAGATGGCTGTTTCAGGTGCGCTAAATGGCTCTTTGGTCCATGGTTCTTGTTGTTGACCATCACTCGTATTTATTTTAAAAATAATATACTCAACGCTATACCAAGTAGATTTTTTGGGTGGTGAAAGTTCCTCCGACATACTACTTAAGGATATAGAAAGTAACAGCAAGGCAAGGAGTATTTTAGAAAGTCTAATTAACATGTGATTTTTAGTTTGTTTGTTTTAAGTCGTTTAACAAGAAATCCAGGAACTCAATTTTATCCTCGATGGTATCAAGTTTTTTAGTAAAACGTAATTTTTGTGGGCCATCAAGTTGAAAAACTTGTGGCTGAGTTTGGATCAGTTCAATTATTTTAGCGGGATTAATGTTTGGGTCATTTGTAAACTGAATACGGCCTTGTGTTTTTCCATAATCAACGGTATCAACACCAACAATCGATGCAATTTGCTTTAATTCACTAATGCCGAATAGTTGTTTGGTTGCATCTGGCAATAAGCCAAATCGATCAATCATTTCAACTTGAAGCTCCCTTAATTGCTCGTTGTCTTCCGCACTAGCAATTCGTTTATAAAGGATGAGTCTGGTATGAACATCAGGTAGGTAATCATCTGGTATCAGTGCGCTACAATGTAAATCAATACTTGGGCCTGCGTTTATTTCTACATCTAGCTCTGGTTGCTCTCCTGACTTTAGCGCATCAACAGCTTTTTCAAGTAAGTAGGTGTACATGGTGAAACCGATTTCTTGTATTTCACCACTTTGATTGTCACCTAGCAGTTCACCGGCTCCTCGAATTTCCATATCGTGTGTTGATAGACTAAAACCAGCGCCTAAGTCGGTGCTGCTTTCTATCGCTGTAATGCGTTTTTTTGCATCGTTGGTCATGATGCCTTCCGGTGGAACAATCATATAGGCGTATGCGCGATGGTGTGATCGCCCAACCCTGCCTCGAAGTTGGTGTAATTGTGAGAGCCCTAATTTATCAGCACGATTAATAATAATGGTGTTGGCGTTGGGTAAATCGATGCCGTTTTCTATGATGGTAGTGGAAACTAAAATATTAAAACGGTTATGATAAAAATCCAACATGATCTGCTCCAATTCACTCTCGCGCATTTGTCCATGAGCTTTTCGTGGGCTAGCATCGGGCATTATTTTTTTAATATCTTCAATGATTCTGTCCATCGAATCGATATCATTGTGTAAAAAGAAAATTTGACCGCCACGCCTAATTTCACGTTCGCAGGCTTCTTGAATCAGTGCGTTATTCCATTCGGCAACAAAGGTTTCGATAGCATGTCGAGTGGGTGGTGGAGATGCAATGATGGAAATGTCACGTAAACCAGACATGGCTTGGTTAAGTGTTCTTGGAATAGGCGTTGCTGTAAGGGTCAACATATCCACTTCCGAACGCATGGATTTAAAATACTCCTTGTGTCTAACGCCAAAGCGCTGCTCTTCATCAATAATGACTAGCCCAAGGTTTTTATAACTGACAGATTTTTGTAAAAGCTTGTGCGTTCCAATTAAAATATCTACTTTGCCATTGGTGGTATCTTCAATAATTTTTTTCTGTTCTTTTGCGCTGACAAAACGAGATAACACCTCTACGCGTATAGGCCAATCAGCAAAGCGGTCTGAAAAGTTTTGATAATGTTGCTGGGCTAATAATGTGGTTGGAACCAGTAAGGCAACTTGGTAATTGTTATGAGTTGCAATAAATGCTGCACGCATGGCAATTTCTGTTTTACCAAAACCAACATCGCCGCATATCACGCGATCCATTGGTTTTGCCAAGCTTTGGTCATGCAATGTTTGTTCTATGGCGGTTGCTTGATCAATGGTTTCTTCAAATGAGAATGCGTTGGCAAAGGTATCGTACTCTGTCGAGTCAATCACCATGGGTTTGCCATCGCGTGCGGCACGTCTGGCATGAATATCCAATAACTCAGCGGCTACATCTCGAGCTTTTTGAAGGGCTTTTTTACGTGCCTTTTGCCATTGCTCGCTTCCTAGTTTATGCAAAGGGGCACTGTCGCCTTGACTGCCCATGTAACGACCAATAAGGTTAAGAGACGAGACAGGCACATACAGCTTGTCATTGTTTGCGTATTCTAGTGTTAAAAACTCAGTCTCTATGTTGTCTACATCTAAATGTTTGAGACCTAAGTATCTGCCAACACCATGCTCTTGATGGACAACAGGTGAGCCGATTTCTAAATCAGCAAGGCTATTGAAAACGTTTTCTAATTGTTTGCTGCTAGATGCCCGTCTTCGTCGCCGTTGTTGAGCACGATTACCAAACAGCATGTTTTCTGTAACGAGTGATATGTCATCTTGGAGTAAGCCGTCATCGATAGCGGCTACAGTGATACAGATTTTTTGTTCACTGTTGTTAAATTCAGACCAGTTATTAATAAGAGTAGGGCGAATAGCTAGTTTTTTTAACTGGATTAACATCGATTCGCGGTGCCCAGGTGACTCGGCAATGAATAGTGTTCGATGGTTAGGTTTTGCGACCAATGCAGTTATAGCCTGTTGTTGCGGGTCAATTTTTGCTTCGATAAGTGCTTTCGAAATAGGTTTGGTATGTTGTTTATCGATAGTAACGCTTGGAAAGGCCGATAAACGCTGCTGTAATTCTTCCGTATTGATATATAACTGTTCTGGCGCTAACGGTGGGCGGTCAATGTCGCCTTTGCGTGGGATATACCGCTCAATAACTTGTTTTGCAAACTCATCGGCAGCGACAGTGATGTCGCGGTGCAAAATGAGTACAGCATTAGTTAGGTAGTCAAAGAAGCATTCTGTTTGCTCAACAAACAGGGGCATGTAATGTTCGATGCCGTTCGGCATAATGCCTTTACTAACTTGTTGATATAAGCTATTTGAATTGGAACAGTCGGGAAATTGTTGCCTAAAGTTTTGCCGAAAAAATTGTATGCTTGAGTCATTAATAGGGAATTCTCTAGCAGGAAACAATTCGATCTTGCTAACCTTGTCTAAAGAGCGTTGGCTTTCGGTGTCGAACGTTCGAATAGAGTCGACTTCATTGCCGAGCAAATCTATACGAAAAGGCGTTTTGCTTCCCATTGGAAACAAGTCAAGAATAGAGCCGCGAACTGAAAATTCACTGTGCGTCTGGACGCTCGAGACATTTTGATAGCCCAGCTTTTCAAGGTCGATTCGAGTTTTTTCGAGTTCTAGTTCATCGCCTGCTTTTAATGAAAAGCACTCGGATAGTATTTTTTGACGAGGCGCGAGCCGTTGTAATAACGTACTGGTTGTAACAATTAAAACACCTTGTTCTAAAAATTGTAGTTCGTAAAGTGTTTGTAATCGTTCGGAGATGATCTCAGCCAGAGGAGAGAATGTATCGTATGGCAGTACTTCCCAATCTGGAAAGTAATTTACAGGCAGTTTTTCTTGAAGAAAAAAAGGAAGCTCCCTTTCTAATCTCATGGCAGCCTGTGTGTCACAACAAACAACAACGAGTAAGTGTTTGGATTGTTGTGTTGCGTTAGCTATTCTTAATACATCTTCGCAGCCATTGAAATTCCCCCAATGCTTAGGTGAGCTTGAGTTTGTTGGGAGTTCAAATGTTTGGGGCGTCATTTAATCGTAGGTAAGCAAAAAAGAATATTTTCGCATAGATGGTTAGTACATCATTAAATTTTAAACAAAAAAAAGCCTCGCTAATTTAGCGAGGCTTTTGATTAATAACTAATTGCTTAGTTAGGCATTACTGTAGATAAACCTAGTACATGCCATGTTTGCATGCCACCACGGTACCATTTAAGTTTTTCTGCAGGGTAACCCATGCTAAGTAATGTGTTGATGTTTCTTGGAGATTGACCACACCACATGCCATTACAGAAAAGCACCAATGTTTTAGCATTTGAGAAATCCCATTTGCCGTCATCACTTTTTTCAGCACCAAACTCATCAATAACGATCAGTTCAATATCAAGTTCTGTTGCACCTTTTTTAGCATCTAAGCCAGTCCAAGGAATGTTAACTGCACCAGCAATTGTTCCACGGGCAACCCAATCAGGCGTGCGTGAATCAATAACCATTAGATTTTTATCAGTGCCTAATTTTTTTAAGTATTCTAATAATTCTAGCTCGCCGATTGTTTCAACACCAGGTGCTAATACGATAGGACGAATACAAAAAGGAGGGCAAGGACGTGATGTTTTAGCGTAGTTTGAATCAATTAAGTTTGCATTATCTTGATTACGGTTGATAGTAAATTTTTTACCGTCAACAGTGAATTCAACACTGGCCACATCCGGTGTTATGTTTACAGGTTTTGCAGTTGCGCTAAAGCTAACAAAACAAGCAAATGCAACAAGAGCTGTCGCTAAAATTTTTATAGTTTTCATTGTTTCTCCGAGAAAATTAAGTAATGTTAATGAGCCTTATAATTTAGTTATAAGGTTATTCAACACTTTAATCGTTTTCAAAATCATTTGCAAAACTAATTTAGAACTCTTTTGGGTTTATTAATCACGCTATGAATTACATGGTTTGTTTCAAAATAAACACTAAATTCTGGGTAGGTCCACCGTGATATTGGTGGATTGCCGATAGCCGCAGACTTGTTGTTGGGTACGCCATATTTGCTTTCCACAACTGACATGGTTTGACCATGATGCGGCCTTAATAAACCTGAGGTGCTGTTAACAGGTTCCGTTTTAATAACATCAATAAGCAAGGTGTCTGCCACTGCAAAATAGCTACTAAAAAGAGCAAAACAGGCGAGTAAAGTTTTGGGTAGGTACATAATATTTTCCTTTGATAATGTGTGCTTTCAATATATTACTATTTATACCGTAAACATATAGAAAAGAGTGTGGAACTATAAAGCGCATCTTTCCATTTTGTGATTTAATCGTCAGTTATGTTTAAACCTCTAAAAATTTACATCGGCCTTAGATATACCCGAGCGAAACAACGTTCTGGTTTTATCTCGTTTATCAGTATGACCTCTATGCTTGGCATTGCTTTGGGCGTTATGGCGCTCATCACTGTTTTATCAGTTATGAACGGGTTTGAAGAGCAATTACGTGAAAAAATATTGGGTATGGCATCTCATGTAACGATCACCGAATATCAAAATAGCCTGAAAGATTGGGAAGGCTTAGGCCGTCAGGTTGAAAGTAGTGAATCAGTCGTCGGTTGGGCACCTTTTGTCAATGCAGAAGTAATGCTGAGTGCAAACCAACGCGTTAGTGGTGGCTTGTTACGAGGTGTACTTCCATCCAAAGAAACAGCGGTATCTGATATTGCCAGTAAAATGACCGTCGGGCAACTATCGGATTTAAATCCGAAAAAGTTTGAAGTTATTTTAGGCCATGAACTAGCCAAGCATCTAGGCGTTGGGATGGGCGATAAAGTAACGGTTATCACCCCAAAAGTAACGCCAACACCTGCAGGTATATTGCCAAGGCTTCGCAGGTTCACCGTCGTGGGTATTTTTGAAGTGGGTATGTATGAATACGATAGAAATTTAGCTTTAATTCATGTTGAGGCAGGGTCTAAACTCTTACGGTTAGGAGATGGTGTATCCGGTCTTCGCATCAAGTTAGATGATATGTTCCGCGCGCCTTGGGTGACTCGAGATTTGGTGAAGTTTTTAACGCCTAATTTCCGTATTTCGAATTGGACGATGGAGCACAGTAATTTTTTTAAAGCGATTAAAACTGAAAAGCGAGTCATGTTTATTATCTTGATGCTTATCGTCGCCGTGGCAGCGTTTAATATTGTATCTACCTTGGTGATGGTGGTGACGGATAAACGTTCAGAAATTGCTATTCTACGAACACTTGGGTTTACACCGTCATCTGTTATGGGCGTGTTTATGGTTCAAGGTATTGTAATTGGAGTCGTGGGAACGGCAATAGGTACTGCGTTAGGTATTGCGCTGGCATTGAACGTTGAAACAATCGTCCCCGCTATCGAACATTTTTTCCAAGTGCAGTTTTTACCAGCGGATATTTACTACATCAGTGATTTGCCCTCAAAATTGAATAGTTCGGATGTGATTACGATTGCCAGTTATTCATTTATCTTATCAGTCTTGTCGACAATTTATCCCGCTTGGCAGGCGTCTCGCGTTAATCCTGCGGAGGCCTTACGCTATGAATAATTCTTCCGTTTTGAGTTGTGTTGGGTTAAGCAAAACATTTGGTGCAAATAACTTGCTTGTCCCCGTGCTCGAAGGTGTTGACCTGACTCTTAAGGCCGGCGAGCGATTGGCCATTATGGGTTCATCGGGATCTGGAAAGAGCACATTGCTCCATTTGTTAGGCGGTTTAGAGCAGCCAACTTCGGGCAATGTGATGATGGGTGATGTGAATTTGAACGAGCTAAACGAGGCCGAACGATCTTCGCTTAGAAATAAGCACTTGGGTTTTGTGTACCAATTTCATCATTTGCTGGCAGAATTTAGTGCGCTAGAAAATGTAGCAATGCCGCTTTTAATTGGTGGGCAAACTATCCCAGAAGCAAAACAGAAAGCATTTGAAATGTTAACAAACGTCGGATTGGCTCATCGAATTGAACACCGGTTTAGTGAGCTATCTGGTGGTGAGCGTCAACGAGTTGCAATAGCTAGGGCATTAGTAACACACCCCACATGCGTATTGGCCGATGAGCCCACAGGTAACTTGGACAAAAAAACGGCTGAGCAAATCTATGAGTTGATGTTGTCGTTAAATCAACGCCTTAACATCAGCTTATTATTGGTAACGCACGATGCCTACTTGGCTGAAAAAATGGATAGGGTGTTAGTGCTTGATGATGGAAAGTTGGTTTAGTTAGGGTGTCTTTTTAACCATTTTTTGATAACCGTTAAACGCCAAAAAGCCCGGGCTATTATATAACCAAGGATGGACGATAAAGTCCCCAAGACGAAACAGCCGAGTAAAAAAGGTTTCCAGCTGGCACCTAAATTGTCCATTAAGGCATCCAGTGAAAACTCAAACGCACCTGGGTCAGGCGGGATGTTCAAAATCCATGAGCCAACCCAGTAAGCCGCATAGAACATGGGCGGCATGGTGATGGGGTTGGTTATCCATACCGTAGCAACGGATATGGCTAAATTCACACGAAATATGATGGCTAAAGCTGCTGCAATAATCATTTGAGTGGGTAAAGGTATAAAAGCAACAAACAAGCCAACTGCTAGAGCCCCCGCGAATGATCGACGATTTAGGTGCCATAAGTTTGGGTCGTAAAGCAACGACCCGAAAACTTTAAGGTGTTTATGCTCTTTGATCGTTTCCGGATCAGGAAAGAATTTTTTTATTAGTCTTTTAGGCATGCTATAACAAGATGTATATGTAACTTAAAGTGTAGCAGAGCATGGATGCTGTGAATTGAAAAACTTTCAAGTTTTGGTTGGTTTTTTGTTGTTAGGTGTTATGTCTTTACAGCTTAACGCTAGCCTACCAAATATCTTCTTACTTATTCTAATTGGCTTAATTGCTATAGCTGTGTTACGGCTTATGCCGATTGTCTCTGCCTTTATATTTGGGTTTGTATGGGCGTCAATGTTTGCAATGCACATTCAACATAACCAGCTGCACCCTTCGTTGGAAGGAGAACCTCTCTTATTAGCAGGGCAGGTCGTTGGGCTACCCATACAACAGCAATATGCCACAAGCTTTTTATTCAAGGTTGATCGCTCTGTGTCGCCAATGGATTTGGAAAAACTGCCAAAAATGCTCAAATTGAATTGGTATGGGCGTTCGAATAAGGTTCGAGCAGGGGAAAAATGGCAGTTGCTGGTTAAATTAAAAAGGCCACATGGGGCGTATAACCCACATGGGTTTGATTATGAGAAATGGCTTTTCCAACAACATATATCGGCTACCGGTTATGTAAAAAAGAGCATCGAAAATAACCGCCTTAACGTAGCATCAGCGATCAATATATCCGCATGGCGAGAATCCTTTAGAAGCCATTTAGAGACGTTACTCTCTGATAGCAGTTATTTGCCGATTGTTAAAGCGTTAGTGATTGGTGATAAAAGTGATATTAAACCAGCGCAGTGGGCGGTGTTTAGAAAAACAGGCACGTCTCATTTAATTGCTATTTCTGGCTTACATATTGGTTTGGTTGGTGCATTGGTTTTTGGTTTAGTTCGGTGGCTATTACTGGGTATTGGCCGGGTGAGTCATTGGGCTGTCCCAGTAGCGGTTATTTCATCAGTATTAATCGCCTCTTTTTATGCATCATTAGCAGGGTTTTTAATCCCAACGCAGCGTGCATTGATTATGCTTTGTGTTGTGATGGGCGGGGTTTACTGGCAGCGTCATATGACGCCTTTTCACGCAGTTTCGGTGGCGTTATTTTTTGTATTAATAATAGATCCTATCTCAACGTTTTCTCCGGGTTTTTGGTTATCATTCGCTGCTGTTATTATTATATTGTATGGCACATCAAAGGGTTCTGATGCGCAAAGCTTTATACGACAGTTAGTTAAAGTTCAGTGGTTCGTGTCGATAGGTTTGCTGCCGTTTGTCGTGTATTTCTTTCAGCACGTTTCAGTCGTGTCCCCGATTGCGAATATTATTGTTGTACCACTAGTTAGCTTTATTGTGGTGCCATTACTAATTATTGGTTTGCTAGCAGGTGTGTTGAGTCAGCCCGCCGAAGTGTATATTTTTAGCTTACTAGATAAGGTGTTCGACTTGTTTTGGTGGTACTTAGAGACATTGGCCGCATTACCGTTTGCACAATGGTTAATGCCAAATACGACGTTTTGGGCGTGTGGTTTGGCCTTTTTGGGTTTTGCACTGTTGTTCTTATCAGAAAAAGGTCGCCGAAAATGGCTTGCTCTTGCTTTGTTAATACCTATGATGCTGCCATTGCATCAAGAGTCGTTGCCCAATAAAGCATTCAATCTTACTCTGTTAGATGTCGGGCAAGGGTTGTCTGTTGTTGTTCGTACAGCTGAACACACATTGGTTTTTGATACGGGTGCTAAATACAGTGATAAGTCTGATTATGCATCCACGGTGATTTTGCCTTACCTACGAGGAGAAGGCGTAAAGAAATTAGATACGCTTATTATCAGCCACGCAGATAATGATCACGCGGGCGGTGCGGAAACATTATTGAGTCAAATACCTGTTGGCGGAGTATTCTCAAGCGTACCTTATACGTTTGAAAGCGTTGATGTTAAACAGTGTGTGGCTGGGAAGCAATGGGAATGGGACGGTGTGAGGTTTGAATTTATTCACCCCAGTAAATACAGAATATTTAAGGGTAATAATGCATCTTGTGTGCTTAGAGTTGAATCTATCTATGGCAGCGCCTTGTTGCCAGGTGATATCGAAAAAAATGCGGAGCAATCACTGATTCGGTATTCTCCGAATAAATTAAAGTCGGACGTTTTGATTGCACCTCATCACGGTAGTTTAACGTCTTCCACAGAGGCATTTATTGCTGCGGTAAATCCGCAGAGCGTCTTATTTCCCGTGGGGTATAAAAACCGATTCAACTTTCCTAAACAAGACGTTGTTGAGCGTTATAAAGCTAAAAATATTGGCTATTACGACTCTGCAACACATGGTGCGTTATCCATTGTGTTTGATGGTTCAGGTCAATCACAGGTGACGAGTTATCGAGAATTATCTAAAAACTACTGGAATTGGACGAAGTAAATAGTAGTAATTACTTTGTTTGATTGGTTGTTGAGTGGTAAAAAAATAAAGTACCATAGAACGAATTATTTAATGAAATTTAGTCGGGAGATGTTGTGCTTGAACTCTTAATATCAGGTGGTTGGTTAATGATACCCATAATCGCGTGTTCGGTTATCTCGTTAGCGGTTATAGCAGAACGGTTTTGGTCACTGAATGAGAAAAAAATTACGCCGGAACAACTTGTTCCTTCTATATGGAAATTACACAAGGCAGGGCAATTAGATAAAGCCAAAATCAATTCGCTATCGGGTAGTTCGCCGTTAGGGCGTGTACTTGCTGCAGGAATGGTTAATTACTCGCATGGCCGAGAAATAATGAAAGAGAGCATTGAAGAAGCGGGTAGGCAAGTGGCTCATGACTTGGAAAAGTTTTTAAACGTATTAGGAACCATTGCTTCCATTACGCCTTTACTGGGGTTGCTTGGAACGGTTATCGGCATGATTAAGGTGTTTGCAGCGATCATGGCGAAAGGTGTCGGTGATCCGACGGTGCTCGCTGGCGGTATTTCTCAAGCATTAATAACCACGGCGGCAGGCTTGACTGTGGCGATACCAACGATGATGTTTTATCGCTATTTTAGAGGTCGCATTGATGGGCTGGTTATTAAGATGGAAGGTGAGGCGCTTAAAATGGTAGAGATGATGCACGGAGAGCGCGAATAACGCCATGAACTTTCAAAATAAAACCAAAGAAGAGTTTGAGCTAAATTTAACGCCGTTAATCGACGTGGTTTTTCTGTTACTCATTTTCTTCATGGTGACAACGACGTTCGATAAAGAAACAGAACTTAAAATTGAGTTGCCTCAAGCGGCTGGTGAACAAAAGCAAGTAAAAGATATGTTGGAAATTAGCATCGATTCAAAAGGTCGTTTCTTTGTTAATCAACATGAAGTCGTTAACTCGGGGTTGGCCACTATTAAAAAAGCGATTAAGCAAGCAGCCGGTGATAACAAAGCCCCGTCCTTATTAATTAGCGCTGATGGGCAAGCCACTCACCAGGCAGTGGTCACTGTATTAGATGCGGCAAGTCAATTAGGGTTTGTGAATATCACTTTTGCTGCAAATGAACCGCAGCAGAAAAAATAAATCGTTAACAACCACATGAATCGTAAATTGAGCCACTTTTTTGACAGCATGTGGTATGGAAAGCGCCCTATAGCGTTGTTTTTCATCCCGCTATCTTGGCTGTTTTTTGTTATTATTAAAGTGCGTAAATTTCTCTACGATAAAGGTTGGAAGGCATCGACCCGCGTCGCTGCCCCCGTCATTATCGTTGGAAATATAACAGTGGGCGGAACGGGTAAAACTCCGTTGGTTATTTGGCTGGCCCAATTGTTAGAAAAAGCCGGTTATCGCCCCGGCATTATTAGCCGTGGATACGGCGGTATTGCATCTAGCTGGCCACAACAAGCTCGCGAAGACAGTGATTCAAGGGTGGTGGGAGATGAAGCTAAAATTCTTGCGAGACGAGCAGGCTGTCCAGTTGCGGTGGGGCCAATTAGGGCAAGCAGTGCGCAAGCCTTGATAGAGCGGCACGGTTGTGATGTTATTATTTCAGATGATGGTTTACAGCATTATGCTATTCAACGAGATGTTGAAATCGCTATTGTTGATGGGGAGCGTCGTTATGGAAATAGCTATCTATTACCTGCGGGTCCACTGCGAGAGCCCATTGAACGGTTAAAAGAGGTTGATATTGTTGTTTGTAATGGCTTAGCCAGCGGTGATGAATTTCCACTAAGGGTTGAAGGAAAAATAGCTATTAATGTGCTGGATCAAACAATAACCAAGCCGCTAGAAGAATTTAAAGAGCAACATGTACACGCAGTTGCGGGGTTAGGTAACCCGTCACGTTTCTTTTCACACCTTAAAAAATTTGGTGTGTTGTTTGAAACGCATATCTACCCTGATCATTTTGAATATACGCAAAATGATATTACATTTTCAGATGATAAGATTGTTATGATGACTGAAAAAGATGCGGTTAAATGTACAGAGATAGCCGATGAAAATTGTTGGTACGTTCCAATTAGAGCGCAGATGACAGAAAAATTTGGTTTAACAGTTTTATCACTCATTCAAAAGAGCACACATGGATAAAAAATTATTAGATATTTTGGCTTGCCCCGAGTGCAAGTCTGACCTGAAATACTTAAAAACAGAGCAAGAGCTAGTTTGTCTGGCTTGTCGTCTTTCGTATCCCATACGAGACGATATCCCAATTATGTTAGTGGATGAGGCGCGTAGGCTTTCTTCTGATGAAACGGATGTGCTTAGGTAACTAAAATGGCAACTTCTTTTAAAGTTGTTATTCCGGCTCGTTTCGCGTCGTCAAGGCTGCCTGGCAAGCCGCTGCTAGAGATAGTCGGGAAAGCCATGATTCTTCATGTTTGTGAGAAGGCGGCCTTAGCTGGAGCTGAAGAAGTTGTTGTTGCAACGGATCATGAGCAAATTCTAGATTGTGTAAAACAAGCCGGCTTTAATGCAGTGATGACATTGGCGTCGCATACCAGTGGAACAGAGCGGTTGACTGAAGTGGCAAATAAGCTTGGCTGGAGTGATGACACCGTTATTGTTAATTGTCAGGGCGATGAGCCCCTTATCCCGCCAACATTAATACACAAAGCAGCAGTGGCCTTAATTGAGCAGGATATTGCTCAGGTCGCTAGCTTATGCGCGCCTATCAATGAAAAAGAAGAGGTCTTTAATCCGAATGCTGTAAAGGTTGTGCGAGATGCGCTTGATTATGCTCTTTACTTCAGTCGTGCGCCTATACCTTGGAATCGTGATTGTTTTCCTGATGGTGTGTTGAATGGGCAAGCTGAACATTATCGGCACATTGGTATATACAGTTATACAGCGGGTTTTTTGCGGCGCTATATTACATGGCCAGCTTGTGCGTTAGAGCAAATAGAATCGCTTGAACAGTTGCGTATCCTTTACCAAGGCGAACGGATTTTGGTCCCTTCGGTGGCGCAAGTCCCCGAGGCTGGTGTGGATACGCAAGAAGATTTGGATAGAATAAACCGATTAATGCAACAATGATTAAAGTGCTTTTTATTTGCATGGGCAATATCTGTAGATCCCCTACAGCCCACGGTGTTTTCCAGCAATTGGTTGATGATAAAGGATTTACTCAAGAATTTTTAATCGACTCAGCAGGTACACATGCGTATCACGTAGGGCATGCGCCAGATAACCGTTCAGTGAGCACTGCTTTAGGGCACGGGGTTGATATTAGTGACCTAAAAGCCAGACAAGTTCATGAGAGTGACTTTGAATATTTTGATTATTTATTAGTAATGGACGAGCATAATTATTCGATAACTATTGATAACTGCCCCGCTGAATACGAATCTAAAGTTCGGTTCTTTCTGGATTTCGCAAAAAACACGGCATTAAAGGAAGTACCAGATCCATATTATGGCGAAGGCAATGGGTTTGAGCGCGTGTATGACTTGATTGTTGATGCCAGTGATGGGCTGATGGAGCATCTAAGTATTGAGAGTGATTAAGCAGATGTCTTTATGAAAAATGATAATTGTGCTGCGTTGATTTAGATTGTACGTGTTGCCATAACCCCTTAAGTTTATTTAAGGTTATTCTTTATTTTTTGACAAAGTAATATTATTTGCTCAACTTCTTCGTCATCTAAACCCGTTGCACATAATGCTTGTTTGGCCGCATCTGAGCCTTTAACTACCAGTTTCCGCCCTTTTTCTGTCAAGCTGATACGCTTTTGGCGTTCATCTTCTTGGTCGTATTCTCGAGTTATATAATTTTGCAATTCTAATCGTTTAAGCATAGGCGTCATTGTTGGTTTGCTTAATCCAATGGCGGCGGCTAGATGGGATACAGATACGCCATCTTTTTGCCATAAAACCATCATTACTACAAATTGCGGGTACGTTAAATTTAGCGGGACTAATAAGGATCTGTAGGCCTGCGTAATAAGGTTAGATGTGGAATAAAGCGTGTAACAAACTTGTTGGCGCGGGTCGGGTCCCATGGGCTATATCGTTATTGGTAATAAATGTTTGACAAAGTATATACAGTTTCAATATATTAGCCTACGAATAGTTCGTATACATACTAATTGTTCATTGCAGTAAATTCATCGAAGGGGTTAATTATGAAAAACGTTTTATTATCAATTGGGATTACATTAATGCTAATAAGCAATGTTGCCGTAGCTGGTGACACCGCCAAGTCAAAAGATTACATGCCTAGTTTAATAACGGCAACACCATTAGAAGGGCGAATGTTAGCGGTTACAATTGTCAGAAAAACAGTGGGAACCATTCAGCACAATGGGGACATAAAACATAAATTGAGAGCGGTGTATGCAGAAGATCCTGTCATGTTAATGAGAGCAGTTGAGTTGGTTAATTTAGAATTCAGGATCATTGCCGAAGCTAATAACTATTGGCGTTAATTGTTTGGTGGCGCTATATATCTAGTCATAACGAATGAATGCTCCGGTAAACAACAGCTATTAGTTGGCCGGAGTATTTATAGAAAATGTTAGTTTGTAAGGTCGTTTATCTACGGGGCTGGTGGCGTCGAGTGAGTTAGGTGAAAAAAAACATCCATTTATAACGTCAGCCTACATGGGGTAGTTATAAAATCAATTGCAAAACAAATTTACTGCCAAAGTAGGCGAGCATTAAAGAAATATAGCCCCCATACGTCCATTTGATGGCTGTTTGACCACGCCATCCGATGTAATGACGCCCCCACAATAAGGTAGAAAAAATCAACCAAGCAACGATGGAAAGTACGGTTTTATGTACAAGGTGCTGTGCAAAAATATCATCAATAAAGATAAAGCCGCTTAGCAAGGCAAACGTCAACAAAAACACACCAAACGCGATAGTCTGAAAAAGCAGGTCCTCCATGAGTTGTAGGGGCGGAAGAGAGTTTATTAGTGGCCCGGGTTGTCTATTATGTAATTGCTTTTCCTGGATAGATAAGAAAATTGCTTGGAAGGCCGCGACGGTCAGTAGGCTATAGGATAAGACAGATAAAATGATATGTGTTTGTAGCGCTGGATCCAGAGTGGTTGCCGTAAAGCTGGGAAATGCATTATTTAGGTTTAATAGAACAGCGATGGTTGAGAATGGAAAAACAATAATGGCTAGGGTTTCGATTGGTTTTCTTAGAGTGGTTAAAAAAAACAAAATACTAATCACTAAAAACACGAGAGATAGCATGTTAAAAAAGTCATGTGCGAGCACATTGTTAACCTTATAACTATGTACTGCTAAGGCAGAGTGGATGACAATAGACGCAAATGAGCTGCATAAAATAAAAGCGTGTAAGTTTCCGATGCTTTTTTTTAAAAAAACATTAGATGCAATAATGCCTGCACTACTCAAATACAAAGCGGCGGTTAATAACGATAATGAAACGAATACTGTGTTGCTGAAAACCATGCGCATAGTTTGGCATAAACTTAAACAATCTAGAAGATAATAATGTATTCAAGAAGGGCCATGTTGTTCTTGAGTTTAAAGTACTAAAATCAACTGCATAACTGCGTAAGACATGCGAAAATACCTCAAATTTTTTAAGGAACGACTATGTTTGACAATTTATCTGATCGCCTAAATACCGCCTTTAAACGAATCAAAGGACAAGGCCGCCTAACTGAAGACAATATAAAGGACACCATGCGTGAAGTTCGTATGGCGCTGATTGAAGCGGACGTCGCTTTATCTGTGGTTCGCGAATTTACCGAGAACGTCAAAGAGCGTGCATTAGGTCAAGAAGTTATGCAAAGCCTTTCGCCTGGCCAAGCAATGCTCAAAATTGTTAATGACGAATTGGTCAAAACAATGGGTGAGGCTAATGAAGTATTAAATTTGGCAGCTGAACCCCCAGTGGTTATTTTAATGGCGGGTTTGCAAGGGTCGGGTAAAACAACGACTACCGCAAAACTTGCGCTTTGGTTAAAAGAGCGCGAAAACAAATCGGTCACGGTAGTGAGTGCCGACGTATATAGGCCAGCTGCTATCGAACAATTAAAGACAGTGGCCAACGATGTGGGGGCGGATTTCTTCCCAAGTGATGTTAGTCAAAAACCGGTGCAAATTGTTAAAAATGCTATTGCGCACGCCAAAAAACAATTTAGTGATGTGCTTATTATTGATACCGCTGGTCGGCTGCACGTAGATGAGCAGTTGATGGATGAAATACGCCAGATTCATCAAGTAGCAAAGCCAACCGAAACGTTGTTTGTTGTGGACAGCATGACAGGGCAAGATGCGGCCAATACTGCAAAGGCATTCAATGATACGTTGGCATTAACGGGTGTTATTTTAACCAAAACAGATGGTGATGCTCGCGGAGGTGCTGCACTTTCAATTCGCCAAATTACCGGTAAGCCCATTAAGTTTATGGGCGTTGGTGAAAAAACAGATGGCCTAGAACCATTTCACCCTGACCGTGTTGCCTCTCGTTTGTTGGGGATGGGTGATGCGCTTAGTTTGGTTGAAGAAATTGAACGAAAAGTTGATAAAGAAAAAGCCGATAAACTGGCAAAAAAGATTCAAAAAGGCAAAGGGTTTGATTTGTCAGACTACAGAGATCAGCTATCTCAAATGATGGACATGGGGGGAATGAGTGCCATGATGGATAAAATCCCTGGGATGTCTAATGTGCCTCAAAATGTTAAAAACCAAGTGAATGACAAAGACTTATCACGTCAAGTTGCGCTCATTAATTCAATGACAGCAAAGGAAAGAATTTTCCCAACGTTAATTAATGGTTCCCGCCGAAAAAGAATTGCGAATGGTGCAGGCTTACAGGTACAAGATGTGAATAAGCTAATGAAGCAATATAAACAAGCTCAAAAAATGATGAAAAAAGCATCTAAAGGTGGCATGGCCAAAATGATGCGAGGGTTAAAAGGCCAGCTTGGGCAAGGGCAAGGTTTTCCTTTTCAATAAACGTTAATCAGCCTTGTTGAGGGCTGTCTAGCAAGCCAGGGGTGTCTTTAAGGTTGAAATGCTTCTCAAAAGGCATAAAAAGACTTCACGAGGACAGATAATTCGCGTAAAATCCGCCCGTTAAGTAATTAAGAATATAAATAAATTTTAAGGAAATTAAATGGTAAAGATACGTCTTTCAAGAACAGGCGCTAAAAAACGTGCTTTTTATCACGTAGTAGTGGCTGACAGTCGCAGAAGTCGCGATGGTCGTTATATTGAACGCATAGGGTTTTATAACCCAAGAGCGGCTGGCGAAGAAGTTCGCTTAAACCTAGACACAGCGCGAGTTGATCACTGGGTAGCGCAAGGTGCGCAAACATCTGAGCGTGTTAACAAGCTAATCAAAGAGGCCGGTAAAGCAGCTGCATAAGGTGTCTGAAGACGGTTCCAGTGGTTCTTTAGTAAAAGATGATTCCTGGTTAAAGCTGGGGAAAATATCAGGTGTATTTGGGGTAAAGGGTTGGCTAAAGATTTATGCCAACACAGAAGATAAGAAAAACATTCTGTCCTACCAGCCCTGGTATATAGAAAAGAATAAAACCATGCAAGTTGTTAAGTTGGCTGCAGGCAAGCCTCATGGTAAAACCATCGTCGCTTTACTAGACGGTGTAAATGATCGAAATGAGGCGGAAACTTGGGTTGGTTGTGATATTTATATGCGGCCAGAACAGCTTCCAAAGCTAAAAGGAAAACAATTTTATTGGTCTGACCTTATTGGTTTAAATGTGGTGAATATAAATAACGAGCACTATGGCGTTATTGATCACATGATAGAAACAGGTGCGAATGACATCGTGTATGTAAAAGGTGAAGTGGATCGACTTATCCCTTTTGTAATGAACGATGTTATTAAGACAGTTGATATTGAAGCAGGTCAAATGATTGTTGACTGGGACCCGGATTATTAGTCTCATGAGATTTGATGTCGTTACACTGTTTCCAGAAATAGTAAGAAACACAGCGGCTATGGGCGTTGTTGGTAAGGCAATAGAAGATAAAAGGATTCAATTAGAAACATGGAATCCTAGAGATTTTACCGAGGATGTACATCGAACTGTTGATGATCGTCCCTTTGGTGGTGGGCCTGGTATGGTCATGAAGGTTGAGCCGCTAAAAAAGGCAATCTTGTCTGCAAAAAAAGCAGATATAGAGCCAGTTAAAGTGATTTATATGAGTCCACAAGGACGACGTCTTGATCAACAAGGTGTTGAATATTTGGCTCAATATTCACGGCTAGTGATAGTAAGCGGCCGTTATGAAGGCATTGATGAACGATTAATTCAGTCGTCTATTGATGAGGAATGGTCGATTGGTGATTATGTGTTAAGCGGTGGTGAGCTGCCTGCCTTGGTTCTGATGGATTCTATCTCAAGGACGTTGCAGGGCGTATTGGGTCATGAGCTTTCAGCAAGCGAAGATTCGTTTGTGGATGGTTTGTTAGACTGCCCGCATTACACGAGACCTGAAGTGGTAGATGGTGAAGGGGTGCCAAAGGTTTTAATAAGTGGTGACCATAAAAAAATTGCCGTATGGCGAGAAAAACAAGCATTGGGCAAAACGTGGCAAAAACGCCCCGATTTGTTAGGAAAAGTTGAATTGAGTGATCGGCAGCAAATGCTGTTAGATGAATATAAACAAGAGTTAATAAAGAGTTAAAAACGAAGGATTAAAAAATGAGTAATATAATTGCACAAATAGAAGCAGAACAAATGAATACAACGTTGCCTGAGTTTTCAGTGGGTGATACGGTCATTGTTCAGGTTAAAGTTAAAGAGGGTACCCGTGAGCGTTTGCAAGCATTTGAAGGCGTGGTTATTGCTAAGCGTAATCGTGGCTTAAACTCAGCTTTTACAGTTCGTAAAATCTCACATGGTGAAGGCGTTGAACGTGTTTTCCAAACACATAGCCGATTAGTTGACTCAGTAGAAGTTAAAAGACGTGGTTCAGTTAGACGCGCTAAACTTTATTATCTACGTGATCTACGTGGAAGAGCTGCTCGTATTAAGGAGAAAATTGCTGTTTCTTCTAAAGCTCAAAAAACTAAACCAGCGGCAAAAGAAAAAGCAGTTGTCGCTGAAGTTAAAGTTGATGACTTAACAAAAATTGAAGGTGTAGGACCAAAAATTGGTGAAGCATTACAAGCGGGTGGGTTGAATACATTCGCTGATGTTGCTTCTTCTAGCGCTAAAAAAATTCGCGAAATCTTAGATGCTGCAGAAGGTAATTTTGCTTCTCATAATCCTGAAACGTGGCCAGCACAATCTGAATTGGCTCGCGATGAAAAATGGGATGAGTTAAAAACATTACAAGACGAGTTAGATGGTGGTCGTTAATAGCCTCTTCGTAGTTTTGAATAAAAAAACGGCTTATTAGCCGTTTTTTTTTTGACTAAAAATAATTTTAACGTATAGAGTTTAATCAGCGTATTATTTTCTAATGAGTCAGAAAGATATTGATATTTTTTTAAACAACTTATGGGCTGAGTTTGGCCTTAGTGAAAATACTGTTAAAGCGTATCGAACAGATTTAATTCAGTATTCAGTGTGGTTAAATAAAAATAACAGTAATATTTCGAAAGCTTCCTCGGCAGATATATCAAGGTACCTAGCCGAAAGGATGGGGTCAGGCGTCTCTGCTCGGAGTTCCGCACGTTTTATTTCTAGCCTAAAACGGTTTTATGGTTATGCGTTACGAGAAGGGAAAGTGACGGAGGATCCGACGGGCTTAATTGATTCACCAAAACTAGGGCGGCCATTACCGACGACCTTAACTGAAAACGATGTGGAGCTGTTGTTATTAGCCCCCAATATTCGTAGCCCCATTGGGTACAGAGATAGAACAATGCTTGAGTTGTTGTACGCATCAGGGTTGCGAGTCAGCGAATTGGTTGGGTTACGTTTAGAGCAAATAAACTTTAAGCAAGGTTTGGTCAGGGTGACCGGAAAAGGTAATAAAGACCGTCTTGTTCCTGTTGGAGAAGAGGCTTTACATTGGTTGTTGCGCTTTATAGAAGAAAAGCGCATGGATATTCTGGGGGGGAAGCAAACTGACTATGTTTTTCCTACGACAAGGGGAAGTGGTATGACCCGGCAGGCATTTTGGTACTTGATTAAACGTTATGCTCAACAAGCAGGAATAAATAAAGCACTATCACCTCACACTTTGCGCCACGCATTCGCCACGCATTTGTTAAACCACGGCGCGGATTTGCGTGTTGTTCAGTTGCTTCTTGGCCATAGTGATTTGTCTACTACACAAATATACACGCACGTTGCCAAGGAAAGGCTTAAAGACATTCATGAAAAATTTCACCCAAGAGGGTAGAATAAAATGAATGTTTTCGCTAACTAACAGTGTCTACTACAATATAAGAATATTAATTGAGGTTTTATTGCATGAGAAAATTGATTTGGCTTTGTTTGAGTTTGCTTGTTTCAACGACTGTAATGGCAGACAAAGGCGTACTGCTTAATAATTTGTCAAAAATTATTCCGGGCGTTTCAGAAAAAGATATTACTTCAACGCCCATTACGGGCTTACATCAAGTAGTGGTAGGTGCGCGCATTATTTATGTTTCAGACAATGGTCGGTATATTTTACAAGGTGAAATGGTTGACCTGTCTACTCGTGAAAACATAACGGATACAGCGTTAAAAAGTGTTCGTACAACAGAGCTATCAAAACTTGACGAACGTGAAATGATCGTTTTCCCTGCTAAAAATGAAAAACATAAAGTCACTGTGTTTTCAGATATTGATTGCGGATATTGCCGTAAACTACATGCGCAATTGAGTGATTACACTGATGCGGGTATAACCATTAGGTATTTGTTTTTCCCTCGATCAGGTGTTAATACAGAAGCTTATTACAAAGCCGAGTCTGTTTGGTGTGCAAAAGACCGTCACCAAGCGTTAACTGATGCGAAGCTTCACAATAAAGTAGTTAAAAAGACGTGTGATAACCCGGTTAGAAAACATATGGCGCTTGGCGAAAGATTTGGGGTAACAGGTACACCTTTCATTATTGTAGATAATGGCGCAATGATTCCTGGATATGTGCCCGCTGCCGAACTGGTTAAGCACTTAAACTAACTGTCGTTTAGTTTTTTTAATTCGTACAAAACGTTTAAGGCGTCTTTGGGGCTAAGTTCGTTTGGGTCTAAGTCGTCTAATAACGATTGCACTTGGGAATTAAGCCTTGGTTGAAATAGGTCAAATTGGTTTTGCTGATCAGGATTCGTGATGATCGCTTTTGGCGCATTTTCTAGACTATTTAGTTTTATTTTTGCTTGTTCTATAACGGCCTTTGGAACGCCGGCTAAAGCGGCTACCTGAAGGCCGTAGCTCTGGTTTGCAGGCCCGTCTTGCACTGTATGTAAAAAGACAATGCTGTCACCATGTTCTATGGCATTCAAATGAACGTTGGACACAGACGGTGCCGACTCTGATAACGCTGTCATTTCAAAATAGTGTGTTGCAAATAAGGTGAGTGGTTGGGCATTATTTGCCATGTAATTAGCGGTTGCCCAAGCAAGCGATAAGCCATCGAAGGTACTCGTGCCTCTGCCAATTTCATCCATCAAGACCAAGCTTTCCTCTGTTGCATTATGCAGTATGTTTGCCGTTTCAGACATCTCAACCATAAATGTTGAGCGGCCACTCGCCAGATCGTCGGATGCACCAATTCGCGTAAATATCTGGTCAATAGGCCCAACTTTTACTTCTGCAGCAGGAACGTAGCAACCAATATGCGCTAATAAAACGATGAGCGCGGTCTGCCTCATATAGGTTGATTTACCGCCCATGTTGGGACCGGTGATAATCAGCATGCGCCGGTCTGCGTCGAGCGTGATGTCATTGGCAACGAAGGGTGTTTCTAGAAACTGTTCGACTATCGGGTGGCGGCCCTGTTTTATCGACAAGCCAGTGTCATACATAAAGCTTGGTTGGTTAAAGTTTAATGTGTTGGATCGCTCTGAAAAATTACATAAAACGTCAAGCTCTGCCAAGCCTTCTGCGCAACTTTTTAATGAAGATAGATGAGGTAAAAATTTGTTTAATAATTCGCTATAAAGCTTTTTCTCACAAACTAGTGCTTGTTCGCGCGCGCTGAGCACTTTTTCCTCGAACGCCTTTAGGTCAGGCGTAATATAACGCTCTACATTTTTTAACGTTTGTTTACGTATAAAGTGGCTTGGAACCTTCTCTGCCTGAGAACGCGGAACCTCAATATAATAACCATGTACACGGTTGTAGCTCAGTTTTAAATTTTGTATTTGGCAGTTTTTACGTTCATTTTCCTCAAGGTCGATTAGAAATTGATCGGCGTTGTTACTGAGGTGACGGAATTGATCAAGCGTTTCATTATAACCGGTCGCTATAACACCACCATCTCTCATTAAAACAGGCGGGTTTTCGACGACGGCATCACAAAGTAAAGTATATAGAGAAGGGTGTTCTGATATGTTTTTAGCCAGCTCTTCTAGTCTTGGAGCGGTCAGCTGCGAAAGTTCTTGTTGAATCTCGGGTAATGCGTTGAGTGTTTGACGAAGTACAGCAAGGTCACGCGGTGTGGCTTTTTGTAAAGCAATTCGACTTAGAATACGTTCGATATCTCCCGTTTGTTTTAAAAGCAACTGTAACCCTTCTAAGCGGCCAGACTCTTGAAGTTGTTCTATTGTAAGGTGGCGGTGTTTTAAGGTGGATTGGTTACGTAAGGGTTGGTGTAGCCAACGCCTTAATAACCGTCCACCCATTGATGTTTTGCAGTGATTCAGTAATCCGAATAAGGTGAATCGTTTGTCACCTGAAGGATGAAAATCAAGTTCAAGATGTCTTCGGCTGGCGGCATCAAGTAAAACAAAATCACTTTGTTGAACAACACTGATGGACTGTATGTGCGGCAACGCGGCTTGGTGCGTGTCTTTTAAGTATTGCAGTAAGGCGCCAGCGGCTTGAATAGCAAGCGGAAGGTGTTCGCAACCGAAGCCTTTTAAATCCTTAGTGCCAAATTGTTTGTTAAGTAGACGCTCGGCGCTTTTGTAATCAAAGTGCCAGCTAGCAATGCGGTTAAAGCCTTTTCTTGAGCGAATATTGATGGGGGGCTGCCAATCTTCGCTAGAAATAATTTCTGCAGGATTTAGTTGTGCAAATTGTGTTTCAAGCTCGCTTTCTCCAGCGCCTTGTTGTAGAAAAAACCGGCCGCTAGCAAGGTTGATAGTGGCGATGCCAAACTGCTCTTTCTCATAAAATACAGCGGATAAAAGACTGTCTGTGTGTTCGTCCAGTAATGATTCTTCTGTTAACGTGCCGGGTGTAACAACACGTACGACTTTGCGCTCGACAGGGCCTTTTGATGTGGCTGGGTCACCTATCTGTTCACAGATGGCGACTGATTCCCCCGCTTTTAATAACTTCGCTAAGTAACCATCTGCCGCGTGGTGGGGAATGCCCGCCATAGCAATGGGCTTGTCTTCTGAATGACCACGGCTAGTAAGTGTGATACTCAGTAATTCAGATGCCTTAACAGCGTCATCAAGAAACAGTTCGTAAAAATCACCCATGCGGTAAAATAACAACGTGTTTGGGTAGTCTGCTTTAATGCGAAGAAATTGCTGCATCATTGGCGTGTGAGTGGGTTTTACTTTAATGCTTTTAGCCATCACGCTAGTTTAACAAAACTTGAATATGCGAGAATAATTTTTAATGAGTGATTCTTTAAATCGACAAATTGAAACAGTGGCAAAACAGTTAGCTGAATGCTTGCGAGATCAGAATAAAACACTGGCTGTGGCAGAATCTTGCACAGGTGGTTGGGTAGCTAAAGCACTAACCGATCTTGCGGGAAGTAGTGAATGGTTTAACGGCGGCATAGTAAGTTACACCAATGTTGCTAAACAAACGTTATTAAATGTTGATGAGGCGAGTTTAATAACATTTGGTGCTGTCAGTGAGCAAGTTGCGATACAAATGGCAGAAGGTGCGTTAAATGCATTTGATTCGTCAATTTCAGTTGCTATTACTGGTGTGGCCGGCCCATCGGGAGGCACTGTTGATAAACCAGTTGGAATGGTCTGTTTTGCAGCGATGATGGCATTGAAAGAACCAATAAGCCGCACTAAAATCTTTTCAGGAAATCGGGAAAAGGTACGCCAGCAAGCGGTATTGATGGCTATACAAATGTTGTTACAAGTATTAGCCGAATAGAGTTAGATAAAGTGGCGAATATATTATGCGACGATACGGGTTTATGTGATAATTCAAGATTATTTACGATAACTGACTTTTGCATCGCGCAGAGGCATTAATGAGGACAAAAAAATGGACGACAATAAGAAAAAAGCACTGAGTGCGGCGTTGTTACAAATTGAAAAACAGTTTGGTAAAGGGTCCGTGATGCGTATGGGTGATGGCAGTGCCATTCCAGATATTGATGTTTACTCAACCGGCTCAATAGCGCTTGATGTGGCGTTGGGTATAGGTGGTTTGCCGCGTGGCCGTGTTGTTGAGGTTTATGGTCCTGAATCGTCTGGTAAAACAACGTTAACACTAGAAACAATAGCGCAATGCCAAAAAGCGGGCGGCACAGCCGCGTTTGTTGATGCTGAACATGCTTTAGATCCTATTTATGCTGATAAATTAGGCGTTAATATGGATGATCTATTGGTGTCTCAACCAGATACTGGAGAGCAAGCGTTAGAAATCGTTGATATGTTGGTGCGTTCAGGTGCTGTTGATATGGTTGTCGTCGATTCGGTAGCCGCATTAACACCTAAAGCTGAGATCGAAGGCGATATGGGTGACCACCACGTTGGTTTGCAAGCTCGTTTGATGTCACAAGCACTGAGAAAGCTAACGGGTAATATCAAACGTTCAAATACGCTGGTTGTATTTATTAACCAAATTCGTATGAAAATCGGTGTGATGTTTGGGAACCCTGAAACGACATCAGGCGGTAACGCCTTGAAGTTTTATTCATCAGTGCGTTTAGATATTCGTCGTATCGGCGCGATTAAGAAAGGTGAAGAAATTCTGGGTAATGATACTCGCGTTAAAGTAGTTAAAAACAAAGTGGCGCCGCCGTTCAAGCAAGCGTTATTTGAAATATTATATGGTGAAGGTATTTCACGCGAAGGTGAACTAATTGATTTAGGTGTCAGTTTGGACTTGGTTGAAAAAGCGGGCTCATGGTACAGCTATGAAGGCACTAAAATAGGCCAAGGTAAGGACAACGCAAAATCATTTATGCGCGAAAATAAAGATAAAGCCGAAGAGCTAGAAGCAAACATTAGAGCAGCGCTGTTGCCGAAAAAAGAAACACTGGAAGAAATAAAAGCAGCTGACGAGGCCTAACAGCTGGAAAACGATAAAAAACCAACGTCCAGCTTAAAGGCCAGTATGTTCGCGATGCTAGCGCGCCGTGAACACAGTGAGCAAGAACTGTTACAGAAGTTACAGACTAAGGGCTTCGAGAGCGAAGAAATCGCCATGTTATTGGCTGAATTTAAAGAAAAAAATTGGCAAAGCGATCAGCGTTTTTCTGAGAGTTTTAGCCGATCGAGGCTGTACAAAGGCTGTGGTCCAGTGCGTATTAAGATGGAGCTTAGAGAGCGAGGCGTTGATACAAGTATTGAGAATGTATTTGATGAACAGCCCGACTGGCAACAAATATTAGCTGAACTTAGTACAAAAAAGTACGGAAACCAGCCACCAAAAGACATGAAAGAACGTGCCAAACGAACACGGTTTTTTCAATATAAAGGGTTTACACACGACATGATTAAACAATTGTTTAATGACATGTCTTAAAGACAGGTTTTAGTGAAATGAAAAATTTAACGAGTGCTGAAATTCGTTCAGCCTTTCTAACGTACTTTGAAAAGCAAGGGCACCAAATAGTTCCTTCAAGCCCGTTAGTGCCTGGAAACGACCCTACCTTGTTATTTACTAATGCGGGAATGGTGCAGTTTAAAGACGTTTTTTTAGGTAATGAAAAACGGGCTTATACAAAGGCCACATCATCTCAACGCTGTGTAAGGGCGGGGGGGAAACATAATGACCTTGAAAATGTAGGTTATACAGCCCGCCATCACACATTTTTTGAAATGCTAGGTAACTTTAGCTTTGGAGAATATTTTAAACACGATGCCATAAAGTACGCGTGGGAATTTTTAGTCGATGTGTTAGGTATACCACCAGAAAAGTTATGGGTCACGGTATTTGATGAAGACCCAGAAGCAGCAGATATTTGGTTAAATGAAATGGGCGTTAGTCCTGATCGCTTGTCTCGAATTGGTGCTAAAGACAACTTTTGGTCAATGGGAGATACAGGTCCTTGTGGGCCTTGTTCAGAAATATTTTATGACCATGGTGAAGCGGTTGCAGGTGGTCCACCCGGTACACCAGAAGAAGACGGGGACCGGTATGTTGAAATATGGAATCTCGTGTTCATGCAATACAACCGTGATGCTAAAGGTGAATTGACTCCACTCCCTAAACCATCAGTTGATACAGGCATGGGCCTTGAACGCGTCGCTGCCGTTTTACAAGGTGTTCATAATAACTACGATATTGAGCTATTTCAGTCGCTAATTAAAAGTGCATCTGAGCTAACAGGCGAAAAAGATCCAACACATACATCGCTGCGTGTGTTGGTAGACCATATTCGTTCATGTGCCTTTCTAATAGTTGATGGCGTACTTCCGTCAAACGAAGGTAGAGGCTATGTTTTACGTCGGATTATTCGTCGTGCTATTCGGCATGGTTACAAGCTGGATACCAAAGATGTGTTTTTCCATAAACTGGTTCAACCGCTTGCGAAACAAATGGGTGACGCGTATCCAGAGCTTCTAGAAAAAGCAAAAATGATTAGTAATATATTATTAAAAGAAGAGCAACGGTTTGCGGAAACACTTGAACAAGGAATGAAGCTGCTACAAGATGAAACTCAATCGTTAGCAAATAATACAATTACCGGTGAAATAGCCTTCAAGCTTTACGATACCTTTGGTTTCCCTGTTGATTTAACGGCGGACTATGCGCGAGAAAACAACCTGACTGTTGATAGGGTAGGTTTCGAAAATGCAATGGAGGCGCAGCGTGAACGAGCAAGGTCATCCAGTTCTTTTGCAGGTGGGGTATCCTCATTACCTAACACGGGGCTTAAGACAGAATTCAATGGATATGACTCTCTTCAACGTGAAGCAGCCGTGTTAGCCATATATCAAGGCGAGGAACAGGTTGCTTCTATTAATGAAGGGGATTCAGCCTTTTTAGTCTTAAATCAAACGCCGTTTTATGCTGAATCAGGTGGCCAAGCGGGCGATCATGGGAAAATTATAACTGATACAGCGGTATTTCAGGTGACAGATGTTCAAAAGCAAGGCGACGCTTATTTTCATATAGGTCAATTGCTTAAAGGAACGTTAACTGAAAAAGATCAAATAACAGCAGAAGTAGATGGTGCGACACGTTTATCAACGGCACTTAATCACTCGGCCACGCATCTGTTGCACGCAGCATTGCGTCAAATATTAGGTGATCATGTTACCCAAAAAGGGTCGTTAGTCGATGCAAAACGGTTGCGGTTCGATTTTAGTCACTTTGAACCAATCAGTGCTAAGCAGTTACAAGAAATAGAACGTTTAGTGAATAAACAAATTCGTTCTAACGCGTCAGTAGATACACAAATAATGGACCAAGAGGCAGCAGTAGCAAGTGGTGCAATGGCGTTATTTGGTGAGAAGTATGGCGATAAGGTTCGCGTACTAAAAATGGGCGAGTTCTCTACAGAGCTCTGTGGTGGTACGCATGCTACACGAGTTGGCGATATTGGTTTTATGAAAATCGTATCTGAAACAGGTATTGCGTCGGGTGTACGTCGTATTGAAGCAATTGCTGGCGAGGGCGCGCTTTCATGGGTTGAAGAAAGTGAAGGGCTCATACATAAAATTGGTCAAGCCGTTAAAGGGAATCGCGACTCAGCTATCGATAAAATCAACCAGATAAAAGACAAAAACAAATCTTTAGAAAAAGAATTAGAACAACTAAAATCGCAACTTGCCAAATCAGCGGGTGATGATTTATTTAATCAAGCTGTAGAAATAGATGGGATAAATGTGTTGGCAGCTCATATTGAAGGCAGTGATGGCAAAACGTTGCGTGAACTAGTTGATCAATTAAAAGACAAACTAGGTAATGCAGCGGTTGTATTATCGACGGTTCAGGATGACAAAATCACCTTGATTGCGGGCGTTTCTAAAGAGCAAACCAGTCGAATTAAGGCGGGTGACTTGGTTAATTCAGTTGCGTTACAAGTCGGTGGTAAAGGCGGTGGTCGGCCTGATATGGCGCAAGCAGGCGGTGATAATCCAGCTGCGTTATCTGCGGCATTAAAAGCCGTTCCGGACTGGGTTAAAGCGACACTTAATGCGTAATTGATATTTCTATAGTTAGAAGAAAAAACAGACAAAACAAGTAAAAGCATGAGTTTACATATACACAAATACGGTGGTACATCAGTGGGTACCGCAGAAAAAATTCAAAATGTAGCTAAAAAACTAGTCGCAGAAAAAGCAGCAACAGGTCATGATCTTGTGGTTGTTGTATCGGCGATGAGCGGCGAAACGAATCGGATGACAGCATTGGCGCAACAAATGCAGTCGTCACCGTCAGCTAAACAAATGGATGTGTTGTTGTCTACTGGCGAACAAGTCACTATTTCGTTGCTTTGTATGGCACTTGAAGAACTTGGGCAGCCGGCGGTTTCTTATACAGGTAGCCAAGTAAAAATAATTACCGATGATTCACACGGCAAAGCGCGCATAGAAGACATACAAACCAGTGGCATATCAGCTGATTTGGCTCAAGGTAAAATCGTTGTTGTAGCGGGTTTTCAAGGTGTGACGAAAGAGGGTGCAATTACGACATTGGGTCGTGGTGGGTCAGACACAACAGCAGTGGCTTTAGCGGCCGCTTTAAAGGCAGATGAATGCCGTATCTATACCGATGTGGATGGTGTCTATACAACAGATCCCCGCGTTGAGCCTAAAGCGAAACGTTTGGATAAAATAACGTTTGAAGAAATGTTAGAAATGGCCAGTTTAGGGTCAAAAATTTTACAAATTCGCTCTGTCGAATTTGCTGGTAAATACAATGTTCCACTACGTGTGCTGTCCACGTTTATTGATGGAGAAGGCACGTTAATTACATATGAGGATGAGGACATGGAAAAAGCGTTAATTTCGGGTATCGCATTTAATCGTGATGAAGCAAAAGTGACGTTATCTGGCGTGCCAGATATGCCGGGTGTTGCTTCAGCCATATTAAAACCGATTGCAGAAGCTAATATTGAAATTGATATGATTGTGCAAAATATCGCTGAAGATCAAACAACTGATTTCACCTTTACTGTACATAGAAATGATTACGAAAACACCCTGCGTATATTGCAAAACATTTGTGCAGAGTTAGGGGCTAAAAAGGTGACGGGTGATGACAAAATCGTCAAAGTATCGATAGTGGGTGTTGGTATGCGCTCTCATGCAGGTATTGCGAGCCAAATGTTTAGTGCCTTAGCGGAAGAGGGTATTAATATCCGAATGATTTCAACATCTGAAATTAAGATTTCAGTGGTGGTTGATGAGAGGTATCTTGAGTTAGCCGTAAGAACCCTGCATGAATCGTTTGGGCTGGCGCAAGAATAGTATTTTTGCGTGTTATTGTTTTCTTTTCATATGTTAGAATATACCCGAAAATAAATATTGACTTGGTTGGCAATGCTTATGGAAAAGGAAGCAAAAAAGGAGCATCAACATGCTTATATTAACAAGAAAAGTTGGAGAATCACTTAGGATTGGTGATGATGTATCAGTGGTTGTACTTGGTGTAAAAGGTAATCAAGTACGAATTGGTGTAGATGCGCCGAAATCTGTTTCAGTACATCGAGAAGAAATATATAATCGCATTCAAGACGAAAACGACGGCGATAATATCGGCAATAATTAAGTTTTAAACTATTCCGGAGAGATGGCCGAGTGGCTGAAGGCGCTCCCCTGCTAAGGGAGTATGGGTTTTATAGCCCATCCAGGGTTCGAATCCCTGTCTCTCCGCCATATTTAAATATTGAACGAGTCATTTGAAGGTTGTTGATTTATATAAACAACCAACCATATTACTTGACCTTTATTTAAAGGCTAATACAATAGCCCACCTAATGCGCCAGTAGCTCAGCTGGATAGAGTACTCGGCTACGAACCGAGCGGTCAGGGGTTCGAATCCCTTCTGGCGCACCATGCAAACAACACAACCTGCTTCGGCAGGTTGTGTTGTATTTATCTTCTAGATATTTATGCAAAGACCTTATTCGCTTCTATTTGTTCTAAATACTTCGTATTAGTTCCCCGTATGTCGTTGTGCCTATTTAGGTGCACGCCTCACTGCTTAAATAAACCGGTTTCTTTAAGTAAGCTCTGTGCTTTCCTGTCTAAGGAATTGATATTCCAAGTAATTTTTAAATCAGAACGATGATATGCTAATTACTACATGTAGCTATATCAAAATAAACTAACACATCATCTTGTGTTTCTATGTGTTTTCTTATAATCTAGGCAGTTATGGTGATAGGGAGAAATCACCTTATAAAAACAATCATTTCAAAAGGGGAAATATGAACACGGTCAACCTAAAAGTCATTAAAGATAATCAAGCTGAAATTAAGTTTCAATCTGCTTCATTAGATATTTGGGATAAGAAGTATTGCTTAAAAAAACAAGATGGTTCAGCTGTTGATGCTGACATTGAGGGGACCTATGATCGTGTAGCCACAGCGTTATCTAATGTTGAACAAACAACGGATAAAAAAGAATACTGGCACGACCAATTTGTATGGGCGTTAAAGCATGGTGCTATTCCTGCTGGCCGTATTATTTCTAATGCGGGCGCAAGCGCATACAAGCCAGCCACATCAACTATTAATTGTACCGTGTCGGGCTCTATTGCCGATTCTATGGACGATATTCTTGCTAAAACACATGAGGCGGGCTTAACTCTAAAGGCCGGTTGCGGTATTGGTTATGAATTCTCAACGCTACGCCCTAAAGGCGCTTATGTTTCTGGTGCAGGTGCTAATACATCCGGTCCATTATCGTTTATGGATATCTTCGATAAAATGTGTTTCACCGTGTCATCAGCCGGTGGTCGTCGTGGTGCTCAAATGGCAACGTTCGATGTGTCTCACCCAGACGTACGAGATTTCGTTAAAGTAAAACGTGAAGATGGCCGTTTACGCCAATTCAACTTGTCACTGTTAATTACAGATGATTTTGTAGCGGCTGTTAAAGAAGATAAAGACTGGCCGCTGGTATTTCCCGTATCAGAAAAAGAACTCGCATCAGGTGATGTTGATTTAAACGATACAGAGCAAGTGTTATGGCGTGAATGGCCAATAACAGAAGGCTACCAAGTAAACGACGTGGGTTTAGTCGCTTGCCGCATATACAAAACCATAAAAGCACAGCGTTTATGGGAAACGATTATGGCGTCTACCTACGACTATGCAGAACCTGGCTTTATACTTATAGATAAAGTAAACGAAATGAACAACAACTGGTTTTGTGAAAACATACGCGCCACTAACCCATGTGGCGAACAACCATTACCGGCCTATGGTTCATGCTTATTGGGTTCAGTTAACCTCACTAAATTTGTAAATAACGCATTCACAAAAGACGCAACGTTTGATTGGGATAACTACCGCCAAACCGTGAGCATTTTTACGCGTATGCTCGACAACGTAGTCGAAATTAACGGCTTACCATTAGAAGGCCAACGTGACGCGATTGAAAACAAACGCCGCCACGGCATGGGCTTCTTAGGCTTAGGCTCTACATTAACCATGCTAGGTATCCCTTACGGTGGAGACAAATCAGTTGAATTCACCGAAGAAGTAAGCAAGCAACTGGCCGTAACCGGTTGGGAAGCAGGCTTAGAACTCGCTAAAGAAAAAGGCCCAGCACCCATCATGAACGAAGATTTTACCGTGACCGGCGACATGCTCCGTAAACGCCCAGAAATGGCAGATGATGGCTACGAAATTGGCGATGTAATTAAAGGCCGCTTACTGCATGCACGTTACAGCCGTTACATGCAACAAATTGCAGAGGTTGCGCCAGAACTGGTTGAAAAACTCGCTGAAACGGGCGCTCGCTTTACACACCACAGCTCTATTGCACCAACAGGCACCATTTCATTATCGTTAGCTAATAACGCCAGTAATGGCATTGAGCCAAGTTTCGCACACCACTATGCACGTAACGTGATTCGTGAAGGGCGCAATGCAAAAGAAAAAGTAGATGTGTTCTCGTTTGAGCTATTGGCCTATCGCACATTAATTAACGAAAAAGCCATGCCATACTCAGAAGAAGAAGGCGAAAAACTGCCAGACTACTTTGTAACGGCAGAAACCATCACACCAAAACAACACGTAGACATACAAGCCGCTGCACAAAAATGGATAGATTCCTCTATTTCAAAAACAGCCAATGTACCCACAGACTTCGCGTTTGATGAATTTAAAGACATCTACTTATATGCACACGAAAAAGGCCTGAAAGGCTGCACAACCTTCCGCTTTAACCCTGATGCATTCCAAGGCGTGTTGGTAAAAGAATCAGACCTAGAAAACACCACCTATCGTTTTAACCTAGAAGATGGCACAACGCTTGAAGCCAAAGGTAACGAAATGATCGAATACGAAGGTGAATCACACACTGCCGCTAACCTGTACGACGCCTTAAAAGAAGGCTACTACGGTAAATTTTAAGCAAGGGCATAGGAGAATGACAATGACACATAAAATATCACAAAACATTACTGGCTGCGAAGTAGTAAAAGAAGACGAACCTGCTGCCGTAGTGGCGCCAACAACACCGGTTGAAGAAAAAAGCAACATTATCCAAATGCACGAAAGCCTTAAACGGCCAGAAATGCTATTAGGCTCAACCTACAAAATTAAAACACCGTTGTCTGAGCACTCGCTATACATCACCATCAATGACCTCGTACTAAACCAAGGTACTGATCACGAACAACGTCGCCCGTTTGAAGTATTTATTAATTCAAAGAACATGGATCACTTCCAATGGATCGTAGCGCTAACGCGAATCATGTCAGCGGTGTTTAGAAAAGGGGGCGACATCACCTTCCTAGTAGAAGAACTTCGTTCCGTGTTTGACCCAAGTGGTGGTTACTTCAAAAAAGGCGGTAAATTCATGCCATCGTTAGTGGCAGAAATTGGCGACGTAGTGGAATCTCACCTAAAAATGATTGGCTTGATTAAAACTGAAGAAATCAGCGAGCATCAACAAAAAATCATGGATGAAAAACGCGCCCAGTTTGAAGCCGAAAAACAAGTTAAAGCAACGGTCGCTGCTGCACCAGCAGCTGATGCAGAAGAAGCCAGTGCTTTTCCAGCAGGGGCGCAGCTATGCAATAAATGTAATACCAAAGCCTCTATTCAAATGGATGGTTGTATGACGTGTTTGAATTGTGGGGATAGTAAGTGTGGGTAGAGCCTAGTATATGTGAAGGGATAGGTGCTACAGAATAGGTTTAGTATTAAAGGTTGGCAAGGTAAAAACGCTGTCTAATATGTGGGACTAAATCCTACATATTGAAATATTGAATAAACAATATGTTATTAATATCTATATTTTACAATAAGTTATGCGATATAAGAAAAAACAACAAAAAAACTATCGGGATTCCCGATAATACTGTTTTGTGGGATGCAATCCCATAAAACATACTGTTATACCTTATGGAGAAATAGATGAATATATTACGGATAATCGGATTGGTAGCTATTATTTGTTTGCAAGGTTGTGCTGGTGTTGGCGTAATACAGAGCTCCGATCCTGAAGTAAAAATTTCTGATGCCAAACATCTTATGCGGTACCCTAATCCCAATCGCCCTTTAATTGCAGAGCGTCTTATTCGTGAAACTATTACAATTTGCAATAACAGTAAATCAGAAAAGTGTTTGGGAAATGCATACAACGCTTACGGGTGGTTTTTTCAAGAGGAATCAGTGAGCCGCTATACACATGTATACAAAAAACAAGGTTTCTTACACCCTACCGCAACATACGAAACCCGCTATAAAATGGCAGAAGAATATTTCAGAAAGGCAGAAGGTATCCAAAAGGATACCTTGCAACATGACAAGCTCACAAATACATATTTTGGTTTAGGTGTTTTATATTCTTACTATCTTTTAAAACCAGAACTAGCCTGCGCAGCCTATTCAAAAAGTGAAAAGGCTTACCTGAGAAACATTGAATCCAACCCACAAGCAAATGTAACATTACCGGAAGGCTATTCAACTTACAGTGACTTTTTAGCACCAGAAAAAGAAAAAGCTGGTTGTAATAATTAAAGGGTATAACAAAAATATCAAGCACGACGCGCAAAAGGTGCGCGCGTCTTATATAAAAAACGTTATATGTAAAAGGAATTATCAAAATGTTTAGAAAACTACTTAATGGCTTTTTATTTGGCACCGGTTTTACTGCGGCACTTATCATTGTATTTTTAATTGTTAGCACATTAGATCTATCATTCATAAATAAAACAAGCAGCAGCATAACAACCGGTGATGAGGCGAATTATGAGGAGCAGCAAAAATGGCGGGCCCTTCCTGAAACAGAAAAAATTTCAAATATTTCTGGTTTAGCCATACTTAGATTTAAAGAAAGTAAAGATAAACATATGGAAGCGTATGTCGAGACCGTTTTAACTAAAAGCAATCCAACCAACTTACCCCTTAAAATTGGAGAGAGAGTAAAAAAATCGGATTATTACGCAAAAGATGGTCATTCCCGCAACAGAAATGGCATTCTAGTTATATACTCTGGCAACCCAGCTAAAGAGGTTGAAGGTGCGTTCCTTTACGAAGATAGACTTATTTCATACCAAGACATGCCTTTAGAGGTATTTTTAAAAAAGTTCAAAGATAACTCAGGTAATTAAGCATATAACAAAAATATCAAGCACGACGCGCAAAAGGCGCGCGCGTCTTATATAAAACGTTAGGAATCAGGATGAAATTTAAACTTCTCATTTCAATCATAGCTTTCGCGCATTTGACCGGATGTGCTTCTGCAATTGTAGCTGGCGTATGTGCTGCAAATAAAGGTGAGAACGACCTATCTGTTCGCACTTACGAATTCACAGCTGAATTGGCCACGAAAAATGGCCCACTGTCGAAGTCTGCAACGATGGATTGCAAACCTTCGCATTACTATTGTGGTGGCGGAGATTGGTATCCGGTTTTTCCGAAACGAGAAGAGGCTATATTCGCTGTAGTCATAGATCAGCAAAGAACTCTTAACCTTTCTTATCCTGGCTGTGGCTACTCGGAAGGGATCGTTAGTATCTACAAGGAAATTGATGACCTACCAATATCTTACCTTACCTTTGATGAAGACACTTATATTTTGTCATTTGCTGAGATTAGGCTAAGAACATCTCTTGAAACTTATGGCGTAAGAGTGGATTCTTACAAAATTAGAGAGCGGAACTAGAGCAGATGCCTAACAAGGCGCTGAATTTTTTTCCAATAAGTAGGGTCAGACTCGATTTATTTTATCAGATTAATGATTATTGCTGCCGTAGAATTAAAGGGGACGCTATATAAAAATCTCGACTTTGGTAGACAGTTTATACTGAATATCACCTCACTTTAGGAGTAGAGATCATGAATCAGCAAGCCCAACGGGATATATCGAGAAAGCTAAAAGTTTTAAATCACGCCGAAGAGATAACGAACAATCGGGGACAGACCCCAATTAAACCCCAATTAAACCCCAATTAAACCAAAAAACTGCTCACTAAAATATATCTTTCTACTATGGCTGTGGGAACCTGTTTTTTAGGCGAGTTCCACAGTAGCTATTTTAATGAGTTGTTTTAAAGGTAAAATCAATGGGGTGAGACTCGATTGATTTCTAAAAGGGGCTAATAAGCAATCGGAGAAAGACCCCAATTAACAATTAAACAGGGTGCTATCCTTTGATTTCAAGAGGTGGCTATTGATTCCGCAAGGGTGGCAATTCTTTTGTGTAGCTAAAATCAGCTATGGTATAATCCCCCCTAGGTAGTTAGACGACAACTGCAAATATTTTTGACCCAACGAATTGTCCATGTAAGGAAAATAGTAATGACTAGCTTGTTTGATTCAATAAAAATCGGTGCACTTAATTTGCCTAACCGACTTGTTATGGCGCCTCTTACCCGTTGCCGCTCTGGCAGTAGCCGTATCCCAAATGATTTAATGGTGGAATACTACGCGCAGCGAAGTACGGCAGGCTTAATTATAAGCGAAGCCACTGCGGTAACCCCTATGGGTGTTGGTTATGCAGATACGCCGGGTATTTGGTCTGATAAGCAAGTTGAAGGCTGGAAGAAGGTTACTGATACTGTGCACAAAGCAGGTGGCAGAATAGTGATGCAGCTATGGCATGTGGGTCGAGTGTCTGATCCGGTTTTTCTTGATGGTAAACAGCCTATTGCCCCCAGTGCTATTCCACTTAAGGGCCATGTGAGTTTAGTGCGCCCTGAAAAGCCGTATGTAACGCCACGTGCATTGGAACTTGGTGAAATTAAGGAAGTGATTGAACAATTCCGCAAAGGCGCTAAAAATGCTAAAAAAGCAGGTTTTGATGGTGTGGAAATTCACGGTGCGAATGGCTATTTGCTTGACCAGTTCCTGCAAGATAGTACCAATCAAAGAGAGGATATTTATGGTGGGAGCATAGAAAACCGTGCCAGATTTATGCTGGAGGTGACAGATGCTGTTATTTCTGTGTGGGGTGCGGACAGGGTGGGTATGCACTTAGCACCAAAAGGGGATGCTCACGATATGGGTGATTCTGATTTGCTGGGTACATTTACATACGTTGCAACAGAGCTGGGCAAACGCAAAATCGCCTTTATTTGTGCGCGTGAAGCAGGTAATGAGGGATGGTTTGGGCCTAAATTAAAAGCCGCTTTTGGTGGTGTTTATATTGCTAACCAAAGTTTTACACTGGAACGTGCGGATGCGGTATTAAAAGCAAAAGAGGCCGATGCGGTTGCTTTTGGGCAGCTTTATATTGCGAACCCAGATTTGCTAAACAGGTTTAAGATCAATGCGCCATTAAACGAACCAGACCCTACTACTTTTTATGCATTTACCAGTAAAGGCTACACGGATTACCCGCTTTTTGAAAAATAATAATAAGTGCTCTAAAATAAGCATATGGAATTAGTTGATGCTATAAAAAAGTATAAAGTGGTTTATTCGATTGTTGCGATTCTCGCAATTGTTATTTTGGAAAGGCTGTACTCCGACCGCTTGGTTGTAAATACTAAAATGGTTAGGGTTGCTGAAAAACTTGTAAGGGTAAAAGCAACACCTTCGTTCGATTTTAGTTTCGAATTCAAAGAAAGTAGGGTCAGACTCGACTTAATTCATTAGATTTAGAATTAAAGGGGACGCTACCCTTTGATTTAGGTGGCTGAAACCTGAAGCTATTGCTGCGTTCAATGATGTGAAGATTTTGTGTAATACGATGGGCTTTTAGGGCGTTACCCTATACCAATCAGAGACTAATCTTGAGATAATTGCTTTTTACAATAGATAAAATATAGGTTATTGGATGAATAGTCGGGCGCTATTGTTTTTAGCAATAATATTTACACCCGTATCTTTTGCAGAAACAACGCAAAAAGATGTCCGTTTAGACGATATTAATGTCGTGGCAAGCACACCTTTACATGGTGTTGGTTTGGATAAAGGAAAATTGCCCTACTCAGTGCAAACAGCAAATGCAGATGATATTAAGCAAACTCAAAGCCTAGATGTGAGTGAGTTTATGTCTAAACACTTGAGCAGTGTGCATATTAATCAAGCGCAAAATAATCCACTGCAACCTGATGTTCAGTACAGGGGGTTTACTGCCTCGCCATTGTTGGGGAATTCACAAGGGCTTTCTGTCTATATGAATGGGGTGCGCGTTAATGAACCATTTGGTGATGCGGTGAATTGGGATGTGATTCCGCAGTCGTCCATAGCGGGCATTAATTTAATGGCGGGTTCTAATCCATTGTTTGGTTTGAATACCTTAGGTGGGGCTTTGTCCATAAAAACAAAAAATGGGTTTACGCATCCAGGGCATTCTATTCAAGCATCGGGAGGTTCTTTTAACCGCAGGGCAACAGAATTTGAAACGGGTGGAAATAATAAGCAGTTTAGTTATTTTGTTACCGGAAACTGGTTTAAGGAAGATGGCTGGCGAGATGAGTCTGAATCTGATGCAAAGCAGCTGTTTAGTAGTTTCGGTTGGCGGTCAGGCGATACTGATATTGAGCTTTCGCTGTCGGCGGCAGATACGGATTTGAACGGTAACGGCTCAGCACCTCTGGAGCTGCTTCAGCGTGACAGAAAAGACGTGTTTACTTACCCAGACAATACGCAAAATGAACTTCGTATGGCATCGTTATCACTTAGTCACTGGCTTAATGAGCGCACCTTGTTGTCGAGCAACATTTACTTCCGCCGAAATGATCGAGAAACCTTCAATGGTGATGGTTCGGATTATGGTGTTATTGATGGGTTCGATGGTGGATTAAACGGTTTAGATGAAGATGGTGACATTGTTATATCGGTAGCAAATTGCGGTGGCGCATGTGTCGTGGGGGATTTGGTTGAGGAAGGTGAACAAGTAGAGGATCAAAATGGCAATGCTATAAACCTTGGGTTAGATGATGATGAACTCGCGGTTAATAACACCAGCACTACAGAGCAAGATGGGCTTGGGCTCAGCATGCAACTAACCTTTTTGGGTGATCTTGCCGGCAAAGAGAATCAATTGGTGACAGGGTTTAGTTACGATCAAGCGGATGTGGATTATCAATTCCAAACAGAAGTGGCGGAGTTCACCGCTGATCGAGGGACGCTAGGCACTGGTTCAATAGATTCTGATAGCATCGTAGATGCCAATGTGGAAATAAGTACGGCCAGCCTGTTCTTTATGGATAATTTTTCAGTTAATGAAAAATTAACGCTGACTGTTGGTGGTCGATACAATTATTCACGTGTAAAAATAACCGGTACAACGGGTGATGAGAACGTGGTGCCTGCGGGTGAAAGTGGCACACACACGTTTATTCGCTTTAATCCGTCTGCGGGCCTTACTTATGATCATGCAGAGGGACTGTTGAGTTATTTAAGCTACAGTGAATCTTCAAGAGTACCCACGCCTGCAGAATTGACGTGTCACGATCAAACAAACCCTTGTGCATTACCAAACTCATTTTTAAGTGATCCGCCACTAGATATGGTGGTGGCTAAAACATGGGAAGCAGGGTTTCGTGGTGTGCAGCAAGATATAAACTGGCATGTTGGTTTATTCCGGACAGTAAATCATGACGACATATACTTTTTACCGACGGAAGATGGGCCAGGACTAAGCCCGGGTTTTTTCTCTAATATTGGTAAAACGTTACGACAAGGCATGGAGCTGTCGTTAGATGCAGACTATCAACAATGGGGCTGGTTTTTAAATTACAGTTTAGTTTCAGCAGAATTTAGAAACGGATTTACCGTCAACGCAGAAAATAATCCTGCCGCTATTGCGGCAGGTGTTGATAATCTTGTAGTGAATGCGGGTGACAAACTGCCAAGTGTTCCTCGTCATTTGCTTAAATGGGGCGCTGACTGGCGTTTAAATGAAGCCTTATCGCTGGGTTTTGGAGCGGTGTACAACTCAAGTCAGTATTTTAGGGGTGATGAAGCCAATGCGAGTAGCCAAGTAGGTGGTTATACGGTCTTTAACCTTTATGGCCGTTATCATATTAATAAAGACATAGAGCTATTTGCCCGAATAGATAATGTGTTTGATAGGGAGTATGAAACGTTTGGGCTTTATGGTGAGCCAGATGAAGCGCCAGGGTTTTCAGGGTTTAGCGATACACGATTTTATGGAGCAGGTGCACCAAGAGGCGGTTGGATAGGTGTTAAGTTTAAGATGTAAATTCAATGGCTAATCTTTTCGCCTTGAGACTAATGAACTCTTGATTGTTCTTTAATATTCGTTTTAAATACAATCACAAATTTACACTACAAGGATGGTAACGTGGATATTGTTTCAATGACATTAGGGGTTTATTTAAACTTTTCAAACGGCAAGCAAATTGACGCCAAGGCTGATTATATTCAAGTAGCAAAAGCGGAGGTTGTTGAAACTGATGCGGAGAAGTTTGAACGCTTGGCTGATGAATGTAACTTGCAAACGTCCATCGCAATGATGGCGCGTAGAGATGACCCCATGCTTGAGTATGAAAAAGCTTGTGGCGAATACAAAAAATTTCGTGACGAATACAGGGCTAAGAATAAAGATAAGGCGTAGTGGCGTTAGCTAGTTTTTATAAGGTTTTTTAATTTATTAAGAAAGCTTTATAAAAAATTGTTTTAAAATGTTATTTCCATTTTTTTATCGAGTTTGCGTAGTATTCGTATAGTTCAATTTCTGCTGGATTAATTCGATATAGGTTTTGTTTTTCTTCGAGTATGCCACGGCCCAACATGGCGGTGAGTGCAGAGCTGAGTACGTTCTCTAGGGTATTTTTTGAAATATCTATAGGCGCCCCAAGCTTTTTTAATTCAACGATTCGTTTAGAACATTGCACTTTTAGTTCGAACTCGCTTTGCCATGTATCAGCATTTTGTAACAATACTTCGCTCATTAATGCAGAGGGAACAATGGGCACAACATTTGATATATTGTCCATTATGGAAGTGGCTAACTGATCAACTTGTGTAAACCGCGCATCTGTTTCTAACGAGCTAAAATCAACATCGTTTTTGTTGCAATATGCTTTAGCGGATACGGGTTCACCAAAGTTTACATTGGCATAACCAAACCGCCGCCAGCGATTTTTTCTTGAGAGCAAGGCGGTTTTAAAAATGAATCCAAAGGATGTTTTTAAAACAAACCAGATGGATTTTTTATTGGCAGGTTGGATTTGGCCTCTAATAAGGCTCCTGTCTTCAATCACTCTATCGTAGTTAATACCAACCGGAATGAAGATAATATCTTTATCTGTGTGCGGGTGATAGTCACGTAACATATAGTCTAAAAAACCTAAGCGCGGGTCTCGTAAACTGCCGTCTTTGCTTAGGCCTCCTTCAAGAAAAACAGCTTGGCAAACACCCGCGCGGGTAGAGAGGTTTACGTAACGTTCCAATACTTTTCGGTAAAGTGGGTTGCCTGAATCTCTGCGTACAAAAAATGCCCCCATTGCTTTTACTAGGGCTTGTAATGGCCAAATGCGAGCCCATTCACCAACGGCATACGATAGGGTGGTTTTTTCAGCGACTAGAAAAGAGACTAAAATATAGTCCATATTGCTGCGGTGGTTCATCACGAACACGACGCTTGAATTTTCGTCTATCTTGCTGATTTTGTCTTTATCGTAAAAACCAACGCGTACGCGATAAATCATGCGCGCGATATTTTTTGCTAACCAATAGCCAACTCTAAAGTAAATGTAGGCATTAAAGGCGGGAACGATTTCAGCGGCGTATTTGCGCACTTTAGTTTGTGCAACTGCTTGTGGCATTTGTTGGTCGTCTGCATACGTTTTAATGGCATCTAAAACCTTTTCGTCAAATACTAATTGGTCTATTAATTCTTGTCTGCGGGTAAACTGGAAAGGGCGAATTTTTATATCTAAGCGGGAATTTATTTCGCTTATAACGCGATTAACTCGACGCTTTAAATACCATCGCATGCTCGGCAAAATCATACGGTCTAGGACCATGATGCCGGCAAAAAGCATAAGGATAATAAAAACCCAATAAGGTAAAACCACTGTTTCCATAACGTGACTAGGGTAGATGGATTCATATCATCATATAACTATTTACTAATTACGAATAGGTTGAGCATTTAATTCGATTGCTTAGAGGAGACAAGGGTAAAATTTACCTTTTGTAACTTTGGACGATATCATTAATATCTTTTTATCCATTCCTATTGGTATTCGCTACATGCTGTTAAGTGCCCTGGCATTTAGTGTGATGGCTTTGTTTGTTAAAGCTGTTGGTCGTGCAGGTATTCCGGTTATTGAAATTGTGGCGGCACGTTCTGTTGTTTCATTGTTATTGAGCTATGTGGGTTTGAAGCACCTAGGTATCCCGCTACTGGGTAATAGAAAAGGGTTGCTGTTTGCTCGTGGGTTTGTCGGTTTTATTGCGTTAATTTGTGTTTTTTACGCAGTAACGCATTTACCACTGGCTGAAGCGACAGTTCTACAATATTTGCACCCCATGTTTACCGCTGTATTGGCGTTTATTTTTTTACGAGAAATAGCCAGTAAAGGTGCAATAGTATGTGTGCTATTTAGTTTTGTAGGGCTGCTGGTGATACTTAAGCCGCCATTGTTATTTGGTACAACAACAATTGAATATGACGGCATAGCGATTCTTGCTGCATTAGCAGGGGCATTGGGTAGTGCGATCGCATACACCTTAGTACGTAAACTCAATAAAACAGAACACCCACTGGTCATAATTTTATATTTTCCATTGGTCTCGCTACCTTTGAGTATTGTGCTTTTGTGGAATAACTTTGTGATGCCAGATGGTATTGTTTGGTTTTATTTGTTGCTGATAGGCTTGGCGACACAATTAGGGCAATATGGTTTAACTAAATCCATGCAAACCGAAACGGCGGGTAGGGCGACGAGTTTTTCATATCTACAAGTGGTGTTTGCGATTGTATTTGGTGTTATCTTTTATGAAGAAATACCCAGTATCGAGACACTGATTGGAGCCGGGTTAATTATTGCGGGTGCTTATATTAATGTCACTTGGAAGATGAAGGCTAAGAGTAGTTAATGTGGGTGTTCGTCTATGAATAATAAGATTAGAATTATAAAAACTTATGTAATGGAAGGCGGGAATGATTAAATATTTTTCAATCGGGTTATTTGTACTGTCTATCATTTTACTGGTACCCGGGTTAACAAAACCGTTGATGACGATTGAAGCCACGGTTGATAAGAAAGAGATGATTGATTTAGGGGCTGATTTGTTAATTAAACCGGGGCAGCGTAGTGGTTTTATTCAAGATATGGTCGAGTCGCTGGTTAAAAGCTTAGACATTGAAGGGGACGTCACCGTGTTCCAATCTACGCGCAGTTTATTGGCTACAATGAAAGAACTTGTTAACAATGGCCATTTAATTGTGGGTGTGATGATTGGTGTGTTTGGTTTGGTTATTCCGCTTGTGAAATTATGTTTGGTATTAATGTCGTTGTTGGTTAAATCGCCGTTGTTGTCAGCTCGTTTAATTCGCCTGAATGGTTTGTTAAGTAAATGGTCCATGTCTGATGTTTTTGTGATGGCCATTTTAGTTGCCTTTTTAGCAATTAACGCCAATGAGTATGCCGACGAAGTGCTTGAAATGAGCGCCACTTTACATGAAGGTTTTTACTATTTCGCTGCGTATTGCGTATTGGCGATAGCAGCAGGGCAGTTGATGGAACGACAAATAACGCAACAAGAACAGAAGGGTACATAAGATGGCGAAGGCTTGTGCTCGACATATTCTGCTTAAAACCAAAGAGGATGCAGAAAAAGTAAAACAGCAGTTATCAAAAGGAGCAGATTTTGCAACCCTAGCTAAAAAGCATTCGCAATGCGCGTCGGCAAAAAAAGGTGGCGATTTGGGTGAGTTCTCACCGGGCAAGATGTTGAAAGCATTTGATAATGTTGTGTTTAAAAAACCAGTATTAACTGTACATGGCCCTGTTAAAACTAAGTTCGGTTACCATTTGATCGAAACTATTTATCGTACTTAAGACAATAAAAAATCATGAAAATATTATTTAAATCGCCTGAGTTTACTGAGTCTAAAAATGACGTTAATTTTCAGCAAGCTCTTGAAGCAATTAGCGCCTATAAAGGTGTGGAAATGATGAATACCCATTATTTGTTAGAATTAAATAACGCGTCGATAGATGTGGATACCATTAAACAATTATTTGTGTTGTTCAAACAATGGAATATAGACCCAAGCCCATTGGAGTCTTTTGTTGAGCACATAGAAGCTGTGGTGCAAAAAAGTTCCGGAACCACTCAGTAAGTTGATTTTAAACAATCATGGAACAGTCTAAAACGCCGTTTGGCCAACGCTGCTTATTAAAAATTGAATCATGGGGTAATAGCTTGCCTCATCCTACCATGCTGTTTATTTACTTATGTGCGTTGGTGATTTTAGTGTCGTGGCTTGGTGAGTTTTTGAGCTGGTCTGCGCTGCACCCTGTTAACGGCGAATCGGTTGGCGTGGTGAATTTATTAAGTGTGGCGGGTTTGCACCAAATCTTGGGCAAGATGGTGACAAACTTTACACATTTTGCACCCGTGGGGCCGGTATTAGTTGCCATGCTTGGGCTTGGCATTGCGGAGCGTTCTGGCTTAATTGCAACGGTGCTAAAGCTATTAGTTAAACAGGCACCTGCAAAGTTGTTAACGTTCATTGTCGTGTTGTCTGGCGTTTTATCTAGCATAGCTGTGGACTCTGGTTATGTGGTGATGATTCCGATGGCAGGGCTTATCTTTCTATCCGCAGGGCGACACCCATTAGCCGGCATTGCTGCCTGTTTTGCAGGTGTATCGGGTGGTTTTAGCGCAAACCTTTTAATTGGCCCGTTTGATGCTATTTTGGCGGGTATTAGCAGTGAGTCTGCGCAATTAATTAATGCGGACTATGAGGTAACAGCGGCTGCCAATTATTACTTTATTATTGTTTCAACGTTTTTAATTGCCGGGTTGGGCACATTGGTAACTGAGCGTTACGTGTCACCCTTACTAGGTGATTATAAAGGCACTGAAACGGGTGACTTTGACCCTATACAACCTGAAGAACGTAAGGGCTTAAAAGTGGCCTTACTCGCAGGGCTAGTCATTGCAGTATTTGTATTGTGGGGTTTATTGCCCGAACAAGGGTTCTTACGACACCCTGAAACTGGCGCGATTATTAAGTCACCATTTATGTCGGGGCTTATCGCGCTTATTGCCTTAAGTGCGGCTATTATGGGTAGCTTGTATGGTTGGGTGTCTGGCAAGTTTACAAGCCATGTAGATGTCATTACCAGCATGGAAAAAACCATGGCCTTGATGGCGACCTATATCGTGTTAATGTTTTTTGCAGCACAGTTTGTCAATTTTTTTGGCTGGACTAATTTAGGGCTTATTCTCGCTATTAATGGTGCGGATATTTTAAAGACGAGTGGATTAAGTGCCGCTACTTTAATGGTGTTTTTTATTCTCTTTAGTAGTTTCGCGAATTTGTTTGTTGGCAGTGGTTCGGCTAAATGGGCCATTATGGCGCCTGTGTTTATACCGATGTTTATGTTGTTAGGCATTGCTCCAGATGTTGTACAGGCGGCATATCGTGTGGGGGATAGTTCTACCAATATTATTACTCCGTTAATGCCTTATTTTGCGCTGGTCTTTGCGTTTATGAAACGCTACGATAGCAACATAGGCATCGGTACAATGATGACATTGATGTTACCTTATTCCATTGCATTTCTATTGGGCTGGAGCGTTTTGTTAACAGTATGGATTAGCCTTGGTATTCCGTTGGGACCCAATGGCATGATAGTTTTATGACGTTATTGATGTACTAAAAGCAGAGGTTAGTATGCAACATTTAAATCAATTAGTTCTTTATGCATTCATTATGTTGATTGCGGGTATCGGTATTCCAATTATGGGTGCATTGAGCGGCGGATTGGGTTCTAAACTTCAAAGCCCCGCATTAGCGGCCGTTATTTTATTTGTTGTTGGCTTTATATTATCAATAGCCTTCTTATTTTTTGTAGAAGGCTTGCCAAAAGAAATACCTAAAACGATTATTCCTATTCAGTATTACTTTGGTGGTGTGTTTATCGTTTTATATACCCTAAGTATTACGTGGGTTGGACCAAAATTTGGCATTGGTAATGCGGTCAGCTTTGTTTTGCTGGGCCAGTTAATTTCAATGTCAGTGATTGATCACTTTGGTTTAATGGGAGCGCTAACGTACCCCATTACCATACAACGCCTTGCTGGCCTAATCTTAATGGCAGCGGGTGTGTTTCTTGTAGTCAAACGATTTTGAGCGTTTATAACTAACGTTATGCGCTATTCTTTTTGTATTTACTGTGTGGCATTTGTAGCAATTACTCTAGGGTCTTGTGGTGTTTTGGCACATGGTGTAGATGCTAATACAGAGCGTTTTTTGTTGGCGACGGAAGGGGTTGCAATAGGCCCTTTTTTATACATTGGCGCTAAGCATATGTTAACCGGCTATGACCACTTGTTGTTTTTAGTTGGGGTGATTTTTTTCTTGTACCGAACAAGAGATGTGCTGCTCTACGTTAGTTTATTTACCCTAGGGCATAGTTTAACGTTATTGTTAGGTGTGCTAAATAGCGTATCGGTCAACCCGTATCTCATTGATGCCATTATCGGTTTATCAATTGTTTACAAAGGGTTTGATAATATCGGTGGCTTTAATAGGTTGCTTGGTTTTCAACCTAATACAAAAATTGCTGTGGCGATATTTGGTTTGTTTCATGGATTTGGGTTGGCGACTAAACTGCAAGATTTTGCGTTACCAAATGATGGCTTGTTGGAGAATTTATTAGCCTTTAATGTAGGCGTCGAATTAGGGCAATTTGTAGCCTTGTTCTTTATCTTAATTGTGCTTGGTTTTTGGCGCAGGTATTCCAGTTACTATTCCTTTTCAACAATAACCAACACCCTGTTGATGTCGAGCGGCTTTATATTGTTTGGCTATCAATTGACGGGTTATTTCACCGTGGTCTAATAAAATGAATAAAACAGAACATCCTATCCAATCTACTAAAACGCTGTTAATAGCTTCTTTTGGTGCGCTGGTGTTAGCTATAGTTATTTTGGTTTTAGCTGTGTTGCCAGCGGAATATGGAATTGACCCAACAGGGATAGGTAAAAAATTAGGTTTAACTGCATTAGCACCTGTTGAAGATAAAATTGAAACGGCGAGTTTGGCAGTGTGTGAAAGTGGCGAAGAACAAAACGATACGGTGGAAATCACTGTACCGGCAAAGAGTGGTTTGGAATATAAGTTTCATATGCAAAAAGATGCAGTATTCGTGTTTGATTGGCGTACGGATGGAAAGGCATTGTTCTTTGATTTTCATGGTGAACCGCAAGGCGATACGACCGGTTATTTTAAAAGTTATGAGGAAACCACAAAAAGTAACAGTGCGGGCACTCAAATCATTCCCTTCACCGGGTCTCATGGTTGGTATTGGAAAAACGAAAGCTCGTCGTCCATTACGTTAGTTCTAAACACGAAAGGCGAGTATCAAGTTCTTGGGCGTAGGTAAATTAGGGTTTTTCTCTTAAATTAAACACCTGTTAGAGTGTTAGTGAGTTAATTTGGTGTGTAGAAAGGATGCGTATGCTAAAGCGAGTTAGATCAAACTATGTAACGGTGTTTTTTACGGTAATGTGTCTATTGCTTGTGCATAGTGCGGCTTATTCGCAAGTGTACAAATATAAAGATAAGAATGGTCGTTGGCAGTTTTCAGATAAGCAACCGAAGAGTTCAGATGCTGTCACACTTGAAAAATACAAAACAAGCTCAATTGAAGGTGCAACCTCTAATGATTTTGTCGCCTTGCTGAAAAACAAATACAAACCTAAAACACCTATTGAAGAAGCCACGCTCGCAGTGGCCACGGTAAAAAGTAAATTGGGTTCAGGGTCGGCTTTTTTTGTTAGTGAAAATTGTTACTTGATAACGAATCGGCATGTTGTAAGACCGGCTGTGGGAAAGCAATGGGATGCAACGCAAGCTAAAATAAAACGAAATGAATCTACATTTAAATCATCACGTGAAAAGATTGATGATGAAAAAGAGCGTTTAAAAATCAGTAAAGAGCGTTTGGATGAATTCAAAATTTATATGGAAGGTTTGTCCCCTGGAGGCAATAAACGCAGCGCAAAAAAAGAGCACGATTTATACGCGAAACGTTACAAGCAAGATAAGGATAAATACGACACGATTAGTAAAAAGTTTGGTCAACAAGAAGAAACGTTTAGAAAGCAGCAGTCGGACTTTAACTTTTCAAGTAGCTTGGCGAATACGGCTCAGTCGTTTGATATTATTTTAAAAGATAATACGAAGGTTAAAGCGAATCTGGTAAAAGTGTCGGAATCAGAAGATTTGGCGCTGTTAAAAATTAATAGATGCAAAGCGCCGTACTTGAAATTTAGTCGAACGAGTGCGGTAACTCAGGGAATGCTTATCTATGCGATTGGTAGTCCGTTGGGTTTGCGTGATCAACTGACGAAAGGCACGGTTACGCGAGTTAGTAGAAAAGGGGTGTTTACTGACGCGCAAATATTGCCGGGTAATAGTGGTGGACCCTTGGTGACTGAGCTAGGTGACGTGGTTGGGGTCAATACCTTAAAAGTATCTCAAAAATCCGCCCTAGGTGAGGGTTTTGGTATTGCAATTCCTGTTCGAAAAATTAATGAAAACTTTGGACGTTACTTGAAATAATTTAATATCAAAAAGTGAAAAGCACATACGTTTATGCAGTTGGAAATCAGTCGTATCAGTTTGAAAGTTTAGCTGATGTGATGGCCAAAGCATCGGCGACTAAAAGCGGTGATAACTTAGCGGGTATTGCTGCTAAGAGTGACGAAGAACGTGTGGCTGCACAATTGTTGTTGGCGAACATTCCTTTAAAACGATTCATTGATGAACCGTTGATTCCACCTGAGTCGGATTCCGTTAGCCAGTTATTGCTCGAAGAGCATAACAATGAAGCATTCCAGATGGTTGAAAACGACACAGTGGGCGATCTGCGAAATCGCTTATTGAGCTATGAAATGGCATCTGACGATTTGGCAAAATTAGCCGACGGCCTATTACCTGAAATGGTTGCTGCGGTGAGCAAATTAATGCGCAATCAAGATTTAATATTGGTGGCAAGTATATGCAACGTGGTCACAAAGTTTAGAAACAGCCTTGGCTTGTCCGGCCGCCTATCAACACGGCTGCAACCTAATCACCCCAGTGATGATGAGCGAGGTATTGGCGCATCGATGTTAGATGGTTTGATGTATGGAAGTGGTGACGCGGTTATCGGTATTAACCCAGCGACAGACAACGTACAGAGCTTAATACGCTTATTAGGGCATATCGATGAATTGATTCAACGGTTTGCTATTCCCACACAGTCCTGTGTGCTTTCCCACATTACCAATCAAATTGAGGCGATCAACAAAGGAGCACCTGTTGACATCGTTTTTCAGTCTATTGCAGGAACAGAAGCAGCTAATGAAAGCTTTGGTGTCAATTTGGATTTATTGGCTGAAGCAAGGCAAGCTGCGTTGTCCTTAAACCGTGGGACAGTGGGTGACCATGTGATGTATTTTGAGACAGGCCAAGGTTCCTGTTTGTCAGCGAATACGCACCACGGAATTGATCAACAGACGTTGGAAGCTCGAGCATACGGGGTGGCTAAAAAGTTTAAACCCCTGTTAGTGAACACGGTTGTAGGCTTTATTGGTCCTGAATACCTGTTTGATGGAAAACAGATTATTCGTGCGGGTTTAGAAGACCACTTTTGTGGAAAGTTGTTAGGCCTACCGATGGGTTGTGACGTTTGTTATACCAATCATGCTGAAGCAGATCAGGATGATATGGATGTCCTACTGACTTTGCTCGGTGTTGCCGGCTGTAATTATATTATGGGTGTGCCAGGTGCCGATGACATTATGCTGAATTACCAATCCACCTCATTTCATGATGCGCATTATTTACGCCAGGTTTTAAACAAAAGACCCGCGCCAGAATTTGAAGCCTGGTTACAGAAAATGGGAATAATGGATGCTGAAAATAGGTTGTTACCCGTAACTGTCAAACACCCGCTGTTGTTGGAGTTGACATCATGAAAACGCAACTTACCAAACAAATGAAAAAAGTTGTTAGTGTTGACCCATGGTTAGCGTTAAAGGAATTTACCACGGCAAGAATTGCTCTCGGGCGTGCTGGTAGTAGCATTAGAACCGAAGACTGGCTCGCGTTTAAATTAGATCATGCAAAGGCGCGAGATGCCGTTCATAGTGAACTTGATGAGGCAGTTTTAGAATCCTGTTTAACTGGCTTAAATAGTCAAATTATTCACGTGCAAAGCCAAATTAATTCCAAATCTGACTACCTGAAGCGGCCTGATTTAGGACGTTTTTTAAATACAGATTCCATTGCTAGGTTGAATAATATTCAACATGGGGCAGACTTGGTTATTATTAGTGAAGGCCTATCTGCAATGGCAGTGCAGTCACATGCATCGCATGTGGTCAGTGCATTATTGCCGATGTTGAAAAGCAGCAATTGGTCTCTAGCGCCTATTATCGTGGCCAAGTATGGCCGAGTAGCTATTGAAGATGATATTGGCGCTCGGTTGCACGCAAAAATGGCTATTATTTTAATTGGCGAACGGCCAGGGCTCAGGTCATCTGACAGTTTGGGTGCATATTTGGTCTTTGGGCCTAAAACCTCCAATACAGACGCCAATCGTAATTGTATTTCAAATATACGAGAGAGTGGGTTGAGTTATGAAAAGGCGGCAGAGACGATATACTATTTATTGAATGAAGCCAAAAGTCGACAACTGTCGGGAGTGCAGATTAAGGATAATAGAACGCTGGTTGAGCTTGGAATTGGCTAACGATTAGTTCGATGTTGTCCACTCATAAATATCAATTGTTTCTGGATCGCAACTGCGACAGCCACCTTGGCATAGAGACCCGGCAGGTAGCTTTTTTGCATAGCCTTTTTTAACCCAATGCTCAATCATCGACTTTGCATCTGCTTCTGATATTTTAAAATGCAAAGCAAGATCACGAACGGGCGCACTACCAGCCGTTTTTAAATAATCTCTAATATCTAATAAAATCATGAGCCAGCTGTAGTGCTAGGACTAATGGCCAACAATTGTTGACCCATTTGACGCAATGTTAGCCAAATGACGCCAAAACCCGCGCTGAATAGTGAAAGCCATATTAAAGACTGTGTCGGGTGGTCGGAGAACGTAGCTAGTTGATAAAACGACGTCGCCATGCTGTACGCTAAATATAAACTCCAGAAAACCGAGAACAACGCCCAGCGCGTACCTGTTTCCCGTTGGACTGCAGCAATAGCGGCTACGCATGGTACGTATAAAAGGATAAACAGCAGGTAACTAAAGGCGCCGATCTTGCCGTTAAAGTACTTTACTAATGTGCCAAATAAAGCATGACTAACTTCTTGTTCTGCGGCGGCTTCATCAATATTGCCTCCCGCATCAAGTGTTCGTAAACCTAATGGGTCACCAATATTTTGGATGGCATCAGTTAGATTGTCTTTACTGATCGCGATGGCTTCACTGAATTTTGCGGTTAAGCTAAAGGCTTCGGTATCATCGTTTTGGTGACCATCCAAATTGGAATAAACGGCATCCAGTGTGCCGACCACCACTTCTTTTGCTAAGAGACCACTAAAAATACCAACAATCGCAGGCCAATTGTCTGGTTGTATGCCCATGGGTTCAAAAGCAGGAGTGAAGGTTTGGCTAACCTCACTTAATATAGAATTAGAACTGTTTTCGTTACCGAAGCTGCCATCAGTGCCAACGGAATTTAAAACATTAATCACCATCACCATCATGACAATATATTTGCCAGCTTCTAATACAAAGCCTTTTAAACGTTCCCATGTGTGGATGAGCAAGCTTTTGAAAGCAGGGCGATGATAGGGGGGTAGCTCAATAAGAAACCCATCAGATTCACCTTCTAATACTGTTTTCTTTAATAATAACGCAGTAAAAATGGCCGCGCCAATACCCACGATATACAGTAAAAAAACAATGTTTTGGCCGGATTGTGGGAAAAAAGCTGCTGCGAACAATGCGTACACAGACAAACGAGCACCACATGACATAAAAGGCGCCATCATAACGGTCATAATGCGATCGCGTTGTTTCTCTAATGTTCGAGTTGCCATGATGGACGGAACATTGCAGCCGAAGCCAACAATTAAAGGAACAAACGCTTTGCCGGGTAAACCCAGTTTGCGCATAAAGCGATCCATTACGAAAGCCGCGCGAGCCATATAACCTGAGTCTTCAAGTATGGACAAACAGAAGTAAAGGGTCGCAATAATGGGGATAAAGGTTGCAACAACTTGAATGCCGCCGCCTAAACCGTCAGCTAAAACAACTTGAAACCAATTAGGAAAGCCAAGGTTATTTAGAACTAATTTAAAACCATCGACAAAAATAGCACCGGCTGTGATGTCAAAAAAATCTATCAGTGCGCCACCAAAATTGATGGTGAGACTGAACATAAGATAGATAGCAAGAAAGAATATAGGCAAGCCAAAAAAATCACTCAAAACTGCTTTATCAACACGGTCTGACCATGTTTGTTGCGAACTCTTGGTTTGTTTTACCGTTTTGGATGTTAGTTCATGAGCAAATTGATATCGAGTAGCTGCAATCAGCGTGTCTGCATCTTCACCAGTCTCTTCATTGATTTGTGCTTGAAGTTGTTTGCACGTCTCTTGTGTTTGCTCAGTTGTGGAAGAGGAGAAATAATTTTCCAAACACTGTAAGGCGTGCCAATAACGGATAAATATTAATGCCCCAGAATCATTTAATGTAGGTGTAATCTCGTCGATAGCACGATAAATGATGTCAGGATAGCTGATGTCGAGATGTTCAGTTTTATTTTTATGAGCTGTACTGAGCAGTTCAACTAATAACTCATCGGTACCTTGGTTTTGTCTCGCCATGATAGGCACAACAGGCACACCGAGTGATGAGGACAGCTCATGGATGTCAATATCCATGCCCCTATTTTTTGCGACATCCATCATATTCAGCGCTAGTACGGCGGGCATCCCTGTTTCTAATAACTGAATAGTTAAAAATAAGCTTCGTTCAAGATTGGCAGCATCAGCAACAATGAGTAACGCATCTGCTTCGCCTGACAATATGTATTGCCGAGCGATTTGTTCATCTAATGCTTCCCTATCACTATCTAGAGCGTAAACGCCAGGTAGATCAACTAAAACAAATTCTTGCCCGTTAGCTTTTGCAAGACCTTCTCTACGTTCAACAGTAACGCCAGGCCAATTCCCGGTTTTTTGTTTAATGCCCGTTATGGCGTTGAATAAGGTTGATTTACCGCAATTAGGGTTACCAATTAACGCGATAGTCGCGCGATTGTTTGGAAAGGCTCCAGATGAGCCTGTGTCACAACATGCCTTACTCATAATGCTTGAATAGGTATCTGTTGAGCTAATGCTTGGTTTAATGCAATACGAGCATTGCCAATGCTGACGACAATGCCACCTTTTCTAATTTGAGCAACATGCAGTGGAATAAGTTTTGAAAAACCAAGTGCTAATAGTTTTTTTTCTAACTTTTGATCCATTTGGTTCTTGCATAACATGGCTTTTTGGCCGATTTGAATATCAGCCAATGTAGACAATGAAGTATCTCCGGATATATTTGACATACGTTCTCAAATGTTAATGATAATGATTCCCATTCTAATTCATATAGGAAAGATGTCAAGAAGCTGAGAAGCCTAGCTGTTCGATGTGCTGAATTTAACGATATAAATGGTATATGAACAGATAACGATGAAGAGCCAAGTGAAGGCTAAAAGGCCAATAATGCCATCGTACTGGCCGACTAAAAATGACCATTCTGATGAAGCGTTTGATGTGGTTAATTCATTGGTGATTTTGATAAGGAATACCCAGCTAGCATGTAAACCTATACAGTAAGCAAGCGTGTTAGTTTGATAGCGAACCAAAGCAAGTAATACGCCCACGCTAAAAAGTGCTAAAAAGTCAGTGATATTTAATAAAAGAGCGGCGCTAAATGCATTTAAAATAACGTCAGTACCACTTAACCAATTTAGCGAAAGGCTGTCGATATGCTCGATTGGTTTGATGAAGTGGAGTAAGGCATAAAACAAGCTACTCACAATAATAGCGATAGTGACTGTGTGCCATTTTTTGGATAAGGTGAAAAAGAGGCCTCTAAACAATGTCTCTTCTATTAATGCGATCAGTAGTCCAGCAAAAAAAGAGGACAGAATCAATTTAGCAGTTAATGATTCAGAAACATCAATAAAGCGTATGTCTAAAAACAAGATAGACAAAACAACAACAACAAGAATGCAAAAACCGATAACAAATGAGATTAAAAATTTGCCGAAAAAGTCTTTAAGCGTTGTATTGTGGCCGATAGCGTTAAAAGATAATTTGAACACCTTAAGCGCTGGGAATATGCCGATGATTAATAAAAGAAGGGCGGACCGTGTTACCCAACGTTCAAATTGATAAGCGTCGGATTGGGCGAGTTGAAATAATGGGTAGGCAATAAAGGCCGCTAAAAAAGCAGCAACGATAAAGTAAAATAAAAAAAATACGGATGCTTTCATGAAAAAACTATTTTTTACTCAATTAGAGCTTAAAAGAGGTGCAAAGTTGTTAATAAAATAGGTATGATACCGCACATTATATCCAACCTTATTGCGAAAGTGGCGGAATTGGTAGACGCGCTGGTTTTAGGTACCAGTATCGTAAGATGTGAGAGTTCGAGTCTCTCCTTTCGCACCATCTAAAGAATTCATATCAAATAAATACAAGTAGAGAGTAATTATGCAGGTTTCTATTGAATCTAATTCGGATCTTAAAAAAACTATGACGGTTGTCGTTCCACAAGAAGAAGTGGATACAGCTATTAATAAACGCCTAGAAGAAGTTAAGCGTACAGCAAAGATTGATGGTTTTAGACCGGGAAAAATCCCGATGAGTGTTATAAAAAGCAAATTTGGCAAAAGCGTTCGTGCTGAAGCATTATCTGAATTGACGCAGAGTTTTTTCTACAAGGCGATTATGGAAGAAAAAATCAACCCTGCAAGTCCGCCGGTTATTACACCGAATGACGAAAATAAAGAAGGGTTTGAATTTTCTGCAAGCTTCGAAGTGTATCCTGTTGTTAAGGTGTCAGCAGTTGATGCATTAGAACTTGAGAAGCCAACGTCTGAAATTGCCGAGTCAGATATTGACGATATGATTGAGAAACTGCGAACTCAAAAAGCTAATTGGAATGTATTTGATGGTAAAGCAGAAGATGGTCACCGCGTATCAATTAACTTTGAAGGAAAGGTTGGCGAGAAGTCTATTTCTGATGAGCCTATTAAAAGCTTTCCTGTTGAAATAGGGTCAAATAATATGATTCCTGGTTTCGAAGAGAAGCTAATCGGTGCAAGTGCTGACGATAAATTATCTTTCGAAGTGACTTTTCCAGAAGGCTACCAAGAAAAAGACTTTGCTGGGAAGCCAGGGAAGTTTGATGTGGAAGTTGAAAAAGTTGAAGTACGCGAGCTGCCAGAAGTCGACAAAGGTTTTATCAATGAGTTTGGTGTTGCTAGTGGCGATTTAGAAGATTTCAGACAAGATTTATCTAAAAACATGACCATGGAAATGGATCGTGCGTTGGCTGCAAAACGCAAGCAAATAGTGATGGATGCTATTATTGATAACAATGAATTAGAGGTGCCGGAAGCCTTGGTTGATAACGAAATTAACCAAATGATGGCGTCACTTAAAGAAAAAGCGCAACAAGCACAACAGCCAACTGACATGGACTTACCTAAAGAACTGTTTGAAGATCAAGCAGCTCGTCGAGTAAAGTTAGGGCTGCTATTATCTGAATTAATTAAAGATAATGACATAAAGGCTGATGCAGATAGAGTGCAAGAGCGAATCAAAGAATTTGCTCAAACATACCAATCTCCTGAAGAGGTGATTAGCTGGTACAACAGCAATCCTCAAGAATTAAATAAAGTTGAGAGTGTTGTTTTAGAAGATCAATTGGTAGACTGGGTGTTAGAGAAAGCTAAAGTTAAAGAAACGACCATTTCTTTTAAAGAATTGATGGCACCAGCTAACCCTGTTGTATAGGCCAACTTAAACGAGAAAAAATAATGATGGATAAAATGTTTGATACGGAATCGCTTGGTTTAGTACCAATGGTAGTAGAGCAAACAGCACGAGGCGAACGCTCTTATGATATTTATTCACGCCTACTTAAAGAACGCGTTATCTTTCTAGTAGGGCAAGTTGAAGACCACATGGCCAACCTGGTTGTTGCGCAAATGTTGTTTTTGGAATCAGAAAACCCAGATAAAGATATTCATTTATACATCAATTCCCCGGGTGGTTCTGTAACGGCTGGGTTATCAATTTACGATACCATGCAGTTTATTAAGCCTGATGTCAGTACGATGTGCATTGGTCAGGCTGCAAGTATGGGTGCGCTGTTGCTAACAGGTGGCGCGAAAGACAAACGCTTTGCGTTGCCTCATTCAAGAATGATGATTCATCAACCTTTGGGTGGATTCCAAGGTCAGGCATCTGATTTTGATATACACGCTAAAGAAATCTTACTCATCAGGGATAGATTAAACAAAATTATGTCTCACCATACCGGAAAGGATATGGAAACAATTCAGAATGATACGGATAGAGATAATTTTATGGGCGCTGACAAATCAGTTGAATACGGTTTAATTGATAAGGTTTTAAACAGTCGCGTGTCACAAACTGACGAGAAAGAATAGTTATAAGCTAGACAGATTGAAAATCTGAACCATAATATAGTTACTTTGAGATATAACAATTAACTAGAACAGGTGAGTGAAAGAGGCGTTTATGAGTGATGACAAAAAGGACGATGGCAAAGAGAACAAAATTCTAATTTGCTCGTTTTGTGGTAAAAATCAACATGAAGTTAGAAAGCTCATTGCCGGGCCATCTGTTTTTGTTTGTGATGAATGCGTAGAGTTATGCAACGACATCATCAAAGAAGAATTGGACGACACAGCATCTGCTGAAGCGGATGGTGAGTTACCAAAGCCAAAAGAAATAAATGAAGCGCTAGATAACTATGTTATTGGGCAATCAGAAGCTAAAAAAATCTTATCAGTCGCTGTTTATAATCACTACAAGCGTTTAAACGCACCAAAAGGTGCAGACAGTGTCGAACTGTCTAAAAGTAATGTATTGCTTATTGGGCCAACGGGTTCAGGTAAAACACTATTGGCTGAAACGTTAGCGCGGCAACTGAATGTGCCTTTCACTATTGCAGACGCAACAACATTAACTGAAGCTGGTTATGTTGGTGAAGACGTAGAAAACATCATTCAAAAAATATTACAAAAATGTGATTTTGATGTAGAAAAGGCTGAAAGTGGCATCGTCTATATTGATGAAATAGATAAAATCTCGAGAAAGTCAGATAACCCATCATTAACTCGGGATGTATCTGGTGAAGGTGTTCAGCAAGCGCTATTGAAGCTTATTGAAGGTACAGTCGCATCAGTACCACCACAAGGTGGGCGGAAACATCCTCAACAAGAATTTTTGCAGGTAAATACCGCAAATATATTATTTATTGTAGGTGGCGCATTTGCCGGGCTTGATAAAATTATAAACAATAGATCTGAAAAGAATATTGGTATAGGTTTCTCAGCTGAAGTTAAAAGCAAAAAAAGTGAAGAAGAGCTAGGAAAAACATTACAAGCTGTCGAGCCAGAAGATTTAGTTAAGTTTGGTTTGATTCCTGAGTTCGTTGGTCGTTTACCCGTTGTTGCGACACTGGAGGAGCTTGATGAAGATGCATTGATAGAGATTTTGAGTGAGCCTAAAAATGCACTAACAAAACAATACGCTCGCCTTTTTGAAATGGAAGGTGTTGAGCTTGAGTTTAGAGAGGAAGCGCTACGTGAAGTTGCTAAGAAAGCGATGGCTCGTAAAACAGGCGCACGTGGTTTAAGAACGATTCTTGAAAAAGTATTGTTAGATACGATGTATGACCTCCCATCAATGGATGATGTAAGCAAAGTGGTGATTGATGAAAAAGTTATTAGAGGGGAATCTAAACCGCTATTTATCTATGAAACGGAGCAGAGGTTGAGTTCGGCAGAGTAAATATCTATTTCAACTTAAGAAAAAGGCGCTTTAAGCGCCTTTTTTTGTTTTTGTAGCTTGAAATTGTTGGTTCATGCCCTAATATTATAGGTATACCTATTTTATAACGAGTTAGAGAGATTATGAGCGAATCCGAAACATTTAATAACATCCCTGTTTTACCTTTAAGAGATGTGGTTGTTTACCCTTACATGGTTATTCCTTTGTTTGTTGGACGTGACCGTTCAATTCAAGCCATTGATTTGGCGATGGAAGACAGCAAAAAAATTGTGTTAGTCGCGCAAAAAGATCCAGATAAAGATGACCCAAAAGAAGATGAGTTATTTGAGGTAGGGACGTTAGCTACTATTTTGCAACTTCTAAAATTACCTGATGGAACCGTAAAGGTATTGGTAGAAGGTGAAAAGAGGATCAAAATCAATAAGATTCACACTAATGATAAATTATTTGGTGCAGATATCACTGTGCTAGATGATGAACTCGATCTTGAAGAACAAGATATGGATGTTTTGACTAGAACAGTTACGGCTGGGTTTGAGAATTACGTAAAACTAAATAAAAAAGTACCACCAGAGGTCCTAACGTCTTTAGCAGGTATCGAGGAGCCCGGTAGGCTAGCAGATACCATGTCTGCTCATATGGTGCTTAAAGTTAACGAAAAACAAAAAGTCTTAGAAGTGAATAATATAAGGGAACGTCTTGAGCACTTGTTGTTATTAATGGAGGGCGAAGTTGATATTCTAGAGATGGAAAAGCAAATTCGTTCACGCGTTAAGCAACAAATGGAAAAGAATCAGCGCGAATATTATTTAAGCGAGCAAATGAAGGCGATTCAAAAAGAATTGGGTGACATGGAAGATGCGCCAAATGAGACAGAAGAACTTGAGAAAAAAATAGAAGACGCGGGTATGTCTAAAGAAGCAAAGACTAAGGCAATGTCTGAGCTGAATAAATTAAAGATGATGTCTCCAATGTCTGCAGAAGCATCAGTCATTAGGAATTATATTGATTGTATTACGGCCGTACCGTGGAAAAAGCGTACGCGAATTCGTAATGATTTAGCTAAAGCTCAAGAAGTACTAGATGCTGATCATTTTGGTCTTGAGAAAGTTAAAGAACGAATTCTTGAATATTTAGCTGTCCAACAACGTGTTAAAAACATGAAAGGTCCAATTTTATGTCTAGTTGGCCCTCCAGGTGTTGGTAAGACCTCTTTGGGTCAATCGATAGCCCGAGCTACCAATCGTAAATTTGTGCGGATGTCGTTAGGTGGAGTTCGTGACGAGGCTGAAATTCGTGGTCATAGAAGAACGTATATTGGTTCTATGCCAGGTAAAATTTTACAAAACTTATCTAAAGTAGAAACGCGAAACCCATTGTTCCTATTAGATGAGATTGACAAAATGGCGATGGACTTCAGAGGGGACCCTGCGTCTGCGTTATTAGAGGTGTTAGACCCTGAGCAAAACAATACGTTTAATGATCATTATTTAGAAGTGGATTTTGATTTGTCAGACGTGATGTTTGTTGCAACAGCTAACAGCATGAATATCCCTGGTCCTTTATTAGATAGGATGGAAGTGATTAATTTGTCTGGTTATACAGAAGATGAAAAAATTAGTATCACGGAAAACTACTTAATCGATAAGCAGCTCAAAAATAATGGTTTGAAAAAGTCTGAGCTACATATCAGCCAATCAGCTATTAGAGACACGGTCCGCTATTACACGCGCGAAGCTGGGGTTAGAAACATTGATAGGGAAATGTCGAAGATTTGCCGTAAGGTTGTTCGAGATATTTTGCTGACTAAGCCAAAGAAGAAAATTAATGTAACATCACGTAACTTAAATAAATACTTAGGCGTTAAGCGCTTTAGTTTCGGCAAGGCTGAAGAAGCAAATCAAATAGGGCAAGTCACTGGTTTGGCATGGACAGAGGTGGGTGGTGAACTACTCACTATAGAGTCAGCGATCACAACAGGTAAGGGTAAATTAACGCTGACTGGTAAGTTAGGTGATGTGATGCAGGAATCAATCCAAGCAGCTTTAACCGTTGTGCGTAGTCGAGCTGAAATGCTTGGCATAGAAGCTGATTTTCATCAGAAACATGATATTCATGTTCATGTGCCAGAAGGCGCTACGCCAAAAGACGGGCCAAGTGCTGGTATAGGTATGTGTACGGCGCTAGTTTCTTCTTTAACTGGGATACCTGTTTTAGCAAATGTGGCGATGACAGGGGAGATTACACTCCGCGGAGAAGTGTTACCCATCGGTGGTTTAAAAGAGAAGCTGTTGGCTGCTCTAAGAGGGGGCATAACGACTGTTATTATTCCTCATGAAAATGAAAAAGACCTCATCGAGATGCCGGCTAACATTAAGCAAAACCTAAAGATTATTCCTGTTCAGTGGATTGATGAGGTGTTGGCTGTTGCCTTGCAAGAAGCACCAAGCCCAAAAAATAGCGATGTTAAAGCAAATAAAAATGTGTCATCGAAGAAGCAAACAGCAAAAAGTAAAACAATAACAGCACATTAAAAATATAACCTAGAATCTAGGTGAGATTTTAAGTTGACATTACTTTATTTTAATTTGACACTGATTGTAATTAAATAAGACTTAAAGCCTTGTGGAGCTTGACATGGAGGGCTTGTAAGGATATAAATTCACCTCGGCGTAAATTATCTTTTGACTAGAGTTCTCTCTACTTATAATGCGCGGGCAAAAATAACTTTTTTTTTAATAATTTAAATTAATCCTTTGGGGGTAAAATGAATAAATCAGAACTTATAAATGCAATTGCAGACGAATCAGGACTTTCTAAAGCAGATGCTGGTCGTGCATTAGACGCAACTGTTTCATCAGTAACAGCAGCATTAAAAGGCGGTGATTCTGTATCACTTATTGGCTTCGGAACATTCGCTGTTAAAGCGCGTTCAGCACGTGCAGGACGTAATCCACAAACAGGTGCAACTATCCAAATTAAAGCATCAAATATTCCTTCATTTAAAGCTGGCAAAACTTTAAAGGACTCTGTAAACTAGCGTCTTTTCCGTTCTAGGGTGCTTAGCTCAGCTGGGAGAGCGTCGCCCTTACAAGGCGAATGTCGGGGGTTCGATCCCCTCAGCACCCACCAATATGGAGTGGTAGTTCAGTTGGTTAGAATACCGGCCTGTCACGCCGGGGGTCGCGGGTTCGAGTCCCGTCCACTCCGCCAAAACAACCCTAGGGCCGTAAGGCTCTGGGGTTTTTTTTTAAAATTTAATTAGGTTATCGTTATGATGGAAAGTTTGAGAAAGCATGTTAAAGGTTGGCTTGGAATGGTCATTATTGTAGGTATTTCGTTATCCTTTGCTTTAGTAGGGTTACAAAGTTATACGGGTGATGGCACTGAACAACCTGTAGCAGAGGTGGCTGATAGAAAAATCTATCAAGGTGATGTCAACAATGCCTATCAACAACGTGTTTCACAATTAAAAGAACAATATGCAGATCAATATTCTCCAGATTTGTTTAGCGAAGAGGCACTAAGAAACGAATCATTAAATCAATTGGTCCAAGAGCAACTTATACTCCATACAGTAGATAGTGATGGCTATGAAGTTTCTGATCAGGCCGTTTTAAAAGTCATCAGTGAATTAGAGGCTTTTCAAACGAATGGTCAATTTGATAAAAGTTTATATGAGCAGTTATTACGGGCTAAAGGCTTAACGTCCGCTGGTTTTGTTCAACAAGTAAAAGTGGGTCTGATACGTGATCAATTTGTTCGAGGTATTGTTGATACGACGTTAGTTGATGACAGTGAAATAAATGATTTTTATCGCCTTAATAATCAAGTTAGGGACGTTGAATACATTACATTGCCATTAGAATCAAAAACAAAACTCGTGTCAGTAACAGACGATGAATTGCAAAAAAACTATCTACAAAACGAGCATCTATATAAAACTCCTGAACAAGTTTCTGTTGAATATGTTGAGCTAAGTTTAGCTAATTTAATGGCTGATGTTAATCCTTCTGAAGCAGAGTTAAGGGCTTTTTATGAAAGTGAAAAACAATCTTTTACAGCTGAAGGAAGACGCCGTGCTAGCCATATTCTATTTGATGCTCCTTCAGGAACACCCGAAAAAGAATCTGAAGAAAAGAGGAAATTAGCAGAAGAAGTTCTGCTTAAAATTCAAAGTGGCGAAGACTTTACGGTACTAGCTAAACAATATTCTGATGATATAGGTTCAGCTAAACAAGGCGGCGACCTGGGTATTATTAACAAAGGAATGATGGATGATGTGTTTGAAAAAACGCTCTCTGAACTGACTGTTGATCAATCTAGTGAAGTTGTTCAAACACCGTTCGGTTTCCATATTATAAAGTTAACGGAGCTAGAAGAATCGACAGTGAAGTCATTTGATGCTGCTAAAGACGAAATTGAGTTATCGTACAAGCAAAAGATTGCCGGTGAACAGTTTTATCAAATGAGTGAGCGTTTGGCAGAGTTGAGTTTTGAAAACCCAGATTCGTTAGCCCCTGTTGTTGATGAATTAGGTTTAAAAATAAACCAGCAAGCCCTTTTTGGGAAAGATCAAGGTGAAGGTGTTGCGGCGAATGATAAAGTTCGACATGCAGCATTTACTGAAGATTTTCTTGCAGGTAATAACAGTGAGGTTGTCGAGGTCGAATCAGAACACCTTATAGTGATGCACCTTATTGAACATAAGCCAGCGTCAACGCTAGCGTTTGAGGACGTTAAAGGCGCTGTAGAGCTAGCCGTTCGTCAATATAAAGCGGGCGTGGAGCTAAAAAAAGAAGCTGAAGGCTTGTTAAAAGAAGTTCTTGCAAATAACTCACTTCAAGCTGTCGCAAAAAATAAGGGGTTAACAGTGAGTGTTGCTGGGCCGATTACTAGAAATGATAAAACAGCGCCGCCAGCAGTTATTCGTGATGCTTTTAGCATGTCCCACCCTGAAGATGAAGAACCAAGTTTTAAAATGTCTTTTATCGCTAACGGTGATATAGCCATCGTTGGTTTAAATAAAATTACCGATGGTGATAAAGCCAGTATTGATGATAAGTCACGAGAGTCGTTTAAGAAGTTTTTAGAACGGTTGAAGGGTGAAGTGTCACTTGCAGCGTCATTAGCCAATTTAAGTGTTGATGCGGATGTTAAATTTACTAACCAACCTCAATAGAAGATATTGAAACTTCACTGGCAAATTTTTATAGCAATTGGGTTGGCCATTTTGGCTGGCCTTTTTACTGGAGAAACAGCTAGTTTAGGGGCTTTCTTGTTTTATGATGTGTACGTATTTTTGGGTACATTATTTCTAAATGCACTAAAGATGCTGATCGTGCCGTTGATTTTGTCATCAATTATTTGTGGCATTGCCAATATGGGCGATTTGGGTGGGCTTGGTCGTTTAGGCGGGAAGACGATTGCCTATTATATGAGCACCAGTATCATTGCTATATTAATTGGTTTGTTATTGGTTAATATCGTTGAGCCGGGCATTATCGATGGTGAACCTGTCCGAGACCGAGTTGGTCTAAGCGAAAGCACAGATGAGATCCTTTCTAAAGTACAAGGCAAGGATAGCGGCGATATCGCTGGTGTATTCTTGCGTATGGTGCCAACTAATATTGTTGCTGCTGCTGCCAATGGGCAAATGCTAGGCTTGATTTTCTTTGGTTTATTATTTGGTTATTTCCTCACCAAAATTGAAATAGAACAACGTAAAACAACACTCCTTAACTTCTGGAATGGTGTGCTGGACGTTATGATGAAAATGACTGATTGGGTGATGAAATTTGCACCTATTGGTGTATTCGGATTGGTCGCTAAGGTTGTTGCCTCAACGGGTTTGGAAGCGTTTTTACCCTTAGCATATTTCTTTTTTACAGTTTTGTTTGCTTTGTTGATTCATTTTGCAGTTGTCATGCCGGTCATGTTGGCATGGCTCGGAAAAGTTAATCCTCTACGGCATTACAAGGCTATGTTGCCTGCATTGCTGACGTCCTTTTCTACCAGTTCGTCATCAGCAACGCTGCCTATTACACTTGAATGTGTTGAGAAGAATGCGGGCGTGTCAAACCGAACCAGCAGTTTCGTATTACCTTTGGGATCAACTATAAATATGGATGGAACGGCACTATATGAATGTGTTGCTGCGATGTTTATTGCACAAGCTTATGGGATAGAGCTTGGGTTAACGGAACAGTTTTTAATTGTTATAACGGCATTGGTGACATCCATTGGTGTGGCGGGTATACCCGCAGCCAGTCTTGTTGCCATCAGTATTATTCTAACGACTATTGGACTGCCGCTAGAGGGGCTTGGGTTGATTTTGGCAGTAGATAGAGTGCTTGATATGTGCAGAACAAGCGTCAATGTATTTAGTGACTCTTGCGGTGCTGTTATTATTGCTAAGAGTGAAGGTGAAGATAAAATCTTACGTTCTTAATGTTTGATTTTAGATGCTTTTCTGCTTGAATTAACATTAACTGTTTTGGATAATTTGTTATAGCGTGGTGAAGGTGCTAAAAAATCTGACGGGTATTTTCTTTTTTACATTCCTTATTGTTGCGACAGGTTGTTCAGATAGCGTGTTGAACAACCCGTACGCAAGTGGAGAAGGCAGCAGCAACGTTATTTATTCTTCCTTTTCCGAACGGCCTAAACATTTAGATCCTGCAAAGGCATACAGTTCTAATGAATATGCCATCATTGCGCAAATTTACGAACCGCTTTTTCAATACCATTATTTAATTCGTCCATATCAGCTTGAACCTCTGTCGGCTAAATCGATGCCGGAAATTAAATATTTTGATAAAGATGATAATCCTTTAGGTGCAGATGCTACCGTTAGTGACATCGCGTACAGCGAATATTGGTTAACCATTTCAGATGGTATCCAATTTCAACCACACCCCAGTTTTAATTTGGAACTTCATAAAGAATTGCCGACTGATATTGATGCTGAGCAGCTATATCAATTACCATCTACAACTCGAGTTTTAACTTCAGACGATTTCATTTATCAAATTAAACGCCTTGCAGATCCTGCGACTCAGTCACCCATTGCAGGGTTAATGGCGAACTATATTATCGGGTTAAGTGACTTTTCTAAAAGACAATCGGCGCTTATTAAACAGTTTCCATCATTACGTAAAACACAGCGTTTGCAGTCAGATACTATTGCAGGTGTTAGAAAGATTAATGGCCAGCAATTCGTTATAAAGATTAAGGGGAAATACCCCCAATTTGTAAACTGGTTGGCGATGCCGTTTTTTGCGCCCATGCCATGGGAAGCGGATGAGTTTTATTCAAACCCAATTTTAAAAGCTAAAAACATTACGTTAGATTGGTTTCCGGTTGGTACAGGCCCTTATTATTTAACAGAAAATAATCCGAATAGACGAATTGTGTTGGCGAAAAACCCGCATTATCATCCTGCTTTTTACCCTAAAGAAGGGTCAATACATGCGCAAAAAATTGGTTTGTTGAAGGATGCAGGTAAGCAATTACCTTTAACAGATAACGTTATTTTTTCTTTAGAGAAAGAAAGTATTCCGTATTGGAATAAGTTTTTACAAGGGTATTACGACGCGTCTGGTATTAGTTCTGATAGTTTTGATCAGGCCGTGAACTTTTCGAGCAGTGGCAGTGCTGGTTTAACAGACAATATGTTAGAACGGAATATTGGCCTACAAACGGCAGTAACAACGTCTAGTTACTACCTGGGTTTTAATATGCTGGATAAGGTGGTTGGTGGTAATTCTGAGGCTAATAAGAAATTACGACAAGCTATTTCAATTGCTGTGGATTATGAAGAATATATTTCCATTTTTCAAAATGGTCGTGGTGTTACTGCGCAAAGCATTATTCCTCCAGGGATTTTTGGTCACCTTGAAGGTGAAAAAGGGGTTAACCCTATGGTTTATGAATGGCGTGATGGCCTTAAACGACGCTCCATTGAAAAAGCCAAAGAGTTATTGAAAGAAGCGGGTTATGAAAATGGCGTTGATAGTACGACAGGCCAACCACTTGTGCTGTACTTTGATACGATGGATAGTGGGCCAGACAGCAAAGCACGCTTAAATTGGTTGCGTAAACAATTTAAAAAACTCAATATTAAATTGGTTATTCGAGGTACCGATTACAATCGTTTTCAAGAAAAAATGCGTAATGGCAATGCCCAAATGTTTATGTGGGGTTGGAATGCAGATTATCCTGATCCAGAAAACTTTATGTTTTTGTTATACGGTAAAAATGCCAAGGCGGTTCACGGTGGGGAGAATGCTTCAAACTACCAGAACCCAACGTTCGACACCTTATTTGAACAAATGAGCACGATGGAAAACAGTCCAGAACGCCAAGAAATCATTGATGAAATGATCAAAATAAGCAGAGAAGATGCACCTTGGTTGTGGGGGTTCCACCCGAAGGCTTTTTCTTTGTACCATAGCTGGTATAAAAATGCGTATCCAAACTTAATGGCGAACAACAAGACTAAATACCTAAAGATAGATTCTGATTTGCGTAAAAAGTATCAAGAAAAGTGGAATCAGCCTGTCGTTTGGCCCCTTATTGTATTGTTAATTATAGTGCTTATTTTGTTAGTGCCAGCATATTTGATGTTTAAGCGAATAGAGCGGTCAACAGCGCTATGATAAATTATATTATTAGGCGTTTGCTCTATGTCATACCCGTATTAATTGGGGTTAATGTTTTAACCTTCATATTGTTTTTTGTTGTTAATTCGCCAGATGATATGGCGAGAATGCAGCTAGGGGATAAGCATGTTACCCAAGCTTCCATCGATAATTGGAAACAACAACGTGGTTATGACTTACCTTTGTTATGGAATGAAGAATCGGCGGGTTTAAGTAAAGCGTCAAATACAATTTTTTTCACTAAATCGGTGGGTTTGTTCGTATTTGATTTAGGTATATCCGATAACGGCAGAGACATCGCATCTGATATAGGCCAACGCATGTGGCCGAGTCTCGCCATTGCTATTCCCTCATTAATTATTGGTGTATTAGTTAACATTACATTTTCTCTGCTATTGATTTTTTACAGAGGTAGCTTTCTTGAATTTGCTGGTGTGTTTTTCTGTATTGCACTGATGTCAATTTCTGGTTTGTTTTACATTATTGTTGGGCAGTTGTTTGTGGGAAAAATGTTATCGTTAACGCCCATTTCAGGTTATGTGCCGGGCCTTGATGCCATCAAATTTATTATCTTGCCGGTACTGATTGGTGTTGTCAGCGGTCTTGGTTCTGGCGTTAGGTGGTATCGGTCATTGTTTTTGGAAGAATCTGCAAAAGATTATGTGAGAACAGCGAAAGCTAAAGGTTTATCTGATTTGCAGGTGTTATTTAAACATGTTCTTAAAAACGCCATGATTCCCATATTGACGGGTATTGTTGTGATATTGCCGTTATTGTTTATGGGCAGTTTAATCACCGAATCATTTTTTGGTATACCTGGGCTGGGTAGTTACACTATTGATGCGATTACGAGCCAAGATTTTGCTATTGTTCGATCAATGGTGTTTTTAGGCTCTTTTCTTTATATCATTGGCTTATTGCTCACCGATATTTCATATACGCTGGTTGACCCGCGCGTGAGGCTCGATTGATGTTAATGCCATTATGGACAGACATGGCGTTTTTTATCCTTATGTTAGGCGGGTTGTATCTGGGGTGGCGATCTAGTAAGCGGGAACATTTACGCCGCCCATGGAAGCGTGTTTTTAAAGATACCGTTGGCGTTGTTTCATTAACCGTTTTATTAGTATTTATATTGATTGGGCTGCTCGATTCTATTCGTTTTCAGCAGGTAACGAACACTCAATCGAGTCAACAAGATGTAATTAGTTTGCTAGACGTTGTTTTAACGCCAATGAGAACGCAGGTTGAGAAAACCTATTCAGCTCCGTTTTCACACACGGCCTATGCAAAAGAAATGGGTGTGGATAAAGAGGGTGTTGCAAAACGAATATATCCACGTTTGAAATACGGTGCGGCTCATTTAAACAACCCTGTTACGGACAAGTTTGCTGACATCTTGAAAAAACTGATGGCAGGCACGGGTTTCAGCCTTTTAGTTTGGTTGGGATTAATGTTTATTTTATGGGGTTTTAATAAAAGAAGCTTCAAGTTTGTTCAGTCTAAAGGGACGAAGAGCTTTTTGTTCACCTTACTGGGAGTATTGATGATTGTCGGTGCTATAGCGTCACTTAGCCCTTTTTATCACGTGTTAGGGACTGATAAGGTCGGCGAAGATGTTTTATATCAAGCGATAAAAAGCATTAGAACCGGACTGGTTATTGGCTCGTTAACGACCATCGTCATGTTGCCTATCGCGATTAGTTTAGGCTTAATGGCTGGGTTCTTTAGGGGTTGGGTAGATGATATTATTCAATACCTTTATACAACGTTGAGTTCAATTCCAGGTGTATTGCTTATCGCAGCGGCGATTTTAATGGCTCAAGTGTATATGGCCAATAACCCAGAGTTGTTTACCACGGTGGAAGATCGGGCTGATATGCGTTTATTACTGTTGTGTATTATTTTGGGTATCACCAGCTGGACGGGTTTATGCCGTTTATTGCGGGCTGAAACCTTAAAAATTCGCGAAATGGATTATGTGTTGGCGGCGCGAGCATTAGGCGTGGGGCCTATAAAGATTCTCAAACGCCATGTGCTGCCCAACGTGATGCATCTGGTGATGATAACCATCGCACTGGATTTTAGTGGCTTAGTGCTCGCCGAGGCGGTTCTATCGTATATTAACATTGGTGTTGATCCATCAACGTACAGTTGGGGCAATATGATAAATACCTCGAGGCTTGAAATGGCACGTGAACCGATTGTTTGGTGGTCTTTATTGGCAGCATTTTCGTTTATGTTTGTATTGGTGTTAGCCGCTAATTTATTCGCTGATTCCGTTAGAGATGCATTCGACCCCAGATCTAACACTTAAGTTTAAATAAACAATTTAACTATTTGATTATGATTAACTATATTTTACATAAAGCCTCGTTAACTGCTGAATCGTTAACTAAAATTCAGTCTATTTTTATGTCGTTGCCTGACCTGCGCAAGGGGTTTTACTCGGTTCTAACAAATGTTCAGTTGTCTGAAGAAACAATGCAAACCCTTCGACATGAACTTGAATGTGACATTACTAGATTGCCGGAAGCGTTTTCAGGGTCAGACGTTGGTTTGATAGTGACCGACATGGATTCAACATTGATTTCAATCGAGTGCATTGATGAAATAGCCGATATGTTAGGGATTAAAGATAACGTGTCTGCAATCACAGAAGCGGCTATGCGAGGGGAGCTAGATTTTGCAGCCTCTTTAATTCAGCGTGTGGCTTTGCTAAAAGGGCTTCCAATAGAGAAGTTGCAACAAGTTTATGATGAGCGGTTAACATTGAATCCAGGTGCAGAAAAGTTACTTGGGTATCTGCAACAACATTCAATAAAAATCGCGTTAGTGTCGGGTGGTTTTACTTTCTTTACGGACAAGCTAAAACAAAAACTTGGTTTAAATTACACGTTAGCTAATACGTTAGAGGTTGTTGATGGCTGTTTAACGGGGCGTGTTTCAGGCGATATTATTGGTGCTCAATCCAAAGCGGACTTGTTATTGAGATTGTCTGCTGAATTGGGCTTAGCTCAACATCAAGTCATCGCAATGGGCGATGGTGCGAATGATTTGTTGATGATGGATGAAGCAGGGCTGAGCGTTGCTTACCATGCAAAACCAACCGTGCAAACAAAAACGGATGTGCAAATCAATTATGGTGGATTGGATACCGTGGTTGATTTACTTAACAGTTAGTTTATGTCTCAACCTTTACTGTCTATTCAAGGCTTAAAAGCCCAATTTAATAGTTCGTCGGACCCCGTTAGGGCAATTGATGGCGTCAGTTTTGATATACATGAAGGTGAAACATTCGCTTTGGTGGGGGAGTCCGGATGTGGCAAATCGGTGACTGCATTAGCTGCATTGCGGTTATTGCCTTCGGCGGCGCAAGTGACGGAGGGGAAGGTCTTCTACAGAGGCGTTGATTTACTACGAATGCCAGAAATGCGCATGCGGGAAAATCGAGGCGCTCGAATTTCGATGATATTCCAAGATCCGATGACGGCGTTGAACCCGGTCATGTGTATTGGCGATCAAATTGCCGAAGCGGCTGTTACTCATAAAAAAGCTGACGCCGGCGAGGTGCGAAAAAACGTTATTGAATTAATTAAGCAAGTTGGTATATCTGATGCAGAGGACCGTTACCATTCGTTTCCTCACCAATTATCTGGTGGGATGAGGCAGCGTGTTTTAATTGCAATTGCTTTAACTAATGACCCTGATTTATTAATTGCTGACGAACCAACAACGGCTTTAGATGTCACCATACAGGCACAGATTTTAGCGTTGCTAAAAGACCTTCAACGTCAACGTGGCATGTCGTTATGGTTGATTACGCATGACCTTGGCATAGTATCTAGCATGGCTGATACGGTAGCCGTTATGTATGCAGGGCAATTGGTGGAAGTGTCATCGAGAGACGCTTTTTTTAAAAAACCTGCACACCCGTATAGCCAGCGTTTATTTGATGCTATACCTAATATGGATAATCGCGAAGAAGCATTGGTAACATTGCCGGGTTCTGTGCCGTCGTTATCTCAAGAATTCATCGGCTGTCGGTTTGCAGAGCGTTGTGAATTTAAAATGAAAGCGTGTTTAGATAATGACGTTGTCGATTGGTCAATTATCAGTGAGAGCCAGCAAGCGAGATGTTGTCGAATTGGTGATATTGATATTAAGCTCACCGAGGCTATTACTGAAACGTATCAAACGATTAGTAAAATGGATGGTGAAAGCCTACGTGTTAATGATTTAAAGGTTCATTTTCCTATAAAAAAAGGTTTGTTGAAGCGTACAGTAGGGCAAGTAAAAGCGGTTGACGGTGTAAGCTTTGAGATTGATGCCGGCACCACGACTGCATTGGTCGGCGAATCTGGTTGTGGTAAAACCACGCTGGGAAAAGCTTTATTACAGTTGGTGCCGATAACGTCGGGTGTCATTAACTACAAAGGGCAAAATTTAGCGACGTTGTCAGAAAGTGACTTTCAAGCGCATAGAGATCAGTTGCAGATTATTTTTCAAGACCCATTCTCTTCTATGAATCCTAGAATGCTGGTAGGCGAAATATTAGAAGAAGGTTTGCGAGCATTACAACCTGATTTAGTTGATTTGGCCATTGAAGAGCGTTGTGAATCATTATTATTGAAAGTAGGTTTAACGGCGGATGTGCGCCTACGTTACCCCCATGAGTTTTCAGGTGGACAACGACAACGTTTATGTATTGCGCGTGCTTTGGCCGTCAATCCATCTATTATTGTTTGTGATGAACCTACTAGTGCGCTAGATGTTTCTGTGCAAGCTCAGGTTTTAAATCTGTTAAAAAGTCTACAACGAGAAAATAGTTTAGGTTACTTGTTTATCACTCATGACTTGTCTGTTGTGTCGTATATTGCCGACAATGTGGCGGTAATGTACCTAGGCCGTATTGTTGAATACGGAACAGTCAATGATATTTTAAATAACCCGTCTCACCCTTATACAAAAGCATTGATAGCAGCTGTACCGACATGGGATTCTGCCTTAGAAAAGCAGGTTATTAAATTGCCTGATGAAATGCCATCACCTTCTAGCCCACCGGTGGGTTGTCATTTTTATGCTCGTTGCTCAGAAGCTAAACCTGAGTGTGAGGAGAATTATCCTTCAACCTCAGATATTTCACCTACGCATCAAGTAAATTGTTGGTTATACAACAACGCTTGAAACTAATTACGTTTGAGTTACGTCCACAATAATTTTTAGTTTTTGACCCGGCTTTAAGTACTTTTTATTAATCGTATTCCAGTTTTTTATGTCATTAATACTAACTTTAAAGCGTTTGGAAATTAAATACAGGGAGTCACCTTTTCTAACGGTGTAGCGGATCGTTTGATTCTTTTTCTTAGGTGAACTAGTACGGCTGGGCGTTTTATGTTGGCTAGTTTTCCAAATGGTTAAGGTTTGGCCAATGTTTAATGTGTCGCGAGGCGCCATGGCGTTCCATTTGGCTAGTTGGCGAACGGTGACTTTATACTGTTGAGAGATAGTCCAACAAGAGTCACCTTTTTTAACACGGTAAATGCTTTTATCACCTTTTCTGCGCGTTGTGTGTATCGCTTTTTGTCGCATCGGTGCGCTGTTTGTGTATAACGACTCGTTGTAACTTGCAGTAGGGATAAGCAAAAACTTACCAACTCGAATACGATGCTTAGTTATTTGATTCGTCTGTTCAATGAGCGCAATAGGTGTGTGATATTTTTTCGATATATGACTGAGTGTTTCACCTTGCTTTACCTTATGGCGTTGCCACTTTAATCGCTGGTTATCTGGTAAGGTCGATAACTGTTGATTAAAGTTATTAGCCAATGCCTTGGGTACTAATAAGTAGTGAGGGCCCGATGGGTCGGTAGCCCATTGGTTGAAAGCGGGATTGAGTGTGTACAGTTCTTCAATGCTGATGCCAGCCAGTTCTGAGGCACGTGCCAAATCAATTTGTTTGTGGATATCGACTTTTTCAAAATACGGTTTATTAGGTATTGTTCGTAACGTAATGCCGTACTGTTCCGCATGCGACAAAATATGCGCAATGGCAATTAATTTAGGTATGTATTGTTGGGTTTCTTTACGCAGCGCTAAGGACCAATAGTCGGTTTTTTTCCCATGTTTTTTATTCGCTCTGATGGCCTTTGAGATATTTCCGCCACCTGCATTATAGGCAGCCAAACCTAAATACCAGTCATCAAAACGATTAGAAAGCTTGCTAAGGTAAGTAAGGGCGCTATCAGTCGATGCAATCACGTCACGTCGGCCGTCATACCACCAGTTTTGTTTAAGGCCGTATGCTTTTCCTGTGGAGGGTATGAATTGCCAAAGCCCCGCAGCACGGCCATGTGAGTAAGCAAATGGTCGGTATGCACTTTCTACAATGGGGAGTAGGGCGAGCTCACCAGGTAAATTGCGTTTTTCAACTTCATTGATTATGTGGAAAAGATAAGGTTCTGCATTACGTTGTACGCGATCAAGGTATTCGGGGTGCTTGCTGTACCAATTGATTTGGGCTTCTATTCTTTTGTTATGTGTCTCTGGGAATTGATATAGAGAGAACAAACGTTGCCAAATGTTGACGTTTGCATTTTCTAATATAACAGGGCTGGGCTTAACCAGCGCTATGTTGCTATGCTGAACTCTGGTCGATGCTTTGCTAATTTCTATTTTATCCAGGTCGGTTTTTTGTGTTTCTGTGAACTTAGCATCACCCGACGGTCTAAGCGTATACGCAGAACAAGACACAAGAACTGATAAGCTAGTGAATAAAAAAAACCTAGATAATTTATTTATGATTAAATATTGCATTAAGTGATGTTGGTGTCAAAGGTCAAAACGTTGATAATTATAGTTTGTTTAAATAATGCCGCATGAAGAGAGTTCACAAAATAAGGAGCCAGTTGAATTAAGTGACTGGTTCGAAACACCTATCGGTAGCGTGTATCGACACGCAGAATCAGCCTTATTAAGCCAAAAGCTGCGCGAAAATTTCCGTGCAGAAGTGTTACAGCTGGATTTTGTTGGCTGGGAAGACGAGTTCCACGAAGCCATGCGGTTTGCACATTATACAATTTTAGACAAGCATGTTGCTGAGCAATCAAAATATACTCGAATAGTAGGCGAGACGAATAATTTACCGATAGAAACGCACAGTGTCGATATCGTGATTATGCCCCACACCTTAGAGTTCGACGATAATCCACATCAAGTATTACGCGAGGTAAACCGCGTTCTTAAACCCGAGGGTATTGTGTTGTTAATGGGGTTTAACCCATGGGCATTTTGGCATTTACCTCGGTTTTTTCCTAAGGCGAAGCTAAAAACACCCTGGAACGGAAAGTTCATTAGTCGCTACCGCGTGATGGATTGGCTAAAGCTATTAAACTTTGAGATAGAAAAGAGCCAAGGTTGTTGCTTGTTTCCGTTGATGAAAAAACAAACGGCAACAACTAAGCTGCCATTATTAAAAAAGTTTTTAGCATGGACGCCCTTTATGCCGGCTGCTTATTTTATAATGGCTGTTAAACGCGTTTCAAAAGGTACGTCAGTATTTCATTTTAAGCGTCTTAGAGACTCCTTAGCGTCAAAACCATTAGCAGAACCAGCGAATAAAAGAAGACATGTCCAAAAAGATAATCCAAATATATACTGACGGCGCATGCCGAGGCAATCCTGGAATAGGTGGTTGGGGTGCGACGTTGAGTTACAACGGCACACAAAAAGAGTTATATGGTGGCGAGCAAGAAACCACCAATAATCGTATGGAAATGATGGCGGTTATCAAAGCACTAACGGCGTTAAAAGAGCCAAGCGAGCTAGTCATAAATAGCGATTCTAAATACGTTTTAAGTGGCATTAATGAGTGGTTGCCCAATTGGAAAAAACGTAACTGGAAAACCGCGGGAAACAAACCCGTTAAAAATGTTGATTTGTGGCAACAGCTTGATACATTAACTCAACCGCACAACATTAAATGGGTGTGGGTAAAAGGCCACAGCGGTAATCCAGGTAACGAACGGGCAGATGCGTTAGCAAACAAAGGTATCGATACGTTATAAAACAGGTCATAAAATCATGTCGTCACGCGTAATTATATTAGATACAGAAACAACGGGGCTTGAGCCTAAACAGGGTCACCGAATAATAGAAGTGGGTTGTGTTGAGCTTATTAATAGGCGTTTTACAGGCAATAACTTTCATTTTTATTTAAACCCTCAGCGTGACATTGATGAAGGCGCTGTGGCTGTTCACGGATTAACGAGTGAGTTTTTGTCCGATAAGCCATTGTATGAAGATATTGCGAAAGATTTGCATGCGTATCTAAACGGGGCAGAAGTCGTTATTCATAACGCACCATTTGACGTAGGCTTTATCAATAATGAATATCAATTGATGGGCTCTGAATTCGTTGATATGGCAACATGGTGTGAGGTGACTGATTCGCTGGTCATGGCGCGTAAAATGTTTCCTGGCCAGCGTAATAGTTTGGATGCGTTATGTAAACGATACGAAATAGATAACAGCCAACGGCAATTACACGGCGCGTTGTTGGATGCTGAAATATTAGCCGACGTATATCTCATGATGACGGGTGGGCAAAACTCGTTATTTGCAGCCGATGTAGACGAAGATGCAGTATTTGAGCCTACATTTTTAAGTACTAATAAACCACCTTTAGCCGTTATAAAAGCTAATAATGAAGAAATGGCGGCACATAATGAGCGCATGCAAGCCATTAAAGAATCGTCGGGTGGTGAGTGTGTTTGGGATAACTATAATTAATTGAGAATTAAAAATATGAAAATAAATCACGTGACTAAAATGGCGATATTGTTTGTTTCGCTTCTATTAATAGTACCTGTTACAAGTGTTGCGGTAGACATTAAATCAACGGTAATAGGTGATCAACTTAAAAAGAAAAAGCAATCAGAGTCGAATAAATATTTAACGGCAAAGGAAGCTTACGCTGTGTTGCAAGAAAATGGCGATAACGTGTTGTTTATTGATGTTAGAACGCCTTCAGAAGTTGAATTTGTTGGCTGGACATCATTGGCGGATGCTGTTATTCCTTATATGACTAATGATTTTGATGAATGGGATGAGAAGAAACACCGTTATCAAAAGGTTATTAATGGTGATTTCCCTATCGTTTTTGAAGAATTGGTAATGGCTAAGGGCTTCAATAAAAATACGCCGATTATTTTTATGTGCCGTTCAGGTACACGCAGTGGTAAAGCGGCAACATTAGCAACTAAGCTTGGGTATACTCAGGCATATACAGTGGTTGATGGGTTTGAGGGCGATAAAGCGAAAGAGGGTGCTGATAAAGGACACCGTGTCGTTAACGGCTGGAAAAATAGTGGCGCACCGTGGAGTTACAAATTAGACGGTAGCAAGATTCTTTTTAATCAATAGGCTAATTCGATGAGCGCACATTGGGATAAACATCCAACGTGGGAAGACGCTGAAAAGAGCTGGGATATGCGTTCTAGCGAGCTTCAACAAAGTCAGCCAATTAAGCAGTTGGTGAAAATCCCTAAGTTACCCGGTATTCGCCCTAAAACGAAAAAGAACCTTCGCTGGAAGGCTATGAATTATCTGGCGAAATACGATGAAGAAAAGTTTTTCATTAAATATTTTTTTTCTAAACCTATTCGTCATGGGTTTAACTTGCTTCGTTCTTATTTAACGACATTACCTTATATAAGGGATGATGATTTCTTCTTATACGGATTGCAAAACGAAGCAGAATTTAAACAATTACTCGCAAAACCAAACAGTAAGTTGGTGATAGGGTTTTCATACTGCCACAAGCCGTTTGAATGTCCATCTGGTCGTTTTACCCAAGAATGTATCCACGATGACACAAATCCAGTGTGCGGGCAATGCTTTATTGGTAAGTGCGTACACAGCTTACCAAGTAAGCAAGTCTTACCTGTTTTTATTACCACGGTTCATCAAATTGGTGAAGTGATTGTTAAAGAAGTAAAGAAGCACCCAGAGTTAGAGATAACCTACATTATTACTGCTTGTGAAATGACACTGAGAATGTTTGGCGACTGGGCCAATATGATGAAAGTACGCGGACTAGGTATTCGGCTAGACGGTCAAATTTGCAATACAATGAAAGCGTTCGTCGCATCAGAACATGGAATCAAACCAGGTATGGCTGTTGTTCTTGATAATACCCAAAAACGTATTCTTCAGTTAATTAAGTTTCGCCGAGAACAAAATATATAACAAAACAACGGGCGGTATTTTTGCTAAAATAACGACCTTTCTTAATAGCAACAAAAACACATGACAGTACGTACAAGATTTGCACCTAGCCCAACTGGTTACCTTCACGTTGGGGGCGCAAGAACGGCCTTGTTTTCATGGCTCTATGCAAAAAAAACGAGTGGGCAGTTTATTTTACGTATTGAAGATACAGACAGGGAACGTTCTACCGATGAGTCTGTAAAAGCCATTTTTGATGGCATGGAATGGCTGGGTTTATCGCATGATGAAGGGCCATTCTTCCAAACGGATCGTATTCCACGCTATCTAGAAATTATCCAACAATTACTTGACCAAGGTGATGCTTACCATTGTTATTGTAGTGCAGAAGAGGTGGAAGCCGTGCGAGAAGAGCAACGCGCCAATAAGCAAAAACCGCGTTATAGCGGTAAATGTCGCCATCGTACCGATAGTGTTGATGGTGTTAGCCCTGTGGTGCGTTTTAAAAACCCAGAGCAAGGCCAAGTGGTGTTTGATGACCTTGTACGGGGGGAAATATCTATCAGCAATGAAGAGCTTGATGATTTAATTATCGCTCGTTCGGATGGTACGCCTACCTACAATTTAACGGTGGTAGTGGATGATCTGGATATGAATATGTCACATATTATTCGTGGTGATGACCATATCAATAATACACCACGTCAAATTAATATCATGAAAGCATTAGGCGCAGAACAGCCCAAATTTGCTCATGTGCCAATGATATTAGGTGATGATGGCGCACGCTTGTCAAAAAGACACGGTGCGGTGAGTGTTATGCAATACCGTGATGACGGGTACTTACCTGAAGCGTTATTAAATTACTTGGTTCGCTTAGGTTGGTCGCATGGAGATAAAGAATTATTTAGCCGCGAAGAAATGATTGAGTTGTTTGATATATCAGATGTGAACAAAACAGCATCTGCATTCAATACAGAAAAACTTCAATGGATAAATCAGCAATATATTATGAGTGCTGATCCAGCCAGTTTAGTTGAACCGTTAACGTTCCAATTAAATGCCTTGGGTTGCGATGTGTTTAATGGCCCAGACGTACTAGAGCTGGTGAAGACACAGCAAGAGCGTGCAAAAACATTAAAAGAAATGGCTGAAAAAAGTTTATTGTTCTATAACGATTACGATGAGTTCGATGAAAAGGCAGCAAAAAAGAACTTGAAAGCCGTGGCAGTTGAACCACTTAATATCATGTTGGGTAAGTTTCAACAATTACCTGAATGGTCTAAAGAAGCGTTGCACCAGGTTATTATAGAGACAGCAGAAACCTTAGATGTAAAGCTTGGGAAGGTCGCGCAACCACTAAGAGTTTCATTAACAGGAACGTCTGTGTCACCATCACTTGATGCAACATTGTTCTTAATGGGGCGCGAAACGTGTCTTCGAAACATTCAAAGAGGCATAGATTTCATAAATAATAAAATAAGTGCGCAAGAAGGCTAGACGCTATGTGTATCGTTCAGTATAATTCGCGTCCTGCCAAGAGGGGCCATAGCTCAGCTGGGAGAGCGCAACACTGGCAGTGTTGAGGTCAGCGGTTCGATCCCGCTTGGCTCCACCAATTTTTTTGGTGAAAAAATGATTTAGACGAATCGTTTTTAGTAAATATTAAGACTTAGTCCCCATCGTCTAGAGGCCTAGGACACCGCCCTTTCACGGCGGTAACAGGGGTTCGAACCCCCTTGGGGACGCCATATGAATCAACCACTTACAGAAATGTAAGTGGTTTTTTTATGCTCAATGGAAAATATTTATTTTGGTTTCATATTGCGACGCAATAATACGTGATATAATACGACATGTTTTTTAAACGAGAATAATAATTTATGAATAATTCTGTAGCTGTAGTAACGGGCGGCATCGGTGGTATTGGAACTGAGATTTCTAAAAAACTTTCAGAGAATGGTTACACCGTAGTGGCAACAACATTTAATAAAAAAATTGAAAAGTCGGACGAATGGATTGCAGAACATAAAAGCAATGGTTTTGAGTTCTTAGTAGAAGAAGCGGATGTCACTGATTTTGATGCGTGCGCTGAGATGATCAAAAAAGTTGAAGAAACAGTTGGGCCAATTAACGTCCTTGTTAACTGCGCAGGCATTACCCGCGATGGTTTTCTTAAAAACATGGATGAGTCGAAGTGGGATGCAGTGCTATCAACTAACTTAGATGGTGTTTTTAATATGACAAAAAACGTGTTGGATTATATGTTATCTAGACAATTCGGCCGTATTATAAATATTTCATCTGTCAATGGTCAGCGTGGTCAATTCGGGCAAACAAATTATTCAGCAGCTAAAGCCGGCATGCACGGTTTTACAATGGCGCTAGCACAAGAAGTTGCTAGAAAAGGGATCACAGTTAATTCAGTTAGCCCAGGTTATATCGCGACATCAATGGTTATGGAAATTGATGAGGAAATTCGTAATGATTTGGTGTCACAAATACCAATGCAGCGTATGGGCAAACCAGCAGAAATTGCTAATACAGTTGGTTTTTTAGCTTCAAATGATGCTGATTACATTACAGGGGCAAACATCCCTGTTAATGGCGGTTTATTCACTAGTTTTTGATTTATTCAAGCTAATCAATAAAAAGGCGGCTATTTAGCCGCCTTTTTATTGACAGATGGTTAATTAATGTCTATTAATTAACCGTGATAAACATTATTAATAATAACAGGGGCAAAAAATGCAAAAGGACCTTATAAAGCAATGGACACAATTAAGTAAGAATGCCAACGATGCATTAAAAAAAATCAATACACTTAATGCAAACTCCATCAAGAAGTTAACTAAATTACAAATGGATATGATGTCTAGCTGTTTGGAAGGTGGTATTAAAAAAACAAGGAATGTTGGTAAGGTTAGCTCAATGACTGAACTGGTGAATTTACAGTCTGAGATTTATAAAGAGTTGTCTGAAAAAGTATTGTTGGGTGCTCAAAGTTCCGTGAAAATTGCGATGGAAACAAAACAGGCGATGGGTGATCTAATCACAGAAGGAATGGCTGATGCACCTTCGATGGTTGCAAAAGTAAGTGTTAAGAAAACGGCTGCTAAACCCGCCGCTAAAAAGGTAGTTGCTAAGAAGGCCGCACCAAAACCTACGGCTAAAAAAGTAGCAGCAAAGAAGGCCGCACCGAAACCTGCCGCTAAAAAAGTAGTCGCTAAAAAGGCCGCACCGAAACCTGCCGCTAAAAAAGTAGTCGCTAAGAAGGCCGCACCGAAACCTGCCGCTAAAAAAGTAGTCGCTAAGAAGACTGCAGCGAAACCTGAAGCTAAAAAAGTAGTGGCAAAGGCCGTGCCAAAACCTGCTGTTGCAGCAGTTACGGACTTACAAATGCCAAAACCTTCCGGTAGACCCATGACTGAAGGTGATTCAAAGAAATAAGCCTTGATTTAAAGACAAAGAAAAATACATTACTCCTTAATTAATAGAGGTGGTTATGAAAGCGACAATTGAAATTGATGCCACTCCTCAAGAGATGAGGGAGCTGTTAGGGTTGCCTGACGTTCAAGCACTACAAAAAGAGGCAATGGAAAAAATACGCGAAAAAATGATGGCGGGCATTGAATCTAATGATATGACTGAGTTAATGAAGCTTTATATGGCAATGCCAGAGCACATGTCGGCGATGGAGGGTTTTCAGAAGACTATGTGGGATGCGATGACGAAAAACGTTGGTTTTTCAACTGAGAAAGATAAAAAATAAACGCAGTTACTTTAGGAACTGCGTTATTTTTTCAAGTAATGCTTGCTGAGTGTTATTACTGATAAACGCCCCTATATGGCCGCCGTTTAATTCTTGTTCTTGGTAAAGCTCTGAGCGAATGTGTTTTTTTAGTGCAAGCGCGGAGCTTGGTGGCACAATGTGGTCGTTATTGGCATAGAGGTTGAGAACTTGGCATTTGATATTTTTAAGGTCGATTGAATGACTACCGATGCTGAGTTTTCCAGTATGTAAATCATTGCCTTGATAAAATTTTTGTACGAATTCAAGTGCTGCTGTACCAGCTAAATCGGGACCATTGTTCAACCATTTCTCCATTCTAACAAAGGTGTCGAGTTGGACTGGTTTATTAATCAATTTTTTTAAATGGCGGTACTTATCTCGGTTGAGCTGGTATGGTTTGATGCTTCTAAACAGTTGATTGATTAGGTTGGCTGATATGTTTTTTTTAGTATTACAGACCAGACGTGTATCAATGTTTCTTGTCCACAAGCTAAGAATATTGCCTTCAGAATGAAAATCTACGGGTGTCACAAGGGTAATTAGTTTCCTAATATGCTCGGGTTGTATGGCGCTGTAGCATAGTGAAAAAACACCGCCTTGGCATATGCCTAATAAATCAATTTTTTTGACATTAGCGTCTCTACAAACACGTGTTACACAACGATGAATATAACTGTTTATATAGTCATTCAGTGAGGTATGGCAATCACTAGCATCTGGATAACCCCAGTCAATTAAATACACAGGGTAGCCTTGTTTTAAGAGCTTTAAAACTAATGATCGGTCAGGCTCAAGATCTGTAATGTATGGCCGATTGACTAACGCGTAAACCAATAAGATAGGCGTACGTTTTTGTTTGGTTTTTAATGGCTCGTACCGAAAAAGCCGGAGCTTGTTTTCTTTATAAATGCATGACTTGGGTGCTGTACCTACGGCAGGTGGTTGTTGCGCAGATGTTTCTATATTGTCCATAAACAAAACCAAGTCATCTTGCCACGGGTCTTTGGTTATGGATTCGGTTGCCAACATAGCGATTTAACGGCGTTTTTTAAGTTGTTGTTGAAGGGTATGCAGTTGCTCATCGGTCCGCTCACGATATTCCGCAAATTCAATTCTTAACTCATGTAATGCCTTTGTTAAATCTGCTTGAGTTTGCGTAGAGGGTAGGCCAATTAATGATGAGAATTGTTCGTAAAAGGTTTCATTGCTGGTTTGTAGTGCGCCCAATGATTCGAACAACTGACGTTGGGTTGTTATGTAATCAGGTTGTTGGCTAATACTGTTAAATGCGGTTTCACCCGCATTAAGCCAATGTTGGCATAGTTTTTCGTTAGATTGGTCGCTGTTTGAGTGAGTTAATTGGTTGAACTCTTCAATAGCCTGTTGGCTTATTTGGCCATGTAATTCACTCATCTTTTGTAATGCGGATTGAAATTGTTTCAAATTTTGCTGTGAGTGATCAGAGAATTTTTGTTGAAATGAAGAGAACTGGTTTTCAATGTGTTGTTTTGATTGTGTTGAATAGCCATTAATATCAAAAAAGTTAGTCAACCAATCATCACTTTTATTGTTTATGTTAGCGAAACCGAGTGTGTTTGGTATATCCCAAAATGACGACAAGTCCTTTTTATCTGCAATATGTTGAATTAATTGGGTGTAGAAATTGCCTTGCTCTTGAAAACTATTTAACAACTGTTTGTATTCACTAGGGATAGAGCTATTGATAAGCGCAGAAAAGCGTTCCATTAAATCTTCATTAACTTGTTGATCGTTATGGGTCATATTCTTAACGGTTAGATTGAGATATTGTTTGATTAGAAAGGCCTTGCATTGTCCAGTGCTCAACAGCCCATTTTAGTATCTCTTGTATATTGTTGTTAATTAAATCCTTTGGGGGGTTAAGATTTAATAAACCTAAAATTTTAAACAATGTTTTTTCAACCGGTAAGGTGCTTACATCGTCAGCAAAAGTCTGTTTGCTTAGTTTAGCGCCATTACTGTCGACTATAACAGGTATGTGTGCGTATTTTGGCGTGTTCAATCCAAGTATTTTTTGTATATATATTTGCCCAGCGGTTTCGCTTAATAAATCATATCCACGTAATACCTCAGTTATATGTTGTTCAGCATCGTCCACACAAACGGCGAGCTGATAGGCGAAGATATTATCTTTTCTGAGAATGATAAGGTCATCGGTTTGTTGATTGAACTGTTTGTTGATACTCCCTTGAATCTCATCTTTAAATGAAATCAGTTTGTTCTTAAATTTAAACCTAGTTGATGTGATGTTACTTGTAATGGCGTTATTTAGGCAATAGCCATCATAGGTGTTGGTATCAAGGCTTTTTAAACGCGACATCAGCTGTTTTCGAGTGCAAGAGCAGGGGTAAGTTAGCTTAAGTGTTTTAAGGCGCTCTAAGGCAGCTTGGTAAAGCTTAGTTTGGTTGTGTTGGTATACAACAGGCTCGTCCCAATTCAGACCGAATTGGTTTAGTGTGTTGAGCAGTTGGTTCGTATATTCGCTTTTACAGCGTGTCGAGTCAAGGTCGTCAATGCGAACGAGCCATTGCCCCTTATTTGATTTTGCTTGGCAGTAGCTGGCAACGGCTGTAAAAAGTGAACCCAGATGAAGCGGGCCGGTAGGAGAGGGGGCGAATCGCCCCCTGTATGTACTTAAGTTAGACGCTGAAATATTAGAGCTTAACCCGTTTGTTTTTCACGTATTTCGTCAAGTGATTTGCAATCAATACACTGTGATGCTGTTGGTCTCGCTTCTAGACGTTTAATCGCGATATCAATGCCACAAGCTTCACAGTAGCCGTAATCACCAGCATCTAACATGCTCAATGATTCATCGATTTTCTTAACTAATTTACGTTCTCTATCACGTGTGCGTAATTCAAGGCTAAAGTCTGCTTCTTGCGTCGCACGATCTGTAGGGTCTGGGAAGTTAGACGCCTCATCTTGCATATGATGAACGGTGCGGTTAACTTCACCCATCAGTTCATTTTTCCAAAGCGTCAAAATATTTCTAAAATGTTCGATTTGGTCAGGGTTCATAAACTCTTCACCCTTTTTAACTTTATAGGGTTTAAAGTTTAAGTGACTAGAGTCTAGTGATTTGTTTTTTGATGTCGCCATAGTGTTTTACCAGCCAATAAAAAAATTTAAGCGCGCATAAATATCAGATAAACCATAAATGTGCAAACTATTTGTTAATTCATTGCATTTACGTTCGCCGTTGTACATTAAAATATAGACCTATTTTGGGTTTCTACAAAGGTTTTTATTAATGATTGTGAAAAAAGGTTCTGCGCGTGTTGATAGAGTGTCACCTTTTTATGTGATGGACATTATGTCTAGGGCTAAAACGCTAGAGAGTAAAGGGCGTCATATAGTCCATATGGAAGTTGGTGAACCGGACTTTTCAACGCCTCAGCCAATTGTTGATGCGGGCGTTGATTTCCTTAAAAAGGGAGATGTGCATTATACAGAAGCACAGGGTTTGCTTGCTTTGCGAGAAAAAATTGCTGAATTTTATACTCAGCAATATAACGTTAAGGTGTCTCCCGAGCGGATTTTTATCACGCCTGGCGCTTCTGGTGCATTAACTGTTGCGTTGGCAACATTGATTGATGCTGGCGACGATGTGTTAATGGCAGCACCTGGTTACCCGTGTAATAGTAATTTGATTGGCTTATTGGGAGGCGTTAGTTGTTTTATTGAGGCATCTGAAGATGATAACTTTCAACTAAACGCTGCATCCATTGCGTCTGCATGGGGTGATTGTACACGTGGCGTAATGTTAGCTTCACCTTCAAACCCAGTTGGGTCAATGGTTGATGGGGAAACGTTAAAAGAAATTATTCAGACGATAGATGAAAGAAATGGTTTTCTGATTTCAGATGAAATTTATCATGGCTTGGTGTACGAGGAACGTGCCGTATCAGCGCTTGAATTTTCTGATGATGTGTTTGTTATAAATAGTTTTTCGAAATTTTTTGGGATGACCGGTTGGCGGCTTGGCTGGGTGATTGTTCCTGAGCATGCTATGGGTGCGGCAAATAGATTAATGCAAAACTTGTTTATAGCAGCGCCTACGCATTCACAATTTGCTGCACTGGCAGCCTTTAGTGGTGAAACAAAAGATATATTGTTGCAACGTTGTGATGAGTTTAAGCAACGTAGAGATGTTCTTTATGATGGCTTAATTGAATTGGGCTTTAAGGTGCCGGTTAACCCCGAAGGGGCGTTTTATATTTATGCCGACTGTAGTGCCTTTACCAATGATAGCTATGCATTTGCTTTGGATTTGTTAGAGCAAGTAGGGGTGGCCGTTACGCCTGGGTTAGACTTTGGTATGACTTATGCTGAACGGTATTTACGTTTTGCTTACACTACGTCAATAGAAGAAATTAAACAGGGGTTAGAACAGCTAGCATTATATATAGACTCAAGGGCGAAATGACCGCACATATTGTTGATGTGGTTCACCGTTCGTTAATGCTTTTGTACATACAATGCGTACTAAACATTAGGAGTTAAGATGAAATTTTTGGTTCTTTTATTATGTGCGTTGACAATCAATGGGTGCTCTATTATTACAGTCGCCGATACAGCAATAGATGTGGCGATGCTACCGGTTAAGGTGGGCGTGGCCGTTGTTGACGCAGCCATTCCAGATAATGATGACGATGATTAACTTATCTAGATAATAGCTTTTTTTCCCAATCGATTGATGTTTTGACAATAAGGTTAAGGTCGTCAAACTTTGGTGACCACCCTAACGTGCTGTGAATTTTGTCAGCGACTGATATGAGTTCAGGTGGATCGCCGGCGCGCCTTGGCATTTCTTCAACGGTAATAGGCGTCTTGCTTTCTTTATTAACGGCGTTAATCACTTCCCGAACGCTAAAGCCATGACCATAACCACAGTTTAGCGTAGTTGACTCTCCGTTATTTCTTAAGTAGTTCAGCGCATTGATATGCGCTGCAGCCAAATCAGACACATGAATATAATCACGAATGCCGGTTCCGTCAGCCGTAGGGTAATCAGTTCCATATACCAGTAGCTTTTCGCGTTTCCCAATAGCAACTTCAGCAGCAACTTTAATTAATAAGGTGGCGTTTTCGGTGGATTGACCAATCTGCCCATCAGGATCTGATCCTGCAACATTAAAGTAACGCAATATGACGTGGTTGAGGTCTGTTGCAAACGACAAATCCCGTATCATTTGTTCACTCATTAATTTAGAGCTGCCATACGGATTTATCGGCGCTTTAGGTGTTTCTTCAGATGCATAACCAGACTCTAATTCGCCATATACTGCAGCGGTAGAGCTAAATATAAAGTGTTTAACACCCGCGTCAGAACAACATTCCAGTAAATTTCTAGTACAGGCTGTATTATTTTTGTAATACTTTAATGGGTTTTCAACAGATTCAGGCACAATTGTGTGAGCAGCAAAATGCAGTACAGATTCAACTTGGTGCTCTTTCAGGATTTTGCTGACGAGCTCTTGATCGCCGGTATTACCCTGTATAAATTCACCGTGTAAAATTGAAGCTTCAAAGCCAGTCGATAAGTCGTCTAATATGATGACTTTTTCATGCCGTTCACCCAGTAGTTTAACAACATGGCTACCGATATAACCGGCGCCACCTGTCACTAAAACAGTTCCATTTGTCATATGTTTGTACCTAATAGTTGAATGGTCACCAGTTGACCCTTGTTTATATTGCCTGTTTCTTGTTCAAGTACGATAAAGCAATTTGCTTCAGCCATAGATCGCAGCATGTGTGAGCCTTGTCCGCCGGTTGAAGAGACAACAAGTTGCCCATTTATATTTTCTACAAAACCACGTTGAAACTCTTTACGTCCGGGTTGTTTATAAAGTGTGTCAGTTGTTTTAGCTTGTAATAGTAAACGTTTAGAATCCGTGCCGGCTCCCATCATTTTTTCTAGGATAGGGCGCACAATTTGCTGATAGGTAACCATGACAGACACGGGGTTACCTGGAAGCCCAAAAAAGGCAGAGCCGTTTATAAAACCAAATACCAAGGGCTTGCCAGGTTTAATAGCAATTTTCCATAAATTAACGGTACCAATTTTACTAAGCACATCGGTTATATAATCAGCTTCTCCAACAGATACACCACCCGAAGTAATGATGACATCGCATTGTTCGGAGGCAGATAATAAAGCCGTTTCAACCGCTTGAGGGTCGTCTAAAATCACGCCCATGTCTATAGGAATGGCGCCGGTTTGTTCAATCATGGCAGCCAATGTATAGCGATTGCTGTCGAATATTTGCCCCAGTTTTAGCGATGAGCCAATAGAGACGAGTTCATCGCCTGTCGAAAAGAAGCCAACATTAAGTCGTTTGTATACGGCTATATCCGCTATGCCGCACGACGCTAAAAGGCCAATGTTGGTGGAATTTATTAATGTGTTGCTAGAAACAATTAACTCGCCTTCTTTTGAATCGTCGCCAATATTTCTAATATTATCAGATGCTTGGGGTGTGTTATTAATCTTAATAATATCATCGTCACGTGTTACATTTTCCTGCATCACGACGCAGTTACAATTATCTGGCACATAGGCGCCCGTAAATATTCTTACGCAACTATTTGCTGGAACATCACCAGTAAATGGTTTGCCTGCCCAAGATGTACCAACAATGTTTAACGGCTTTGTCACATCGCTATTAATGGACAGCGCATAGCCATCCATTGATGAGTTTCGAAAACTAGGCACGTTAACCGTAGAATTAATATCACTATACGTGACTCTGTTTAACGCTTGTTTGAGTGGTAATTGTTCGTATTGATTATATAGGGGGAGAGCGTCAGCTATTTGAGATAAAGCACTCTCAAGTGTTAACAAGCCTGGTGTTGCACAAGCGTCAGTCATTTTTCATGAATTGATGAATTATATAATCAGCAACCTGTTCGGGTTTGTTTATATCTAAACACGGTAGATTGGTCTCAATCTTTGTATCACTAGCGACAGCTATTATGGCCTTATCACGCAAATGCATTAGGCGATTGCCTAATTCTTTTCTATGCAGTTCAATCTTCGGGAAAACTTCGTGTTTAAACCCTTCGACAAGAATTAAATCAATCGCAGTATTTGCGAAACAATGAAGTTGTTCATCTAACGTCGGTTCACCAGATGATAATTCAGTAATAACAGCACGGCGATGTTTCGATACTAAAACAACGGGGGATGCTCCCGCTTTTCGTAAACGGTAGCTGTCTTTGCCTGGCTGGTCCGTTTCAAAATCATGGTGGCTGTGCTTTATCAAACCCACTTTAAAGCCTCGTTCATTCAAAATAGGAATGAGACGGCTAATTAACGTAGTTTTACCTGTGCCACTTTTGGCAACAAAACCAAGAACGACAGGTGGGTTTTTATGGTTCATGTCTTTTTGCTACAGTCATAAAATATTCTTACATCAAGTCGGCGTTGATCCATAAATGAGCATAAATGCTGGCGATATATCCCAGTGCAATAACAGGTGTCCACTTTAAGTGAGATGCAAACGTATAAATACCTCGAGCTTGGCCCATTAGCGCAACACCTGCCGCTGAGCCGACAGAAAGTAAACTACCACCAACACCGGCCGTTAATGTTACTAATAGCCATTGTCCATGAGACATGTCTGGCTGCATTGTTAAAACAGCAAACATAACGGGAATATTATCTACAATCGCAGATAAAACACCAACAATAACATTGGCAGTCGTTGGCTCTAAATCTCCGTACATGAATTGCGACACCATGCCTAAATAACCCATAAAGCCAAGGCCACCTACGGCCAGAATGACACCGTAGAAAAAAAACAAGGTATCCCACTCTGCGTTAGCTACTTCTTTGAAAATATCATAGGTTTTATTAGATTTTTTTGAATCTGTGCTGTATTCATTTCCCTGGCCGAACTGGAGTTCTAACGCCATTTTCTTTTTGTCTCTTTTCGCATTGCTCATTTTTAGGTAATAAGCGAAAAACTTTAGATAAGCCAAGCCCATCATCATGCCGATAGCGGGCGGCAAATGGAGGAAGTTGTGGAAACAAACCGCAGTAACAATAGTTAACAAGAACAGACCAACGACAGTTAGGCCACCCCGTTTCATGGTTAGTTCCTCACCTTCTTCAATGGCATCTGGCGAGCCTGAAGGAATGAAAAATTGCATAATGGCCGCAGGAACAACATAGTTAACAACAGACGGTAAGAACAGGGCGAAAAACTCTGTGAATTGCACCATGCCTTTTTGCCAAACCATTAATGTGGTTATGTCACCAAATGGGCTAAATGCGCCACCAGCGTTAGCGCCTACAACGATAGCTACACAAGAAATGGCAACGAACTTAGGCTCTTTGCTTCCAACGGTTAACGCTACCGTACACATAATTAGCGCAGTGGTTAGGTTGTCTGCAATCGGGGAAATAAAGAAAGCAAGAATACCGAGAAGCCAAAATAACGCTTTGTAACTAAAACCTTTTCTAATAAGCCAGCCTCTCAACGCATCAAATACACCACGTTCAATCATGGCGTTAATGTATGTCATGGCAACTAATAAAAAGAAGAATAATTCAGCATATTCTAAGAAGTTATGCCTTATTGCAATCTCCGCAGCATGGTCAAAGCCGTGTTGTTGATAGACGATTGCAATCAGAATCCAAATGAGGCCAGCAGCCAATAAAACAGGTTTGGACTTGGCTAAATGTAATTGCTCTTCAAAAATGACTAAGGAGTATGCAACAACAAAAATGCCTAAGGCTAAATAACCTGCGAAGTGATCGGTTAGATCAAGTTGAGTGTGTTCACCCGCACTAGCTGAAAAGACCAACGTTGGAAAAAGAAGCAATAAAGAACCGAGGATGCATTTTAAAAGTGTCATTGGATATCCTTAATAGTAGAGAGGGTAAATAAATGGTTTTGTTCTTTAGCAAACATGTAAAGGCTAAAATTTTAGAACTTATTATAGTATGAGCTGTCTGTTTTACTGAAGTTAAAAATATATAGCCCTTACACTAACTTAAAACTAAGTTGGCTAGCTGAGAATGTTTGTTAATGATAAGGTTTAATGCGTATTCAAAAATATATAAAATATTGGAGGTTGTCTTGAAAATAATAATATTTGCGCTGTTATGCATCAGCGGGCATGCACTAGGGCATGGCAATATTGATAACAAGAATGGTGCATGTACATTAAAAATCGGAGAAGAGCGAGCAATACACTTAACCGCATACCAACCTTCAACGCATGAGGGAGAGGTATTCTGCCAAGATGCACCCGATGTAGTTGAAACAATCATGGTGCTTGATTTTATGGAAGAAGATTCTAAAAAAAATCCATTTTCCTTTTCAATTGGTTATTTAAATGGAGACAAGCTTGAGCCATTGGCAGCGCTACCGTTGCAGTTGTTTCCAAATGGCTCAATGTTACTAAAGTTCATGCCTAACGCCATTGGGAAATATCACGGTAAAGTGATGTTTCTAGATGAAGAGGGCCATGATTCATCGAGAGAATTTGACTTTTATATAGGTGAGCGTAGCCCGAATAGTAAAGAGCCTTCAAGTACACAGCAAGTCCTTAAATGGGCAGTGGTTTTATTCTTTGTATTAGGTGGAATGTATTTTGTATACATGAAGAGAATCAATAAACGTGATAATGATGAATAAATAACTTAAATGTAATTAGATTTAGATGGTAATATGTTAATGTTAGGCAAAATAATTATGGAGAATAGCTATGGCTGTAACACAAGATGATGTACTAAAAAAAGGTGATATTAAACCTTGGAAGTTAAACCTTAAGCCGGTTTTTATAGGTATGTTAACCCTGATATTTATTATGGCAACAGCTCGTTGGTATCAGCAATGGGCAGCATGGGATTATGGTTTAGATGCTACCGACCCTCTTTTTGATGAATATTGGATGAAGCTTTTTTGGGTGCAAATTACGGTTTTACCAATTATTTTTATAGTCTCTGTAAGTTATATGTGGTTAACAAGAGATAAGCATTTAAATAATATTACGCCAAGAGAAGAATTAAACCGAATGATGTTCTGGATATCAATGCTGATTGTCTATGCATTTGCTTTTTACTTCGCAGGCAGTCTATATGCAGAACAAGATGCTACTTGGCACCAAACAGTGGTGAGAGATACCAGCTTTACGCCAAGTCATATTTTTCTTTTTTATGGAACAATGCCTATATTTATTATTATCGGTTTTAACATGTTTTTTTATGCCATTACGCGTCTTCCGTTTTTTGCTAAGAAAATATCAATACCTTTGATACTGGTAGTTTGTGGACCGTTTATGTTGTTACCAACAGTTGGCTATAACGAATGGGGGCATGCATTTTGGTTGATGGAAGAGTATTTCACAGTGCCGCTTCACTGGGGATTTGTGTTCTTTGGCTGGTCAATTATTGCTTTAGCGGGATTGTTAATTCAAATCATGAATTATTTTATTGAATTGATGCCTAGAGTATTAAACGAGAAAGGCGAGTTAATGTCTTAATGATAGAGTTGTTTTAAAAGCCTTATCGCCATTTAGCGATAAGGCTTTTTTTTATTAAATATAAAAAGAGGTTGATGTATGAGTTTGAATACAAATGAAGCTAAATTGCTTAGTGCGCTAACAACGAGGGGTTCTGATGCGGCAAAAATCGCCAGAGGTTTAGATTTTGTTGTAATTGCCATCCTGTTTTTTGCGATTATTGCCGCTTTACACATCCATATGATGCTAACGGTTGGTGATTGGGACTTCTGGGTAGACTGGAAAGATAGAATGAACTGGGTAACATTGACGCCAATGCTTCTTATCGTTATTCCTGCTGCATTATCTTATCCGTTTATGGAGAAATTTGGCTTACCTATCGCGGGGACATTATGTGGGCTTTGCTTGTTAGTAGGTGTGTGGTTAAGTCGATATTTTAGTTTTCATTTATGGACGTATTTCCCAATGAGCATGGTGTGGCCATCTATAGTAATACCAGGTCTTATATTGATGGATTTGGTTTATTTATTATCAAGAAACCTTTTTGTAACAGCAATTTTCGGTGGTGGCTCGGTTGCTTTTGCTTTTGCACCAGCAAACTGGCCAATATTAGCGCCGTATCATTTGCCAGTCATTCATATGGACCAGGTAGTTAATGTAGCTGATTTGATTGGTTACACATTTACTCGTACGGCAACACCTGAATATTTAAGAATGATTGAGCGAGGTACCTTAAGAACATTTGGAGGTGAATCAACGATAATCTCGACATTCTTCTCGGCTTTTGTGTGTATGCTTTTATTTATAATTTGGTGGAAAATTGGCAAATGGCTTACACACATGGGTAGGGTACCAAATGTACTTAAAAAACATGTTGGATATGAAGAAAGTGATGTGGTTGAAGGGAAGTGAGCAAATGATTAAAGTTAATGTATTTAAAAAAAGTGTTCTAATCTTCATGTTGTTGATTATTTCAACAGTAGTTTATGCGCATGGTGAGCGTAATCAAGAGCCGTTTTTAAGGATGAAAACGCTACATTGGTATGATGCGAAATGGTCCGTTAAAAATGAAGCTACTATCCAAGTCAACGATGAAGTTGTTCTTGAAGGTAAGGTGCATTTTTTCTCACGGTGGCCACAAGTAATCAATAAACCAGATGTCATATTCCTGGCTAACGCCACACCAGGTCCTGTGTTTATTAGAGAAGAAAGTTATTTGAATGAAGTGCCAATGATTCAGTCAACAGGTGTTGAATTAGGTAATGTTTACGATTACAAAGTAAAGCTTAAAGCTCGCATACCTGGGCGTCATCACGTACACCCTATGATTAACGTTGAATCCGCTGGTGGTTTAGTAGGTCCAGGTATATGGATAACTGTTGAAGGTAATGCAGATGATTTCGTTTATAGCGTTGAAACCAGGACGGGGCAAACGATTGATAACCTTGGTACCTATGCAACAGGGAATGTCTATAAATGGCATGCTATATGGGGCGCTATTGCATTATTCTGGATTCTTTGGTGGATAAGGCGCCCTCTATTAATTGAGCGGTATCTAATGGTTAAAGATGGCCAATGGTCAAAGTTAATTACATTAACTGATATGAAGCTTGGAGCTAGTTTAATAGTGTTTATCATAGGTCTGCTAATTTATGCAAATATGATTACTAAAGAAGCTCATAAATACACTATACCGTTACAAGGTGGTAAGGCAGAAATTGATAAAATACCAAACCCTAATGAAGGGTTGGTTTATGTTAAAAACAAAAAAGCCGAATATTATTTACCTGGTCGTACTGTGACTATTAATGCAGACATTACCAATAATCACGACTTACCTATTCAACTGGGTGAATTTACATCAGCTAATTTACGTTTTATCAATCATCATGTTCCAGCAGCGGTGAAAGCTGTGGATAATGGTTATCCTGAAGAGCTTGTTGCAGATTCTAGCTTAGTAATTGATGATCAGAATCCAATTATGCCGGGTGAAACAAGACGTATAAACATTGATGCAACAGATGCGGCATGGGAAGTTGAAAGATTAAGTAGTTTGCTTAATGACCCAGACAGCAGTTATGGCGCATTATTGTTCTTTTATGATACTAATGGTAAGAGAATTGTTAGCGAAGTTTACGGGCAAATACTACCTACTTTTGTAGATTAAAAAATGTTGATTAAGATGCACAGATACTACGGAGGCGGCATACTCGTCGCCTTCGTAATATTTTTTTATTCGAGTTCAGTCATTGCACATGGTGGGGTGACAATTGATCAAGATAGATGTGTTTTTCAAACAGAAGGACACGCTATGCACTTTACTGCTTATCAGCCAAGCGTAACAAAAACAAAAGAACTTTGTCGAACTATAAATTCTGTATCAGACACCATTTTAGTCTTAGATTTTGTGGAAGAAGCGTTACGAAAATTATCAATTGAATTGGTTTTAAAAAAACAAATTGATGACGATTCGTTTGTTAACAAAATGGTATTAGATAAAAAAGTTTATTCAAGTGGAACAGCAAAAATTGCTTTGACTGATGTAGAGGGTGGTATTTACAGGTTATATGCAAATATACAAACCCCTGAACATACACATGAAACAAAACCTAATCAACGACATGGAACAGGTTTTTTTGAGTTTAGAATAATCAACAGTCTTGCTGAAGAGTCCGAAAAAAACCTTCTCGAAAAAAACAAATGGATATTTTATTTGCTTTTCTTGGGAGCGATAATTTACTTCATGTCTAAATGGTATAGAAATAAGTCACCGAATTCGTAAGGGTGTTTTAAATAGAGTTGAAATTTAGTGGGCGAGTGTAAATAACTTAAAATAGTCTATTTTTACAGTTATTTTGTCAGCTTTTTTTACATTTTTATCGAATTATATTTCAAATATTTAAGCTAAGCTCTTGAAATATAACAAGGTTTTCTTTATGGCGCAATATGTGCAATATTTTATTTAGAGAAGAGAGAGGAGCAACTAAAGAGGCTTCTAACATGATTAAAATAAACGTGTTTTTAATAGTAGCATTAAGTTTTATAACCCAATCTAGTTATGCGGGGCTAATTGGTATAGATCAAGTAGATGGGGTTAATAGTCTGTACTATTCAGATTGGGGGCATTCATACAATCAAACTGGTTTAGGCAATCAATTAGATGCAGTTGGTCGTGGTAACCCTGCCCGTGCATTTGAAGTGGCTGGTAACCCTTACGGTTTTGATTCAGGTATCAATTTACGAATTACAGCCACTGGTTGTACAGTAGATTTAAATGCTACAACATGTACGGGGCCAGATTATTTAGGTGGGCTGTTCCGTGATCTTCCAGTTTATTCTTTAATTGGGGTTTGGAGTACGGATGCTACTTCAATAATCCCAGTTGATATGGTCAGTATCAATCCGGCATTTCTTATTAGTGATTTGCTTGATTTAGTCGTGCCGACTTTTACGAACCCGCTGTACTTGTTTATGGCAACGAATGATGGAGGGTTCGCAGATAACTCTGGTGCATACGATGTGCGTATTGAGCAAGTACCTGTCCCTTCAGCATTATTTTTAATGCTTGCCGGGCTAGGTTTTTTCAGAAGAAAGTCTATACGTTAACCGAAAGTTTCAAAATATTAAAAAGCCTTATTTGGATTCCCAAGTAAGGCTTTTTTATGATGTTTACCGTTTACTTTTAAACTGTTTTTTCCTTTCAGCTTTATGCTCTAGTTTTTTAGCAATACGTTTAGCCGTATTGGTAATTTCAACTTCTATTTGTGTAGGTGTTTCAAGTGTGAAAGGGCCAAGTACGCCACTTCTAATATCATGAATAAATATGGCAGAAATTCTGTTAATGTCTACTTTCCCACCACTGACTAATGCGCCACGTTTTTTACCAATAAATTCGAAAAACTCAGTCTCATGCCTGGGTTTTTCTTCAAGTGAATACTGTTCGCACAATTTATCAATATTTTTTTCCATAAAATGTTTGGCTGCATAATAGGCGATGTCGTCATATTCGATAGCGGTGTCCTTGATTGCCCCTGTTACAGCTAAACGATAACCACTGTCTTGATTTTCTACCTTTGGCCAAAGCAATCCAGGTGTGTCGAATAAAATGACATTGTTGCCTAAATCAATGCGTTGCTGTGTTTGAGTAACGGCTGGCTCATTACCTGTTTTAGCGATGCTTCTGCCAGCGAGTATGTTGATAAGGGTAGATTTACCAACGTTCGGTATACCGGTTATAAGGCATGTGATTGGCGATATTTTTGTACCTTTGCTAGGAACAAGCTTTTTACACAGGGAAATAATTTGTTCGCTTTTGTTGGTTTGGTGTAAGTTTAAAGCAAGTGTTTTAGTGTTCTGTTTCTGTTCCAAATACTGTTGCCACTCTTTAGTTAATGCTTCATCAGCCAAGTCTGTTTTGTTTAAAATTTTAATGCAGGGCTTATCTCCCCGAATGTCCGCCAACATTGGGTTTTCACTGCTATAGGGTATTCGAGCATCAAGAACTTCGATAAACATATCTACTTCAGGAAGGCGTTTTTTAATCTCCTTTTGGGCTTTATGCATGTGCCCTGGGTACCAATTAATGCTCATGGTGACTGTTGTGTTGATTAGTAGTGAGGAGGGATGTCGTCTACCGCTGATTGACTACCTTTGACATCTTCTGATAGTTCTTTTGTGGAGTCAGATAGCTGTATTAGCTGTTTTTTTAGTGCATCAAGTTGATCTTGCTGTTTACAAACGACACTATCCAATTGTTGGATAGTGTCTTCTTGATACGCAACTTTTATTTCAAGTTCGGTAATTCTTTTGTCCATGGATAAATGCTAACTTGGTTTGCTCTTTTTCTTTTTTGGTTTTTTAGTATATGATTTTTTCTTGCCGTTTGCTGGTTTCGCGGAGGTTGCGGCGGGTTTGGCTACATGATCAGTACGTTCTATTTTAAGGGGCTGGTTGCGGACTTTGATTTTTTTTAAGCCATCAAATACGACCTTCGGCATGCCGACAGGCAATTCTATATAACTGTAATCAGCACCTAGTTCAATTTGGCCAATATTTCTTGGTTCAATATCTGCCTCATTCGCAATTGCGCCTACAATGTCGCCTGGGGTGACGTTATGGTTTTTACCCACTTCAATACGGTAATTATCTTTTGGTATTTTTGGGTTGCCACGTTTGCTTTTAGGTAAGTCATCTTTGTTTGGTCTAAACGATTTACTTCTCTTTTCAGGTCTTGATGGACGTTCATCACGCTTACTAAATGTCTCTTTTCTAGATGATTTTTTTGAAGACTCTTCAAGTTCTAACGGTTTGTCTTTTTGAGCTAAGTACGCTAAAGCGCCAGCCACTTGGATTGGGTCGGCGTCATGTTCATCTAAGAAAGATTGAACGAGGTGGTGGTAAAAATCCAATTTCTTATTTTTTACAACTTTAGCAAGTGTCTCTTTAAAGTCTGTAGCACGCTTTTCATTGACTTGTTGAATAGATGGGAGCTCCATCGGCTTGATGGTTTGCTTCGTTGCGTTCTCAATGGCACGTAATAACCGACGTTCCCTTGGGGCAGCAAATAAAATAGCTTTACCCGTTCTTCCTGCGCGGCCAGTACGGCCAATACGGTGTACATAGGCTTCTGTGTCATAAGGGATATCATAGTTAATAACATGGCTAATGCGTTCCACATCGATACCACGTGCAGCCACATCGGTAGCGACTAAAATATCAATCTGTTTTTTCTTTAACTGTGTAATCGTACGTTCGCGAAGGGCTTGAGTCATGTCGCCATTAATAGCCGAAGCAGAATAACCACGTGCCTCGAGTTTTTCTGCTAATTCAACTGTTAAGGTTTTTGTTCGAACAAACATAATGATGCCGTCGAAGTCTTCAACTTCAAGAATACGAGTAAGTGCATCTAATTTATGCAGGCCACTCACCAGCCAGAAACGTTGCTCGATACTTTCAACAGTTGATGTTTTAGAAGCTATCTTGACCACTTTTGGTTTACTTAAATATTTCTCAGCTACGCGACGAATAGGCGCAGGCATGGTTGCTGAGAAGAGTGCAGTCTGACATTTTCCTGATGTTTGATCCAGAATCCATTCAACGTCATCAATAAAGCCCATTCGTAACATTTCATCACCTTCGTCTAAAACGATGGTTTGTAATGAATTAAATTTAAGTGTCTTACGACGTAAATGATCCATTACGCGCCCAGGTGTTCCAACTACAACATGCACGCCACGTTTAAGTTGGCGTAATTGTGTGTCCATCGCTTGGCCGCCGTATATTGGCAATACATTGAACCCTTTCATAGCGCTGGCATATGTTTTAAATGCTTCAGCTACTTGAATGGCCAGTTCTCTTGTTGGTGCTAATACGAGAACTTGAGGCTCTGCTTTCTTTAAATCAATTTTAGATAGCAGTGGCAAAGCGAATGCAGCGGTTTTACCCGTACCCGTTTGCGCGGTACCAATTAAATCTTCGCCAGCCAATAGGTGTGGAATTGCTTCGGCTTGAATAGGTGATGGTTGTTCGTAACCAATTTTAATAAGTGCGTCCATAACGGGCGCAGACAACGCTAAATCTGCGAAGCCTATAGTTGTTTGGGATGTCATTTTAGGGCCTTAACTTAGAGATGGTGGAGCATGAAAGGTTCTAAAAACCGATGCCGTCCATCAGGGGTAAATAATACATTATACGCGATTTTCAGCCCCAAAAGTGCATTTCTAGCGTTGCTTTGGATTACGCAGTAAAGAACCAGTTTTTAAACAGGATTAAATATTAAAGTAATAAAAAATACGTTATTCTTTTACAAGAAATAAAATAACAAATATAAAAAGGGTAAGTGGACATGAAGCAGAGTTTATTACTAGGGTGTTTAGTTTTTCTATATGTTGTCTTATTAACCGCTTGTGGAAGCCCTTTACCAAGAACAGAGGACGTGACTAAGTCACCTTGGACTTCTTTCGAACAAGTCATGGCGTCATACAAAAAAGTCACGTTAAACAAAACAACAGATAAGGAATTGCAACAACTTGGGTTTGATCCTTATTCCACACCTAACGTAAAAATCCTTTCTTATCTAGATGTTATTCAGAGGTTTATGCCGACTAACTCGGTGAAGCTGGATCAACTGCCGCCAAGCGTTAGTAGTTGCATTGCAAAATTAGATAAATGTATAGCCTATGAGGCTCACCCCGGCATAATAAAAAGGAAGCGTGTCGGAAGTGTGTTTAAAGATTTGCTAGGCTTTAAGCGAAAAACCATAGAAACCGGTTGGCGTTTTGATGCATTAATTGTTTTAAATAATGGTGTGGCTGTTTATAAAATTTGGAGTGGCACACCTATCATGGACTCTGAAAAGTCACGAAATAATCCACTTGGCCCTTTGCAAGGGTCGGGTGGTTCATTGGCTCGTGATGCGCTGGGTGTATAGATCTATCTATATTATTTAAATATGCTGTGTTCTTGTGGTTAACCTTATTCACTAATGGCTGAATATCAGACAAGTAATGTTGATTTTATAATTGTTGGCCAAGGATTAGCGGGGAGCTTGCTAGGCTGGAGACTACTTCAACAGGGGCGTTCGGTATTAATTGTTGATCCGTGTCTGGAACAGACGGCCTCACGAACGGCAGCAGGGTTAATAAACCCTATTACGGGTAAAAGATTAGTTAAAACTCAGCACATAGAAGAATACCTTCCTGCGGCCACAAAATTATATGGTGAATTATCCGTATTTTTTTCTGACCAATTTTGGAACGACATGGAGCAAGTCAGACTGTTTCAATCTAAGGCTGAATGTGAGCAATGGCAAAAAAGGCAAGCAGACCCTGATTATAAGCCGTATTTAGCTGATCAATTTAGTGCGAATTCTAAAGCTTATTTAAGTAATAAATCGTCGGGTGGTTTTGAACAAAAACAATGTGGCTATTTAGATACCGTTCTTTTATTAGACACATTGCGTGAGTACTTTCAGGATAATGGGTGTTTCATTAAACAACACTTAAATATTGATGAGCTGACAATGCTTGAATCAAGTGTTCAATGGAAAAATTATGACGCAAAAAAAGTAATTTTTTGTGATGGCTTTAATTTGCAAAATAACCACTGGTTTTCATGGCTGCCGCTTCAACCAGCGCAAGGTGAAATTTTTACACTTCAGACAAAGAAGCTATTGCCTAAGGAAATTGTGCAATTTGGTAAATGGTTGTTACCGCTTAAAAACGGTCAGTTTAGGCTGGGTTCTACATGGCAATGGGACCTCTTAGATGAACAGCCAACGGAGAAATCATCACTAGAGTTAATGCAATCATTGAAACAGCAGTTTCCCCAATTATCAGATGCACGATTGATTGAAAAGAAAGTAGGTGTGCGCCCGGGTACGCGCGATAAAATGCCTTTTCTTGGAAGCCACCCATATTGCCCTAACGTATCTGTATTTAACGGGTTTGGCTCTAAGGGTGCACTGATGATTCCTTGGTATTCAGACCGTTTTTGTCAATATTTAATCAACTTACAGGTTTTGCCTGACTTTGCTGATATTAAACGTTACACGAATGACTGTCCCACTCGTTAAACAAGCACATGATAAGGTGGCAAAATACCTTCAGGCTGGTGATATTGTTGTTGATGCAACCATGGGCAATGGTTTCGATACACTGTTTCTAGCGCGGGCTATTGGAGAACGGGGTAAAGTTTATGCCTTCGATGTTCAAGCAACAGCTGTTGAAGCAACCAAAACACGGCTTAACGAAGCAGGTGTATCAGAAAGGGTACGATTAATTCATGATAGCCATGCCGGTTTATCTGCCTATTTGCAAAGCGATAATATGGATTCAATCCGTTGTGTGATGTTTAATTTAGGTTATTTGCCTGGTAGCGATAAAGTCAGTAAAACCAATTCAGAATCAACCATCAAAGCATTAACCGCTGCGATTGGGTTGCTTAATTGTCCCGGGATTATTTCTGTTTTAGCCTACACGGAGCATTTGGGTGGTAGAGAGGAGGCTGACAGGGTTAAAAGCTGGGCAATGTCACTGCCTACAACACAATTCAATGTCAATATTCAGATACCTGAAGCGTCAAATAAAAGCCCGCCAGAATGGATTGTTATTGAATGCCGGTAGGTTTATTTTATGGAATCTATTTGGAGTTTTAGCTGCATTAAAAGTAAAAAACCTAGACCATAATGGCCTAGGTTTTTACTAAAGGGAGATAAAATTGGTGGTGGGACGGGACGCGGGTTCAAATTCCTGGAGGTCAGCCGGTAAATACACCTAAGCATTCCCGCTAATCAATCAGTGTTCCTACTCCTCACTAACCCTATGAAGCTTGATTTTTGTCGGAATAATGAGCGGTCATTTATGACACTTGGAAGGCAATGAGGAGAAAAAATGAACGGGGTATATACAAATCAACTTGCCATTCTTGTTTGAAAACGTAGTGGTCCCAAATCACTAAAACCTACTTTTGCCATGGCGCTAATGCCGTGATAGATTGAGTTAAGGTGCTGTTTGCGATGAGCTTTTAAACAGTTTGGCACGTAAGATTCATTTATAATTTTTCAGGTTATTCATCAATGAAAGTAGCCATCATCGGAGCTGGCATCGCCGGTCTTACTGCAGCACGCGAGCTAGCTAAGCGCGGGATCAACGTTCAGGTATTTGAAAAGTCGCGGGGTGTCGGTGGGCGCCTGGCGAACAAGCGTCTCGAATGGGGGAATATTGATATTGGCGCTCAGTATTTTACGGCTCGAGATGCGCGTTTTCAACAACAAGTTGACCAGTGGCAACAGGAAGGCATAGTGGCTCGCTGGCAATTTAATCCGTATTCCCTAACAGCGTCTGGTCTCACCACTCTACCTGATTCGACCCCTCGGTATGTCGGTACTCCGAAGATGAATAGTTTGGCCCATGCACTGGCACGGGATATTGATGTGGAATTTAAGACTCGCATTGTGGCTTTGGAACGAACAAGGGATGGCTGGGTTCTGTCTACCGCAGATGGCCTTACTGTGCAAGAGCGTTATGATTGGGTTGTACTGAGTTTGCCTGCCGAGCAAAGCAAAGCCTTGCTTACGGGTACAGCGATCGAAAATCAAATTCCTGAATACGTTCACGAGCCTTGCTGGGCACTGGCTCTGGCAACGCTGGGGGATGTTCCTGCAGAGATCCAAGGTGTTTTTGGCGACGAGGTTGTTTCCTGGTTATCCCGCTTATCCTCGCGTCCGCAACGACCTATTCAGAAAAAAGACTCACATCAAAAAGGCTCCGATACTTATGACGATCTGTGGATGTTGCATTTCTCCAGCGACTGGTCAACGATACATACAAAAGAATCTGAGGTTAATGTCACACAAGCCGGGTTTGAATGGTTGTCACGAGCATTGGAAAAGCATATCGACAAACCATTACAGGTCGTTCAAGATTTTAAGCATTACTGGCTTTATGCTCGGTTGAAAAATGGCAAAGCAATGTCATCAGTTATTGCTGATTGTTCAACGGGTATCGCCGTCATTGGCGCATGGTCAGCTGGTGGTCGAGTAGAGGGTGCTTACTTGTCCGCGCTTAACTTTGTTGATTATTTTTTTGAATAAAGATAATTAAATTTTTTGACTAAATGCCTCATAAGAAACGTCATTTACCCACCAAAATTTGCCTGGTCTGCGAGAGAAGTTTTACTTGGAGGAAAAATGGCGCAAAGATTGGACAGCAGTAAAATATTGCTCTAAGCGCTGTATCTCACAACGAAACCTTAAGAAGTGATGCGATAAAGAATGAAATTAAATAAAAAATATCACACGCTGCGTTTAATATTGGGTGACCAATTGAATGTTCACCACAGCTGGTTTAATAGCCCCGATGACAATGTTATTTACCTTATTGCTGAACTCAAACAAGAGACCGCTTACGTTAAGCATCATATCCAAAAGCTATGTGCTTTTTTTACAGCCATGGAGGTCTTTGCGAAAGAATTAGAGACGAAAGGCCACCACGTGTTACATCTCACCCTCGATGATACTGTCCAGTTCAAAACCCTAGACGAATTAATTGTATCGATCATTAGGCGCTTCTCTGCCAAAACGTTTGAATATCAGCGGCCCGATGAATACCGTCTGCTCCAGCAGTTAGAGAATTTAAAGATTCCAAATAATGTTAAAGGAGATGTTGTCGATAGCGAACATTTTCTAGTCCCTTTTGACGAAGTTTCGAATTATGTTAAAGCAATGCAGCACAACCGTATGGAAACTTTTTATCGAAAAATGCGTAAACGTTTCAACTTGTTAATGCATGGAGGTCAACCATTGGGAGGGAAATGGAATTACGATGGCGACAATAGGGAAAAAATAAAACCGAAGGATTTACAGGATATCCCTCAGCCGCTGCTATTTACCAATGATATTACTGATAAGCTGGAACGCACACATAAGCATAACATTCTCACATTGGGTCACTGCGATGATACCTTACTTTGGCCGGTATCTCGCGCGCAATCTTTGCAATTATTAAAACACTTTTGTGAGCATTGTTTGCCTTTGTTTGGACGCTTTCAGGATGCCATGACCTGCCAGCATTCCGAACAATGGACGCTGTATCACTCGCGTTTATCGTTTGCACTGAACAGTAAAATGCTGAGTCCTAGTGAAGTGATTAATTCAGCAATCGACGCTTACGAGCAATCCGATAGCCTCATCACTTTGCCACAAATTGAAGGGTTTGTTCGACAAATATTGGGCTGGCGAGAATATGTGCGCTGTGTGTACTGGGTGAATATGCCTCATTACCGCGAGCGTAATCAACTCAATGCCCAGCGCAATCTGCCTCAGTTTTTTTGGGATGGCAATACCAAAATGAACTGTATGAAGCAGGCCATCGATCAGTCGCTGACCTATGCCTATGCTCACCATATTCAAAGGCTCATGATCACCGGAAATTTTTGTTTGCTGACGGGTGTTCACCCTGGTCAAGTGGACGATTGGTATCTCGGTATTTATATCGATGCTATCGAGTGGGTTGAAATGCCGAATACCCGAGGTATGAGTCAGTTCGCTGATGGCGGCTGGGTAGCGACCAAGCCGTACTCTGCCGGCGGAAACTATGTGAATAAAATGAGTGATTATTGCAAAAGTTGTCATTACAAGGTTAAAGAAAAATCATCGGAAGATGCTTGCCCTCTGAATAGCCTTTATTGGCATTTTATGAATCAGCACCGCGATAAATTGGTTAATAATCCCCGTATTGGTATGGTCTATCGCAGCTGGGATAAGCAAAGCGAAGAGAGCCAGCAAGCCACATTGGCGAGAGCAAATTGGTGTTTGAAAAATTTGGAAGCGCTTTGAGTGAGTGGGTTGGAGTGAAGTATTTTGAGTGACGCTGAATGTAAACTGACGAAAGCGTAGTTAGACGATTTTGAATAACAGGGCTTCTTAATTCTAAAAATTGGCTGGTGGATGAAACACTTGTGGCTATTCAACAGTTAGCCTAGCATCATTGTAACAACCCCAGTTAACCCTGGGAATTGGAAGAGGATCTGGGTTATCCAGTTTCTCCTTCATCAACTCTCTACCATTAACTTTTTTGAGCTTCAGCTTTTATGGCCTCCATGGACTCTCGAATAGATTCAGCTTCCTGCGTCAACTCAGCATAGCGGCGAATATTGCCGTTGCGCTGTGTCTCCATCGCCTCCTTTAATTTGGCCTGATACTGTTTATCGAGTTTCTTAACGGGATCAGGCTTTAGCCATCCAAACATAGTCATTCACCTTTAAAAATACTAAGAATTAAGATCCAAAAGTAGTTTGTTTTAAACACTGCATTCATTGCACTGGTAACGTTTCTTGAAGCGTTGATCTGCCCAGCGGTTGTAAATTGAATCGGCAAGAGAACGAATAGGCCAAATTCTCAGAATTTTAAATAAGATGCCGTAGTGTGTAAGCGACCAGGCATAGACATTGGCATCCAGGCCCACTAGCCATTCTCCATTCGTTTTCCGCAGATGTAGTCGCTTCAATAAATTATCTTTACTGGGTAGGCCTTCATCATTTATCTGGTGAATATCGACAAAGTTTATGCCGTCATTACTCAAGCGTTTCAGTACTGAAATTTCTTTGCTGCATAAAGGACAACTGCCGTCATAGTAAAGAGAAGGATTCATAATCTAGCCTAAGTGCTCTTAAAGTGAAAATGTCTGAACATGAAAGTAACGAAACATGATTAATTAACCTGAGGCCACAGGTTCTTTCGTAGTGTATGGATGAGCCTCAGCACTCTCATGACTGTTGGTAAAACGCGATAGATCGCAAGAAATATAGACGTGAGTAAAGCTATTTGTAAAAATTGTTTCGGCAACAATCGTTTCGGAAAAAAATTAAGCGATAAACGGTTTTTAGCAAGCATAGTTTTCTCCCTTATTTATCCGCTCATTATTCATCAAGTACGGCTCTTAACGCTTTTTCAATTAAATAGCGGGCCTGATTTGTATAGGAATACACGCAAGCGTGAACCGCTGCCTGTTTCCAGTTTTCAGCCCCACAGGTTTGGCTGTACTCCTCGAAGGCGCTGAGGCGGCGAATTAAATCGGTCAAATGCGGTGGGCATTCGCAATTTAATTTAGTTGACAATGCTTCCGCATCGATCAGGGCTTGTTCGTCAAATTGTCGTGGCTGGCTATTTGGGAGTGAAATATCAAATGCTTTGCCGCTTTGGTCGAGGCTAGATAAATTCGCGGTTAACCTGAGTACTTTATTCACGGTCTCATCAATAAAGGATGGCTCAATATTACCCGGTAGTAGGATAATGCCTTGTTTCTCTAATACTTCGAGCACCTCCTGGTGAGAATACAAATACAAGACGACCACATGAATTTTTTGTTCACTGATTTTTTTGAATCGCTCGATATGCTTTTTGTTAAGGGCGCTTTGTTGCAGAATCAATAAATCTTTATCACCTAGCGCGCTGTCAACTAAGTCGGGATCAGATAGCCACTCTTCGCCTTCGATCTCTGAACAAGTGATAGCCAGCTTGGGGTAGCGCTTAATATGAGTTTTAAAATAACGACTCAAGCTGATGCCGACCACTTCAGTCTTTAGCGGATTACTTTTATTAACTATATCGTTACTATCATCACCGGTATCAAGCAGCAGGCTGGTGAGTGTCTTGGTCGGTAATTGGGCGATATCGCCAATGCGCATGCCCTTATCCATCAGCTTTTTGATCAGCCGCAGATGGTCAATGTCGGTTGCGGTATATTCTCGCTGTCCACCCGGGCTGCGTGTCGATGGGCCCAGCTGATAGCGACGTTCCCACATTCTCAGGGTGTTGGCATTGATACCGGTCATCCGCTCCACCACTCCGATACTCATTCTCGCTTGTTCCACGTAATGATCCTCTTTCACATTCTTTCCCTTTCGTTATAAGCATTAATGTTAGTCCGGAGTGACTAACTATTGTATAGGTATAAATGCTGTTTTGCTACGCAATTTTACCGATATGACGTATATTTAAATCAAATGTAGAGGTTAAGTAATGAAAATATAGACATAAATAGCGGTTACAGCGGAGAGTTGAACATTCAACGAATGTACCGGTGCTCTCGAACTCGATGCCCGAAGCCTTTATTCAGACGCTGAGATAGTCGGTGCTGAGTAAATGCCATCTGCTAATTGTAACCACACTCGGGTGATTTGCTGGCTCATACATTGGATTACACGCGGGTTAGGCTGATAACGGCATTTGGCTTGCTTGAGCGTACCGAGGAACCAAATTTGGCGCTCAAAGATAGCGAATGCTGGTAGAGCGATTGCTCTACAAACACTAACGATTTTAAATTTTTTACTGAAACCATGCACTAAAGAATAAGTGCTGTAAAAACCACTGAGGACATTATCATGAGATCATTCATTGTTAGCTGCTTTAATCTTGTTATGGATAATCGTTTTAACCCGCTTCGTCACTTGGATATGGCATCCCAGCACTACTTTATGCAAGTACTCGCTTGGATGTGGAGTATGATATTTTCACTGTCCTTCCTTTCTATTTTTCAGTTCCATGTTATGTGGCTAGCGCATGTGCTTATTACTGGGGGTTTCTTTGCAACTATTTCAGTGTTTAAGCATGCGGAATCACGCTCTGCAACAAGAGCTCCGGTTCAGAATCTTAGTCACGCTTCTAAGTGTGTATGGCAGATGGACCGAGAAGCCTAGAGAAAACCCTAACTAATAAAATCGAGGTTTATAATGAAATATTTTATAACGTTGACACTAACTATGATCGTTTCAATTTTGGCTCATGCACAGCCTGCTAAAGAAGCCAGTTGTCGGGTTTGTCATGGCGCTGGTGGTGCGGCACCTATAGCACCGAATTACCCGAAATTAAATGGGCAAAACAAGGCCTACCTTGTGAGCTCACTTAAAGCATATCGTGATGCACAACGTTCAGGTGGGCTGGCAGCGGTTATGGTCGCTCAGGCTGCTCAGTTGAGTGATGCTGATATTGAAGCGCTTGCCGCTTACTATTCGTCTCAAAAGTAAGTCATCGCAATAATAATGCTTCACATCAGGAGCTTGTCGAATGGTTGGCGCTCCTTGATGTCGTCGCTCATTAACCACTCAAAATAAAAATCTCTGATAAGAAGTAGATAAGTATGCCAAATCAAAATATTGTGGTCATCGGTGCCTCGGGTGGATTGGGCTCTGCCTTTGTTAACTTTTTCGCCGACAATCCTGGCAATAGAATTCATGCCTTTGCTCGCTCAGAAATAGAAAGTCAGTTAACCAATGTGAGCGTCGGCCGAATCGATTTTGCGGATGAAGCATCCATCCAGCACGCTGCGGAGCAAAGCGCACAAGAGGGGCCATTGGACTGTGTGATTGTTGCCACGGGAATACTTCATGACACAAATTTAATGCCCGAAAAGTCACTGCGCGACTTAAGTGTCGAAAAGTTTCAACGTAATCTTCTCGCTAATACCATTGGTCCGGCGCTCATTGCTAAGCACTTTTTGCCCAGGCTTCAACGTAAGCAGCGGTCGATATTTGCTGCACTGTCAGCACGTGTTGGCAGCATTGGCGATAATCACTTGGGAGGGTGGTATGCCTATCGAGCCTCCAAAGCGGCACTGAATATGCTCATCAAGACCGCCAGTATCGAGGTGGCTCGGCGACAGCCAAAAGCCATTATCGTGGGACTACACCCCGGCACAGTGGATACAAATTTATCGCAACCCTTTCAGCAGCGGGTTCCCAGTGAGAAACTATTTACCCCGGATTATTCAGTGAAAAAACTCAGCTCAGTGCTAGATGGGTTGTCTACAGAAGATAGCGGTAAAATATTTGCCTGGGATGGTAGTGAGATACCTTATTGAAGTTCGAAGAAAGTCATGCCTATTTTTATTCTCAGTGATGACAATGCGGGTGACCATAAAATTGGTGGAGACAGCCGTTGATAGTTTCAACACCTTAAACAAATAGCCTAAGAGGGGAGTTGCGCGTTTATCGAGGTGATGCACTAAAGATCCTTTGCTCCTTAGTGAAATAATATCCCAATTGTTCCGTGAGCTGGAGACTCATTGGCAAATCGGTAAAGTAGCGGCGCAATCCCGATTAAAAAAACTTATCGATCAGGGACTGGGGGATTACAAAGAGGGGCGTAACTTTTCTTACTATTTATAATTCTGAATTATTGCTTAACCTAAAGGCTTTCATTCCACTTAGTCTGCCAATTCTCCCTTCTCAACTCCTTGATTAGTCCGTTAGTAAGAGACTGATTTTAAAAACGTTTATTTTTTCTTAATGGACTTCGGGTATCACCAAAAATAGAGGGGCAGAGAGTATGTACGCTAAGCCGTCCTTAGCTTTGCCCCTGCAGGCGCAAAGCGGTACAAAATGTTTCAGGCATTTTGTTGGCAATTCAGAGAATATTCGCTTTAAACAGCCCGAGATTAAGAGGTGGTCGAAGCCCGTAAACACTTGCCCCATAAGACCTGTAGCGAGGGACGCAGGCATCGTCGCACCGGCATCCATGCCTCCTCGCGACATACATTCCTTCTGTGGAAATAAAAAAAGGTGAACTGAGATCAGTTCACCTTCTTCAATTGGTGGAGGCGGCGGGAATTGAACCCGCGTCCGCAAGCACTCCGCCCTCGGCTCTACATGCTTATCCTATAACTTTTAGTTTAATTATTAGCTACCCGATAGGCTAGGAAGACCAATAACGATTTCGGTTAAGTTTTAGTATATCCGCCCCGAACAAGCTTCAATACGATCTTATGAGCTATGATGCCTGAAATGATCCGAAGATCGCTGGACGCATAAGCACGGCTCCAGTCAGACAGCAATCTCACTGTTTCTTAGGCAGCGATTGCGTAGTTGTCGTCGTTTGCAACTATAATTTTTCAGATGTTTTACGAGATTACTGAAAGCTCGGCATGCACCTAAGGTTTTGCTACCCACGTCGAAGCCAGGTCGCCCCCTTTGGTCTTAATTTGATACTATACGCGAGTATAAGTTCACAAAAAAGAAAAGAGTGCTCTGTAAATATATTATGAATTGGAATTTTTAATGGTACCTAACAAGTTATTGCCCTTGGCGTTCGTTGTTTTCTTTTCATTATTAGCCATTATTTTGTTGCCAAGCTTTTCTAATATGGGAGACATTGTGGGGTACGCGGTTAAAGAGGAGTATAAAGGCATTGCTTTGATGACGTTTCTTAAAGCAGAACTCATTATTATTGTGACTGTATGGGGGATATTATTAACCTTTAAGGAGCCTCAAGAAATAGTTGATGGGGATGCCCATGTTAAACGGCACTTGGTTCTCATTGTGTTTATAGTCGGGCAAGTATTTATGGGGTTTTTTGCAGGTGGAATTCTAGTCCATCAAGATGCTTCTTGGTACCAAGTGCTCCATGACTCTGCTGAGGTTATGCCATCACAGGCAGTCATTTTATTGATTTGCTACCCACTTTATTTGTTTTTTGGGGGTGGTGCTTATCTCTATGCAAGAACTCGGTTGTTTAGGTTCACAAGAAACAAAGCGATTCCTTTTTTGGTGCTAACGTTTGCACCATTCTCATTTTTACCGTATTACGATGCGAGCATGTTAATGGTTAATCGTGATGTGGCTGACTTGGCCTATGTGCTTGTGTATTGGCTTTTAAGTATTAGCTGGGTAGCTATTGGTGTGGGCTATATTCTGTTTAAATCTTCACAAGAGATTCTTAAAGGCCTAAGCGACCCGTTTGAGGAGATGTAAATAAAACAAGAAGGTGCGCCTGTTAACCATGTTTTAAAATGCGCTGTTTTTCGCGTTGCCAATCGTTATTTTTAGACGTGGCGCGTTTATCGTGAAGTTTTTTACCTTTGCCGGTACCAATTTCAAGTTTTACCCGGCTTTTTATCCAGTACATAGAAAGCGGTACGATGGTGTAGCCTTTTCGGTCAACTAATGAAATAAGGCTATCTAACTCACGGCGGTTTAATAATAGCTTTCTTAGGCGAGTTTGATGCGGGTCAATATGTGTTGAAGCTGATAATAAAGGAGATATATGTGCGCCAGATAACCACGCTTCACCTTTTTGCAAGGTTATATAGCTCTCTTTAAGTTGGACGCGACCATCCCGTATACTTTTAACTTCCCAGCCTTCGAGTACTAGACCTGCCTCAAAACGTTGTTCAATAAAATAGTCGTGAGTCGCCTTTTTATTTGACGCAATCGAGTTATTTTTAGGTTTTTTCTTTTTACCAGCCATAAAGACCATTCTATTCTAGCAACCTACTTTTAGCTACAGCGATGACGTGCATTGAACGTTTATTTAGCAATTTGAAATGAATAATTACAAGTAATATTATGTTTATTAACTTGGTTAAATTGTTAAGTTGGGTATAGTTAATAACTATAGAAAATAGGGCTTATTAGTATGAGTAAAATTTCACAACATGGGCAGTGGTCGTCACGTTTCGCTTTTATATTAGCGGCGACGGGTTCTGCGGTTGGGCTTGGAAACATATGGAAGTTTCCTTACATAACTGGCGAAAACGGCGGTGGCGCATTTGTTCTCGTCTATTTGTTATGTATTTTAGCAATTGGCATACCCATTATGATGGCAGAAGTGATGCTGGGGCGTCGAGGAAGAAAAAGCCCTGTGAATACCATGCGGGATTTGGCTAAAGAGGCAAGCGCTAGTCCCTTATGGGTTTGGTTGGGTTGGCTTGGCGTAATTGCTGGGTTTTTAATATTATCGTATTACAGTGTTATTGCTGGTTGGGCAATGGCCTATGTTGTGCGTGTCGCATCGGGAACGTTTGAAGGCGCAACAGCTGACGGTGTGAGTAATATTTTTAGTCAATTTATTGCGGACCCAGAAAAGCTATTAGCATGGCACAGTCTCTTCATGATTGTGACAATGTTAGTTGTTGCACGGGGTGTAAAAGGGTTAGAGAGAACAGTTAAGTTCTTAATGCCGGCTCTATTTGTTATTTTAATTTTGTTAATCGGGTACGCCATTGACCAAGGCTCTTTTGAAGAGGGTGTTTATTTCTTGTTTAATCCGGATTTTAGCAAGATAAATAGTGATGGTGTTTTAACGGCAATGGGGCATGCATTTTTCACACTGAGCCTTGGCATGGGCGCGATTATGGTTTACGGAGCCTATTTGCCATCTAAGGTCTCAATTGGTTCTACCGTTGTACTGATTGCGTTGGCTGATACTTTGGTGGCTTTGTTAGCCGGTTTGGTTATTTTCCCTATTGTGTTTGCAAATGGGCTGGAGCCGGGTAGTGGCCCCGGGCTTATTTTTCAAACATTGCCTATAGCCTTCGGTCACATGGCGTTTGGTTCTTTTTTTGGTACCTTGTTTTTTGTTTTATTGGTATTTGCAGCATGGTCTTCAGCTATTTCGTTAATTGAACCGGCGGTTGCTTGGCTGGTTGAAAATAAAAAAATGAGCCGTATGCGTGCCTGTATATGGGCAGGTCTTATTACTTGGGTGGTAGGGATTGGAACGGTACTGTCGTTTAATTTGGGTTCTGATATTAAGGTGTTTGACAAAACATTCTTTGATTTATTGGATTATTTAACAGCCAATATTATGTTGCCGTTAGGTGGCCTATGCATTGCAATATTTGCTGGCTGGGTAATGAGTAAGGATAACAGTGCTAAAGAATTGAATTTTCATTATTCTTGGGTCAATGGTATTTGGCGTTTTTTAATAAGATTCGTGTCGCCTATAGCCGTTATCGCTGTTTTCTTAAATGTCATTGAGTTGATATAAGCAAATGAACCATGTTGAACGAAGCGCCTTAGTTCGTCACTCGGCATTAGATATGTTCCACTTAGTTAATGATGTTGCTGCGTACCCAGTGTTTCTTAAATGGTGTAAAAGTAGTCAAGTGCTATCTGAATCATCGAATGAAATGACCGCAGAACTTGAAATTGCATGGAAGGTATTACATAAGACTTTTACGACAAAAAACAAACTGGAAGAGGGTGAGAGTATTCAGCTTGAATTAGTGGATGGGCCTTTTAAATCGATGCAAGGTGAGTGGAAATTTAAGCACCTTCGTAAGGATGCTTGTAAAATAACAATGGAAATAGATTTTGAATTTAAAAGTTCGGTGAGTAACATGGTGTTCTCTGCCATTTTTACACAAATTTGTGGGTCGTTAATGGACTCTTTTATTAAACGAGCAGATGTGGTTTATGGGTAATGTTGAAGTGGCTTACGCCACACCAGAAAAACAATTAATTTTAACGGTTCCATTCAATGAATTGTTGGTGGCAAAAGAAGCGATTAACTTATCGGGTATGTTGGAACGTTTCCCCGAGATAGATCTTGCAGAAAACTCGATTGGTATTTTTAGTAAACCTTGCAAACTAGATACGGTTTTACGAGAAGGCGATAGAGTGGAAATTTACCGTCCGTTAATTGCTGACCCAAAAGAAGTAAGGCGCCAAAGGGCCGAAGCAGGTAAGGCGACTAAAAAAGGAGCACGGGCTGCAAAAGGTTAGTTTAGCTTGAATTAGTTAAGAATTAGATTATATTAAGGTTATGGGTATTCAAAACACACACGTTTTAAAGGCCATCACGTTCAGTGAGGCTGTCACACGCCTACATAAAAATCTTCTCCTGGCTACTCTCCTGCTGCCGCTGCGCGGCTAAACAACACTAACCTGGCGAGGTAAAACGTGATTACCAAAAATTGTAATTAAGTCATGTCATCATAGGTGGCATTTGGAGTATAGAAATGAGTAAAGAAAAATTAATAATATTTGATACGACCTTACGTGATGGTGAGCAAAGCCCTGGTGCATCAATGACACCTGAAGAAAAGTTGCGTATTGCTAAAGCGTTAGAAAAGATGAAAGTAGACATTATTGAAGCGGGTTTCCCGGTGTCTAGTGAAGGAGATTTTAAAGCTGTACAAGGTATCGCGCGCGCAGTAAAGGATAGTGTTGTATGTGGCTTGGCACGAGCAAATAAATTAGATATTAGTAGGGCAGGTGAAGCGCTTAAAGATGCAAATGCTTCGCGTATTCATACGTTTATTGCAACGTCGCCTTTGCATATGCGTGAAAAATTGTTATTGGAACCAGATCAGGTTCTTGAGCAAGCAATACAAGCTGTTAAGTTAGCCAGAAAATATACGGATAATATTGAATTTTCTCCTGAAGATGCAGGTCGTTCAGACCTTGATTTTTTATGTCGTGTTATTGAAGCGGTGATTGATGCCGGTGCAACAACAATTAATATTCCCGATACGGTGGGTTATAACTTGCCTGAGCAATATGGAAATACGATTCGCCAGTTGATTGAAAACGTACCTAACTCAGACAAGGCTATTTTTTCCACACACTGCCATAATGACTTGGGTTTAGCGGTTGCGAACTCTCTTGCTGGCGTAATGAATGGTGCTAGGCAGGTCGAGTGCTCTATAAATGGGATGGGCGAAAGAGCCGGTAATGCCGCGCTTGAAGAGATTGTGATGGCTGTTCGAACACGGCAAGATATGTTTTCTTGTGAAACAAGGTTAGATACAACACAAATCATGACGTGCTCACGCTTGGTCTCAGGTATTACAGGGTTTGCTGTTCAACCCAATAAGGCAATAGTGGGTGCAAATGCATTTGCGCATGAGTCTGGTATTCACCAAGATGGTGTTTTAAAAGCGCGCGAAACGTATGAAATTATGCGTGCTGAAGACGTGGGGCTTAGTTCTAACAAATTAGTGCTTGGTAAACTGTCTGGGCGCAGCGCTTTTAAAGATCGGCTAGAGACACTAAATATTAGTATTGAAAGTGAAGAGGAGTTAAATAAAGCGTTTAGGCGCTTCAAAGACTTAGCGGATAAGAAAACAGAAATTTTTGATGAAGATATTCATGCGTTAGTGTCTGACTTTAAAATGGAAGAAATTTTTGCTGAGTCAATTAAACTCATTTCTATTAAAGCGTGTTCAGAAACAGGTGAGGTGCCTCAAGCTAGTATCACTGTGTTGATTGAAGATGAAGAAAAATCAGCCAGTGCGACGGGGGGTGGCTTGGTTGATGCCACGTTTAAAGCCATTGAAAGTGTAGTTGCTAGCGGTGCTAGTTTACAGCTGTACTCGGTCAGCAATGTCACAAAAGGGACGGATTCATTAGGCGAGGTTGCAGTTCGGTTAGAGTTGGATGGAGAGATTGTTAATGGCCAAGGTTCTGATACAGATATTGCTATAGCCTCGGCAAAAGCGTACGTAAATGCGCTTAATAAGTTGCGTGTACCTACGGAACGAATTCACCCGCAAACGTATGAAGGTATTTAAGGTCTGCTGACATGTAAAAAAGCCCGGTTTTCGGGCTTTTTTATTTAAGTGGGTCGTTGTTTGCGAGGAGAAAGTGCGCTCTAGCAAGTGCTATGGGTTTGTCAGGGTCATCTTGCCACGCTTTTATGTTGCATAAGGCCACACGGCTACCTAGGCGGATGATGTCGCAATGTGAGTACGTTGTTAAGGTTTGGCCTGGCCTTAAATAGTCTATCGAAAAGTCGATTATTTTAGGTACCCGGTTTAGTTCCACTTCCCAAAGTAAGTGAAACAAGGCTGCGTTTTCCATAAACCCAGCAACTACGCCGCCATGTAGAGCGGGTAAAGCAGGATTGCCAATATTGTTTTCTTGAAAATTTAGAGTGGAAACAATCTGTTCGCCAACCATGCTTGTTTCAACGCTTATTGCTTTAGCATAGGGAATGAGTTCAACCAGCCCAGCATAATCATGGCGAGATTTTAATTCATTAATGGTTTCAAATAATTTCATTTAGTTGATTGAAAAACTTTTATTGGATCGCATAAATGTTGCCGTCGCAGTAGCAATAGGTGTATTAATGTCATCGGTAAATACGGTGGTGCGTACAAAAGCAATCGTGCTAGTTAGTTTGTAACAATCTGCGTAAGCTTGGATATTCTTGCCTGCTGCTGCAGGGCTCACATAATCAACTCTAAGGTCTAATGTGGCCATCGCCTGTGTGTTGTTTTGCGCTTGAAAAATGGCTGCGCCGCATGCCGTATCAATTAGCGTTGTAATAGCACCGCTATGGACAACTTTATTATAAGGGTCACCGATAATATTGTCGGAATACGGCATTAATAATGTGACGGCTGTTGATTCCGCTGAAACCAGTTTTAAATTTAAGAAGTTAGCGTGCGGTGTGCGGCTAACTTGCTTTAGAAATGGGTTGATGTTTGTACTCAAAACTTTTCGTCATACTCAATACCAATAGCATGTAGTGCTCTTTCAAATAAGCCTTTTTCTTTGACTTCCCTTTTGGGGACATCTACAACTTCTGTATTGATAGTCATTGGTTTGAATTCATTGCTTGGTTTGAAGTTACCTTTTAAAGAGACGAGTTTTTCTTCTTCAAAAAACACTGTTAGACGTTCACGTTTTTTTTGTTTGCCTGCTATTTTCATATCATAAAAATAGTCCCAGCGCCCATTATGGAATGGGTCAGATATGAGCGGGGTGCCTAGTAAGAATTTGACTTGTCTTTTGTCCATGCCTGGGCGAAGTTGATCGATAACTTCTTGAGTTAACGCATTCCCTTGTGCCACGTTGATTTTATAGACGCCTGGCAAGTTATCAGCGGTGGCACGTATTTTATCGTTTATAGATTCAGTTGTAGAACAGGCTGATATAAAACCTGTGACGATGAGAATCAATAGTAAAGTGAGAAGCTTTCGCATGTGGGGTCTTCTGTGTATGATTGTAAAATTGAGATGATACCTTATCTCGATATTTTATCCACTCTAAATTTGAGGCCCTAATGGAGTCAAAAGATATACGTTCTGCTGGTTTGAAGGTAACACTGCCGCGTTTAAAAATTCTGGATATGTTAGAAAGTAGTGGGAAGAAACACCTTTCTGCTGAGAATATGTACAAAGCATTGTTAGAAGATGGCGAAGAAATTGGTTTAGCAACAGTCTATCGAGTGTTAACTCAGTTTGAAGGTGCTGGTTTGGTTAAACGCCACCATTTTGAGGGCGGGAATTCAGTTTTCGAATTGAGCCAAGGCGAACACCATGACCATATTTTATGCGTTAAATGTGGCAAAGTGGATGAGTTTCACGACGAGGTTATTGAGCAGCGCCAGTTAGATATCGCTAAACAAAAAGGTTATAAAATGACTGATCACAGCCTCTATATATATGGTGTATGTTCAGATTGCGCTAAATAGCTTTTTCGAGCATTTCTTGGGCATGTGCTAATGTTTTCTCGGAAATATCAACGCCACCTAACATGCGTGCCACTTCTTCAATTCGTTGCGCTGAATTAAGTGATTGAACCAGCATTTTTGTTTGGTCAGATCCCTTGGATTTCTTAACGTATAAATGTGTATTTCCTTGGGACGCTACTTGCGGTAAATGAGTAACGCATAGAATCTGTTTGTTATGCGCCAGTTCTTTTAGCTTCATGCCTACTGTTTCTGCAACACCGCCACCTATGCCGGCATCCACCTCGTCGAAAACAAGCGTGGGTGTAATGTTTGCTTGAGTGGCCACTACTTGAATTGCTAAGCTTATTCTCGATAATTCACCACCCGATGCGACTTTGTTGATAGGCATGGCTGGCATACCTGGGTTAGTGGTTACGAGGAATTGAACACTATCAAAGCCGTTTTCTTGCGGACGGCTGTCAGTATCAACGTTGACTTGGATGGTAAAATGCCCATCGGGCAATCCTAGCGTTTTTAATGTCTTGGTGATTTTCTTCTGGAGATTTTCACCTTCTTTAATACGTAGCGTTGAGAGTGCTTTTGCTGCTTTGCTGTAGCTAGACTCGGCTTGGGTTATTTCATTGGTTAGACTTGATAAACGCTCTTCATTATTTTCGAGCATCTCTAGTTGTTGTTTTAACGTTAATAATTGATTCGGGAGTTCTTTTGGTTCGACGTGAAGCTTTCGTGCAAGCTCATGTACCTTACCTAAGCGTTGATCCAAAAGGTCGAGTTGTTCAGGGTCAGCGGATTGTTGATCTAGTGTATGACGTAGTTCTTTACTGGCTTCTTGTAGTTGAATAAGTGCGTCATTTATTTGTTCTGCCGTCGCGCTAAAACTATTTGATAACTCTGCTAATTCGCCAAGTGCTAGTTGTGAACTGCTAAGTTGAGCGTGTATGGACATAGAGTCATGCTCGTATAGGGTTTGTGCTTGAGTTTCGCCAATTTCAATTATCTTGCTCATGTTAGATAAACGGCTATGCTCACTCACTAAATCGTCATATGAGAAGTCAGCTATGTCGGCCAACTCCAATTCCTCAATTTGATATTTTAGTAGTCGTTTTTCATTTTCGTTATCAGTATTTCCACCCGTTAAACTACTCAGCTCATCTGATAAAATTCGCCAGTGCCGAAAAGCAACTTGACAACGTTCGAGGGTGTTTTTAGAAGGGCATGAGTCATCCAATAACTGACATTGTTTTGATGAATGGAGTAAATCAAGATGAGCATGTTGGCCATGAATGCTAACCAAATATTGAGAAAATGATTGTAATGATTTTAAATTAACTTTTACGCCATTGATAAATGCACTAGAGCGGCCATCGCTACTAACAGTGCGACGAATCAGGCATTCATCATCGTCAATGTCGTTATCTAGTAGCCATTTTTTGGCGGATGTTACCGCGCTAATATCGAACTCTAATGTGATGTCTGCCTTATCCGTGCCGGGGCGCACTAAACCATTATCTGCCCGTTCGCCTAAGCACAGTTTCATTGCAGTTAGAAGGATTGATTTGCCAGCACCTGTTTCACCGGTCAGCACAGTTAAACCCTGACTTAACTCGAGGTTTAGTGATTCAACAACGGCTAGGCCTTTTACGTGAATTGATTGAAGCATAGGCGTTACGAAGGTGTACGGCTCCAGTCTAGTTTTTTTCTAAGAATATCAAAAAAATCATGATCAATAGGGTGCAATAAACGTATCTTTTTAGGGTGTTGTTGAATGCGAATAACGTCACCTTCTGAAATCAGAGGCAAGATGACATTGTCACAGGTTATTTGAGATTGTTGTTTTTCTCGCTGACTAACGCAAACCGTTATCGCGCTTTTACCATCGATAACAATGGGCCTATTGCTCAGTGTATGTGGGTTAATCGGCACTAAAACAAGCGCATCGAGTGATGGTTCCATAATCGGGCCACTGCACGATAGCGCATAAGCGGTTGAGCCTGTTGGTGTTGCGATAATCAAACCGTCAGACCGATGTGTGTTTAAAAACTTACCATTGATTAATGTTTCAATTTCAATAAGGTTGGGTGAGTTTGATCGGTGAATGGCCACTTCATTAAATGCGGTTTGTTCGTGGATGATGCTTTCATCACGAACGATTTGTGCGTTAAGAATTATGCGGTCTTCTTCATGGTATTTGCCTGCTAAAATTTCTTTCAGTTTAACGGTCATTTCAGCTGGAGAAATATCAACTAAAAAGCCTAGTCTTCCTAGATTAATGCCCAGTAATGGAATGTTCTCATTAACCAGGGCTCTAGCAGCAGATAGTAAGGTGCCGTCACCTCCAATGGACATAATTAAATCGCAATGTTTAGCGATGGAGGAGATGTCTTTGATACGTTCTTCATCAAATGCTCTGTGGGACGCTGTTTGAGGATCTGCATAGAGGTTTAGCCTCATGTCAGTTAATAAATCGCACAGGGTATTCACTGTATCCGAAATATCAGATACATCGGGTTTTGAAATTAGGCCAATATTTTTAAATGTTATGCTCATACAACTCCTTTTCGTGGCAGAAATTTACCATGAAGTGGCCTTGGTGGTGTTTAAAATTTAACATTTATTAAATTATTATTAGTGTTGCAGAGTAAGTGGCTTTTTAATTTACGAATTTAACTTAATGATACAACGAGTAATGGTTTTTTTGAGGAATATAAATGATAATATTTTGTTATGAAACCTAATCAGCCAGAGCTTAATGAGCGTGCCCAACAATTACTAAAATTATTGGTTGAGCAATATATACATGATGGCCAACCGGTTGGTTCCAAATCATTGTCGCAAAGGCCTGGATTGGGACTTAGTTCTGCTACTATTAGAAATGTTATGGCTGATCTTGAAGAGCAAGGGCTTATTCATTCGCCACATACTTCTGCTGGGCGTGTACCTACAAATACAGGTTACCGCTTTTTTGTTGACAGTTTGTTAACAGTACAAAAAGTGGGAACAGCTGAATTAGAGCAATTTAAGACAACGATAAAGCAGCAACCAGAAAACGGCCAAATACTCGCTAATGCTTCTCAGATGTTGTCAGGCATTACGCATTTGGCAGGTGTGGTTGGTTTGCCAAAGCGGGAGTCGGCAAGTTTCAGGCAAATTGAATTCATGCCGCTATCAAATGACAGGGTGTTGGTTATTTTGGTAACAAATGATCAAGAAGTGCATAACCGGGTCATTGAAATGCGTAAACCCTTCAGTGCGTCTGAGCTTCAGCAGGCAGCCAATTATTTAAATAGTTTATTTGCCGGCCAGTCACTGAAACAAATTAGCCATATCATTGCTCAAGAAATGAATGAGACACGTGAAAAAATGAACCAACTCATGGTGGATGCTATCGGTTTAGCCCATCAAAGTTTACAGACTGGGCAAACAACCGATGATATTGTTTTGTCGGGTGAAACCAATTTAATGGATTGTCATGAATTAACGAATAAGGACAGCTTGCGTCACTTATTTGAAGCCTTTAGCCAGAAACAAGGCATCATGCATTTGTTGGATCGTTGTATGGATGCGGATGGTGTTCAAATATATATTGGTGATGAATCAGGTTATCAAGCATTTGATGGTTGTAGCTTTGTAACAGCACCTTACACGGTTGATAATGAAACAATTGGTGTGTTAGGGGTGATTGGCCCGACACGTATGGCATACGATAAAGTCATACCATTAGTAGATATTACTGCAAAATTTCTTGGTAAAGCCTTGAAATCATAATTTTTGCCACCATTAATTACGTGCAACGCCATATGCTGGCACTTAAACAGCATGCTTGGCTACTATTAAAAACTAACTAAGAGGAAATGCTATGGGATCTGATGGCCAGACAGATCAGGAAGTTCATGAGGAAGAATTAGTAGACAATACTGAAGAAGCCTCTGTTCAAGAGCCTGTGAATGGTGAATTGGTTGACGATGAAGTTGAAGCGGTTGACCTTCAAGCTGAACTAGATGCGGCGAATGCACGCGCTGATGAGAATTGGGAGAAGGTGTTGTTAGCTAAAGCCGAGGTTGAAAATATCCGCCGTCGCACCCAAAAAGATGTTGAAAAAGCACACCGTTTTTCGGTTGAAAAGTTTGCCAAAGACATGTTGCCGGTTGTCGATAGTATCGAAATGGGACAAACGGCCGCATCAGAATCTACTAATGATGTGAGTGCTATTGTTGAAGGTATGGATTTAACGCATAAACAGTTGATTTCTTCGCTTGAAAAATCAGGCGTTGAGCAGATTAACCCAGAAGGCGCGGTGTTTAATGCTGACCTTCATCAGGCGATATCTGTGGTGCCTAGTCCAAAGCATGAGCCGAACACGGTTATACAGGTTTTTCAAAAAGGTTATAGCTTGAATGGGCGGTTATTGCGCCCTGCAATGGTTATTGTTTCACAAGCGCAACCACCGGCTGACACAAAGAAAGTTGATGAGCAGGCTTGAAAATTAAATCCTGCTCCCCATATCTTAACTAACACAAATTAAATATTACTTTTCGGAGATACTCAAATGGCTAAAATTATTGGCATTGATTTAGGAACAACGAACTCATGTGTGGCCGTCTTAGATGGTGACAGCGCAAAAGTTCTTGAAAACAGTGAAGGTGCAAGAACAACGCCTTCTATTGTAGCGTTTACTGCAGAAGGTGACGTGCTTGTTGGTCAATCTGCAAAGCGTCAAGCGGTAACAAACCCAGAGAACACAATTTTTGCTTCTAAGCGTCTTATTGGCCGCATGTTTAAAGATGACGTGGTTCAAAAAGACGTCAGCATGGTGCCTTATAAGATTCTGGCAGCCGATAACGGTGATGCGTGGATTGAAGCGCAAGGCAAGAAAATGGCGCCGCCTGAAATTTCAGCTCGAATCTTAATGAAGCTTAAAAAAGATGCAGAAGCGTATTTAGGTGAAGAAGTAAACGAAGCGGTTATTACAGTGCCTGCTTACTTTAATGATTCACAACGTCAAGCAACGAAAGATGCGGGCAAAATTGCCGGTCTTGATGTTAAGCGTATTATCAACGAGCCAACGGCTGCTGCATTAGCGTACGGCATGGATAAGAAAACCGGTGATCGTACGATTGCTGTGTATGACTTAGGTGGTGGTACATTCGATGTGTCTATTATTGAGATTGCTGAAATCGATGGCGAACACCAATTTGAAGTGTTATCAACAAATGGTGACACGTTCTTAGGTGGTGAAGATTTTGATATGCGTATTATTGATTTCTTATCAGATGAGTTTAAGAAGGAAAACTCTGTTGACCTTCATAATGATCCATTAGCGTTACAACGTCTTAAAGAGGCAGCTGAAAAAGCTAAAATCGAGTTGTCATCTAATCAACAAACAGATGTTAACTTGCCATATATCACTGCGGATGCAACGGGCCCAAAACATCTAAATGTAAAGCTTACACGCGCAAAATTAGAATCGTTAGTTGGTGACCTAGTGCAACGTACAGTTGGCCCATGTGAAACAGCACTTAAGGACGCAGGTTTATCAGCGTCTGAAATTGATGATGTTATTTTGGTTGGTGGTCAAACACGTATGCCTCAGGTTCAAGAAGTAGTGACTGAAATATTTGGCAAAGAACCACGTAAAGATGTGAACCCAGATGAAGCTGTGGCGGTAGGTGCTGCAATTCAAGCGGGTGTGTTGGCTGGTGATGTGACAGATGTGTTGCTACTTGATGTAACGCCATTGTCATTAGGTATTGAAACAATGGGCGGTGTGATGACAAAGCTTATTGAGAAAAATACAACGATTCCTTCAAAAGCGGGTCAAACATTCTCTACAGCTGAAGATAACCAAACTGCGGTGACAGTTCATGTATTACAAGGTGAACGTGAAATGGCGTCAGGTAATAAATCATTAGGCCGTTTTGACTTGCAAGATATTCCACCCGCTCAACGCGGTACGCCGCAAATTGAGGTGTCTTTCGACATAGATGCGAATGGAATCTTGAATGTATCGGCAAAAGACAAAGCCACGGGTAAAGAACAATCTATCGTGATTAAAGCGTCTAGTGGTTTGTCTGATGAAGAAGTTGAAAAAATGATTAACGATGCAGAAGTTCATGCTGAAGAAGATAAAAAGGCGCATGAATTAGTCACATCAAGAAACCAAGCTGACAGCATGATTCATGCAACTGAAAAATCCATAGAAGAAATGGGCGATAAAGTTGACGAAGCTGAAAAAGCAGATATTGATACAGCGATTGAAGCCCTTAAAGAAGCACTTAAAGGTGATGACAAAGCGGTTATCGATGAGAAAACTGAAGCATTGACAGCGTTATCAGGCAAGTTAGCTGAAAAAATGTATGCTGATGCAGGTGCAGAAGGTACGGCAGATGCAGGCTCTGCTGAAGCTGATGCAAGTGCAGCCGATGATGTGGTTGATGCTGAGTTTGAAGAAGTTAAAGATGATGAGAAAAAATAACGTCAATTAACTAAACCGAGGTTGAGTGTTGTAAAAGTTAAGTATGCTTTTACAGCATTAAGTCTTTTTGAATTATAAACAAACTGACCGTGTATGGGTCGCACCAAAGCCGCCGATTTATTCGGTGGCTTTGGTGTATTAAACTATTAAGAATATGTCTAAAGAAGATTTTTATAAAGTACTAGAAGTTGCTCGTAATGCCAGCGACAAAGAAATTAAAAAAGCGTACAGACGATTGGCGATGAAATATCATCCCGATAGAAATTCGGATAACCCGGATGCTGAAGAAAAGTTCAAGGCTATCCAGGAAGCGTATGCGATTCTAAGCGATGAACAGAAGCGAGCTGCTTATGACCAATTTGGTCACGCAGGGGTCGATCAATCGATGGGAGGGGGTCACCAGCAAGGTGATTCTTTCAGCGATGTATTCGGCGATGTATTCGGCGATATCTTTGGTGGAGGTGGCGGAGGTGGTCGCAGAAGTCAAGTTACGCGTGGCGCTGATCTACGATATAACTTGGACTTGTCGTTGGAAGATGCTGTTTCTGGTTTAGAAACAAAAATCAAAGTACCCACGTCAATCAGTTGTGATGGGTGTAAAGGAACGGGTTCTAAAAGTGCCGGTTCAACGATCTGTACTTCGTGTGGCGGGCATGGTCAAGTACGTATGCAGCAAGGCATGTTTTCAGTGCAGCAAACGTGCCCAACTTGCCGAGGGTCCGGGTCTGTTATTAAAGACCCGTGCGGTAAGTGTCGTGGAACGGGTAAAACAAAAGACCAAAAAACATTATCCGTTAAAATACCTGCCGGTGTTGATACTGGCGATAGAATTAGGCTAGGTGGTGAGGGCGAGGCAGGTGACCATGGCGGCCCATCAGGTGATTTGTATGTGCAAGTTAACGTACGTGAACACCCTATTTTTTCACGAGAGGGTGCCAACTTATACTGTGATATGCCGATAAGTTTTGCAACTGCAACGTTGGGTGGCGAGCTTGAAGTACCTACATTGAATGGTAAAGTAAAACTTAAAATTCCTACAGAAACTCAAACAGGTAAACTATTTAGATTACGTGGTAAGGGTGTTAAGCCAGTTAGGGGTGGGCCAGTTGGTGATTTGATGTGTAGAATTACTGTTGAAACGCCCATCAACTTAACAGCAGAACAAAAAAAGTTAATAGAGCAATTAGAAAAATCATTTAAAACGGGCGGAACACGCCATAATCCACAAGAAAATTCGTGGCTTGATGGCGTTAAAAGTTTTTTTGATAAAATGAAATCCTAAATAGGAAAAGCAATGGCTAGAATCGCAATCTCTGGGGCCAGTGGCCGTATGGGTCTTAATTTGATTAAGGCATGTGCTCAAAATGAATCGTCTGTGCTTGGTGCAGCCATTGAGCGAGAAAATTCGCCTGCAATAGGTAAAGATGCGGGCGAAATAGCGGGTGTTACATCAGAGCGAGTTAATATTGTTAATAGTGTTGCTAGTGAAGTATCAAGCTTCGATGTGTTAGTAGACTTTACTCGACCAGATGCTTGTTTAGAAAAGCTTGTTTTCTGTGAGCAGCATCAAAAAGCCATAGTGATTGGAACGACGGGCTTTACAGATGAACAAAAGCAACAGATAACATCTGCCGCTAAAACAATCCCCATTGTGTTTGCACCTAATATGGGTATTGGTGTGAATGTAACATTGAAGCTGTTAGAGCTTGCTGCCAAAGCGATTGGAAGTGCTGTTGATATAGAAGTTATTGAGGCGCATCACAAACACAAGGTAGACGCGCCTTCTGGGACAGCCTTAAAGATGGGTGAAATAGTGGCACAAGCGATGGGTAAAGAGTTAGACAGTTGCGCTGTTTATGCCCGAGAAGGTATTACCGGCGAACGTGAAAGTGGCACGATAGGCTTCTCTACTATTAGAGCTGGCGACATCGTTGGCGAACACACTGTTATGTTTGCAGATGAAGGCGAACGTATAGAAATCAGCCATAAAGCAACCAGCAGAATGACATTTGCAACAGGGGCTATCAGAGCTGCTTGCTGGGTTAGCGAGCAACCTGCAGGTTTATATGATATGCAGGATGTATTGGGCTTGAATGAGTAAATGGCTATTTCAAAAAAATATTTTCTGTTAACATCGACTTCATATCAGGTTTTTTAAAATGCCTGTTAAATAAAAATAAAATTATTAGAGGGAGATTCCAATGGGTATTTTTTGTAAAATTGCAGCAATGTTAGGGTTCGGTTCAACGGATAAAAATGAACAAGAATCATCACCCGCTGAGCCTGAAGGAAAGGCTGCGGAATCAGAACAACAATCACAACAAAAAACTGAGACGGTAAAACCTATGGTGTCGAGTATTAAGAAGTATGTGTTAATTGGCGCAGGTCCAGCCTCTGTTAGAGCAGCTGAGACGCTACGTAAAGCAGATGGCAAGTGCATCATTACAATGATAGGTTTAGAAAAAGAGGTGCCGTATTCACGGATGGCCTTGCCGTATTATTTAAGTGGGATGATTGAAGACACAGGTACGCATCTTAGAAAGACTGATAACCATTTCGAGAGCTTAAACATTGTCCATATTCATGCAAAAGTTGAGAAAGTTGAGCCTAAACAGCAGCAAGTTACTCTAGAAAATGGTGATGTATTTGAATATGACAAGTTAATGATTGCTACGGGTTCGCGTCCGGCAAATAGCCCGTTCCCGGGAGCTGATAATGATGGTGTTGTGAATTGTTGGACGTTAGAAGATGGCCGAAAAATTATTAATAGCATCAAGCCAGGGTCTAAAGTGGCGTTATTGGGTGCTGGGTTTGTTGCATCTATTATTATTGAGCCTCTGATTAAAAGAGGTGCGGATTTAACAGTGATGATGGGGCGCACAGGTCAGATGGTTAGCCGTATGATGGATGAAACAGCGGGTGGCATGATTAAAACATGGTGTGAGTCTAAAGGCGTTACCACCATTTTGCCATCAAGCATTAAGTCTATTGAAGCAGGCCCAGCGCTGAAGCGTGATGACGATAGCTTGACCGAGTTTGACCTTATTATTGTCGCTACCGGTGTTTATTCAAATATAGAGTTTTTGGAAGGCACTGGCATAAAAACAGATGCGGGTGTTTTAGTTAATGCCGCGTTACGCACCAATGTTAGACATATATATGCTGCAGGTGATGTTGCGCAAGGTGTTGATTTTTCAACGGGTTCTAAAGCAGTGCACGCCATTCAACCAACAGCGGTCGATCATGGCCGAATTGCAGCGGTAAACATGATGGGTGGCAACTCAACTTACAAAGGCAGCTTGAGTATGAACGTACTAGATACGGCTGGCTTAATATCTACATCGTTTGGTAGTTGGGGCGGTGTTGATGGCGGTGAAACAGCCACCTTGGTTGATATGGACAATTTTAAGTATGTAAGACTTAACTTTAAAGGTGACAAATTAGTGGGTGCCATCACTGTTGGGCGAACTGATTATATTGGGGTTATGAGAGGTTTGATTCAATCTGAAGTGCCACTGGGCGAATGGAAAGAAAAGTTAATAGAAGATCCAACATTGTTAATGAATGCTTATTTAGCTCAATCTTTGGATGTTGCTAGAGCATCATAGGCAAAAAAGCACGTGATGATATGGACAAAGGTGTATAAAATCCAGTAAAATTCACAGTCATACATATTAATAATCAAAGCGGGTAGTTCCATTCAGGTACTTCCCGTTTTGCATATCTAAAGGTGGTGTAATTTGTCTGACATAGCGATACTGGTTCTTGAAGACGGTAGTTTTTTTCACGGGCAATCAATAGGGGTTCAAGGCCTTACTGTTGGTGAAGTTGTCTTTAATACGTCTATGACGGGTTACCAGGAAATCTTAACAGACCCTTCTTATTCTCATCAAATTGTTACCTTAACGTATCCGCATATTGGAAATACAGGTGTTAACTCAGAAGATGAGGAGTCATCCGCTATTCATGCGCGCGGATTGGTCATCAGAGATTTACCCTTAACTAACAGTAATTGGCGATCTGAAGAATCTTTATCCGATTATTTGCGTCGACATAATATTGTTGCCATTGCAGATATTGATACTCGCAGATTAACCAGAGTGCTACGTGAAAAAGGAGCGCAACGTGGTTGTATAATCGCTGGGCCTGATGTTGATGAAGCGTTAGCCCTAGAATCCTCAAAAGAAGCAGCATCCTTGAAAGGCCTCGACCTTGCACAAGAGGTAACGACAGAAAGTGCATACAAGTGGACTGATTCAGTATGGCAATTAGACCCTAATGATAAGCCTGAAACTAAGCCAGCTAGTTTTAAAGTGGTTGCTTACGACTTCGGTGTGAAGCGTAATATTTTACGTTTACTCGTTAATGCTGGTTGTGATGTTCATGTTGTACCCGCTAAAACACCGGTTGAGGATGTATTGGCCATGGCACCTGATGGTGTGTTTTTATCAAACGGTCCAGGCGACCCTGAGCCGTGCGATTACGCTATTGAGGCAATTAAAACTATTCTGGATAAAAAAATACCAACATTTGGCATCTGTTTAGGTCATCAGTTATTAGCATTAGCCAGCGGCGCATCAACTGTCAAAATGAAGTTTGGGCATCATGGGGCTAATCACCCAGTACAAGATTTAGAAACACAGCGCGTGATGATTACCAGCCAAAACCATGGTTTTGCAGTTGATGGCGATACGCTACCGGCTAATTTAAAACCGACACACGTATCGTTGTTTGATAAAAGCTTACAAGGTATCGAGCGTATAGATTGTCCTGCTTTTGGTTTTCAGGGACACCCTGAAGCAAGCCCGGGCCCACAAGATATCGTGTATTTATTTGAAAAGTTTACTGCAATGATGCAGTTGCACAAAAACTCATAAAAGAGAATTATGCCAAAAAGAACCGACATAAAATCCGTTTTACTATTAGGTGCTGGGCCCATTGTTATTGGTCAGGCTTGTGAGTTTGACTATTCTGGCACGCAAGCATGTAAAGCCTTAAGAGAGGAGGGTTACCGCGTTATTTTGGTTAACTCAAATCCTGCAACGATTATGACTGACCCTGAAACAGCTGATGCCATTTATATTGAGCCTGTTGACTGGGAAACAGTTGAAAAAATCATTGAAAAGGAAAAGCCAGACGTTTTATTACCCACGATGGGTGGTCAAACGGCGCTTAACTGTGCTCTAGATTTAGACCGCCATGGTGTTTTAGCTAAACACAATGTTGAAATGATTGGTGCGTCTAAAGAGGCGATTGATAAAGCGGAAGATCGCGATTTATTTAAGAAAGCGATGACTAAAATCGGCTTGTCTACGCCACGTTCATTTGTTGCGCACAATATGGAAGAAGCCTTTGTTGCACTAGATGATATTGGTTTCCCAACGATTATTCGCCCCTCATTCACCATGGGTGGAAGCGGTGGTGGTATTTCCTATAACCGTGAAGAGTTTATCGAAATCTGTGAACGCGGGTTAGACCTTTCACCAACCAATGAATTACTGATTGAAGAGTCAGTATTGGGTTGGAAAGAGTATGAGATGGAGGTGGTGCGTGACCGTAAGGATAATTGCATCATTATTTGTTCGATTGAAAACTTTGACCCAATGGGCGTTCATACGGGTGACTCGATTACGGTGGCGCCAGCGCAAACATTGACAGATAAAGAATACCAAATAATGCGAAATGCATCGATTGATGTGTTACGTGAAATTGGTGTTGATACCGGTGGCTCTAATGTTCAGTTCGCCATCAATCCAGAAAATGGTGCGATGATTGTGATTGAGATGAACCCGCGTGTATCACGGTCATCTGCGTTGGCATCTAAAGCGACTGGTTTCCCTATTGCTAAAGTGGCAGCGAAGTTGGCTATTGGTTACACCTTGGATGAGCTGAGCAATGAAATCACGGGTGGTGCAACACCAGCGTCATTTGAGCCGTCCATTGATTATGTAGTGACTAAAATCCCTCGTTTTACATTTGAAAAGTTCCCAATGGCAGATGATCGTTTAACCACACAGATGAAGTCTGTGGGTGAAGTGATGGCAGTGGGTAGAACGTTCCAAGAATCATTACAAAAAGCGTTACGTGGTCTTGAAACAGGTAAATGTGGATTAAACCCTATTGTAGATTTGGACGAAGACGGTGTTGAGACGGTTTTGCGCCGTGAAATTCAACAGCCAGGCGCAGATCGTATTTGGTATTTAGCTGATGCGTTTAGAAAAGGCTTTGGTCTAGAAAGTATTTTTGATCAAACTAAAATTGATCGCTGGTTCTTAGTTCAAATTGAAGATTTATTGAATGAAGAAGCGGCGTTGTCTGGTGTTTCATTAGCTTCATTAGATGAAAAAGTGATGTTTCGTCTTAAGCGAAAAGGCTTTGCAGATGCACGCCTTGCCATGTTGCTTAATGTTGATGAAGGTAAGGTTAGGGCTGCTCGTCATGCGCTGGGTATTAAACCGGTTTATAAACGAATCGACTCTTGTGCGGGTGAATTCTCATCGCCTACGGCTTATATGTATTCAACGTATGAAGAAGAATGCGAATCACAACCAAGCAACCGTGAAAAAATCATGGTACTAGGCGGTGGTCCAAATAGAATTGGCCAAGGTATAGAGTTTGACTATTGTTGCGTTCACGCGGCCTTAGCGATGCGTGAAGACGGTTACGAAACGATCATGGTAAACTGTAACCCAGAGACGGTTTCAACGGACTTTGACACATCTGACCGCTTGTACTTTGAGCCATTAACTCTCGAAGACGTACTTGAGGTTGTTGCACTAGAAAAACCTATAGGGGTTATTGTTCAATACGGTGGGCAAACACCGCTTAAATTAGCTGAAGATTTGGAAGCAGCCGGTGTGCCTATTATTGGCACGTCACCTGAAGCAATTGACTTGGCAGAGGACCGTGAACGTTTTCAACAGTTGGTAGAAAAACTTGGATTACTTCAGCCACCTAACAGAACAGCGCGTGAACCAGAACAAGCAGTGTTATTGGCTGAAGAAATTGGCTATCCGCTGGTGGTTAGGCCGTCTTATGTATTAGGTGGCCGTGCGATGGAAATTGTTTATAACGAGTCTGAGCTACGTACATACATGCGTGAAGCGGTTAGTGTGTCTAATGACTCACCAGTATTGCTAGATCGCTTTCTAGACGACGCGATAGAAGTTGATGTGGATGCTATTTTTGACGGTGAAGAATTATTAATTGGCGGCATTATGGAGCATATTGAACAAGCCGGCGTCCATTCTGGGGATTCTGCGTGTTCGTTACCGCCTTTTGATTTAAGTAAAGATGTGCAAGATAGAATGCGTGTACAAACTAAGCAACTAGCTAGAGAATTAGGTGTTGTTGGTTTAATGAATATTCAATTTGCTATTAAAGGCGATGATATTTATATCTTAGAGGTAAATCCTCGTGCCTCTCGTTCTGTACCGTTTGTGTCTAAAGTTACTGGCTATCCATTGGCTAAAATTGCCGCACGTTGTATGGCAGGCCAAACACTAGCTGAGCAGGGCACAACGGAAGAAGTTATTCCAGATTATTTCTCCGTTAAAGAGTCAGTGTTTCCTTTTGTTAAATTCCCTAATGTCGACCCGATGCTAGGCCCAGAAATGAAGTCAACAGGCGAAGTGATGGGCGTTGGCGACACATTTGGTGAGGCGTTTGGTAAATCTCAACGTGCTGCTGGCATTGATTTATCTGATGAAAATAATGTCATTTTTAGTGTTCGAGAAGCGGACAAAGTGAAAATGCTAGAGCTCGCGAGAACGTTGATTTCCAGGGGTAAGCATATTTATGCTACTCGCGGAACAGCGGATGCACTAACCGCAGAAGGCATTGAATCTGAAGTGGTTAATAAAGTAGGTGAAGGTCGCCCGCATATTGTTGATGTGATTAAAAATGAAAGCATTCAGCTGGTGGTTAACACGACAGAAGGTAAGCAAGCGATTACGGATTCATCATCAATTCGCCGTGAGTCGCTACAAAACAAGGCTACTTACTGCACAACTATTGCGGGTGCTAAAGCAACTATTGATGCACTTGCTGATATTAGTGTTAAAGAAGTTAGAGAGCTTCACGACTTACAAGCTAGAAACTAAAAGATAAACGGCTAGGAATTGTCTATGAACAAAACACCATTAACTGTAAAAGGTGCTAAAACGCTAACAGATGAGCTTGATGAGCTTAAAAACGTTAAGCGCCCTCAAATTACTGAAGCGATTGCCGATGCGCGCGCTCACGGTGATTTAAAAGAAAATGCAGAATATCATGCGGCACGTGAAGAACAAGGGATGGCAGAAGCGCGTATTAGAGATATAGAAAGCAAATTAGGCAATGCGCAAGTTATTGATGTGTCTACGCTGAATGCAAACGGTAAAGTTGTGTTTGGTTGCACGGTTGAGTTAGAGAATGTTGAAACAGAAGCGGTGATCATTTACACCATCGTTGGTGAAGATGAGGCAGACATTAAAAATAACTTAATTTCTTACGCGTCCCCTTTCGCAAAAGCATTAATTGGTAAAGAAGAGGGTGATGTGGCAGAGGTCAGAGCACCAGCCGGTGTGACTGAATACGAAATTATTGACGTACGCTACGAGTAGCTTTTCTTATTTGGGTTTTCACGGAAAAACACAGCAACAGACCCTATGCTTTGAATAACATCTGATTGAGTTTTCTCGGCAATAGTATTAATCATTTCTTTCTTTTCAGCGCGATCACTAGCAGACACTTTAACTTTAATAAGCTCATGATGATTCAGGGCTAATTCCACTTCATCTAGTACACTCGTTGTTAAGCCAGATTGCCCAAGACGAACAACAGGCTTGAGAGAGTGAGCATGGGCTTTTAGTTTTTTAACTTGTGCGTTTGAAAGTGGCATTTATTTAAATTAAAGTAGTATTAAACACGTTATTTTACGCGAATTGCACCCTAAAAGTATGACTTAAATGACAAAACACAAGAACAAACAACAATGGTTAGATGAGCACTTTAATGATGAATACGTTAAAAAGGCTCAGCAAATGGGTTTGCGTTCACGCGCAGTATTTAAATTAGAAGAAATAGATAAGAAAGATAAACTTATTCACCCTAATCAAATTGTCGTTGATTTAGGTGCAGCACCCGGTGGTTGGTCAGAATATACCTATAAAAAAGTAGGTTCTAAAGGCCAGGTAATTGCGATGGATTTGCTAGATATAGAACCTATTAAAGGCGTGAGCTTTTTAAAAGGTGACTTTAGTGACGATACTGTCTTTGCTGAACTGCAAACCATGATCAATAATCTACCGGTAGATGTTGTATTGTCAGATATAGCGCCTAATATGAGTGGTAGTAAAGCAATTGATCAACCTAAATCTATGTATTTGGCAGAACTGGCGCTAGATTTTGCGATCAATAGTTTGCATAAAAAAGGTGTTTTTTTAATAAAATTGTTCCAAGGCGAGGGGTTTGATCAATACGTTCTTGAGGCAAGAAAATCTTTTTCCAGTGTTATCGTAAGGAAACCAAAAGCGTCACGTGCAAGAAGTAGAGAAGTTTACCTTTTGGCAAAGGGCTTGAAATTATAGTAACCTGTCCCCAAGTAGTAATGAACGAATTGTGTCAAATAGAGTCATAGTGTTGAATAACATTCAAATATAACTGAGGAGTATTGTTTTGAACGAGATGGTTAAAAATATAATAATGTGGGTGGTTATCGCCGGCGTACTAATGTCTGTGTTTAATAACTTTGGCGGCGGTGCAAAACAACAATCTAAAAATGTACTCAGTTACTCTCAATTCATTAACTCTGTTAACGCAGGCCAAGTTAGCAAAGTGGCTATTGATAGAGAACATAATATTATTGGTGAAACAACTTCTGGTGAACGTTTTACATCACGTAGCCCGGGTGATATGCATTTGGTCGACGACTTATTGAAAAATGGCGTTGAAATTATTGCGAAACCACCTGAAGAACAATCAACATTAATGTCCATCTTCATCTCATGGTTCCCAATGCTGTTATTGATAGGTGTTTGGATTTTCTTTATGCGCCAAATGCAAGGTGGCGCTGGCGGTGCTGGCGGGCGAGGTGCTATGTCGTTCGGTAAAAGCAAAGCTAAATTATTGAACGAAGATGAAATTAAAGTAACATTCGACGATGTGGCTGGTGTTCAAGAGGCTAAAGAAGAGGTTGTTGAAATTGTTGAGTTTTTAAGAGATCCAAGTAAATTCCAAAAACTAGGCGGCATGATACCTCGCGGCGTGTTGATGTCAGGTTCTCCTGGTACCGGTAAAACATTACTGGCTAAAGCTATTGCTGGCGAAGCTAAAGTTCCTTTCTTTAGTATTTCTGGTTCTGACTTTGTTGAAATGTTTGTCGGTGTGGGCGCATCTCGTGTAAGAGACATGTTCGAACAAGCGAAAAAAAGTGCACCATGCATTATCTTCATTGATGAAATTGATGCCGTTGGTCGTGCTCGTGGTATTGGTATGGGTGGCGGTAACGATGAACGTGAGCAAACATTAAACCAATTATTGGTTGAAATGGATGGGTTCTCAGGTAACGAAGGCGTTATCGTTATTGCGGCAACAAATAGACCGGATGTATTGGACCCTGCGTTGCTTCGCCCAGGTCGTTTTGATCGCCAAGTGGTTGTGCCATTGCCTGACATCAGGGGTCGTGAGCAAATTTTAAAAGTCCACCTTAAGAAAGTGCCTGCACACGATAGTGTTAAGCCGAATACAATCGCGCGTGGTACACCTGGGTTCTCAGGTGCTGATTTGGCTAACCTTGTGAACGAGGCAGCCTTGTTTGCAGCGAGAGCGAATAAGAAAACGGTTGATATGAACGACATGGAAAACGCTAAAGACAAAGTCTTGATGGGTGCTGAACGTCGTTCGATGGTGATGAGCGAAGAAGAGAAGAAATGTACCGCTTATCACGAATCTGGACACGCAATTGTGGGCCGTTTAGTGCCTGAGCATGATCCTGTGTATAAAGTAACTATTATTCCTCGTGGCCGTGCATTAGGCGTAACGATGTTCTTGCCAGAACGCGACGCCATTAGTATTAGTAAACAAAAATTGGAAAGTCAGTTGTCTAGTTTATATGGTGGCCGATTAGCGGAAGAGATAATTTTTGGTGAAGAAGCAGTAACAACTGGTGCTTCTAATGACATTGAACGAGCATCCGCGATGGCTAGAAACATGGTCACGCAATGGGGCTTTTCAGAAAAGTTGGGTGCCTTAAATTACGGTGAAGATGAAAATGCAATGGGTCATTCAGGTGGTCAAAGCAAAATGTTTTCTGATGAAACTGTACAGCTGATAAACAGCGAAGTACGTGTCTTTATTGACCGTAATTATGACCGTGCAGAAAAACTGTTAAAAGAAAATATTGATATTTTGCATTCAATGAGTGAAGCGTTGATGAAATATGAGACGCTTGATAGTGATCAACTGGATCAATTGATGGCAAGAACAGCTGTTAGCCCACCTAAAGACTGGGAAGATGATAGCGACGAATCTGGTTCTGGTACTGTAGCGGCCAAACCAGAGTCTGATAAACCAGCTAAACCTGACTCACCTGCAGTAGGGGATCCAGCAGAACAACCATAAATTCGATGAATTTTTCTGGTATAGAACTAAACCTAAAGAACCCCCATATTATGGGGGTTCTTAACATTACACCAGACTCTTTTTCTGATGGTGGGCAAAACAATTCTGTTGATAAATCAATAAGCAACGCATTAAAAATGGTTGAGGCAGGCGCTTCAATCATCGATGTTGGCGGTGAGTCTACTCGCCCAGGTGCAGTTAAGGTTTCGTTAGAAGAAGAGTTACAGCGTGTTGTTCCAGTAATTGAACGTTTGCGCTCTGTATCGGATGTTATTATCTCGATAGACACCAGCAAGCCACGTGTTATGCAAGAAGCCGTGAGTGCAGGCGCAGCGCTTATTAATGATGTGTTCGCCTTAAGGCAAGAAGGCGCTGTTGAAATGGCTGCTACTTTAAATGTCCCTGTTTGCTTAATGCATATGCAGAAAACACCTCAGGCGATGCAGGAAAACCCTAAATATAGCGATATACTTAACGAGATAGACACGTTCTTTAGCGAAAGAATTAAGGTGTGTGAGCGAGCAGGTATCTCAAAATCAACACTGATATTGGACCCGGGTTTTGGTTTTGGTAAATCGTTACAACATAACCTAACCTTGCTTGCGAATTTGTCAATATTCAAACACTTTGGGTGCCCGATTTTGGCTGGTTTATCTAGAAAGTCGATGTTTGGGCTTCTCTTAAATAAAAAGGTTGATGAGCGTTTAATTGCAAGTATATCTGCTGCTGTAGTTGCAGCTATGAATGGAGCAACTATACTTAGAGTTCATGATGTTGTAGAAACGAAGGATGCACTTAGCGTTGTCAGTGCGGTTCAGCATCATATTCAAACTTAAAAAATCAAAAGGTCTATGCAAAAGAAATATTTCGGTACAGATGGAATACGGGGTGAAGTAGGTAAAGGCGCGATCACGCCAGAGTTCATGCTAAAGCTAGGTTGGGCAACAGGGAAGGTGTTCCAAGCTCACGGTGATTGTAAAATAGTGATTGGAAAGGACACTCGAATTTCAGGTTATATGTTCGAATCGGCACTAGAAGCAGGGCTTGTGGCTGCAGGCGCTGATGTTCACTTATTAGGACCTATGCCAACACCGGGTATTGCTTATTTAACGCGTACATTACGTGCCCATGCGGGTATCGTCATTAGCGCGTCACATAACCCTCATTACGATAACGGAATAAAGTTCTTTTCGGGCGAAGGTAAGAAATTACCGGATGAAATAGAATTGGCTATTGAACGTAAAATTGATGAAGCTCTGGTTGTCGTTCCATCAGAAAAATTAGGTAAAGCAACGCGGGTTGAAGATGCAGCCGGACGCTATATAGAGTTTTGTAAAAGTACAATCCCACCGTTATTAGGTCTGGAAGGTATCCGGGTGGTAGTAGATTGTGCGCACGGTTCAACGTATCACATTGCACCTCATGTATTCGAAGAGCTTGGTGCAACAGTAATTAAGATGGGCGTTAGTCCAGATGGTTTAAATATCAATGATGGTGTGGGTGCTACACAGCCAGAAGCCTTACAAAAAGCCGTGTTAAGCAATAAAGCTGATATGGGTGTTGCGCTGGATGGAGATGGTGACCGTTTGATTATGGTTGATCATACGGGGGATGTTTTAGATGGTGATGAGCTTATTTATATTCTAGCTAAAACACGTAAAGACAAAGGTTATTTAGGGAAAATTGTTGTCGGTACGACAATGACAAACCTGGGTGTAGAACATGCACTTAATAAGTTAGGTGTTGAGCTAAAACGAGCAGATGTAGGGGACCGTCATGTCATCGCCATGATGAATGAGACTAAGGCTGTTCTAGGTGGGGAAGGGTCTGGGCATATTATTTGTGCAGATAGAACAACCACGGGTGACGGTATTATTTCTGCACTGCAAGTCATGGAAACCATGAGTAGAGAAAACAAATCACTGCATGAATTGAAACAGGATATACAAAAATACCCTCAAACGATGATTAATGTACGTTTACAAGGTTCAGAAAAATTCGTTATAAATGATGAAATTAAAGCGGAAGTAACAAAAGCTGAAAACGAATTAAACGGTTCAGGTAGAGTGCTATTAAGGCCATCAGGTACAGAGCCTCTTGTGCGTGTTATGGTTGAAGGTAAGGATGCGTTACTCGTTAATTCAGTCGCGAAAACACTTAGCGCTTCTGTGGAGCGTATCTTAGCGTCGTAACATCAACGTTAAATGTAATAATCAATGTCAAATGAATATTGCATTATCGGGCAATAGTCGCTAACCTTCTCCGTTTTATTCGGGAAACAATGATGCGTCAGCCTCTTGTATTAGGAAATTGGAAAATGAATGGCTCAATTGCTTTGGCAAGTGAGTTAATTCAGTCGATTGGAGCGGGCATTGATGATAAAATGTCGTGCGAAATCGGTATATGTGTTCCTTTTGTGTACCTAAATGTTGCGAATTTGAATGTTCAAGGCTCGAAGATCAGCATAGGGGCTCAAACCGTCTCAGAATATCCACCAGGGGCTTATACCGGTGAAATATCGGCAGAGATGCTGTCTGATCTTAAATGCAAATGGGTGTTAATTGGGCATTCAGAAAGGCGTCAGTACTTTAATGAGACTGATGAGCAATTGGTGTTAAAGGTGAAAGTTTCTCAAAAAGAAGGGTTAACCCCAGTTTTTTGTATTGGAGAAACTGAAAAAGAGCGACAAGATAATAAAACGTTTGAGGTTATTGAGCGCCAACTCAAAGAACTATTATCTGATAAAAGTATAGATTTTAATAACATAGTGTTGGCATATGAGCCTGTATGGGCTATTGGTACCGGTTTATCTGCCACACCAGAAGAAGCACAAGTTGTTCATGCTTATATTCGTAATTTGCTGGCGACGAAGGTGCCTGAAAAGGCGCAAACAACAAGAATTTTATACGGTGGAAGTGTGAACGCTGGTAATGCACAGACACTTTTAAATCAACAAGACATAGACGGCGGATTAATTGGTGGAGCTTCTCTTAATGCTGAGGCTTTTTTGACAATTTGTCGTCATGCTAAATAGGACAGAAAAATGAGTATTTTTGCAATTGTATTAGCGGTTCACGTTTTAATAGCTGCTTTAATGGTAGGGTTGATATTGATTCAGCACGGTAAAGGTGCAGACGCGGGTGCAGCTTTTGGTAGTGGCGCTTCTGGTACTGTATTTGGATCAAAAGGATCAGGTTCTTTTTTAACTAGGTCAACCGGTATTCTTGCCACATTATTTTTCATAACAAGTTTATCGCTAGCCTACTTAGGTGCCAATAGAAGCGAACCTGACGATCTTATTGATAGTATTTCGAATAACCCTGTACAACAAACTGTGACTGAATCTCCAGAAGATTTGATTAAAGGGATTACAGCCCCGGGGACTGACGCTGTAAAAGAACAAACAGGCGTTTCTATCCCCGAATAACTTTTTGCCGAGGTGGTGGAATTGGTAGACACGCTATCTTGAGGGGGTAGTGTCCTTATGGACGTGCGGGTTCAAGTCCCGCTCTCGGCACCACGTTATCTAAATGAGTAAATTTTCGTAAATGATTAATCAATTCGTGATGTTTATCGCTTTGTTAATGGCATTGTTTCTAGCAAACTTACCATGGCTCAATGACAAGCTTTTTTTCATTATAAAGTTACACAAAAAATCTGGCTGGATACGTTGGCTGGAGTGGGCATCATTTTACTTAGTGGTTTTAGCTGGTGGGTTTGCATTAGAACGTAAACTAATGGGGATTGTATCTGAACAAGACTGGGAGTTTTATGTGGTCACTATTTGTTTATTTATAGTTTTCGCTTTACCTGGTTTTATCTATTGTTATGATTTGAAAAAGGTTTTAAAGAATCGCCGCTAAATCAACAAAGTAGTATTTTGTAATCACCAAAAGATAGCCTTTTAGGCTATAATTTATTTTTAAATTTAGGAGACTCATTCAAAATGAAAGCACCTGTTCATGTTGCAGTTACTGGCGCCGCTGGTCAAATTTCGTATTCATTATTATTCCGTATTGCTTCAGGCGACTTTTTAGGCCCTGATCAACCAGTTTGCATGCACTTGCTTGAGATTACGCCTGCATTAGGCGCGCTTGAAGGTGTTGTCATGGAGCTAAATGATTGTGCGTTTCCTTTAGTTCAAAACATTGAAATAACTGATGATGCAGAAGTTGCATTTAAAGATATTGATTTTGCGTTTTTAGTTGGTGCCCGCCCTCGTGGCCCAGGTATGGAGCGTAAAGACTTGTTGGAAGCGAATGCAGCGATCTTCTCTGTACAAGGAAAAGCGTTAAATAAAGTGGCTAAACGTGATGTGCGCGTATTAGTAGTGGGTAACCCTGCAAACACTAACGCATTAATTGCTATGAATAATGCACCGGACTTAAATCCTCGTAATTTTACTGCCATGACGCGTTTAGATCATAATCGTGCGATGAGTCTTTTAGCTGAAAAAACAGGTGCTCACAACACGGATGTAACTAACATGACAATTTGGGGTAATCACTCAGCGACGCAATACCCTGATCTTCACAATACTTTGGTAAAAGGCGAAGCCGCTTTATCCAAGATTGATGCTAGTTGGTATGCGGATGAATATATTCCAGCTGTACAACAACGTGGTGCTGCTATTATTAAAGCACGTGGCCTATCAAGCGCGGCTTCAGCAGCGAGTTCTGCTTTAGATCATATGCGCACTTGGGTACAAGGAACTGCAGACGGCGATTGGGTTAGCATGGGTATTCCTAGCGATGGTAGCTATGGTATATCAGAAGGCCTTATCTACTCATTTCCTGTTACCGTAACAAATGGTGATTATTCGATTGTTCAAGGTCTTGAAATTAATGATTTCAGCCGTGAAAGAATGACGGCGACTGAAACAGAACTTAAAGAAGAACGTGATGGCGTAAAGCATTTGTTTTAATAGCTAAATCAAATATTTAAGAGGGTAAGTTAATCTAAAACTTAACCTTTAAGATAATAAAAAGCCATGTATTTTCACATGGCTTTTTTTATGCTTTTTCAATACTAACCGTTGAATATTTAAATTCAGGGATTTTTCCATCGGGGTCAAGCGCAGCGCTGGTTAAGATGTTTGCAGCAGATTCTACAAAAGCAAAAGGGATAAAAACCAAATTTTGCTGAATGTTATCATCAAGACGCACTTTAAGTTTTATAGTGCCACGCCTACTGGTGATTTTAGCTAATTCACCGGCTTTAATGTCCAACCTTTTAGCATCGTTACTGTTTAGTTGCACAAAAGCTTCTGGTTCTAAGGTGTCTAAAACATGGCTTCGGCGGGTTATGGAGCCTGTATGCCAATGTTCAAGCTGACGGCCTGTGGTTAATATGAATGGGTATTGTTCATCCAACATATCATTGGGTGGCGTAAAGTTAGCGGGAACAAATTGACCCCGTGAATTAGCTGTTGGGAATCCATCCGCAAAAACGATCTCTTGCCCAGGTTTGTCGGGGGATGAGCAGGGGTAGGTGACAGCGTGTTCATTATTAAGTCTGTTCCAATTAATATTGGATAGGGAGGGCATCGCGAGTTGCATTTCAGCGTATACGTCTTTGAGATCGGTATATGACCAGTTTAATTCTAATCGATTAGCAATGCGTTGAATGATCTCCCAATCAGCTTTTGCATTACCGGGTGCTTTAACGGCTGCACGGCCTCTTTGAACTTGTCTATTAGTGTTTGTGACCGTGCCATTTTTTTCGGGCCAGGCGGCAGCGGGTAGGACGACGTCAGCAAACATAGCCGTTTCTGTGAGAAAAATATCTTGAACGACCAGGTGTTCCAATTTGGCTAGCGCATCGCGGGCATGATTTAAATTTGGGTCTGACATGGCGGGGTTCTCACCCATTATGTACATCGATTTAATGGTCTGATTATGAATCGCATCTATAATTTCAACAACTGTTAAGCCGGGTTCAGACTGTAATTCACAAGACCAAAGCTGTTCGAAAAATGTGCGTGCCTTAAGGTCATCGGTTTTCTTATAGTCGGGGAAAAACATAGGGATTAAACCGGCATCAGAGGCTCCCTGTACGTTATTTTGACCGCGCAAGGGGTGTAGGCCGCTTCCAGGTTTACCAATATGTCCACACATTAGCGCAAGAGAAATAAGGCAGCGAGCGTTGTCTGTCCCATGTGTGTGTTGAGAAATGCCCATGCCCCAGAAAATAATGGCAGACTTTGCTTGCGCGTATTTTCTAGCGATAGTTTTTATTACATCGGCAGCGATACCACAGATGCTTTGCATTTGCTCGGGTGAGAATTGTTTAAGATGTTCAGCTTGTTGTTCAAAACCAGTTGTATGGGATTGTATGTAAGATTCATCGTAGAGTTTTTCATCAACAATCACGTGCATGATGGCATTCAGTAAGGCAACATCTGTACCCGGGGTGAACTGCAACATGTGTGAAGCATGGTTTTTTAGAGCTTGCGCCCTGGGGTCCATGATAATTAATTCGCAGCCATTCTTTGCCGCTTGTTTGAAGAAACTAGCAGCAACAGGGTGGTTCTCACTCGGGTTGGCACCAATAACGATAATGACATCGCTATCTTTAACGGTAGTGAATGGGGCGGTAACAGCACCAGACCCAATAGTTTGCATTAGTGCAGCAACTGACGATGCATGACAGAGACGGGTACAGTGATCAACGTTGTTATTACCAAAACCCGTACGAATTAATTTTTGGAATAGATAAGCTTCTTCGTTTGAACACTTGGCAGAGCCGAATCCAGCTAAACTACTCGTACCATTTGATTCTTTACACGCTAAGAAGCCTTTTGTTGCAACGTTTAAAGCTTCTTCCCATGAGGCTTTTCTAAAATGTGTTAATGGGTTGGCCGGGTCAATATTGATGCCTTTCATAATATTGGGTAGTCTGATTAGAGGCTCTGTTAACCTTTGTGTAGACGTAATGTAATCAAATCCAAAGCGGCCTTTAACGCAAAGTCGACTGTCATTAGCGGGCCCTTTTGCACCATCAACTGAGAGTATTTTGTTATCTTTAGTATGAATGTTTACTTGGCAACCTACGCCACAATACGGGCAAACCGATCGCGTTGTTTTATCGGCATCAGTGTTATTGTTAGTTGCATTTGAAAGTGCATTAGTAGGGCAAGCCTGTATACATTCGCCACAAGCAACACAGGTAGATTCTGCCAGAGGGTCATCAAAGTCAAACGTGATGTACTCATTATGTCCTCGACTCGATAGACCAATCACATCATTCACTTGAACTTCTCTACAGGCCCTAATGCAAAGATTACAATGAATACATGCATTGTGTTCCATGCGAATGGCAGGGTGTGTCATGTCAGAATTTGTTCGAGGGGATTTGGGAAACCGAGAAGGCTTGCTGTGCATTGACGATGCAATGTTGGCGAAGTTAGAGTTGTTTAGCCTTTTTCCATTTAAATCAGTTCCTAATAGTTCCATCACCATGTTTCTAGCACTGACAGCTCGTTTGCTGTCAGTATTGATGACCATTTTGTTACTTGGGTAACGGCAGCACGATGGAGCGAGCGTTCTTTCGCCTTCAATATCGACCATACACACTCTGCAATTCCCATCTGCTCGGTAGCCGTTTGCATCGTTGAAACATAGATGGGGGATATCTATATTTTCACGCTTAGCAACCTGCCAAATTGTTTCGTCATGATTCGCGTCGACTTGTTTACCGTTGAGGTTAAATGAAACGTTTGTTGCCATCTTATACCTCATCCTCAAAGTATTTGATTGCTGACAAGATGGGGTTGGGAGCGGCTTGACCAAGGCCGCATATGGATGCATCTGTCATGACAGATGCTAATTCATTTAACAGGGGTTTATTCCAATGTTCTTTAGCTATTAATTGACTCGCTTTTTCGCAACCAATTCTGCAAGGTGTGCATTGGCCACAGCTTTCGTTATTAAAAAAGTTGAGTAAGTTGAAAGCCGTATCTTTAATATTATCTTGTTCAGATAGTATGATGACGGCATGAGAGCCGACGAAGCAGCCATAGTCGGTAAGGCTGCCAAAGTCTAAGGGCAAGTGACTTAAAGAGGTGGGGAGAATACCGCCAGACGCACCTCCTGGCAAATATGCTTTGAAGGTGTGGCCTTCAATCATTCCTCCTGCAAGTTGTATCAGTTCTTCAGCAGAACTGCCTGCAGGTGCAACAATAACGCCGGGGTTATTAACCCTGCCAGATAATGAAAAAGACCTAGGCCCATCAGCGCCATTTTTTCCTTGCTGTTTAAACCATTGGGCGCCTTTTTTTAATATGCTCGGTAACCAATAGAGGGTTTCTACATTCTGAATTAATGTTGGACGGTCAAATAAGCCGCGTTCAGATACATACGGAGGACGGTGTCTAGGGATGCCGCGTTTACCTTCAATCGATTCAATCATGGCGGACTCTTCACCACAAATATAGGCACCCGCGCCGCGCCGTAACGTTAAGTATCCTTTATTAATAAGCTGCCGTTCAACTAAACCCTGTATTTCTAGGGTTAGCAATTCATAAATTGCAGTGTATTCATCGCGCAGGTAAATATAAATTTTGGAGGCACTGACTACGTGTGCCGCTATTAATATGCCTTCTAAAATCTGGTGTGGTTTGTTGGATAAGTAATAACGATCTTTAAAGGTGCCTGGTTCGCCCTCATCTGCATTAACGCATAAATATTTTGGTGACGTTTGGTCCCTTACGATTCGTAACTTACTGGCCGTAGGAAAGCCTGCACCACCCAAGCCTTTTAAACCAGATTCTTCAATTCTATCAAGTACGTCATTCGCTTTTAATTTATTGTTATACAACGCTTGAAGCGTTTGGTAGCCGCCATCGTCAACGTATTGTTCATAGGTTTGATGGTTGGTTGGCAATGGCTTTATTGCTTTATCTTTTATGCTTGTAAGTAAAGAACTGACAGTGACATTGCCTGAATAATTTTTACCTACGGCTGCAGCAGGCGCTTTATTACAAAGCCCCATGCAGGGTGCAGGAAGCACTCGCACATCATTTTTTATATGCAGTGATAGTTCTTTTAAAAGCTCGTCAGACCCTGCCATGTTACAACTTAAGGAATCACAAATTCGTACGGTTAGAGGCGGAGGAGGTTTTTGGTTTTCTTTAATAACATCAAAATGATGATAAAAAGTGGCGACTTCGTAGACTTCTGATTGAGATAGTTTTAACTCATTGGCCAACGCCATTAAGTGAGAGGCGCTAATATAAGACCATTTGTCTTGAATAAGGTGTAAGTATTCAATGAGTAAGTTTTTTTGTCGTGGCTTACCTTCTAATAACGTTTGTATGTCTGCTTGTGCAACGGGATCTAGTTGGCGGCCTTTATTAAAAGAGCGGCCTTTACGTTTCTTTTTACTTCCAGGTCTTACATTGATTTTATTATTTTGCGCCATCACGGATGGTTCTTAAAACAAAAGAAGTTATAAGGTAACATAAAAAAGGCCATGTATTTACATGGCCTTTAATACGAATTATTTATACTATTAGTTTAAGCTTGGGCCGGCAGCAATTAGAGATTTTCCCTCATCATTATCTGTATATTTTTCAAAATTATTAACAAACAATTGAGCCAAGTCCTTAGCGCGCTTATCCCATTCAGCCGCATCTTCGTAGGTGTCGCGTGGGTCGAGAATATCGCTGTGAACACCTTGTAATGAAGTAGGAACTTCTAGGTTGAAATAAGGGATGTGCTTGGTTTCAGTATTTTCTATAGAACCATCAAGAATCGCGTTAATAATGCCGCGGGTATCTTTAATTGAAATACGTTTACCAGTACCATTCCAGCCTGTATTAACAAGGTAGGCCTGGGCACCAACAGCGTCCATACGCTTTACAAGCTCTTGAGCATACTTAGTAGGGTGGAGTGATAAGAATGCAGCACCAAATGCAGCCGAGAAGGTCGGAGTAGGTTCTGTAATACCTCTTTCTGTTCCAGCTAATTTAGCCGTAAAACCAGACAAGAAATAGTATTTAGTTTGTTCGGCGGTTAATTTAGATACGGGCGGGGTTACGCCAAACGCATCTGCCGTTAAAAAAATAACTTTTTTAGCGTGGCCGCCTTTAGAAACAGGTTTGACTATGTTTTCAATATGGTCAATTGGGTAAGAAACACGTGTGTTTTCTGTTTTAGAGTTGTCTGCGTAATCGGTAGCCCCATCAGCACCAACGGTTACGTTTTCTAATAATGCGTCGCGGCGGATAGCACCATATATTTCAGGTTCGTCTTCTTGACTTAGGTTGATTACTTTTGCATAACAACCACCTTCAAAGTTAAACACACCATCATCATCCCAGCCATGCTCATCATCTCCGATTAATTGGCGATTAGCATCAGTCGATAATGTTGTTTTACCGGTGCCAGATAAACCAAAGAAAATAGCAACATCGCCTTCTTTACCAATGTTTGCTGAACAATGCATTGAAGCCATGCCGCGAAGTGGAAGTAGGTAGTTCATCATGCTGAACATGCCTTTTTTCATTTCTCCGCCGTACCATGTGCCGCCAATCAGCTGTATTCTTTCTGTTAAGTTGAAGGCAACAAAATTCTCAGAGTTTAAGCCTTGTTCTTTCCAATTTGGGTTCGTTGTCTTAGCACCATTCATCACAATAAAGTCAGGCTCAAAATCAGCTAATTCTTCCTCTGATGGGCGTATGAACATGTTTTTAACAAAGTGAGCTTGCCATGCTACTTCAACAATAAAACGTACAGATAATCGCGTGTCTTTGTTAGCGCCGCAATAGGTATCAACAACAAAAAGTCGTTGTCCTGATAATCTGTCAGTCACTAACCCTTTTAATTCGTCCCATGTTTCTTTCTCAAGAGGCTTGTTATCATTCTTACCTTGTGTAGACCACCAAACAGTATCACGAGATACATCATCCATCACGATGTATTTATCTTTTGGAGAGCGGCCTGTAAAAACACCAGTATCTACTGCAACAGCCCCAGATTTAGTAACGGTGCCTTTTTCGTAGCCGGATAAATCATCACGTGTTTCTTCTGCGAATAATAAATCAAAAGAAGGGTTATGAATGACTTCAGTTGGATTGATTATTCCGTATTGAGTTAGGTCTAATGTTTTAGACATTGTTCAGGCTCCAGTGGTATTAAGTTAATTTGTTATTTTTAATGACTGCGTAGGCAGAGTGATTGTGAATCGACTCGAAGTTTTCAGCTTCCAAAGTATAGGCTAATATTTGCGAATTTTCATTTAGGGCATTAGCAACATCTCGCACGACATCTTCTACAAATTTTGGGTTGTCGTAGGCACGTTCAGTAACGTATTTCTCATCAGGCCGTTTAAGCAAGCTGTAGAGTTCACTAGATGCCTGAGATTCAACTAATTTAATAATATCTTCAGCATATAGGTCGCCGTTTGTTTTAGCGTTTACCGTAATGTGTGACCGTTGGTTATGAGCGCCATAGTCGGATATTTTTTTAGAACAAGGGCATAGGCTTGTTACAGGGACAACAACTTCAATATGTATTGCTGTACCAGCAGGTGACCATTCGCCTTCAAGTTTAATTTGATAATCAAGTAGACTATTAACGCCAGTAACTGGTGCAGATTTGTTTATAAAATATAAAAAATTTGCTTCTATATAGCCAGTGTCCGCTTCAAGAAGCTTGGTCATTTTTTGTAAAAGCGCAGCAAAACCCTGAATAGATAATTCCTGACAATCTTCATTTAATAAAGCCACAAAACGTGACATATGTGTGCCTTTTTGGTTGTGAGCCAAATTGACAGACATATTGAATGTGCCGACAGTTGCTTGCTGGTTTGCATTTTTATCGACAAATACAAACGGGTGGCGAATATCTTTTATGCCCACTTTGTTGATGGGCATATTTCTTGAATCTGGTCGGTTTTGTACGTCTTCGATTGTCATGTTTTATTTTCTATTTTACGATGCAAGTGTGTCGTCTTTATCGCTAAGTGATTTGAGGTGGTTGGCTATCGTCTGAGAAATGTTTTTTGAATCTAGCCCTGTCTCTTGAAGCAGTTCTTCTCTTGTTCCATGCTCAATGTTTGTGTCGGGCAAGCCGATATTTAAGACATTAACGTCGAGTTTTTGTTCATTAATGAACTCGTTTATAGCGCTACCTGCACCCCCTTTAACAACATTTTCTTCAAGGGTAACAATAACGGCATGCGATACAGCGATGTCAATAATCATGCTTTCATCAAGCGGTTTTACAAAGCGCATATTGATAACGGTCGCATTTAATTCTTTTGCAACGTCAAGCGCAGGACTGACTAATGTACCAAACGCTAACAAAGCAACCTTCTTACCATCACGTACTTTGATGGATTTGCCAATATTGATGGTGTCTAGCGTTTCAGTGATATCAACACCTGGGCCAACGCCTCTTGGATACCGAACAGCCACAGGGCCATCGTAATCAATCCCGGTTGATAGCATCAGGCGACATTCGTTTTCATCTGCTGGCGCCATAATAACCATATTGGGTAAACAGCGTAGATAGCTAAAATCATACGAGCCAGAGTGAGTTGGGCCATCTGGACCAACAAGACCAGCACGATCAATAGCAAACAATACAGGTAATTTTTGCAGGGCTACATCATGTATTAATTGATCATAACCGCGTTGTAAGAAGGTTGAATAAATGGCCACCACAGGTTTTAAACCTTCGCATGCCATGCCGGCGGCAAGCGTAACTGCATGTTGTTCGGCAATGCCAACATCGAAGTATCGATCTGGGAATTCTTGTTCAAACGCTACCATGCCAGAACCTTCACGCATGGCTGGCGTTATACCAACAACGTGTTCATTAGCTTTAGCGATATCGCATAACCATTGGCCAAAAACCTCCGTGTATGTTGGCTTGGCAGGTTTCTTGGCCGGCAAATTATTATGGGTAGGGTCGAAAGTAGACACGCCATGATACCCAATTGGGTCAGCTTCAGCGGGAGAAAAGCCTTTGCCTTTTTGTGTAACAACATGAAGGAACTGTGGGCCTTGCAAGTCTTTTAAGTTGGACAGTGTTGTTACCAACGTTGGCAAATCGTGCCCATCAATTGGGCCGATATAATTAAAACCAAGCTCTTCAAACAAGGTGCCGGGCACTATCATGCCTTTTACATGCTCTTCTGTTCTTCTAGCGAGCTCCCAGACACTGGGCATATTAGACATAACTTTCTTGCTGCCTTGTTTTACAGTGGTGTAGAACTTGCCTGATAGTAATTTTGCTAAGTAGTTTTTCATTGCGCCAACATTGGGCGAAATGGACATATCGTTGTCATTTAAGATAACCAATAAATTAGCATCTAAAGCGCCAGCGTGGTTTAGTGCTTCAAATGCCATGCCGCCGGTGATGCCACCATCGCCGATAATAGCAACGGTTCGTTTCTTATTACCTGTTCTTTCGGCAGCTATAGCCATGCCTAATGCTGCGCTGATGGAGGTGCTTGAATGACCAACACCAAACGCGTCATACTCGCTTTCTGCGCGTGTTACAAAAGGGGTGATGCCATTCTTCTTGCGAATGGAGGATATTTTATCTTTACGGCCAGTGATGATTTTATGGGGGTAAGCTTGATGGCCAACGTCCCAAACCAATTTGTCATTTGGGGTATCAAAAACATAATGAAGGGCAACAGTTAGTTCAACTGTTCCAAGCCCTGCAGCCAAATGTCCGCCAGATTTGCTAACAGAAGAAATAAGAAAGCGACGTAATTCATCTGAAAGAACGACCAGATCTTTGTCTGTCAGTAAACGTAAGTCACTGGGCAGGTTGATTTTATCGAGCATTGGATAGTGGTCAGAAAGAGTCACGTAATAGCAGTAAAATACGGTTAAGTTAAGGGAACGTATTATCCTGTGCTAGACAGTTGTATGCAAGGATTATGCATGACGAGATACAGTAAATTCAGCTATATGGCGTAAATGATTAGCGCGTTCATCAAAATCAGAAAGATTCGACATAGCATCGACATATAAATCACGCGCCAGTTGTTGAGACGCTTTTAAACCGATTAAGGCAGGGTAGGTGGCTTTTTGGGTTTGTTTGTCTTTACCTTGAGTTTTACCTAATACATCGGTAGATGAGGTTTCATCAAGAATATCGTCTTGCACTTGAAACGCTAGGCCGATGCATTCAGCATAGTGTTTTAGGTGCAAATAATCGTTACCTGACGGCAACCGTTTTAGATTAGCAACAAGGGTGACGCACGCACAAATGAGTGCCCCAGTTTTATGTAAGTGCATGCTTTCAACTTCTGCGATGGTGACGCTTCTACCTTCATTTGATAAATCTATTGCTTGGCCACCAACCATGCCACGCGACCCTGCTGCTTGGGATAGTAATTGAATACAGCGTACTTTTTGTGGATCTGAAATACTTGCATTGGATAGAACCTTAAAAGCCAATGTTAATAACGCATCTCCAGCTAAAATAGCTGTCGCTTCATCGTAGGCTATATGACAACTGGGTTTGCCGCGTCGTAAGTCGTCGTCGTCCATAGAAGGCAGATCATCATGTATTAGAGAGTAAGCGTGAATAAGTTCGATGGCGCAAGCGATGCTATCTAGGGCATCATCAGCGATATTAAATACATGGCCTGTAGCGTACACAATCATTGCTCGAATGCGTTTACCACCCTTTAAGGTTGAATAACGCATAGCTGCGTGCAGTCTTTTAGGCTCAATAGTGTCAGAAGGTAATACGGAATCTAACGCTAATTCTATTTGCTCTAGTTTTACCTGTTGGAACGTTTCAAAAGATGACATTGGAAAAAGTGATTATTGTTCGAAATCAACGGGTTTAGCCGTATTGGATTTGCTGAGGAGTATCTCAACCTTTTGTTCTGCCTCAGTTAACGACTTTTGGCATGATTGAACCAGTTTAATTCCTTGTTCAAACTCCTTTAATGAGTCTTCAAGATTCAAACCGCCGTTTTCCATACGTTCAACCAGTTCTTCTAATGTATGGAGAGATGATTCTAAATCGAGTTTTTTTGCTTTGGCCATATCGGTTATTGAATGTATTAAGTAAAATTGTATTATACGCGTTTCATCAGGAAATACTGTTGACATCAATTAGAAGCTAACGTATCTTGAACCTTCCTTTAGACTAAGTCTAAGCTTGGCCTAAGAGGTAATTGATATCAATCAACACGAGGAATTATTATGTCACTTAAAGGTTCTGAAACAGAGCAAAATTTAAAGGATGCATTTGCTGGTGAATCACAAGCAAACCGTCGCTACTTATACTTCGCAAACAAAGCAGACATCGAAGGCTACAACGATGTATCAACTGTTTTCCGTTCAACTGCTGAAGGTGAAACCGGCCATGCGCACGGTCACTTAGAGTATTTGGAAGAAACAGGTGATCCAGCGACTGGTTTGCCGATTGGTGGAACAGAAGATAACCTTAAAGCATCTATTGCTGGCGAAACACATGAGTACACTGATATGTACCCAGGTATGGCTAAAACAGCACGTGACGAAGGTCATGATGAAATTGCTGATTGGTTTGAAACACTTGCAAAAGCGGAGCGTTCACACGCTAACCGTTTCCAAAAAGCGTTAGATACTTTAAACGCATAATTTTGGTGTAGTAGATTAGAAAGGAGGGTACGCGCGTACCCTCCTTTTTTATTGGAGAAAGACATGAGAGAAGGTAGCTTAGAAGCCCCAACCAGACACCCGTTAGATTGGAAAAACGCGAGTTTTTACGATGAAGCTAATTTGTTTAATGAATTAGACCGCGTGTTCGATATTTGTCATGGTTGCCGCCGGTGTTTCAATTTATGCAATTCGTTTCCATTACTGTTCGATGTTATTGACGAGTCCGAAACGATGGAGCTCGACAGCGTCGATAAAAAAGTTTACTGGGATGTTGTCGATAATTGCTACCTGTGCGACATGTGCTTTATGAGTAAATGCCCGTACGTACCTCCTCATGAATGGGACTTAGATTTTCCTCATTTAATGTTACGCGCAAAAGCGGTTAAATTTAAAAAAGAAAATATAAAACAAAGAGATAAGTTAATAACCTCGACAGATTCTATTGGAAAATTAGCCTCTATACCGATTATAGTAAACGCTGTTAATGCAGCGAATAGCAGTAAAATGGTGCGCGGCTGGATTGATAAAGCATTGGATATCCACCCCGACGCGGTTCTCCCTAAATACCATAGCGATACAGCACGTAAACAATTGGCTAACCATACAAGCGTTAGCAGTGAGCCAAGAGCGTGTGAAGAAACAACCGGCAAAGTGGCTATTTTCACTACTTGTTACGGCAACTATAATCGCCCCGATTTAGTGAATGACTTGGTTGCTGTATATGAACACAATGACATTACCGTTGATATTTGCAAACAAGAAAAATGCTGCGGTATGCCGAAATTAGAATTAGGTGATTTGGAAGAGGTAGAGCGCCTTAAAAATAATAATATTCCTGAATTAGTACGTTTAATAGACGCAGGTTTTGACATTATTGCGCCTGTGCCTTCGTGCGTACTGATGTTTAAACAAGAACTTCCATTGATGTTCCCAAATGATGCGGATGTGTTAAAAGTACGTGATGCGATGTTTGACCCGTTTGAATACTTGATGTTGCGCAATAAAGGTGGCTTTTTAAAAACCGACTTTAAAGAAGAGATTGGTGATGTGTCTTATCAAGTGGCATGTCATTTGCGCGTTCAAAACATTGGCTTAAAAACTAAGGAGTTATTAGAATTAATTCCGAATACATCTGTAAAAGCACATGAACGTTGTTCGGGGCACGATGGAACGTATGCACTAAAAAGCGAGTTCCATGAGATATCTAAAAAGATTGCTCGCCCTGTTGTAAATCGGGTAGATAAAGACCAAGGAGCGACCTTTTCAAGCGATTGCCCGATGGCTGCCGACCACATTGCAGCTGGTTTAAAAAATGAAAAAACAGTTAAAAATCCAATGAGTTTACTCAAGCAAGCTTATGGTTTATAGGGTTAAAGAAAATTAAAGGAACATGATGAAAAAGTTAATTAAAGATGAATTATATTCATTAGAAGAATATTCAAACATGCGTACGGAATACAAGACTAAAGTGCGTGCACACAAAGAAAACAGAATTGTACGGATTGGTGAAAATGTTAGTTTGCATTTTGAAGATTACCTCACCATGCGATATCAGGTTCAAGAAATGCTACGTGCAGAAAAGATATTTGATGCAGCGGGCATAAACGAAGAAATTGAAACCTATAATCCACTCATCCCTGATGGCCAAAATTGGAAAGCGACCATGATGATTCAATTCAATAAGGTTGAAGACAGGGTAAAAGCGTTGGCTGAAATGATTGGTATTGAAAGGGCAACTTGGGTGCAAGTAGAAGGGTTTGATAAAGTGAGCCCGATTGCAAATGATGACCTTGAGCGCGAAACAGAAGAGAAAACATCATCTGTGCATTTTTTACGGTTTGAATTAACGCCAGAAATGGCAACGGCGGCTAAACAAGGCGCAGCAATTAATATGGGTGTAGAGCATGCAGCTTATACGCAAACTTGCCTACCGATTGCTGAAAACTTTAGAGAGTCTCTCGTTAACGACCTAAACTAGCCAGTAGCACGCGTTGCTTGGAGTTTTTCTATTAAACTTTGCACGCTACAAGGAACATGTAAATGATAACCCTGGCCGTAATCAACACCTATGTCAGCTAGTTTGTCAAAAATCTCGGCGTTTTCCACGAATTCGCCGATGGTTTCTTTGCCCATTAAATGGCCAATTTCATTAATGGATTTTACCATCGCAAGGTCTAGTTCATCATCCAGTATATTTTTAATAAATTGGCCATCAATTTTTAGAATATCGACGGGCAATTTCTTTAAATATTCGTAGGAAGATAACCCCGTTCCAAAGTCATCTAAAGCGACCTTGCAACCCAGTTTTCGAAGCTTTTCAAGAAAAATAATGCCTGCTTGCGGGTTAGATATTGCTGCAGTTTCTGTTATTTCAAAACATAATTTTTGAGCAGGCATTCCAGAACACTTTATCGCATCTACAATGACATTGTATGTGCTTTCTTCTGCAATTGTTTGGCCAGATAAGTTAATGCTGACCCAGCCAAATTGATCTTGAATAGTAGCCATTTGTTGGATGCTATTTCGTATTACCCAATGATCAATTTTATGCATTAATTTGTAACGTTCAGCAGGGGGTAGAAAAACGTAAGGTGCAATAATATCGCCTTTATTATCAAGCATGCGTACCAATATTTCGTAATTGCATAGCTGGGTGTGTTGGCTATTTCCCACAAGTTTTGAAGAACAAATTTTTTGCACATAACACGTAAATTTATCGGTTTTTAATGCGTCTTGAATTTGGCTAACAATATTCCCTTGTTGTAACCGTTGTAAAACTACTTGATCTGACGAGGTGTGGATATGAATACAGTTCCTGCCTTCTTCTTTGGCTAGATAACACGATGTGTCGGCAAGGTTTAATGCCTGCTCATAAGACTCAATGGTGATGTCTAGGCTGATGATGCCGATACTGACACCCAAGCTAAATTCATTTTTTTCCCAAACAAATGTGAAATCGTCAATAGCCTTACGTATTTTTTCTCCAATAGTTTGGGCAACAGATAAAGAGCAATCATGCAAAAGAATACAAAATTCGTCACCGCCCACACGAGATAGAGTGTCTGCCTTACGTAACAAGTGTTTTATGATTTGGCTAACTTCAATCAATGCGACATCACCAGCGCCATGGCCTGAGCTATCGTTAATGATTTTAAAGCGGTCTAAATCCAAGTACAGTAAGGCGTGCAAACCGTTATCAATTTTAGTTTGATTGATGTTTTGTTTTAATATTTCGTCAAATCCACGTCGGTTTATTAATTTTGTTAATGGATCGTGAGTTGCCTCAAAACCGAGTTTAGACGTTAAACGATGTTTTTCCGTGATGTCTTTAAAATACCAAACGCGTCCATGAATGGTTTTGCTTCGATGCAAGGGGAAGGATGTCATATCTAACACACGACCATCGTTCAAATGGATAAGGGAAGCGATTTTTTCTATCGATAGCGGCTTAACGTCGGTTACTATGCTGGCAATGTCTTCAATATTGGATATAACCTCAGCGCCTAGCTGGAGCACATTAAGAGTTGGCTTTCCTATTAATGTATTTCCGCGCTTTACAATATTAAATGTATCAAGAAAAACGGGGTTTATTGTAATCACATTTCTGTTGTTATCTTCTACCAACAAACCATCGTCAGATGCTTCCATAATGGCGCGCTGTATATCCAACGTATCTTCAAGCTTGTTTGTGGACTGTGTTATGCCAGTAATGTTTTTAAAATACCAAACACGTCCTTTAATCTTTTTATTGTGAATGAGTGGAAAGGAATCCATTTCTAAGACGGTGCCATTTAGCAAGTAAATGTTATGCACAATTCGTTCTTTATTTGTTGCTGATAAATGAGAGACGACGGGGCCAATTTCATCAGCGTTTTTAATAACAGGTAAACCTTTTCCCAAAAGGTCTAAGGTCTCTATATTATTAGTGTTAGGTGGGGGTATTTCAAAAAATGTGTAAAAATTTTGGTTGATGGTTATTACTTTCCTGTTGATATCTTCAACAAGTAAACCATCATCAGATGCTTCAAAAATAGCATGTTGAATATCTAGTGTTTCACTTAAAGCATTTTTAGCTTCAATTTGAGCAGTGGTATCTACAGAGGTAATAAGATAATGCGTTTTACCGTTATAGTTAATGATAGACCCCGTATTTTCGACATGAATTTCATTACCTGCACCGGTGATTTTTTTGCCTTGAACGAAGGCATGCCCGTTAATATTTAGGTTACTAAAAAACTGCTCAAACAATGATTTACTTTCTTTAGATAAAAATTGTTGACCATGTTGATTAATTAATTCACTAAGTGGGCGGCCATTTAATGTGCAATAGACTTTATTTGCATAAACTAGGTTTTTGTCGGCATCGTAAATAACCTGAGCTAATGGGCTATTATCAAGTAATTCACTGGATAATTCGGCAGCATTGATTAAGGAGGGTATGTTGAAGAGGTGAGTAACGGAGCCTTTAATTTTTTCTGAAACGGCTGTTAATATTTGTTTGTCTTCGTCTGAATACTGGTGATTGGTTTCACAATGGTGTACTCCAAAGGCCCATTTATCATTATTGTCAGCCTCTACAATGCACGACATTTGGTTTTGTATTTTAAACTGTTCGTATATACCAGCTAAACCTTCATCTTCAAGCGATGCTATTTTATAATCGATGGCCGATGTCGACGATAATGTTTGTTCTGCTATGTGGTTACAAATTGGGTTGACGGGTCTGTATGTTTTGAGCTGATTAGCACCAGGATACTCAGGTGTTGTTTCTTCAATAGGTATTAGGTATTTTTCAGCATTAACTTCACAGGGGTACATTAACCAACAGCGACCAGCATCTAAGGCCGTCAACGTATCGCGTAGTATAATTTTTAACCTGTGATGTTCGGCTAGCGGTAAGGCCAGTGTCTCATCAACTTTATCAAGTAGCTCTTTAAATCTCATAATTTCCGTGTAAAAAAACGCTAAAGTCCTTAGTTAATAATAGACTATCTATAAAGTTATTTTGTTATTAAGCCTGAAATATTCTTAACTTAATGATTGTGTGAAAATGTTGAACTGCGTATGCTTTGTGCGAATAATTTCACCTTTAATTTAATAAATAAATAGTTTATGAGTGAGCAATACAGTGCCTCTGATATTGAGGTGTTAAGCGGGCTTGACCCGGTTAAAAAACGTCCCGGTATGTATACCGATACAGTGAGGCCAAATCACCTTGTCCAAGAGGTGTTGGATAACAGTGTTGATGAGGCAATAGCCGGTTTTGCATCACAAATCGACGTAACTGTTTTTAAAGACGGTTCAATTGCAATTGTAGATGACGGCCGTGGCATGCCTGTGGATATTCACCCAGAACATGGTGTGCCAGGCATAGAGTTGATTTTAACGAGGCTGCATGCGGGCGGTAAGTTTTCAAATAAAAATTATCAGTTTTCAGGTGGTTTACACGGTGTAGGAATTTCTGTTGTGAATGCCTTGTCAACGCGTGTTGATGTTGAAGTTAAACGCGAGGGGAAGCGTTTTCATATGGCATTTGAGAACGGCGACAAGGTGTCGGATTTAGTAGAACTAGGAACGGTTGGGCAACGAAACACAGGCACATCTGTCCGTTTTAAACCCGATGCTCAATATTTTGATTCTGTTAATATCTCGATGCCTAAATTAAAGCATGTGCTACGGGCAAAAGCGGTGTTATGTCCTGGGTTACGTATTAATTTAAATGATGAAATTAATGCCGAAAAATTCGAGTGGTTTTATGAGAATGGACTCACTGATTACTTATTAGGTGAATTAGAGCATTTAACACTATTACCGCCAGAAGGGTTTGTATGGGGTGCGAGTAGTGAGCGAGAGTCTGTTGAATGGGCAGTAGCATGGTCATCTGACGCAGGTGAAGGAATCACTGAAAGTTATGTAAACTTGGTGCCAACATCACAAGGTGGTACGCATGTTAATGGTTTGCGCACAGGGTTAACGGAGGCGGTTCGGGAATTTTGCGAATTCCAATCATTATTACCCCGTGGTGTAAAAATTACGCCAGATGATGTCTGGGAGCGTTGTCATTACGTGCTTTCTATAAAACTAGAAGACCCACAGTTTTCAGGCCAAACAAAAGAACGCTTAACATCGCGTGAATGTGCAGCCTTTGTGTCGGGCGTGGCGAAAGACAGTTTTAGTTTGTGGCTAAACCAACACCCAGCGATTGGTGAAGAAATTGCCCAAATTGCTATTCAACGAGCACAAAATAGACAGCGTGCTGGAAAAAAGGTTATTCGCAAAAAGGTTACGAGTGGCCCTGCATTACCCGGCAAACTGGCTGATTGTTCATCACAGGATTCTTACCGTTCAGAATTGTTTTTAGTGGAAGGGGATTCGGCGGGTGGTTCTGCAAAACAAGCGCGTGACCGTGAATTCCAAGCCATTATGCCGCTTAGGGGTAAAATTTTAAATACTTGGGAAGTTGACCCCGTTGATGTTTTAGCATCTGAAGAAGTACACAATATTTCAATAGCGATTGGTGTGGAGCCGGGCTCACCTAATTTAAAATCATTACGCTATAACAAGGTGTGTATTCTGGCCGATGCGGATTCTGATGGTCTACACATTGCGACCTTGTTATGTGCATTATTTGTACGCCACTTTGCACCGTTAGTTGAAGCAGGGCATATTTATGTGGCAATGCCACCGCTGTATCGAGTAGACGTGGGTAAACAGGTGTTTTACGCACTAGACGATGCCGAAAAAGAAGGGGTGTTAGACCGAATTGCCGCTGAGAAATTAAAAGGCAAAATTAACGTTCAGCGATTTAAAGGGCTGGGTGAAATGAACCCAGCTCAATTACGCGTAACAACGCTTGATCCTGATACACGTCGCCTTGTCCGTTTAGAAATGCACCCCGGTGACGCAACACATGCAAAAATGGATATGTTGTTAGCCAAAAAACGCGCATCAGACCGTAAAGCGTGGCTTGAAGAAAGCGGCAACTTGGCAGAACTTTAAGAGATTATTATGAGTACAACACAGTTTGAAAATATTGAAACGCTGCCGCTAAAAACGTTTACTGAAAAAGCCTATTTGGATTATTCCATGTACGTGATTTTGGACCGTGCGTTACCACATATTGCTGATGGCTTAAAACCTGTACAGCGTCGTATCGTGTACGCGATGTCTGAATTAGGTTTGTCAAACAACGCCAAGTTTAAAAAGTCCGCAAGAACGGTGGGGGATGTATTAGGTAAGTTTCATCCGCATGGGGATACAGCCTGTTATGAAGCAATGGTGCATATGGCACAACCCTTTGCTTACCGTTATCCATTAGTTGATGGGCAGGGCAACTGGGGTTCACCAGATGATCCAAAATCATTCGCGGCGATGCGTTATACCGAATCTCGCCTTGCACCGTATTCAAACAGTTTGTTGAGTGAGCTGGGGTTGGGTACGGTTGATTGGACAGATAACTTTGATGGCACCTTGCAAGAGCCTGTTTTGCTTCCAGCCCGTTTACCAAACTTATTATTGAATGGAGTAACAGGTATTGCTGTGGGTATGTCGACGGATATTCCACCGCATAATTTGAATGAAGTGGCCACTGCTTGTATTCGCTTGTTAGATGAGCCAAAAGCGGATATTGATACCTTAATGGAGCATATTAAAGGCCCAGATTTTCCGACAGAAGCAGAAGTCATAACCTCGCGTGAAGATATAAGGTCAATGTACGAAAAGGGTATGGGCAGCCTACGTGCCCGTGCTCGATATGAGATGGAACAAGGGCAAATTATTGTTACCGCATTGCCATATCAAGTATCTGGCGCAAAAGTATTAGAACAAATAGCGGCACAAATGCGCGCTAAGAAATTACCTATTGTTGAAGATTTGCGAGATGAATCTGATCACGAAAACCCAACACGCTTAGTGATTGTTCCCCGTTCGAATCGTGTCGATATTGAACAATTAATGTCGCACCTTTTCGCTACCACAGATTTAGAACGTACCTATCGTGTTAACTTCAACGTAATTGGCTTGAGTGGAAAACCGCAAGTTAAAAACTTAAAAGTATTATTAACTGAATGGCTAAGTTACCGTATAGAAACAGTTAGGAAACGCTTAGATTATCGATTAGATAAAGTTAATGATCGTTTACATATTTTAGATGGGTTGTTAATTGCGTATTTGAATATTGATGAAGTAATCAAGATTATCCGCGAAGAAGAAAAGCCAAAAGAAGCGATGATGGTACGTTTCGGCATCACCGATGTTCAGGCGCATGCGATTCTTGAAATAAAATTACGTCAATTAGCGAAATTAGAAGAATTTAAAATTCGTGCGGAACAAGATGAATTAGCAAAAGAACGTGATTATTTAGAGAAAATACTTAATTCTAAACAACGGTTAAGAACACTCGTAAAAAATGAAATTCAGGCGGATGCTGAACTGTATGGTGACGCTAGGCGCTCACCAATTGTTAGCCGCCAATCAGCGCAGGCTTTGGACGAGCGTGCCTTGATTCCGAATGAACCAATGACGATTGTTATTTCTCAAAAAGGTTGGGTGCGTGCGGCTAAAGGCCATGATATTGACCCGAAAAGCTTAACGTTTAGGTCGGGCGATGAATATTTAGCCTCTGCAAAAGGCCGCAGTAATAGTTTGGTCTATTTTCTAGATTCAACGGGTAGAGTTTATAATTTACCCGTTCATGGTTTACCGTCGGCACGTGGGCAAGGCGAGCCAATAACGGGTAGTTTGAAGCCACCAGCCGGTGCAATGTTTACAAACGTTATAGCAGGTAAAGATGAGTTGATTATGTTGGCATCTGATGCTGGATATGGTTTCGTAACAAACATCAGTGGCTTGCAAACAAAAAATAAAGCAGGCAAGGCTTTGATATCATTACCTCAAGGGGCTAAGCTGCTTTCTCCTGCATTATTTGAATCGAATGATGGATTAGTCGCCATTATCAGCAAACAGGGCCGCTTGTTGATTTTTCCTGCTTCTGCAGTGCCCGAACTTAGCCGAGGTAAGGGGAATAAGTTGATTCAGGTGCCGGGTAAAGATTTAAAATCGGGTGATGATTGCATGATGGGATTCTGTGTAGTGAGTGAAGGGCAAGCTATTCGTATTAATGCGGGTAAACGCCATATTAATTTAAAACTCTCTGATTTGGACGCATACAGAGGTAAAAGGGCGCAACGTGGTACAAAGTTGCCAAGAGGCTATCAAAATCCGGATGGTATTGAGTTGGTGACTAAAGATTAATGATTTGAATGCGTGACATAAAAAAAGCCAAGCTTCTATGCTTGGCTTTTTTATGACAACGATATCTATCCAGCGACGATTGGAATGCCAGCAATTTTAGACTGCCATAAGGCGGGGCCGGTTTTGTGAACAGACTCTCCTTTAGAATCCACCGCCACAGTAACGGGCATGTCTTCAACATAAAACTCGCGAATGGCTTCCATTCCAAGGTCTTCAAAGGCAATGACTTTTGAGCCTTTAATTGCTTTGGATACTAAATAAGCAGCACCACCAACAGCCATTAAATACGTGGCTTTGTGTTTTTTAATCGCTTCGATACCCGTAGGGCCACGTTCAGCCTTACCAATCATGCCAAGCAAGCCGGTTTTATCAAGCATCATTTCAGTGAATTTATCCATGCGAGTAGCTGTAGTAGGGCCAGCTGGGCCGACCACTTCTCCTTCAACTGGATCAACAGGGCCAACATAGTAAATAAAGCGATTTTTAAAATCTACGCCGTCGGGTAATGGCTCACCTTTGGCAAACATATCGGCAATGCGTTTATGTGCGGCATCTCGCCCTGTTAGCATGTGTCCACTAAGCAGTAATCTGTCGCCCGGTTGCCAAGCTTGAGCTTCTTGTTCGGTTACCGTGTCTAGATTAACGTGCTTAGTTTGTGCATCAGGTGCCCATGCAACATCTGGCCAGTCTTCAAGTTTTGGTGGCTCAATAAATGAGGGGCCTGAACCATCTAACACAAAGTGTGCGTGCCTTGTTGCTGCACAGTTTGGGATCATGGCAACAGGAAGCGATGCAGCATGTGTTGGCATATGGTTGATTTTTACATCTAATACAGTGGTGAGCCCACCAAGGCCTTGAGCACCAATACCTAATGCATTGACCTTTTCGTATAGTTCTAAGCGAAGTTCTTCAGGGCGATCATTTGGGCCACGATCTTTTAGTTCTTGAATGTCGATGTGTTGCATCAATGACTCTTTAGCCAGCTTCATGGCCATTTCAGCCGTGCCGCCAACACCAATACCTAAAATACCGGGTGGGCACCAGCCAGCACCCATAGTAGGAACAGTTTTAAGCACCCAGTCAACGAGGCTGTCACTTGGGTTTAGCATGACGAATTTTGATTTGTTTTCAGAACCGCCACCTTTAGCTGCAACATGAACGCTAACGCTATTACCAGGAACAATCTTCATATGGACAACAGCAGGTGTGTTGTCTCCGGTGTTTTTACGTGCGCCTAATGGGTCAGAGACAATAGAGGCTCTTAATACATTATCTGGGTGTTTGTATGCACGTCTAACGCCTTCGTTGCACATGTCTTCAAGGCTCATGGTAGCGTCCCATTGCACATCCATACCAACCTCTAAAAATAGATTAGCAATGCCAGTATCTTGGCAAATAGGGCGGTGGTCCATTGCACACATGCGAGAATTTAAAAGAATCTGAGCCATTGCATCTTTGGCCGCAGGTGACTCTTCTAGGTCATAGGCTTTGCCAAGTGCTTGGATGTAATCTTTAGGATGATAGTAAGAAATAAATTGGAATGCCGCTGCGACGCTTTCAATAAGATCGTTCTGCTTAATTAGGGTCATTTTATTTAAGAGGTTGCTTAAAGTAAGACCTTATTGTATCAAATTGTACGTGTTATATTTTTTTTCAATTGTGGGAAAAACATTTCTTCAAAATCTTCTGCAGGCATGGGTTTTCCGAACATATAGCCTTGTACTAAGTCACAATTAAGACTTTCAAGCAAGTCACATTGTTCTTTGGTCTCAATGCCTTCGGCGATGACGTCTACACCCATACTGTGTGCCAAGATGATGATGGTTCTAATGATATCTGCATCTACTCTATCCGTTAGGCTGTTCATCACAAAAGACCGATCAATTTTAAGTAAATTAATGGGGAAACGTTTAAGGTAACTCAATGAAGAGTAACCGGTGCCAAAATCGTCAATAGCTAATTTAACACCCATTTTCTTAAAAATACCTAGTTTTTCTATCACCGCTTCTTCGTTGTTCATAACAGAACCTTCGGTAATTTCCAACTCAAGTAAGTGCTTGGGTAATTCAGTTCTTTCGACAATGGAAGTAACTTTGTCTACGATTTTATCGTCACCTAATTGGTGGGCCGATAAGTTAACAGCAACGGTGATAGGTTGTGCGCCTTGGTCAAGCCATCCTTTTAGGCAATTACACGCTGTTTCTAATACCCATTCGCCGATTAAATGTATTTGCCCTGTTTCTTCTGATAATCCAATAAAATTGTCCGGTGGAATAAGCCCTTTTTCAGGATGAAGCCAACGAATTAATGCTTCCATTCCAACCAATTCACCTGTGGCTATATTAAATTGAGGTTGATAAAAAACTTTAAGTTCATCTCGTTCAATGGCACCCCTTAAGTCATTTTCAATGGTTAAGCGATTGTTAACACTATCTTCCATGGCTTGGTCGTAAAAAACGTACGGCTTTTTATTTTCTTTTGACTTATACATGGCAATATCAGCATTCTTAATGAGCGTGCTAATATTAGTTTTTTGTGTGGTTGATGAAACGCTAATCCCAATACTTGTTCCAATATGCATTTCTTTACCTAAAAAAACAAAAGGTCTGGTTAAATTCGATTGTATCTTTTTTGCTAAACTTTCAATGTTGGTTGTTGATTTAATATCGGTCAGTGCGATAACAAACTCATCACCACCAAAACGAGAAACAATGTCATTAGTTCGGACGCTTCTCGTTAAACGTTCAGACACGACTTTAAGTAATAAATCACCAGCTTCATGGCCATATGAATCGTTAACCAGTTTGAAACGATTTAAATCAAGAAACATGAGTGCTAACACTTTATCTTTTCTCTCATGAGCAGAAAGTACTTCAGCCGTTTGTTTGGAAAATAAATTTCTGTTAATTAGCCCGGTTAACGGGTCCTTGTACGCCAAGTCAGATATTTGACTTTCTGCATGTTTGGCAGACAACAGTCGCTCAACACGGTGTTTGAATAGAGAAAAGTTAATGGGTTTAGATATATAGTCTGAAGACCCTACTTCAAACGCTTTGTTGATTGATGCTTCATTATCAAGCGCAGTGATCATAATGATAGGAACTGTGCCTTTTCCAAATCTATGCGTTATTTTTTCGCACGTTTCAAACCCGTCTATACCAGGCATCATCGCGTCTACAATAATGAGGTCAGGTTGGATTCGTTCACAATATTGAAGCGCCTGGTCCCCACTAATCGCTTCATCAACTAAATAACCTTGTTTTTCTAGTGTTTTCTTTAATGTAAACCGAGCTGTTCGATCATCGTCTATAACTAATATTTTTTTCGTATCAGGATCCATAACGGAACTATTACGATCACTATCACGCTTTAGGTTTTTGTCTGGGTTTAGTTTAAATTCAACGGCTTTGATGACTTGTTCTGTCTCAAAATCAATTCGTTTATAAACTAAAAGTAATGAGTCAGTATCGTTGTATGAACAGGCTCGTTCCATTGCTTCGCATGCATTGCTTAATTGTGTAGCGCCAAAGTTAGCAGCACTGCTTTTTAGCGTATGTGCTGCTGAGCTTAAAACTGTTAAATCAGTATTTTTAAGACCATATTCTAATTGTGTTAAATACCCAGGCGTATCTTCAATAAAGAGCTCTAAAACAGTTTGTATGTCCCCACCAAGGGTTTCTTCCAAGTAGGTGTATATTTCCTCATCAATCACAGAATTGTTTACGACATTACTTTCTTCTTGGCTTACAATCGAAATGTCATTTGTGCTTTTGCTGAGCCATTTAGTCAGTATGGTTGCTAATTTCTCAAGTTTAAGAGGTTTAGACAAAAAGTCATCCATTCCAACCGCTAAGCATTTTTCTCTGTCACCTTCTTGTTTATTAGCAGTCATAGCAACGATTGTTGTATGGTTGCCTTTTTCTTCAAGTTTTCGTAATTGATACGTTGCTTCATAACCATCCATTTCTGGCATTTGGCAATCCATAAATATCAAATCGAAGGTTGAACGAGAGGCGATTTCAATAGCTTCTTTTCCATTGTTTGTTAAAGAAATGTGACATTTGAAACGTTCGAGCATTGCTTTGGCAACCAGTTGGTTTGCACGGTTGTCTTCTACAACAAGTATTCGAGCGTCATCAAATTCTGGCTGAGATGGTTGTTTTTGATTAAAATCATTCTGTTGTGGTGCTTGTAGCTTATGATTATCTTGAGTAAGAAGAGTGAGCAAGTCACCTTCTCTAACAGGTTTTGTCAGAGAGTAGAGCTCATTCTCTAAAGTGGTCTGTTCAGCATTATTGGTGCTGTTTTTTATAGTCAGCACAACATTTGAAGCATTAAGTGTTTTATCAGCGTTAATTGCTTTTGCTAATGCCTGTTGTTTTAGTCCTATACGCAACTCATCGATAATAATAAAATCGTAAGGTGTCTTGTTGGCAACTTCTTCACGTGCTTTACGTAGGGCTGCGTTGCCGTTACTAACAAAATCAGCTGTATATGATAAGTTGTTAAGATGTTTAGCCATAAAGCGTTTACATAGGTCGTTATCGCCAACATATAAAATACGTTGATTAACAGGCTCTATGTTTTGAAGCGCAATTAAAGATGCGTTAGCTTCATCATCAATTTCAGTTTGAATGGTAAACCAGAAGGTACTCCCCGCTTCAACAGAACTGTTAACTCCAATCTCGCCACCGAACAATGTGACTAGTTGTTTACAGATGGCTAATCCAAGCCCAGTGCCACCATATTCGCGTGTTGTCGTGCTATCAGCTTGAGAGAATGCTTCGAACACTTTTTCTTGAGCTTCGATTGGAATGCCAATGCCCGTATCAGTAATTTCAAATAAAAGAGAGAAGTCATCTGAGTCAGATGCATGTTTTGAAACAGAAATACTGACATCACCTTCCTGCGTGAATTTAATGGCATTTCCAAGTAAATTATGGAGTATTTGTTGTAATCTTGCGCTGTCACTTATTATATTAATAGGGACGTCGTCATCAATAAAATAAGCGATAGAGATATTTTTTTGATGTGCTTGTGGGCTCAATAAAGATGTAAATTCTTCAAGTATTTTCTGAATATTAAATGATTTATTATTAAAGTTAATATCTTTTTGATCGTAAACTGAAAAGTCTAAAACATCATCAATCAATTCTAATAATGAATCAGCGCTAGATGAAGCAACTTCAATGTATTGCTGTTGTTGAACTGATAAACTCATTTCAGATAAAAGCTCTAACATGCCCGAAATGCCATTCAGAGGGGTTCGCAATTCATGACTAACGTTAGCTGCAAATTCACCCTTTACTTTGGCGGCCTCTAGTGCAAGATCTCGAGTTACTTGTAATTCAGATTGGCGTTTTTGAAGAATTTTCATCAAGTTGTTGAATGCCCGTTCCATTCTAACGATATCTTGAGTGGTTCCTCTATTTGCTTCTATAAATTTACCTTCGCTAGCGGCGGTTTGCATACTTTCAGCGAGGTGATGAATAGGTTTTGTAACCCTACTTGTTACAATCAAAAGAACCCACAACACAATCATTGCTAATATACCAATCACGAGAAAATTATAGATGTAGAAATCTTGTTTAAGCTGAGCAAGTGTTCCTTTGCCAACTTTTAATTGGACATAACCTAATAATTGAGGCTCAAAACTGTCGTCAAAGTAGGGTTCGTCTTCATTATCATAGGTTGTGAATACAGGCGAGCTATAAATCCATTCGCTATCTGTTTCGATATCTAGTAGCTTTTCCTTTTCACCTTTCGTGGAAATTGCCAAACGTTTAATGCCTTCATGACTGAGATAAATGGGTTTACCTTTATCATCATAAACACCCGCTTGTAATATATCCGGGAAGGCCAGCATCGAATCAACAATGAGTTTTGCTTCGTCCTCACTTTGATATAACAGTGCTAAACGACTGTTTTCTGCAAAAGATCCAACCAGTTGGATGCCCGTTTTATTTAAACTTTCTTGTACCGATTGGCTGGATAAATTTGACGTTACTAACGTGGCTATAATAATTAATAAAATGGTCCCTACAACGTAGGTAGATGCTAATAGTCGCCTAAATGTAGAATGGGTAAATGTATGTAAAGGAGAGTTATTCATACTCTATTTCTCCCTTGGGTAAATGACAGTAAAATCGTCTTCACTGAAATAGTCTGCAGATAATGATAAATGTTTGGCCGTTCTTTTATTCGCAACCATTAGAGTTGAGCGCATCGGTTCAAGGTTGTTATTTTTCCCATGTAATATATCAATGGCTTTTTGTACTAAATCTTTTCCCAGTTGTTTGTTATCGGGTAATGATGAAAACAATGCGCCTCGTTTGACATGTCTAGGGTTACTAGAAAAAACAATGGTTTCATGTTCCCATGCATCCGCTAATATTCTAGGCAAAAGTGACTTTTCATCCAACGTAGGGTCATGCTGTAGTAGCCATAGTGCTTTTGTAGGAGAGGATGAGTTTTCTATAATCTGTTTGTAGGTTAAGGCCGCTTGTTTAATGTTTTCGACAGGGTGTTTGTTTAGTTTTAAATTTAATTCTTTAGCCACTACTTGCGCACTGTCTATCAACCAGCCGTTTGTTAATTCATGATAAACGACATTTATTTCAGTAACTTGGGGGGCCATTTTCTTTAATCGTTTGAATAAAATACTTGGCTCAGGGGTAATCGAAATCCCTGCTTTACCTTGTTCAAAATGATTTCTAGAAAAGAATGAAGCCCCATAGATGAGTTTAAATGGACCCTTTAATTGCTTATTAAATTGTTTAAATTCAGTGCCTAATAAAATCACAGCATCTGGTTTAGTGTTTTGTAACCAGGTAGACATCGCTTCGGGGCTTTCGGTTTTAGGTACAGGCCAAATAGTGATGTTGCTTTCTTGACGAAGCTTCATGCCTTCTGTGATGTTTTCAAAAAAAGTATTAAACGGCTTTCTAACATCAGGGTAAATAACCGCAATATGATAGTTAGCTTTCGCAGACAGAACATCACCTGCTAAAGCAGAAAATGCTATGAGAATAATTAATAACGTTTTATGTACAGGCTTTCTTTTTTGCATATAACTGACTTATCTTCCGTGATAGATATGTTGGATTAACATGAGGGGCTTGTGCCTAGTTAAAAGATGTTCTTAATTCAACAAAAAACCCTCTACCAGCCAATGGTAAGTCATTAGGGATTAAACCGGGTGCTAGTGACGGTTCAAACGCATCTTCGTCAAACACATTACGAGCCGATACGGCCAGCTCAATATTTGGTGCTATCTCTCTAGCGCGTAACGTAATATCCACAATACTATAATCGTCAATATCAGAGCGGAGGTCGCCTGCGGCTCTCTGTCTATCCATCACATGGTTTAATTGTGAATTGATGGACCAAACAGGTGTTAGAGCGTAATTGGCACGAATGTAGAGCTGTTGTTGAGGCGCATCAGCCGCGTCACTGTTAGTCGCTTCGTCTTCAGACGATTGATAAGCGTAATTGCCGTTGATTGATAAGTGCTTAGTTGCTTTCCATTTGACTTCAAGCTCAACACCGTGGCCTGTTTGCTCGCCTGTATTATTAGCAGTGGTGGGGTTAAAGCGGATAATATCCTGCATTTCATAATAAAAAGCATTAAATCCTAAACGTAAATCTTCAGATGCTTTGTAGTCGAAAGCAATTTCGTAGGTATCGATAATCTCGGGGTCTAAATTTGGGTTACCAACCGCAACAGGGTTATTAATATTAAATTGTTCAGCGAAGGAGGGCGCTCTGAATGATCGGCCATACAATAATTTACTGGTTAAGCGATAACTTGTTTGCCAAACCAATGCTAACCGGGGATTAACGGTACTGCCAAAATCTGAATAATCGTCATATCGTAAACCAGCAGTCAATGTCCAATCGGGTGCAAAGTCCCATGCGTCTTGCACAAAAGCATAATAAATTTTACGGGTTTCTTCTTGGTTAAACGGTGTGGTGTTAGTTACGTCTACAACACTTCCTAATGGCACCAATACAGCACCAAAAGGTGTTAGTGCGGTAATGAAATTTTTCTTTTCTTCAATTTTGTATTGATCTTGGTGATGGAAGCCTGCGCCAATACGAATATCATGTTTGTTTATGCCAGTATAAAATGCTGAGAGGTCAATGCGATTATGGCGCTCGTACACATCAGGTTCAGCAATAACACCGTTAGGGAAAATGCCAGCGCCCGTATTAGTGCCAGGGGGCAATAATACTAGGTCAGATTTGGTGATAGTATTAAAAAAACTGTATTGGGCTTTTAGCTCCCAATCTTCAATCAGGTTTTTAGTTAAGTATGTAATATCAGCATTGTATCGATCAGCATCAGCTTCACCTTCATTGTCTAATGTGCTAAAAAGACCAGCACCAACTTCAACATTTCGTCTACCTTGATAACCTAGGCGAATCTGCCATTCATCTTTTGAAATATCAATGCGGGTATCTAATGATTGGCGACCCAAACTTACACCATTGGGCGCTAATGATGCGCTTGTTGCTAATAAAGGATTAGCATCTAACAAAGATTGAAAGTCGGCATCTACTTTTTCATGTTGGCCGTGTGTATCGAGTACTTGACCTGAAAACACAGTATTCCAGCCAGCTAATGCACCACTGTATTGTAACCAACCTCTATATTCATCAAAGCTGCCAGCCGAAGCGCCTACCTCTATGCCGTTGATTTCAGTATGGTTTTTAGTGATGATGTTAATTGTCCCAGCAAACGCATCTGCACCATACAGAGCTGATCCAGGGCCACGAATAACTTCAATTCTCGAGATGTTTTCTACTGGCATACCAGCCCAGGCTTGAGAACGGTTACCAGCAAAGATATTCGTAATTGGTAATCCGTTGATTAACATGAGTACTTGCGGGTTAAAGTCAGATGATATTCCTCTGATTTGATATATAGGGCTATAACCACCTGCGGCATAAGATACGTGTAAGCCGGGAATGGTTTCTAGGATTTCATCAATATCTCGTGCGCCCATTTCCCGAATAGCTTTGGCTGAGACAATGCTGGCCACTGCAGGTGCTTGAGAAACGGTTTGTTTGCGCCCGGTGGCAAGGTATAAAAACTCCTCGTCGCCATAGGCTTCAATTAGGGCGTCTTCATCGTCGAAAGCAAAAGCCGAGCTATTTAAAGAAAGTACACAAAAGAAAAATAACCAAGTCACTATATTATTCATACTAAACCCTACAAATTTTTTTATTATCGTTTTATAAGCTTAGTTGTGATTTTTAAAATTACCAGTGTCTTGTTTCGTGCCCCGTATAATTTAATCGGTTACAGCGTAAAGGAAAAAAAGTACCCTCCTTTTTATTGGCGGCATCAATATGACAAGGAATAATGCCTGCCGAAAAAGCTAATATTGTGTAGTAATAGTATTCTCTATTGCTAATGCCAATATCAGCCATTAATGCAGCCGCTAAGCCGCTTGCATTCATGACCATACGGTAGCGGCTATTTAGTAATGTTTTTTCAACATTTTTTGCCGCTTTAAAATGCAAACCATCGGTAAGGTTTAGCGTTTGTGCTTTATCAATTAAAGGTTGAATACGTTCATCATTTTGAACAATTGGTCGCCCATAGCCTGGAATTATACGGTTCTTTTTCATTTCCTTTTTAACTAGGTCTTCTAAGCTGCCGTCAGACCCATCCAATAAAGCAGCACGTTTTATAAAATCTATTGCTATGATATTAATTTGATTGCCAAATATACTGGCTTCAGTAGCGGCTATGGCGGCAGATGTTCCAAGTATACCGGTTGAGTTTGCAGTGCCAGTTAGAGCAGCAATTCTATTATTCCAGAGTCTAGGCTCAGGGTAACTGACAGTTAATGTCCAAATGGCTTCAATTAATGCCATTTGCTTGTCGGAATAAACTTTCCCAGTAATTCCAAACATAAGATATTTGAACCAAGAAAGTTCGTTTAGCTCAGTAAATAAATCTTTGCCACGCAAAACAACCCGTTCACCTGCAAACCAAGCCCCCATTTCGGTTTGCCAATTATCTTCGGCTTTTTTTAATGTATCTGGCCCTATCATAGTGTTTTCTGAAAAGTGGATTTGAGAGGTGTTGGGCCTGGGTCGTTGGTAAGCGTTAATCCATCGCCAAAGAAAGGGTATTTACGCCACCCTAGTTTTTTCTGTTCTAGTGAATGCACTGCGGCACCCGGTAAGCGTAACAATAAAAACAACATTTCGGCTTGTTCGTCGCTTAAGTCTAAGTCAGTAAATGCAGCAGCAATAACACCAGTCATCCCTAATGGGCAATCCGCAAATTGTTCAAATTGGTTGCGGTTAGCAGCTAGGTATGCCAATGCGCCTTCAGAATAAATGCTCGTTAAATGGTTTAATGTTTGAATGACAGGCGTAGAGCAACTTGCACCATAGGGATCAAAACCGGGTGAGTGCTCGCTTGCAGGCCACACCTCTACAGTTTGTTCGTCTTCGTAGTCAGTTAATTTTTGTTGCCAAAGTGATAAATCGTATTGGCATTGTTGCCATAAACGCATGACTTGATAAACCTCACGGGCACCACCATTTTTACCTGCGCCAGGTGCTAATGCTGCCATTAAGCACGAGGCAGCCGTTGAACCACCAACGCCACCATTCATTGCACCTCGAACACTTAGGTCGCGTGGTCCTGGGTTTGCAATAGCGACAGCGATGTTTTCAAGTAATTTGGACTGCCATGGCTTAGGTTTTTCCAGTTTAAACAGTAGGTAAATGTATTCTGCCCACGTAACGTTGCCTAATAAGTCCCCGTAAACGTCATAACCCGAGCAGTAACTTTTTTCGGCAACAAAGGGGTTGTCTTCCTCAGCCACTTCACGCCAGATGCTGGTTGTAATGTTTTCTTTTTCTTCAGACATTTAATTCATGCCCGTAATTCGGGTAGCAATAGGGGGTACTTCGTTTGGATCTATTCTTACATCAAGTAAAGTTGGCCCATTTCGATTGCAGATAGTATTGAAATTAAGTTTTTTAAAGTCATCAGGGTGTTCAATAGTGTGGCTCATAATACCCATTGAAGCAGCCATCAGTGCATAACTAATGTTGGGGAGTTCATTTGCAATATCAGCAGCATGATTTAACTGTTGGCCATGCTTAACCATCCCTAGGTGTTGATCGTTCATTATTATGAATATGACGTTTAAGTTTTCTTGTTTAGCAACGGTAATTTCGAGTCCAGACATTAAAAAGCTGCCGTCCCCAACAATACAAATTATTGGGTCTGAAGGGTGGGCTAGCGCTGTTCCTATGGCCGTGCCTAATGACCAGCCCATAGAGCAAAACTCGGCACAAACTTGGAAAGCTCCTGCGCCGATATTACGGCGACAAGTATTATCACGATTTGAAGTTCTTCTGCTTCCAAGCCGCCGGTCAAATGGGTTTAAGTAATGGATTGCCCAAGCTGCGTTGTTGCCATTGTCGGCTAAATAACGTGAATTGGATGGGAATGATTTGGTTAACTGATTCATTAACCACTGAGGTTTGATAGGAAGGCTAGTGTCATTAACTTTATCGCAGTCATCAAGCTTATAATGCAAAAGTTGTTTACTATGATGTTGTTTTTGAGAAAACAAATCTCTTTTATCGATAATGGATTTAAATTGGCTGTATTGAGCTTCAATGCGGTCTGTGGAAGATGTGGTAAGGCCTTTTATAAACTCTTCCATAATGGTTTCTATATCCCCTTGAACATGGAGTTTAGCAACCATGGTTCTAGCAAGGTTCTCGTAATTATCATCAATATGAATTAGTCTAGAATTAAGTAAAGCTTTCTCATCCCAAGCGTTACTAGAGAATTCACCCATTGTTGTACCTATTGCGATTACAGAGTCTACGGACTCATCACAAAGAATTTTTGCAGCACTAGAGTGTCCAGCAAAACCAATAACTCCCCGATATTGAGGGTGGTAGGGGTTTATAAAACCTTTGGCATCTGGGGTAGTGACGAAAAACGCGTTAAGTTGGTTGATTGCCCTTAATATAGAAGACGTTGAATTCTTTGCTCCTGGACAAATAACAAAAACTATTTTTTTGGATTCAGAAACTTCTTCAATTAAATTTTTAATTGCATATTTATCGATTAAGTGACGACGTTTATTTATATTGTCAAAGTTTGTTTTTTTAAAGGGTATTGGTAGTGTGCTTTTTAAAATGTTAGTCGGGATGCTTAAATGGGCAGGACCTTGTGGGGTGTTAAATGCAGTTAATATAGCTGATATGAGTTTTGGCTCGAATTGCTCAATATGAGAAACGACACTATTATAGCGTGTGCAAAATTTAAGCATTCCAGGGATATTTACACCTGTATCGCTTGAATCTTGTAATGCTTTTTTCCCTTCTTTTACTTGGTTAGTTTGAGGTGTGATGATAAGTAGGGGGGTATTGCTCTCATACGACGATGCAATCCCCGTAATCATGTTGGTTGCTCCAGGACCAGTAGTCGCACAGCAAACGCCTAGTTTTCCTGTATTACGGGCATAAGCATCGGCCATAAAAACAGCTCCGGTTTCGTGCCTGGCTGTAATGGCTCTTATGCCACCACGTTTTTCACTTCTTGCCAGTGCGTTGTAAAGTGGTTCTATTGCGCCACCAGGTATCCCAAATACATATTCAACACCAAGTTGTTCTAGGTAGTTTAAGAGTAAGTCACACGTGTCTGTTTGTTTATTATTTTTATTTATTACTTCAGAAATGACTGTTGACATTATCCAAGCCTTATTTAGTTAACAGAAAATGGTCAAAATATTGACTAATTTAGATAGATATTAAAATCAATTACTTAAAGCTCTTATATCCAGTAAATTGTCAAAATTTTGTTAAAAGTAATCTATATTTAAATATTTGTAAAGTTAAATTTACAAAATAATATGTATGAGTATTAAGGGCTTAGCGTAGATAGGTAATAGTTAGATTTAAATAGGCGATTTAAATCAATGTTTTAGCTTCTTGAGGGGGGTGTAAATAGTGAAAATATTATGGAAAGGAAAAAGTTGACTAACTTAAATTCAAGAAAGAATTTGAAGGAAGCTCTCTTTAATAAGGTAAATTAAAGAGAGCTGGTTGTATTCGTTATCTATTCGGAATATGTATCGCGCGTTTGTCCACTGCGAGGGCTGCTTCATGAAGCGCCTCAGAAAGAGTAGGGTGTGAATGTATCGTTAATGCGAGGTCTTCTGTACTAGCGGAGTATTCCATCGCTAAGACGGCTTCTGCTAAGAGTTCAGATGCTTGTGGGCCGATAATGTGCACACCTAAGATTTCATCAGTTTCAGCACTAGAGATCATTTTTACCATTCCCGTGGTATCGCCCATAGCTTGCGCTCGACCACTGGCACTAAATGGGAATGTGCCAATTTTAATAGCAACACCTGCAGACTTTAAGTGTTGTTCTGTTTGGCCAACCCATGCAATTTCAGGGTGTGTGTATATAACATTGGGGATAACATCATAGTTAATTTCAGGTTCTTCACCGTTGATGACTTCCGCAACTGCAACGCCTTCTTCTGATGCTTTGTGTGCCAGCATGGGGCCACGTACCAAGTCACCAATAGCATAAACGCCAGGGATGTTGGTTTGCCAAATATCGTCAACTTCAACAAAGCCTCTTTCATCAAGCTCGATTGGTGCTTCTGGTGCAAATAGATTGTCGGTGTTTGGTCTACGACCAACAGAGACGATTAGTTTATCAAGTTCGATGCTGTGTTCGCCTTTGCTATCTTCATACTGAACGATAACCTTTTTACCTTTTGGCGTTGCTTTTGTGACGCGAGCGCTCATTTTTATATCGAGCCCTTGTTTTTTGAATTGGCGATTAGCTTCGCTTGCAATTTTTTTGTCAGCAGCGGGTAAGAATTCATCTTGTGCCTCAAGTAGAATAACCTCAGAGCCTAAACGGCTCCATACACTGCCTAGTTCAAGTCCAATAACACCAGCACCAATGACGCCCAGTTTTTTTGGTGTTTTATCAAAGTCTAACGCGCCGGTTGAGTCAACAATGTTTTTGTTATCTACGGGGGCAGATGGAATGTCGATTGGGCGAGAGCCTGTGGCTAAAATAATACTGTCTGCAGAAAGGGTGTTGGTTTTTTTGCCTGACGAAATTTCAACTTGCTTACCAGCAAGTAGTTTGCCGCGACCATGGAAACTGGTTACTTTATTGGCTTTAAATAGACCAGCAATACCGCCAGTTAAACGGCCAACTACGTCATCTTTATTTTTAATCATGGCGGGTACATCAATTTTAACGCCTGTTACTTTGATGCCATGATTATCAAGACCATGTGTCAGTTTTTCATACTGATGAGATGATTCTAACAAGGCTTTTGAAGGGATGCAGCCAACGTTTAAGCAGGTACCGCCTAATGAGGCTTTGCTATCTTTACCGGTGAAATCATCCACGCAGGCTGTTTTTAAACCAAGTTGTGCACACCTAATAGCGGCAACATAGCCGCCAGGCCCACCACCAATTACGATAACATCAAATTTTGTTTCTGAACTCATAACAACTCCAAACGGTTTTTTATACGTTTAATAATAATCTTGATGGATCTTCCAAGAAGTCTTTGATGGTGACTAGGAATGATACCGCTTCTTTTCCATCAATAATTCTATGGTCATATGAAAGAGCAAGGTACATCATTGGCCGGATAACCATTTCGCCATTTTCAACCATAACGCGTTGATTAATGGCATGCATTCCTAATATAGCGCTTTGAGGTGGGTTTAATATAGGTGTGGACATCATGGAGCCGAAAATTCCGCCATTTGTAATAGTGAACGTGCCACCTGTTAAGTCATCAAGACCTAACTTGCCATCACGTGCTTTCGCACCAAAACCAGCGATACCACTTTCAATGGCAGCGAAGTTCTTAAGGTCAGCGTCTCTTAATACGGGCACTACTAAGCCGCGTGGTGAAGATACGGCAATGCCAATGTCATAGTAACCGTGGTAGATGATGTCGTTTTCGTCTACTGATGCATTGACGGCAGGGTATAGTTTTAACGATTCAACAGCGGCCTTAACGAAGAATGACATAAAGCCTAATTTGGTTTCATGCACTTTCAAAAAGGTATCTTTATATTTACTACGAATGTCCATGATGGGCTGCATGTTCACTTCGTTAAAGGTGGTTAACATAGCAGTATTTTGCTGTGCTTGAATTAAGCGCTCAGCAACTTTTGCGCGTAGACGTGTCATTGGAACACGTTGTTCGGCTCTATCGCTCGACGGTAAAATAGGGACGGATGAGGCTTCGGTGGCCTGAGTTGGCGCTGCAGTTGCAGCTTGAGCAGGAGCGGCATTAACTGTTGAGCCTGTTTGCAAGTGTTTAAGGATGTCAGTTTTAGTAATTCTGCCTCCTTTGCCGGTTGCTTGTATTTGGCTTGTGTCTAAGTTGTGTTCCGCAACAAGTTTTCTTACTGCGGGGCTAAGGGCTGCAGTTGACCCTGAATTTTTTTCTGCAGGTAGTTCAGCTGGCGCTTCTGTTGCTGTTGGCTCTGGTTCTGATGAACTAACAGCGCCTTCCTCAATTTTAGCAATAAGTTGGCCACTTAAAACCGTTGCACCTTCGGGTTCAAATATCTCAGCTAAGACACCATCTGCAAGTGCTGGTACCTCGAGCACCACCTTATCTGTCTCAAGGTCAACTAAGTTTTCGTCCTTTAAAATAGTGTCTCCCGCTTTTTTATGCCAAGTGACTAATGTGGCGTCTGCGACTGATTCTGGTAGGTTTGGTACTACGACTTCAATGCTCATGGTTTATTCCTTATTATAAAGTCAATTCGGTTAGTAAAGTGCTTCGTGGATTAATTTTTGCTGCTGTTCAACGTGTAAACTAAATTGACCAACTGCAGGGGAGGCGGACATATCGCGGCCTGCATACTTAAGATCTAATTTTTTACTTAATACATCAAAGAACCGGTGTCTTATCTGATACCAAGCGCCTTGATTCATAGGTTCTTCTTGACACCATACAAGCTGTTTTAATTTAGGGTATTTCTTCAATGACTCTTGTATTTCATCAATCGGGAATGGGTACAGCTGTTCAGCTCTATATATAACAATATTTTTAAGCTCATCAGTTCGACGTTGTTCCAATAATTCGTAATAGACTTTGCCCGAACAAATCACCATTCGCGTTACCTTTTTAGGGTCAATGTCGTCAATTTCATGAATAAGTGGTTGGAAGGCGCCTTGTGTTAGCTCTTCAAGTGTTGATGTCGCCAGTTTGTGCCGTAATAAGCTTTTGGGACTCATAATCACTAACGGTTTTTTAAAATTACTGATTGATTGGCGACGTAATAAATGGAATATCTGAGCAGGTGTTGATGGAACACATACCTGCATATTGTGTTCTGCGCAGAGTTGTAAATAGCGTTCCAATCTGGCTGAAGAGTGCTCAGGGCCTTGTCCTTCGTATCCATGAGGTAACAGCATAACGAGCCCGCATAAGCGGCCCCATTTGGTTTCGCCTGAACTAATGAATTGATCCATTAATACTTGAGCGCCATTGGCAAAGTCACCAAATTGAGCTTCCCAGATAACAAGATCGTCAGGCTCTGTAGTTGAATAGCCGTATTCAAAACCCAATACAGCTTCTTCAGATAAAAATGAGTCGTAAAGTGAGAAGCTTCCTTGCTCAAGCATTAAATGGCGTAAAGGAATGTAGCTTTCGCCATTTTTCGTATTATGTAAAACAGCATGACGATGGAAGAAAGTACCACGACCAACATCTTGGCCGGTAATTCTTATATTGCGCTTCTTGGCAAGAAGGGTTCCGTAGGCCATGTTTTCTGCATAACCCCAATCAATAGGTTGGGCGCCCACAGACATTTTTTTTCTGGTTTCTAGTACTTTTTCAACCCGTGCTTGTATTGCAAATTCTGGTGGTAATTTCAGCATGAGTTCGGAAACCTTATGGAACTCTTTTGGGGTAACGGTTGTGTCGCAAGGGTCGTCCCATTTACTGGATAAAAACGCATCCCATTTTGCGACGAAAGGGTTTACTTTATGATCTAGTATTGGACGCGATACGATCTCGCCTTTTTCCAGAGATGAACGGTAGTTTGCTTCTAGTTTTGCTGGTTCATCTGCTGATATAGTCCCTTCTTTTACAAGGCGGTCAGCATATATTTTACGTGTTGTAGGTAATGCTCTAATGGTGCTATACATCAAGGGTTGTGTTACAGCTGGTTCATCGGCTTCGTTATGGCCTCGTCGGCGGTAACAGACCATATCAAGAACGATATCTTGCTTGAATTCTTTGCGGAAATCGACGGCTAATTGAGATGCAAATAGTACCGCTTCAGGGTCATCACCATTTACATGCAATATGGGCGTTTCCAACATTTTTGCAACATCTGTGCAATAAAGTGTTGAGCGGGTATCGGCAGGGTTGCTTGTTGTAAAGCCGACTTGGTTGTTAATGACGATATGAATAGTACCACCGGTACCATAACCGCGAGTTCTAGACATTTGTAGTGTTTCCATTACAACGCCTTGGCCAGAGAATGCAGAATCGCCGTGTACTAGAATGGCGATGACTTCATCTTCGCCTGATTCTCCACGCCTATCTTGCCTGGCGCGAACAGACCCTTCTACAACGGGGTTTATAATTTCCAAGTGTGATGGGTTGAAAGCTAATGCGAGATGCATGTCACCGCTTGGCGTTGCTATATCTGAAGAAAAGCCCATATGGTACTTAACGTCACCAGACCCATTTTTTATGGGTGAGGCTGAACGTTTGCCTTCGAATTCTTCAAACAGAATGGATGGGTTTTTGCCGAATATGTTGACTAAAACATTTAACCTGCCACGGTGCGCCATTCCGATGACCGCTTCTTTAACGCCATGTTCACCAGATCGTTGAAGCATTTCGTCAATCATAGGAATCAAACTTTCCCCACCTTCCAGTGAGAAACGCTTTTGTCCTACGTACGTTCTATGTAGGTAGTTCTCTATTCCCTCTGCGGCTGTTACTAGTTTTAATAGCCATTTTTTCTGATCGGTATCTAGGTTTAAATGTCCACGCGGACCTTCCATGCGACGTCTTACCCACGAACGCATTTCAGTATCACTGATGTGCATGTACTCAATACCAATGCTATCGCAATAGGTTTCTTGAAGTATGGGTAGAATATCCTTTAGAGCCAGTTGTTCAGGGGTGTTGTGTAATGTGCCTGTATCGAAATTAGTGTTTAAATCCAACTCACTTAGACCGTGAAAAGCGATGTCCAATTCAGCAATCAGTGGTTTTTTTTTATTCTTTAGCGGGTTGACATTCGCTTGCTTATGACCATTTATTCGATAAGCATTCATTAGTCGAGATACAGCAGCTTGTTTAGCCAGTTGGTCAGCAGAGCTTCCACCCTGTATAACGCGAACGCCCGTTGGTGCTTTGGCTAAGTCGGCAAAGTGTTTTTTAATGGAGGAGTGGGGTATATCGATGGTTTCTGAGCCATCTCGAATTGAGTTGAACTGGTCGCGCCATTGTTCGCTGACAGATTCTGGATCATTGAGAAACTGTTCATACATGTCTTCAACAAAGTTTGCATTGGCACCGTTTAGTGCGGATGTGCTTCTAAATAACTGCAGTAGGTTGCTCATTAATTTGTCTCGACCAGTCGGTTGTATATTAGTTAGTGTAGTTGAAAGTGTCTAAAATATATTTTCTTAAATAATAAACTTTATTTGGTGCCCCGAGCAGGATTTGAACCTGCGACTTCACCCTTAGGAGGGGTGCGCTCTATCCAGCTGAGCTACCGAGGCGATTTATAGAAAAAGCATTTCAATTTATCGTGTTTTTTGGGTTGTAGTTGTGCTGAGAATAATAGCACTTTCACAATCTTAAAGACTAGACTTAAGTGCTATAAATCTATGCTTTTTTTCTTTAGTTTTCATTTGATGTTTTTGCACGTTTTCTGTCTTCTTCATTGATGAATTGATGAATGCGTTTTTTGTTGTCTGATGATAAGTTCAAGTATTGACAACCTATACGACTAAAACCTTCTATGGTTGATTTTTTTACAGCGCATACGGTTAAATCACAATCAACTCGCTCACTTGCTTTACCTAGATAAAGACTGGCAGGGGCAATAATGTCGCCCTTCTTAACATAAACGTTGGAATTGACAGCAATGCTAAGGCCGCCGAAGCTAATATCATAAATATAGCCCGTAACCGTGTTTTCAGAGTACTGAGCAGAGCCAATGAATTTATATTGTTCGGTTTCCTTTAGGGGCAGCCTAAAAAAGTCCCTTTTTTGAGGGTGGTATATTTTTTCTGGAAAAGATATTAGGTAACCACTGTTGTTATTGACTTTATTGTCTACAATTTTTGATTTGAAATTAAACGGAATAGAGTGATATTTTGCTTCAATTTGCAGTGTTAAGTCATTGATTATATTGCTATGGGCCGTGCGAGATAACAGTTGATCAAGTACAATACCGTTACGTTTAACAGCTAGAATCCTGCTGGAGTGTTCTTCTTCGTCATCTGTTTTTATTGTTACTTGAACTTGAGATTCAACAAACCGTTCTAAAATGTTTTTAATTCTATTTGGGCGAACAATAAAATTTGGATTCTCTGCAGCGAGATCGTCTTCGCTTTGCGGTTCAAATAATTCTTTTATACCGCTAAATATGGACATGCTAACTACAATTTAGACGATGGATATATTTCTGGTATAAGTATTCTTTTGAGAAATCCCAGACGAACTATATGTTTCTGTGATAGATCCCATTTGGCCGCGCAAAACATCTAACGAACGTTGGGTGAATCGTCGGTTTAATTCAATAATCGACCCATTCGTCTCATTCATCTGTTTGTTATTCTCTATCAGTTGTTGGGTGGATAGCCAGATTTCCTCTAAGCTTTTTTTAGTGTCGACTGGTTGAAGGTTGATATACGCAGACAATCCATATAAGCCATGCTTTACATTGAGGTTAAGTAAGAATTTATGAGTGACCTTAGTTGTTTGCTCTAGGCTATATATAATATGTTTTTTTTGTTGAGCTATGCTGAATAATGCATTCGCATCTGTGGCATTTAGTAAAGAATGTTCTTCCGATAAAATACCAGCCATTTCTGATGATTGTTGCTCCAGTTTTAATAATAATGTTTTAAGTTCTTCAACGTTTGAGTTAATCATGGTTTTTCTTTTACCGAAGTATTTGAAAGTTGTTTTTCTGCAGTAAGTATTCGATCTGCTACCTTTTCATTATCGACCTGATATGAACCGTCTTTGATTGAGTTGCCAACAGACTGGACGCGAGTATCATCAATAATGGGAACATTCGATAAAGACTGCTCAATAAATTGAATTTTTGACGCGGCTTCTGTCAGGTCAACACTGTCATCAACAGGCTTTTTAGATGCCGTATTGGTCGCATTGCTATTTGATGATCTATGACCACCAGAAACCTTGCTGGTACTTGTTTGGCCAGATTTGCTGGAAACACCTTTTATGTTAATTGACATAGTAATTCCTAATTAAGGTCATGTATTATTTAACGGCCAATGTTGTGATTTCTTTATAATATGATACATGTATTATCAAATTTGTACTCGTACGGTTGCTTTGTCAGTAACAGTTCCTTGCACAATACGCTTTGTGCGGCTATTTTTTACGGTAATACGTTGCCCCTCAGAGCCACTGGCTAACGCCGTGCCTTTCATGTTAATTACAAATCCTCTATTTGATGCGATTATGTTGATCAGATCGCCTTTCTTTATCAGTAATTGATCAGTTAAATTATTAGTTGTGAAGAGGTCGCCCTTGGCTATTGTGCGTTTAACTGATTGATTAATTATGCCTGTTTTGTTTGATAGATAACGTTTATGTAGAGACGTGATGTTGGTCTTTTTTAATGTCAAGTCGCTACTCGTTACCACGGCGCCTTTGCGTAGTAGTTTCTTGGCGACGTATATGTCCTTAAATACCTCTATATGGCTGGTAAGAAATATACGCCAAGGTGTATCAGACAGGCAGCTCACATTTAAAGTATTTCTGCCGGGTTTTAACTCATTTCCTGTTGTTCTGATTTGCAGTGGGGCTGTGCATTTTTTTAGCCTTAAACGTTGGTCAATATTATTTACTCGAGCTGTTACATCGTTACCGAGAAAAGAAGCTTGTTGAATAATATGGCTTGTAACTTGTTTCTTTATTGCTTGATGATCTTCATATTTTTGCGTCGACGCTAATCCAGTTATTGAATGAACTAAGAATAAATAAAGAAAAATTAATAGTTTTTTCATAAAAATAGTCACGAATAATTTGATAAAAGTTAATATTTCAATATGCATTAAGTATGCCTAAATTGAACATTGCTTAATAAAGACGATACAAAGAGGATTTGTTAATACCTGAGTTAATAACGTTAGTTGATTAATGGTTGGCCAGCTGATAGGGATTGATCCACTTAACCCTGGTTTTTAAGTTTGTTGGCAGTTAGAAGCTCGGGGGTTTAATGCTATAAAAACTATGGTGCTATTCATAAACTATCATTTACCAAATGTCTTCAGGTATGACTCTAATTAGATTATGTGGCAAAGGTTTTCCGGTTTGTATATGTAAATGGCCATAAGTGAGCAACTATTGCCGTAGAAAGATCGTTAATTAGTTATTAGCAATATTCTGGTTAGGAGATTTTTGGAAAAAATTATTAACTCGAAGGCCAGTAATATTATTGGTGATGTCTTTATAGTGAATATAATTCACAACGATGTGTTTGCCGCTTCTGTTTAAACTTGCCGCTTTTGCCGCAGGTTATTCGATTATAAAAAACGTAACCTTTTGAATTAACTGAGTTAATTATATTGGCATGCTTTCTGCTTTGTTAACAGCAACAAAGTGGAGAATTGAGTATGACAACAACCATTAATACATTATTCGGTGTGCATGAACACGCACTTAAATTCCGTTCACAACGCGCTGAAGTCTTAGCGTCTAATATGGCGAATGCGGATACACCAGGTTATAAAGCAAGAGACTTTGACTTTAAGTCGGCATTAAAACAGTTAGGCGAGCCGGCTCGGCAGTTGAAAGTGTCACACGCTAAGCATTTTTCAACGAACTCTTCAGCATCATCCATATCGTTAGCTTATAGAGTACCAACAAGTGCATCCTTAGATGGAAACACCGTTGATGCACAATCTGAACAGGCTCGCTATGCACAAAATGCTTTAGATTATCAAACGTCTATTCGATTCTTAGATGGCAAAATATCGGGTTATCTTTCTGCGCTAAGGGGTGAATAAACATGTCTTTATATAACATTTTTGATATTGCGGGTAGCGCCATGAGTTCGCAAACGACTCGCTTAAATTTGGTGGCTAGTAATTTAGCTAACGCCGATACAGTGAGTAGTAGTACTAATCAAACGTACCGTTCTAGACAGCCTGTTTTTGCCACGGTTCTTCAAGATACTATGGGGAGAAGCCAAACAGCTTCAAAAGGCGTAAAGGTATTAGGCGTTGTAGAAAGCCAAGCGCCATTGCGTGAAGAGTATGCACCGCAACACCCCATGGCAAATGAAGAAGGTTATATCTTCAAACCCAATGTCAATGTTGTTGAGGAAATGGCAAATATGATGTCTGCCAGCAGAACGTACCAAAATAACGTTGAGATATTAAACACCGCTAAACAGCTCTTACAACAAACCTTAAAAATCGGACAATAACGGAGACTAACGATGCCAGAAGTCGACTTCAATACCTTACAAAGCCTTGGCTTAACCACACCTACTCAAGATAAGAAACCTGAGAGTGATCTTGGGCAAGGTGATTTCTTAAAGTTGATGGTGACTCAACTTAATAACCAAGACCCATTAGACCCACAAGACAGTGGTGCTTTCTTGGGGCAAATTGCCCAATTTAGTACAGTGACGGGGATTCAAGATTTGCAATCATCGTTTACGGACTTTGCTTCCTCTATTGCTAATGATCAGGCATTACAAGCCGCTAATTTAGTGGGGCGAAAAGTCATTGTTCCTTTGGAATCTGGCATCTTAAGTGACGGTGGAACTATCCAAGGTGAGTTAAGTTTACCGGCTAGTTCACCGGATGTTTCAATCAAAATTACAGATCAATCTGGCCAGGTTGTTCAGAGTATTAACTTAGGTTCTCAAGTGGCCGGCCCAGTGCCTTTTGTATGGAATGGTTTAAAAGCTGATGGAACTTCTGCACCAGCTGGCCAATATTCAGTGGATGCACAAGCACGAATTGACGGGCAAAATTTTGATTTGGATACGCAAATTGTTGCCGACGTAGAAAGTGTCACCTTAGGTGGCGTTGGACGTGGTTTGCAGCTGAACTTGGCGAATCAAGGTAGCGTTGATTTCAGTAACGTAACAAGAATATTTTAATAGGAGAAGGTTATGACATTTCGTACTTCATTAAGTGGTTTAGACGCAGCATCAACAGATCTGTCTGTCGTCGGTAATAATATAGCGAATGCCTCAACAAATGGCTTTAAACAATCACGTGCTGAGTTTGTTGACGTGTTCGCAACGACATTTACGGGTGTATCGGGTAACACGCCTGGCAGTGGTGTCCGTGTGGCTACTGTTGCACAGCAGTTTGGCCAAGGTAATATAGAATTCACGTCCAGCAATCTTGATTTAGCAATTAGTGGGGAAGGGTTCTTTATTGTTGATGACAGTGGAGCACAGGCATACACACGCGCTGGCGCATTTACGACAGATAGAGATGGGTTTGTTGTGGATAGCTCTGGTCGTCAATTGCAGGCCTTTCCACCCAACAATAATGGCACGTTTAATACGGGGTCATTATCATCTGTTCAATTAAGCACCAGTGATTCAGCACCTAACCCAACGTCAACTGTAACGCCTACGCTTAATCTAGACGCTAGACAAGCTGTGCCGATAAATCCTGCATTTGATCCGTTAGACGCTAATTCATACAATCATTCAACGTCTACGACTATTTATGATTCCTTAGGGAACGGCTTTCCGGCCACAATGTACTTTCAATCTTCAAATCCAGTTTTGAACACGTGGAATGTATTTACGGAAGTTAACAATTCCCCTGTAACCATTGGTGGTGCGGCGTCTTTTCCATTGGCATTTAATACGGATGGTACTTTTCTATCCGCAAATGGCGCGGTAACAGGGCAGGTGACGTTAGATAATACAAGTATTGGTAATGGTTCTGCTCCCATTGGGTTGACCTATGATTATTCGCAAATGACCCAGTTTGGCGGTGACTTTGCAGTCAACGGTTTAAGCCAAAATGGATTTGCATCGGGCCGACTAAACGGAATTGATATTGACCCAACGGGCGTTATTTTTGCTCAGTTTACAAATGGCCAAACCAGCTCTTTAGGCCAAATTGCCATGGCAACGTTTCCAAACGCTCAAGGGTTGCGTCAATTAGGCGATTCATCATGGGCGGAAACATTTTCTTCTGGTAATAGGACTGTTGGGTCTGGTGGTACGGCGGGATTTGGTCTTTTGCAATCGGGTGCTCTTGAATCGTCAAATGTTGATATTGCAACCCAACTGGTTAACTTAATTACTTCGCAACGTAATTTCCAGGCCAATGCGCAGGCTATTTCAACGCAAGATACGATTCAGCAAGCCATCATTAATATTCGTTAGATTATTAGGAAAAAGAGGGTATCTAAATGGACAGTAGCTTATATGTAGCGATGAGTGGAGCGAAACAAGTGTTGCTTTCGCAAGCCGTTAATTCGCATAACTTAGCCAACGCTAATACAACGGGTTTTAAAGCGGACTTGTCTCAGTTTAGAAGTATGCCCGTGTATGGCCCTGGTTTGCCATCACATGTTTATGCGATGACAGAACGCCCGGGCATTGATTTTGATGCCGGCGCTTTTCAGCAAACGGGTCGTGAACTAGATGTATCTATAAATGGCGATGGTTGGATTGCAGTGCAGGCAAATGATGGGTCAGAAGCCTATACGCGAGCCGGTGATTTACGGTTAACAGCGGATGGCTTGCTGACAACGGGAACCGGCCTGCCAGTATTGGGCGGCGGTGGGCCCGTTACGGTGCCAGTATCGGCAAAAATGGAAATTGGTGTGGATGGCACGGTTAGCGTCATTCCTTTAGGTGATTCCGCGGAAACGCTCACAGCAATCGACAGGATAAAGCTGGTTAACCCCGATTTGTCAGAAGTAGAGAAGGGCCATGATGGTTTATTTAGACTAAAGCAGGGCCAGCAAGCTGAAGTGAGTGCGGATGTGAGGTTGGTGTCAGGTTCTATAGAAGGCAGTAATGTGAGTGTCGTGTCTGCGATGGTTAGTATGATTGAATTAGCCAAAAATTTCGAGTTACAAGTAAAAATGATGAAAACAATTGACGATAACGAAGCAGCTAGTGCGCAGTTAATGCGTGTAGGTTAAGTAGGAGAATAAGATGGCAACAGAAGCATTATGGATCAGTAAAACAGGGCTAGAAGCTCAACAAACTCGTATGGCCGTTATTTCGAATAACTTGGCTAACGTAAACACAACGGGTTTCAAAAAGTCTCGCGCCATTTTTGAAGATTTACTTTACCAAAATATCAGGCAAGTAGGTGCGCAATCTTCACAAGACACAACCCTGCCAACAGGCTTGCAAATTGGCACAGGTGTTAGAACGGTTGCGACTGAAAAAACGCATACGCAAGGCAGTATTTTACAAACAGGCAATTCTTTGGATATGGCTGTTAGCGGCCGCGGTTTTTTCCAAGTATTGCGGCCTGATGGAAGCATTACCTATACACGAGATGGAAGCTTCAAACTAGATTCAACGGGTCAATTAGTAACATCAGGTGGCTACCCGCTAGAGCCGTCCATCTCAATTCCAGAAGATGCATTGAGCGTTACCGTAGGCATTGATGGCACGGTATCGGTTCTTCAACCGGGTAATGCCACACCATCACAAGTTGGCAATGTTACGTTAGCAGATTTCATCAACCCGGTTGGCTTAGATCCGATTGGTGAGAATCAATTTAGAGAATCGCTTTCCAGTGGCAGCCCAATTGTTGGAACACCGGGCACATCGGGCGTTGGTATTTTAAGTGAAGGCTCATTGGAAACATCCAATGTAAATGTTGTAGAAGAATTAGTAGGAATGATTGAAACACAACGTGCTTACGAAATGAATTCAAAAGCAATATCAACAACCGATCAGATGTTGCAACGTTTAATGCAGGACCTGTAAGTTAGGGAATATTAAGATGAAGCTATTAAACTTTTTAATATTATTCACCGTGTTGCCGGGTTGCGCAATGATGGATGAAATGGCTAAGCCACGACATGATGCAGAATACAAACCTGCAGCACCATCGGCTTATCAAATGCCTCAGCACCGTAATGGTTCAATATATCAAGCTGGGTACGATGTGCGATTTTTTGAAGACATTAGGGCTCGACGAATTGGTGATATTTTAACCATTAACTTGGTAGAAAAAACCGATGCTAAAAAAGAGTCTGATACGGACATTAAAAAAGGTAATACCACGTCAATTTCTACCCCAACATTCTTAGGCATTGCTGACCCGTCAAAGTTTGGGCTAAACCTAAATAGTAGCTTAACCTCAGCCAATGACTTTGCAGGTGAAACTGAAAGTACGCAAAAGAACAGTTTGAGTGGCAGTATCACAGTGAGTGTTATGGACGTATTGCCAAATGGTTACTTGAAAATACGTGGTGAAAAGCGCGTACGTTTAAACCAAGGAAATGAATATATTAGGGTGGCAGGGATTATTCGCCCTACCGATATCAATCCAGACAATAGCGTTGAATCTACCAAAATAGCTGATGCCACCATTATGTACACAGGCGAAGGTGCTCTAGCTGATGCAAACAGGATTGGCTGGTTAGCAAGGTTCTTTATTAGTGCCGTGTTCCCGTTTTAAGGAGTGAATGATGAATATTAAACAACTATTTATAGCATTACTGTTGGCACTAAGTGTTACGGCGGCTCATGCTGAACGTATAAAAGACTTAGCATCAATATCAGGTGTTCGTTCAAACCAATTGATAGGGTATGGCGTTGTAGTTGGCTTAAATGGTACGGGCGATAAAGTAAAATCGGGTGATTTTACCTCACAAAGTGTTCGGAGCATGTTGGCTCAAGTGGGTGTAAAAATCCCATCCAGCATCCAAATAAAATCTAAAAACGTTGCAGCCGTGGTTATTCATGCCAGCTTGCCAGCGTTTGCGGTTCCTGGTCAAAATATTGATGTCACCGTTAACTCAATTGGTGAGGCCAGTAGTTTGCGGGGCGGTACCTTATTAATATCACCACTAAAAGGTGTTGATGGCAATGTCTACGGCATTGCCCAAGGTAATTTAGTAGTTGGTGGCCTAAGCGCAGCAGGAAGTGATGGTTCAAAAGTGAGTGTCAATATACCCACTGTAGGTAATATACCTAATGGGGCCACGGTAGAGCGTTCAGTTCGCAGTTCATTTGGGGATGGTAAATCTTTAACACTAAATTTGCATACATTTGATTTTACAACGGCAAATCGTTTAGCAGGTTCTATTAATAATGCAGTGGGCCCGAATACATCACGTGCCATTAATGGTGGCAGCATTAAAGTGAACATGCCTAGAGATTCTGCGCAGCGAGTGGCCTTCCTTTCATTGTTAGAGAATCTGGAAGTACAACCGGCTCAAACGGCTGCCAGAGTGATCATTAATTCTAGAACAGGCACGGTGGTTATTAATAGCCAAGTTAAAGTGCGACCAGCGGCGGTGTCTCACGGTAATTTGGTAGTAACAATTAATGAAAGCGCAAATGTCAGCCAGCCAGGCGCATTTTCAGATGGTGAAACAGTTGTGACGCCGGAATCTGATGTGTCTATCAGTGAAGAAAATAGTCGTATGTTTGTGTTTAACCCGGGTGTTTCATTGGATGAAATTGTTAGGGCAGTTAATCAAGTGGGTGCAGGCCCCAGTGATCTAGTGGCTATTTTAGAAGCCTTAAAAGGTGCGGGCGCACTGAGTGCCGAGCTAATAGTTATTTAAACGAATATGAGCCTAGCAAACGTACAAGTTGATACCTACGCCGATTTCCATGGCTTGGCTGAGCTACGCGCTAAAGCAGGTGGTAACAAGGCCAGCGAGCAAAAAGCGCTGAGTGAAGCGGCTAGGCAGTTTGAAAGTATCTTTATGAAAATGATGCTGAAAAGCATGCGTGATACGGTGCCAGAATCTGATTTGATTAACAATGATAAAACACGCTTCTATCAATCAATGTACGACGATCAAATTTCTCTTGATTTGACAAAACGTGGCAACGTTGGGCTTGCAAATATGATTGTCCAGCAGTTGGGTGGCGTGAATTCATCTGATGCTAATGCAAAAAACAACATTAAAACAATAGATGATTATCGAGCTGTTTCTGCTTTTCATACCCAAAAACTGCGTATTAATGGTTTGGTAAGTAAACCAACGTCGGATATAAAATCGCCTGAACAGTTTATAGACAAGTTATGGTCACATGCCAAAACAGCGGCTGAAGAATTAGGTGTTAACCCAAAAGTTTTACTAGCACAGTCTGCATTAGAAACGGGTTGGGGTAAGCACGTTATGTCAGATAGAAACGGCCAAAGCAGTCATAATTTATTCGGCATTAAAGCATCACGTGGATGGCAAGGTAAAACGGTATCTGTACAAACCGTCGAATATGAAAATGGTGTAGCTGTAAAAAAACAGGCGTCTTTTCGGGCATATGATAACTATCAAGAAAGTTTTAATGATTATGTTCAGTTCTTAAAACAAAATCCGCTTTATCAGCAAGCGTTATCAAATGTTGACTCTAATGAACGGTTTGTAAAAGGGCTTCAAAAAGCCGGTTATGCGACTGACCCAGCTTACGCCAAAAAAATTATCTCAATATTAAACAATGAACATTTGTCTTCGTTAAACAGTGGCACATTAGCTACAGGTTCAGAAAAAGCGGCTTAGGCCGATAAACAGATAAAGGTAAATCATGAAACTAACGAACGAAATAAATTATTATGGCCGGTGATCTTTTATTAACAGGCTTGTCCGGTTTAACAGCATTTAGAAACGTGCTGAATACAACGGGTCATAATATAGCCAATGTTAATACAGATGGTTACAGTCGCCAACGTGTTGAACTTGATGCGCGCGATCCGCAGCTACTGGGGTCATCTTATGTAGGCACTGGTGTTAATAGTGGCGCAGTTACACGATTGTACGATCAATTTTTAAGCGTCCAGTTTCGCAACAGCAGTGCTGCGAGTTCAGAGTTAGATGCGTTCGCAAATTTATCGTCTCAAGTTGATAGCGTTTTGGCTAATCAAAACGTTGGTTTAAGCACGGCGATGCAAGATTTTTTTAATGCGGTGCAAGCTGTTGCCGACGACCCAACGTCAATTCCCGCTAGGCAAGTTCTGTTATCTGAAGGCGAGGTGCTAGAAAATAGATTTAATACGCTTGATAATTATTTAAGTGACCTTACATCCCAGGTCAATAGTGGCCTGCAAGGTAACTTGCAAAATATCAATAATATTGCCAGTGGTATTGCTGCGCTTAATCAGCAAATTGTAACTACTACAAGTTTTGGTAATGGCTCGTTGCCAAATGATTTGCTCGATGAGCGGGATACGTTAATTGACGACTTATCAAAACTCGTTAATGTAAGTACTACAACACAGGAGAACGGCGCGGTAAATGTCTTCATTGGCAGTGGTCAATCGTTGGTTTTGGATACAACGTTTTATACGTTAGGTACGCAACAGACAGGGTTTGATGCGGGAGCTGTGGACATTGTCATCCAACAACCTGCGGGTAATTTAGTCGTCACCAAGTTTATGACGGGTGGGGAACTTGGAGGCACGATTCGTTTTAGAAATGAGGTGTTGGACCCATCTATTAATACATTGGGTCAAGTGGCTACATCATTGGCTCTTGCTGTTAATGAGCAACATACTAATGGTATTGATTTAAATGGAAATCAAGGTTTGGACTTTTTTTCCAGCCCTCAAGCCGATGTTATTAGTTTGGCGGGTGCAGGGTCACTAAATGTGGCATTTGCGAATATAGCAGACTTAACTACAAGCGATTATTCTGTCACTACCGATGCAACCAACACCAATTACACTATTACGCGGTTGTCTGACAATGCTCAATTCTCAGGTTTAGTGGCTGCAGGATCAGTTACGCAAGATGGTTTAACCTTTAACCTTGCTAGTGTGGCGGCCAATGATAGTTACCGAGTTCGGCCAACTCGCAGTGCGGCAGGGACTTTTTCTGTGGCCATCACAAACCCCGAATCAATTGCCATGGGGTTGCCGGTTAGTAGCAATGTTCCTGCCATCAATTCTGGATCCGGCCAACTGAATAATATCAGTATCAGTAATTTATCAGCGTCCACATTACCCGCGAATGTGACACTAACGTACGATTCTGTATTACAGCAATATACGGTTGCTGGCGCGACAGGTGGCCCACTTGCCTACGACCCAACCGTTAATAATGGAGCTAGCTATACCTTAAATGTTGCAGGTTTCGGCGATATTAATTTCAACCTAACGGGGCAACCTGCGAATACCGACACAATCGACTTAACCGCTAATGTGGGTGGCGTTGGGGATAATAGAAATGCCAACTTATTATCTGGTTTACAAACGGCATTAACAATGTCTGGTGGTAGCTCATCGTTTCAAGATGTATATGGCCAGATTGTCGCAGATGTGGGTCGAAAAACACAATCTGCTGAAGCTAACCTTACCGCACAGGAAGGATTGCTCAACCAAACCATAGCGGCTAAAGATTCAGTCAGTGGTGTGAACTTGGATGAAGAAGCGGCCGATTTGGTTCGTTTTCAACAAGCATATCAAGCGGCTAGTCAGGTGGTATTAACGTCACGTACCATTTTTGATACATTAATAGGGGCATTCAGATAATGGTCGATAGAATTTCAACAAACTTATCTCAACAGCTAGGGATAAACGCTATAACGCTTCAACAAGCGCGCCTAAATGAGTTGCAGCAGCAAATATCATTGGGTAAAAAGATTTTAAAACCTTCAGATGACCCGGCAGGTGCAGTACGGGTTTTAGATTTAAATCAATCCCTTAGCAGATTAGAACAATATCAAACAAACCTTGATTATGCAGAAAATCGGTTGGCTTTGTCGGATGGTACCTTGCAAAGTGTTACCAATAGCATTCAGCGCGTAAGAGAATTAGCAGTACAAGGGTTTAATGCGACCAATACAGCATCAGATAGGGCGTCAATAGCCGAAGAAATGTTCGAGCGTTTAGACGAAGTGTTGGCGTTGGCCAATATAAAAGATGCCAGTGGCGACTACTTATATGCAGGTTTCAAAGGCCAAACACAACCGTTTACGGGAAATTCTGATTCGGGTAGTTTTAGTTATCAAGGTGATCAAGGCCAGCGGCTGATTCAAGTCGGCGAGGGTAGAACCGTTGCCGATGGCAATTCTGGTGCTGAAATTTTTTACGACATTACGGATAAAGACGGCAACCAAGAAGATATTTTTACCACGCTGTATAGCTTGGCAACAGACTTGTCGACTAACAAGCCAGCACAAGAAGAAGCGGTCATTTCCACTGCTCTTCAACCAGCAGATGGAGAAACCGTCACAATAAATGGTATTACCTATGAATTTGAAAGTGCCGGTGGAGTTACGTTGGGCAATACTGCTGTACCTATTGGTGGCACAACAGACATTACGACGGCTAATTTAGGCAATGCAATCAATACTGAACAAGGCTTGGGTAATACAGATGTAACGGCCACAGTAGTGGGTAGTAACCTAACGTTGCTAGCAGATGCCGAAGGGCCAGGCACGCTGAATTTTACTGATGCAACAGGTGGTGACTTCTCTATAACTAGCGGCCCTTCAGTGCCTCTTTATGATCATTTAGATCAAATAGATACAGCGTTAGGGCGTATTTTAGATGTTCGTTCACAAATTGGTGCTCGCTTAAATGTTGTTGATAGCCAAGATGAAATAAACCAAGATTTCACCTTAGCAATTCAAGAAACAAAATCTCAAGTGGAAGATTTGGATTTGGCGGCAGCGATCAGTGAATTTAATCTTCAAATTGTTGCACTCCAAGCTGCACAACAAGCATTTGTGCGAGTTCAAGGGCTCTCCTTGTTTAATGAACTTTAAGAATCAAATAGAAAGTTTGCTCTATGTCACAGTTTCTAGCAATTCCATAAATACTTAATAAACGCACTAAAGATTTCAAGCTCCTTGCCGATAACTTACTCGGAGGCGGTGAATATCTAGATTTATTAAAAGATATATCCGTCATGTATAAAAATTAAGTAAACCGAAAGGTTTACAAAGGAGCAATTTAAATGCCACAAATTATTAACACAAATATTGCGTCTTTAACGGCTCAAAGAAATCTGAATACATCTCAGAATGATTTGAACACGTCGTTACAAAGACTTTCATCTGGTTTACGTATCAACAGCGCGAAAGACGATGCGGCCGGCCTTGCTATTTCAGAGCGTTTTACCACACAAATTCGTGGTTTAAACCAAGCAGCACGAAATGCCAACGACGGTATCTCTTTAGCACAAACTGCTGAGGGTGATTTAGCACAAATCACTAATAACTTACAACGTGTTCGTGAGCTAGCCGTTCAATCAGTTAATGCGACCAACTCAGCATCTGATAGAGCAGCGCTTCAAAACGAAGTATCTGAACTAATTTCAGAGATTGATCGTGTTGCAACATCAAGTTCGTTCAACGGCGTTAACTTGTTAGATGGTAGTTTTGCTAGCCAACAATTCTAAGTAGGTGCTAATGCCGGTGAAGTAGTCGGTATTAACTCTATCGCCAGTGCGCGTACATTCTCGCTAGGTCAATCAAATGGCGTGTCATTAGCCAACGCAACAGCGGTAGTAGGTGATGTAGCAGCGGGAACATTAACGATTAATGGTAATACTTTAGGTGCTGTTGATGGCGATGCGGCTGCTCTTGCTGCTGCCATTTCAGCGTCTGATGGTAACTTAACTGCTACTGCCGCAGCGAATGTGCAAACAGGCATTGCGTTTGTTGATGTTGTGGGTACGGCTGCTGTAACAGGCGTGGCAACAGAAAATACATTAACTGCTATTGCTGGTACAGCAGGTGCAGGCGCTGGTGAACAATTCATATTAACAATTGACGGTGCGGAAGCTGCAAATGTAACATTTGGTGCAGCTGAAACTGTAGCTACAGTAGCTATTGCTGCTGAACTAGATGCTGATTTGACTGCGTTTGTTGCTGCTAGTGGCGGTGCTTATACTGTTACGGCTGGTTCCCTTTCAGGCGGCGATTTGGTCCTTGAAAAAGCGGATGGTACTGCAATAACGTTTGCAACAGGAACAAGTACACTAACAGGCGTTGCAGGAAGCATTACTGAAAGTGAAACACAAGCGGGTACAGTTGCTGTTACAGCTGCGGCTCCTGATTACACACTAACCCTTGCAGGTTCTACGTTAGATTTAACAGCAGCGGGTGCTGATGGCACAATTACTGCGGCAGAAGTAGCAGGTGTTATTAATAACGTGGCTGGTTTTACTGCATCAGCAGCTGGTGCGACACTAGATATTACAGCGGCTGACGGTAGAAATATTGCTTTAGTTGAAAGTGGAACTGATTCGGCTGCAGAGGGTTTAACAGCATTATCAACAACCTTCCGTAGTGTTATTGATACTATTACATCTGCAAATTCTGACCTTGTTATTGCAGGTGCAGGTGCTGCACAAGCTGGTTTAACAGCAGGTACAACAGCCGCATCAGCAGCATTAATTGGTACAACGATTGCTGATACGACTGTTGCAACTGTAGACGGTGCTAACGCGGCGATTCTATCTGTTGATAGTGCGTTAACAGCAATTAACGGATCTCGTGCGTCTTTAGGTGCTATTCAGAACCGTTTTGATTCTGTTGTAGCCAGTATTCAAACAACATCAGAAAACTTAAGTGCTTCACGTAGCCGTATCCGTGACGCTGACTTTGCTGAAGAAACTGCTGCTTTAACAAGAGCGCAAATTCTACAACAAGCTGGTGTGTCAATTTTGTCGCAAGCTAACTCTTTGCCGCAAAACGTATTGGCTTTATTACAGTAAACCGGTAGGTAACGCTGGCTCTAGTGTTAAAGCTAGAGCCAGCAATCCTTAACGGAGAAGATTATGGAAATAACAAACATAGTGAATGAGGTAAGCAAATCAGTTGCCCCGAAACTAGCGTCTGTTCCCGTAGTAAATAATGCTCAATCAGTTGAAACGGAAGTCGGCAAGGGTTTGCCACAAGAACCTAAAAAACCGGAAGTATCACCGTCACAACAAATTGAAGAAACCGTGAGTGATTTAAATAAATTTGTTCAAAGTATTCAGCGCGGCATTCAGTTCAGTGTTCATGAGGAAACAGGGCGAAGCATCATTACCGTAACAGACAGAGAGACAGGGGAAGAGATACGTAAATTCCCATCCGAAGAGGCCTTGGCCATTGCCGACTATATTGCTGAAACGAGAGCACAAGTAAGCGATGTTTCAAAGGGTATAGTTTTTAATCAAAGTGCATAAGGAGGCTTGAATATTGCATATTATCTTATAGATAAATGTAAATAGGATTCATTATGTCAATTTCATCACCAGGTATAGGTTCAGGCTTAGATATAGGCAACCTTATTACGCAATTGGTTACTGCTGAAGGTTCAGCAAAATCTAATCGATTGAATTTACGAGAAGCAGAATATCAAGGCGATATTTCTGCGTATGGGTCACTTAAAAGTGCCTTGTCAATTTTTCAAACGGCCGTAAAAGACTTGCAAACAGCGAGCGATTTCCAATTACGGTCTGCAGCTAGTAGTAACGAAGAAGTCTTTCTAGTAACAGCAGATGAGTCAGCCGATGTGTCGCAATATGGCATAGAGGTTGTTCAATTAGCACAAGCAAACAAACTGATTACAAATGATGGTTTCGCATCAACAGATGTTATTGGCAGTGGAACCTTAACACTAACGCAAGGAACGGGTTCTTTTTCAATTTCTGTTAGTGGAACAGATAAGTTAACGGATATCCGTGATGCAATTAATGCAGCAGCGGATAACACCGGCGTATCAGCAGCTATCATCAATGTTGACGATGGAAGTGGGGGGACTGAAAGCAAATTAGTTTTCACAGCCAATGAATCAGGCTTAGACAATGCCATCACGATTACAGCAATTGATAGTGATTCAAACAATACAGATGCTTTAGGATTATCAAGACTGGTTAGTGGGAATTTAACAGAACCAGCGGCTGCATTAGATGGCCAAATTAAAGTGGATGGGCAATTGGTCAGTAGTTCGAATAATGACTTTGGAGAGGTTATAGAGGGCGTCACCATTAGTTCAGTTGCAATTGGAGCAGGGGAAACCCTAACAGTAACGACTGATAAAGAAGCAGTAACAGAAAAAATAAACACATTTATTGCTAATTATAACGGACTGATAGATACGTTCTCTGCGTTAGGTTCTTTTAATGGGAGCACCGATGCAGCAGGTATTTTAATAGGTGATGCTACCTTGCGGGGTGTACAAAACCTAATAAGGCGAGAGATGTCTTCATCAGTCTCGGGTTTAACAGGCAGTTTTAGTACATTAGCTGAAATAGGGCTTACAACGGGTGATGACGGAAAACTTTCGTTAGATAGTGCAAAACTCAGCACCGTTTTGGATGAAGACTTTGATCAAATTGGAGAATTGTTTTCAGCATCAAACGGTATCGCTAATACCCTGGACAATGCAATAGAACAATACGTTAGTTCAGCAGGCATATTAGATACCCGTACAGATGGACTTCAATCACGTGTTGATGACATAACAGAACAGCGAGAAGCGTTGGATAGACGTTTAATCAGTTTAGAAAGCAGGTTGTTAGCGCAATTTACAGCGTTAGACACATTGGTTAGTTCATTAACCAATCAGAGCAATTTTTTAACACAACAATTGGCCAATTTACCTGGTTCAATTGACCCAAATAAATCAAATTAAATATAAGTAGGGAGAACAATATGAATGGTGCGACAGCGTTAAAACAGTATCAGCAAGTGGGTGTTCACGGGGCAATAATGGATGCAACTCCGCATCGGTTAATTCAAATGTTATTAGACGGTGCGTTAACAAGAATATTGTCTGCAAAAGGGCATATGAAGCAAAACAATATAGCTAAAAAAGGTGAACAAATTGGTAATGCGATATCAATTATTGAAAGCCTCAAAGCAAGCTTGGATTTTAAACATGGTGGTGAGATTTCTAAAAACCTAGATGCTTTATATGAGTATATTGGACATATTTTATTAAAAGCAAATACAGAAAATAATCCTGAGTTATTAGACGAGGCAGGCAAGTTGTTAAGCCAAGTTAAAATGGGTTGGGATGCGATTGAACCACAATCATAATTAAAGGCTCCACTAAGGAACATTTATGAATGCTGAAATAAAATTTGACGAAATTTTAAAAGATACGAGTAAACTAATTAAACTGGCTGAATTAGGTGAATGGGATAAGCTAATTAGTTTAGAAAAAAAGAGAGAGTTAGCGATAAAAAGTTTATTTTCCAACCAACCTGATATAGATGAATCTGTTCTACACGATGGTTTGCAATACATTTTGCAAAAAAACAAAATTCTTATGCAGTACTCACATAGTCAGCGTGATAGTTTACATCTTGAAATGTCTAAAGCAGGGCATGCTCATAAAGCGATTAACCAATATTTAGCGACGTAAGATTAAAGAACAATCCCCGGGTTGTTGGCTACATTGATAAGCTTAGGTGAATTGATCTTAGATATATTAATACTTTTTTGGCCACGTAAATAATTAGCAACAACATCCCAAATAGGAATCCCCGGAGCTTTTGAGCCAACAATGGCCCAGCCGGCAACTTTATAATGTTTATTAGGCTCCACGGCTTTACCGTTATCAAGTGTCATATTCGAAATACGCTGCCCTGAAGGTGCCGTAGGGTCGCAGAAGTAATTCATACCACCAACACGCACCATATCGCCACCTTGTTGATAGAACGGGTCTGGATGAAACAAGTTATCTGCCACATCTTCTAAAATAGACTTTATTTCTTTTCCAAACATATTTCGAGCATATGTTTCTGGGTATGTTATACAGGTTTGATCCATTACATTTTCAAAGGTAATAGGTTCACCAGCTAAGACAGTAGTTCCCCATCTGAAGCCTGGCGATAGTGAGATCTCAGCATCGAGTTCGTGCCTTAGGGCATCACATATTAACTGGTCAAATGTGCCGTTAAAGTTTCCACGGCGGTAAAGTAACGATTCAGTTACAGTCAGTTCTTCATTAAGAGTCTCTAGGTGAGGTTTGCGAATTTTTTCAATTAATGCTGACATTTCAGGGTCAGGTTTAATGAAGTTAGAAAACACAGGTAACAGCTTATAGTCGTAACTTTTAACATTACCTTTCTCTAAATTCAGATCAAGTACACCTACAAATTTGCCATTAGATCCTGCATTTGTAACAACAGTTTGGCCGCCACTGTTCTTAACAGTAACAGGGATGGGGACACCATCATGTGTGTGGCCGCCTAAAATAAAATCAATGCCTGTTACAACAGATGCAAGTTTTAAATCCACATCCATACCGTTGTGTGACAAGACTATAATGGCATCAGGGCTTTCATCTGCTTTGATGGTATCAACGAGTTCTTGAAGATCTTCATTTTGTATCCCAAAGCTCCAATCCGGTATGAAGCGTTTTGGGTTAGCGACAGGTGTGTAGGGGAATGCTTGCCCAATAATAGCCACTCTATGACCATTCATTTCTTTTATGCTATAAGGCTTAAAGACATGCCCAGTATCTTCATTATGAGCACGTTTACCTTCAAATAATGCATCTTCAGTCAGTTTAATATTTTGTGCTAAAAACTCACCCTTAAAGTTATCGACATTGGTGAAAACTTCTTCATCTTGATAGGTGAATTCCCAATGGCCTGTCATTACATCTACACCGAGTAAGTTGGCTGCTTGGACCATATCATCACCGCGGGTCCAATAAGCTGTTGCAGAGCCTTGCCAAGTATCACCGCCATCAAGTAGCAGGCTGTTTGATTTATCACCAGCTGCTGATCTTAGGGACTTGATTAGGGTGCTTAAGTGCGCGAATCCACCAACTTTTCCATAATCTTTAGCTTCACTGTCAAAGTTTAAATACGTGAAGGCATGAGATTCAAGAGAGTTTTCTAAAATATTATTTTTTTTTAAGAATGCTTTACCAACAATATGTGGTATACGGCCAATAGCATCGTGAATGCCCATGTTTACATTAGGTTCTCTAAAATAAATTGGATTCAATTGAGCGTGACAATCGGTAATGTGTAGTAATCGAGCATTCCCTTTGTTTGGAACGGTATAGTCAACCGGTTTAGATGATAACGCTAGGCTTGTTTTTGGAAAAATGCCCGCAACTGTTCCTGCTGCTAATAGCTTATTAAATTCACGACGATTCATTATAGAGCCCTAAAACGGTGTTATTTGGGTAAATTATTCAACCAGTTAGTCTTCTCATGCTCAGCTTGTATTAATGCTAGCTCAGCTTGTTGAGAGGCTTTGTTAGATAATTCAATTGCAGTTGCAAAGTCTTTGCTTTCAAGTGCTTGTTTGGCCTGGGCAACAAGAGGTTTAATTGTGTTCCATTCGTGTCCAGCTGATTTTGTTTTATCCCATAAATCTTCAGCTAGTTGAATGCTTTTTGCAGCGTCAGTAGCAGTCGTTGCGTTTGCTAATGTGCAGAAAAATCCAAAAATAATTATTAACGATAATGCTTTGAGTTTCATATATTGCCTGTGTTTACTTTCTAGAGGCTGGGCCATTTACGGGTAAGCCATTACTCATATAGGTCATAAAGTATTCTAAGTTACGGTAAGCTTCACTTTGCCCAGGTAGCGGTTCTGCACGCACCTGTTTGTTACACGAATCAAACCTTCTTTGTAAGGTGCCAAAGGATTCCCATTTCATTCTATAAACTGGAAAATGCGTAGGATGGCCTAGTGCAGGGCTTAGCGTTTCTGAACGTGCTTTTCTTCCAACATTTTGTATATGACAATTAGCACAAGAAAAGTTTAATTGACCACGTTTGGAGTAAAAGTACTGTTTTCCTGCTTCATAAGCTGCTAACTCACCTTTACTTGTTGGTGTAGCAATATTAATTTCAGACCCTTCGGATGTTGAGGCCATGTAGGCTGATATTTTAGCAATATCACCTTTTTTATATGGCAGGGGTTCTTCATCGTTATTTGTTCTACATTCATTGATGGCCAATTCTAGGGTAACCACCATGTTACGTTTAGAATCGAACTTTGGGTAATGTTGACGAATGTTTTCACCGTCATTTTCAAAACAACTGGCGTAACTTTTACCATTAGTAAACGGCGTATTAAATAGTGTTTCACCTTCTTCTAGATCATCTTCGTAAGGAGGGAAGTCGTTCATAGCCTCCCATTGATCTCGTGCATCTTGATCTAATGCATAAACACCATCACCAAACTCTGCTTTGCTGATATCTGGAAACCTTTCAGTGTAAAAAGACTGAAAGGTTTCCTTATCTTGCTCAGGTGTGGCATAGCTTACACTTGTTAGTGAAATTAATAATAATGTAATCAGTGCTTTAGATAGAAGATTCATAGGTGATTTTATTTAATTTTTGCTTCAACTTTTGCTACATCACCGGTATTGTCATTCCAACGTATCTGTAATGCATCACCTTTTTTACCGCCTTCAAATGAAAACGCTAAGTATGGGTTTTTAGAAACCGATGTGCCAAATTGTGCAACAAATACAACGTTACCATCGTGTTCACACGTTAGTTCTTGAATGTACTTAGCCGGAATTTTTTCACCCGATTCTTTATTGATACGACGCCCTGTTTCCATTGGGTGTTTTGCTAACACACGAACAGACGTGATGTTGTTTTTTGATTTTGCTTTAACTTTCATGTTTGTCTCCGATTATGGGTTAGCCGCCGCAGCCGCCGATTGTTACTTTAACTTCTTGGCTCTTGCTATATAGCTTTCCGCCAGCTTTTATTACGGCAGTAACAGTACTTGTTTGAGCTAAACGAATACGTGTTGAGATGTCAGGTATTGTTTTTGCAGAGATTTGAAAAGTTGCTGTTAGAGGCTGAGGGTTATCTTTTACAAAGATAGTAATAGACTCTACATCTTTAAGATCCGTTTTAACTGATACAGGTACAGCACCACCATTTTCTGCAATTTTAGGCACTTTTAGTTTAACTTCATCACTATCTACTGTATCTGTTGAGCCAAACAAGTTTTTGTAGGCATCGTCTGGGCTTGTTGCATTAAATGCATCGCTTGCCCATGCCGCCCATGATGTTATTGGTGATAATAATGCCAAGCAGGCAGTCGAGCCTATGGTTAGCATGTTTAAGAATTTTCTTCGTGAAATAGCCATGTTTTCTCCAGTTGCTATAGGTTTAAAGTGTGTATAAGTAATCAAGTAGTTTTTCAATTTCTGCATCGCTTAATATTTGATGCTTTCCAAAGGGAGGCATAATTGAAATTGAATTTTTCGTTGTTGCATCCCATATTTGGGCTTTCAACGCCTCGCGGTCAGGGAACCGTGCTTTCATTACAATGAGCGGTGGCCCAATGTTACCTGCCATATCACCATCATCCATCACGTGGCAGGCTAGGCAATTACCTTTTTTACGATCGAATGCTATTTTTTTGCCATCCATGTCATTTGCAAATAGTAAATTAGACATTAATGTTAATAATGTAATGGAGATTATTATTAGCAGTTTTTTATGCATGTTATTCAGCCTCTACCATGTACTGTACGGCATTTTTAACTTGTTCGTCCGTCAATGTTAGGTTGCCGCCTTTAGGTGGCATCATGCCATTTTCGCCCATATAACCATCTATAGCGTGCTTAACAACAGTATCCATTCCTTGTTCCAAGCGCTTTGCCCATGATTCTTTATCGTCAAGTTTAGGTGCGCCAGCGACACCGCTGCCATGGCAAACCACACAACTTGATGTGTACGTCGCCTTACCTTCAATAGCAGCGGCACTTAATTTAGGTTTACTTGCTGCTGTACTAGATTCTGAGGCTTCTTGTTCTGGTGTTATGCCACGAAGCGATTCTACAACGATTATCTTTTTAGGGTCTTTGCAGTTTTTCATGCAACGCGTATTGCTTGTATCAGGTCTATCGTCCATATAAAAGTTTGCTTCATTAGGCATTTTTATGGACGCTAAATTATCTTGTGTCAATACAAAATCATCTTCTACAAGGTCGTTTAGATAAAGTACATAGGCTGATATGGCATACACTTCTTCTACAGATAATGTTTGAGGTGCAGGGAAGGGCATGGCTCTGTTGATATAGTCCCATAACGTTGAAGCATATGGCCAGTAGCTTCCTACTGTTTTATGAGGACGGTCTTCAGTTAATGAATCTTCGCCACCCGCTAAAGGAGGCCAACGACCTTCACCTTCACCAAACATACCATGGCAGGACGCACATTTTGCTTCATACATACCCTCACCTTGAGACACGCTACCTTGTCCTTTGGGCAAGCCTTGGCCATCAGGACGAACATCGATGTCCCAACCGGCGATTTCTGCTTTAGTAGCCTTTGTACCTAGTCCAAAATGTCCTGTTTCTGCAGCAACTGTATTACCAGAGACAAATGTGGCTAGAATAATTGATAAAACAATAATTACTTTATTTAAGCTGAACATTTTTGATCTTCCCGTTGCTTTGTAATTTCCATGTATGGATTGAGTTTTTGTGATAAATAGAGTTCGTACCGCGTGCATCACGTAATTGTGAGATGGTTGGTTGCACATAACCCGTTTCATCAATAGCACGACTTTGAAGTAAGCCGGGTGCTCCATCCCATTTAAATGGTAGTGAAAAACGAGTTAATGCTTTTGGCAGGACAAGTCCCTTAAGTCTAGCTGGTCGCCAAGTAACACCACCATCAATTGAAACATCTACTTGTTTGATTTTTCCACGGCCACTCCATGCCAACCCTTCGATTTCGTATGAGCCTTTTTGGCCCCATGGATTTTCAGGGCAGGGTGAGGTAATAACAGAATTGGCTTCTTGTTCATATGAGAAGCGCCTAGAACGACCATCTGGCATTAAATCGGTGTATTTCGACGTTTCTTCACGGTGATGCCAAGGTTTGTCTCCAATTTCTAAACGGCGGAGCCATTTAACGGATGTATTTCCTTCCCAACCCGGGTTGAACAAGCGTACTGGATATCCTTGTTCAGGGCGAAGCATTTCGCCGTTTTGTGCATAAACAATTAATGCATCATCTAACGCTTTATCCATTGGAATACTACGGCTCATGCCGGCACCATCAGCGCCTTCAGCCAATATCCATTTACCTTTTGTTTGTACGCCAACTTCAGCAAGTAAAGTAGATAATTTTACACCGGTCCATTCGCAACAACTGATCATGCCGTGTGTAAATTGTAGCGCTTCCATTTGAGGGCCACGCCATTCCATACCACCATTAGCAGGACATTCAAGGAAATTGATTGCTGATTCAGAAGGGAATTGCATTAAGTCATCCATCGTGAATATCAATGGGTTATCTACTAAGCCATGAATCATCAACCTATGTTCTTCAGGATTAACAGTCGGCGCACCAGCATGGTAACGCTCAAATACTAGGCCATTGGGTGTGATGATGCCCTTCAACTCTTGAATAGGCGACATACTGATAGAAGAAATTTTATCAGCAGTTAACCATGGTACGGTTCGCCTGATGACGTTTGTTTCAAATTTTGATGGGATGCCATACGGTGTTGAAACAACACCAGTGCCTAATGATTTGCTCCAACTTGGAACATTAGGAGGTAAGTTGTTGTTAGCTATTAGGCTTCCAGACGCAACAGTTGCCGCTAGTCCTGAACTAAACTTAACCCCTTGTTTTAGAAAATCTCTACGAGAGTTTTCTGGTACTTGGTTGGCTAATTTACCTAAATAATCTTTAGTGCTTTCTTTCTTATTATTATCCATTTGGCCACTGTCACACTGTTTAGAATTGTGTTCATTATTCTATATGTTTCTGTTGCCATATGCATATACTTTATTAGCATATTTATTGGCATTTTGACCTATAATTTATCTAACAATGATTTTGCTTTTTCGATTTGTTCTGCACTGCCGGTTTCTATGACTTCATCTAATGCTTCTTTAGCTGATTCCATATCAAGCATGTCAATGTAAGCTTCTGCAAGTGAAAGTTTAGTATCAGCATTTGAATCCACAGAACCGCTTGAATCTTCGTCTGGTTTTATCAGATCAAAGTCAAAATCAAATTCGTTATTATCTTCATCTGAAGGAGTTTCTTCATTAATTGGTTCATCAGTAGAATCAAGTGATATTTCTTCACTTATATCTGATATTTCCGTTGTTGCTTCTGGCATTTCAAAATCGAGAGAACCCAATTCTTCAGTAGTTTCATCTTCAATGTTAAGCATTGTTTCATTGGTTTCTTCAACGGCTTCAGAAAGGTCTGTATCAGACAGGTCATCAGACTGGTTGTCATCACTCATTGGTGAAACGAATAAAATAGATTCGGGGCAAATATCTGCGCCCATGTTTGAAATATTGGCCCACATTTCTGGGTCAGATGTTTTTAGATGATCTAAATCTTTAGCAAGGTCTTCAAAAGCAGAAGGGTTTTCTGATGAATAATACACATCGAGTAGTTTCAGTTTATATGCTTCATTTGTAGGGTCTTCTTCAATGGATTTTTGAATAAGATCTTCAGCTTGCTGATAGCGTCCATAGGCTATGTAAACATCACATTCTGTTAATGGGTCTGCTTCTAAAGATTCATCAAGGTTTTCAAATTCACTGGGCGTAAATTCACTGAGAAGTGATTCTGACTCAAGATGAGTGTCGTTTTCCGCTGTTGGAAGTTCTTCTACTACTTCTATTTCACTCATTGTTTCTTCAAATAAGTCACGCTTTTCGTTTGCGGGCTCATCAGACATTGGGAATGGTTGGTCGTCACTTTTTTTGCGTCGAGCTAAAAATAGGCCAAGTAACGCAATGAGTAGACCACCGCCTGCATATAAAGGCAGCATGCTTTCCTCAGTTTCTTCTGGTTCTACAGGAGCAACAGCAACGGGTGCTTGTTTTTTTGCTGGGATGGTTTTTGTTGTTTCTACAGGTTTAGTTTGAAGCTGAGCCAATTGGTCATCTTTTAATGCGATGAGGCGTTGCAGTTTTTCAACTTGGGATTCAAGCTCACTTAGCCTGCTTTTTAATTCTTTGTTTTCCTGCTCATTGGTCGTTGCCATTTCAAGAGCAATATTTGCTTGATTGGCAGCATTTGATGAGCCTGATGTAGCGGCAGGAGATGTTACGTTGCTAGTGTCTGTATTTGCTACTTGGTTGTCAGCAGGTTCCTCAGGCGTTAATAAAGTTAACGTAGCCTCGGTAAACGTGTTGCTTGAACTGCCATTGTTCGTGTTGTTTGAGCTTTGTGCTTGTTTAGCCCTAGCAGAAGCAGACCATTGAATGTTTTGTTCATTAAATGCTGACTGGGCTTGTTGAGCAGATAGTTGATTAACAGCATCATTATCAGGCACTTGTAATACTTGGCCTTTCATTAAAGCATTGATATTGTTTTTGTAAAATGCCTTGGGATTGTTCTCAAATAAAGCCATCATCATTTGTTCATGACTGATGCCGTTGTTGTTAGAGAGCAGTTTTTTTGCTATTCCCCATACGGTATCGTTACTTCTTGTTGGTCCATAGTTTGATGCTAGTTGCCTAGATTTAGAGGGCAGGGTGCTACGAACCGCTGTTGTAGCTTTTGTTGTTGCTGGAAGAGCCGTCATAGATGAGCTTTTAGCAAGTTCTACTGGTGCTGTCGTAACATCGGCCATTGTGATAGGCGGGTCGAGCAAAATAGTAAACTCTTTTAATGTTCTTCCTTGAGGCCATTCTACTTCTAGAATGAAATTGACAAAGGGCTCCTTAATGCTTGAGCTTGATGTAACTGTAATGGTTACATCGCCATTTGCATTCACAATCGGCGTGAATTTTAAATCAGACAAATATTGCGGACGATCGATTCCGGCTTGTTTAAATGTTTCTCTCGAAGCAAGATCAACACTGATGTTTGTCGGGTCCTCATTTTTTGAACTAACCAAGGGTATTTTTGCGTTCAGTACCTGATTAAGTGCAGAGTGAGTTGTAATGTCGCCAATGCCTAATGCGAATGCGCTTGAACTATTAATTAAACATAGAGCAGCGATGGCTTGTTTTGTATTTCTCACGAGAATCTCCTGATTGTGTGGACAACTTTTCTGTAATAGTGAAGTGTCTATAGTTTGTATATGTACTTAATATAGACTATAGATAATTTTTTACCAGTACCTCTGCAATTTGTACACTATTCAGTGCTGCGCCTTTTCTTACATTATCGGCAACAACCCACATATTTAAACCATTTGGATGCGAGATGTCTTTTCTTACTCGGCTTACGTATACGTCGTCTTGTCCGGCTGATTCAGTAACGGCAGTGGCGTATCCTCCATCTTCCCGTTCATCAAGCAGGGTGATTCCATCAAAGTTTGAAAGTAATTCACTGGCTTTTTCGAGACTAATATTTTCTTTTGTTTCAATATGTATAGCTTCTGAATGCCCATAAAAAACAGGGACTCGGACGGCAGTTGGATTAACTTTTATGGTTTGGTCATTAAAAATCTTATTAGTTTCCCAAACCATTTTCATTTCTTCTTTTGTGTAGCCATTTTCGAGAAAAACGTCTATTTGAGGTAAAACATTGAAAGCAATTTGTTTGGGGTAGACGCTAGCTTCTGCTTTTTTGCCATTGAGTAACTTTGCAGTTTGGCCAGCGAGTTCTTCAATAGCGCTTTTACCTGTACCAGACACTGCTTGATAGGTGCACACGTTGATGCGTTCAATACCCACAGCATCATAAATTGGCTTTAGGGCCACTAACATTTGAATGGTTGAACAGTTTGGGTTCGCAATGATGCCTTTATTGGTATGTTGGGCAATGGCTTCTGGGTTGACTTCAGGGATAACAAGAGGGATGTCATCGTCATATCTAAAATGAGATGTATTGTCGATAACGACACATCCTGCAGCTGCAGCTTTTGGTGCATATTCCGCGGAGACAGAGCCACCGGCAGAAAACAAACCTATTTGGACTTGTGCAAAATCAAAGTCAGCTAAATTCGTAATTTTAATATTCTTGCCTTTGAACTGAATCGTTCCACCAGCAGAACGACTACTTGCCAAAGGGTATAAATTTCTTATGGGAAAATTTCTTTCTTCCAAAATGGATAACATTGTTTCACCAACAGCGCCTGTGGCACCAACAACAGCAACGTCATAAGTTTTCATTTTTTAATTCCTTGATAATTTGGATTTTTAAAAGTAAATAGCCAACTAAGAAAAACTAGGTTGGCTATTTATTGATTTTTACATTCAACCTAGTAGGGTTGAATGTTGACTATTTAGAAGGCTCTATCAGTCTAGAGACGCTAGTATTTTGTCTTTAATTTCATCAACTGAACCAACGCCTGCAATTGAGTGATAGTTAAGCTTCGTCGTATTAGCTAGCTCAGAATAATATGTAATAAGTGGAGCTGTTTGGCTATGGTATGTTTTTAACCGATCACGTACTACACTTTCATTATCGTCAGCACGTTGAATTAATGGCTCGCCAGTAATGTCGTCAATACCGTCTTGTTTAGGCGGGTTGTAAATTAAATGATAAGTTCTGCCAGAATCTAAATGCACACGTCGACCGGCCATACGCTTAACAATTTCTTCATCATCGACAGCGATTTCTACAACATGATCCACTTCTACACCCATGCCAGCTAAGCCATTGGCTTGTGGTTGGGTTCTAGGGAAGCCATCTAATAAAAAGCCGTTTGCACAATCATGGAGCATGAGTCGCTCTTTAATTAAACCTAAAATGATGTCGTCGGAGACGAGTCCGCCAGCATCCATCACTTTTTTAGCTTTTAAACCCAAAGGTGTGCCGGCTTTAACTGCTGCGCGTAGCATATCGCCAGTAGAAATTTGTGGGATATTGTATTTAGCAGTGATAAATTGAGATTGTGTTCCTTTACCAGAACCTGGCCCACCTAAAAGAATGATTCGCATGTAAAGCCTAATATAATTATTTTTTGGACAGGGGAAAATATCATACCCAGGTTATTTTATCCACTGACCCTTATATAAATTGCTTAAAATTATTAAGGTTTATGCTGCAAACTGTTTGGCAATTGATTCAATTTGTTCGTGTTCGCTTATGATTTTTTCTAATTCTTCTAAGACAACATCAGGTGATATTTTAAGCGCCTTACAGAATTTTGTATTCAAGTATTCATTACGGTTGTCGCCAATGCCGTGGATACCAAGCGCACTATCTACTAGAGCAATTAAAGAGGCATAGTTTGCATGCTCTCCAGAATAACTGTGATTGTGGTGTTCCTTCGTTGCGACTATAACTTCTTTGGGTATTTGCCAATTATCTAATAGCCATGACCCTAATTCAGCATGGCCCATGTTGATGGCATTTTGCCCTGCGCCCATACCAAGCGCATGCTTTTCAATGGCGACTATGGAACATTTTAAATTAGCGGCATATAGTTTATTTAAGAGAAAAAACTCTGGTTGAAACAAGTGTCCCAGCAATAAAAAACCAAAATTATGGAGTAATCCAGAAAGGTAGGCTAAATTTGAATTAGGTCGAATATCTTGAGGTGTTTTTTGAGACAACCGTTGAGCTAACGTTGCGCTATAAACGGCGTGTTTCCAGAATTCATTTAGACCCAAAGGGCCGTCAGGTGGGTTTGTTAATGCTTTACCAGCCGATAAGCCTAGGGCCATATTCATGACGAGGTCAAAACCTAAAACGCGTGATATTGCTTCTTGAACGGACGTTATTTCACCTTGATAGTTAAAAAAGGCTGATTTTGAATAACGAATGACCTGTGCAGTCAGGCTAGGATCCTTTTCTATAAGGCTGGCTAAAGCCTTCGCATCAGCACTAGGGTTGTTTTTTAATTGAATAACTTTAGTAGTAATATCTGGTAACGGTGGCAGCTTATATAAACGTTGTAAATTGTTTTTTTTATCGTTATCAGGTGTGAATTTTTGTTTTAATTTTTTACTCTCAGTTTCATTAATTTCATTAAACACCAAGTCTTTTGCAGGTGTTGTTATATCAACTGTCAGTGCATTTTTATGGAGTTTATAAAAGTCAGATGTTGATAAAGAGACAAGGTCATTGGCCTTTCCTGTTTCAAAAACAACAGTACTGAAGTTGTTTATTGAATTGGCAATGTGTGTACGCGCCACTTCTTTAGAGCTTATCGGCGGAACGATGCCTACATCGCAGCTTGGGTAAAAATTTGCACATTCTGCTAAGGGGATAATATCTAGGATGTTCTCTTTAATCCCTTCAAGCGCACTGAAATCGATTAATTCGTTTACGGGAACAATAATCAGTTCAATTTGGTTATTACAGCGTATTAATACGGTACGTAGGAGTACTTGCTGGTTGTTGCTGAATTTCTTATCGAGCTCTTCTAAAGAAAGAGTTTTATCGTCAACGGGTATTGCTTCATAATCAATATGATGAAATAGAAATTGCTTTTCTACTTGATTGGCTACTTTCATGACGTTCCCTTATTTATCTGTACGTATAAATATAGAGCAATTCTAAAAAAGTTATGCGAATGAGGTCACATTCTATCTGTGATTGTGGCGTACAAAGTACGTATTGAAGATTCTTATGGTCGGAGTAGGCATAAAAAAGGCCTTTAACACTGAGTTAAAGGCCTTTTTGTGTAGGTCGTAATATGTGGATTAATTATTGCTTAGTAATGCTTATCTTTGCAGATTTACGAAGTTCATTAATGTGCTTTTGAATATGTTCTTGTTCAAGTGCCGCTGAAATGTTTGGCTTTACTTCTTCAAATGTTGGTGGTTTGCCATCACGTGCACCGGTACGTAAAATAACGTGGTAGCCAAACTGCGTTCTTATCGCTTGTTTCGTGTATTCGTTATCTTTCAGTTTTGCTACCGCTTGTGAAAACTCTGGCACCATACGTTGTGGGTTAAACCAACCTAAATCACCACCTTTTGATGCAGTAGGACCTGTAGAGTTTTCTTTTGCAAGATCAGCAAATTTTTTACCTTTTGCAAGCTTGGCAATAACTTCTTTAGCTTTACCTTCTTCTTTAAGCAAAATATGGCTGGCTTTAAACTCTTGAACTTTTATTTGACCAATTCTTGCATCGTATTCTTCTTTTAGACGCTTTTCAGGAATAGGGTTATTATCTAAAAAATCAATCATAGCAACTTGAGATAACATGCTTAGATTAATGAAATCCATACGTGCTTTAAAATCGTCGTTATTGTTTAGTTTTTTCTTAATAGCCTCATCCTTTAATAAAGCCATGTTAACAAGGTCAGTTGTTAGCTTGTCTATCGGCACAGTGCTTTTAGGATCAACTTGCCTTCTTTCTAATGCATAAAATTGCAACATTGATTTTTTTAAATTGGTGCCGTTAACTGTTGCTACAGTTGGGTCATCAGCTGCGATAGTAAGTTGTGAAGCAGTCACTAGTAAAAGTGACGCGATAATTGAAACAGTAACCTTCATGATATCTCCTGTTGTTGAGGTTTTTCTTCCGGGGTATACGCTTTAATGCTTAAAGCGTGAATGTCTTTTTTCATCATCTCACCGAGTGCTTTGTAAACAAGTTGATGACGTTGAATGCGTGATTTATTTTCAAATTGATCGGAGGTTACGGTTAAGTAAAAATGGCCGCCGCCCGATTTTGCACCTTCATGCCCCGCGTGTGCTTGGCTATCATCTAATACTTCGATGAACTCAGGCTGAAGAGCCTCAGTAATTTTTTCATTAATTAATTCAGTTATGTTCATTATTTAAGTTCTTGGTTGGTTTCTTGGTTGGTTTCTTGGGTGTCTGGATCTTCTTGAATGTGTTTCATTAAGTAAAAGCCCTGCAGTACAACAAATAAAAGGGTAAGCCCAAGCATGCCAAAGAGCTTAAAGTTTACCCAAGTGTCCGTGTCGAAATTGTACATAACGCATAGGTTGATGCCACCTAAAAATATAAAAAATGCGGCCCACATCGCATTAAGGTTTGTCCATACATTATCAGGTAATGAAATGTTGCCTTTCATCATTCGTTGAATAACAGGTTGCTTGCCAATAAACTGACTGCCAAGACAGACCAAGCCAAATAACCAATTAACGATGGTAGGTTTCCATTTAATGAAAGCTTCGTCTTGCAAATAGAGTGTTAGCCCACCAAATACGGTAATAATCAAAAAAGTGGCAACATGCGTTGTTTCAAACGATTTATTTTTCAGCCAGTAATAAGCGACTTGAACCGCTGAAGCTGCAATAGCAATGACGGTGGCTGCGTAGATGCCTTGCCATTTATAGGCAATAAAGAAAAGAATGATGGGGAAAAAATCAAATAAAAACTTCATGATGTGTGGTATTGGGTTTTAAACAAAAATATCAATGCCAAGTAACAGTTGCAATTCATCCCGTTGGGGCTGGCTAGCAAGATTCGCATTGTCTAAGTAGGTTTGAATAGATTGAGAAGGGGGCGTGTTTTCTTTAGAGACTCTGTCTAATTTGTTATGTTGGTCAATAGTGTTCAAGGCATCGAGAACGGCACGCTTCTCAGCCCCATTAACTGTGTTGGATGGGTTAGAGCTTTGCGAACGAGCAGTGTCTGGCTTAGCCGTTTCAACACTATTTAACGGCCTGCCACGGTTTGCACTATTCAGCGCAGCGGGTAGATTTACGTTAATGTTGCTAGATTGAATGTTCATTGATAAAAATTGTTACAATGTTGTCCGGTTGTTATCTAATAATTAAAGCCCGCATAATCTATCACAGTTACAGCTGTATATCACCATGAGTCCACTAGAACGTTATCAATCAGACCTCGCAAAGCATGGGTTTATTGCAGATGATGCCCAACGAATTGTCATTGAACGTTTGGAAGCCTTGTTTAATGAGCTGATAAACCCTGTTAAAACGACAGAAAAGGCTCCAAAGGGCTTTTTTTCATCATTTAGAAGTAAACCGTTAGTAAAGGCAACAGTGCCTAAAGGTCTATATTTATGGGGTGGTGTAGGACAGGGTAAAACCTATTTAATGGATATCTTCTACGATGCACTGCCGTTTGAACAAAAACAGCGTAAGCATTTCCATCGCTTCATGCAAACAGTGCATAAAAAACTAGGTGAGCTTAGTAATGTTAGTGACCCTTTACAAACCGTTGCTGAAGATATTGCGAAACACAATAGAGTCATTTGTTTTGATGAATTCTTCGTCTCGGATATTACAGATGCTATGTTACTGGGGCGGCTATTTGAAGCATTATTTGAAAAAGACGTGTGTTTGGTTGCCACGTCTAATATAGAACCTGATGGCCTTTATAAAGGCGGCTTACAACGCGCACGATTTTTGCCAGCGATTGAAGCCCTAAAAACACACTGCGATGTATTAAAGTTAGATAGCGGTACGGACTATCGATTACGTGAATTAGAACAGGCCGAAATATACCACTCACCGCTAGATGAAAAGGCAAATATTACGTTAACAGAATTGTTCGAACACATGACGGCGGCAGATGTTGAGCCAGAATCAGAACTTGAAATAGAAGGCCGTCTAGTCGACGTTAAACATTGTGCCGAAGGCGTTGTGTGGTTTGACTACAAAACCATTTGTGACATACCTCGTGGCGCAGCAGATTACATTGAGATTTCACGCTATTTCCACACAGTGCTCGTGTCAGATGTTACCGTTATGAATGACATGAGTAATGATTTGGCGAATCGTTTTGTTAATTTAGTTGATGAGCTATACGATCACAATGTTAAATTAATCATATCGGCAGAAGTGCCGTGTAATCAACTGTATCAAGGTAAAAAACTCGCGTTTCAGTTTGAACGAACCGTTAGCCGATTACTAGAAATGCAATCACAAGAATACTTAGAGCGCCCCCATTTACCGTAATAGGAGAACCCCATGGACAAACAAACACAATTAGAAATAGAAGCAGCGGCGTTTAGACGCATTATCAAACACTTCCAAGACCATACCGAAGTGCAAAATATAGACCTAATGAACTTAGCTGACTTTTGCCGCAACTGTTTTTCTAAATGGTACATGGCAGAATCTAAAGAAAAGGGCGTAGAGATAGATTACGACGCAGCGCGTGAAGTAGTCTATGGGATGCCATTTGCTGAATGGAAAGGCAAATATCAACAGCCGGCTACACCCGAACAATTGGCAGCATTTGAAGTAGGCGAAAAAAGACGCAAAGGCTAAACGAGTACCAATTAACGAAAGATTGAAAAAGTAATGGAGATAAATTAGATGGGAAGAGCATACCAAAACCGTAAAGAGTCGATGGCTAAAACATCGGACATGAAAGCCAAGGTTTACAGCCGTTATGGCCGTGAAATTTATGTTGTTGCAAAAACAGGCGGGTTTGACCCAGAAGGCAATTTGGCACTACGCAGTCTTATAGACCGTGCTAAAAAAGACCAAGTGCCAGCGCATGTTATAGACAAAGCCATAGATAAGGCCAAAGGCGGCGGTGGCGAAGATTACTCTCCAGCGCGTTACGAAGGCTATGGCCCAGGCGGTTGTATGGCCATTATTGATTGTTTAACGGATAACCCAAACCGCACCTTTGGTGATGTTCGCCAAGCGTTCACAAAAACAAAATGTAAAATTGGCACACAAGGCAGTGTTAGCCATATGTTTGATCACTCAGTTATTCTAGTGTTCAAGCATGATAATGAAGAAGCTGTGTTAGACGCACTTATGGATGCCGATGTTGACGTAACAGATATCGAAAACGAAGACGGCGTATTATCTATTTTTGCACCACATACAGACTACTATAAAGCCCGCCAAACAGTGTTAGATGCATTTCCAGAAGTAAACTTTGATGTAGATGAGATTCAGTTTATTCCGCACGCATTCACATCAATTGGTGGAGATGATGTGGAAATGTTTGAGAAGTTTTTAGATATGCTGAACGATTTAGATGATGTTCAGCACGTCTATCATAATGTTGAAAATGCTTAACTAATATTATCAGAGAAAACTCAAATGAATGACATGCAAAACCTAGGGTTAAGTAGCAGCAGAGGAAATGCAAAAATCGTTTACTTTTTATTTTTAGCGAGCTTAGTATTTGGCATTACCGCAATAATAGGCATCGTTATGGCCTATATGAATCAACAAGACGTCGAATCTTGGCTCAAAACACACTACCAATATCAAATAAGAACGTTTTGGATAGGTATTTTATTTGCATTTATAGCGAGTATTTTGATGTTTGTAGGTATTGGCTACATCATGTATTTGGTGCTGGTCATTTGGATGATAGTACGATGCGTGAAAGGCTTAAAAGCAATAGATGCTAAACAACCAGTGGTGGACCTTAAGAGGTGGGGATTTTAGAAAGACTAAGGGCAGATAGCCCTCGATTATCAGCTACTTGAGAGTAGATAGTATGAGTTTTTATGTGTCATCGGTTGTCGTAGCAGTATCATCTGATGGCTGATTTTCGGCTGCCGCAGCTTTTTGCAAACGCTTCTCTTCTTTCTTTTTCTTTTTTGCGATTTCTTTCTGACGCTTTTCAAACGCGTAATTGGTTTTAGCCATTGGTTTTTCCTCTACATAACTCTAAAATTAGAGTCATTATAATACGGCACTTTGCTGCCGAATTTTCTTTTTATAACATCAAATCAATATTAATTAACTGATGGTTTGCGTTTTTTCTTACCAGTACCTTGTGGTTTTGCCATCGGCCTCTTGGCTGCTAATAAATCATCACTACTCATTTCATCAGCTTCAAAGCCAACCACTTGCTCGCGTTTAAGCCAAATGTTGTTCTTCTTTTCGATGATTGTAAAATGGTGATAATCTTCATGATCAATAAGGGATATGGCCAAGCCCACTTCACCGGCGCGGCCACTTCTGCCAATACGATGTATGTAGTCCAGCGGACTTCTTGGTAAATCAAAGTTGATGACCACGGGCAGTCTTTCTATGTCTAAGCCACGGGCAGCAATATCCGTTGCAATTAACACATTCGTTTTGCCTGCTTTAAATGCATCAAGCGTACGGTGACGAGCCTCTTGAGTTTTATCACCATGGAACACCTCTGCGGTAATGCCACGTGTAGCCAGTTTTTTAGCTAAGTGATTACAGTGGTTTTTGGCATTAACGAAAACAAGTATTTGCCGCCATTCTTGTTGCTTAATTAAATGCGCCAAAAGGGCTGTTTTATTGCCCTTATTCACGGTAAAAACGCGCTGTACTAAGGTGCTGGCATCTTTATTTTGCAATTGAATTTCAACAGGGTTGTTTAACAGCTCTTTGGTTAACGTTTGTACTTTTTCAGGAAAAGTCGCGGAAAATAATACAACCTGTCTTTTCTTAGGCATCAATTCTAATAAAGCGGATAACTCATCATTGAAACCAAGGCTTAACATCCTATCAGCTTCATCAAGCACTAAGGTTTTAAGCTTGTCGAGTTTAACCGCATTACTTGAAATCAAATCAAGCAACCGGCCTGGCGTTGCCACCAACATGTCGGTACCACCGCGTAATGCTAGCATTTGAGTATTCGCGGATACACCACCATAAACAGCTATTGTTTTAATCGCACCATTCAAATGCAGTGCATAAGAATTAATGCTGTCCGCAATTTGCTTGGCCAGTTCACGCGTCGGAACTAAAATTAACCCAGAAACAAAGTTACCTTTCGTGCCTTTACAACCCATTGGTTTTTCAGCCAATAAGGTTTGCAACATAGGTAACGCAAAGGCGGCCGTTTTTCCCGAGCCGGTATTTGCCCCTGCAATTAAGTCTCTCCCCGCTAATACAATAGGAGTTGCTTGTGCTTGAATAGGGGTAGGTTGCTTATAATCCAACTCAGTTAATCGGGCTAACAAGGGTGGAATTAAGGCAAGTTCTGTAAAGCAGGTTGGTGTTTTGATATGGGTTCTATTTGCGTTTATTGAAACCCTTAAATTATAAGGCTTAATTCTGAAAAACGATAACGTTAGATTTAAATGGGCAACTCCCCATTAATCTAGTACGACGTTTTTAACCTTTGCTAAGCATGAGCAGTATGAATATATGATGGGCGATGATTGATTATTTCAGATTTGCGATTAAGTCGAGTCTGACCCTAATTACTCTAATTACTCTAATTACTAATTATCGCTTTATGTTCAGCTTATTCATAGTGTGACCAAAGCCTGATAACTTTTATAGTTTTTTCTTTTTCGTATATTTGATACACCAGCCTATGCTGTATATTGATACGGCGTGAATAAGCACCAGATAAATCACCTACCAGCTTTTCATATGGAGGTGGGTTTTGGTAAGGGTCTTTTTGAATTACATCTAAAAGAGTTTTAGCTTTGTTCTTTAGCCCAGAAGAAGCAAGTTTTCTGGCATCCTTTTGAGCTTGTTTTGTATACACTATCTCCCAAGTCACCAATCAAGCTCCTTGGAGCTTTCAGATAGGTCTTGTTTTAATCCCTCTTGGATAGACTCTCTCATTCCTGGTACTGACAGTAAATGGAGTGTTTCAGAAATAGCATTCCAGTCTTCTTCTGAAACTAATACTGCATTACCTCTTTTTCCTGTAATTACAACAGGTTGATGAGTGTCAGTAGCCTCGTCAATAAGACTGTATAACCTAGTTCTTGCCTCAGTTGCATTTATAATGGTCATGATTATTTACCTCTGAATAGAGCGTACGCTAAAACGTACGGATAATCAAGTTTTTAGAACATAACGTTCCGTTGACGCTGGCAGATATACGATGAACTCTAACAACGCACAGAACGTTGATAAAAATAACCTTAGAAACGAACTGCGCTGCCAGCGGTTAACTGGAACTTTTTGTTAGCTGTTTTTTTTTGCATTAAGCAGATATTTTCGCAATGTTCTTTCATTTCGCATAACGTAAAGTATGTATACTTTATCACCTTCTATGCGATAAAAAATACGACATGGATTGACAATAATTTCTAAATATCTTGATTTTTTAAATTCTGGGGGTTTACGGCCTAACTCTGGAAACTCCTCAAGTTGGTCTGTACTAGAAAAAATTTTTTGCACTAGATTAATAGCAGCACTTGGTTTATCAAGAGCTATATACTCAGCTATTGCATTAAGGTCAGATAGAGCTGGTTCGGTCCATATTACCTGAGCCATTTACTCATTTTATCTTTTGCTTCTGCTTGAGTATAAATACGATTTTCTAAAATAGCCGTTTCACCCTTAGCTAATCCATCTAGGATTTCCATTCGATTTTGCATCATTTCATAATCTTGAACATCAACAAGATATGCAGATGGTTTACCATGTTCGGTGATAAGTACAGGCTCTTTTGAATCATGTAATTCAGCCAATATTTTGGTGGCCTGACGCTTTAAAGTAGTAACTAATTCAATTTTCATAAAGTGATACTATACTATCACTTGTGAATTTTCAAGAATTTCTTTTACAGCTAACGGGCGAGCGAAGCGTTAGCGTAGCTCGTCCAGTTGAGTGATTTGTTAGGGCTTTTCATTGCTAGCATTTTTTGCACTTATGATTTTCATAAGCGCGTCTATTTTTTGATGTAAGCGTGTGATTTCTAAATCTGTTTTCAAACTTACTTTATAGTTTTCAGTAATGTCTAATCTGTCCTTAGCTGTATTTCGATTTTGAGACATCATTATGATTGGTGCTTGAAGAGCTGCTATAGACGACAGCATTAGGTTCAGAAGAATATATGGGTATGGATCAAAGGGTTCTTTTGGACTTACTAAAAAAAATGAGTTTATCGCCATCCATGATACTAGAACGGTTAAAAATATTATTATGAATGTCCATGAGCCACCGAAAGATGAAATCTTATCAGCGAGTCGCTGACCAAAAGACAACTGCTCATGAAATATCTCATTAACGTTTTCTACGATAGGTTCGGCTTCTACAATACTGTCAATTACCTTTTGCTCTGACGCTTCAAGGTCTTTGTATGCGGAACCCAAATGTTCCTTAGCTAGATCATTAATATCTTCTTTCATAATTTATCTCTGTATTTATGAGCCCTAACGTTCCGTGTTGTCGGGAAAGCTTCCCGTGTAATTGGTGAGTCCGAAGGCTTATCATATTATACGGGAAGCTTTCCTGACGAACCGTCTTGTTAGTAGGACGCGTAGCGGATTACTAACACGATGGTTTGGCAGGGCATCCGACAACACGGAACGTTAAAAGGGCACTGAGCCAGAGCGAAGTGTCCTTTTAACGCTTCACATCAGCGGCGTAGCGTAGCGGAGTCCGCTGGATGTGATTGTTATACCTGATTAGCAATTTAAATACTTTATAGGGTTTGCAGCACCTTTGCTGAAAAATGAAGCAATAGACTTATATCTAATACTTTCACGAATATCCTTTTCGGCAATGCAGCCATTAAAGCCGTAGCGAGTTTTCCCATTTACTTCAACAGGGAACCAACTTTCAATTTTATATATTTCACGCGTTAATCCACGATATGTGGCTATGGCATATTGTGCTTTTTCTTTCCTATTACCGAGAACCCAAGATTTTCTCGTAGCATCGTAAAGTTCTTCTTCTGTCATTTCTCGGCGATACAGCTTGTTGATGTTAATAAGCAATGAGGGCATGTCGGTTGATAGTTCCTCGGCTTCATAAATTGCCGATATCTCTTCTGATGTTTTAATTCCAAAATCACTTGAATAGTGGCCGCCTTGTAGATTGGATAAGTTTTTCATTCCTATAAAGTCAATTAAGGCCGCTTCAATTTCAAATGCTGTCTGCTCACTAAGGCCATGCCTTAAAATGTAGTGCCTTGGCTTAAGCCCAGAATTTATAATTGCTCGAATAGTGTCTAGCTTTTCAGTTACGCCATCGGTCTCTATCGCACAGGCCATATGATTAAATACTCGATTACCATTTCCTTTTCCGACATAAAAAACTTCGTCTGTACTTGGGTCTTGAAGGAAATAAACGTAGTAATCGAGTTTTTCAATGACAGCTTGGCTAAACATATTTATCCTTGAGGGTATAACAGTATGTTTTATGGGATTGTATCCCACAAAACAGTATTATCGGGAATCCCGATAGTTTTTTATGTTGTTTTTGTATATATACCATAACTAACTGTAATATATGCATATTGTTAATACCTTGTTAATTTTATATTTCAATAAGTGGGATATAATCCTACATATTATTACACGTTGATTCTTAGTTTATAGGTGAATTATGTACAAATCTCCATTTTTAAATGAAATCAGTGATTTTATGATGGCTCGGCGCTACAGTAAAAGAACGATTAAAACGTATATTACTTGGATTCGCGCTTACATTAATTTTAATGATAAAAAGCACCCTTCTGAGTTGAGTTCATCTGATATCAAGCGCTTTTTAACACACCTTGCGGTTAACCGAAACGTTTCTGCTAGTACTCAAGCAATCGCTTTAAATTCGTTGGCTTATCTGTATAACAAGTTTCTTGAGCAACCTATTGAGAATATGGGGGATTTTAAGCGTGCGAAGCGACAAGCTAAATTACCAGTAGTTTTAACTCAAGAGGAAGTGGCATTGTTGCTTAAGCATGTACCGCAACAATATAAATTATTGATTGGTATGTTATATGGTTCTGGCTTGAGGCGTATGGAGCTTGTACGCTTGCGTGTGAATGATGTTGATAAAAGTATGAAGCAGGTTCGAATCTGGAATGGTAAAGGTTTTAAACACCGTTTTACCACATTGGCCGTTGAGTTGTTGCCTGCCATAGAGCAGCAAATTAAGCGAATTGAGTTATTGTTGAATGATGATTTGAAGAACCCTGATTATGCCGGTGTTTGGCTGCCAGATGCGCTTGAAAGAAAATATAATGGGGCGAATAAGACATTGGGGTGGCAGTACTTATTTGCTTCTGTGCGGTTAAGTATTGACCCAGAAAGCAATAAAATACGCCGGCATCATATGGATGAGTCGATGGTTAATAAGGTGATTAAGCAAGCAGGTAAAATAGCTGGTTTAACAAAGACGATTAGCTCCCACACTCTGCGGCATTCATTCGCTACGCATTTGCTACAAAGTGGCGTTGATATTCGTACGGTACAATCGCAACTAGGCCATGCTGATGTTAAAACAACGGAGATTTATACACATGTTTTAAAGCAGGGTGCTGATGGCGTTAAAAGCCCGTTGAGTGAGCTTTTAAAAACGATATAAATTGATAGGGCGCTTTATGTCATCGTCACCAATTCTTCTGCATTGGTTGGGTGAATGGCCACGGTGTCATCAAATTGTTCCTTCGTAGCACCCATTTTGATGGCAACAGCAAAGCCTTGTAGTATTTCATCCGAACTTTCACCAAAGAGGTGACAACCGACTACTTTTTCATCTGTTCCAACTGTTACTAACTTCATGGTAGTGGGTTGTTTGTTAGGTGTTAATGCTTGCGTCATTGGGTTGAAGGTAGATGTGTAAATTTTTACATCATCACCATGTGCATCTTTTGCTTGTTGTTCGGTTAAACCAATGGTGCCTATGGGTGGGTGCGAGAAGATAACGCTTGGAACAAGGCTGTAGTCTAGTTTTCTATCGATTTGGCCGTTGAATAACCGGTCGCTTAGTCGCCTTGCGGCGGCTATGGCAACAGGGGTGAGGGCGATTCTGCCGGTGACATCGCCTACTGCAAAGATATTGTCTTGCGTTGTTTTTTGCCATTCGTCGGTGTCTATGAAACCACGCGCGTTAGTTTCTAGTTGTGCATTTTGTAGGTTTAAGCCATCTGTATTGGCAGATCTACCTATTGCCCATAATACTTCGTCAAATTCGCCATCTAGTGCGCCATTATTGGTGTGGATAGTTAATTTCCCGTCGGCATTTTTTTCTATTGAAGTAGGTGATGATTGTGTTTCAAGAGCAATGCCTTGGTGGGCCATGGCTTTAGCGAGTTCTGTACCTAGCATGTTGTCAAACTGTCTAAGGGCTTGGTTACCACGCACGACTAAGCTGATTTGCGTGCCAAGTGCTTGGAATACACCGGCGAGTTCTACGGCAATAAACCCTGCGCCTATAACGGCTACTTTTTTAGGTTGTTGTTCTAATTCAAAAAAACCATCGGATGTGATGCCGTATTCAGCACCAGGAATAGATGGAATAGAGGGTTTGCCACCCGTGGCGATCAGGAAGCGTTCGGCCGTGTATTGTTTGTTACCGACTTGTATGGTGTGTTGGTCGATAAATGAGGCGGCGCCTTCAATGTTATCTACTTTGTTATTACTTAACCCGTTGGCATAAATACCATTTAAACGTTCAATATAGGCATCGCGTTTTTGTTTGAGTTCGTTCCAGTTGAAGCCATTTAGTGTGGCATCGAAACCATAGTTACTGGCTGTATTAATAATGTCTGCTGTTGTTGCGGCATACCACATAACTTTTTTAGGAACGCAGCCAACATTAACGCAGGTACCACCTAAACGAGCTTGTTCTACAACAGCGCATTTCGCACCGTATGAAGCAGCTCTGTTAGCGCCCGCAATACCACCACTACCGCCGCCAATTGAAATTAAATCGTAATCATATTTCATAGTAGTTCTAATAACTTATAGAGTCTAATTAAAGTAAAATGTTTTCTAATACTTTTTGGTAGGTTGCTGATAACGTGTCTAAATCATCAACGCTAACGCATTCGTTAATTTTGTGAATAGTGTCGTTGATAGGGCCCAGTTCAATAACCTGTGCGCCATAGGGGGCGATAAAGCGACCATCGGATGTACCGCCACCTGTTGATAATTCGGTTTGAAGACCAGTGACATCCATAATAGCTTTTTTAACCGCGCTTGTCAGTTCACCGCGTTCTGTAATAAAAGGTAGTCCAGAGAGATTCCAAACGAGTTCATAATTATCGGATTGCTGATCGATGATGTGTGTGATGCGGCTTTTAATTGTTTCTGGCGTGAGTTCACTTGAAAAACGTAGATTAAATATAAGTTCTAATGAGCCAGGAACAACATTGGTTGCGCCAGTACCTGAGTTAATGTTGGAAATCTGAAAGCTGGTAGGGGGGAAGTATTCATTGCCTTCATCCCAAATTTCAGCGGTTAAGCCTGAAAGAATAGGCGCTAATGCATGAATAGGGTTTTCAACTAATTCTGGGTAAGCGACGTGGCCTTGTTTGCCGATTAGCGTTAAGTAACCATTGATAGAGCCACGGCGACCCACACGCACCATATCGCCAAAGTTTTTATGACTAGACGGTTCACCGACGATGCAATAATCAATTTTTTCGCCACGGGCATTGAGTGCTTCCATGACTTTTACTGTGCCATTGGTAGCAGGGCCTTCTTCATCGCTGGTGATTAGAAAGGCAATAGAGCCGTCATGATTAGTGTGCTCAGCGATAAAGCCATCGCAAGCGGTCATCATGGCGGCTAGGCTGCCTTTCATATCCGCTGCGCCACGGGCGTAGATTAAGCCGTTTTTAATGGTAGGTTCAAACGGGGGCGTGTCCCATTCTTCAAGCGGCCCTGTGGGTACAACATCGGTATGACCGGCAAAGGCGAAAATAGGCGAACTTGTGCCACGACGTGCCCACATGTTCTTCGTATCGCCAACATTCATCCATTCAATAACAAAACCACGTTGTTGCAGATATTCGGCCATTAAATCCATACAGCCCGCATCGTCAGGCGTAAGTGAGGCTTTTTTAAGGAGTGCTTTGGTTAACTCGAGAGTTTCGCTCATGACGCTGTGAATAGTTGCTGGTAAGACGTATCAGAAAAGCCCAATTCAAGAGACTTTCCAGTGTCGAGAATAGGGCGTTTTATAATCGCTGGGTTTTCAAGCATAATGCTCATGGCGTGTTCTTTATTGATGCTATCTTTTGTTTCTTCGGGCAGTTTACGCCACGTTGTGCCACGTTTGTTCAGCATCGCTTCCCAGCCTAATGATGATTCAAGTGACGTTAATAACTCGTCCGTTAAACCAACTTGTCGGTAATCGTGGAAAGTAAACTCGACACCATTAGCCTCCAGCCATTTCTTGGCCTTCTTAATGGTGTCGCAGTTTTTGATGCCATACATAACGATGGACATATTAGTCCCTTAACAAGTCGTTTAAGCCTGTTTTGCTACGTGTTTTTTCATCAACTGTTTTGATGATGATGGCTGCATATAGACTGTGAGTGCCATCTTTAGACGGTAAGTTACCCGGCACAACCACAGAGTAAGGAGGAACGCGGCCGTACATAGTTTCACCCGTTTCGCGGTTATAAATTTTTGTGCTTTGGCCAATGTAAACGCCCATTGAAATAACAGAGCCTTCGCCAACGATAACGCCTTCAACGACTTCTGAACGAGCGCCGATAAAGCAGTTGTCTTCAATAATAGTTGGGCCGGCTTGTAATGGCTCCAACACACCACCGATGCCTACGCCGCCTGATAGATGCACGTTTTTACCAATTTGTGCACATGAGCCAACGGTTGCCCAGCCATCGACCATTGAGCCGCTATCAACATACGCGCCAATGTTAACGAACGATGGCATTAATACGACGTTAGGGCCAATGAATGAGCCCGCACGAACAACTGATCCCGGTACAGCACGCATGCCGCCTTTTTTGAAGTCAGCTTCTGAGTAGTTAGCAAATTTAGTTTCTACTTTGTCGTAGTAACCGTTGTTATCACCATCCATCACGCGGTTATCGTTAATTTTGAAGGACAGTAGCACAGCTTTTTTAAGCCATTGGTTTACAACCCAATCACCATCTTTCTTTTCAGCAACACGGCCTTCACCGCTATCTAACATGGCAAGTGCCTGTTCAACCGAGCTGCGAATTTCTGTTGATACGGTAGTTGAATCGAAGTCTGCTCGGTTATCGAAGGCTTCGTTAATGATATTTTCTAGGTTTGACATGTTTTTCCTTAGTTTTATTAAGTTTTATTAAGTTTAGTTTTTAAAGTGATTGGATGAAGTTGTTAATTCGGTTAGCTGCTTCTATACATTCTTCCACAGGGGCAACAAGTGCCATACGAATATGGTTTTTACCGGGGTTACCTTGGGCTGTATCACGAGATAAATATTGCCCGGGTAACACTGTCATGTTTTGTTGTTCGAATAATTGTTGGGCAAATAGGTCATCCGCAATCGGGGTTTTTGCCCACAGGTAAAAGCCAGCATCGGGTCTGTTGAGTGACATGTTGTCGCCAATAATGTTGATAACTGTATCAAACTTTTGTTGATAAAGCGCTCGGTTATGTTCAACGTGCGTTTCATCTGACCAGGCTGCAATGCTCGCGTGTTGTGTTGGTACGGGTAATGTGCAGCCGTGATACGTACGGTAGCGAAAATACTCGTTGATAACGCTCGGGTCACCTGCCACAAAGCCCGAGCGCAAACCAGGGGCATTAGAGCGTTTTGATAAGCTGTGGAAGACCACGCAGCGCGCAAAGTTTTTGTTACCCATGTTAGTGCTGGCTTCAAGCAGACCCGTTGGTTTAATTCCATTTTCAGGGTAAATTTCTGAATAACATTCATCAGCGGCAATAATGAAATTGTATCGATGTGCGAGTTTAATTAAATTTCGTAACTGTGTGTTGCTGTGTACTGCACCGCTCGGATTGCCAGGGTTGCAAATATAGAGTAGCTGGCACTTTTTCCAGATAGATTCATCGACATCGTCGTAATTTGGTAAGTAGTGATTGCTTTCATCGCAATTAATAAAATGCGGTTGAGCGCCGGCTAGCAAGGCAGCCCCTTCGTAAATTTGGTAAAAAGGGTTGGGCATCGCAACAATACCTTGTTGCGTACTATCGATAATACATTGAGCAAACGAAAACAACGCCTCACGTGTGCCACTAACAGGCAAAACATGATCATGTGGGCTAATGTCAGTAGTTTCTATGCCGAATCGTTTACATAACCAAGCTGCAATCGTTTCGCGTAATGAGTCAATTCCACGGGTGTTAGGGTACTGGCCTAAGCCTTGTAGGTTATTAACTAGTGCGTCGGTAATAATTTGTGGAGTAGGGTGTTTAGGCTCACCAACAGATAAGGCAATATGATTCAGGTGTGCTGGTGGTTTGACACAACTTTTCAATTGAGCTAATTTCTCAAATGGGTAGGGTTGTAGAGAGTTTAAGTCAGGGTTCATTGCGCCAAATACTATTTCAAAGTGGAGTAGTATAAATTATTCGTCTACAGGTTAGAATTAAAAGCCATTATAGATTGCCAAAAAAAGACGTTAATGAGACCCAATTTATTACAAATATTTGCTAAAGCACCCGTTAGTGGCGAGGTCAAAACACGTTTAGCAGCAGATATTGGTGATGTCGACGCTTGTGAAGTATATAAGGAACTGCTATCGAACACATTGAAAAACGGGGTGTCTAAAGACTGGCAAAGCGAAATGTGGTGTACACCAGATGATCAGCACCCATTTTTAAAAAAACTTAGTGAACAATATAAGGTATCACGGCGTATTCAGTACGATGGCAGCTTGGGCCAGCGTATGTTAAGCGCACTTCAACATGGCCAGATAAAGGCGCAAAAGGTGGTTTTGATTGGTTCCGACTGCCCGGTGATGTCATTAGATACGATTCAAGCGGCGTTTAATGCGCTAGATACCTACGATGTTGTGTTCTCACCAGCAGAAGACGGAGGATATGTTCTGGTTGGTTGCAGTAGAACGAGTGAAGAAATGTTTGAAGAGGTTGAATGGAGTGTTGCAGAAACGCTAGAACAAAGCATGTCTGCATTAAAACGCTGTGGTTTGTCTTACCAGTTGTTACCAGTGTTATGGGATGTGGATACGTTAATAGATTTAAAGCGCTGGCAGGGTGTTAGTTAATAAAATTCCAACAAGGAAAATAGACTCGTAAATATGCCTAGATATAGCGAGCAAACGGCCCGTGTTGTTAGTGGTAGGTATTCGTTATTTTGAGGAGTGGTTTTCAATGAACGATTGCATCACTGGTAGAATGCCGGCGCCTAATTGCACATCTTGCACAATGTCCTTTTCAATAAGGACGGTGGTGGGTGTTGCACGAATATTAAATTTTCTTGCGGCCTCAAGGTCTTTAGAGATATCAACACTGATAATACTGGGGTTTTGATCGCTTTGTTCTATAACCCATGGCGTTATACTTTTACAAGCGCCACAGCTTGGTGAATGAAAGTAATACACCTGCCAATCGTTTTGATTATCGCCAGCATCTGGGTTTTTTGAACCAATTAACCTAAAGCGGGCTAAATAGATGTTGCCGAAATAGCCAACTAAAAGCACGAGGATAGCGGCGAGAAATACAGCGGAATAGTTCATATAATTAAAACCGAGTTAGTGAAGCTATAGTATATAGCTTAATTTTAATCGGTGTGATTGATTAAGGTGTTTGAAAAAATCTTAATTAATAATTATAAGTAAGGTTAAATTCCCACCTTAAGTTATTGATTTTTATTGATATTAATTTATTAATAAAATTTTTGATTGCTGGAGGGTATAATACCTATAATCCAAAAACTTGTAAAAATTCAATTTAAATGAAAGCGACTAACGCGCCTAACTTGATTGTTAGCTCAGAGAATCTAACTAAAAAATACGGTGATATTTCAGTTGTTGATAAGCTTAATTTATCAATAGAGGAAGGTTGTTTTTGTGGAATTCTCGGGCCCAACGGTGCAGGTAAAACAACAACATTAAGAATGTTCGTTGGTTTGTGCCCAATTGATGGCGGCTCTTTGACATTATTTGATAAATCGATGCCAGAGAATGCCTCTGTTGTTCGCGAATCAGTAGGGATTGTCCCGCAAATGGATAATCTTGATCCTGACTTTACGGTTGAAGAAAATTTAAGTGTCTATGGAAGGTTTTTTGGCCTTTCATCATCTGTTTTACAAAGCAGGATACCTGAGCTATTAGCATTCTCATCTTTGCAAGATAAAGCTAACAGTAAAATATCAGAGTTATCAGGCGGGATGAAGCGCCGCTTAACGTTGGCTAGAGCGCTAATTAATAAGCCAAAACTTCTTATCTTGGATGAGCCTACTACCGGTTTGGACCCTCAAGCACGTCAGGCCATTTGGCAGAAGCTGCGCGAATTAAAAAAGCAGGGGTTAACGTTAATCCTTACAACACATTACATGGAAGAAGCAGAAAGGCTATGTGATCGCGTGATTGTTATGAACCATGGTGAGATAAAGGCAGATGCGCCACCTAAAAAATTGATACGTAAAGAAATTGAGGCCCATGTTCTTGAAGTTCATGCCGCAGAAGATGATTTACTGTCCCGTATTAAACAAGACACATCAGTTGCACGGTTTGAAAAGTCCGGCGATATACACTTTTTTTATGGTGAAAAGCTGACGCAAGCGTTAGATATGTTGGAACAATCATCGCATGATGATTATTTGTTTCGTCCTGCAAATCTTGAAGATGTTTTCATTAAGCTAACGGGTAGGGACCTTCGTGAATAAGTTACGTCTTTTTTTATCCAGAAGCACATCTATTTGGTCTCGCAATATACGTGTTTGGGCTAAGTTAGCAGGGCCATCATTAATGGGCAACTTTGGCGAGCCATTTTTGTATTTGCTTGTACTAGGTTATGGCCTTGGGCAGTTTGTTGGGCAGGTAGAAGGCCTAACATATATGGCATTTTTAGCATCAGGGGTTCTTTGTACAAGCGCGGTTAACTCAGCCAGTTTCGAGGGTATGTATTCTGCTTATACGCGTATGGATGTTCAACAAACATGGCTTGGTATGTTATCGACTCCCGTGAGTATTGGTGAGGTGGTTTTTGGTGAAATTTTATGGGCGGCAACAAAAAGCTTAATTAGCGTTACGGCTATTTTAATTGTTGCGACTGGGCTTGGTTTGGTCGCTGACTTATGGGCGCTTTTGATCCTTCCCGTCGCCTTTTTAACAGGCTTGTGTTTTGCATCTTTAGCGCTTTTAGTAACATCTAGTGCTAAAAGTTACGATTTCTTCTTATATTACACAACGTTGTTTATTACACCGATGGTGCTGTTGAGTGGCGTTTTCTTTCCTATTGATACGTTACCTATGGGTGTGCAATGGTTGGCGAAAAGTTTACCTTTGTACCATGCGATATCACTTGTACGGCCATTAATGACGGGCGGGGAGTTAAGTTATGTTATTCCTCATTTGTCGGTTTTGATGTTATACGGTGTAACCGCAGGGCTTTGGGCGACCTCTAGAATAAAGAAAAGGCTCATTAAATGAGCCTTTTCTTTTATTATTAAACGTTTGTTATATTACTGAGGAAGTACAACTTTATTACGGCCAGTCTCTTTTGCTGAATAAAGCGCTTTATCAGCTCTATCAATAAACTCATCGACAGTATCATCTGTTTTCAAAAGACTAACACCTACAGATAGTGTGACTTTGCCAATGGTTTCACCACTGTCTTTACGTTGTAATTTGCTGTTTCCCATCGCGATACGAACTTTTTCTGCTAATTCGAATGTTTGGTCCATGGTTTTATTATGCAAAATAACAGCAAACTCCTCACCTCCATAACGGGCAATATGCTGCTCTTCTCCAAAAATTTGTTTCATTAATGCAGAAACATAACGAATAACGCGGTCGCCAACTAAGTGACCAAAACTATCGTTTATACGTTTAAAGTGATCTATATCAAGCATAAGAAGGTGATGCGTACCGTCACCATTTTTTTCATGAACCACTTCATTTACATAGGTGTCAAATGTTCCTCTGTTTTTAAGCCCGGTTAATGCGTCTTTTTCAGCCGTTGCCTTAACGGATTGAAGTTCTGCTTTTATTTTTTCAATTTCTTTATTTGAAGCCTCCATCCTTTGCTGCGCCTCTTGGGTGCTTTTTGCCATTGCGCGGGTGTCTTGTAAAATTTGTTGCAAAATCATTGCTGTCGCATCAGGGTCCGACACTGTCGTCAGTTTTTCCGCGTGTTTGGTTAACGATTCATCAAAATTATGCGTATCTTCATTAACATGTTGAATTTCATCGGATGTGTTGTGAATAACCTTTTCTAACCCTTGTTGTACTTGTTCTTGTTTGCCTAGTGCATGCCCACCATTTATATATTTGTCATATAGCTCTGCCATTAAGTTCTCTGAAAAAGCTTTCTTTTCGGATATTGTGTTGTCTATGGTCTCATTTAAGGCTTGAGACTCGCTGGCAATATAATGATAAATAACGGCATAATTAACGGGTGTGGGTCTTAAACCATGCTTCGTTAATAAGGGTATCGTTTGTCGTAAGTACTCAGATGATTTGGTTATAGAGTCTTGTTGTTGCATGGTTGGGATGCCTTTTAATGTCGCTTTTATAATTATAAAAAATGATAGGAGTTAATTCTGTCGTTAGATTAAGACTAGTTGAGATTTTAAATTTGTCACTCGTATATTAAAATATATTTTGACTGGGTTGATTATTCATGACCTAGTGTGGTTGAGAAAATGAATACCTATAACGAGTGCTATTTTTTTTATACTCTATAATTATTAAATAAAATAAACGTTAAATCTAAACTTTTTGAACCTAGTTAAAACAAAATACTTACTGTTACTCTTCGTGCTTACATTGTTTGTTTGTACAAGTGTTTCAGCAGATTTGTACAAAAAAGTTGACCGGTATGGCCATACTTTTTATACAGATAAGCCGGATACGGGCGGTTATAAGCTGATTATGCGAACACCGAAAAAAGGTACAGTGGCTTATAAAGACTTTACAGCTAACCGAAAACGTCATGCGCCGAATATTCGTGAAGAATCACGTCGTTATCGTGTTGACCCTGCCTTAGTTATGGCGTTAATACATACTGAGTCGGCTTATGATCAAAAGGCCGTGTCAAAAGCAGGTGCTGTTGGCTTAATGCAATTAATGCCAAAAACAGCGCAGCACTATGGTGTTAAAGATCGAACTAATGCTAAACAAAACATCAAGGGCGGCACGCGTTATTTACGCCATTTATTAGAACGTTATAAATTTGATATAAGATTGGCCTTGGCTGCCTACAATGCTGGTGAAACGGCTGTTGCAAAATATGGCAACAAAATACCGCCCTATGATGAGACTCAGAATTACGTCAAGGTTGTTGTCTCAAGATATCAAAAGTACATGGAAATTGGGGCAAGCTTGTGACGCTTGAAAAATTAGTTAATAGCTCTACGGATTTAGCATCGTTACCAGACGTGTGTATACGCTTAAATGCGGGCATAGATGACCCTCATTTTGCGGCGAGTGATCTTGCCGAAATCTTATTACTTGATACAGCACTTTCTACCGTGTTATTAAAAATAGTTAATAGTGCGTTTTATAGCTTCAGTACACCAATTGAAACAATCTCTCGGGCAATAACGGTGGTTGGTATAAATGACCTTCGAAATTTAATTTTTGCTGCCAGTGCGGTAGGCGCCTTTAAAAACATCGCCAGTGATTTGGTGGATATGAATGATTTTTGGATTCATAGTTTGTATACGGCGGTTTCTGCAAGGTGCTTAGCAAAACATTATTCAGTGCTACACCCAGAACGTTTGTTTGTGATGGGCTTGTTGCACGATGTGGGGCATTTGATCATGTATCATCAAATGCCAAAAGAGTCGTCTGATGTATTGATGAGAGCAGAAGCTGAGCCTGATTTGCTTTCACAAATTGAAAAAGACGTGTTTGGTTATACACATGCTCAAGTGGGTGCTGCATTGCTGAAAAAATGGCGTTTACCGGATAGCATTGTCTCAGGCGTTGGAAATCATCACGTAACTAAAGCCGCGGGTGATGCTGCTATAGAATCAAATATTGTCTATATAGCTAATCAGATGACAGCGGTTCTTGAACACGGAGGCCCGTTAGAATCGTTGATGGAAAAGCTGGATTTTGAAAAAATGGCTGTTTCTGAAATATCAGAAAAAAACATGCAACTGTTAATTCAAAGCATTCCAGAACTTTTTGCAGAATCAAAATCAATTATTACACCGATGGCAATTTAAGGTTACCTATGCGCTTACTACACACCATGTTAAGGGTTGCAAATTTAGAGAAGTCGATAGAATTTTATACACAAATATTAGGCATGGAATTACTCAGAAAAAATGAGTATGAAGAGGGCCGTTTTACACTAGCCTTTGTTGGTTTTCAAAAAGAATCCGATGGCCCTGTTATTGAGTTAACGTATAACTGGGATGAAAAGGAATATGAGCTAGGTAATGCGTTTGGGCACATTGCAATCGAAGTTGATGATGTCTACTTAGCGTGTGATGCTATTCGTGAAAAAGGTGGTGATATAGTGCGCGAAGCGGGCCCTATGAAGGGCAGTCGCTCTATTCTAGCTTTTGTAAAAGACCCAGATGGTTACATGGTTGAGTTATTGAGCCCTCGTTAAAGCACTTTATAATCAAAGTGATTTAGCAATTGTATTAGTTTAATAAGTGGCAGGCCAACCAGTGCATTCGGGTCATCGCCCTCAATTTTTTCAAATAAGGCGATGCCTAATCCTTCTGATTTAAACGCTGCAGCACAGCCGTACGGTTTATCAATGGATACGTACTGTTCTATTTCAGATAATGTTAGTGACTTCATATTAACGTGACAGATATCAACGTCCGTTTTATATTCGCTTGTCTCAGAATTTAACACGCACACGCTGGTATAAAACACTATTTGCTGTCCAGATGACTGCTTAAGCTGGGCTATAGAATTTTCACTATTACCCGGTTTATGTAGTTGTGTGTCTCCAAGCATCGCCACTTGGTCTGAACCAATGATAAGGTGATTAGGGAACTGCTGTGCTAATGCGTGGGCCTTTTCATTGGCTAATCTGGCTGATAGGTTGATGGGGGATTCATCATCATGCTGGCATTCATCAACATCTGCTGATGCACATTCAAATGTGGAGCAAATTTTTTCAAGAAGTACTCGCCTAAAAGGAGAGCTAGATGCTAATACTATTTTGGGTGAAACTTTCATATAATAAACAAATTAGAAGATTGGACCTATTTTAACCTCATGAACAACACATTACAGATAGAAATTGACCCTTTACTTTGCGCTGAGCAAGGTCGTATTTTCGAAGGGCAAATAAATACTAAAGAAATGCCTCGCGTAGCGGACGAATTAGGCGAATCAAGTAGCGATATAAAGGTGATCCTAGAGTTTTCTCGACGTAATAAAATTATTGTTGTGATGGGTCGGATTTCGGGGAATCTCATGTTACAATGCGCGGCTTGTTTGGAAGCCATTGACTTCCCGGTAGATATTAACCTCAATTTGGCCATTGTTAAAGACGATTCATTAACAGCCATATTGCCGGAAGGGCTTGACCCTAAAGTGGTTGAGGATGGGAGGCTGATGTTGAGTGATGTTGTTGAAGACGAGCTTGTTTTGGCGTTGCCGGATATAGCCAGACATGATAAGTGCCCAATTGAGTTACGAAAAGTTAGTGCTAGCACTGATTTTGTTGAAGAAGTAAATGTTAAAGTAAACCCTTTTAAAGTCCTTGAAGGCTTTAAAAAAGATTAATTCTCTGGAGATATTGAGATGGCAGTTCAAAAAAGTAAAAAATCACGTTCAAGACGCGGCATGCGTCGTTCACATGATTCATTAGAAGCAAAAACGCTTTCTACTGAACCTACAACAGGCGAAGTACATTTACGTCACCACGTAAGTGCAGACGGATTTTATCGTGGCGAACAAGTTATTGCAGATAAAGATTAATTAATACTTAGGCTTACCAAGTATTAAATGCAACGTACTGTAATAAGGTTAAACAATGATGTTTAACGCAAAAATTACAGGAACAGGTAGTTATTTACCTGAAAAAATTGTTACCAATAAAGATTTCGAATCCATCATCGACACCACAGATGAATGGATTTTTGCGCGCACTGGCATTAAGCAACGCCACGTTGTGGCGGCTCATGAGTCGGCGTCCAGCATGGCCGAAATTGCTGCAAAAAAGGCGTTAGAAGCGGCGGGCATTCAAGCGAGTGACATTGATTTAATAATTGTTGGCACAAGCACGCCCGATAAAACATTTCCTAGTACTGCCTGTTTATTACAAAATCTATTGGGTGCTGGTGACTGTGCAGCGTTTGATGTTCAAGCTGCGTGTTCCGGTTTTATTTATGGGCTTGGAATAGCGCATCAGTTCATCAAAGCAGGTGGCGCAAAAAAAGCATTAATTATTGGTTCTGAAGCGAACTCACGCATCCTAAATATGGAAGACCGCAGTACCTGTGTTATTTTTGGTGACGGTGCTGGTGCAGTTGTATTAGAAGCGTCTGAAGAGCAAGGTATATTATCTACGCACCTCCACACAGACGGGCAATATCAAGACATGTTATTTGTTAACAACCCGATTAAAGACCAGAAACAACACGGTGAACAAGCTTACATGACTATGTTGGGAAATGATGTTTACAAAGTGGCTGTTAAAACACTGGGCAGAATTGTTGATGAAACGCTAGATGCTAATAATATGCAGAAATCGGATGTGGACTGGTTGATCCCCCATCAAGCGAATATTAGAATCATTTCATCCGTGGCAAAAAAGTTAAATATGCCAATGGAAAAAGTCGTTCTAACCATTGAAAATCAAGGCAACACCTCTGCAGCATCAATACCCTTAGCACTTGATTTAGCGGTTAGAGATGGGCGAGTAAAACCAAACGATGTGGTATTAATGGAGGCGTTTGGAGGTGGGTTTGTTTGGGGCTCTGCTTTGGTAAGAATGTAATACTAATAAAATCAATAAATGATGACTAAAAAAAATGTAGCGATAGTTTTCCCTGGGCAAGGGTCTCAGGCAATAGGAATGCTGGGTGATTTGGCAAGCCAATTTTCAATAATAGAACAAACGTTTGAAGAGGCATCAAGTGCTTTGGGGCGCGACCTATGGGGAATGTCTCAAAATGGGCCAGTAGAAGACCTCAATCAAACTCAAAACACACAACCATTGGTGTTAACGGCTAGCGTTGCTATGTGGCGTGTTCTGCAAAGCCAAGTTGATGTTCAGCCGAGTTACTTGGCTGGCCATAGTTTAGGAGAGTACACAGCACTCGTTTGTGCAAATAGTTTAAATTTCGTAGATGCTGTAAAACTGGTAGAACAACGGGCAACGTTCATGCAACAAGCTGTTCCTGAAGGCCAAGGTGCAATGGCTGCTATATTGGGATTGGACGTGGCTGTACTACAAGGAATTTGTGCTACAGCTGCAGAGAGTGATATTGTTTCTGCCGTTAATTTTAATGCGCCGGGTCAAGTGGTCATTGCTGGAAATACAAATGCAGTCAATCGTGCAATTGAATTGGCCAAAGAAAAAGGTGCTAAACGTGCGCTTACTTTGCCTGTTAGTGTTCCTTCTCATTGTGATTTGATGCTGCCAGCTGCTGAAGAACTTTCAACCGCTATGTCGATTATTAATTTTTCTTTACCAACAACTCAGGTTATACATAACACAGATGTTACAGAACATAACGCTGTGGAAGACATTAAACAAGCACTTGCAAAACAGCTGCACACACCGGTTAGGTGGGTTGAAACGGTTGAAAAACTTACCAACTCAGGTGTTGCCTCTATTATTGAGTGTGGCCCTGGAAAAGTGTTAAGTGGCCTAAATAAGCGTATTGATAAATCATTAGAACTCAATTCGTTAGGTGATGAACGTTCATTGAATAAAACATTAGAGGCATTGTCATGAGTCATAAATGTATAGCGTTAGTAACGGGAGCAAGTCGTGGTATTGGTAAAGCCATTGCTCAACAATTAGTTGAAGACGGTTTTTTTGTAATTGGTACAGCTACCTCAGAAGGTGGCGCTAACAATATTACAAGTTATCTAGCTAGTTCAGGTGCTGGTATGGTGCTTAATGTTACCGATACGGTGTCCATCGCATCTGTTATGGAAGCAATAAAAAAAGAATACGGCGTACCTACTGTATTGGTTAATAACGCCGGCATTACGCGTGATAACTTAATGCTCCGGATGAAAGATGAAGAGTGGGATGACATCATTAATACCAATTTGAGTTCAATTTTTCGATTAAGCAAAGCTTGTTTAAGAGGAATGATGAAAAATAAACAAGGTAAAATCGTTAATATAGCATCGGTTGTTGGCGTTACAGGTAACCCTGGCCAAGCTAATTACGCGGCAGCTAAAGCAGGAATTATTGGTTTTAGCAAATCTCTCGCTCAAGAAGTCGGTTCTAGAAATATTACTGTTAATACCGTAGCACCAGGTTTCATCGATACGGACATGACCAAAACATTGACTGATGAGCAACGTACTGCGCTATTAGGCGGTGTACCGCTGGCTAGGTTAGGTGACCCAAAAGAAATTGCTTATGCGGTTTCTTTCTTATGTTCAAGCAAAGCGGAGTACATAACTGGCGAAACATTACATGTTAATGGCGGCATGTATATGTCTTAATTTGTTACTTTTTTAGCCATAAATAGCGTTATTTGTTATAAAAACTTTTAACTTAGGCGAATAATTAATATAATACCCATATCGCAAAAAATATTTTGCGTTCCATAAATACAGAGGATATACAAAAATGAGTAGCATTGAAGAACGCGTTAAAAAAATCGTTGCTGAACAATTAGGCGTAAAAGCAGAAGAAGTGACTAATCAAGCATCATTTATCGATGATCTAGGTGCGGACTCACTAGATACTGTTGAACTAGTAATGGCTCTTGAAGAAGAGTTTGATTGCGAAATTCCTGATGAGCAAGCTGAAGGTTTTACAACAGTTCAGCAAGCGATAAATTACGTTAATAATAACGCAGAATAATTTGTCTAAATAATTTTTGATAGGCACGGTTTTCTGAACCGTGCCTATTTTCATTTTAAGCAGGGGTAACTGTGTCTAAACGTCGAGTAGTTGTTACGGGATTGGGTTTACTATCTCCAGTTGGTGGTAATGTTCAAGAGTCTTGGTCTAATATATTAGACGGGAAAAGTGGTATTGGACCGATTACTCGTTTTGATACGGAAGGCTTCCCATCAAATTTTGGCGGTGCAGTTAAAAACTTTGATGTTAATGATTACATGTCACCTAAAGATGCCAAAAAAATGGATCCCTTTATCCATTATGGTATCGCTGCTGGTATGCAAGCACTAGATGATTCAGGGTTAGAAGTAACTGATGAAAATGCTGAGCGAATTGGCGTAGCAATTGGTGCTGGGATTGGTGGTATTTCCGGTATAGAAAAGGGCTACGATTCTTTTAAAAAAGGTGGCCAAAGGAAAATATCTCCTTTCTTCGTACCTTCAAATATTATCAATATGATTTCTGGTAATTTATCGATCATGAAAGGCCTTAAAGGCCCTAATTTTGCGATAGTGACCGCTTGTACTACCGGTGCCCATAATATTGGCGATGCAATGCGTATTATTCAATACGGTGATGCAGACGTGATGGTGGCGGGTGGTGCTGAAATGGCAACGTCAGTTACGTCCTATGGTGGTTTTTCATCAGCACGGGCACTATCTCGTAGAAATGATTCCCCAGAAACAGCGAGTAGACCTTGGGATAAAGACCGCGATGGATTTGTGTTAAGCGATGGCGCAGGTGTTTTAGTGCTAGAAGAACTTGAACATGCGAAAAAACGTGGTGCAACCATATATGCTGAACTGGCCGGTTATGGCATGAGTTCAGATGCGTTTCATATGACAATGCCATCTAAAAATGGTGATGGAGCTTATCGTTGCATGAAAAATGCATTAAATGATGCATCTGTTGATCCACAAAAAATCTCTTATATCAATGCGCATGGCACATCAACGCCAGCAGGTGATATTGCAGAAACGCAAGCGGCTAAAAAACTGTTAGGCGATTTTGCATACAAAGTGCCTATGAGCTCAACAAAATCTATGACAGGACACATGTTAGGTGCTGCAGGTGGTGCTGAAGCAGTTTTCTCTGTACTAGCTATTCGTGATCAAGTGGCGCCACCAACAATTAACCAATTTACGCCAGACCCAGACTGTGATTTGGACTATGTACCAAATCAAGCGCGCAAGATGAAAATGGATGTGATTGTGTCAAATTCATTTGGTTTTGGTGGTACTAACGGCACATTGGTTTTCAAACGCTTAGAATAAGTATAAGTAGGCATGGCTGAATGGCCTTAATTATTGAAGATTGTGGGCATTATTCTAAGGCATTACTAGACAGTGATATTGATCTACTGTCGTGTCATGAGCTAAATCCTGTTCGTTATCCCTATTTATTAGAAAGCCACCGTTATATAAACAAACACTCACGTTTTGATATATTGTTTGCTTTTCCAGGTGAGCAAATACGGGCGGAAAGTCTCTCTCAAAAAAACTTTTTTAATCAATTCGATGAACAGTTTTTAGATAAATACGATAAAGCTACTTCATGCGATGACATGCCATTTACAGGTGGATGGTTTATCTTCTTAAGTTATGAGTTAGCAGGCTTAATTGAACCAACATTATCAAATATTACTGAAGGCTTACGGTTGCCGTTGGCTTTGGCAACGCATATTCCTGTTGCGATTATTAAAGACCATGAAGCACAACAGAATTGGATGGTCTGTGAGTCTGGGCAAGAACCCCTTTTAAAACTTGTTTACGATGATTGTTTGAAATCGAATATTAATAAGTTGTCGAAAAAAGTTTCTTTTAATGTACCCAAGACTGAGGACAAGCGTTTTTTAAGTAGCGTCAAGAAAATTCATCGCTACATTAAAGAAGGCGACACTTTCCAAGTTAATTTATCTAAGCAATGGTATGCTAAATTAACGGATAACAGCGATTATGTTGATGTATACCGAGCACTTAAGTCTGCTAATCCTTCACCTTTTGCAGGGCTTGCGAAAATTGATAACCACTCTATTTGTTCAACGTCGCCGGAACGTTTAGTTAAAACAGAAGGTGATGAAATACATATGCGGCCGATTGCAGGAACAAGACGACGCAGCTCGGATAAAAATAAAGATAAGGCGTTAGCTAATGATTTGTTGTCTAACGATAAGGAAATGGCCGAACACATTATGTTGATTGACCTCGTTAGAAATGATTTGGGGCGGGTTTGTAACCCGGGCAGTATTGTAGTCGATGAGAAAATGACATTAGAGTCTTATGCGACTGTACATCATATTGTTTCAAATGTACGAGGCCAGATTAAACAGGGCGCTATTTTCCCTTCTGATATTATTAAGGCTGTTTTTCCAGGGGGTACAATTACAGGTTGCCCAAAAGTGCGCTGTATGGAAATTATCAACGAACTTGAAGACGAACCACGGGGCGCTTATACAGGCTCAATGGGGTATATTAATTACAACGGTGATATGGATTTAAATATATTGATTAGAAGTGTGGTTGTTAATGGCCAAGAATTGGTTTTTAGGACGGGCGCAGGCATTGTTGCCGATTCAGTCGCATCAGCAGAGCTTAAAGAAACCGAACATAAAGCAAGAGGCATGCTAAATGCGTTAGGTGGTGATCATGACTGATTATTTAGTCAATGGTAAAGCAGGCGGTTTAATATCAGTTCAAGATAGAGGGTTTCAATACGGCGATGGTTTGTTTGAAACAATGCTTGTCGAAAACGGTAACGCTTTGTTCTTGTCGGAACATTTAGATAGGCTCAGTTATGGCTGTAACGTTTTAGCATTCCCCTCAATAGATAGAAAGCTGCTAGAGAGAGAAGTAAATGAAATAGTTTCTAATAATCAATTTGGCGTCTTAAAAATCATGTTGTCTCGAGGAGAATCGGAACGTGGCTTTTTAATTCCCGATAAACCAAAAATCACACGCGTTGTCACTTTTTCAAGTTCGCTTAAATCTCATATGGACGTTAAGCTTCAACACGTTAATATAACACTCTGTAAAACGAGGTTGAGTCAACAACCATTGTTAGCAGGCATTAAGCATTTAAATCAACTAGAGCGTGTATTGGCTCGTTCTGAGTGGAAAGATACGACAGTATCTGAAGGTTTAATGTTGGATAATGAAGGCCATGTTATCGAAGGAACGATGAGTAATGTATTTGTAGTAAAAGAAGGTGTTATAAAAACGAGCGATCTTAATTATGCAGGTGTTAAAGGTATTATGCGTGACTTTATTCTTAAACGTGCCACTGAACAAGGATATGATTGCCAGGTAACAAACTTAACGCTAGATGATGTACTTAATGCAGACGAGGTATTTATTACAAACAGTTTAATATTATTAAAAACAGTTGCTAAATTAACGTTTTTAAATAGAACGGCTACGTATGTTGAAGGCCCTGTTTCACCTATCATGTATGGTGCTATACGGGATGAAATATTAGCGCGACATGGAGAGCGTTCGTGATACGTTTGATTGGTTTTTTGACTGTCATTTTAAGTATTTCGCTAGGCTGGTTTTGGATGTCTTATCAGCAGTCAATAAACAGCTCATATATCAATGATGATACGGGCTCTATTGTCGTTACGATTAATAAAGGTGATTCGTTTAATAAAATAGTTGGGCAGTTGTCAGAAAAGGGCGCTGTTGAAGCTAAGTGGTTCAAGTGGCTGGTAAGAGTCGAAGGTAAAGCAAATAAGATTCAAGCAGGGGAATATGAATTTTCTCCGGGTTTAACGCCTGTTCAAATACTGCAATTTTTGGTTAAAGGCAAAGTCAACCAATATGCCGTCACGTTAATAGAGGGCCAAACGTTTAAGCAGATATTACAAGAGTTACATGAGCACCCCGCCATCAAAAACACCTTACCTATTACAGCCAAGGTGTCAGACTATTTAGAGTTGTTAAATTTCCCGGAAAAACACATAGAAGGCTTGTTGTTACCAGAAACCTATTTTTTTATTAAAGGCACAACAGATAAAGAAATAATCACTCGAGCTTACCGCAGTATGCAATCATTCGTTAATACTGCATGGCAAGAGCGTGAAGTACATGACAAGATTGAAAGTGTATACGATGCTTTGATTTTAGCGTCCATTGTTGAAAAAGAAACAGGGGTAGCCAGTGAACGTAAACAGATTGCAGGCTTATTTATACGGCGTCTTGAAATCGGTATGAAACTACAAACAGATCCAACAGTTATCTACGGAATGGGGGACATCTACAAAGGTGATATTCGATTTAGGGACCTACGAAAAGATACCCCATATAATACGTATACACGTTATGGTTTACCGCCCACGCCGATTGCTATGCCGGGTAAGGCATCCATTGATGCTGTACTACACCCAAAAAAGACACGCAGCTTGTATTTTGTTTCTAAAGGCAATGGAACGCACTACTTTTCAGAAAACCTCAAGCAACATAATAATGCGGTTAATAAGTATCAACGAAAAAAATAAAAATGAATAAAGGAAAATTTATAACATTAGAAGGTGTTGAAGGTGTTGGCAAAACAACCAATTTAAACTACATCGCCAATTTCTTTATCGAAAAAGGATTTGATGTTGTAACAACCAGAGAGCCCGGTGGAACGCCCATTGCTGAAAATATTCGACATATACTGTTGGATCATAATAATGAATCTTTATGTGGTGATGCAGAGCTGTTATTAATGTTCGCTGCTCGTGCGCAACACGTTGAACACGTGATAAAACCTGCATTGGCGTTAGGGCAATACGTTATTTGTGATCGTTTTACTGATGCAACATATGCTTATCAGGGTGGCGGACGACATTTTCCAATGGAATCAATTGCGTGGCTAGAAAACTTTGTTCAGAAAGGTTTTTCGCCTGACATGACGATTTTACTTGATTTGCCAGTGGCAGAAGGTTTGAAACGTGCTGCCAAAAGAAGTGAACCTGATAGATTTGAATCCGAAAAACAATCGTTTTTTGAAGATGTTAGACATGTCTATTTACAACGGGCCGCTGAAGATAGTACTCGGTTTAAAATTATCGATGCGTCTCAAAACATCAAAGGGGTAGAAACACAAATTTATACGCATTTGAAAGCAATCGTAGAATCTTAATATGAATGCTTCTTATTACCCTTGGCTAGAACCATATTGGAATAAGCTTCACGAGTACAAACGCCAAAATGCTTTTCCAAATGCCTTATTGATTGTTGGTAAACAAGGGTTTGGGTATGAGGCATTAGTACAGTTATTTGCTAACAGTGTTTGTTGTACCAATACTAATTCTGATGAATTAGCTTGTGGTGAATGTGATGCGTGCCAAATGTTTAATTCAGGTAGCTATCCAGATTTCAAATACATTAAACCCGAAGAGGGCGAATCGACAATTAAGATACTGCCAGTTCGTCAATTGATTAAGTCGCTTTCATTAAGCCGTCAGTATGATAAGCAGCGGATTATCATGATTTCACCCGTTGATGAAATGTTGTATCAAGCATCCAATAGTTTGCTTAAAACACTAGAGGAGCCAAATGAAGGGACAACCTTGATTTTAATAGCACATGATTTAGCAAAAGTACCTGCGACTATACGTAGCCGATGCCAATTAATCTCATCGTATTCGTCTTCAAGTGTAAGCATGTTGAGTTGGTTAGAAGAGCAAGGTTGCCAACAGTCACAAGCATATCTTAATTTGGCGAATGGCTCGCCCTTAAATGCGGAACAACTTTGGTTAAGTAATGCCGTTGATTCGCGAAATGAGGTTTTTGAGATGTTTTTAGGTGTTGTGAATCAGAAAATTGACCCGCTAGCGTTCTCTGAACGTTGTTTTAAGTTAAAAGAGTATCCATTATCAATTTGGATTTCGTCTTGGTTAGCAGATGCTATCGTTCTCAGTAGTACCAAATCAACAGAGTCGTTAACAAATACGGATTTAACTAGCAACTTGAAAATTCTAATTAACACGCTACACTTAAGGAAACTATTTGCCTTATTTGATGAGATATTAGAGATATCTAAATTCGAAGCAGGGCAAGTAAACCAACAATTATTACTGGATAAATTTGCAATCAATTGTTTTGCAAAAGATTAACATTAAAAGGTTTGTAAATGGCAGCTCAAGATAACAGTGCAAGACAAGGAATATTATCTTTAACGATTAAAGATAAGAATGCGTTGTATGCAGCATTTATGGATTATGTGAAAGGCGGTGGATTATTTATCCCAACGAACAAGCAATACAAACTGGGCGATGAGGTTTTTATGTTGTTAAGTTTAATGAACGAGTCTGAACGCATTCCCGTTGCAGGTACAATTATTTGGATTACACCTGTTGGTGCCGAAGGATCAAGATCTACGGGTGTTGGTGTTCAGTTTAATGATCAGGATGGTGGTGCGGCTCGTGCAAAAATAGAAACCTATTTAGCAGGTACTGCTGCATCGGGTAGACCCACACATACAATGTAGTTCACGTTTTACGTTATAATTTAATTTTACGGCCTTTAGGGCCGTTTTTTATTTTAGGAAAGCAATATGTTTATAGACTCACACTGTCACCTAGATCGCGTAGACCTTGAGCCGTTCGGAAATGACCTTAACCAGTTTTTAGATGCATCTAAAGCGGATCAACTTGACCATATGCTGTGTGTTGCTATTAATTGGGAAGATTTTCCAGCGATGCGAGACTTAGTGACGTCTCAATCTAATATTTCACTGTCAGTAGGTGTTCACCCTAATGAAGTAGAAGGGCATGATCCTTCTGTTTTAGAGCTTGTTGAAGCGGCGAACCGTGATGGAGCTGTCGCGATAGGTGAGACAGGGCTTGATTATTGTCGTTTAGATGATGGCGCGAATGTCGAATGCCAGCAAAATAGATTTAGGAACCATATTAGAGCGGCAAGGCAAACAAATAAGCCGATTATTGTTCATACTCGTGATGCAAAAGAAGATACATTACGAATTATAAAAGAAGAAGGAGCGGGTGAAACGGGTGGAGTACTGCACTGTTTTACAGAAGATTGGGAAATGGCAAAACAGGCACTAGACCATAACTTTTATATTTCCATATCAGGTATCGTCACGTTTAAAAATGCTAAACAAGTGCATGACGTTGCTAAAAAAGTACCATCAGATAGGTTGTTGATTGAAACTGATTCGCCTTATTTAGCGCCAGTTCCTATGCGGGGTAAGCCAAATTATCCGAATTATGTGAAATATGTAGCGGAGCGCGTTGCTGAGTTACGGGGTATTAGCGTTAATGAAGTGGCTGATATGACGGCCAATAACTATCACGCATTATTTAATAGAGGCTAAATTTTATCGTTTGACTCGTTATTTGTCAGAAGGTACTGAATTTTATCAATAACTGCACTTTGTTCTGTTTGCTGTTTTTTGGATGACTGGAGTTGTGCTTCAAGCTGTTTGTTATTATTTTGTAATTGATCAATTGTTAAGAGCGCCTGCTCAAGCTCAATATCTGTTTGAGTTTTGAACTTGCTAGAAAACCGTTGTTCGTATGTTGATAAGTTGCTATTGATTAATTGCTCAAAGTCTTTGAGAGTAAATTCTTCAGTTTTAATAGTGTTGTCGAGCTCATCAAATAGATTGGTTATGGGTTGGTCAAAATGGCGTTGATGGCAATCTAGAAGTTGTTTGTGTAAGTGTTTAAGGTCATCTTGGCTGCCGTTAAATTGTGAAAACAAAAGAACCGCATTATTCTGGAAATTTCTTAGATTTTCCCCAGTTTTTTCCTGATAAATTTTTTCTAATGTAAAGGCGGTTTCTTTCAGTTGTTCAGTAGGGAAACCTTCCTGTTCCATTAATGAGTAGAAGTTTCTTAAGCTATTGTTTTCGTGATTTTTATCAATCGCTTGTATTGCAGGTGAAGGTTGAATTGAATAGGCTTTATGATAACTCTCTATTAAAGGTTCAATTAAGGCCGCTACATATTGTTTATCTAATGAACCGTTATTCAGTTGTTCGGTACAAAATAATGCCGAACTATTAAAATCTAACGGTTTAGTTAAGCTATTAATTTCCCCGATTTTTTCCCTTACAGGAGAGCTTAAAGGTTCAATGTCGCTTGCCTCAACGTGCTCTTGATTCTCCCAGTACTCACTGAAAGATTCTGTCTCAGTCGTTTCTAGTTGTTCATTAAGACCTTTTGCTAATGTTTTAAAACATCGGCTAGCAATACAATCGGGGCTTAACAAAACCGCTGGGCATTGAAGGCTAACAGATGAAATAACTGTTTCATCAACTTGAATGAAACCTAGGTACTCTATGTCAACTTCAATGTATTTTTTTACAGCGGATTCAAAACGTTTATATATGGTTTGGCTGTTATCAAAATCCAACGCCATATTAACCAATATATAAGAGGTTCGATCAAAGTCTGAACGTTTTAAGACTTTCAATAAGGAGAAAGAGTCCGTTAAGGACGTTGGTTCAGGGGTTATAACAACAATTGGAAATTGCGATGCCTTAACAAAATCTAAAACATCATCCCCAATGCCGGCAGCTGTATCTATGATGAGGTAATCGAATTGTTGTTGAAGTTCGTCTAATGCATCGATTAAAACAGTTTTTTGTTTCGATGACAGATGTGCATATTCGGAAATCCCTGTTGCTCCAGGAATAACTTTTAGGCCGCGGGGTCCATCTACCATTATTTGTTTGAGTGTCTTATCACCTGATAATAGGTCGTGAAGCGTATACTCAGGGTGGATGCCTAACAATATATTAATATTGGCTAAACTGGTATCTGCATCAAAAACACAGACTTTTTTATCTAAAGCAGATAATGAAAGAGCCAAGTTAGTGGCCGTGCTTGTTTTGCCAACGCCACCTTTACCACTTGTGATGGTAATGACTTTAGCTTTTAGTTTTTTTGATTTGCCGATAGCCTTATCACTGTATACCAATTCCATGTATGCCTTTATCGTAATCTCATTACCAATTTTCCTGAATATATTCTACCAAATAATATAATATATTCCGAATCTTTTGCTGCTCTAACGAATAATTAATAGGTGATTTTATATGGTCGGTTTACGTAGTTATTTTTCGGGCATGGCACTTATATTTAAACCGGGTGTTCGTCGCTTTGTTTGGATACCGTTCGTTATTAATTTATTGTTGTTTAGCTTGGCTAGTTGGCTATTGTGGACATATATGTCTTCGATGTTAGATAATTTATTACCTACATGGCTAGATTGGTTATCTTGGTTATTAATGCCGTTATTTTCAATAATGACCTTATTGCTTGTTTACTTAAGTTTTTCTTTGCTTGCGAATATTATAGCTGCGCCTTTTTATGTGTACCTGGCTAGAGGTGTGGAGCGTCATCTAAATGGTGAATTAAATGAGCCGAGTAATAATTACTCTGTAATTAAAGAGGCGTTGTCTATTATGGGGTTAGAACTTAGAAAATTAACGTACTACTTAGTCCGGGCCATTCCTTTGCTTATTCTTTCAATTATTCCAGGTATTAATATTATTTCGTTACCGTTGTGGCTATTGTTTAGTGCTTGGTTTTTAACGTTTGAGTATATGGGGTATTTTTTTGAGAATCACCAGGTGATGTTTAAAGAACAAAAAACACATATGCAAAGCGATAGGGTGAATCACATAGTATTTGGCTCAATAAGCCTGTTTGCGGTGTCTGTGCCGATATTTAATTTATTTTCGCCAGCGATTGGTGTTGCAGGAGCAACAAAAATGTTAGTCGAAACCAAACGCTATTAATTAATGACCGAGGTGGTTTTACAAACCTATTTCTATGTAAGGCATACCATCTTTTATGCGGTTGATTGTATGACGGGTTATTTGGTTAGTTAAGTCAGTGTCTTTGCTAGCCGTCGCTTTGATACGGGTATAGTTAGGCGTGTAACCAAAGTAAGTGCATTGTTCACTATCATCACCCGGTTTTTTTTCTTCCCATAGAATAGAGACGTCTTTCCCCAACATCTTTTCAATACCTTGGACTTTTAAATTATTGGCAAGGTTATGCAAGGTTTTACTTCTTTCTTTTTTTATAGGTTCATCAACTTGCAAGGGAAGATTAGCGGCTTTGGTGCCATCACGTTTCGAATAACTAAAAATATGGATATGTGCAAACGCCATTTCATTTACAAATTTAAGCGTATCTTGCCACTCTTCCTCGGTTTCCCCAGGGAAACCAACAATAATATCGGTGGTTATATGCAAATCAGGTATAGATTTTTTAGCGCGTAGGACGAGCTGTCTAAACTCATCGGTTTTACAGCGTCTTGCCATTCTCCTAAGAACAGTATCAGAGCCACTTTGAATAGGTAAGTGCATATGGGGCATAAGCCGAGAGTTTGAAAATAAATCAAAAAAGTTTTCAGGTAAATCCCATGGTTCAAGAGAACCCATTCGAATTCTTGGAATAGTCGTTTTTTCCAAAAGAGATTGTATTAATTCATATAAATTACTGTCTATATCGCTACCGTAACCCCCTAAATGAACACCGGTAATGATGATTTCATTAATGCCTGACGCATGCACCGCATTAACTTCATTTATTATGTTATCAATCTTTTTGCTCTTTTCATCACCTCTAGCAATGGTAACAATGCAGAAAGTACATCGGTAACGGCAGCCATCTTGAACTTTTATAAAGGCGCGTTGGCGGCCCCTTGAAAAAAGTGCAACTTCGCCGGGTTCTGTAGAAATAGCCGGCATTGCGTTTTCATTTAAACCTTCTAATGTGAGTTTTACTAAGTCATCTTTTTGCGTGTTACCTACTAATAAATCAACGCCCTCTAGTGAGGTTGCTTCTTCAGTATTTAAGGTCGCGTAACAACCGCTCAATACCAATTTTGCATGTGGATTGGCTTTTTGGCTTTTTCTAACCAGTTGGCGAGACTTCCTGACAGCGCCTTGGGTGACAGCGCACGTATTAATAACGAGGATATCCGCGTCTTGTTCATCTTTAGTAACTGGGTGGCCTTGTGACGTAAAGTCGCTGGCCCAAGATTCAATTTCGGCCTCGTTTAATCTACAGCCTAGCGTTTTTAGGTGTACGCGCATGGGTTTTTATAAAGAGTCATTAAAACGCATATTTTACGCTATTTGCTTTGCTTACAAATAAAGTCGATAACTTTTTGTTGGCAGTCATCGGTGTTTTCATACAATATTCCATGCCTGGCGGAGCTGACCCATTCATAAGTAATGTGACGCTTAGGAACTTGATTCAACAACTCTTCCATGCTTGCTGGATCTACAACAGGGTCATTGTCGGCTTGTAATAAGAAAGTAGGGCAATGAAGTTTTTTTATTTTTTGGCGTGTTTTTGTGATCAATATTAATAACTGGTGAATAGCTGCTATCGGTACATGTTGGTAATTTAATTGTGGATGCTCAGGTGAGTTATCTTTAAAAGGCATAATGCCTTCAGAGTTGCTGAATTTTTTGAACAGCTTATTGGTAACATCGGCTACTTTAACAAAATTCACTAATGGATCTTTAAACGTAAGCGGGGTTGAGCAGGCCGTAACCGATTGAATATTAAAGTTTCTATTAGTGGCGCTCATTAGGGCTAAAAGGGCGCCACTTGAGAAACCTACAAGGTGAACCTTTGTACTATAACAATGCGCTATTTTTATGCTTTGACGAACTGATTGGTACCAATCTTGCCATGTTCGTTCATGTAGATCCCATGGAGACGTGCCATGGCCTTTTAGCCGACAAGCAATGACGTTGTAGCCTAATGCTTGTAGCTTGATGCCCAACGGTTTAAGTTCACCAGGCGTTGCTAGAAGACCGTGTACTAATACAACACACTCGCCATTGGGGTTTTTAGGGATGCATTGAAAAGGTAAAGCGGATTGTGACAGTATTGTTTGTTGTTGGTTAATTTCTTGATGTTTGCTTTTATTGTATTGAGCGAAATCCCATTTATATTCAAGTTGCTCGTCTTCATTAAGCATTTTTGCAAAATCATCTAGTTTTTTATTTAACTTGAATTTCAAACTTGCATTTATGGCTTCTTGGACCTGTGAAATGGGCGCTACTTCATTAGCATTAACAGCAATGGGGTTTTTCAAACGAATACTATCGAAATCGTTATCCGCCGTTAGCTGTTCAGTGAAAGTGTAATAAGCGCCCGACGATTCGAGTAAATTGGCTTGATACGCACCTCTAAGAAATAGATTGAATGTTTCACTTTGCGTCGTTAATAAATTTCGGTAAATAGACGGGTTTTGAAGTGTTCTGTGAAGTACTAAGCCATCGTATTTTTGAAGCGTTTTAATGCTGCAATAAATCAAGTGGTGCAGCTTTTTTTTGTTAATGTGCGTGTTGCCTTCTGCCAGGAAGTACATAATTATACTAGAGGCGATATGAGCAATATTAATAGTGACATTGGCATATATGGTTTGCATGTAGTCATCGCGAATTTTTTTTGTATTACGTTGGTAACTCATCCTAAACAATATGTTGTTGAATGACTCATCAGAGCGCACGGTGTTAAAAATTTTACTCAAACTTAGTTCCGCATTATTTACAAAGGCTTGAGTCGTAACAGATTCAAATTTTGTCCAATAATCCTCAACGATAATAGATTTGCCGAGATGGATATCCATATCTGTGTTTTTTAATAAAAAATTACCTTCGATTAACAATTCCTCAGAGAGTCTTTTATGCAAATTTTTCATAAAAAATTGCACACTATCTTTAAGCGCATTGTCACCAATTCGTAAGGGGTAAAACGTAATATTACACGGAACGATGATGGTCGGTTTTTCGCAAGCAATAACTAACTGTTCGATATTACTAAAGCCTAATTCATAGGCCCAAGCCTGAATGGGTTCGTATTGGCCATTTTTATGAAGTTCACGTACAGCTTTTTTAAATATGGTGATGGCAAGAGCAATAACCGCTGGCCCTGTGTGCAGTTTTCTTCTTTGATTATTGGCTCTTGAATAAACTTCATGTTGACCTTTAGAGTTTATGGTTCGCCTGTCTTTAACAATTCCCCCTTCGGGGAATGCAACTAATTTATGGTTATGAAAAATATCTTTAGAGACATCGTACATCAGTGATTCGGTATCGTTGGGTATGCCGCCAAGGTTTGATAAATAACGCCCAAACAGATTGTCTGCAAACAGCTCTTTTGATGCTATTGACCGAGAATAAAGTTTTGTTTTTTCATAAATGAGGTATTGAGGAATAAATGCTTCAAACCGAGCAAAGTGGTTAAATAAAAATATATCACCATCTTGCCAAGCAGATTGGTTTCCGTGTGTACGAATAGTCAGATTAAAAACTTTAAATAAAGCTTTCATTGCATGATAAGTCCAATCGTAAGTATCTGGATTTAATTCGTGTTGTTTTGAGTTGTTGCTTATACTCATGGTTTAATTAAAGCTTAATGCACTTAATTTTATAGTAGTTGATTATGGATGCTAATTCTTCAAAAACTTATGTTCAAATTCCTCATCTAAAAAACAATGAAATCCATGTTTGGAAAATTGATTTGGAATCAAACATGACGTCTGAAGAAATGACTATCATAAGTGACGAAGAAAAGAAGAAAGTGAGTAGGCTTCGTACTTTAAAAAATAGGGAACATGCATTAACTATGCGAGTGCGTTTGAGACAATTATTAAGCCGATATCTAATGCTTGCACCGAATGACGTTACGTTTGATTTTGGTGAGTTTGGTAAGCCTTATGTAAAAAACTCACCGGTATTTTTTAATCTGTCAGATTCAGGAAATACTGCATTGGTAGCCATTAGTTTATGCGAAGACGTAGGTGTTGATATTGAATGTTGGCGCACGATAGATAACATGGAAGGAATGGTGAAGCGTAATTTCTCCGATGCTGAAAAACTACAATGGTTGAATGTTGATAAAGAGCAGCAAAAAGAAATATTCTTTAACCTTTGGTCATGCAAAGAATCGTTTATTAAAGCGACAGGTAGAGGTTTAGGGTTAGGTGTGGCGCGATGTGGCTTTACGATTGAAAAACCTCACACACTTGAAGAATGCCCGCTTGAATATGGTGTGCCAGATGAATGGTCTTGCGTCTCCTTAGGTATCTCCACCAAGACCAGTGCGTCGGTTATGATTCGGCGTAAACAGTGTGAGGCGACGGTCTATACATTTGACCCTGAAATTCCTCCTCAGTTGACGTAATCGCGTTTAAAATAGCTATAATTTTTAAACGCATTATTAATAGAGCTCAATCTCTACATACATTATGAATGATTTCCCCCAAACACTTGTACAAGCATTAGACCGGAATACTCAGGCTAATAAAACAATAACGTACATTAGCGGCCAGGATAACGAACGCGAAGTTAGCTACCCAGAATTAAAGCAGCGTTCACTGGGGTTGTTGCACCATATTCAACAAAAAGGTGCATCAGAAGGCGATGAGTTGATTATTCATTTGGCTGAAAACGAACAGTTTATTGATACCTTTTGGGCCTGTCAGTACGGCGGCATTGTTGCTGTTCCATTGGCGATTGGGACAAGTGATGCGCACCGTCAAAAAGTGTTTAATGTGTTTGAAAAACTTGAAGCGCCGTATATAGCAACGACTAGAAAGGCGCTGCAACGTTTAAAGGTGTATGCCGACGAAAATGGTAAGTCATTGTTGTACGATGAAATCCAGCGTAAAGCGGTGATGTTGGATCGAATTGAAGAGTTTAATACGCTTGGACAATGCCCTGATATTGTTCCAGAACGAACATCGTTTATTCAGTTCTCATCCGGCTCTACCGGTGACCCAAAAGGCGTTGTGTTAACGCATAAGAATTTGGTGACGAACTTATATGGCATCATTGAATGCAGCCAATTTGATGAAAGAGACAGTTTTTTTGGCTGGATGCCACTAACGCATGACATGGGTATTATCGGTTTTCATTTAACACCTTTGTTTGTGAACATTAATCAATTCATTATGCCAACGGAGTTATTTGTTCGTCGGCCAAACCTTTGGCTTGAAAAGATAAGCGAGAAGAAAACCACGATTATTGCCTCACCTAATTTTGGATATAAGCATGTTTTAAAACGTTTCAAACCAGAAAATCAATCAAACCTAGATCTTTCTGCCGTTCGTTTAATATTTAATGGTGCAGAGCCCATATCAGCAAATTTATGCCGAGAGTTTAATGCCGTGATGAAACCGTTTGGTTTAAGTGATGTTGCGATGTTTACAGTCTATGGTTTGGCAGAAGCGTGTTTGGTCGTCAGTTTTCCAGAGCTGGCCCAGAAGCTATCGACCGTTCATATTATTAGACGGTCTTTAAGTGAAGGAGAGCCTGCCAAAGTTGTCAGTACAGCGACAGACAATAGTGTTGAATTAGTGCGCTTAGGCACTGCTATCACAGGCACTGAATTGGCCATTTTCGACATTAATGGTGCGCGTGTTGATGATAATGTTGTCGGGCGAGTTTACATTAAAGGCGATAATGTGACGGCTGGTTACTATCATGCTCCGGAGCTTAATGAAAAACTAATAACACCTGATGGCTGGTTGGACACAGGCGATCAAGGGTTAATTAATGAAGGCCAATTGGTATTAACCGGGCGCACTAAAGATTTAATCATTGTTAACGGTTTGAATTATTACGCGCCAGATTTAGAAACAGTATGTGAAGGTGTTGATGGGATTGAGCTTGGCAAAGTATTAGTGTGTGGTATTTATAACGATGAGGAATCTATCGATGAGTTAGTCGTTTTTGTACTTTATCGTGGCGAATTAGACGGTTTTTACCCGATTACAACTGATGTAAGGCGTGAGTTAGGTGAAAAATCGGGACTAGACGTTGCGCACGTATTACCGATTAAAACAGTCCCAAAAACGACCAGTGGGAAAGTACAACGTTTCGCTGTGTCCGAGCAGTTTTTAGCTGGCGATTTCGATGAGGTTGTTGCAGCCCTGACGGAAATGTCCGAAACAAGGTCTTCTACAGGTATGGCCGCTGGAAGCTCTATTGAACGCTTGCTATTAGAAATATGCCATTCGGTCGTATCGGATCAAAAAATAGGTATCAACGATAATATTTTTGAAATGGGAACAAGTTCATTAAAATTAGCCCAAATTCACGAAAAAATTGATGAAGAATTTCCTGATGTTGTCGACTTGGCGGATTTCTTTGATTATCCAAGTATAGAAGAGCTGGCTGTATTTATAACGCAGAAAACAGCGTCGTAAGAAGACAATTATTGATTAATCGTAGATAGCGCGTTTGCGTTTCCATTTGCGGTTAGACCACATCCAGTCTTGAGGGCTAGCGAGAATCATCTTTTCTAGCGCACGTGCATACGTTTCGGTTAATTTATAACCATCTTTTTGGTAAGGCGCTTCACCTAATAATTCAAAATAGACCTCATAATGGCCAAGGCTCAATTTACGCATACCCACAAATACTGTTGGGTACTTGGTCATATGCGCGATTTTTTGAGAACCGACTGCAAACGAACTTTCTTGGTTTAAAAAAGTTGTCCAATATTTCTCTTCTTTTCTAACAGGGGATTGGTCAGCAACCATTGCAAAACCACGTACTTCTTTGCGGCGTTGCATTATTTCAATGAGCGCATTTTTATTGGGTATGGGGCGAGCATCAAAACGCGAACGAGACTTCTTCATGTGTTCGTCAACGGCTAAATCATGTAAAGGCTTGTAGACCACATCAATTGGAAAGGACAGCTGCAAGCTGCAACCAGCTAACATCCATTCCCAGTTACAGTGATGGGCAGCAAGCATCATGACAGATTGGTTCTTCTTGGCGAACTGTTCAATAACCTCAGGGTTTTTTAAATGAACACGTTTGCGTATTTCATCTTCTGTTAGGTTGATGGTTTTAATCGATTCAACCATGGTGTAGACCAGTGTTTTAAAGTTAGCTTTTGCTAAGTTTTTGAGCTCGTCATGAGACAGATCTGGAAATGAGTTTTGCAGGTTTGAGTAGATAACATTACGTTGCCTTTCTACAAAATAATAACCAATTAAATAAATGGGGTAGGCTATGGCATATAAAACAGGTAACGGTAGTTTTGCCGCCTGTGGGTAAAGCTTTGATATAAAAGATTGTCGATGTTTAGCCATTAAAACTAAGTTAAATAATTAGGAGTTAGTTATTCTACCAAAGCTAAAGAGTTACTTGTTAATGAGGATTAGGCAAAAAACAAATACGCAATACAAATGGCGACGATAATGCCAACGAAATCAGCAAATAGACCACATGCAACTGCATACCGAGCCTTTTTAATACCAACAGCACCAAAATAGACGGCCAGCACGTAAAACGTTGTTTCCGTACTACCTTGCACAATAGAAGAAAGCCGGCCAGCAAAGGAGTCAGCACCGTGTATTTGCATGGTTTCAATCATCATCGCACGAGCGCCACTGCCGCTCAGTGGTTTCATGAAGGCAGTAGGTAATGCATCCACAAATCGATCATCTAATGAAAAAACTGAAAGAAATGAACGTACACCGTTTAGGGCAATATCTAAGGCACCGCTGGCACGAAAAACACCGATAGCAACTAGCATAGCAACAAGGTAAGGAATAATCATAACAGCTGTTTGGAAGCCGTCTTTAGCGCCTTCGATAAACGATTCATAAACATTAATTCGTTTTCTCAACGCACCTGCCATAAAGACAATGATTAACGTAAAAATGATGAAATTGCTAACAAGGGCTGATTGTTGTTGCATAGCGATTTGTTCGAGACCAGAAAAATACATCAAGATGCCTGCGACTAGCGCACTAAAACCACCGAGGTAAGCCAATATAATAGGGTCGTACAATTTTATTTTTTGGACGCTTGCAACCGCAATTAACCCCGCCATTGTTGAAGCATACGTGGCAATTAAAATAGGAATAAAAACATCCGTTGGATCTGCCGCGCCCATTTGAGCTCGGTAGGTGAAAATGGTGAGAGGGAATAGAGTTACCGCTGATGTATTGATGACCAAGAAAAGAATCTGTGCATTGCTGGCAGTATCTTTCAATGGGTTTAATGTTTGTAGATGCTGCATGGCTCTAATGCCAAGAGGCGTTGCTGCATTATCTAATCCGAGCATATTGGCAGACAGGTTCATGACCATAGCGCCAAAGGCAGGATGATTGGCGGGTACTTCAGACATCAGGCGTTTTAATAAAGGACTCAAAAAGCGAGTTAATAATTCAATAAAGCCACTTTTCTCGCCAATTTTCATTATGCCCATCCAAAAACATAAAACACCGGTTAGCCCCAGGGCAATTTCAAACGCAGTTTTGGATAAAGTAAACGTGGCGAGCGTAATGTCGTTGAAAGCCGTTGTATCACCTAAAATAAAAAGGCGATAAGCAGCACAAAGAAAGGCGATAAAAAAAAAGCTAAGCCAAATAATATTTAACATAAAATAAGCTGTTCTAAGGCGCCTGATAATTTCCATAAACTTTACCACAGCGAAACGATGACAGATAAAAATATCAACAATATTGGCATGATGGGGTTCTGGGGACATTCCGTCATAATGTAACACTTATCGCTACAGCCTAGGTATCATAAGTCCTACAGAGGCACATTAACCTTCAAAATCGCTGTAATATTCAATTCATAGTAGTATTTCAGGTTTTGCGAGAAGCCCATGTCTTATAAAGAACGCCTAACCATACTCCACGAATCAGAAATTAACGATTTATATGGTGTTCCCAGCCTGTCACTTGAAGAAAAACGTGTCAGTTTTGCGCTGAATGACCTAGAGCAGGACGTCATTAAATCCATCAGGGATCGTAATCATAAATGCTATGCCATCGTTCTTCTGGGCTATTTTAAAATCAAGCCCATTCAACTTAACCTGACTTACAAGGTGCTACAGGCAGACTTGGCTTTTATTGCTGATGAGTATTTCTCCAAGTTTAAAGCCCCGCGTTTCAGTGTTAGCCGTATGCAAAAAACGCGCATCTACGACAAGATTCTCAACCTGCAAGGCTTCAAAAAATGGGATGCGGAACAGCATCAAAAACCTCTCATTACCTACTTACAACAAGTTGCTAAATCCTGGATTGAACCACGTTTTTTATTTGATTCCTGCACTGAATACCTTGCCCGAAATCATATCGCTATCCCTAGATATAGCGTACTCCAGCGAATTATCAGTCAGGTCATAAAGCAGGAACGTAAGCGTATTTCAGACACATTAAAAATAACGATATCAGATGAATTGACTGCTAACCTAGCCGATTTGGTTGATGGAGAAAGCCCACTAACGATCAAAGA